>JAESFS010000009.1_pt1 | contig 625727 bp, 568 predicted proteins | sample 9269441 | NCBI WGS metagenome assembly JAESFS01 (sample SAMN14502548, study PRJNA617105) | algae metagenome | isolation source: Scytolyngbya sp. HA4215-MV1 and co-occurring heterotrophs from sample from... | place: USA: Laie Falls, Oahu, Hawaii | collected 2010-08-22 | reverse complement strand
GAGTTGAATGGTGGGTTGCGTTGAGCATCGCCCAGATGTGTCTCTGTGGTGCGGCGATGAGTGGAGATTGCCCTGCATCGCCGTTTCAAGCTGTGACCTGCGCCACAGGGCGAAAACTTTCCGGAATCTCTTCGCCGCGCATCGGCGGGAGTCCGCCCAACGTGGGTCATCCCCGGCCGGAGAGGGGCAGCTGCGGCGCCTGGGATGACTGAGGAGGTCACCGCTCACACCATGGTCATCCCCGGCCGGAGAGGCGCACCGCGGACGAAACCCAGCGGCGACGATCGTCACGTGAGCCGCGCGCGTCCCTCCTTGACGGCCTATCACGCGACCCCCATGTTAATGTTGTTGACATTCACATGGAGGGACCGATGTCCTGCTCTGCGACGACCTGGAGTCAGCGTGACGGAAGCTATCGCCGAGGTTTCGGACAGGGCTTCGGGCGCGGGCGCTGGCGGCCGATGGAACTGGCGGCGATGATCGCCGGCTTCATCATCTTCTGGCCCGTGGGTCTTGCGATCCTCGCCTGGAAGGGCTGGAAGGAAGGCTGGTGGGGGCCGAACGCGCGCCGTGACCAGAACGGCGGCGGCATGCGCATGCCGTGGCAGCAGAAATGGCCCGCGCAAGGCGGCGACTGGGGCCGCGAGCTGAACCGCGACAGCGGCAACAGCGCCTTCGAGGAGTACAAGGACGCCGAGCTCACCCGGCTTCAGAAGGAATTCGAGCGCCTCGCCGACGAGCAGCGCGCCTTCGCCGAGCACATCGAGCAGCTGCGCCGCGCCAAGGACAAGGCGGAATTCGACAGCTTCCTGGCTTCGCGCCGCAGCGGCAGCCAGGGCCAGGGCTTCGGGGCCGGCGGCGAGACTCCACAGGCGGGACCCCAGACGGGCCCGACGGATACGCCTCCTCCGGCCATGTGAGCCGGAGTTCTGGATGAGAAATGGCCGGGCTCGCCCCGGCCATTTTTTTTTGTCGCTTGCACACTCAGATCCTCGTCCGAGGCCGTGCTTCGAGACGCGGACCAGGGTCCGCTCCTCAGCATGAGGGGCCTGGGCGCTCCAATCCAGGCGGAAGCGGTCTGGCGCGCCCATGGTCCTCATCCTGAGGAAGCCCCGGACATCGTCCGGGGCTGTCTCGAAGGACCGCACATGTCCGGGAGCTTCGGGAGTGTGGGAGCCAGACCGTACGCCGTGCTTCGAGACGCGGACCGAAGGTCCGCTCCTCAGCATGAGGGGCGTGGGGGGCTCCAATCCTAGCAGAAGTGGTCTGGCGCACCGATGCTCCTCAGCTTGAGGGGCCTGGGGCGCTCCAATCCGGGCGGAAGCGGTCTGGCGCGCTAATGCTCCTCATCCTGAGGAAGCCCCGGACATCGTCCGGGGCTGTCTCGAAGGACCGCCGAAGGTGGGCGCTCCTGTCGCAGCGGCTCCGTCGTCCACCCCTCAGACGACGCGCCGCTGGGATCAAACCTTCTCGACGACCGGCAGCGCCGCCGTCGCGCCCTTGTCCCCGCGCGTCTTCCACAGCGAGTAGAAGATGCCCACCGCAAGGATGGCGAAGGTGGCGCCCAGCGAGATCGCGGGGGGCGCCTTGGCGATGCCGAGCATGTCGGCCACCACGATCTTCGAGCCGATGAAGATCAGCACGGCCGCCAGCGCATATTTCAGGTAGGCGAAGCGGTCGATCATGGCGGCGAGCGCGAAGTAGAGGGCGCGCAAGCCGAGGATGGCGAAAATGTTCGAGGTGAGCACGATGTAGGTGTCGGTCGTGATCGCGAAGATCGCCGGCACCGAGTCCACCGCGAACACCACGTCCGCCACGTTCACGAGGATCAGCACCAGGAAGAGCGGCGTGAGCGCCGTCACCATCTTGCCCGACTTTTCGTCCTGCTCCTTCACGAAGAAGCGCTCGCCGTGAAGCTTCTCCGTGACGCGGAAGTGCTTGCGGATGAACTTCAGCAGCGGGTTGGTGGAGACGTCATAGGCCTTGTCGGCGGCGAGGATCATCTTCACGCCGGTGACGATGAGGAAGGCCGCGAAGAGCCAGAGCACCCAACCGAATTCCGACACCAGGGCTGCGCCCACCGCGATCATCGCGCCGCGCATGACGATGACGGCCAGGATTCCCCAGAACAGCACGCGGTACTGGTAGGCTCGGGGAATGCCGAAATAGCCGAAGATCATGGCGATGACGAAGATGTTGTCCATCGAGAGGCTTTTCTCGATGACGAACCCCGTCAGGTATTCCAGCCCGGGCTGAGGCCCGAGCGACCACCAGACCCAGCCGCCGAAGGCGACGCCCATGGTGATGTAGAAGGCGGAGAGCAGCAGGCTCTCGCGGACCGAGATCTCCTTGGACTCCTTGTGCAGGACGCCCAGGTCGAAGGCCATCAGCAAGACGACGACCGTGGCGAAGACCAGCCACATCCACAGCGGCTTGGACAGGACGATAGTCGTCAGGAATCCGGCGGTGAGAAAGTCCATCACGATGCCCCTCGGCGTTGGAAACAATGCGCCGACATCGCGGAAGGATCGAACTTCCGCCAGAGGGGCCCGGTCGCGTCGCCTTCATCTCGGGAGCCCCCGCCCTCATTTCAAGACCCCGGCGGGGATTGCGGTTAGCGAATGTCAAAACCATATCCGCAATGCGGCGACCAGCCGCAAGGCCGGGACGCCCCGGCCGATGCTGAACGGCACGAATGTTGCTGCCGTTGAGCCGTTCTCATTTCGCCGCGTAGCGGCTCCAGGGAGGATTTCCATGAGACTGACCGTTTCCGCCGCGCGCCTGGTCCAGGCTGCGGCCATCGCGACGGCCATGACGGCGGGAGGCGGCGCCTCCGCCCAGACGCCGGTCCGCTTCACGCTGGACTGGCGGTTCGAGGGGCCCGCGGCCCCGTTCCTGGTGGCGCTGGAGAAGGGCTACTTCAAGGCCGAGGGCCTGGACGTGACGATCGACACCGGCAACGGCTCGCGCGAGGCGATCCCGCGCGTGGCGTCCGGCACGTACCAGGTCGGATTCGGCGACGTGAACTCGCTGGTGCGCTTTCGCGACGAGAATCCAGGCGTCGACGCCAAGGCCGTCCTGATGGTCTACGACCGGCCGCCCTTCGCCATCATCGGGCGCAAGAGCCGCGGCATCTCCGCCGATGTGAAGAGCCTGGAGGGCAAGAAGTTCGGCGCGCCTGCGCCAGACGCCGCCTATGCCCAGTGGCCCATCTTCAAGGCCGTCAACAAGCTGGACGACGCCGCCATGAAGTTCGAGAACGTCGGCTTCCCCGTGCGCGAGCCCATGCTCGCCTCCGGCGAGGTCGACGCCGTGTTCGGCTTCTCCATGTCGTCCTACATCAACGTGAAGAGCCGCGGCGTGCCGGTCGACGACATCGTCACCATGCTGATGAGCGACTACGGCGTGCAGCTCTACGGCAACGTCATCATGGTCAACCCGGCCTTCGCCAAGGAGAAGCCGGAGGCCGTGAAGGGCTTCGTCAAGGCCCTGGTCAAGGGCCTGAAGGACACGGTGGCCGACCCCTCCGCCGCGACCGACCTCGTCATCAAGCGCAACGACGTCGCCAAGAAGGACGTCGAACTCGAGCGGCTGAAGATGGCGCTCGACCAGAACATCGTCACGCCCTGGGTGAAGGCAAATGGCTGGGGCGGGATCGACCCCGCGCGGTTCGCGACCTCGATCGACCAGATCGGCCTGACCTTCGCCTACAAGGCCAAGCCGAAGACGGAGGACATCTTCGTGGACGCCTACCTGCCGGCGGCGGCCGATCGCAAGATCAACTGATCCGCCGACGATCCCGACTGTCGTCCCGCCCGCGAGGAGCATTGCTATGACACCCTTCGTCGCCCTCGCGGGCGTCACCCACGCCTATGGCGGCTCGGGCCCGCCCGCCGTCGAGGGCATGAGCATCGCCGTGAACGAGGGCGAGTTCGCCGCCATCGTCGGGCCCTCGGGCTGCGGCAAGTCCACCGTCATGAAGCTCGCCACGGGTCTGCAGTTCCCGCAGGCCGGCAGCGTCTCGGTCGGGGGCGTCAGGGTGTCCGCGCCGGTGAAGATCGCCGGCATGGCGTTCCAGAACCCGACGCTGCTGCCCTGGCGCACGACGCTGGACAACCTCCTGCTGCCGCTGGAGGTGGTGCAGCCGCACCGCTCACGCCTACGGCGGCATCGCGACGAATATGTCGCCCGCGCCGAGGCGCTGTTGGAGCAGGTCGGGCTGCGCGGCATGGGAGCGAAGTTTCCCTGGCAGCTCTCCGGCGGCATGCAGCAGCGCGCCTCGCTCTGCCGCGCTCTCATCCACGAGCCGCAGCTCCTGCTGCTGGACGAGCCGTTCGGCGCGCTGGACGCCTTCACGCGCGAGGAGCTGTGGTGCGTGATCCGGGACCTTCACGCCGCGCGCAAGGTGACGGTGATCCTCGTGACGCACGATCTGCGCGAGGCCGTGTTCCTGGCCGACCGCATCTTCTGCATGAGCTTCTGCATGAGCGCGCGGCCGGGCCGCATCATCGCCGAGCGCGAGGTCGGGCTGCCCCGCCCGCGCGATCTCGAGGTGACCTACGAGCCGGCCTTCACCGACATCGTGCACGAACTGCGCGGGCACATCGCCCTCGCCCGCACGGCCGCATAGGGATCATCCAATGACCACTGCCGTCCCCGGCCAGCCCAGCAAGGCGATGCTCGCCGCCGCGCCCTGGGTGTTCACCATCGGCTTCTTCCTGGTGTGGGAGATCGCCTGCCGCGCCTTCTCCGTTTCCACCTTCGTGCTGCCGCCGCCCAGCGCCATCGCCAAGGCGATGTGGGACTACAAGGGCCCGCTCGCCCTGCACTCCGGCCATACGTTGTGGATGACGCTGGCGGGCTTCGCGCTGGCCGTGGTCACGGGCCTGCTGATGGGCATCGCGCTCGGCGCGTGGAAGCTGGTGCACGCCGGCACGTATCCGATGCTGGTCGCGTTCAACGCAATCCCCAAGGTGGCGGTGGTGCCGATCCTGGTGATCTGGTTCGGCGTCGGCTGGGCGCCGGCCGTGCTCACGGCGTTCCTCATTTCGTTCTTTCCCATCGTCGTGAACGTGGCGACCGGCCTCGCCACCATCGAGCCGGAGGTCGAGGACGTCATGCGCGCGCTCGGCGCGTCGAAGATGGACATCATCCGCAAGGTCGGCGTGCCGCGCTCGCTGCCCTATTTCTTCGGCTCGCTGAAGGTGGCGATCACGCTCGCCTATGTCGGTTCGGTCATCGCCGAGTACAACGCCTCGAACTACGGCATCGGCAATCTGATGGCCCGCGCCAGCGCGGACTTCAACGTGCCGCTGCTGTTCGCGGCGCTCGTTTCGCTCGGCGTGCTCGGCGTCATCATCTACGCCGCCATGGCGGTCCTCGAGCGGCGCACGACCGGCTGGGCGCAGAGGTCGAACTTCGCGACCTGAGGGGTCTGGAACGCCGCGTGAAAGCCGTGGAATGAGCCGTGCTTCGAGACGGCCGCGTAGCGGCCTCCTCAGCATGAGGACCGTGGTTTTCGGCGGCCAGACCGGAGCCGCCAAGTCCCCTCATCCTGAGGAAGCCCCGGACCCCGTCCGGGGCTGTCTCGAAGGACCGCCAAAGGTCTGGCGCGCACCACTCCTCTCGTTTTTGCAGTGCGGGAGGCGTAAGGTCCGGCCGATTCCGTGCCGGACGCCTGCCATGCTGCCCGAAATCCGCGATTACGACCGCCTGTACGCCGCGTTCCGCTGGCAGATTCCCGAGCGCTACAACATCGGCGTCGACGTTTGCGACCGCTGGGCTGAAGCCGACCCCTCCCGCCTCGCCATCATCGACGTGGCGGCGGATGGCGGCGTCGAGACCCTCACCTTCGCGCAGTTGCGGGAGGCGACGAACCGTCTCGCCAACGTCTTCCGTACGTGGGGCGTGGCGCGCGGCGACCGGGTGGCCATCCTGCTGGCGCAGTCGCGCGAAGTCGCCATCGCGCATATCGCGCTCTACAAGCTCGGCGCGGTCGCGGTGCCCATGGCGGCTCTGTTCGGCGCGGAGGCGCTGAGCTTCCGGCTGGCCAATGCGGGGGTGAAGGGGCTCGTCAGCAACGCCGCCGGGCTCGCCAAGGTGCGGCCCCTGCGCGGCGACCTGCCGACGCTGGAGCTGGTGCTCTCAACTGACGGGCCGGACGGCGACGTGCTCGGCTTCCACCAGGCGATCGCAGCCGCCTCGCCGGATTTCACGCCCGTCGATACCGCAGCCGACGACCCGGCGATGATGATCTTCACCTCCGGCACGACGGGACAGCCCAAGGGCGCGCTGCATGCGCACCGTGTGCTGCTGGGCCATCTTCCGGGCGTGCAATTGCCGCACGAGTTCTTCCCCCAGCCGGGCGACCGGCTCTGGACGCCCGCCGATTGGGCCTGGGCGGGCGGCTTGCTCAATGGGCTGCTGCCGTCCCTGCATTTCGGCGTGACGGTGGTGGCCCGCCGGTTCGACCGCTTCGACCCGGAAGAGGCGTTCCGGCTGATGGCGGACTTCGGCGTCCGCAACACCTTCCTGCCGCCGACCGCCCTGCGGATGATGCGCGTGGTGGACAACCCGCGCGGCCGCTTTGGGCTCAACCTCCGTACGATCGGCAGCGGCGGCGAGGCGCTTGGGGCGGAGACGCTGGCCTGGGGCCGGGAGGCGCTGGGCGTCACGATCAACGAGTTCTACGGCCAGACCGAGTGCAACCTCGTGCTGGCCTCCTGCGCCGCCATTGGCGTGAGCCGGCCCGGCAGCATCGGCAAGCCCGTGCCGGGGCATCGCGTGGCGATCATCCGCGAGGATGGCGGCCTGTGCGAGCCGGGCGAACTCGGCCAGGTGGCGGTGATGCGGCCGGATCCCGTGATGTTCCTGGAGTACTGGGGCCGGCCCGACGCAACGCGCGAGAAGTTCATCGGCGACTGGATGACGACGGGGGACCAGGGCGAGGTCGACGCGGAGGGTTACATCCGCTTCGTCGGGCGGGACGACGACGTCATCACCTCGTCCGGCTACCGCATCGGGCCCACCGAGATCGAGGATTGCCTGCTGCGCCATCCCGCGGTGGCCAACGCGGCGGCTGTGGGCAAGCCCGATCCGCTGCGCACCGAGATCGTCAAGGCGTTCATCGTGCTCAAGGCCGGCCACGCCGCGTCGGACGCGCTCGCGGCCGACATCCAGGCCTTCGTGCGCGGCCGGCTCTCGGCGCACGAGTACCCGCGCGAGGTGGCGTTCGTGCCCGATCTGCCGCTCACCACGACGGGAAAAGTCATCCGCAGGCAGCTGCGCGAGCACGGCTGAGCGCGCGCCGAATGGCGAGGCGTGCGCCGCCGCAACGCTCGCGACCAAAATCCAGACATCGTTAGCGAACGCTTCATTTTTTGAACGGCATTGTCCGCGTCATGAGACGCGGAGTAGCCCAGTATCTCGTCGGCTCCGTCGTCCTCGTTCTGTTGAGCGGTTGCGGTCTCTTCAAGTGGGAGAAGCGCGCCGCGTGGCGTGACGAGGCGGAGCAGGCGTGCCTCGCCGCCAAGGCCGTTCCCGTGACGGCCTATGTCGAACCCGCGCGCGAGATCGACGGGCCCGGCGCCTGCGGCATGCTGCAGCCCTTCAAGGTGTCGGCCTTCGCCGGCGGCACGGTGGGGCTCACCAGCCGCGCCACCCTCGCCTGCCCCATCATCTCCGAGATCGACCGCTGGCTGCTCGACGTGGTGCAGCCTGCCGCCGAGATCTACTACGGCCAGCACGTCGCCGAGCTTCGCGTCGGCTCCTACTCATGCCGCAGCATGAACAACCAGGCCGGCGCGGCGAGGTCCGAGCACTCCTACGGCAACGCCATGGACGTGATGGCCTTCCACCTCGCCGATGGCCGCGAAGTGACCGTGGAGCGCGGCTGGCGCGCCTCGGAGGCCGACCAGGGATTCCTGCGCGAGGTGTTCCTCGGGGCCTGCCAGATCTTCGGCACGGTGCTCGCGCCGGGCTCCGACGCGTTCCACTACAACCACATCCACATCGACCTCGCCCGCCACAATGGCGGCCGCGTCATATGCAAGCCGATCATCAAGTTCGCGTCCCGCCTTGAGGCCCTGCCCCCCGCGACGACGCCCCGCCGCTTCGGCCAGCCGCTCTATGCGCCTCCAGGCCAGAGCCAGCCCGCCTACGAGTCCGACGCGCTGGAGGAACTGATCGAGAGCGACCAGGAGCCGGTCACGACGAGGCCAATTGCGCCGGTGAGGAAGTATTGAACTTCTGGGTTCAACGCCGCATCCCGACGTCCTGGCCCTCCGTTCCAATCTCCCAACGCCGTCGCCCCGGCCGGAGCGAAGCGGAGAGCCGGGATCCAGGACAACGAAGGTCGGTGAAGTCCCACACCAGAGGAATGCCCGGCTACGGTGTCCTGGCTCCCTGGTCTGCGAAGCATCGCTTCGCGCTGCGTCGCGCCCGGGATGACGGTGGTTGGCGGCGGCAGCCTCGCTGCTCCTACCCCGCCTTCCCGAACCCGCCGCCCGTGGGCGTGATCACGGTCACCGCCTCCCCTGCCTCCAGCACCGTCTGGTCGCAGGCCGCGAGTTCCTCGACGCGTCCGTCGAGCCGGCGCACCAGCGTTCGGCCGAGTTCACCCGGCTCGCCGCCGTCCATGCCGAAGGGCCGGACCTTGCGGTGGGAGGCAAGGATGGCGCAGTCCATGCGCTGCAGGAACCGGATGGTGCGGCTGGTTCCGTCGCCGGCGCTCCAGCGGCCGCGGCCGCCGGAGCCGCGGCGGATGTGGAAGTCCTCCAGCAGCACGGGGAAGCGGTATTCGAGGATCTCGGGGTCGGTGAGGCGCGAGTTCGTCATGTGGACGTGCACGCCGGGCGTGCCGTCGAAGCCGGGGCCGGCGGGCGAGCCCGAGCAGATCGTCTCGTAGTACTGCACCTCGTCATTGCCGAAGGTGAGGTTGTTCATGGTGCCTTGCGAGGCGGCCATGGCCTTCAGCGCGCCGAACAGCGTGTTGGTGACGGCCTGCGAGACCTCCACGTTCCCCGCCACTACCGCGGCCGGATATTCCGGCGAGAGCATGGAGCGCTCCGGCACCACGATGCGGATGGGCCTGAGGCAACCGGCGTTCATGGGGATGTCGTCGTCCACCATCACGCGGAACACATAGAGCACGGCGGCGCGGGTCACGGGCGCCGGGGCGTTGAAATTGTCCGGCCGCTGCGGCGAGGTGCCGGTGAAGTCGACGGTCGCCTCGCGCGCGGCGTGGTCGATGGTGATCTTCATCCGGATCTCGCAGCCCTGGTCCATCGGGTAGACGAACGCGCTGTCGTGCAGCCGGTCGAGCACGCGGCGCACGCTCTCGGCGGCGTTGTCCTGCACGTGGCCCATATAGGCCTGCACGACATCGAGGCCGAACTCGCCCACCATCTTGCGCAGTTCGCGCACGCCCTTCTCGTTGGCGGCAATCTGCGCCTTCAGGTCATTGACGTTCTGCACCACGTTGCGCACGGGGTACTTCGCGCCGGTGAGCAGCGCGATCGTCTCCGCCTCGAGGAAGCGCCCCCCCGCGACGATGCGGAAATTGTCGATGTAGACGCCCTCCTCCTCGATGACGGTGGCGAGCGGCGACATGGAGCCCGGCGCGACGCCGCCGACATCGGCGTGGTGCCCGCGCGAGGCCGCCCAGAACAGGATCTCCCGGCCGGCATCGTCGAACACCGGCGTGCAGACGGTGATGTCGGGCAGGTGCGTGCCGCCATTGTAGGGCGCGTTCAGCATGTAGACGTCGCCCGGCCGGATGCGGCCCTCGTTCATGCGGATGATCGTCTCCACGGAGCGGTCCATGGAGCCGAGATGCACCGGCATGTGCGGCGCGTTGGCGACGAGCGTGCCGTCGCGGTCGAACACGGCGCAGGAGAAGTCCAGCCGCTCCTTGATGTTCACGGAATAGGCCGTGTTCTGCAGCGTCACGCCCATCTGCTCGGCGATGGACATGAACAGGTTGTTGAAGATCTCCAGCATCACCGGATCGGCCGTGGTGCCCACCGCCGAACGGCGCGGCAGCGCGACGGCGCGGGTGAGCACGAGGTGATCCAGCGGGGTGAGCGCGGCCTGCCAACCGTCCTCGACAACGACGGTCTGGTGCGGCTCGATGACGAGCGCGGGGCCGGCGACGACGTGGCCAGGGGCGAGGTGTTCGCGCAGGTGGACAGGGGCGTCGTGCCAACGCCCCTGGGAGTAGAAGCGGGTGCGCGCGTCGGGCTCGGGCGTTCCGGCGGTGGCCGCTACCGCGACGTGCGGCGCGGACTTCGCCCCGCCGCCGACGGCCTCGACGGAGATGGCCTCGACGACCAGCGCCTTGCTCTCGTCGATGAACCCGAACCGCGCGCGATGCGCCGTTTGGAAGTGCTCGCGCATGGCGGCTAGGAGGGAGTCAGCCTCCTCTTGAGGCGCATGGCCGGTTGGCCCATCCCTCTTGGTCATCCCCGGCGCGCCGAAGGCGCGGGAAGGGGATCCAGGAAGATCAGGGCTTAGGGATGCGGTCTCATCTGCCCCGCGTCCCAAGTCTGGATCCCCTTCCCTCGCTTCGCTCGCCGGGGATGACGGGGAAGTTGTGCGCCGAAGCGCCGTCATCTCCACCGGCACCTCCAGCGAAGTGTCCGTGCCGGCATAGCGCACATGGGCGCGCACCAGCAGCGTGATGGCGGCGGGATCGACGCCCTGCCCGGCCACTTCGTCCCGGCAGATCGCACCGAGGCGTTCGGCCTCCGCGGCCAGCGTGCCGAGGACGGCCGGGGCGAACGGCTCCTCGATGGCCTGCTGCCGCGTGGCGCGGATGTCGGCGAGGCCCATGCCGTAGGCGGAGAGCAGCGAGGAGAAGGGGTGGATCAGCACGGTCGTCATCGCCAGCGCATCGGCCACGAGGCACGCGTGCTGGCCGCTCGCGCCGCCGAAGGCGTTGAGCGCATACTGGGTGACGTCGTAGCCGCGCGCGACCGAGATCTTCTTGATCGCCTCGGCCATGTTGGCGACGGCGATCTGCACGAAGCCGTCTGCAACTTCTTCGGGCGTGCGAGGCTCGGCGCTGGTCGATGAGACCTCCGCCGCGAGATCGGCGAAGGCGGCGCGCACGCTGTCCACATCCAGCGCCTGGTCCTGCCCCGGCCCGAAGATGCGTGGGAAGAAGGCGGGGTCGAGCTTGCCCAGCATGACGTTGGCGTCGGTGACGGCGAGCGGCCCGCCGCGGCGGTAGCACTTGGGGCCGGGGTTCGCGCCGGCGCTCTCGGGACCCACTCGGAAGCGCGAGCCGTCGAAGTGGAGGATGGAGCCGCCGCCCGCCGCCACCGTGTGGATCAGCATCATCGGCGCGCGCATGCGGACGCCGGCCACCTCGGTCTCGAAGGCGCGCTCGTACTCGCCGTCGAAATGCGCGACGTCGGTGGAGGTGCCGCCCATGTCGAAGCCGATGACCCGGCCGAAGCCGGCCTCGCGGCCCGTCTCGGCCAGCGCGACGACGCCGCCTGCGGGGCCTGACAGGATGGCGTCCTTGCCGGCGAAGAGATCCGCCGCGGTGAGGCCGCCTGACGACATCATGAACATCAGCCGCGCGCCGGAATTGCGGGCGTCGAGTTCCTCGGCCACCTGCGCCACGTAGCGCGACAGGATCGGCGAGAGATAGGCGTCCACGACCGTCGTGTCGCCGCGCCCGACGAGCTTGATGAGCGGGCTCACCTCGTGGCTGACGGAGACCTGCGCGAAGCCGATCTCGCGTGCGATCGCGGCCGCAGCCTGCTCGTGCGCGGGGAAGCGATAGGCGTGCATGAAGACGATGGCGACCGCCTCGAAGCCCGCGGCCTTGGCGGCTGCGAGGCCGCGGCGGACCTCGACGAGATCGAGCGCCTGCTCCACCTCGCCGTCCGCCCGCACGCGCTCGGTCACCTCCAGCACGTCGGCGTAGAGCTGCTCGGGCTTGACGATCTTCTTGTCGAAGATGCGCGGGCGCGCCTGGTAGCCGATCTGCAGCGCGTCGCGGAACCCGCGCGTGGTGACCAGCAGCGTGCGCTCGCCCTTGCGCTCCAGCAGCGCGTTGGTGGCGACCGTCGTGCCCATGCGCACGTCGCCGATGACGCCCGCCGGGATGGGCTCGCCCGGCTTCAGGCCGAGAAGGTCGCGGATGCCCTGCACGGCGGCGTCGCGGTAGGCCTCGGGGTTCTCGGAGAGGAGCTTGCGGGCGTGCAGCGCGCCGGCGGGGTCGCGGCCCACCACGTCCGTGAAGGTGCCGCCCCGGTCGACCCAGAAGTCCCAGCGGGCCGGGCTGCTTGCGGCAGACGACACGGGCGTGGTTGGCGCTGGCGCGGGCTTGGATGACGCTGGCGCGGGCATGGCGTGCTCCCGATCGAGGACAGGGCCAACGCGGCCCCGCATCACCTATGGCGAAATCTCGACGTTTTGTCGATAATTTGTTGACGTCCCCATTGCTCGGGATAGCATGTGCTTCAGAGGGTCCGGAGGTTGCTCCGGCGCGCCTTCCACCAAAGCCGGCGCGGGCGGGAGGGGCCGCATGCGGCCGTGCGCAGCACAGGGACGCTTGCGATGATCATGCCATTCGGACTCCACCGGACCGTCTTCACCGGCCTCGCGCTCGCCGCGGGCCTCGTCGCGGGGTCGGCGGCCTCCGCCCAGACCAAGTGGGACATGCCCACACCCTACCCGGACGGCAACTTCCACACCAAGAACATCATCCAGTTCGCCGCGGACGTCGACAAGGCCACCAACGGCCAGCTCAAGATCGTGCCGCAGACGGCGGGATCGCTGATCAAGCATCCCGAAATCAAGAAGTCCGTCCGCCAGGGCGTCGCGCCCATCGGCGAGGTGCTGATCTCGCTGCACGCGAATGAAAGCCCGATCTACGGGCTGGACAGCGTGCCCTTCCTCGCCACCGGCTACGCCCAGGCGAAGAAGCTCTACGCAGCGCAGAAGCCTTTCCTGGAGAAGAAGCTCGGCGACGAAGGGCTGGTGCTGCTCTACTCCGTCGCGTGGCCGCCCCAGGGCATCTTCGCCAAGAAGGAAATCAAGTCGATCGAGGATCTCAACGGCCTGAAGTTCCGCTCTTACAACACGGCGACCGGCCGCATCGCGGCCTTGGCCAAGGCTGTGCCGACGCAGGTGGAGGCGCCGGACCTGCCGACCGCCTTCGCAACGGGCCGCGTCGACGCGACGATCACGTCCGCCTCGACCGCGGTGGACAGCAAGTTCTGGGACTTCGTGAACACCTACATTGACACGCAGGCCTGGCTCCCGCGCAACGTGGTGATCGTCAACAAGGCGGCGTTCGACGCGCTGCCGGCCGACCAGAAGAAGGCCGTAATGGACGCGGCCAAGGCGGCCGAGGAGCGCGGCTGGGCGGCTTCCGAGGCGGAAGCGTCCGCCAAGAACCAGATCCTCAAGGACAACAAGATCGCGATCCTGCCGCCGTCCGACGCGCTGAAGACGGGCTTCACCGCCATCGGCAAGCAGATCGCCGACGAATGGGCCGCCTCCGCCGGCGCGGATGGCAAAGCGATCCTGGACGCCTACGCGAAGTAAAAGGACCTGGAACAAGCAGGTCATCCCCGGCGGCGCGTAGCGCCGGGAAGGGGATCCAGGAGACCGGGTGAGCGTGTCGGGAGCGGTATCCCGTAGGCTGCCGTTCCCGCTCGCAAAGTCTCCTGGATCCCCTTCCCTCGCTTCGCTCGCCGGGGATGACGATCGGTCATGCTTGAGCGCTTGCGCCCAAGCTACTCCCCTCAGTCACCGCCCCACCGCTCACGTGGAATGCCCGCCATGCGCTCCTATCTGGACACCCTCTACCGAGCGGCCGGCTTCCTTGCCGCGTCGTGCCTCGCGCTGATCGCGCTGCTCGTCGTGGTGCAACTCGGCGGACGCATCCTTGATGGGGCGCTGAAGCTCGTGGGGCTCGCGCCGCGTGGCTTCGTGATCCTCTCGCTGGCGGAGATCGCGGGCTATTTGCTCGCCGCGGCGAGCTTCCTCGCGCTCGCCCCCACCTTGAAGGCGGGCGCGCACATCCGCGTCACCATGCTGCTGTCGGCGGTGGGCGAAGGGCGGCGCAAGCCGATGGAGATCGTCGCGCTCGTCGCGGCCATCGTGTTCGCCGGCTTTCTCACCGTCGCGCTGGGGCGTCTGGCGCTGGACAGCTGGCGCTTCCACGAGGTCTCGACGGGCCTCATCCCCATCCCGCTCGTCTGGCCGCAGGCGGCGATGACGCTGGGGCTCGCGGTCCTCACCATCGCCTTCCTCGACGAGCTCGGCATCGTGCTGGCGCGGGGACGGCCGTCGTTCCGGGCGTCCGAGGACGCGGTCACCCTCGGCAAGGAGGGCTGAGCCATGAGCCTCGTCGCGCTCGCCCTGCTGCTGATCGTCCTGCTTTTCGCCATCCTGGGAGCGGGCGTCTGGATCGCGCTGGCGCTCGGCGCCATCGGCGTCGTCGCGCTGGTGCTGAAGAGCTCCGCGCCGCTCGGCATCACCATGGCCACCTCGATCTGGCAGTCCGCCATTTCGTGGGACCTCACCGCCCTGCCGATGTTCATCTGGATGGGAGAGATCCTCTACCGGACCAAGCTGTCGGAGGACATGTTCGAGGGCCTCGCGCCCTGGCTGACGCGCCTGCCCGGCCGGCTGCTGCACGTCAACGTGCTGGGCTGCACGATCTTCGCGGCGGTGTCCGGCTCCTCCGCCGCGACCTGCGCCACCATCGGCCAGATCGCCCTGCCCGAATTGAAGAAGCGCGGCTATGACGAGCGCATGGCGATCGGCACGCTGGCGGGGGCGGGCACGCTGGGCCTCCTGATCCCGCCCTCGATCATCATGATCGTCTACGCCGCCGCCACCGACCAGTCGATCGCGCGGCTGTTCATCGCCGGCGTGATCCCCGGCATCCTGCTGGCGAGCCTGTTCTCCGGCTTCATCATCGTCTGGGCGCTGCTGAACAAGGACAAGATGCCGCCGCCCGAGCCGGTGACCTCCTTCGCCAACCGCATCCAGGCGACGCGGCGGCTGATCCCCGTGGTGCTGCTCATCCTGGGCGTGATCGGCTCGATCTACGGCGGGCTCGCCTCGGCCACCGAGGCCGCGGTGGTGGGCGTGGTGCTGTCGCTGGCGCTGTCGGCCTGGATGGGCACGCTGTCGCGCAAGAGCTTCGCCGACGCGCTGATGGGCGCGACACGCACCTCCTGCATGATCGCCTTCATTTTGGCGGGCGCGGCGTTCCTGACGACGGCGATGGGATTCACCGGCATCCCGCGTGCGCTGGCGGAGTGGATCTCCGCCTTCCAGCTCTCGAACTGGCAGCTCCTGGCGGCTCTGACCCTGTTCTACATGGTGCTGGGCTGTTTCCTCGACGGCATCTCGATGGTGGTGCTGACCACCTCCATCATCATGCCGCTGGTGGAGAAGGCCGGCTTCGATCTCGTCTGGTTCGGCATCTACATCGTGCTCGTGGTGGAGATGGCGCAGATCACCCCGCCGGTGGGCTTCAACCTCTACGTGCTGCAGGGCATGACCGGGCGAAACATCTTCACCATCGGCTACTACACCTTCCCGCTGTTCCTGCTGATGGTGGTGGCGGTGGTGCTGGTCGCGGTGTTCCCCGGCCTGGCGCTCTGGCTGCCGGCGACCATGCTGGATGCGCCATGAGCCGCCGCCCCAAGCACGATCAGAAGCCCAAGGCGGAATCCGCCAAGGCGTCAGGGCGCACGCTGGGGCCCATCGTCTCCTCGGCCCATCTGGCCGCGGGGAGCATGCCGGCCCTTTCGGAATTCGAGTTCGGGCTCATCCTGTGCTCGAACGCCTTTCATCGTTGCATGGTGCGCACCATGGCGGCGGCCGGCATCCCGGACCTGTCGGCCATGGACGTGCTGGTGCTGCACAACGTCAACCATCGCAGCAAGCCGAAGAAACTCGCCGACATCTGCCTCGTGCTGAACATCGAGGACACGCACATCGTGTCCTATGCGCTGAAGAAGCTGGAGCGGCTGAAGCTCGTGAAGAGCGGGCGGGCGGGCAAGGAGAAGATCGTGTCCGTGACGGCGGAGGGGGCCGAGGCCTGCACGCGGTACGGCGAGATCCGCGAGATGCTGCTGGTGCGCGCCGTGAAAGACCTCGGCCTGGACGAGCGGCGCCTCTCGGAATTCGCCGGAGAGATGCGGGCTCTCTCCGGCCACTACGACCAGGCCGCCCGCGCCGCCGCGTCCCTTTAGATAACGCCTGGTCCGAACCGGCGTCGCATCCACCTCGAAGGGGAGAGCAAACACGGAAAATGCACGCCTCGGCTTCAACTTTCCCGCTAGCGTTGCACTCCTGCACTTGACCACTCCGGATGCGGCCCGCATCGTGCGGATCGTTTGCAAGCGACCGACGGCCCGGGGGATTGGCGATGCGCAGTGTTGTGATGACGATCGTGGCGGGCTTCGCCGCGGCTGCGTCGATGGTGTCGGCGCAAGCCTATGAGCGCCTGCCGGCCGAGCAGTGGACCATTCCCTACGCCGATCCGCTCGGCAACGTGCCGGCCTGCGAGGCTCCGGAAGTTCTCTCCTTCATCCAGTCGCGCTTCGCGGACACCGAGGCGTCCTACTGGAACTCCAGCCTGACGATCGCGAACTTCGAGCAGGTGCATGCGATCGGTTATCGCACCTGGGGTCTCGATTTCATTCCGCGCCGCTTCTGCACGGGCCGGGTTGTCACCTCGGATGGCAAGCGCCGCCAGGTCGACTACTCGGTGATCCAGGAAGGCGGCTTCTCCGGCTACTCATGGAACGTCGAGTGGTGCGTCGCCGGCACGGACCGGAGCCTCGCCTATGCGCCCGCTTGCAAGATGGCGCGGCCCTGAGATAATGGCTGGACGCTGTACAGCTCGCGCTGGCATCGCTCCCTGAGGACCGCCGCATGTTGACCCTCGCCCCGCGCCGGCTGGTCGCGACCATGGCGGGGCTGTTCTGGTCGGCGATGCTCGCTCTGCTTGCAACGAGCCAGGCCTACGCCCAGGGCGAACGGCGGGGCGGACCGGCTGGCGAGTTCGACTTCTATGTGCTCGCGCTCTCCTGGTCGCCCGGTTTCTGCGAAACAGGCTCGAACGGGCGGAGCAGCGGCCAGTGCGAGTCCGGCGCGAATCTCGGCTTCGTCGTGCATGGCCTCTGGCCACAGAACGAACGCGGCTTTCCCAGCGAATGCATGCCGGCCAACCGCACGCCCTCGCGCCTTGCCCTGGATACCGCCAAGGGCGTCTTCCCCGACGAAGGCCTCGCCCGCTACGAGTGGCGCAAGCACGGCACGTGCTCGGGCAAGAGCCCGACGGACTACTTCGCCGACGTCCGCAGCGCCCGCGACCGCATCGTCATCCCGAAGGAGCTGCAGCAGCCTTCGGCCGAGCAGTCCTTCGCGCCCATGGACCTCGAGCGCGCCTTCGTGGCGGCCAACCCCGGGCTGCGCACGGACATGATGGCGGTATCCTGCCGCTCGGGGACGCTCTCGGAAATGCGGATCTGCTTCACGAAGGACCTGCGCGGCTTCCGGACATGCGGGGAAGTGGACCGCAGCGGCTGCCGCCGGAGCGTGAGCGTCCCGCCGGTGCGGTGAGCGCCCGCCGCAGCATCCTTTTGGCCGGACTGCCTGAATGAGCGGGACAGCTCGACCTGGACGGACTGCTTGACCTGGACGGACTGCTTGACTTGGGACTGCTTGACTTGGCTGGACGGCTTGACTTGGGACCATCTTCGACGCTGATGGCCCGATGAATTACCGCCACGCCTACCACGCCGGAAATTTTGCGGATGTCATGAAGCACGCCGTCCTGGCGCTGGTTCTCACCTATCTCAACCGCAAGGACACGCCCTATCGCGTGATCGACACCCACGCCGGCCTCGGCGTCTACGACCTCTCGGAGGAGCGCGCCCAGAAGACGGGCGAGTGGCGCGAGGGCATCGGCCGGCTCATGAAGGCCCGCCTCTCGGCGGAGGCGCGCGAGGTTCTGGCGCCCTATCTCGGCGTCGTCGAGGAGGTGCGGTCGGACCTGGGGCCGGACTTCTACCCCGGCTCGCCGGAGATCGCGCGAAGGCTCACCCGCACGCAGGACAGGCTGATCGCCGTGGAGAAGCATCCGCGCGACGTGCTGGCCCTGCAGGAGAGCCTCGCGCGCGACAAGCGCGCCAAAGCCATCGAACTCGATGGCTGGACCGCGCTGCGGGCCAACGTGCCGCCCCGCGAGAAGCGCGGGCTGGTGCTCATCGACCCGCCTTTCGAGGAGGTCGACGAGTTCGCGCGCATGGCGCGAGCGGTGGCGGAAGCCTGGCGCAAATGGCGCACCGGCGTCTACATGCTGTGGTATCCGATCAAGGATCCGGGCGACGGCGACGCTCTGTTCTCGGCCCTGCGGGACGCCGGCGTGGACAAGCTGCTGCGGCTGGAACTCCTGCCGCGCCCTGCGGACCCGCAAGGCAAGCTGGCGGGAAGCGGCCTGCTGATCATCAACCCTCCCTGGACGCTGGCCGCCGCCTCGCGCGTGCTGCTGGCTGCCCTGACAGAGGCCTTGGTGCGGCATGGCGCCGGAACTTGGCGCTGCGAGGAACACGCGCCCGGTCCCACAGCTTAATCAACGGCCGATTCTTGATCGATATTTGATCAGCGGTAAGCCGTCCTCTGGTTTTCCTGTTGCATCAGTCCCGATTTTCCGGAAAATCGCTCAAGCTCCGCAGATGACCTTTGCGGGGCAGGCCTTGTCTGAGCCAAGGGGGCGCGGGCAGGACGAGGAGCGGACAGGGAACGCGGAATAGCGCCCAGGACGCTCCTCGATGGCGTGTGGTTACGGACCACTCGGTCCGAGGGAGCGGCGAGTATGTCTCAGCAGGGCATTGTGAAGTTCTTCAATACGGACAAAGGCTACGGCTTCATCAAGCCGGACGATGGCGGAAGAGACATCTTCGTGCACGTGACGGCGGTCTCGCGGGCGGGCCTGCAGACGCTGGACCAGGGACAGAAGGTCACCTTCGAAGTCGAGCCCGACAAGAAGGGCAAGGGCCCCAAAGCCGTGAATCTGGTTGTGATCGGCGAGGCCTGAGACTAGACGGGTCATCATTCGCAACAGGGGCGGAGCCGAACAACGGTTCCGGACAATGCCATGATGATCCTGCGCTCGTCGCCAGCTTCTCCGTTCGGCCGCAAGGTCAAGATCGCGGCCAAGGTCCTGGGACTGTGGGACCGCATCGAAGTCGTGACCGCGGACACCATGGATCCGGCAGAGCCGCTTCGGTCACAGAACCCGCTCGGGAAGATCCCCGCTCTCATCCCCGAGGACGGGGAAGCCCTGTTCGACTCCCGGGTGATCGTCGAGTATCTCGACCATCTCGCGCCGGGCGTGCTGTTTCCGGCCGGCGACGACCGCTTTCGCATCCTTCGCCTGCAGGCCCTCGCGGACGGGCTTCTCGATGCGGCGCTGCTCCAGGTCTATGAGGGCCGCTTCCGCGCCGCCGACCGGCACGAGCCGAAGTGGGTCCTGCACCAGAGCGAGAAGGTCGACCGCGCGCTGGCCGTGCTCGAAGCCTCGCCGCCGCCCCTGTCCGTCAAGCCGGACCTCGGCGCCATCGCCGTCGCCTGCGCGCTCGGTTACCTCGACCTGCGCTTCGAGGGCGCCTGGCGCAAGTCCCACCCCCGCCTCGTGGCGTGGCTGGACGAGTTCGCCGCCAAGGCGCCGGCGTTCGAGGAAACAAAGCCGCACTAGGCGTCGTCGCCGAGGCCGCTCCTTTACCGGACAATCAGAAGCACTCCGGCGAGCCCGGCTCCGCTTTTTGTGCGCAGCCGGGCGGCCGAGCGTGCGGTCTTTCTAGAACTTGTAGTTCACGCCCGCTCGCACCACGCTGAACTCCGAACCGGACTTCGTGTAGACGGGCGTCCGCGGGATGTAGTTGTGGTCCATCAGGTCGACATAGAGACCCTCGACCTTGCCGGTGATGTTGATGGTGAAGGCGTATTCGACGCCGCCGCCGACCGTGTAGCCCGCATTCGTGGCGCTGCCCGAACCCAGGGACGGAACCGTGAGCTTCTGTTCGCCATAGGCGAGACCGCCGGTCACGTAGAACAGCGCGCGGTCCGCCGCGAAACCGACGCGCGGCCGAAGGGTGCCGAACCACTCGACGCCGTTCTTCGAGCCAGCCAGCTTCGCGTTGACGCCGACGGCGTTGGCGCTGGCGCGCAGATCGGCGGTCTGAAGGTCGGCCTCGATGCCGAGCACGAGGTTCGGCGCGAACTGGTAGTTGTAGCCGACCTGCCCGCCACCCACGAACGACTGCTTGTCGTTGAAATAGGCGCCGGCCTTCGAGACGCTGCCGAAGCCGTAGCCGGCGTTCACGCCGAGATACACGCCGGTCCACGTGAACGCAGGCGCGACGAAGGGCATCATGGGGGGCTTGTTGCGGTTCGGCAGGTCAGCGGCGACGGCTGCGCCGGACGCGAGAAGGGCAGCCGCGACAACGCAGCGGAACATGATCTTGGACATAATATTCTCCAGTTAAAAACAGCGCGAGAAAAATGTTCCGCGCCTTCAGCTCGATGTATTCTTGATAAAGTTGGCTGCTTCGAAAGGCTGTAACAGTCAGGTCACAGCTTGTTGGGAGATCATGGCTGAAATATGCGCCAGATCTGGCAAGATCCTGATGGCAATCTTTCGATCGTCACCAGGCCAGTGGCGGATTAACTTAATCAGAACTTATAGCTGGCGCCCGCGCGGATCACGTTCGTCGAGTATTCGATCTTGGCCGGGCCGTTCGCGTTGGGGAAATCCGACTTGCCGAGGTTGTAGTAGAGGTACTCGGCGCGCACGGCCACGTTGGGGTTGACGAGGTATTCGCCGCCTGCGCCGAGCACGTAGCCCGACTTCGTGTCCGTGATCTTGCCGTAGGGGCTCTGGTTCGTCGTGTTGCCCAGCGCTAGGCCGCCGGTGGCGTAGGCGAGCAGGGCGGGATCGATGGTGTAGCCCAGCCGGGCGCGGGCCGAGCCGAGCCAGGTCTGGCTGACCTTCTCCGAGAAGCTCTTGTTCTCGACGCCGGAGGCGGTGATGTCGGCCTCGCCGCCGACCACGACCTTGTCGAACTGGGCGTTGTAGCCGCCGTGCACGCCGCCCACGAGGCCGCTGGTGCTGACCGAGCCCGCCTTGCCGAAGCCGCCGCCCGCGTGGACGCCGACATAGGCGCCGGTCCAGCGCGCGTTCGGCGCATAGGCCGGAGCAGCCGGATAGGGATCCGAGCGGCGAGGCAGGTCGGCGGCGGACGCAGCGCCGGCGAGGGCGATGGTCGAGAATGCAACAATGGTGCAGATCGAACGCAACGCGATCATGTCCAATATCTCCATGGGCTGCCGAGAGGGCCGCCGTTGGTGATGTGATAGGCCAGATCGCCGGAGACTTTAACCCTAACTGTTCTTTACAGTAACCATTGAATGAATTTGGAACGGTTGGCGTAACGAAGCCTTCATAAAGATGAACGGGTTCTTCACATTTCAGGCCACAAGGAGGCCTTGTGCGCCCTGAAAACGCCGCGGACGGCTTGTCGGGAAGCCACAGACATGGCAATGCCGGAATTATGGTTGATACGCCGTCTCCACTTCCGGTTTCCATCTTCATCATCGCGCGCAATGAAGCGGACCGCATCGGCCGCACGCTGCGCGCGGTTCGCGGCCTCAGCGACGACGTGATCGTCGTCGATTCCCATTCCACCGACGGCACCCAGGCCGTGGCGGAAGCGGAAGGCGCGCGGGTGATCGAGAACGTCTTCGAGGGCTACGGCCCCCAGAAACGCTTCGCCGAAGACCAATGCCGCCATCTCTGGCTGCTTAACATCGACGCGGACGAGGTGATCCCGCCGGATCTCGCCGCCGAGATCCGCGGCCTCTTCGCCGGTGGCGGCCCCGCGCTCGACGCCTACGGCCTCCGGATCGCCGAGATCTTCCCCGGCGAACGCGCGCCCCATCCCCTCGCCTATGTGCTGGCGCCCGTGCGGCTGTATCGCAGCGACAAGGGGCGCTACAACGCCTCCACCGTGCACGACCGCGTGGACCTCGCGCCCGGCGCGCGCGTGGGCAAGCTCAAGGGCACCATCCACCATTTTTCCGTGCGCTCGCTGGGCGACCAGATGGCCAAGCTGAACGCCTACACCGACGCCCAGGTCGCCGACCTCGAGAAACGCGGGGAGACGCTCTCCGTGTTCCGGCTCGTGGCGGAGTTCCCCGCCAACTTCATCAAGGCCTATATCGGCCGCCGCCACGCGCTGCGCGGCGTCTACGGCTTCATGACGGCGATGAACTACGCCTTCTACCGGTACCTGCGGGCCGCCAAGTATTTCGAGCGCAAGCTGCGCCGCGAGGCAGGCGAGGACGAAGCGCGATGAGCGGCGATGCGGCGGCCCATCCCACGGGCCTGGGCGTGGCCATCGTCACAGGCGGCGGGCGGCGGATCGGCGCCGCCATCGCCCGGCGCCTGGCGCGCGACGGGCGCAGCGTGCTGATCCATCACCGCGGCGCAACGGAGGAGGCTGACGCGCTCGCCACGTCCATCGTCGCCGCGGGCGGGACGGCGGCGACGGTGGCGGCGGATCTCGCCGACCCCGGATGCGCCCGCATCGTCCTCGACGCCGCGCGGCGCCTTGGTCACCCCGGCCTGCTCGTCAACAACGCGTCGCTGTTCGTCTCGGACGCGGTCGGGAGCATCGATCCCGGCACATGGGACAGGCTGTTCGCCGTCAACCTGCGCGCGCCGGCGCTGCTCGCCCAGGCGTTCGCGGCGGCGGCGCAGGGCGAGGACCCGTCGATCGTCAACATCGTCGACCAGCGCGTCTGGCGGCTGACGCCGCAGCATTTCTCCTACACGCTCACCAAGGCGGCCCTGCATACGGCGACGATCACGATGGCGCAGGCGCTCGCGCCGAGGATCCGCGTCAACGCCGTGGGGCCGGGGCCCACCGCGCCCAATCCGACGGACGGCGAGAAGGGCCTCGCCCGCGAGGCGCAGGGCACGCCCATGGGGCGCGCCGTGAAGGCCGACGAGATCGCCGAGGCCGTGGCCTATCTTGCCGGCGCACGCGCCGTCACCGGCCAGATGATCGCCGTCGACAGCGGTCAGCACCTCGGCTGGCGAACCCCAGACATCGTGGACTGATCCGAGCGGCCTCGGCGACGAGCGGTTCACACCGTCAGCGCGATGGCGGAGATCAGGCGGCCGTAGTCCGGCTCCTTGCGATGCGTGGTGCGCCGATAGCTGAAGAAGCGCTCCTCGTCGGAATAGGTGCAGAGCCCGAGATCGGCGAATGCGCCGACGCCGGTCTCGTCCACCCGGTGGCCGATGTATCGGGGCAGGTCGAAGAACGCGTGCTTGCCGGGGGCCGTCTCCGTGAAGAAAGCCGCGTTTCCGGCGTCCGCCTCCATGAACCGGGCCACGAATTCCGGCCCGACCTCATAGGCGTGCCGTCCGATGGTGGGGCCGAGGACGGCCGTGATCCGCTTGCGCCGCCCGCCCAGGCTCTCCATGGCGTCCACCGTCCGGTCGATCACGCCTTCCAGCGCGCCGCGCCAGCCGGCGTGGCAGGCTCCGATGACCTTGGCTTGCGGATCCACGAACAGCAGGGGGCCGCAATCCGCCGTGGAGATGGCGAGCGCGACGCCCGGCATGCGGCTGGCCATCCCATCGGCCCTGGGGCGTTCGTCTACCGGCCACGGCCCGTCGACGATGACGACGTCGGGCGAATGGACCTGGTGGACGTTGACGAGGTGAGTGTCGGCCACGCCCAGCGCGGCGGCCATGCGGCGTCGGTTCTGCAGCACGTTCTCGCGGTCGTCCGACGAGCCAAGCCCGCCATTCAGGCTGGCGTAGATGCCGGTCGAAACGCCGCCCTCGCGGGTGAAGAACGCGTGCACGAGGCCGGGATGCTCGAGGTCGGGGGCCTGGATCATAGGGGAGCGCCTCCTGCGGGGAATCTTACGCCCAAATTCGGCGGCGTCGATGGCGGCGACGCCTCACCGAAGCCCGCGAGTTCGGAAAGGCCGGTCCCGGCCATGGCGAAAGCCTTGAACAGCGCGCCCATGCCGGGGGGCTGGCGCCCCGTCAGCCGCGCCAGCGCTGCGTCGATGGCGGCGGCTTGCACCGCATCCGCCCGCCGCTTCAGCGCATCCGCGCGCGCCACGACGCCGAGCGCCTCGAGGAAAGCCCCTTGCTCCACCACAGGGAACGCCAGCGCTCCCGCGGACTGCGCACGGCGGGCGAGCATGGCGAAATCGACATGGACGGTCAGGTCCGCCTCGCCGGGCTCCGCCAGCACGTCGACGAACGCGTGCCGCTTCACCGCCTGCAAGGTTTCGCCCAGCCCGGAGCGCGCGTGGCCGTAGTCCAGCGCCAGCAGCGCCCCACCCTGCGCCGCCAGCCGGCGCGCGATCGCCTCGGCGACGCCGCGCGCAGCCTCGGCGACCTCGACCAGGCTGCCCACGGGAGCCGCGAGGGAAAGATCCGGAGCCGTCTCCGGTGCGAGCCCGAAGGCGAGCGCGCCGTCCGCATCGAGCCCCACGAGACGCTCGCGCCAGCCGTCCGCTGCGCGAACGAACTGGCGGACGGGCAGCGCATCGAAGAACTCGTTGGCGAGCAGGATCAGCGGCGCGTCGGCGGGCAGGCTCTCCAGCCCCGCATGCCAGAGCGGGGAGACGCCGCTGGACGCCAGCGCCGCAGCCTGCTTCTCCCGCATGAGCGGGCTGGTCTCGACAAGGTGAAGCGTCACGGCGCGTGCGAAGTCCGGCATCAGGCGCGCCGCACGCAGCGCGTCCGCCATCAGCGTGCCGCGGCCAGGGCCGAGTTCCACGAGGTGGAAGATGGACGGGGAGCCCAGCCGCGACCACGTATCGACGCACCACAGGCCCAGAAGCTCGCCGAACATCTGGCTGATCTCTGGCGCGGTGACGAAATCGCCCGCCTCGCCGAAGGGATCGCGGGTCATGTAGTAGCCCCAGCGGGGGTGGCCGAGGCAGAGCTGCATGTAGCGCCCGACGCTGATCGGCCCCTCCGCGAGAATGATCCCGCGAAGCTCCTGCAGCAGCGGCGTCTCGCTCACCGCAGCGCCTCGCCCGCCGCCAGCGGAGGACGGCGCATGGCGTTAAGGAGCAGCGCCAGCCCGGCGAGGACCATCGGCAGCGACAGCAGCATGCCCATGGTGAGCCCGTAGGCGAGCTTCTCGCTGTCGGGATCGGGATCCCGGAAGAACTCAGAGACGATGCGCGCCAGCCCGTAACCCATGCCGAACACGCCGGCCAGCAGGCCGGGCCTGCGGAACCCGACGCGCTGCACCAGCACACCGAGCACCAGGAGGAGCAGCAGGCCTTCCAACGCCGCCTCGTAGAGCTGGCTGGGATGACGAGGCAAGAGCCCGGCCGTGCGGAAGATCACGCCCCACGGCACGTCGGTGACGCGGCCCCAGAGCTCCTGGTTGATGAAGTTGGCGATGCGCCCGAAGAACAGCCCGAGCGGCGCCACCACGGCGAAGACGTCGAGGATCGACAGCGTCGAGAAGCCGCCCCGCCGCGAGAAGATGAAGATCGCGAGGATGACCCCGACGAGGCCGCCGTGGAACGCCATGCCGCCCTTCCAGACCTGCACGATCTCGAGCGGGTTCTGCATGTAGTAGGGCAGCCCATACACCAGCACGTGCCCCAGCCGCCCGCCCAGCACCACGCCCAGCGCGGCATAGACCAGCATGTCGTCGAGCTGCAGGGCTGTGGGCCGTGCCTGCGCCGGAGACCAGAGCCGGTCGTTCTCGACGAGCTTGCGCGCGTAGTACCAGCCGAGCAGAAGGCCCGCGACATAGGCGAGCGCGTACCAGCGGATGGCGAACGGCCCCACCTGCACGATCACGGGATCGATGGCGGGCATCAGGATGGCGGGGATCATCGCGGCGCCCTCGCCGCAGCAGGGGACGCCGCATCGGCTGACTGGGGAGGACGCGGCTCTAGCGTCGACATGGGCGCTCCGGAATGCCGCCGGCGGGGCGGCCGGCTTCGACTGAATGGGCGTAGTGGGGGAGAGCGTCAAGGGTGCGACGCCGGGGCGGCGGGCCTGCGACAGGCTCGCGGCCTCGACGCGGAGCAGGCGACCGGGCGGCGCGAGCCGTGCTAAAGAAGCCCCATCAGGCGCGCAGGCGCACCGACCGGCATGCGCGCAAGGCCGCGCGAGGGAGACCGACATGGCCCAGAACAAGATCTTCGACGATGTGGCCCGCCTTTTCACGGACGCTGCGGGCATGGCGCAAGGCGTGCGCCGCGAGGCGGAAGGCGTGGTGAAGGCGCAATTCGAGCGGATGATCCGCGATATGGACGTGGTGACGCGCGAGGAATTCGAGGCGGTCCGCGAAATGGCCGTGCTGGCGCGTGAAGAGAACGAGCGGCTCGAGGCCCGGGTCGCCGCGCTCGAGGCCCGGCTGTCCGGCTTCGAGAAGACCGCCGGCTGAGCGCTGGCTTGAGGACTGGGCGGCCAGCGGCGCGCCCTGCGTCCGATTGACTCGGGCCCCCGCGAAAGGGGGCATCGCTTGTGGACAGAGAGGCGTCGCGGCTGGCGCCGGGGAGGCGAATCCACGACGGTCCAACTCGACCATTGTGCGGTTTGACTCGCACGCGCTATCGTCAGGACACGAAGTGATTCGCTGAGCTTCGGCGGAAGATTCATCTGGAATCTCTTGCAGTTGAACAGACGTATCGGCTTCTCGCCGGTTCCACCGGGACGGAAGCCCGAGTCCTGGGAACGCGCGTGCAATGCGACGCATGCGATCAGTCACTCGAGCCGAGGAACGGCATGCCTGCCATCGAAGTAGAAGTCATCGAACGCGCCGAGCACCCGCTCGACGTCGTCGAGCGGCTCGCCAATGTGCGTGACTGGTCGTTCGACCGGGCCGACGAGAACGAGATCTCGGTGTCGGTTTCGGGCAGCTGGTCGGAGTACCACATCGCGTTCACCTGGCTCGAGGACATGGAGGCGCTGCACTGCGCCTGCGCCTTCGACCTCAAGGTTCCCCAGCGCCGCCGGGCCGAGATTCTCGAACTCGTCGCCCTCATCAACGAGCAGCTCTGGGTCGGGCACTTCGATCTCTGGCCCAGCGAAGAGGTGGTGATGTTCCGCCACTCGCTTCTGCTGGCGGGCGGCGCCGAGCCGAACGGCCGGCAGTGCGAGACGCTGCTTTCCGTCGCGCTGGACGCGTGCGACCGCTATTATCAGGCTTTCCAGTTCGTGCTCTGGGCGGGCAAGACGCCGAGGGAAGCGATGGAAGGCGCCATGTTCGAGACGGTCGGAGAGGCCTGACGAAACTTCCGTCTGGCTCGACAGGCGTCGGGCGGCGTGCTGTAGACGCAGCACGCGCCGCCACGGTCCGCCGGAGTCATGCCATGTCGCCCCAGAACAGCCGCCAGCCCTCCCCTCACCTCCCGACCTCGCTGATCCTCGTCGGCGCCGGGAAGATGGGCGGCGCGATGCTGGAGGGCTGGATCAGGACCGGCGTGCCGGGCGACGCCGTCACGGTGATCGATCCCAACGCCAGCCCCGTGCTCGTCTCGATGTGCGAGCAGCACGGCATCGCGCTGAACCCCAGCCTGAGCACCCTGTCGCCGCCCGAGGTGATCGTGCTCGGCATCAAGCCGCAGATGCTGGATTCGGCGGCGGCGACCGTGTCGCAGATCATCGGGCCGGAGACGCTCCTGATCTCCATCCTGGCGGGCAAGACGATCGGTGATCTGCGGGCCCGCCTGCCCGCGCTGAAGTCCATCATCCGCTGCATGCCCAACCTCCCCGCCTCGGTGCAGCGGGGCGTGACCGGCGCGGCCCCCAGCCCCGAGGTGACCGAGAGGCAGCGCAACGCCACTGACGCGCTGCTCGCCGGCATCGGCGGCGTCGAATGGCTGCCCGGCGAAGACCTGATCGACGCCGTCACGGCGGTGTCGGGCTCGGGACCCGCCTATGTCTTCCTGCTCGTCGAATGCCTGGCCAAGGCGGCCGAGGAGATCGGGCTCCCGCCGGACACGGCCCGGCGCCTGGCGCGCGCCACGATCGAAGGCGCGGGCGAGCTGCTGCACCGCTCCGACCTGCCCCCCGCGACCCTGCGTGAGAACGTCACCTCCCCCGGCGGCACCACCGCCGCCGCGCTGGAGGTGCTGATGGGGTCGCGCGGCCTGGAGCCGCTGATCCGCGACGCTGTCGCAGCCGCCCACCGGCGGGCTGGCGAACTGACGGGGTAGTCCCGGGCGATTTCGCTGGCGATGCCACCCAGCTTCTCATCCTGAGGAGCGAGCCGGCTGCGGCTCGCGTCTCGAAGGCCGCAGGGCGGTCTGGAGCATCGGCTCCATCTTGCAGCTCCCAAGGTTTGCCGTGCTTCGAGACAGCCGCTGCGCGGCTTCCTCAGCATGAGGACCGTGGGAGACCCACGCAGACCGTAGGTGAACTTCCCAGACCGTGGGAGGCCCACCCAACCTGTGGGAGGCCCACCAAGCCCCTCATCCTGAGGAGCGAGCCGGCTGCGGCTCGCGTCTCGAAGGACGTAGGATGGTCTGGAGCATCGGCTCCATCTGAAGCTCCCAAGGTTTGCCGTGCTTCGAGACAGCCGCTGCGCGGCTTCCTCAGCATGAGGACCGTGGTGGTGGTCTCAGCAGGTCCACCATGCGTGTACCGGAATACACGTGCTCGGCACGAGCGTCGCCTCGTCGCGGAACCTTGGACGGTTCCGCGAGCGCACTATCTATCTGTGCATAGTCCAGTCATTCGAGGAGGCGACCATGGCCAAGCGGCCCGGCGGTGCAGGAACGACCCGCGCGCGCGGCGGAAAAGCGGATGCGGAGCCTGCTGCGGCGGCGTCCCCGGCCGCGTCTCCGCGCGACCGCCTCGTGGACGCCCTCATGGCGCTCGCGGCCGAGCGCCGCTGGCAGGACATCGAGCTGACGGATGTGGCCGAACGCGCGGGCGTGACCCTTGCGGAGTTCCGCGACCTCTTCCCGTCGAAGGGCGCGGTGCTTGGCGCGTTTTCGCGGCGGATCGATCGCATCGTCCTGGAGGGCAGCGACGCCGACCTTTCCGAGGAGACCGCCAAGGAACGCCTGTTCGACGTCTTCATGCGGCGGCTGGATGCGCTGGCGCCCTACAAGCAGGCGCTCCGCAGCATCATGGAAGGCGTGCAGGGCGACCCGCTCTCCATGGCCGCGCTGAACCAGCTCGCCGTGAACTCGCACCGCTTCATGCTGGCCTCGGCCGGCATCGACACGGAGGGGCCGCTCGGGACCATCAAGGTGCAGGGCTGCGTACTGATGTGGAGCCGCGTGCTCGACGCCTGGTTCCGCGACGACGACCCGGGCCTCGCCCGCACCATGGCGCAGCTCGATCGCGAGCTGACCCGCGGCGGGCGGATCGTCTCCGGCCTCAACGATGTCTACCGGATCGCCGCGCCGTTCCGCGCGCTGTTCCAGAGCGCGGCCGAGGGCGGACGCCGCCTGCGCGAACGCCAGCGCGCCGACCGCCGACGTTCCCCGCGCCAGGGCGACGAGGGCGAAGACTACGCCCCCATGTGAGCGGCAGGACGCGGCCTGGCGGCCTCCCCTTGCGCATGGCGCGGCATCTGGTGCATCCAGCACGCGGAGCGCAGCGCAAGCGAGGGCGGCATGGCCGAGACGTCGGGACTGGCGGACACGATTTCGTTCGCGGATTTTCTGAAGGTCGACATCCGGGTAGGCACGGTGGTGTCGGCCGAGCCCTTTCCCCAGGCGCGCAAGCCGGCTCTGAAGCTGGTGATCGATTTCGGACCGGAGATCGGGACCCGCAAATCCTCCGCGCAGATCACGGTCAACCATTCGCCCGACGAGATCGTGGGGCGGCAGGTGCTGGCGGTGGTGAACTTTCCCCCGCGCCAGATCGGTCCGTTCATGTCGGAGGTGCTGACCCTCGGGCTGCCTGACGCGGCCGGGGAAGTCATGCTGATCGCTCCGGCGCGCCCGGTGCCCAATGGCGGGCGGCTCTACTAAGGCCCTCTCAGAAGCCCTTGGTCACGCCGATCTCCGCGGTCTGGGCATACCGGCCTTCGCCGGGAACCCGCCGGACCGAGACGGCGAGCCTGACTTCGGAATTCGCGCCGGGCATGTAGAGGACGGCCGCCTCGCCGAAGACCCCGTCGGGCTTGGCGCGGGTGGGGTTCGCGAAAGTGAGCCGCTCGCCCGAGGGCGTCACGACAATGAGGTTGTCCGCGCGGTTCAGGAAGTCGTGCTCCCACCCGGCGGCGAGCTTGAGGCCCACCCGCTCGGCGACGACGCCGCTCACCCCGAAGCCGAACCGGCCCGTCGTGCGGCGGGAGGAGAGCCGCTCGTAGGTGAGCGCCTCCGCACGGTCCGAGGCATAGGACTCGGTGTAGCCGCCCCTCGTGGAATTGAGGAGACGCAGGCCCGCGATCGGCCCCGCCAGCCACTGGGCGACCGCGACGCCATAGCCGATGTCGAGCGCGGCGCCCCAGCCGTTCAGGGATCCCACGCCCGTCGCCAGGTCCCCCTCGCGATCGTAGCGCAGGGTCCCCCCGCGCGCCGCAATGGCCGCCTTCATCTGCAGGCCGGCCGCGCCCTCGACGCCGTAGCCCAGAAAGGCGCCCACGAGGGGCGTGCGTTCCGTGTACCTGAAGTTACGGGGGTCCGGCCCCACGCCGGGCGTCTCGACGAATCCGCCGACGCGCATGGTGGCGGACGGACGAAACGCGGCGACCAGGACGCCGGCGCCGTCGCCCCCGAGAGAGGCGTTCCCGCTGGTCGCTCGCACCCCGGCGCTGATGCAGGCGTCGTGAGCGTCGAAGCGTCGGCAATCATGGGTGAGCGCGAGATCGAGCAGCAGGTTCTGCCGCTCGTTCACCTGGTTGGTTCCCGCGACGATCACGTCCGGCCGTGCGGCGACATAGAGTTCGACGGCGTCGAGAAAATTGCCCACGGATAGGCCGCCCGCCGCGCTGATGGCGGCGAACTGCAATTGCACATTGCGCCCGGGCGACACGAAGGTACCGCGCCGGTAGCCCCAGGCGGCGGCGCCATCGCTGGCTTGTTGCCTGAACAGGACGGTGTCGTCCGCCGTGCCGGCGACGCCGTCCGCGCCGAGGTCCAGCACCGTCGCCTCGGCCACGTCCGTTCCCTGCCGGCCGCGATGCGCCCAGCCGAAGCCGACGAGGGATCCCGCCGGGACCCCGGTGAGCGTCTGGGAGAGGACGGAGGCGCTGGTGGCGTTCAACTCCGCGAAACGCTCGCCGCTGTAAGCCGTGAAGCCGCCGAAGTTGTTCCAGATCTCGATCTTGTTCAGGGCGTCCGTCGTCTCCCAGCCGGGAACGGCGGCCTTGGGATACTGGAACGAGCTGTTCGAACCCAGCGGGGGCGTCTGGTCTTCAAAATCGCCATTGACGATCTGCTGGCCCCAGGCGTGGCCGGACATCGCCAGAACGGCGACGCAGAGAAGGGCTGCCCTGAAATGCATGCGTCACCGCTGGAAGCCGGGATCATCAGCGCCACTCGAAGCGCGCCCGGCATGAAGGGTCCGCCGGGTGATTCAGGAATCCACGATTATGGTTAAGCGGGTGTAAAATTGTTACTTACGATTGCAAAAATTGATTATTATCGCAACTGAGCCGGCGGTCGGCCGGAGCGCTTTCCCGGTATCCGCGTCCTAGACAGGCACCCGCACGGTCGCCCTGAGACCGCCCATCGGGCTGTCGCCAAGGATGACGTCGCCGCCATGGGACCGGGCGATGTCGCGTGCGATGGCGAGGCCGAGGCCAGTGCCGCCTTCGTCGACGTTCCGGGCTTCGTCCAGCCGGACGAACGGCTTGAACACCTCGTCGCGCTGGTCCTCGGGCACGCCCGGGCCGTCGTCGTCCACCGTGATGGTGAGCCAGCGCGGATCGCGCACGGCGGAGATGGCGATGCGGTCGCCATGCCTGACCGCGTTGGAAACGAGGTTGGCGAGGCAGCGCTTGAAGGCGGCGGGCCGCACCGTCGCGATGGGATCGCCGCTGATCACGACCTCCGTGGCGTGCCCGGCGCGCTCGCTGTCGGCTTTCAGCTCTTCCAGCAGCAGGCCCATGTCCGTCGGGGCCGATGCTTCCCCGGCGTCGCCGCGCGCGAAGGCCAGATAGGCCTCCAGCATGCGGCTCATCTCGTCGACATCCCTCTTGAGCGGCTCGATCTCGGGATTGTCCTCCCCGTCCATCAGCTCGAGCGAGAGCCTGAACCGGGTGAGAATGGTCCTGAGGTCGTGGCTGACACCGTTCAGCATCGCCGTCCTCTGCTCCATCGCGCGCTCGATGCGCCGGCGCATCTCGATGAAGGCGTGCCCGGCCTGCCGCACCTCCCGTGCGCCGCGCGGCCGGAAATCGATCTCGCGGCCCTTGCCGAAGCTCTCCGCCGCCTGGGCGAGCCACAGGATCGGCCTGATCTGGTTGCGCAGGAACAGCACGGCGATGCCCAGCAGCACGAACGACGTGCCCACCATCCACATCAGGAAGATGTGCGAGTTGGAGGCGTAGGCCTGCGAGCGCCGGGTCAGCACGCGCAGGATGCCCTTGTCGAGCTGGATCCTGATCTCGACGATGTTGGAGCGCCCCACGGTGTCGATCCAGTAGGGCCGCCCGATCTGGGTGCGGATCTCGCGCGAGAGGCTGCTGTCCAGGATGGAGAAGAACGGCTTCGGCCCCGGAGGCGGCAGCGCCCCGGCCGGCAGCATCTCGACGTCGAGGCCCAGCCTGTCGCCCGCGATGCGCGTCAGGGTCTCGTAGTCCTTGTCCTGCGGATAGCTCTGGGCGATGTCGATCAGCGCCGCAATGTCCTGCGTCACGGCGGCTGAGAGACGCCGCGTCACCGTCTGCCAGTGCCGCTCCATGAAGGCGTAGGCGATGACGGACTGCAGGATGATCATCGGCGCGATGATGATGATCAGCGCGCGGGCGAACAGCCCCTTCGGCATGCGGCTGCCGATCCAGCGCGCCAGCCGGTGATAGAAGGCGAGCGGGCGGCGCAGAGCCCCCACGGCCGGCCTGGGGGAGCGGTGGTCGCCGGCCGCGGCGCGCCGGACTTCACCCGCCTTCGCGCCGGGCCCGGCGGCGCCGGGCGTGGTCGCGCCCCCGACGCTCAATCGACGAAGAGCCGGTAGCCGATCCCGCGCACCGTCTGCAGGTGGATGGGATTGGCGGGGTCCGCCTCGATCTTGCGGCGGAGCCGGTTGATCTGCACGTCGATGGTGCGCTCGTTCGACAGCTCCACCGAGCCCGCCAACGCATCGCGCGGCACCGTCTCGCCGGGCTTGGCCGCCAGCACGCTCAGCATGTCGCGCTCCCTGTCCGTGATTCGGACGATCTCCTCGCCGCAGCGCAGTTCGCCGCGGTCGAAGCGATAGGTGTAGGGCCCAAAGCGCACGAAATCAGGGCCGGCCGGCACGGGCGGTGAGGCCGACGCGGTTCGGCGAAGGATGTTGTTCAGCCGCAACACGAGCTCGCGCGGCTCGAACGGCTTCATCACGTAGTCGTCCGCACCGATCTCCAGCCCGCGCACCCGGTCGTTGGCCTCCGAACGGGCGGTGAGCATGATGATCGGCACCATCGAGCTTTCGCGGATCCAGCCCGCCAGCGAGAAGCCATTCTCTCCAGGCATCATGACGTCCAGCACATAGCCGTCGAAGATCATGGTGGCGATGCGCGAGCGCGCCTCCGCGGCATCCCTGGCGGTGCTGACGCGGTAGCCGTTCTCCGAGAGAAAGCGCGAGAGCAGGTCCCGGAGGCGATTGTCGTCGTCCACCACCAGAATGTGCGGCGCGTCGTCGGCTGGCGCGGGACGCGGGCGCGCGGCGTTCATCGGGCGCCGCCCTGCGGGCCCGCAAGAAGACGGGCGAGGCCGTCCGGCCGCTGGCCGGGCTCGATCATGGCCTCGAGAAAGCGCTTGGCGCCTTCGGCGGCCTCCGGGCCGCTCTCTTCCAGCGCCCGCAGGATGCGGCGGGTCTGCAACTCGGCAAGCTCCAGCGCGAGTTCGCGCCCGCGCGCCGTGGCGAAGAGCAGCCGCTGCCGGCGGTCGGTCGAGCCGGCCCGCTGCTCGACATAGCCTTGCTCCAGCAGCTCCTTCAGCACACGGTTGAGACTCTGCTTCGTGATCTTGAGGATTTCCAGGAGCGCGGCGATGGTGAGGCCGGGGTTCCTGTTGACGAAATGCAGCACGCGGTGGTGCGCCCGCCCGAAGCTGTAGCGCTCGAGGATCCGGTCGGGATCTCCGACGAAATCGCGGTAGGCGAAAAACAGCAGTTCGATGAGCTCGTAGTGGGGCTGTTCGTGGGTCACGTTGTCGGCGGGTTTCCACTCGAGCGCCGTCTGCATGGAAAAGCGCGGCTCCAGTTACGTCAGCGATGTTGACATATTTCAGAGTGATTGTTACTCGTCAAGGCCTCGCGGCGAAAGGATAGTACCCAAACACCCCGTGCTGGACCTTTTCAGCATCGGGGAGCACCCTTTCAGTCCGCCTGAACGATTGCAAGAAGAGCCCCAAAGGGAGTTGTGGCCATGTCCGTCCTACCGTTCGATCAGCGCGATGGTGTCATCTGGTACGACGGCAAGCTCGTGCCGTGGAAGGACGCCAAGGTGCATGTCCTGTCCCACGGCCTGCATTACGGCTCCTGCGTGTTCGAGGGCGAGCGCGCCTATGGCGGCCGGATCTTTAAGTCCACCGAGCACTCCGAGCGCTTCCACAAGTCCGCGAACCTGCTCGACTTCACGCTGCCCTACTCCGTGGCGGAGCTCGACGCCGCGAAGGCGCTCGTGGTGGCGAAGAACGGCTTCGAGAACTGCTATGTCCGCCCGGTCGCCTGGCGCGGCAGCGAGATGATGGCGGTCGCCGCCCAGCACTCCACCATCCACGTCGCCATCGCGACCTGGGACTGGCCGTCGATGTTCGACGTCGAGCAGAAGATGAAGGGCATCCGCCTCGACATCGCCGACTACCGCCGCCCCGACCCGATGACGGCGCCGTGCCACTCCAAGGCGGCCGGCCTCTACATGATCTGCACCATCTCCAAGCACCGCGCGGAGAAGAAGGGCTATGCCGACGCCCTGATGCTGGACTGGCAGGGCCGCGTGGCCGAGTGCACCGGGGCGAACGTGTTCTTCGTCAAGGACGGCGCGCTGCACACGCCCATCGCCGACTGCTTCCTCGACGGCATCACGCGGCGCACGGTGATCGACCTCGCCAAGCGCCGCGGCATCGAGGTGGTCGAGCGCCGCATCATGCCGGAGGAGCTGGCGAGCTTCGAGGAATGCTTCATCTGCGGCACCGGCGCGGAAGTGACGCCCGTGTCGGAAGCCGGCCCGTACAGCTTCACCCCCGCGGTCATCTCCCGCGCGATGGTGGAGGACTACTCCGCCGAGGTGAACCCCAAGGCCAAGGCGGCGTGAGTGGGGCAGCTTCTTGCGAGAGGCTTCCAAACAACGCCCGAACTATTGCCTGCCGGAAAGTCGCTCGGCCGCACCGATGGTCCTCATCCTGAGGAAGCGCCGGACTTGATCCGGGGCTGTCTCGAAGGACGGCTTGTGGTCCAGCGCACTCTTTTCGCCCCCACCATTCGCCGTGCTTCGAGACGGCCCGGACAAGGTCCGGGCCTCCTCAGCATGAGGGGCTTGGGAGGCCGATCGCACCAATGCTCCTCAGCTTGAGGGGCTTGGATGACACCGGCCGCACCGATGGTCCTTATCCTGAGGAGCGCCAACCTCGCGCGTCTCAGTCCCGGAAGGCCCCTACTCCCACCGCCGCGTGGCCGCGTCGTCCGCTTCCTTGGCGTCGACCCAATCGCCCTGCGAGCCGTCGGCGCGGTGCTCCTTCTTCCAGAAAGGAGCACGCGTCTTCAGGAAGTCCATGATGAAGTCCGCGCCGGCGAAAGCCGCCGCGCGGTGGGACGAGGCCGTCGCCACGAGCACGATGTTGCCGCCGGGCGAGATGGCCCCGTGCCGGTGGATGACGGTGATCCCCTGCAGGGGCCAGCGCCGTGACGCCTCGTCGGCGACGCGGCGGATCTCCTCCTCCGCCATGCCGGGATAGTGCTCCAGCTCCAGCGCAGCGAGGCTGCCCGCCTCGCTGCGGCACAGGCCGGTGAAGGTGACGACCGCGCCGATGTCCGTGCGCCCGGCGGAAAGCCTCGCGGCTTCGGCGGCTAGGTCGAAATCTTCGGACTGGATCCGCACCTCGATCGGCGGCGAAGATTGGGGCGGCGGAGACTGGACGGGTGATGCGTCTGGCATGAACCGATTCAACCGCCCGTCATGGGCGGGAAGAAGGCGACCTCGCGTGCGCCGGCCAGCGGCGTCTGCGGCTTCACGTGCTTGCGGTCGATGGCGGCGCGGACCACCTGCGGGTTCTCGAAGGCGTGAGCATATTCCTCGCCGCGCCCCGCCAGCCACGCCGCGAGATCGCCGACGGTCGCGACCTCGGCGGGAAGCTCGACCTCTTCCTCGGCCTTGCCGATCCGCTCCCGCACCCAGGCGAAATAGACGACCTTCATGCCCCGTGGTCCACGATGTGATGGATGCCGGCCCGGAAATAATCATAGCCGGTGTAGAGCGTCAGCAGCGCCGAGATCCAGAGCAGGGTGATGCCGATCATCACCGTTCCCGGCAGCACGTGCTCCCCGGCCGGCCCCACGATGAGGAACCCGAGCGCGATGAGCTGCAGCGTGGTCTTCCACTTCGCCACGGTCGAGACCGGGACGCTGACGCGCAACTCCGCGAGGTACTCGCGCAGGCCGGAGACCAGGATTTCGCGGGAGAGGATGACGATGGCGGCCCAGATGGACCAGCTGCTGATGGTGCGGTCCGCCACCAGCATCAGCAGGACGGCGGCGACGAGCACCTTGTCGGCGATGGGATCGAGCATCCGGCCCAGCGTGGATTGCTGCTGCCAGGCGCGGGCGAGATAGCCGTCGAAGAAATCGGTGATGCCGGCGACCGTGAACACGGCGAGCGCGGCCCAGCGCATCCAGAACTCTTCCGGCCAGTACATGCACACGACCACGACGGGCACGGCCGCGACCCGCCCGTATGTCAGGACGTTCGGAAGGTTGAACGGATTTGCCCGTCGCATATCGCTCGCCAGCGCCATGGATGAGGGAGAGAACATGCCGGGGCGTCGAGCGTCAACCGCGGATCGGCCGGAGCTGGGCCTGTCTCTCCGGGCGTTCACGACACCGTGTCAGCCGCGCCCTTCGTGGAAGAAATCGTAGACGGCCCTCGCCGTCGCCGCGTTCACGCCGGGCGCCTTGGCGAGATCCTCCAGCGAGGAGCGCGAAATCGCCTTCGCCGTACCGAAATGCAGCAGCAACGCCCGCTTGCGGGCGGGGCCGATGCCGGGAATCTCGTCGAGCGGGCTCTTGGTGAACTCCCGCTTGCGCTTGGCGCGATGCGTGCCGATGGCGAAGCGGTGCGCCTCGTCGCGCAATCTCTGGATGAAGTAAAGCGCAGGATCGCGCGGCGCGAGTTTGAATGGCTCACGGCCGGGGACGAAAAAAGTTTCGCGCCCGGCGTCGCGGTCCGGCCCCTTGGCCACGCCGACCAGCGGCACCTGCGTGAGCCCGAGCTCCTCCAGCACGCCGCGTGCGGCGTCGAGCTGCCCGCGCCCGCCGTCGATGAGGACGAGGTCCGGCCAGGCGGGCATTTCGGAGGGATCTCCAGAATGGCTTCGGTCATCCCCGGCGACCGGCGAAGCCGGTCGGGAAGGGGATCCAGGAGAACGTGCACCATGCTCTGGATCCCCTTCCCGCGCCTGCGGCGCGCCGGGGATGACCGGGGATGATGTGGCCGCCAGAGACGCATTCTCGACCACCGCTCTTGGCGCTTCCTTCATCAGCCGGGAGAAGCGGCGCTTCAGGACCTCGCGCATCATGCCGTAGTCGTCGCCCGGCGTGAGCTCCTCCGAGCGGATGTTGAAGGTGCGGTAGTGCGGCTTGGAGAAACCGCCCGGCCCGGCGACGATCATCGCCCCGACGGCGTTCGTGCCCATGATGTGCGAGTTGTCGTAGACTTCCACCCGGCCTGGGGCGGCCGGCAGTCCGAAAGCCTGCGCCAGGGAGCCGAGCAGCTTGTGCTGCGAGGAGGTGTCCGCCAGCCGCCGCCCGAGCGCCTCGCGGGCGTTGCTGACCGCGTGGTCGACCAGGTCCTTCTTCTCGCCGCGGCGGGGAACCGAGATCTCCACCTTGTGCCCGGCATGGGTGGAGAGCGCCTCGGCGAGCAGCGCCTGCTCCTCGATCTCGTGCGACAGGAACACGCAGCGGGGCGGCGGCTTGTCGTCGTAAAACTGGGCGACGAAGGCCGCCAGCACCTCGCCGGGCGGAATCGAACGGTCCGCCTTCGGGAAATAGGCGCGGTTGCCCCAGTTCTGGTAGTTCCGGAAGAAGAACACCTGCACGCAGAACTGCCCTGCCTCCTCGTGCAGGGCGAAGACGTCCGCCTCCGCCACGCTCTGCGGGTTGATGTCCTGGTTGGCCTGCACCGCCGAGAGCGCCGCGAGACGGTCGCGGTAGCGCGCCGCGCGTTCGAACTCCAGTTCGTCGGACGCCTTTTGCATCTCCGACGCGAGCGCGGCTTTCACGCCCTGGCTCTTGCCGCGCAGGAAGTCGCGCGCCTGGGCCACGAGGCGGGCGTACTCGACATGGCCCACCTCTCCCGTGCAGGGACCCGAGCAGCGCTTGATCTGGTAGAGCAGGCAGGGCCGCGTGCGGTTCTCGTAATAGCTGTCGGAGCAGCTGCGCAGCAGGAACGCGCGCTGCAGCGCGTTGAGCGTGCGGTTCACCGCCCACACGCTCGCGAAGGGGCCGAAGAACTCGCCCTGCCGGTTGCGCGCGCCGCGATGCTTGGTGAGCTGCGGCGAAACATGATCGGCGGTGATCAGGATGTAGGGGAAGGACTTGTCGTCGCGCAGCAGCACATTGAAGCGCGGCTTCAGCTGCTTGATGAGGTTTGCCTCCAGCAGCAGCGCCTCGGTCTCCGTCGCCGTGGTGACGAACTCCATGGAGGACGTCTCGGAGATCATCCGCGCGATGCGGTTGGAGTGGCCGAGGCCACGCGTATACGAGGCCACCCGCTTCTTCAGGCTGCGCGCCTTGCCGACATAGAGAACGTCGCCCTTGGCGTCGACCATGCGGTAAACGCCCGGCAGGTTGGGCAAGGTCTGCCAGAACCGGTGGATCACCTCCGCGCCGGCTTTCAGCCGGGAGGCCGCCTCCTCGCCAAAAGCGAGGTCGACGCCGGAATCCTGCTCGCTGATGTCGGCGGCGTCGCCGGCGTCCTCCGCCCCTGCGGACTCGTCCGCCTCCAGCTCCTCGGCCTCGAAATCATCGAAGGGGATGCCGCCGGCGGACGCGCCGGGACTCTGCGAATCGGGTTTCCGGGGCGAACGGCTCATGCCGCACATTTAGGCGAGCCGCGGGCCAACGGGAAGGGCGAGGCGGAGTGGACGATAGTATCACTTGATGATACATGTCTCGTGTTCATGAAGAGCTTTTCGATGATCCGGAGTTTTCGTAACCGGAAGACGGAGCTGGTCTTCGCCGGTCTTTCGCCTAAGGGATTTCCTGCGGACCTGGTGAAAACGGGGAGGCGCAAGCTTCGGATGCTCGACGCGGCTGTCTCCCTGGATGATGTGAGGGTTCCTCCGGGCAATCGACTGGAGGCGTTGAAGGATGACCGGAGCGGGCAGCATTCGATCCGGGTCAACGACCAGTTCAGGATCTGTTTCGTCTGGCGGGATGGTGAGGCTCACGATGTCGAAATCACCGACTACCACTGACGCGACGGGCGCGGAGAACTCCCGTCGCCTGCCGCCCCTGCACCCCGGCGAGGTCCTGCGGGAGGAGTTCATGCAACCGCTTGGCCTCACCGGCTATGCCATTGCGAAAGCCTGCCGTGTTCCCAGGACGAGGATAGAGCGAATCGTCCGTGAGGAGATCGGCATCACGGCCGACACCGCCCTGCGGCTCGCAAAGCTCTTCGGAACCAGCGCCGAATTCTGGCTCGCTCTGCAGGCGCGTCATGACCTGGAGACGAGCCGGTCCGCAATCGAGGACGAATTAAGTGCGATCGTTCCTCGATCGACACATTCGCGCGCAGCTTGATCCTTCAAGTGCAGCACGTTCCCAAACCTTGATCGCAGCCGGTTTTGACCTGACCGCCCGATTTCGCTATCAGGGAAGCACAAGCCGGCCGTGTCCGGCGCTGGCGGTTCGACGAAACCGACGAGGAGGGGGAGATGCAGGCGCAGACCGCGACCGACCATTCTCTTTCTCCAAAGGCCGAAGCTCATCGCACCGACGTGCCCCCCGGGCGGCTCCCCACCCTGATCGCGAAGGCTTTGTCCGCGAGTGTCGGCGTCCTCGGGTGCCTGGCGCTCGCAGCGTGCCAGCAGGGTATCGAAGCGGCGGGGCGGAAGGTCGACGCTCCGGGGGTGCCGGTCGCGCTCGTGGGCGTCGAAGGCGCGCCGGCCGCGCTGCAGGCCGAGGTCGACAACCAGGTGGCGACCCAGGCGTCCGCCCGCCGCATCGAGCTCGTGTCGGGCGCCGAGCAGCCGCGCTACCGGCTGCGGGGCTACCTGACAGCCTATCCCACGGAGAATGGCGAGACGGCGCTGGCCTTCGTCTGGGACGTGTTCGACAGCTCCAAGCAGCGCGCGCAGCGGGTGACGACCACCACGGTGGCGAAGGGCGGCGGCGGCGATCCGTGGTCCCAGATCGGCGAAACGCAGATCGAGAAGGCGACTTCCCAGAGCATGAACGAGGTGGCGGCCTTCCTGGCCGGCTCGACGGCCGCTGGAAGCGGCGAAAAGGCGAGACCCGCCCCGGCCATGGCGCTTTCCGAGCAGTGAAGGCGACCACGGCGAAATCACGCCGAATTGGTGTGCATCCTTCACTTTGCCGGCCGGGTCACGCGCTCGTCATATTGTTTGCAGCGCACAGGACTGCTAAGAGCCCGGCCAAGCAGGGCTTCTCCCGCATGACCATCCCCTCGGCTCGCGCGGTCCGGACCGTGGCTGCGCCCGAGACTGAACCGGAGCCGAGCCGATGAAGGCTGAGATCAAGCTCGTCGCGGGGAACTCGAACCGGGCGCTCGCGGAGGCGATCGCGACCTATCTCGAGGTGCCTCTCGCCAAGTGCCAGGTGCGCCGCTTCGCGGACATGGAGGTGTTCGTCGAGATCCAGGAGAACGTGCGCGGCCAGGACGTCTACATCATCCAGTCGACATCGTTCCCCGCCAACGACCACCTGATGGAGTTGCTGATCATCATCGACGCGCTGCGCCGCTCCTCGGCGCGCCGCATCACGGCGGTGCTGCCCTATTTCGGCTACGCCCGGCAGGACCGGAAGGCCGGCCCGCGGACGCCCATCTCCGCCAAGCTGGTGGCGAACCTGATCACCGAGGCCGGCGCGGACCGCGTGCTGACGGTCGATCTCCACGCCGGGCAGATCCAGGGCTTCTTCGACATCCCCACCGACAACCTGTTCGCCGCACCGCTGATGGCGCGCGACATCAAGGAGCGGATGGATACGTCCAACGTGATGGTGGTCTCCCCGGACGTCGGCGGCGTAGTGCGCGCCCGCGCCCTCGCCAAGCGCATCGACGCCCCGCTCTCGATCGTCGACAAGCGTCGCGAGCGCGCCGGCGAGAGCGAAGTCATGAACATCATTGGCGACGTGGCCGGCCGCACCTGCATCCTCGTGGACGACATCGTCGATTCCGGCGGCACGCTGTGCAATGCCGCCGAAGCGCTGCTGAAGACCGGCGCCAAGGAGGTGCACGCCTACATCACGCACGGCGTGCTGTCCGGCGGGGCGGTGGCGCGCATCGCGGCCTCCAAGCTGAAGACGCTGGTGCTGACCGACTCCATCCAGCCGACCGAGGCGGTGAAGGTGGCGCGCAACATCCGCGTCGTGTCCGTCGCCTCGCTGATGGGCGAGGCGATCGGCCGGACCGCGCTGGAAGCGAGCGTCTCCAGCCTGTTCGACTGACGCAAAGCCCCGCGCATGCAGCGCGGCAGGTCAACCGTCGCGCCCCTTATGCGGCGGGCCGCAAAGCCTTTCCCTTCTTAGCTCAGCCTGAAACGGAATCCCGTCGGCTCGGGGCACGAAAGTTGGCCATGACGCTCTCATCCCCCGGCCCATCCGGCCACGCCGACCGCTACGTTCCCGATAGCCCCTACGCCTATGCCCGGCTCGGGCTCTCGCTGCTCATCGCGACCATCCTGGCCGCCGGCATGTGGGCGGTGATCGTGGTGCTGCCGAGCGTGCAGGCCGAGTTCGGCGTGGACCGCGCGGCGGCCTCCCTGCCCTACACGCTGATGATGTTCGGCCTGTCCTTCGGCACGATCGTTCTGGGGCGGGTGATGGACCGGACGGGCATCTCGGTCCTCCTCGCCTTCTCGGCCGTGAGCCTCAGCCTCGGCTTCGTGTTGTCCGGGCTGGCTCCGAACCTGTTCGTGTTCTCCGCCGCGCACGGCCTGCTGCTGGGGGTGGGCGCGGGCACGGGCTTCGCGCCGATGATGGCCGACATATCCCACTGGTTCGTCAAGCGTCGCGGGCTCGCGGTGGTCATCGTCGCCGCCGGGAACTACCTCGCCGGCGCGATCTGGCCGCTGGTGATGAACGCGACAATGCCGTGGGCCGGCTGGCGCGGCACGTATATCGGCATCGGCGTGTTCATCCTCGTGACCGTGCTGCCGCTCGCCTACTTCATGCGCCGCCGCCCTTCCGGCACGATGATGGCCGCCGCCGAAGTGGCGACGGAACAGGCGCGGGCCGACATCGGCATCTCGCCGAACGTGCTGGTCGCGCTCCTGATCGGGGCCGGGTTCTCCTGCTGCGTGGCCATGTCCATGCCTCAGGTCCACATCGTCGCCTATTGCGGGGACCTCGGCTACGGCGTGGCGCGGGGCGCGGAGATGCTCTCGCTCATGCTGGGCCTCGGCATCATCTCGCGTGTCGGCTCCGGCATCGTCGCCGACAGGATCGGCGCCTCGGCGACGCTGCTGATCGGCTCGCTGATGCAGGGCGTCGCGCTGCTGCTCTACACCCTCTTCGACGGCCTGACGTCGCTCTACATCGTGTCCGGCATCTTCGGGCTGTTCCAGGGCGGCATCGTGCCGATGTACGCCGTGATCTGCCGCGAGCTGCTGCCGCCGCGCCAGGCGGGGGCCAAGATCGGCCTCGTCATCTCGGCGACCATCCTGGGCATGGCGTTCGGCGGCTACATCTCGGGCGTGATCTTCGACTGGACGAGCTCCTACCGCATGGCGTTCCTCAACGGCATCCTCTGGAACGGCTTCAACATCGCCATCGTGGGCTGGCTTTTCCTGCGCCGGCGCGGCCTGTCGACCAGCCCGAGCGTGGCCGCGGCCTAGATCACCGCTCCATCGCGCCGCGCGCTCTTACCCTCCGTCCGGCGGGACGGTTTGCCCTTCCCGCCGTTTTCCGCTATACGCCCGCACGCGCCCGGCAGACACCCTTGGAGGCACGGGCGCGAAGGCTGTCGCTGACAGCCCTGGTTCTGGGCCGCTCCTTCGGGCGGCCTTTTCGGTTCAAAAGGATGACATCATGTCCACCACCGTGAAGCAGTTGAAAGCTGCGACGCGTACGCAGGGCGGCAAGGGGGCCGCTCGGGCCGTTCGTCGCGAAGGCCGTATCCCGGCCGTGATCTATGGCGGCGGCGAAGCGCCGGTAGCCATCTCGCTCGACTACAAGGAAACCCAGCACCTCATCTTCGCCGGCCACTTCCTGACCACGCAGTTCGAGATCGACGTCGACGGCGCGAAGACCCGCGTGATCCCGCGCGACTACCAGCTGGATCCCGTCAAGGACTTCCCGATGCATGTCGACTTCCTGCGCCTCAAGGCAGGCCAGCTCGTGCGCGTGGAAGTGCCGGTGCACTTCGTGAACGGCGAAATCGCCCCCGGCATCAAGCGCGGCGGCACGCTGAACGTCGTCATGCACTCGGTCGAGCTGCTGGTCCCCGCGGACGCCATTCCGGAGTCCATCACGGCCGACCTGACCGGCTTCGACATCGGCGACAGCCTGCACATCTCGGCGATCCCGCTGCCTGCGGGCGTGAAGACCGTCGATCCCACCGATTTCACGGTGGCGACCGTCGTCGCCTCGTCCGGCATGAAGGACGAGGAGCCGGCCCCGGCCGCCGAAGCGGCCGCCCCCGCCGCCGCCGCGCCCGCCAAGGCCGCTGCGCCGGCCGCCAAGAAGTAACGATAGCCAAGGCCCTGCCACTGCGGCAGGGCCTTTCTCCCGCTGGCATCGCCCGGCGAGAACCCCACTTCCTCGGACGGGCCGCCCGGCCGGATCAGCGCCATGCTCCTCTTCGCAGGCCTCGGCAATCCCGGTTCGCGCTATGCCGGCAACCGGCACAACATCGGCTTCATGGCCGTGGAGCGCATCGCGCGCGACCATCGCGCCGGCCCCTGGCGCCGCCGGTTCCAGGGCGAGGCGACCGAGGCGACTATCGGCGGCGAACGCATCGTCCTGCTGAAGCCCGAAACCTTCATGAACGACTCGGGCCGCGCCGTGGGCGAGGCCATGCGCTTCTTCAAGATCGCGCTGAAGGACGTCGTCGTGTTTCACGACGAACTCGACCTCGCGCCCGCCAAGCTGCGCGTGAAGCTCGGCGGCGGCAACGCCGGGCACAACGGCCTGCGCTCGATCACCGCGCTCTGCGGCAACGACTACAAGCGCGTGCGCCTCGGCATCGGCCACCCCGGCCACAAGGACCTCGTGCACGCTTATGTGCTCAGCGATTTCGGCAAGGGCGAGCGCGACTGGGTGGAGGACCTCTGCCAGGCCGTGTCCGATCACGCGCCCCTGCTGGCGCAGGGCGATGACGCGGGGTTCCAGAGCAAGGTTCACCTGAGCATGGAAGGCCGCGGCTGGACGGATGTGAAGGGCGTCAAGGAGCGGAGTTGACGCCTTCCTTGACTTGGGTTCACGAATTCACGATATCACGAACACACGGAGTTCGTGACATGAAGAACGTGACGATCAGCATGGATGAGGAAAGCGCGGCATGGCTTCGGGTTGAAGCAGCCCGCGCGGGGAAAAGCGTGTCACGCTATCTGGCGGACTTGGTCGCCGAAAAGCGGGCTGCTGGCAGCGCCAGGGATCGGACCCGGGTCGATATCGGCGAGTGGATCGGCGCAGGGAAGGGCCTGTTCGAATCTCCCGCCGAGGCGGACGCCTTCATCCAGGCGGAGCGCGACCGTTGGGCCTAGCTGCGCAACTCGAGGGGAAGAGGGTCTACTTCGACGCCAACATCTTCATCTATCTCGTCGAAGGTTTCACTGCCTACGCGCAGGAGATCGTCGACATTCGAACAGCCCTCCGGAGCGGAGCTTGCGAAGCGATCACCAGTGAGCTGACCTTATTCGAGGTTCTGGTGGCTCCCTTCAAGGCGTCGGACACCAAGCGGCTCGCGGTGTATCGCGCCCTGATCGAGAACAGCGGAGCGTTCGAGCTCGAACCAACGACGCGCAGCGTGTACATCCGGGCGGGGCTTTACCGGGCCACCATCGGGTTGAAAACCGCCGACGCGATCCACGTCGCCAGCGCGGTAGAAGCCCGCTGCACGGCGTTCCTCACGAATGACGCGAGCCTTCGAACCCCGGGCGACATGCAGCGCATTCTGTTTTCTCAGGCCCACTAAAGACCGAGGCAGCCGTATCCCTTGCATCCCGGCGCTTTCCCGACCACAAAGCCCGCCACACACCTTGAACGGACCTGACGACCCATGGGCTTCAAATGCGGTATCGTCGGCCTGCCGAATGTCGGCAAGTCGACCCTCTTCAACGCGCTGACGCAGACGGCGGCGGCGCAGGCGGCGAACTATCCGTTCTGCACCATCGAGCCGAACGTGGGCGACGTCGCAGTGCCCGACCCCCGGCTGGAGAAGCTCGCCGCCATCGCCGGCTCGGCGCAGATCATCCCCACGCGGATCACTTTCGTGGACATCGCGGGCATCGTGCGCGGCGCGTCCAAGGGCGAGGGCTTGGGCAACCAGTTCCTGGCGAACATCCGCGAGGTGGACGCCATCGCCCATGTCGTCCGCTGCTTCGAGGACGGCGACATCACCCATGTCGAAGGCCGCGTCGACCCCATCGCGGACATCGAGACCATCGAGACCGAGTTGATGCTGGCCGACCTCGAGAGCCTCGAGAAGCGCGTGGTCGCGCTGGAGAAGAAGGCTCGCGGCGGCGACAAGGAGGCCAAGGAGCAGCTGGACATGGTCCAGCGCTGCCTGAAGCTGCTCACCGACGGTAAGCCGGCCCGGATTGTCGAGCGCAAGCCGGAGGAGGAGCGCACCTTCCAGCAGCTCAACCTGCTCACCGCCAAGCCGGTGCTCTACGTCTGCAACGTTGAGGAGGCCGCCGCCCACGACGGCAACGCCTTCTCCGCCAAGGTCTTCCAGCGCGCCGAGGAAGAGGGCGCGGTGGCGGTGGTCGTCTCCGCCAAGATCGAGAGCGAGATCGCCGTGCTCTCGCCTGACGAGCAGGCCGAGTACCTGGAGGCAGTCGGCCTCGACGAGCCCGGCCTCAACCGCGTCATCCGCGCCGGCTACGCGCTGCTGCATCTCGTGACCTACTTCACCGTGGGCCCGAAGGAAGCCCGCGCCTGGACGATCACCAAGGGCACCAAGGCCCCCGCCGCCGCCGGCGTGATCCACACCGATTTCGAGAAGGGCTTTATCCGCTCGGAGACGATCGCCTACGAGGACTACATCGCCAACAAGGGCGAGGCCGGGGCGCGCGAGGCCGGCAAGTTCCGGCTGGAAGGCAAGGAGTACGTGGTGCAGGACGGCGACTGCCTGCACTTCCGGTTTGCGAACTGAGCAAACTCAGGCCGGTTCTCACGCAAGACTTCAGCTTCAGCAATGCTCCACATCCTGAGGAGCCATGCGCAGCATGGCGTCTCGAAGGACGGCTCACGGTCGGGACAGCAATTCCGCTCTCATCGGACGCGAGTGCTTCGAGACGGCCGCAAGGCGGCCTCCTCAGCATGAGGATTGTCGGGGCGACCCGGACGCTAGAGGGAAAGCGTGCTGATGGGAGGCCTTGAACCTGCCCGCCGGGTCGGCCACTCTCGTCCCTCAATCGGATGCCACCTGTGCCACGAACGCCCATGCACTTTGAAGACTTCCGCGTCGGCGACACGGCCTCCTACGGCCGCCACCTCGTCACGCGCGAGGAGATCGTCTCCTTCGCCAGCCAGTTCGATCCACAGCCCATGCACCTCGACGAGGCGGCTGGGGCGGCCTCCATCCTGGGCGGCCTCGGCGCATCGGGCTGGCACGCCTGCGCCATGATGATGCGCATGCTGGCCGACAATGTGCTGAACGGATCGTCCTGCATGGGCGCGCCGGGGATCGAGGAGGTGAAGTGGCTGCACCCCGTGCGGCCGGGGGATGTGCTGCACGTGCGGCACACCGTGCTGGCCACCAAGGCCTCGCAATCCCGCGGCGACCGGGGGTTCGTTCGCTTCCGCTTCGAGGTGGTGAACGAAGCCGGCGAAACCGTCATGGAGCAGACCAACAGCATCATCTTCGGCCGCCGCGCGCCGCAGCCGGGAGCGGCGGCATGACGGCGTTCCTGGAGGACCTCGTCGTCGGCGAAACGGAGCCGCTGGGCTCGCATCTGTTCACGGCCGAGGAGATCAAGGCGTTCGCCACCGCATACGATCCCCAGCCCTTCCATCTCGACGAGGACGCCGCCGCGGCTTCCCATTTCGGCGCGCTTTGCGCCTCGGGCTGGCACACGGCCGCGATCTGGATGCGGATGATGGTGCAGAGCCGCGCGCGCAAGGCTGCGGACCGGCTGGAGCGGGGGCTGCCCGTCGCGAAGATGGGGCCATCGCCGGGCTTCAAGGACCTGAAATGGCTGCTGCCGGTCTATGCCGGAGACACCATCGCTTTCGCGTCCACCCTCGTGGACAAGCGCACCTCGGCCTCCCGGCCAGGATGGGGCATCGTCACCCACCTCAACACGGGCGAGAACCAGAGCGGAAAGCGGGTGCTGGAGTTCACCAGCGTCGCCTTCTGGCAGACGCGTGCGGCGGAATGACCTCCAATCGAGCGGCAGCCGCCGACCCAGCGACACCAACGAGGGTCATCCCCGGCCGGAGCCGCGAAGCGGCGGAGGGGAAGGGGATCCAGGAAACTGCGTGCCGCGGCAGCAGCTCCCCATGACTGTCAAAACGCCCGGTCTCCTGGATCCCCTTCCCGGCGCTGCGCGCCGCCGGGGATGACCCTCGTTGGTGTCAGCTACGGCATCAACTGGCCGCCATTCACCTCGATGACCTGCCCGATCATGTAGCCTGAGAGCTGGTCCGAGGCGAGGAACAGGAACGCGCCGACGCAGTCTTCCGCCGTGCCGAGACGCCCCATGGGAATCTGCAGCCGCATCCCCTCCAGTTGCTGGGCGTTGGAGTAGCGCTCGTGGAATGGCGTGGTGATGCTGCCCGGCGCGACCGCGTTCACGCGGATCTGGTCCTGCTGCCACATCGCCTTGGAGAGGCCGCGCGTGAGTGTGGAGACGAAGCCTTTCGAAGCCGCGTAGAGCTCGGCGCCCGCGCCGCCGCCATTTCGGGCGGCGATCGACGTCACGTTGATGATGCTGCCCCCGCCATGGCCCTTCATGATGGGCTGGGCCTCGCGCATGAAGGCCAGCACGGACCAGGCGTTGAGCTCCATGACGTTGTCGTAGTGCTCGTCCGTCATCTCGGCGAGCGGCTTGCGGCCGAGCATGCCGCCGGCGTTGTTGACAAGGATGTCGAGCCGGCCGAAGCGGGCCACTGTGGCGGCCAGGATCGCTTTGGGCTGGGCTCGGTCGGTCACATCGCCCTGCACCATCGCCGCCTCGCCGCCGGCCTGGCCGATGGCGTCGACGACCGACTTCGCCTCGGCCTCGCTGGCGTTGTAGTGCACCATCACCTTGGCGCCATTCTGCGCGAAGCCGAGCGCGACGGCGGCGCCGATGCCCGTGCTGCCGCCGGTCACCAGTACGACCTTGCCCTTGAGATCCTCGATCACGTCGTCACTCCCTGTAGCTCTTGCGCCGGCGTCATCCCTGCGCCGGCTTGAACGGGTCAGTGCCCCTCGAACGCGATCAGCGTCCGCACGGGCACGTCCAGCGCGCGCAGCCTATCAGCCCCGCCGAGATCCGGCAGGTCGATCACGAACACGGCTGCCACGACCTCAGCGCCGATCTGCCGCAGCAGCTTGACCGCGGCCTCCGCCGTGCCGCCGGTGGCGATGAGGTCGTCGACCAGGATGACGCGCTCGCCCTTGTCGACGGCGTCCTCGTGCATCTCCATGGCGTCGAGGCCGTATTCCAGCGGGTAGGCGATCGACACCGCCTTGTGCGGCAGCTTGCCCTTCTTGCGGATGGGCACGAAGCCGGCCGAGAGTTGGTGCGCCACCGCCCCGCCCAGGATGAAGCCGCGCGCCTCGATGCCGGCCACCTTGTCCACCTTGAGCCCCGCATAGGGCTGCACGAGTTCGTCCACGGTGCGTCGGAAGGCGCGGGCGTCGCCCAGCAGCGTGGTGATGTCGCGGAAGATGATGCCTGGCTTGGGATAGCCGGGGATGGAGCGGATGGCGGATTTGAGGTCGAGGGTCACGGGAATGCTCCGGTGAAGGCGGTGGGCATCATAGCGGGCGCGGGGAGTTGATCCAGTCTCGGGGTGCAGTGCCGTCGGGAAGGCGTCGCCCACACCCTCCCCTGCAGGGGGAGGATCGGCCCGAAGGGCCGGGGTGGGGTGATGCTGGGCGTCGAGCACGTTGCCCATCAGCAGCGCCGAGTGGGGCCGTCGCCCCCTCCCGGTTCGCTGCGCGAGCCGACCTCCCCGCTGAAGTGGTCGGTAAGCCGGAGCTTCCGTCTCATTGGGTTCCCGTCCACCGGTGGAAGGGTGGCGGCGGCAGAGCCGCTGACGGGTGGGGCCTCCGTTCAGCTTCTCACCCTTTTGCCAACACCCGCCCAGCCACAGCATCCAGCTTCGCCAGCAGCGCAGGATCCCGCGCGGACGGCGCGGTCATGATGGCGTTGTCCAGCGCGCGGTGCGAACCGGCGGGACATTCCTCCCGCTCGGCCGGAAACTCGCGGGCGACGCGCGCCACGACGCGCCGGGCCTTGTCGATGTTGCCGTTCATCACGGCGATGACGGAGGCGACGTCGACGGCGTCGTGGTCGGGATGCCAGCAGTCGAAGTCGGTCACCATGGCGAGGGTGGCGTAGGTGATCTCCGCTTCCTTCGCCAGCTTGGCCTCGGGCATCGCCGTCATGCCGATCACGTCGTAGCCGAGGTGCCGGTAGGTCGTGGACTCCGCGTAGCTGGAGAATTGCGGGCCCTCCATGCAGACATAAGTCCCGCCGCGCCGGTGCGCGACGCCCTCCCCCTCCGCCGCTTCGGCGAGGCGCTGCGCCAGGCGCGGGCCCACGGGGTGCGCCATCGAGACGTGGGCCACGCAGCCCGGCCCGAAGAACGTCGAGTCGCGCCGATGCGTCCGGTCGACGAACTGGTCGACGATGACGAACAGGCCGGGCGGCAGGTCCGGCTTGAAGGAGCCGCAGGCGGAGAGCGACACGATGTCCGTCACTCCCGCGCGCTTCAGCGCGTCGATATTGGCGCGGTAGTTGATGTCCGAGGGCGGCAGCCGGTGCCCGCGCCCGTGGCGCGGCAGGAAGACGACCGGCGTGGTCCCGATCCGCCCGAAGCGCAGCACGTCGGACGGCTCGCCGAAGGGGCTCGCGACGGCCTTCTCGCTGACGTCCTCCAACCCCGGAAGGTCATAGATGCCGGAGCCGCCGATGATGCCGAGAACCGCCTGCGTCATGAGAACCTCCAGGGTGGACCCCAAGCGTAGAGGGCGCGCGCGCAACAAAAAAGCCCCGCCGGAGCGGGGCTTGAATGATCGCCGGAGAGGCGAAACAGGACGCCAGTCAGGCGTGGCCCTCGACGCTGGCCCAGATACGCTTCTTCGTGAAGTAGAGCAGGCCGGCGAAGACGAGGAGGAAGGCGAGGATTTTCAGCGCCAGCGCCTTGCGCGCCTCGAGGTGCGGCTCGGCGACCCACATCATGAAGGCCGTCACGTCCTTGGAGTACTGGGCGACGGTCTCGGGCGCGATCGGCTTGCCGTCCTCGCCCTTGGGGTACTCGACCTGGCCGTCGTTGAGCGGCTGCGGCATGGAGATGATGTGGCCGGGGAAGTACGTGTTGAAGTACTTGCCGGCCGGCACCTCGACGCCATGCTCCGGCTCGGTATAGCCCTGCAGCAGCGCGGTGATGTAGTCGGGACCCTGCTCCTGGAACTGCGTGAACATGTCGAACACGAACCAGGGGAAGCCGCGCTCATAGGTGCGCGCCTTGGCGAGCACCGAGAAGTCGGGAGGAGCAGCGCCGCCATTGGCGGCCGCGGCGGCCTGCTTGTTGGGGAATGGCGACGGCCAGCGGTCGGCCGCGCGGGCCGGACGCTCGAACATGTCGCCGGACTCGTTGGGACCGTCCTGGACCTTGTACTCCTTGGCGAGCGCCGTGACCTGGGACTCCGAGAAGCCGGGTCCGCCTTCCTGCGAGAGATTGCGGAAGTACAGCAGGTTGGCCGAGTGGCAGCTCGAGCAGACCTCCCGGAACACCTTGAAGCCGCGCTGGAGCTGCGTCTCGTCGAAGTGGCCGAACGGGCCGGAGAAGCTCCAGCTGTTGCGCGGCGGGACGACGGCTTCCGCAGCGCTGGCCTGGGGCAGCGCCACGGCGAGGCCGAGCGCGCCGGCCAGGAGGCCGCCGATGAGAGCCGGGAAACGGCGGAGCGTGTGCTTGGTGTGCATGATCTTGATCCCCCTCACGTCCGCTCAGCCCTTGGTGTTCGGCGAGGCGGCGGCGCCGGCGGCCATGGCGTTCGCCGAGCCGCCCTTGCCGAGCACCGCTTCCGCGATCGAACCCGGAATCCGCCGCGGCGTCTCGAAGAGGCCGAGCAGGGGGAGGACGATGAGGAAATGCGCGAAGTAGTAGGCCGTGCAGATGCGCGCGGCGATGACGTATCCGCCTTCCGGGGGCTTGGCGCCGAGCCAGCCGAGCACGACGCAGACGATCGCGAAAACCCAGAAGAACTGCCGGAAGAGCGGCCGGTAGGCGCCGGACTTCACCTTCGAGGTGTCGAGCCAGGGCACGAACACGAGGATGGCGATCGAGCCGAACATCGCGATGACGCCCATGAGCTTGTCCGGGATGGCGCGCAGGATCGCGTAGAAGGGCAGGAAGTACCACTCCGGCACGATGTGCGCCGGCGTGACCGCCGGGTTCGCCTCGATGTAGTTGTCGGCGTGGCCGAGGAAGTTCGGGATGTAGAACGCGAACCACACGAAGACCATGAGGAAGCAGACGAGCGCGAAAGCGTCCTTCACCGTGAAGTAGGGGTGGAAGGGCAGCGTGTCCTTCTCGGTCTTCTTCTCGACGCCCGTCGGGTTGTTGGACCCCGGAATGTGCAGCGCCCAGATGTGCAGCACCACCACGCCCGCAATCATGAAGGGCAGCAGGTAGTGCAGCGAGAAGAAGCGGTTCAGCGTCGGGTTGTCGACGGAGTAGCCGCCCCACAGCAGCGTCACGATGGCCTGGCCGACGACCGGGATCGCCGAGAACAGGTTGGTGATCACGGTGGCGCCCCAGAAGCTCATCTGGCCCCACGGCAGCACGTAGCCCATGAACGCCGTGGCCATCATCAGCAGGAAGATGATCACGCCGAGGATCCAGAGGATCTCGCGCGGGGCCTTGTAGGAGCCGTAGTAGAGGCCGCGGAAGATGTGGATGTAGACGGCGACGAAGAACATCGACGCGCCGTTGGCGTGCAGGTAGCGGAGCATCCAGCCGTAGTTCACGTCGCGCATGATGTGCTCGACGGACTTGAAGGCCATGTCGACATGCGCGGTGTAATGCATCGCCAGGACGACGCCAGTGAGGATCTGCGCCACCAGCATGAAGGCGAGGATGCCGCCGAAGGTCCAGAAGTAGTTCAGGTTGCGCGGGTTCGGGAAGACCACGAAGGAGGAGTGGATGAGCCCGACGATGGGGAGCCGGCTCTCGAACCACTTCCCGACTGCGCTCTTCGGCACGTAGGTGGAATGTCCGCTCATGGGTGTTGTCCTGCGACGAATGGCCCGGAGATCAGCTCCGGAGAAAAAGGGACCCGAGGCCGTCCTCAGCCGATGGTGATCTTGGTGTCGCCGGCGAATTTGTAGGGCGGCACCGCCAGGTTGGTCGGGGCGGGACCTTGCCTGATGCGGCCGGACGTATCGAACACCGAGCCGTGGCAGGGGCACTGCCAGCCGTGATAGGCGCCTTCATGCCCGAGCGGCACGCAGCCGAGATGGGTGCAGTTGCCGTACACCACCAGCCACTCCGCCTTGCCTTCCTTGACGCGGGCCGAGTCGGGCTGCGGATCCTTGAGATCGGAGAGAGGCGTGTTTTCGGCCGTCTTGATCTCTTCCGCCGTGCGATGGCGGACGAAGATCAGCTTGCCGCGCCAGAACAGCTTCACGATCTGGCCCTCGGCGACGGGAGCGAGATCGAAATCGACGGGAGCGCCGGCCGCGATGGTGGCGGCGTCCGGGTTCATCTGGCTCACGAAAGGCCAGATCGTCAGGGCTGCGCCGACGGCGCCGACCGCGCCTGTCGCAATGAAGAGAAAATCTCTCCGGGTGTGCTCGGTCCCGGTTGAAACGGCCGTATTCGTCGCCACGTGTTTGTTCCTCGAACCTGCGCCCACGGCGCGGGCCGCGGACGGAACATCGATCGGTCTGGCTATCCCGGCTGATATGGAGGCAACCCGAAGGGCTCGCAATGCGACCGGGCGTCGCCGCGCGGCGGTGGTTTCGCATGTGCGCAAACGCTTGTCTATAGTGCGGAATGCCCATTCGAGCGCCCGTCCCCGGCTGCTCGCGCCGGGTGCGGCATGGTTGCACGAGGCCGGAGCGCACTCCGGCTCCGCTCCAGCCTGCCGCCCCGCCCTGTCCCCGGAGATCCCGTGCCGGTCCGCCTCGCCCTGTTCCAGCCCGACATCCCGCAGAACACCGGCACGATCCTGAGGCTCGCCGCCTGCATGGGGATCGGCGTCGCCATCGTCGAGCCGGCGGCGTTCCCCGTCTCGGACCGGGCGTTCCGCCGGGCCGGCATGGACTACCTCGACAAGGTCGCCATCGAGCGGCACGTCTCATGGACGACGTTCGAGCATGACCGGCGGCAGGCCGGCCGCCGGCTCGTCCTGGCGACCACAAAGGGCGCAACGCCCTATACGGGCTTTTCCTTCGCCCCCGGCGACATCATCCTGCTCGGGCGCGAATCGGCCGGCGTTCCGCAGGAGGTGCACGAGGCCGCCGACGCGCGCATCGTCGTGCCCTTGATGCCGCGGCTCCGCTCGCTCAACATCGCGGTCGCCGCAGCCATGATCCTGGGCGAGGCGTTGCGGCAGACGGACGCCTTTCCCGAGTTCCCGCCCACACCTTCCCTGCGAGAGGACCTACCTTCGTGAGCCGTTCGCCCTTCTCGCCCTTTTCCAGCCCCTCCCCGCTCCCCGACGACGCGACGCTCGCGCTGCGCAAGCAGGAGGCGGCCGCCTGGTTCCGTTCCCTGCGCGACCGGATCTGCGGCCGTTTCGAAGAAATCGAGCAGCAGGCCACCGGCCCCTTCGACCCCGAGGCGGGCGGAGCCGGCCGCTTCGTGCGAACGCCCTGGGAGCGGCCGGACCCCTCCGGGATTCATGGCGGGGGCGGCGAGATGAGCCTGATGCACGGGCGCGTCTTCGAGAAGGTGGGCGTCCACATCTCCACCGTGCACGGCGAGTTCGCCCCCGAGTTCCGCGCCCAGATTCCCGGCGCGGCGGAGGATCCGCGCTTCTGGGCCTCGGGCATCTCGCTCATCGCGCATCCCTGGAACCCGTTCGTGCCGACAGTGCACATGAACACCCGATTCGTCGTGACCACGCGCGCCTGGTTCGGCGGCGGGGCCGACCTGACGCCCGTGCTGATGCGCCGGCGCACGCAGGACCACCCCGACAGCCGGCTCTTCCATGCGGCGATGAAGCGCGCTTGCGACGCTCACGCCGCCGTTGCGCCGTATGAACGCTACAAAGCGTGGTGCGACGAGTACTTTCACCTCAAGCACCGCAATGAGCCCCGCGGCATCGGCGGCATCTTCTACGACGACCACGACAGCGGCGACTGGCGCGCCGACTTCGCCTTCACCCGCGACGTCGGGCAGGCGTTCCTGGGCGCCTACGACGAGGTCGTGGGCAACAACCTCTCGACGCCCTGGACCGACGCGGACCGCGAGGAGCAGCTCGTCCGCCGCGGGCGCTACGTGGAGTTCAACCTGCTCTACGACCGCGGCACAATCTTCGGGCTGCGGACCGGCGGCAATGTGGAAAGCATCCTCTCCAGCATGCCGCCGCGGGTGCGGTGGCCGTGAGGGCGGACATCATCCCCCGGCCGAGGCCTTGGGGATGCAGCGGGGCAGCCTCTGGAGCGGCGACACGCCCTTCAGCTCCTGCTCGGTGGCGCACATCCTGACGCCCGCCCTGCCGGCCAAGGCGATCGTCAGGTCCCGTTCCTGGGCCCGATCGAAGACCCAGACGGTGTTCAGAAGCTTCTCGATGGACATCTCGGGATAGCGCTTGTTGATCTCGGCGATCGATGCGTCGACGAGATCCTTGCGCCCCACCTCGACGGCGCTCATCGCGAGCAGCACGAGACGCCCGCGGCTGAAGGAGGAGAGCGGTCCGGAGTGTTCGGCCGCCGCCACGGCCTCCTTGTGCCGGCCCACGAAGGCGTAGCTCGACATGCACCCGGAGTAGTACCAGAACGGCGGGTGCGGGTTGAGCGCGAAGGACCGGTCGCACAGCGCCGCCCCCTCCTCCGGCAACCCGACCCAGGGCATCTGGTCCGAGGCCTGGTTCAGGATGTCGGCCGAGCTGGGATTCAGCGCGATCGCCTTGCGGATCTCATCGAGCGACTCCGCATTGCGTCCGAAATTTGCGGCCGCATAAGACAGGAGGACGTGCGCCTCCGCGTCCTGCGGATCCAGCGCGATCGCAGCGTTCGCGAGTTGCTCCATCTGGACGTAGGCCTCGTCGTCGTTCTTCTTGAACTTGCGCAGGTTGAAGATGATCCAGCCCTTCTTGAGCATGGCGCGCACGAGCTGCGGATCCCTCTCGAGCGCCCGGTTCTCGTAATCGAGCCCCCGTTCCAGATCCCGCTCGCTGTTGCCGAGGAACGCCTCGACGCCGAGCAGATAGAGGTCGTAGGCCTCGAGGTCGGAGGGCCGCTTGCGCTTGGCCGCCGCGCGCCCCAGGCTTGTCAGGAGGTTGTAGCCGCCCAGCGTGCTGGCCACGCGCTCGGAGACTTCGGTCTGAATGGCGAAGATGTCCTTGGCCGGCCTGTCCCAGCGGTCGGTCCAGACATGCGTGCCGGTGGTTGAATCGATCAGCTGCGCCGTCACGCGCATCTGGTCGCCCTCGCGCTGGATCGACCCCTCCAGCACGTAGCGAGCGCCCAGGTCCTTGCCGACGGCGCGGATATCGACCGGCTTGTTCTTGTAGACCTCCGTGGAATTCCTGGCGATCACGTCGAGATCGCGGAAGCGGGCGAGGTCCGTGATGACGTCCTCTGTGACGCCCGCCGCGAGCCGGGCCGTGGCGTCGTCCCCGGCATAGGCGTTGAACGGCAGGACCGCGACCGACGCCCGGGCGGAGGCCGACGGGGTGCGCCAGAGCAGCCAGGCCGCAGCGCCCGCCAGCACGGCCAGAATGGCGACGCCCGCCGCAAGCGCGCGGCCGGAGGGCCGCCAGGCCCAGCGCGGACGCCCCGCCCCGTCCATCCGGACGCGATAGGTCCGGATCGCCCGATCGATGTTCTTGACGCGCTGCTCGCCGGCGAAGTCCACGGGCAGCGGCAGCTTGCCCTGCAGGTGGTCGAAGGCGGTGCCCGACAGCAGCACCCCGCCGGGTTCGCAGATCTGTTCGAGGCGCGCGGCGATGTTGACCCCGTCGCCGAGCAGATCGTCCCCGTCCACGACCACATCGCCCAGGTTGACGCCGATCCGCAGCACGATGCGGCGCGCTGCAGGATCCTCCGACTGCCGCTTGGCCGAGGCCCGCTGCACTTCGATGGCGCAGGACACGGCGTCGACGACCGAGCTGAACTCGGCGATTAGGCCATCGCCCATCACCTTGACGATCCGTCCGCGATGAGAGGCGAGGGCCGGGTCGACGACATCGGCCCGCAGCGCCGTGAGCGCGGCGAGCGTCGCCGTCTCATCCTGCTCGACCAGCCGGGAGTAGCCGACCACATCGAGCGCCAGGATCGCCGCCAGCCGGCGTGATGGGGTGTCCGGGTTCATGGCCGTCCGCTCGTCGACGGCGGAAGGGCCTTGGGAGCCTTGCCGGCCGCCCTGCAGCACGCGCCGTTTTGCACCTCAGAACAGAACCGATGGAGGAGCATACCACGCATCCTACAACCTGACGACGCGCCGGCATGCCTTTGCGCCGGTGTGACCGGCGGTCAAAGTACCGCCTTGTTCAAGCTCGATAGAAACCCCGCAACCGGAAGGCGATCGACGCCATTCCTCCGGCCCATTCAGACCTGCGCCCCATCCAGACGCCCCATCCAGACCTGGACAACCGCCATGACCGGCGCATCAGCGCTTCGAACCCTGCTTATCGTGCTGGCCGCGGGATGTCCCGGCGGCGCTTCGGCGGCCGCCGCCCCGCCCTGGCGCGCCTTCGGGAACGAACCGTTCTGGTCGCTGACCCGGACCGCCGAAAACCTCACGCTGGAGATGGACCTCGGCAAGACGCGGGTCAGCATTCCCACCCCTAGGCCCACGCCGTCGGGCCCGGGCGTGACCCGGTACATCGGTTCCGCCAAGGGCAAGCCGCTGGTGGCCACGGTGACGCAGGAGGTGTGCATCGACACCATGACGGGCATGCCGCGCCCGGAGCAGGTCACGGTCGCCTATGCCGGCCGGACGCTGAAAGGCTGCGGCGGCGATCCTGCGAGCCTTCTCACCGGGCGCGAATGGACCGTGGCGGCGCTGGCGGGGCGGCCGGCCTTGCCGGAGCCTCGCATCACCATGACCTTCGCCGAGGGGCGGGTTTCCGGCCTCGGGTCCTGCAACCGCTATGGCGCGGGCTACACCTTGACCGGCGAGGGCCTCACCTTCTCGAAGGGCATGTCCACCATGATGGCCTGCCCGCCCGAGATCATGCAGCAGGAGCAGGAGTTCCTCGGCCTGCTGGAGAAGATCAAGCGGTTCTCCATCGGCCCCGGCGGCGCGCTGGTGCTGGAGGCAGACGACGGCCGCACCATCGAGATGGAGAAGCCGAGATAGAACCGGCCGAGATCGTGCAAGACCGATCAGGCAGGGTACGGGCTTGCGACGCTTGGCGCGTGCAACCTGCCTCGCGCCGTCCTATTTTCAGGGAATGACGACCCCCGATCCCACGCCGCAGCCGTCCCCTACGCCGTTCGAGGCGCTCGTCGCCGCAGCCAAGGCCGCCGGCGGCAAGGGGCCCGCGCCGGTTCACCTTTGGAACCCCGCCTATTGCGGCGAGATCGATATGCGGATCGCGCGGGACGGGACGTGGTTCTATGGCGGGACCCCGATCGGCCGGCCGGCGCTCGTCAAGCTGTTCGCCTCCGTGCTGCGCAGGGACCCCGAGCGCTTCGTGCTGGTGACCCCGGTGGAGCGCGTCGGCATCGCCGTGGAGGACGCGCCGTTCATGGCGGTCGAGATGGCGGTGAGCGAGGAAGAGCGCGGCCCCGCCCTCGCCTTCCGCACCAATGTGGACGACGTCGTCACCGCCGACGCCCAGCACCCGCTGCGCTTCGTGCGCGAGGCGACGGGCGGGCTGCGGCCCTATGTGCTCGTGCGGGGCGGTCTGGAGGCGCGGCTCACGCGCACGCTGTTCTACGATCTCGTGGCGCTCGGCGAGGAGCGCGACGTCGACGGCCAGGCGATGTTCGGCGTGGCGTCGCAGGGCGTGTTCTTCCCCATGGCGCCGGCGGCGGAGATCGAGGGACTGACATGAACGGGCTGCCGCCGGCTATCCTGGGCGACGCCTTCTCGCCGGAGGCGCTGGAGGCGCGCGCGTTGCAGCGCCTCAGCCTCGCCGTGCCCGAGGACGCGTTCGCACCGTCCTTCGTGCCGCCCCATGGCGACCACCAGCTCGCGCCGCTCCTGGCTCCTGGCGACAGCGCGCTGCACCGTCCCGCGGCGGTGCTGGTGCCCGTCGTCGCGCACCCCGACGAGGCGACGATCCTGCTGACGCAGCGCGCCTCGCATCTGCGCGACCACTCCGGCCAGATCGCCTTTCCCGGCGGGAAGATGGACCCCGGAGACCCCTCGCCGATGGGCACTGCGCTGCGCGAGGCCGAGGAGGAAATCGGGCTCGCCAGCCGCCATGTCAGGCCGCTCGGCTACCTCTCGCCCTATCTCAGCTCGACGGGGTACCGGATCCTGCCGCTCCTGGCCTTGGTGGAGCCCGGAGCGCCGCTGGCCGTGAACAGGCAGGAAGTCGACGCCGTGTTCGAGGTGCCGCTGGCCTTCCTCATGAGCCCGGAAAATCACCAGCGGCATGCGAGGGAATGGAAAGGAGCTCTCAGGCATTATTATGCGATGCCCTATGGCGATCACTATGTATGGGGCGTCACCGCGGGCATCCTGCGGAACATGTATGAGAGGCTGTACGGTTCATGACGCGGGCCTTCACTGAAGAGCTTCTGCTGTTTCTCGTCCCGTTCGCGCTGTTCGCGTTCTGGCAGGTGCTGCGCGCGCGCACGCCGCTGAAGTGGGTGCACTGGGAGGGCCACGTCCCCTGGCTCGTGATCGCAGGCATCGTCTGCGCGGCGGGCTGGCTGGTGTGGACGGGCCTGCGCGCGCCGCGCGGGCACGGGGCCTATGTGCCGGCCCACATGGAGAACGGCGTCTTCGTGCCCGGAAAGCTCGAGTGAGCGGAGACGAGAGCATCGCGGCTTCGCTGCCACCCGACGGCGTGCTCGCGCGGCCGGAGGTGGCGGCGGCCTTCGCCTTGCTGGACCGCGACGGCGAGGAGGCGCTGCTGGTCGGCGGGGCCGTCCGCAACAGCTTGCTGGGATTGCCGGCGGGCGATATCGATTTCGCCACCACCGCCCTTCCCAAGGCGGTGATGAAGCGCGCGGGAAAAGCGGGCATCCGGGCCATCCCGACCGGGATCGAGCACGGCACCGTGACGCTCCTGGTCGCAGGAACCACCGTCGAGGTCACGACCCTTCGCGAGGACGTCGCCACCGATGGCAGGCGGGCGGTCGTCACCTTCGGCCGCAGCTTTGCGCACGACGCCCTGCGCCGCGACTTCACGATGAACGCGCTCTATGCGGACCGGACAGGCCGCATCATCGACGAGGTCGGCGGCCTTGCCGATCTTGCAAAGCGGCGCGTGCGCTTCATCGGCGAACCGGAGAAGCGGATCCGCGAGGACTACCTGCGCATCCTCCGCCTGTTCCGGTTCCATGCCGCCTACGGCGAGGGCAGGCTCGACGCCGCGGCCCTCAGCGCGGCCATCCGCCTGCGCGATGGGCTCGCCCGCCTCTCGGCCGAGCGGATCCAGGCTGAGCTCTTCAAGCTGCTGACGGCCCGGCGCGCCGGCGAAGTCGTGCCGGAGGTGGCCGAGACCGGACTGCTGGGCCGCATCCTGCCGGTCGCCCCCGACCCAGCGGCCTTCACGAGGGTACGGGCCCTGATGCCCAACGACCCGCTCGCGCTGCTGGCCGCGCTCGCGCTGCGGACGCGCGACGACGCGCCGTTGCTGGCAGCCAGGCTGCGTCTCTCGAACGCCCAGGCGGACCGCCTCGAGGAGATCGCACGGGTGCTGGAGCGGGTGCACGGCGTCTTTCCCGCGCTCGACGCTGGTGCGCTGCGCAGGCTGGCTTTCACGCACGGAGCCGAGGCCGTCCGCGTCGCGCTGGCGGTGACCGGGGCCCGAAGGCGGGAAGAAAGCCCCCTTCCCGCCGCTGCATTGCTGGACCAGCCGGCGCCGAGCCTGCCGTTCAGCGGCAAGCAGGTCGTCGCCCATGGAGTCCCGCCCGGGCCACGCGTTGGGGCGGTGCTGGCGCGGGCCGAAGCGCTCTGGCTCGCGAACGGGCTGCCGGAGGACGCTGCGGCGCACCGCGACATCCTCGCGCGCGCCCTGGCCGAGGAACGCGCCGGACCGGGTGCGTGAACCCGCTCGTGGGCGCGCCCTCGCACCGCCACGCGCCGGGCGCGCGCCCATCCGTGTTCAGACTCCCCTTTGTCGCAACCGCGCGCTACGATTACGGCCTTGGGGCACCTTCGCCCCCGCGAGGCGTTCAACGACGATGACCCGGCAACCCGTTCGCCCCCTCGATGTCGCCCAGCGCCTCTCCAAGCGCCGGGCGGTGGGGAATCCTGCGGGTCAATCGGGCGGCGAGGCCGGCAGCTGGCAGCGCGACACGTTCACCCTGCCGCGCGACGAAGCCCGGGAGAAGGCGCGGGAGTTCTTCTCCCGCTTCCCGAAAGCCGCCTACATGACCGAAATCGAGTGGTGGCGCGAGCTGGACGACGGCCGCATCGAGTTCACCATGCGCCGCCTGCCGAGCGCGGACTGATCTCCCCTCGATTGCGCCTTCCTTTCGCCGTTTCTCGCCGGGAGGCTTCAGCCTGATCGAGCGCGCAACTCGCCTCGCCGCGGCGGCGTTGCGTGTTGGTCCGAGCTTTGCACGCAATGATTGAATTGTTCGGTCCGGTCGTGCTTGCGGGGGACGCGCCCGAAGCAGAGACTGCAAGGCGCGAGGAGCGGGCCACCCACGGACCAAAGCCACGCAAACGTGTGTGGCGTGCGGACGCACTACCGCAGGAACGTCTTGTCCGGCGCATGTCAACCGGACGACACTGGAAGCTTGGGCCGAGACTGAAGCGAGACGACGGGACCTGTCCCGGAAAGGATTTCGATGAGCGCCGACACCGCCAACGCCGCCAGCCTCGACCAGATGATCGTGCGCGCCGCCGACACGGCCGTGGAGCAGATCACCAGGGCCAGGGAGGCCATCGGCCAGGTCGTGTTCGGCCAGACCCAGGTGGTCGAGAACACGCTCGTGACCATCATGTCGGGCGGCCACGGCCTCGTGGTCGGCGTTCCGGGCCTCGCCAAGACGCGCCTGGTCGACGCCCTGGGCACGGTGCTCGGGCTGAACTCGCGGCGCATCCAGTTCACGCCGGACCTGATGCCCTCCGACATCCTGGGCTCCGAAGTGCTGGAGGAGACCACCGCCGGCCGGCGTTCCTTCCGCTTCATCAAGGGCCCGATCTTCGGCCAGCTCCTGATGGCCGACGAGATCAACCGCGCCAGCCCGCGCACGCAGTCCGCGCTGTTGCAGGCCATGCAGGAGTACCACGTGACCGTGGCCGGCGAGAGCCACGACCTGCCGCGGCCCTTCCACGTGCTGGCGACGCAAAACCCCATCGAGCAGGAAGGCACCTACCCCCTGCCTGAGGCCCAGCTCGACCGCTTCCTGATGCAGATCGACGTCGGCTACCCGGACGCGGCCACCGAGCGGCGCATCCTGCTGGAGACCACCTCGGACTCCGACGTGCGGGCCAAGCAGGTGATGACCGCCGAGGACCTGATGGCCGCCCAGCGCCTGATGCGCCGGCTGCCCGTGGGCGAGAGCATCGTCCAGGCGATCCTCGATCTCGTGCGGGCCGCCCGCCCCGGCGAGGGCGAGCCCTCGATCGCCAACAACCTCGCCTGGGGCCCCGGCCCCCGCGCCGGACAGGCGCTGATGCTCACCGTCCGCGCCCGCGCCCTGCTGCAGGGCCGGCTCGCGCCCTCGCTCGACGACGTCGCCGCGCTGGCCGAGCCTGTGCTGAAGCACCGCATCGCGCTCACCTTCGCCGCTCGCGCCGAGGGCGAGACCGTCTCCGGCCTGATCCAGCGCCTCGTCGCCCGGATCGGTTGACGGGCACCGGGGAAAGCGCAGGACGGAATGGTCCAGGTCAAGGTTCTCGACGAGGCGCAGAGACGGGCGGGACTGCGGCACGCGACGGACGCGCTCGACCTTGCCCGCCGGCTGCCCCGCATCGCGATCGAGGCGCGCCGCATCGCCGCAACCGCCGCACATGGCATCCACGGCCGCCGGCAGGCCGGGCCGGGCGAGGCTTTCTGGCAGTATCGTCCCTTCACTTTCGGCGAGCCCGCCCACCGCGTCGACTGGCGGCGCTCCGCGCGAGACGACCGGTACTATGTGCGGGAGCGGGAATGGGAGGCGGCCCATACGGTCTGGCTCTGGATCGACCGCTCCGCGTCGATGGGCTACGCGTCCTCGCTGGCGCAGGCGCCCAAGATCGAGCGCGCGCTGGTGCTCGGGCTGGCGCTGGCCGACCTGCTGGTGCGCGGCGGCGAGCGCGTCGGCCATCTCGGCCTCACCAACCCGCTCGCCTCCCGCGGCATCGTCGACCGGCTGTGCGAAGTGATCGCTGCCGACCGGGGAGAACCGCAGGACCTGCCGCCCGTACGGCCGCTGCCGCCGCTCACGGAAGCCGTGCTGATCGGCGACTTCCTCACGCCCGCCGAGCGTGTGCGGGAGGCCATCGAGGGCCTCTCCGGCCGCGGCGCGCGTGGTCATGTCCTGCTCGTGCTCGATCCCGTGGAGGAGACCTTTCCCTTCGACGGACAGGCCGTGCTGGCCGATCTCGAGGGCCCGGATACGCTGCGCGTCGGCGACGCCAGCTCTTTCCGCGAGCTCTATCTCGAGCGCATGAAACAGCACGGGATGGCCCTGCGCGAAGCTGCAGCGCGGCGCGGCTGGAGCTTCGCCGTCCATCGCACGGACCGCCCGGCCTCGGACGCGCTGCTCGCCCTCGCCAGCCGCATCGCCGACCGCGGCGCGGGCGCGCCGGCGCGAGCCGTGGGGAGCTGACGAATGTTCGACTTCCTGCCGCTCGGGTTCAGCACTCCCGCCGTCCTGCTCGCAGCCGCCGCGCTGCCGGCGCTTTGGCTGCTATTGCGCGTGACCCCGCCGCAGCCCCGTCGCATCGATTTCCCGCCGCTGAAGCTCATCATGGACCTGGTGCCCCGGCAGGAATCGCCGGCGCGTACCCCCTGGTGGCTGCTTCTGCTCCGGCTCGTCATCGCCGCTCTGGTGATCGCAGCCATGGCCGGCCCGGTGTGGAACGCGGGCAAGGACGCCTCGGCCGGGGCCGGGCCCCTGCTGCTCCTCGTGGACAATGGCTGGGCCGCCGCTGGCGACTGGACGGACCGCGTCAATGCGGCCGAGGAGTTGATCCGCGGCGCGACGCGGGCGGACCGGCCCATCGCCGTGGCGGCGAGCGCGGAAGCCCTGCCGGAGATCTCGCTGAACGATGGCGGCGGCGCCCTGGAGAAGCTGCGCGCGCTCGCTCCCGCGCCGCACACGCCGGACCGGCTGGCGCAGCTGCTTCCCTTGCAGCGCTTCCTGGACCGGGAGCCCGGCGCGGAGATCATCTGGATCAGCGACGGCGTGACCGTCGGCGACAATGGCGACTTCGCCAAGGCGCTGGCCACGCTGGCGAAAGGCCGGCAGGTGACCGTGCTCAGCGGCCCCGCGGCGCGGCCGCTCGCCCTCGCGGGCCTGGAGAACAACGCGGCGGGGCTGGCCGTGCGCGTCATCCGCGCGGAGCCCAACGGGCGGGACGCCGGGGTCGTGCGCGCCTCCGACCGCCGCGGCCTGCCGCTCGGCGAGACGCCCTTCACCTTCCCCGCCGGCGCGACGGAGACCGCCGCGACGCTGGCGCTGCCGGTCGATCTCCGCAATGAGATCGCCCGCCTCGACATCGCGGACGAGCGGACGGCAGGCGCCGTGGCTCTCGTCGACGAGTCCACCCGGCGCAGGCGCGTGGGCGTCGTCTCGGGCGGCACGGCCGACACCGCGCAGCCGCTGCTCTCGCCGACCTACTACGTGAGCAAGGCGCTGGGCCCCACCGCGGAAATCCGCGAACCCAAGATGGGTCCGGCCGAGGCCATCGGCACGCTGCTCGACGAAAAGACCCCGATGCTTGTCCTCGCCGACACCGGCGTGCTGCCCAGTGAACTGCGCGAGCGCCTGCAGACCTACGTCACCGAGGGCGGCTTGCTGCTGCGCTTCGCGGGACCGCGGCTGGCCGCCGCTGCGAACGACGAGCTCGTTCCGGTGAAGCTGCGCCGTGGGGGCCGTGCGCTCGGGGGCGCCCTTTCATGGGAGACGCCCCGGACCCTCGCGCCGTTCGACCGCTCGAGCCCGTTCTATGGCATCACCCTGCCCAAGGACGTGTCCGTGACCCGCCAGCTTCTGGCGGAGCCCGACGCCGACCTCTCCTCCAAGACGTGGGCCGCGCTGGCAGACGGCACGCCGATCATCACGGCCGAGCGCCGCGGACAGGGCCTGCTGGTGCTCGTCCACGTCACTGCCGACACGACCTGGTCCAACCTGCCGCTGTCCGGCCTGTTCGTGGAGATGCTCAAGCGCATCACCGCGCTCGCCGGGACCGGGGACCAGCTGGCGACTCGCAGCAAGGCGGCCGGCGGGGCCGCGGTGGCTTCGCCGTTGCGCACGCTCGACGGCTTCGGCGTGTTCCGCAACCCGCCCGCGACCGCCCGGCCCATTCAGGCGGACGGCTCGCTCGTGGCATCGGGCGACCACCCGCCGGGGTTCTACGGGAACCAGGAGGCTCCGCTGGCCGTGAACACGCTCGCCCCGGACGCCGTGCTGGCGCGGCTCGACCTCAGCCCCCTGAATGCGCGCATCGAGCCGCTGGTGCGCGGAGCGCCGATCGACCTTCGTCCCTGGCTCATCGCACTGGCGCTGGCCCTGTTCGCGATCGACACCCTCGCCATGCTGTGGCTGGGCGGCCGGCTCGGTTTCCTGAAGCGCCGCGCGGTCGCCGCCAGCATCCTGGCGCTTACGGCCGTCGGGCTCGCCATCGCCGCGCCCGCGCCTGTCATGGCACAGACTGCGCCGCCTGCGGGCGAGCCTGCGAAGACCCCGCGGGCCACGACGCCGATCAGCCCCAAGGAGATCGACGCCGCGCTCGCCACCCGCTTCGCCTATGTGCTCTCCGGCGACGCGGACGTCGACGAGACGAGCCGGGCGGGGTTGTCGGGCCTCGGCTCCTTCCTGTCCTCGCGCACGGCCTTGGACCCGGCGGAGCCGGCCGGCGTCGACCCCGCGATCGACGAGCTCTCCCTCTACCCGCTGATCTACTGGCCCATCGTGGCGGGACGGCCGATCCCCAACGAGGCGGCGATCCGCCGGCTGGACGACTTCATGAAGAGCGGCGGGACTGTCGTCTTCGATACGCGTGACGCGCTGAACGCCCGGCCCGGCGCCCCGCCAACGCCCGAGACGCGTGCGCTGCGGCAGATCCTGGCCGGCATCGCGGTCCCTGCCCTGGAGCCCGTGCCGCGCGACCATGTGGTGACGAAGGCGTTCTACCTCATCGACAACTTCCCGGGCCGCTACGCCGAGGGGCAGACCTGGATCGAGGCCATTCCGCGCGACGGCCCCGACGCCGACCGCCCGGCCCGCGCCGGCGACGGCGTGTCGCCAATCATCATCACCTCCAACGACCTCGCCGCAGCCTGGGCGACGGGCCGCCGCGGCGAACCGCTCTATCCGCTTGTGCCCGGCGGCGTGCGACAGCGCGAACTGGCCTTCCGCGGCGGCGTGAACATCGTGATGTACGCCCTCACCGGCAACTACAAGGCGGACCAGGTGCACGTGCCCGCCTTGCTGGAGAGGCTCGGCCAATGACGAGGGCCCCCGCCTCATGACTTCTCTGGACTGGAGCCCCCTGCTCCCATTCTGGCTGGTGATCGCGCTCGGCGTCCTGGCGGGGATCCCCGCCATCGCCGCCATCGTGCTGCGGCAGCGGGGGTCGATCATCCGCGCGCTCGCCGTGCTCGCCTTCCTCGGCGCCCTGCTGAATCCGTCGCTGGTGCGAGAGGAGCGCGAGCGCCTGAAGGACGTCGTCGCGGTGGTGACCGACCACTCCGCTTCGCAGGGGCTCTCGGTGCGGCCGGGACAGACCGACGCCGTGCTCGCCGAGGTGACGAAGCGCCTTGCGGCGCTGCCCGACGTCGAGACGCGGTTCGTGGACGTGCGGGAGGCCGGCGGCGGCGCGGACGGCACGCGGCTGTTCACGGCGCTCCAGTCAGGCCTCTCCGACGTGCCGCCGGACCGGGTGGCGGGCGCGATCATGATCACCGACGGCGTGGTGCACGACGTGCCGCCCGCCGCCGCCATGCTGGGCTTCAAGGCGCCCGTGCACGCGCTGATCACCGGGTTCAACGGCGAGCGCGACCGGCGCATCGAACTGCTCGACACGCCCCGCTTCGGCATCGTCGGCCGCGACCAGACCATCCGGCTGCGCGTCACGGATCCCGGCCAGAGCGCCCCCGTCCGGCTCACGCTGCGGCGCGACGGCCAGACCGTCCTGACGCGCCAGGCCATGCCCGGCGAGGTCCTCCGCCTGCCCGTCCGCATCGACCATGGCGGCGGCAACGTGGTCGAGATCGAGGCGGACGCCGCGCCCGGCGAACTCACCGCCGTCAACAACAAGGCCGTCATCACCATCGAGGGCATCCGCGAGAAGCTGCGGGTGCTGCTGGTGTCCGGCCAGCCCCATGCGGGCGAGCGCACCTGGCGCAACATCCTGAAGTCCGACGCCAACGTCGATCTCGTGCACTTCACCATCCTGCGGCCGCCGGAGAAGCAGGACGGCACGCCCATCAACGAGCTGTCGCTGATCGCCTTCCCCACGCGCGAGCTGTTCGAGACCAAGATCTCGGAGTTCGACCTCATCATCTTCGACCGCTACGCCAACCAGTCGATCCTGCCCGGCGTCTACTTCGCCAACATCGTGCGCTATGTCCGCGACGGCGGCGCGGTGCTGGTGGCGGCCGGCCCCGAATTCGCCGGGCGCACCGGGCTGGCCGGCACGCCGCTGGCGGCCGCCATCCCAGCGACGCCGGACGGACGCATCGTGGAGCGGCCCTTCCAGGCGGCCGTGACGGAAATGGGCCAGAAGCACCCGGTGACACGCGAACTGCCGGGATCGGAAACCTCGCCCCCGCAATGGGGCGAGTGGCTGCGGCAGATCTCGGCGGACGTGAAGAGCGGCAACGCCATCATGTCCGGCGCGGACGACAAGCCGCTGCTCGTGCTGGCGCGCGAAGGCAAGGGCCGCGTGGCGCTGCTGCTCTCCGACCAGGCCTGGCTGTGGGCGCGCAACTTCCGCTCTGGCGGCCCGCATCTCGACCTGCTTCGCCGCCTGGGCCATTGGCTCATGAAAGAGCCCGACCTCGAGGAAGAGGCGCTGCGCGCCACCGCCAAGGGCAACGCCATGACGGTGCACCGCCAGACGCTCGCCGACAGCGTCGCGCCCGTCACGCTGACGGCGCCCTCCGGCGCGACCCGCCAGATCACGCTCAAACTGGAGAAGCCCGGCCTGTGGAACGCCACCGAGGAAGTCGACGAGGCCGGCCTCTGGCGGCTGGGGGACGGCAAGCTGACCGCGTTCGTGAGCGTGGGGCCGCCGAACCCGCGCGAGTACCAGGAGGTGATCTCGACGACCCAGACGCTCGCCCCCCTCGCTGAGGAGACCGGCGGCTCGGTGCGGCGAGTGTCCGAGAACGCCGGCGACACGCCCCGCGTCCCCACCATCCTCTCGCTCGCATCGGCGTCGCGCTTCTCGGGCAGCGACTACATCGGCGTGCGCAGCACCGACTCGTCCGTGGTGCGCGGTGTCGGCGTGCTGCCGCTGTTCCTCGGCTTCCTTGGGCTGGGGCTGCTGGCGCTGAGCCTGCTGGCTACTTGGCTGGGCGAATCCCGGCTGGCGAAGAAGTCGATGTGAGCCGAGGCCGCGCCCTCCCGGTCATTGTATCCCTGAAGTTGATCAGCCGCCGTCGCGGGCTGGACGCCTCGCGTCCCAAGCTGAAGCTTGTCAGTAAAGACCCATCGACATAGCCTGAAACAGCTGAATCGGCTGAGGCCGCAAGATGGCTGGAGCGGCATGGCCGGACGTGTGATCCAGGGTTATTTCCCAGACGGCCGGATGCGCCCGATGCCGGGGGCGATCAGTGCCCCTCCGCCTACCCCCGTCCCGCCGCGCCGCGCCGCCGAGCCGCCAAGACCGGTGGTTCCGAGCATGCGCGCGGTTCAGCCAGCTGGCGGCGCCAGCATGGTGGACGTCGACCCCGTGCAACTCGGCCTTGCTCACGGCGGCGGCAAGCCCCTGCCCGCCCCGCTGCTCGCGAAAATGGAAGCCGCTTTCGGCGCGGATTTTTCCGCGGTGCGCGTGCATGTCGGGCCGCAGGCGTCCCGGATCGGGGCGATCGCCTTCACGACCGGCAACGACCTTTACTTCGCGCCCCACCGCTTTCAGCCCGAATCGATGCAGGGGCAGCAGCTGATCGGTCACGAGCTTGCGCATGTGATCCAGCAGCGACAGGGGCGTGTCCGCAAGCCCGCCTCGGGCATCGCGGTCGTACAGGATCGCGTGCTTGAACTCGAAGCAGACCGGCTGGGCACGCGCGCGGCGATGCATCGGGCGCAGGACCGCTCACCTCGCGCCCCTGCCGCCGCAACACGCGCCGACTCCACGTTGCAGGCAAAGCCTCTCGCAGGACCGCCCGCACCGGCCTCTGGCCCTCGACCGACAAGCGTTCGAACCTCATCGGGGAGGACCGCGCTGATCCAACGCATGATCACGAGCGGGGCCGGCGGCGGCGGAAACGGAGGCGGCAATCCGAACAACGGCAGCCAGTCCTCGACCGATCCGCCTCCATTCACCGGCAAGCTTTCCGAGAGGGGGATCCTGTGGCGAAGGCGCCTCTGGGAGCATTTCGGCACGAGAACCTTCACCGTCGACGAGTTCTGCCTGTTCGTCGGAGGGTTCAACACCATCACGACGAGAAGTTCTCAGCTCGAGCTTCTGCGAGAGTTGCGGAAGGCCGGTGCGTTGTTTCCCGAGATCACCGAAATGGTTCGCGACGGCCTGGTGCTCAGCTTCGACGAGGCCGCCGCGCAACAAGCGCCGGACAACAGCGGCCACAAGGTCACCAACCGCGAAGCTTTCGGCATGGCGAACCCACCCCACGACCATCGCAACATGGTTGCCTTCTGGGCTCGCCAAGCCAACACACCCCCGCCCAAGGGCCGCGATCCGCAGCAACACTACATGAGCCCGAGCCGCAATTTCCGGATCGGGGACAATGACGGAAATCCCGTCCTGGACGACAACGGCGACCAGGTGCTCGAACAGGGGCATTCAAACCTGGTGATGGGGCATCATCCAAGCGCCAGCACCTACATCAACGCCACCGGACACATGCATTCGCCCGGCACGAACAAACAGCACAACTACTCGCCATCGGCGTACGGCCAAGCGGAGAACAAATACGCCTCCGCCAGCAGTGGATCGAAGGAACCACGCTATCGATCGCCGAGCCCGACCCGGGGTTCATGGGAAGGATATTATCAAAGCGGCCACCCGCGTTTCAAACCGGCATACCGTCAGCTGTGGCCCTCGCACATCCGGCGCCAATGCCGCCATTGTGGAAATGACAGCGACCATGAAAAACGCTTCGACTGCTCGGTGTGCGGAACGAGCTACTGATCGTCGCCGCTCGTCTGAGCGACGCAGGTGCGACGAGCTTCACGGCGCAGCGGGACTCCCCGTGCCGCATGCGGCTCGGGGCGATCTGCGCAGCCGGCGGCCTGATGCTTCGCACGGGCCCGATCGCCCCACCACTATGCGTCCACGATGTGACGTCCAGCCTGCGCCGGCCGTCGTGGCCTACACCACCAGGGTGATCCGGCGCGCGGCGCGGGTGAGGCCCGTGTAGAGCCAGCGGGCGCGGTGCTCGCGGAAGGCGCCGCTTTCATCGAACAGCACGATGTCGTCCCACTGCGAGCCCTGCGCCTTGTGAACGGTCAGCGCATAGCCGTAGGTGAACTCGTCGCTGTCGCGGCGCACGAGGAAGGGGATCTCTTCGTCCGCTCCCTCGAAGAATTCACGCAGCACCTTCACCTTCACGGCCTTGCGGTTCGGATCTTCGTCGGGCGCGAGATCGAGCCGCAGGAAGCCTCCACGGGGCTCGCGGATCTGCTTGATCTGCCAGAGACCGCCGTTGAGCAGCCCCTTCTTCTTGCCGTTGCGCAGGCACACCAGCTTCTCGCCCGCGGCCGGCATGGCGTCGCGGAAGCCCATCAGTTCGCGAATGCGCTTGTTGTACTGCCGGCGCGTCCGGTTCATGCCGACGAGCACCTGGTCGGTGCGCAGCACGGCGGAGGCGTCGATGCCGGAGCGGCGGATGACCCGACTGTCGCCGTAGTTCCCAAGGTCCAGCGTCTCGCCCTCGCGCACCTGCATGGAGAGGCGGATGATGGGGTTGTCGCGGGCCTGCCGGTGGACCTCCGTCAGCATCACGTCGGGCTCGGCCTCCGTGAAGAAGCCGCCGCCCTTCACCGGCGGAAGCTGCGCGGGATCGCCCAGCACCAGCACCGGCGCGCCGAAGGAGAGCAGGTCGCGGCCGAGATCCTCGTCGACCATCGAGCACTCGTCGATGATGATGAGGTCCGCCTTGGCAGCGCCGCCGTCGCGGTTGATGACGAAGGAGGGCTCCTCCACGTCGACCGCCTTGGGCCGGTAGATGAGGCTGTGGATCGTCGCCGCGCCCTCGCACCCCTTGGTGCGCAGCACGTGGGCGGCCTTGCCGGTGAAGGCGCCGAACACGACCTCGCCTTCGATGCCCTCGGCGAAGTGCCGGGCCAGCGTGGTCTTGCCCGTGCCGGCATAGCCGAACAGGCGGAAGACCTGGGGCGAGCGCCCCTTTAGCCAGGCCGAAACCCGCTTGAGCGCATCCTCCTGCTGGGGCGACCATTCCATGCCAGGGACTCCGCGCGCGTTTCCGCGCAAGCGTCCAGCGTTAACCGATTCGCGCGCCTCCGGTGTTCCTGAGTCCCGATCCTCGGCTTCTGCCCCGTATCCCGCGGCGGCTATGTCGGCTGGGGACAAATCGCGGCATGGGGTGCACGATAGGCTCGCCGAGTCGCTGTCATTTCGAGGTTCCGCCATGCCGAGTTCGACCCCAGGCGCAGCTGCGTCGGCCGTCGACGTCACCGAGAACCTCTGGATCCCGCTGGCGGACGGAACACGGCTCGCGGCGCGCCTCTGGCTCCCCGCCGGCGCGTCGGCGCAGCCCGTTGCGGCGGTGCTCGAATATATCCCCTATCGCAAGCGCGACGGAACGCGCGGGCGCGACGAGCCGATGCACGGCTGGTTCGCGGCGAACGGCCTCGCCGCGATCCGCGTCGACCAGCGCGGCTCCGGCGAGTCGGACGGCTTTATGGACGACGAGTACCTGAAGCAGGAGCAGGACGACGCGCTGGAGGTGATCGCCTGGATCGCCGCGCAGCCCTGGTGCACGGGCGCCGTCGGCATGATGGGCAAGTCGTGGGGCGGCTTCAACGCGCTGCAGGTGGCGGCGCGCCGGCCGCCTGCGCTGAAGGCGATCATCACGGTCTGCTCGACGGACGACCGCTACGCCGACGACGTCCACTACATGGGCGGCTGCCTGCTCAACGACAATCACTGGTGGGGCGACATCATGCTCGCCTACCAGGCGCGTCCGGGAGACCCCGAGATCCTCGGCGAAAGCTGGCGCGAGCAGTGGAAGGCGCGGCTTCGGCACATGCCGTTCTGGCCCGCTCTGTGGCTGAAGCACCAGCGCCGCGACGCCTACTGGGAGCACGGTTCGATCTGCGAGGACTGGAGCGCGATCCAGTGCCCGGTGCTGGAAGCCGGCGGCTGGGCCGACGCCTACACCAACGCCATTCCGCGCATGCTGGCGCACCTCGAAGGGCCACGCCTGGGCATCATCGGCCCCTGGGCGCACCTCTATCCGCAGGACGGCGTGCCCGGCCCCGCCATCGGCTTCCTGCAGGAGGCGAAGCGCTGGTGGGACCAGTGGCTCTCCGGCGTGGAAACCGGGATCATGCAGGAACCCATGCTGCGCGCCTTCATCGAGCATGACGGGCAGGCGGGCGTGTGGCGGGCGGAGATCCCCGGCCACTGGGCGGGAGAAGAGCGATGGCCCTCGCCGGGCGTCGCGCCGCGGCTGCTCCACCTCACCGAAGCAGGCCTCGGCCCGCAGCCGGGGACGGGCGAGGTGTCCTTCCGCTCGCCCTGCTTCACCGGGATGGGCTGCGGCGAGTGGATGGGCACCGGCAATCCCGGCGAGCAGCCCACGGACCAGCGCGTGGATGACGGCCTGTCGCTCGTCTTCGACACGCCGGTCATGACCGAGGCCTTCGACCTGCTCGGCGCGCCCGTGATCGAGGTGGAAATCGCCTCCGACCAGCCGACCGCGCAGCTCTGCGCCCGGCTGTGCGCGATCGCGCCGGACGGTTCCTCGCGGCGCATCTCCTACGGCGTGCTGAACCTGACGCATCGCAACTCCCACGCCGAACCGCAGGCGCTGGAGCCCGGCCGTTTCGAGCGGGTCCGGTTGACGCTCAACGATTGCGGCCAGCGCATCCCGGCCGGATGCCGGCTGCGCCTGGCGCTGTCGACGGCCTATTGGCCGCTCGTCTGGCCGGCCCAACACGCGGCGACGCTGACCCTGCGCCATGCCGGCAGCGTCCTCTCGCTGCCTGTGCGCGCACCAGGCCCCCACGACGCAGCCCTGCGCTTCGAGCCTCCCGTGAGCGGCCCGAAGACGCCGCGCACGAAACTGTCGGAGGGACGCTCCGAGCGCGAGGTGATCCTCGACGTCGGGACGGGGCTCAGCACCTATCGCACGGTCGGGGAAGGCGGCCTCTTCGGCGAGGGCGTCCTGCGCTTCGAAGACACCGGCACGGTGCTCTCGCATCATCTGACGCGCGAATTCACCATCGGCCGCGAGGATCCCTCGACCGCGTGCTGCCGCATCCAGCAGACCTACGAGATGGGCCGCGAGGGTTGGGACATCCGCATCGAGACCGACACGGAGATGACCTGCACCGCCACCGAGTTCCGCCTCAAGGGCCGGCTGGAAGCCTACGAGAACGACGTGGAAGTCGCCGTGCGGGAGTGGGACGAGACGATCCCGCGCGACGGCGTGTAATCGCCGGGATCACCTCCGCTTCAGCGCGATCCCCTGCCCGGCTTCGGCCGGGACCGGCAACCCGGAGTGCGCCGACGTCAGCGCGGCGACCTTGCCCGCCACCGCGTCCGGCCAGGGGGAGGCCTTCGGCCCGGTGCTGTCCACACTGAGGAGCAACTGCTCGCTCGTCGCCAGCACATCCCCCGTGCCGGCGTGGCGGAGCGTCAGCCAGACGCGCAGTCGCTTGGCGTCGCTCTCCAGCACCTGCCCGTCGAGCAGCATGGGCTCGCCTTCCTTCACTTCCTTCACGTACCGGATGAGCAGGGCCAACGTGTAGATGGTGTGGCCGGTCGCCTCCCGGCCTGCGGCGTCGAGGCCGAGCCGGGCCATGAGCGCATCGACGCCATGGCTGAAGGCGATGGCGTAGCACGCGTCGTTCATGTGGCCGTTGTAGTCGACCCACTCCGGAAGGACGGTGGGATGGGTGAGGAGGAGTGGCGCGCCCAGCGCAAACTCATCAGCCATGGCCATCGCTCTCCACACTGCTCTTCTCGTCGTTGCGAGGAGCGAACCGACGCGGCGACCCACGGGGCAGGCGTAAACCAGCCTGGGTCGCCGATGCCCGGCCTCCGGGTTGCCTCGCTTCGCTCGCAATGACGGGTGCGCGCTTCCCGCGCGCGTCCATCATCCTAGATCCGCCCCTGCAGGCCCTCGGCTTCCGGCCAGTACTCCTTCACCAGGGCAAGCAGCTTCACCAGGAATTCGTCGCGCCGGTGCTCGAGCTGGCCGATGCTGCGGCCTGCGGCCTGCTCCTCGCAGCCGGATGCAACCCGGTCGATCAACTCCTCGGTGAGCTCGGGCGCGACGAGCTTCGTCCAGGGAAGCTGCAGGGCGGGGCCGAACTGGTGCAGCATGTGGCGCATGCCGCCCTCGCCGCCGGCGAGGTGGAAGGTGAGGAAGGTGCCCATCAGCGACCAGCGCAGGCCGCAGCCATAGATGACGGCGGCGTCGATCTCCTCGGTGGTGGCGACGCCGTCGTTCACCATCCACAGCGCCTCGCGCCAGAGCGCTTCCATGAGCCGGTCGGCCACGAAGCCTTCCACCTCGACGCGCACATGCAGCGGCCGCATGCCGATGCCGCGGTAGAAGCGGCTCGCCTTCTCGATGGACTCCAGCGCAGTCGCCTTGCCGCCGACGACCTCCACCAGAGGCAGGAGGTAGACGGGATTGAATGGATGGCCCACCACGACCCGCTCGGGATGGCGCGCCCGCTCCTGCAGCCGTGTGGGCAGCAGCCCCGACGTGGAAGTGGCGATGATCACCTCGGGGCGCGCGTGGGCGTCGATTTCGGCGATGAGGCCCTGCTTCAGATCCTCGCGCTCCGGAGCGTTCTCCTGGACGAAGTCAGCGTTCTTCACCGCCTCGGCCAGCGTAGGGACGAAGCGCAGGGATTCCGGCCGGTCGACGAGGGGATGGCCAGCCTTCTCCAGCGCGGGCGCAGCGCGCGCGATCGCGGCGCGCAGGCGGCCTTCCGCGCCGGGCGCGGGATCCCAGGCGACGACGTCTAGTCCTCGCGACAGGCAGCGCGCCGCCCAGCCTGCGCCGATGACGCCTGTCCCGACGATGGCGACGGTGTTGATGGACGCGGTCATGCCGATCTCCCCTGGCTGGCTCTTGCGCCAAGCATCCTCCAGTGAACGGCACAGGCCAAGCGCGGGATAGGCGGCGCGCGACGGCGAGTTGGCGGGAGGCGACCTGCTCAGAATTCAGCCTGCGCGGGCCGACGGGAAGCGTCGCAAATCAGGCGGTAGGCGCTCGGGCGACCTGCTAGAAAGCGGCGACTCACAGGGCGACTTCGATGCGCGATTCGGTTGAGCATGGCGCTTCGGGCGGCGGCCAGACGGCGGGGCGACGGCGCGCCCTGATCGCCCCCGCGCAGCGGCGACTCGGCATCCTGCTCACCGCGTTGGGCGCCGTGCTGTGGAGCTCGGCGGGCCTGTTCTCCCGCGCCATCACGGCAGACATCTGGACCGTGCAGTTCGGCCGCGCCGTCTTCGGCGGCCTCTTCATGCTGGCCTATTGCGTCTATGAGCACGGGGTCCGGACGCCGCAGGCTTTCCGCCGTGTCGGGCGGATCGGGATCGTCGTGTCGTTCATGTCGGCGGGCGGCATCTTCAGCTACGTCATGGCGCTGCATCTCGCGCCGGTCGCCAACGTCATGGTGGTGATGGCGACGACGCCGTTCGTCTGCGCGCTCGTGGCGTTCCTCTGGCTCGGCGAGAAGGTGGGGCCGCGCACCATCGCCGCCTCGGCGCTGGCGCTCATCGGCGTCATCACGATGGTGGCGTCGGGCACGGAGGCGGGTCACCTCTGGGGCGGGCTCTTCTGCTTCATCATGGTCGTGTTCTTCGCCTTCATGGTGGTGATGGCGCGGCGCGATCCCACGCTGTCGATGACCCCCGTGAACACGCTCGGCGCGCTCATCTGCGCGGCCCTCGTGTTTCCATTGGCGCAGCCGGCCGCCCTGTCGATGACGGACCTCGTGCTGCTCGTCGGCTTTGGGTTCGTGACGCTGTTCTTCGCGCTGCTGTTGTTCATGATCGGCGCGCGCTACATCCCCTCCGCCGAGGCGGGTCTCATCGGCCTGCTCGACGTGGTGCTGGGCCCGATCTGGGTGTGGTGGGTGTTCTCGGAGGAGCCGAGCCGCGCGGCGCTGATCGGCGGCGGCATCGTGCTTGCGGCCGTGCTCTGGCACATGACGGGCGAGCTCAAACGGGAGAGGGCGGCCCCTTGAGCGGCACGGCGCGGGGCCCCGCGACCGCGCTGACGAGGACGCCGGAGAGGATCAGCAGACCGCCGGCGAGCGTGTAGCTGGAAGGCCTCTCCCCGAGGATCAGAAAGGCCCACACGGGTGACAGGATCGTCTCCGTTTGCGCCAGCACGGTGAGCCCCACGGCCGGGATCTGAGAGGCGGCCGCGTTGAAGCAGGCCACGCCGATGCCGATGAACACCGCCCCGTGCAGCATCGCCATCAGGATGTCCTGGCGGGGCGGAACGAGCGTCTTGCCCTGGCCCAGCGTGACCGCGAGGCAGACGACGAACGTGACCAGCGCCAACCCAGGCAGCGTGGGCGAGAAATCCTTGCCCGGCGCGAGCCGCACGCAGACCGAATACAGCGCGAAGCACAGCGCCGAGCCCAGCGCGCCGGCGTTGCCCTTCCAGGTCGGCGGCCGGTCGCTCTCCGCGCCGACGCCGCTGACCATGACGGCCAGCCCCGCCAGCCCGAGCGCGATGGCGATGACCGAGGGCCAGGTGAGCTTCTCGCCGAGAATGATGCGCGCCAGCACCATGCTGATCAGCGGCGACACCGAGGCGAGGAAGATCACATAGGCAATGCTCGTCTCCTTCAGCGCATAGACGAAGAAGATGGCCGCGAAGGAAAGGCAGCACGCGCCCCAGAAGCCGAGCCAGCCTCCTGTGATGAACCGGCGGCTCAGCATGCCGCGGCCCAGCACGAGGTTCCAGGCCTCCACCGCCACGAACAGGCCAATCGAACGCCAGAGCAGATATTGCCAGGGATCGGAATCCGGCGCGTAGCGCACGGTGATGCCGCCAAAGCTCCACATCGTGCCGGCGAACAGCGCCAGCAGCGCGCCGGCCCAGTAGCTGCGCGTTGCGGGCAGGCGGGTCGCCACTTCGGTCACGCGTGTCCTCCCGCGGCGACGGCCACGTTGCTTCGATGGAGAGACATAGCTGAATTGGAAGGAGAAGAGCTATCCGGTGTTCGCCGGTCAGGGTCGTCTCAGCGACAGGCCGCGAGCCGTATCGCTGGAGGCCGAACCCAAGCCCTCATGCTGAGGAGCAGGCCGTGCTTGGCCTGCGTCTCGAAGCACGGCCTTCGGTAGGGAGCGCTCGGCAAAGCTGGAATACGTTAGGCGGTCCTTCGAGACGCGAGCCGAAGGCGGCTCGCTCCTCAGGATGAGGACCGTGGCGGCAAGCCGCGGTCTGCAGCGTCTTCAGTCCGGAACACCTCCACTTTCCTCCTCCATGCCCCTCATGCTGAGGAGCAGGCCGTGCTTCGGCCTGCGTCTCGAAGCACGGCCTTCGGTGGGGAGCGCTCGGCAAAGGTGGAGTGGGATTTGCGGTCCTTCGAGACGCGAGCCGAAGGCGGCTCGCTCCTCAGGATGAGGACCATTCTTGTGCGCCGCTGGATCAGCGGTCAGCCGGCTCCGTCCAGCGGATGAGCGCGTCCGCGGCGACCGCGCCGCGGCCCTCCGGCAGGACGATCAGCGGGTTCACGTCGAGTTCGACGAGCCGGTTCGCATGGGCCTGCGCGAACGCCGCCACGGCGAGAAGGGCGTCCACCGCCGCGGCGCGGTCTCCCGGCAGATTGCCGCGGTAGCCGGACAGCAGGCGCGCGATGCGCAGGCCGTCTAGCGCTCGTTCCACCTCCGCCCGCGTGGCGGGCAGCAGGAGCGTGGCGGCGTCGGCGAGGAGCTCGACGAGGACGCCGCCCGCGCCGACGGTCAAGGTCGGCCCGAACTGCGGATCGCGGGTGGCGCCGATGATCAGTTCGGCGACCGCGCCCTCCTGCATGCGCTCCACGAGCAGCTTGTCAGACACTACCGCCAGCTCGCCAGCCGCCTCGCGCACCGCGTCGGCGCTGCGCAGGTTCAGGCGGACCGCGCCGGCTTCCGTCTTGTGGGCCAGCGCTGCCGAAACGGCCTTCAGCACCACAGGAAAGCCGATGCGCTCGGCGGCGGCCACGGCGTCTCGCGGCAGGACGACCTCGCCATCAGGGATGACGAGCCCGAAACCGGCGAGCAGCGCCTTGCTGGCAGGCTCGTCCAGCATCACGGGAGAGCCTTGCGGCTCGCTAGAAGGCAAGAGCGGCAGCGCGGCGGGACGGGCGCGTGCCTCGCCCACGCCGGCCGCCAAGGCGATGGCGGCCATGGCGTCGGAGAAGCCTTGCAGCGGCGCAATCCCGCGCTCGATGAGCCTGCGGCCCACCGCCTCCGGCAGCGTTTCGGGCAGGGAGGACACCACTGCCGCGCGCCCGCCGGTGGCGGCCTGCGCGGCTTCGAAGGCGTCGAGCGTGGTCAGCCATGCGGCGGCATCGCAGCGGTCGCCGCGCGGCAAGTCGAGCGCCAGCAGGTTGACGGCGTAGCCCGCCGCCAGCATGGCGGTGAAGCAGGCCGTCGAGGCCGGCACGTCGGCCCAGATGTAGGTGTGGTAGTCGAGGGGGTTGGCGACGGGCACCTTGGGGCCGAGCAAACCCTCAAGTTTCGCCTGCGCCGGGGCGGGGAGCGGCGGCGTACTGAGCCCGTGGGCTTCGGCGAGGTCGGCGATGAGCGAGGCCTCGCCGCCGGAGCAGCTCATCGAGGAGAGCGTGCGCCCGGGTAGCGGGCCCAGAACGTGCAAGAGCTTTAGCGTCTCTAGGAACACGGGCAGGTCATTCGCGCGAGCGACGCCGGTGCGGGCGAAGAGAGCGTCGAACAGCGTGTCCGAGCCCGCAAGCGAGGAGGTGTGCGACATCGCCAGCGCCGCGCCGGCCGTCGAGCGGCCCGTCTTCAGCACGACCACCGGCACGCCCTGGGCCAGCGCCCGCTGCGCGGCGCGGGCGAAGCCGGGCACGTCGGTGAGGCCCTCGATGTGCAGGCCAATGGCGGTGATGCGGGGGTCGCCGCACAGGGCGTCGATGAAATCCCCCACATCGTGCAGCGCCTTGTTGCCGACCGTCGCCAGGATGGCGAGGGGCAGCGCGCGCGCCTGCATGGTGAGGTTGAGCCCGATATTGCCGGACTGCGTGACGATGGCGACGCCGCGCTCCACCGGCGTCATGCCGTGCTGGTCCGGCCACAGCGCCGCGCCGTCGAGCGCGTTGATCATGCCGTAGCAATTGGGGCCGAGCATCGCGATGCCACCCGCCGCGGCGACGAGCCGGCGCTGGAGGTCAGCGCCTTCGGGCCCGACCTCGGCGAAGCCGGAGGCGTAGCAGACCGCGCCGCCTGCTCCCATCGCTGCAAGCGACGCGACGGCCTCGATGGTGGCCTCGCGCGGCACGGCGATGAAGGCGACGTCCGGAGGCTCGGGGAGGTCCTCCACGCGGGCGAAGGCCGTTCGGCCCGCCACGTCGGGGCGGCGCGGATTCACCGGCCAGATCGGCCCCGAGAACCCGATCCGCTCGCACTGCCGCACCACCTCCGCCGCCTCGCGCCCGCCGATGACCGCGATGGAACGGGGGGAGAGCAGGCGGGCGAGCGGTGAGCGGGTGGCGCTCATGGGTGGTGTGGGCGGTTAGGGTGGTGCGACCCCCACCCCTCACCCCTCCCCACAGGGGGGAGGGGGGCGGAGAGGCGTCGCCTTGACGAGGAACTGTCCTGCCCGGCCAAACCGTGCCGATCCACAATTGTGGGCGTGATGCGAAACGCCAGCCGCCGCCCTCCCTCTTGTGGGGAGGGGTAAGGGGTGGGGGCCGCACAGCGCCGAACCATTCTCACGACCCCAAAGGCCGCAGCATGGCGCGGGAGATGATGTGGCGCTGGATTTCGCTGGTGCCGTCCCAGATTCGCTCCACCCGGGCGTCACGCCACCAGCGCTCGATGGGGAGCGACGACATCAGCCCCATGCCGCCGTAGATCTGGATGGCGCGGTCCGTGACGCGGGCCAGCATCTCGGATGCGGTGAGCTTGGCGATGGCGAAGTCGCTGTCGGCAGCGAAGCCCTGGTCCAGTTTCCACGCGGCGGAGAGCGTGAGCAGGTCGGCGGCCTCGATCTCCGCCAGCATGTCGGCGAGCTGGAACGAGACTCCCTGGAAGCGGCCGATGGTCTCGCCGAACTGCTTGCGGGTGGAAGCCCATTGCAGCGTGGCCTCGAGCACGCGCCGGGCGCGGCCCACGCTGGTGGCGGCGACGGTGAGGCGGGTGGCGCCGAGCCACTCGTTCATCAGGTCGAAGCCGCGGCCTTCCTCGCCGAGCAGCTGGTCCTGCGAGACCACGCAGTCGTCGAAGAAGAGCTCGCACTGGTGATAGCCGCGATGCGAGACGCAGGCCGGCCCGCGCCGCAGCGTGAAGCCCGGCGCGCCCATGTCGACGAGGAAGGCCGAGATCTTCGCCTTGCGGCCCTTGGCCGTGTCCTCGTGCCCAGTGGCGGCGAAGAGGATGACGAAGTCGGCCTTGTCGGCATGGCTGATGAAATGCTTCGCGCCGTTGATCACCCACTCGCCGCCGCGCTTCTCGGCGCGCGTCGCCATGGAACGGACGTCCGAGCCTGCGCCGGGTTCCGTCATGGCCAGGCAATCGTGCCGCTCGCCCTTGATGGCGGGGACCAAGTAGCGCTCCACCTGAGCGCCGCGGCAGCCCTGCAGGATGTTGGAGGGACGCCCGACGCACATCTGCAGTCCGTAGGAGGCGCGCCCGAGCTCGCGCTCCATCAGCGTGACGCCGAGCGCATCGAGCCCGCCGCCGCCGTGCTCCTCGGGCATGTTCGCGGCGTAGAGCCCGAGTGCGAGAGCCTTGGCCTGGATCTCCCGGGCGATGTCGTCAGGCACATCGTCGAGCCGCTCGACGAGGTCCTCGTGCGGATAGAGCTCCTTCTCCACGAAGGCGCGCACGGTCTCGACGAGCATGCGGTGTTCGTCGGAGAGGGGGAAGCCTTCGCGGTGACTCATGGGCGGGCTTCGCAGGGCACAGCGGACAACGCGTGAGCCCCCCTCCCCCTTGTGGGGAGGGGTTGGGGGTGGGGGTCGCGCCAAGCGTAGTGATTGGCGGATGCTGTCGAGGGGCTTGCGATCGGCGTTGGCGCGACCCCCACCCCAACCCTCCCCACAAGGGGGAGGGAGCGCGCGCGTTGTTGGCTCGCTTCGCCTGTTTGCAGATGAGGGCTGGCTGCGCTTGCCTGTCCCGGTGATGGGCGGAGCGACGAGGTGGCAGGGCCTGCCCAACTCACCGCTGCTTCCTCAAGCCCAGCTTCGCCCGGGCCTCCTCCGGGCCGAGCACCCGCGCCCCCATGCGCTCGATGATCTCCCGCGCGCGGGCCACCAGAGACTCGTTGGAGGCGGGCACGCCCTTGTCGAGCCAGATGTTGTCCTCCAGTCCCACGCGGACGTTGCCGCCCAAGAGCACGGCCTGGGCGACGAAGGGCATCTGCAGGCGGCCGATGGCGAAACCGGCCCAGTTGCAGCCGGGCGGCAGGTGGTTGCGCATGGCCAGCATCGTCTCGGTGGTCGCTTCGGCGCCCCAGGGGATGCCGAGGCAGAGCTGGAAGAGAGCAGGGTCGTCGATGAGGCCTTCTTTCATCAACTGCTTGGCGAGCCAGATGTGGCCGAGCTCGAACGCCTCGATCTCCGGCTTCACGCCAGCCGCCTGGATGCGCCGGGCCATCTCGCGCAGCACGTCGGCCGTGGCGAGGAAGGCGGCGTTGCCGAAGTTGAGCGAGCCGCAGTCCAGCGTGCAGATCTCGGGGCGGAGTTCCTCGACGTGGGCCACTCGCTCAGCGCCGCCGGCCATGTCGGTGCCGGGTCCGCCGCGGGAGGGATCGTCCGGGTTGAACACAAAGTCGCCGCCCATGCCGGCCGTGAGGTTGATGACGACGTCGACGCCGGACTCGCGGATGATGCCGACCGCCTCGCGATAGAGCGCGGGGTCGCGCGCGGCCTTGCCCGTCTTTGGGTCCCGCACGTGGAGATGGGCGATCGCGGCGCCCGCGCGGGCCGCCTCGATGGCGGACTCGGCGATCTGGCGCGGCGAGACGGGAATGGCGGCGTGCTTGCCGACCGTGTCGCCCGCGCCCGTGACGGCGCAGGAAATGATCACCTCGTTGTTCATCGGCTCGCTCCCCCTCTCGCGCGCGGCCCCGGAGGCGTGCGCCCCCGCGCGGCGACAATGACATGGATGATAGGCGACGGGGCGCCGGACATTTGGCGGGGGGCGACTGCGGCGCGTCCCGATCCGACGGGTGGCGGACGCTGCGTGACCGTCGGCCGATCGCCGCGGCGACCGACCCGGGCCAGCAGGCGTCGCTTTCCGCGTTGCCGGGCCAGACCTGTCGCCCCATGCTGGACTCCTCGCCAGCACGAGGCCTCCCCATGTCAGACGCCGCCACCGCCGCCCCGATGCCCCGCCCGCGGACGCTGGCCTGCGCGCGCTGTGGCGCGGAGTTCGGCTGCACGCTGGGCGGCCCCTGCTGGTGCAGCGACGAGGATTTCCAGCTGCCGATGAATGCGGCGGGGGAAGGCGTCGACTGCCTCTGTCCAAGCTGCCTGCGCGCGCTCGCCCTCGAACTGAAGAGCCAGCGGCCTGGAGCCTGACGCTGCTGGTGAGTCGAAGTCCTGGCGGCGCAATCGTTAGTTGCGCTTCTGATAACTCTCACCCTCAGGTGGGCGTGAAGCTGCCGAACCCTCCGAAAGTCTGAGGAAACACGATCCGGCAGAACCCGTATGCCGGTGGAATTCCGAGGTTTTTCCTGCCGCTGGCGGCCGCGTGTTGATCTCGGTCAACGTCCCACCGGCCCGCTCCCGCCATGGTGCCCCCTGTCTCAATCGCATTCCGACACCGCCGAAGGCCCGCTGAGGTCGCCGGCGGCGCCGGGCCATGCCGGAGCTGGGTTCCGAAGGGGGAAGTCATGGCGCAGTCCGCGTCCATCAACAAGACCATGACGGTCGGGGAAGGCGGCACGGCGCTCGCCTTCGTCGGCCTGGCGGTCCTGAGCATCATCATCGCCGCCAAGGCCTGGACGCCCGAATACGCGTTCCACGCCTATCTCTTCTGCGCAGCCAGCGTCGCGGCGGTCTTCGCCCTGGCGAACCGCTACGCGAACCGCTCCGCCGCGCCGGTCCCGCAGGAGATCGACGGCAAGCCGAACTACAACTTCGGGCCGGTGAAGTTCGCCACCATCGCCGCGATGTTCTGGGGCATCGCCGGCTTCACGGTCGGGCTCATCATCGCCCTCGAGTTGGCCTACCCCCTGCTCAACTTCGATCTCGCCTACATCAACTTCGGCCGCCTGCGGCCGCTGCACACCTCGGCGGTGATCTTCGCCTTCGGCGGCAACGTGCTGCTCGCGACGTCTTTCTACGTCGTGCAGCGCACCTGCCACGCACGGCTCGCCGGCGACATCGCGCCGTGGTTCGTGATCCTGGGCTACAACTTCTTCATCCTCATCGCGGGAACGGGCTACCTGCTGGGCATCACCCAGAGCAAGGAGTACGCCGAGCCCGAGTGGTACGCCGACCTCTGGCTGACCGTTGTGTGGGTGGTGTACCTGCTCGTTTTCCTGGCGACGCTGTGGAAGCGCAAGGAACCCCACATCTACGTGGCGAACTGGTTCTACCTCGCCTTCATCGTAACGGTGGCGATGCTGCACCTCGGCAACAACGCCTCGGTGCCGGTCTCGATCTTCTCGTCGAAGTCCTACATCGCCTGGTCCGGCGTGCAGGATGCGATGGTGCAGTGGTGGTATGGCCACAACGCGGTGGGCTTCTTCCTCACCGCCGGCTTCCTGGCCATCATGTACTACTTCGTGCCGAAGCAGGCCGACCGGCCGGTCTATTCCTACCGGCTCTCGATCGTCCACTTCTGGGCCCTGATCTTCATCTACATCTGGGCCGGCCCGCACCATCTCCACTACACGGCGCTGCCCGATTGGGCGCAGACGCTGGGCATGGCCTTCTCGGTCGTGCTGTGGATGCCCTCCTGGGGCGGCATGATCAACGGCCTCATGACGCTGCAGGGCGCCTGGGACAAGCTGCGCACCGACCCTGTCCTTCGCATGATGGTGGTCAGCGTCGCCTTCTACGGCATGTCGACCTTCGAAGGTCCGCTCATGTCGATCAAGTCGGTCAATTCGCTGTCGCACTACACCGACTGGACCATCGGACACGTCCACAGCGGCGCGCTCGGCTGGGTCGGCTACATCTCCTTCGGCGCGATCTACTGCCTGGTGCCCTGGCTGTGGAACAAGTCCCGGCTGTACTCGCTCAAGCTCGTCAACTGGCACTTCTGGGTCTCGACCCTCGGCATCGTCCTGTACATCTCGGCGATGTGGGTCTCGGGCATCCTGCAGGGCCTGATGTGGCGCGCCTACACCGCGCTCGGCTTCCTGGAATACTCGTTCATCGAGACCACCGAAGCCATGCACCCGTTCTACGTCATTCGCGCGCTCGGTGGGCTGCTGTTCCTCAGCGGCGCTCTGATCATGGCCTACAACATCTGGAAGACGATCACGTCCGAGGAACTCTCCGAGGTTCCCGCCGTCCGTCCCCAGCTCGTGGCCGCCGAGTAAGGGGGATCTCATGTCCGTCTGGACCAAGCATCAAGTCTTCGAGAAGAACTCGATCATCCTGCTGATCGGCATCCTCGTCGTCGTCGCCATCGGCGGCATCGTGGAGGTGGCGCCGCTCTTCTACCTGAAGAGCACCATCGAGGCGGTGGAGGGCGTGCGGCCATACACCCCGCTCGAACTCGCCGGCCGCGACATCTACGTCCGCGAGGGCTGCTACAACTGCCACTCGCAGATGATCCGCCCGCTGCGCGACGAGGTGGAGCGCTACGGCCACTACTCGCTGGCGGCCGAGAGCATGTACGACCATCCGTTCCAGTGGGGCTCCAAGCGGACGGGTCCCGACCTCGCCCGCGTGGGCGGCAAGTACTCCGACGAATGGCAGCGCGCGCACCTCAACGACCCGCGCTCCGTCGTTCCCGGCTCGATCATGCCCGGCTACCCCTTCCTGGCGAAGACGTCGCTCGATTACGCGCACATCGACCAGAACATGAAGGTCCAGCAGCTTCTGGGGACGCCCTACACCGACGAGATGATCAAGAAGGCCAAGGCGGACATCACGACCCAGGCGACGCTCGACGATCCCGGCGCGGCCGACCTCGCCAAGCGCTATCCCAAGGCTCTGGCCCGCGACTTCGACGGCAACGCCGCCGCGATCACGGAGGCGGACGCCCTGATCGCCTACCTGCAGGTTCTCGGCACGATGGTCGACTTCAAGACCTACGATCGCCGGGCCAACGTGCGCTGAGGAGGGACCGCCATGTTCACCTACGAGACCCTCGCCAGCTTCGCCCAGACCTGGGGCACGGTCGGCTTCTGCATCCTGTTCGCGCTGGCCGGCTGGTACGCGCTCAACCCGAAGAACAGCGGCGTCTTCGACGAAGCCGCCCGCCTTCCGCTCGAGAAGGACTGACGCCATGTCGGCCGAGAAGAACTCCATCGACAGCCACACCGGCATCTCCACGACCGGTCACGAGTGGGACGGCATCCGCGAGCTGAACACGCCCCTGCCCCGCTGGTGGCTGTGGCTGTTCTACGCCTGCATCGTCTGGGCGATCGGCTACGTGATCGCCTACCCGGCGATACCGCTGATCTCCACGCACACCAAGGGCCTGCTGGGCTACAGCTCGCGGCTGCAGCTCGAGGACGACATGACGGCGCTGAAGGCGCAGCGCGGCGCGGTCGTCGGCCAGATCGAGAGCGCCTCGCTGGCTGATATCGAGAAGGATCCGAAGATGCTTACGGTCGCCCGTGCGCTCGGCAAGGCGGCCTTCGGCACCAATTGCGCTCCCTGCCACGGCCAGGGCGCCCAGGGCGCGGCGAACTACCCGAACCTGAACGACGACAACTGGATCTGGGGCGGCACGCTGGAGCAGGTCCACCAGACCATCCAGTACGGCATCCGCAACGACAACCCGGATTCGCACCAGGGGCCGATGCCAGCCTTCGGCAAGGACGGCATCATCCCCAAGGCCGAGATCCCGAACATCGCCGCCTATGTCCGCACCCTCGCCGGCCTGAAGCCGGAAGGCGCTGGCGACGTCGCCAAAGGCAAGGCGCTCTTCGCCGACAACTGCGCCGCCTGCCATGGCGAGCAGGGCAAGGGCAACCCGGAGGTGGGCGCGCCCAACCTCACCGCCAACATCTGGCTCTATGGCGGCGACGAGAAGACCATCATCGAGACGATCACCAACGGCCGCGGCGGCGTGATGCCATCCTGGGCCGGCCGCCTCGAGCCCGCGACGATCAAGTCGCTGGCGGTCTACATCCACTCGCTGGGCGGCGGCCAGTAGTCGGCCCTTTCGTCCGCGGCCCACGGGCCGCGGACGCTGCATGCCTCGGGTCCGCGGTGAAGAGCGCGGGCCGGGGGTCCCCCGCTCTCTTCGAAGGCGCAGGACATGAGCCCAATTCAAAAGGTCACGCTCATCGACACCGCCGGGACCAAGCCCCAGGCGGTCGCGTCCAGCCTGACCCCCGCCGCGAGCCAGACCGACGCGTTCGGCGAAGACCGCGACGACGACATCCCGCTCTATGAAGCCCGCAAGGACATTTTCCAGGCGGCGGTGAAGGGGCGCTTCAGGACGATCAAGTGGATCATCCTCTGCGTCACGCTGGGCATCTACTACTTCACGCCCTTCCTGCGCTGGGACCGCGGGCCGAACGCGCCCGATCAGGCCGTCCTCATCGACATGCCGAACCGGCGCTTCTACTTCTTCTTCATCGAGATCTGGCCGCAGGAGCTCTACTACATCACCGGCCTGCTGGTGATCGCGGCGCTCGTCCTGTTTCTGATGAACGCCGTCGCGGGCCGCGTCTGGTGCGGCTACCTCTGCCCCCAGACCGTCTGGACCGACCTCTTCTACGCCGTCGAGCGCCTCATCGAGGGCGATCGGCGCGAGCAGATCCGCAAGAAGGACAGCGGCGTCTGGGATATGGAGCGGGTGGCCGAGAAGGTGCTGAAGCACTCGATCTGGCTGCTGATCGCCTGGTGGACCGGCGGCGCCTGGGTCCTGTACTTCTCCGATGCGCCGACGCTGGTGCGTGAGCTCGTGACCTTCCAGGGACCGGTGGTCGCCTATGTCTGGATCGGCATTCTCACCTTCACCACCTATTCGCTCGCGGGCTTCATGCGCGAGCAGGTCTGCCTCTACATGTGCCCGTGGCCGCGCATCCAGGCCGCGCTGACCGACGAGCACGCCCTCAACGTCACTTACCGCTACGACCGCGGCGAGCCGCGCGCCTCGGTCAAGAAGGCGCAGGCGCTGCGCGCCAAGGGCGAGCCGGCCGGCGACTGCGTGGACTGCCAGCAATGCGTGTTCGTCTGCCCCACCGGCGTGGACATCCGCGACGGCAGCCAGCTCGGCTGCATCCAGTGCGGGCTGTGCATCGACGCGTGCGACAACGTGATGGCCAAGATCGGCCGGCCCTCCGGCCTCATCGGCTACGACACCGAGCTCAACGTGCAGCGCCGCATCGCGCACGAGGAGCCCATCGTCAAGATCGTGCGGCCGCGCTCGATCGTCTACGCCGCACTGATCGCCGTGATCGGCGGACTGATGGTCTACACCTTCGCCACGCGCACCTCGCTGGGCGTGAGCGCGCTGCACGATCGCAACCCGGTCTACGTCCGGCTGAAGGACGGCTCGCTGCGCAACGCCTGGACCGTCCGCATCACCAACAAGGCGCTCGACCCCCGGCCCTTCCGGCTGGAGCTGATCGGCCTTGCCGACGCGAAGATGGACGTGGTCGGCGAATCCCAGACAGCAGACCAATCCACCGTGCTGGAGGTCGGCCCGGACCAGACGCGCGAGTTGCGCGTCCTCGTCACCCTGCCGAAAGGCGAAGACAAGACCCGCACCGTGCGCTTCCGCCTGACCGACATCGTCACCGGCGCCATCGCCTCGGTCGACGACTTCTTCCAGGGGCCGGAGCCGAAGGGCAAGGAGAAGGACCATGGCGGCGATGACTGAGGACACCATGACAAGTCCGGAGGACAGCGGCTTCCGCCTCACCGGCCGCCATGTGCTGATCATCCTGCTGGCGTTCTTCGGCGTCGTCTTCGCCGTGAACTTCACGATGATGCACTACGCCACCTCCACCTTCAGCGGCATGGAGGATGACAGCCCCTACAAGAATGGCCTCGCCTACAACACCGACATCAACGCCGGCCGCAAGCAGAACGAGCGCGGCTGGAAAGTGGACGCCAGCATCGCGCCCGTCGCCGAGGACGAGACGCGCATCGTGGTGCAGACGCTGGACGCGCAGGGCGCGGCGATCCCCGGGCTGGCCGGGACCATCCGGCTGGAGCGCCCGGCCGACCGCCGGCTGGACCTCGGCGGTCCGCTGTCGCGCACCGGCGACGGCCGCTACCAGGCCACCGTCGGCGCCGTCGCCAAGGGGCAGTGGGACCTCGTCATCGAGCTCGACCGGGACGGCGAGCGGCTGTTCCTCTCGCGCAACCGCGTGATCCTGAAGTGAACGTCGCGCCTGATGCAGGACAGGACGGTCGTCCGGCCGCACCTCTGGTCCTCATCCTGAGGAAGCCGCGCAGCGGCTGTCTCGAAGGACAGCCAAAGGTCTGGCGCTCCCTTCTCGCTCCCGACCGCAAGCCGTGCTTCGAGACAGCCCGGACCAGGTCCGGGCTTCCTCAGCATGAGGGGCCTGAGTGGGCTTTGAACGCCTGTCCGGCGGCTTTCCGGCAGGCTCGCGGGACCTAGCCTTACCAGGAGAGATCGGTGTCCCCCACGATCGACTATTCCTCCCTCGTCGACATCCGCGAGGATGGCGGTCGCCATCTCGACCTCGCTGTCGAGGGCATCACCTGCGCCGCCTGCATCGGCGACATCGAGCGCGGGCTGAAGACGCTTACGGAGCTCGACTCGGCTCGGCTCAACTACACGCATCGCCGGCTCGCCGTGGACTGGCGCGCGCCGGAGTTCGACCCGGCGCGGGTCGTCGGCCGCCTCGCCGAGCTCGGCTACCGCGCGCACCCCTTCGAGCCCTCGCGGCAGGAGGAGGCGGAGGCCGCGGAGATGCGCTTCCTGCTGCGCTGCCTCGCCGTGGCGGGGTTCGCTGCCATGAACATCATGCTGCTTTCGATTTCGGTGTGGTCCGGCAACGCGTCGGACATCACGGATGAAACGCGGGACCTCTTCCACTGGGTCTCGGCCCTGATCGCCCTGCCCTGCGCCGCCTATGCAGGCCAGCCCTTCTTCCGCAACGCCTGGCGCGCCATCCGCAATCGTTCGATGACGATGGACGTGCCGATCTCGCTCGGCGTGTGCCTGGCGCTGGGCATGTCGCTCTACGAGACGATCCACCACGCCCACCACGCCTATTTCGACAGCGCCATCATGCTGCTGTTCTTCCTGCTGCTCGGCCGCGTGCTCGACCAGGTGATGCGCCGCAAGACCCGCGCCGTCGCCGGCAACCTGCTCGCCCTGCGCGGCGACACGGCCGTGCTGCTTTCCTCCGATGGACAGCCCCACGAGGTGCCGGTGAAGGCGGTCAAGCCCGGGGACCTCGTGCTCGTGCGCCCGGGCGACCGCATTTCGGTCGACGGCGTCGTGACGGAGGGAAGCTCCCGCGTAGATGCGAGTCTCGTCACCGGCGAGACCGCCTGGCAGCCCGTCTTCGCCGGAGCGCAGGTCTATGCCGGAACGGTGAACGTCGAAGGTTCGCTCACCGTGCGGGTGACCGCCGCTTCGGCGGGCACGCTGCTCGACGAGGTGAACCGGCTGGTCGAAACCGCGTCGGAGGCACGCTCGCGCTACCTTCGGCTCGCGGACAGGGCGGCGCGCATCTATTCGCCCATCGTTCATGTGACCGCGCTCGCCACCGCCATCGGCTGGATGCTGGCGGGGGCCGGCGTGCACGACAGCATCATCACCGCCATCGCGGTGCTCATCATCACCTGCCCCTGCGCGCTGGCGCTGGCGGTGCCCGCCACCCAGGTCGTCGCCGCGGGCTCCCTCTTCCGCTCCGGCGTGCTGCTGCAATCCGGCGACGCCATCGAGCGCATCGCCGCCTGCGACACCGTCGTGTTCGACAAGACGGGCACGCTGACGACGCCAGATCCGCGCGTCGTGAACGCCGGCGAAATCGATCCCGCCCTCCTGCAACTGGCCACGAGGCTGGCGCTCGGCAGCCGGCATCCGCTCGCGGTGGCGCTGGCGCGAGACGCCCTGGGGGTCGCGCCGTTCCCGGACGTGCGGGAATTTCCCGGCGAGGGCGTCCTCACCACGGTGGACGGCGTCGAGTTGCGACTCGGCAGCCCCGCCTTCTGCGGCGCCGCGGAGGAAACGAAGCTGGCGCTTTCCCGCGAGCCGGAAGCGACAGTCATCTGCGTCCGCCACGGCGACCGGCGCGCGGTGCTGCTGATGCGCCAGGTGCTGCGCCCCGATGCGGCCGCGGTCGTCTCGGCCCTCGCCGCGACAGGCCTGCGCATCGCCATTCTCTCGGGAGACCGGGAGGAGGCGGTCGCCGCCACGGCCCGCACGCTCGGGGTTTCGGACTGGCGGGCCGGACTGCGCCCGGCGGACAAGATCGAGGCGCTCGCCGCCATGGCGGGGGAAGGGCGCAAGGTGCTGATGGTCGGCGACGGGCTGAACGACGCGCCCGCGCTCGCCGCTGCGCATGCCTCGCTGTCCCCGGTCACGGCCGCGCATCTCGCCCAGGCGTCGGCCGACGCGCTGTTCCTGGGCGACCGGCTCGCGCCCGTGCAGGACGCCATCGCCGTGGCGCGGCGCGCCGTCGCCATCATGCGGCAGAACCTGCTGATCGCCGTGCTCTACAACCTTGTCGCGGTGCCGCTCGCGATCGCGGGGATGGTGACTCCGCTGATCGCCGCCGCCGCGATGTCCGGCTCGTCGATCATCGTCACGCTGAACGCGCTGCGCGCGCGCGCCGATCGCGCCACGGCTTCCGCGGCCGGCGGAGCCTCGCCCTCACTTCGCCGCGCGCGGGGGCGTACTCTCACGGCGACCCCTTGATTCCGCCATATCGGGTTGAAACGATCCCACAATGAACGTTCTCGTCTATTTGCTGCCGATCGCGCTGGGTTTGGGGCTTCTCGGCCTCGGCGCGTTCCTGTGGTCGCTCAAGAGCGGGCAATATGATGACCTCGACGGGGCGGCCGCCCGCATCCTGGATGACGACGACCTGAGCAAGGGTTGAAGACCTGCGCAAGGGTTGAAGACCTGCGCAAGGGTTGAATTACGCGCAATCGGGAGCGCTGCAGAATTCACCGGGCGCATGCCTGAAGCGCCGCAGTCAGGATAAGCTTCGGGGAACGCCCGGCACGCCGGGCGTGCGGAAGGGCATCACAGACCGCCCTTCGCGCCTTGGGGAGTTGCCATGAACGACCAGGCCGGAACGGCTTCGCTGCGCGACAGCCTGAATGTCTTCACCAACATCGTCGGCGGACGCCAGGTCGAAGCGCTCGATGGGCGAACGCTCGAAGTGAGCTGCCCGTCAGACGGCCTGCCCTTTGCGCTGATCCCTCGTTCCGGACCATCCGACGTGGAAGCGGCGGTGATGGATTCGCGCCGCGCCTTCGAGGGCGAGTGGGGCAAGCTCACCGCCACCGAGCGAGGCCGGATTCTCATGAAGCTCGGCGCCGCGATCCTGGAGAGGGTCGAGGAACTCGGAGCGCTGGAATCCCGCGACACGGGCAAGCCGCTCTCCCAGGGCCGCGCCGACATGGTGGCGACGGCGCGCTACTTCGAGTTCTACGGTTCCGCGGCCGACAAGCTGCACGGCGAGACGATCCCCTTCCTCGACGGCTACACCGTCGCCGTGACGCGCGAGCCGCACGGGGTGACCGGCCATATCGTGCCGTGGAACTATCCCGCGCAGATCCTGGGACGCTCCGTGGGAGCCTCTCTCGCCTGCGGCAACGCCTGCGTCGTGAAGCCGTCGGAGGACGCATGCCTCTCCGTCATCAGGATCGCCCAACTGGCGCTCGAGGCAGGCTTGCCCGCTGGCGCGTTCAACGTCGTGACCGGGCTGGGTGAGGAAGCCGGCGCGGCGCTGGCCTCCCATGCCGGCATCGACTTCCTCTCCTTCACGGGCTCGCCGGAGGTGGGGACGCTCATCCAGACGGCGGCGGCGCGCAATCACATCGGCTGTACGCTGGAGCTCGGCGGCAAGTCTCCCCAACTCGTCTTCGCGGACGCCGACATCGAGGCGGCGCTTCCCGTGCTGGTCCGCGCCATCATCCAGAATGGCGGCCAGACCTGCTCGGCGGGCAGCCGGGTCCTCGTGGAGCGCCCGCTCTACGACGCCGTGGCCGAGCGCCTCGTGGAGCGCTTCGCGCAGCTGCGCGCCGGCCCACACCAGCTCGATCTCGATTGCGGCGCCATGATCCATGTGGGACAGCAGCAGCGCGTCGAGGGTTTTCTCGCCCGCGCTCGCGCGGCGGGGATCCCGGTGCTCGCCTCCGGGCGGGTCGTGGAAGGCGCGCCGCTGGGCGGTCACTACGTTCGCCCGACTCTCCTCGGACCCGTCTCTCCCGAGGCCGAGGTGGCGATGCAGGAGGTATTCGGCCCGGTGCTGTGCCTCATGCCGTTCGAGGATGAAGCGGAGGCGGTGCGCCTCGCGAACGGGACGCCCTACGGGCTCGTCGCCGGCGTCTGGACGAGCGACGCCAGGCGCTCCATGCGGGTGGCCCGCGCCATGCGTTGCGGCCAGGTGTTCGTCAACGCCTACGGGGCGGGCGGGGGGATCGAGCTGCCGTTTGGCGGCGTCAAGAAATCGGGACACGGGCGTGAGAAGGGCTTCGAGGCCATGCGCGAGTTCTCGGCCGCCAAGACCATCGTGGTCCATCACGGCTGACGAAGGCCTGGGCGCGGCCGCCCTCAACAAAAACCCCGCCGCGCGACGCGGCGGGGAAGTGAGAGGGGAGGTCAAGCGAGCGCTCAGGAGCGCGCCCGACGCATAAGTTGTACGCTGGGTTTTCCACAAGCAGTGTGACGGGCTTCACACAGGCGCGGCCCCGGGCCGCTCGAATGAAAAAAAGGCCCGCCGGAAAGCCGACGGGCCAGTTTCGTGGTCAGGCTGCCTCACGGGTGAACCGTATGGCTCGTTCGATATAGCTGAGGCTTCGCCCAACCGATGTGAGCGATCTCACACTCGCCGAATTGGTACGCTGGTTTTGCATCAGGCGGGGTTCCCGCGCGCGAAGGGCTTTGCCCCTCCTGCGTTTTCCCGGTAAATTGGAGCATCCGGCCCTCGGGGTCTGCATGGCGGCTCGCATACGCAGCCGCCGGCAAGAGAGGCCGGCGGGACGAGGCGCTGCGTGCGGGCAGCCGGTTGATCTCTGACATGCGGCCATGGCCGCAGGGAACAGTGTGCGTTGTCTGACGATCCGGCCTTCACGTTCCCGCAGCCCAAGGTCCCGGACCTGAAGGCGGCGATCCGGCGCGCCCGGATCGAGGAGGCGGAGCGTTCCGCCGTGGCGTCCGACATGCGCGCCGCAGAATTGGCGCGGCTCGAAATGCTCCGGGACTCGCTGGAGCCGGTCTACGGCCAGCTCCCTCCGGGCGTCGACGTGTTCGACCTCGGGCTGGTGCCCGGCGAGAAGCCGCGGCTCTTCGTGGACATCGTCGCCCACGTGGAGTTGGGCCGCGACGGCAAGACGTTCCGGCTGCTGCAGGAACTTCGCTCGGGACGCCTGCTCATCGCCGAGAGCCCGGATCCCAACGCCATCGTGGAAGCCGTGACGGCCTATCTCGGACGCCGGCTCGCCGAGCGCGAGCGCGCCCTTTCGACAGGTCCGGGTGTCGTCGCCTCCATCCCCGCGACCCCGGCGCCGCCCCTCCCCGACACGCCGTTGCCCGTGGCCTCTGAACCCGCGCCGACCGCAGCCGAAGCCCGGCGACGCCACTCCGGCGGGGACCTCTTCTTCATGTTGCTGCTCGGTATGGTGCTCGGGGCGGCGGGGCTTTACGGGGCCGCGGTGATGAAGGCGAACGGGACGAAGCTGCCCTTCGACATTCCGTTCTCGCTGCCGCTCGAACTGCCGCAGAACAAGGGCTGACGCACAAACGCGCTCGACACACTAGAGCGGCAGGGACCCGAGGTCGCCGATCTCCCCGCCGGGCAGCAGACCGCGCGTGCGGCCTTCCAGCGTGATGCCGTCGGTCGTGAGGTCGATGTCGAAGATGTGGTAGCCGGCGCGATGCGTCAGCGTGCCGCGCACGGCCGAGCAGGAGGGCACGCCAACCACAGGGATGGACCCCTTCGGGCCGGCGATGCGGTTCACGGAGGTGGTGTGGTTGTGGCCGTGCAGGATGAGCTCGGCGCCCGCCTTCTCCAGGATATCCTGGAAGGCCGTCCCGTCCGTGAGGCCTCGCCCGGCATGGCTGCTGTTCTTGTGGGGCGGATGGTGGATCAGCACCACGCGGCAGAGCGGCTGCTGTCCAAGGAAGGCGAGCACGTTGGCGAGCTTGGTGCGCTGCTCTGGCCCCAGCGTGCCCGACGCCACGAAGGGCCCTGTCACCACGGCCGACGACAGGCCGACGATGGCGATCGGACCGACCAGCCTCACGTAGGGAAAGCCCTCGAACTTGCCGTTGTCCGAGGTCATCCACGGCGACAGGAAGCGCTCGATGTCGCCGAAGGTGGTCTTGTGATAGGCGTCGTGATTGCCGGGCACGAAGCTGACCCGCGAGGGCGGGCCGAGCTTCTCGAGGAAGCTGCGCGCCACCTTGAACTCGCCGTGCAGCCCGATGTTGATGAGATCGCCGGTGCAGGCGATGTGCGTGGGCTCCTGCGCCCGCATGTCGCTCAGCAGGCGCTCCATCAGCCCCATGTCATGGATGCGGTCGCGGCCCCGCCGCCAGTTCATGTAGCCCGTCAGCCGCTTCCCCGCGAGTTCGCTCAGACGCGGCTGCGGAAGCGGACCGAGATGCGGATCGGAGATGTGGGCGAGGCGAAACATCAGGGCTTCCCGGGAGACGCGCCACCTGTCACGCCCCCGCCTCGCCCGTCAAGCACTGCCGATCAGGATGCCCGTGATGAAGACGAGCACGCCGCCGAGGACGACCTGGAAGGCCGCCTGCAGGAACGGGGTGTCCATGTACTTGGCCCGGATCCAGGCGATGACCCAGAGCTCGATCAGCACCACGACCACCGCGATGGAGGTGGCGACATAGAAGGCGTTCGGCACGCTGTCGGGAACGAGGTAGGGCAGCGTGTGGCCAAGGCCGCCGACCGTGGTCATCAGCCCGGTCACCGCCCCGCGCAGCCACGGCGTGCCGCGCCCCGTGAGCGATCCGTCATCCGATAGCGCCTCGGCGAAACCCATGCTGATGCCCGCGCCGATGGAGGCGGCCATGCCGACGAGGAAGGTCTCCCAGTTGCTGTGGGTGGCGAAGGCGGCGGCAAAGAGCGGCGCGAGCGTGGAGACCGATCCGTCCATGAGGCCAGCGAGGCCGGGCTGCACGTATTGCAGCACGAACATGCGGCGCTTGGTCGCCTCCTCCTCCTGCTCCGCGCTGCCGGCGAGGTGGGTGCGCTCGAGCTCGCCTGCCTTCTGCTCGTGGCCGCGCTCGATCTCGGCGAGACGGAGCAGAAGTTCGCGCACGCTGACATCGAGCGTCTGCGTCGCGGCCTTCTCGTAGAACTTCGCCGCCTGAAGCTCCATGATCTCGGCTTCCTGGCGCATCTTGTCGACCGACAGGTTCTTGGTGAGCCACACCGGCCGGCGCTTGAGGAAGCCCTTCACGTCCTCGCGGCGGATGGGTGGCAGGTGCTCGCCGAACTTCTCGCGGTAGAGCGAGTAGAGCATCGTGCGGTGACCTCGTTCCTCCTCCGCCATCTCGTCGAACATCCCCGCCGAATGCGGGTAGGGCTCGCGCAGCTGATCGGCGAAGGTCTGGTAGATGCGGCTGTCCTCCTCCTCGCTGGCGATGGCCAGCGCGAGCACCTCGCGTTCGGTCAGTTCGGACAGCGGCTTCAACGCCATGATGCAATCTCCCAATCAGATTGGAAGAATTCTAAGGTGCTGGACCCGCCGGTCAACCCGATTCGGCTCGGCGCACAGCGCCATTTTCACGGCCGCGAATCCTGATAGGCGTGCGGATCCCCGGCGAGGATGACCGCCATGCCGCGCGAGACGAACCTCATCTCACCTTCATCGTGGCGCGGACGCGCAATGCGGCGGACGATGCACCTCTACTGGCGGTTCGCCCGGCCGATGACGATCGGAGTCAGGGCGGCGCTGATCGACGGCGAGCGCGGCGTGTTCCTGGTCCGCCATGGCTACACGCCTGGCTGGCACATGCCGGGCGGCGGGGTCGAGGCCGGCGAGACGCTGGAGCAGTCCATGGCGCGGGAAGTGCGCGAGGAAGGTCACATCGAGATCACCGGCGCACCGGCGCTGCACGGGGTGTTCTTCAACCAGGGGGCATCGGTCCGCGACCACGTGGCGGTCTATGTGGTCCGCGAGTTTCACCAGACGAGCCCACGGCCGCCGGACCACGAGATCGCGGAGTCCAGCTTCTTCCCGCTGGACTCGCTGCCGGACGGCGTGACCCGCGGCACGCGCGAGCGCCTGGACGAGATCCTCTCGGGCCGCCCGATCTCGCCGTTCTGGTGAAGTTGGCGGGCCCGCAGTGGACGCCGCGCGGCGCGCGTGTTAGCGGAGCGTCGCACGGGAACGGCCCGTGGCCGCACGGATGCGGTCACGCCTCGGGGAGCCATGATGCGCATCAGACGGGAGCGACGACGAGCAAGGGCAGGACGCGGGTAATTCCCGCGCCGCACATGCGTGCGGCAGTCTTAGCGCCCGTTTCGCTTGGATCCCGTTTCGATTGTCATGTCCCGACGGCCGCCTCGGCGGACCGTGCGTCCGCGAGCAAGCCCTGCGCCATGAACGAACTCTCCCTGGTCATCCGGCACGAAGCCCCCGGCGACTCCGTCGCCATCGAAAAGCTGCACGAGCGCGCCTTCGGCCCCGGCCGCTTCGCCCGCACCGCCTACCGGCTCCGCGAGGGCGTGACGCACGAGGCGAGCCTGTCCTTCACGGCGCTGGTGGGGACGCTGGTCGTCGGCTCCATCCGCCTCACCAGGATCATGGCCGGCGGCGTGCCTGCCCTCATCCTCGGGCCCGTCACGGTCGAACCCGCCTTCGAGAAGCGCGGCATCGGCATGGCGCTGGTCGGACGGGCGCTCGACGCCGCCCGGGCGGCGGGCCATGGCCTCGTCATCCTGGTGGGAGACGAGCCCTTCTACAGCCGGGCCGGCTTTCGCCGTGTACCGATGGGACGGCTCACCATGCCAGGTCCGGTGGACCCTGCGCGGTTGCTCTACCTCGAACTGATCGAGGGCGCATTCGCCGGAGCGAACGGCCCGATCACCCAGGGCTGACCGCGGTCCCCGGCGCGTCAGACGACCTGGTTCAGGAGTTCAGTCTCTCCGCGCCAAAGCCTGTCCAGGTTTTCGAGCAGGGTGTCGACGACACGGTCTTCGTAGCGCGTGGTCTCGCCCGCCGAATGCGGCGTCACGAGTACGTTGGGGAGGCTCCAGAAGGGTGAGGACGGTGGCAGCGGCTCCTCGTGGAAACAATCGAGGCCGGCGGCGCGGATCCGGCCATCCGCCAGGGCGGACAACAGCGCGCTCTCGTCCACCACCTTCCCGCGCGCCACGTTGACGAGGAGCGCGCCCGGCTTCAGGGCGGCGAGTGCGGCGGGGCCGAACAGCCCCTCCGTTTCCGGCGTCAGCGGGCAAGTCAGCGCCACGATGTCGGCCTGCGCCAGGGCCTCCCCGAGATCGGCCTGGGCCACGACGTCGTCGGCCACGCCCGGCTGCGGCCGCGCCGTGCGCCTCACACCGATCACCCGCATCTCGAAGGCGCGCGCGAGCGTCGCGAGACGCGAGCCGATGCGACCCATGCCGACCACCACGAGGGCCTTGCCGCCGAGCTCGTCTTCCCGCAGCGCGCGATCGCCGATCATGCCGCGCCAATGTCGCGCATGCTGGTTGTCGCGGGAGAGATGAAGCTGACGCGTGAGCGCCAGGATGAGCCCCATCGCGTGTTCGGCCACCGCCCGCTCGTTCACGCCTTGCGCGCTGGCGAGCCGCACGCCGCGCTGCGCGAACAGCGCCTTGTCGTACTGGTCCGTCCCGGCGCTCATCGACTGCACAAGGCGCAGCTTCGGGGCGCGATCCAGAAGCGCATTGCGCCACAGACCCGAGAGCACCAGGACGTCCGCCTCGCCGGCGCGGCGCTCGAGATCCTCCAGCGTCCTGACCTCGAATTGCCGAAGACCTGAGCCGCGCGCGAGGAAAGCTTCCGCGGCACGGTAGGCGACGTGCGCGAAGCCGATCGTGAGCATATCGCGTGACGGAAAGGCGAGCGGCATTGTCCCTCCGAAAAGCCTGGCGGCACTCCGGGGGTGATAGCACCGGCACGCCTCTCCGTCTCCCTTTCGAACCGGGGAGCGGTCGAGAACGCCGGCCGTTGCGAGCCGGCGTTCTCTTTCAGTGCACCAGAAGAGCCAGCGCAGGCATCGCCACGACAGCGCAGGCGCCGAGCCATGCGGCCGTCACGAGCCCCCGACGGGGATTGGCGATGCGGTGAACGCCGCGCGCCACTTTGCTGGCCGACATGCTCCACCCGTTCATGCACGAGCACATGAGTTGGTGGGCGTCCTCCTCGCTGATCTCGAAGAAGGCCATGCCATCGCCGAGGCGATCGCTGACCAGACCCTGCTCACGCAGGATGGGGTCGTCGAATGCGACCGTCAGAGGCGAGTCGGGCGAACGCATCTGCGACCGCTCGGCAGGAGACTTCAGCTCGATCTCGCCCAACGAACGCAGGCGACGGGCTGGATCCCGCTCGAGCAACTCGGCCCAGCGTTCCAGCTTCTCACGGCGGGTCATCAACGCACGCTCCGCGACGCGAACTTCGGCGACGTCGCGCAGATCCTCTATGGTCTTGTATTCCATGGATCCTCTCCCCGTGTGGGTGAGGATCGGGCGGTGATCGGCCACCGCCGATCCTCCTGGACAATGCCCCTTCCCGTCCGCCACTCCGGAGAGTGGCTGTACTTGACGGCAACAAATAGGCGGCAAAGTCGTTCGCTGACGCTGAAAAAATTAAGCGCTTGACAGGATTTGTCGAGAGGATTCGTCGGCGGCTCGTACGGCGGGGCGAAGCTGAAGTGAGGATGTTTGCCGGTCCTGGCGGAGCGCTCACCCAGTCCCCTGGTTCCCCTTCCCTCGCTTCGCTGGCCGGGGATGACCAGGTTGTGGTTGGCCTCACGAGCGTCATCCCCGGCCGCAGCGGCGCAGCCGCGGAGGGGAAGGGGATCAAGGGAGGGCGAGAGGGTCCGAACCGCTGCCCCTCAAGCACGCAAAAGACGCTCGCGGCGTCTTCAGCGGTCCACGGGGCGCTGCATCACCCCGGCCCGAACGGGGCGTGGCTGGCGCATTTGTGCTCCTTGAGCACGACGCCGGCCGCCTCATCGATCTCGCGCAGCACCACGTCGTAGCCCCACAGGTCGGCAAGATGCTGCATGACGCGTGCGGCGGAGTCCTCGTCCAGCAGCACGCGGTTGACGACGTTGTGGTGCACGATGAGCCTGCGATCGCCGGCGAGGTCGACGTCGACGACCTGAATGTCCGGGTCGTTCCAGGCCACGTCATATTGACGCGCCAGGGTCTTGCGCAGCCGGCGGTAGCCGCGCTCGTCGTGGATGGCCTCCACCCGCAGCTCGGGTTTGGCGGCGTCGTCGAGGATGTGGAACAGCCGCCACTCGCGGATCAGGCGAGGGCTGAGGAACTGCAGGATGAAGCTCTCGTCCCGGTAGTTCGCCCACACGTCGCGAAGCACAGCGTAGGGCTCGCCGCAGCCGGCGATGTCGGCGAACCACTCCCGGTCCTCCGCCGTCGGATCGAGGCAGATGCGCTCGATGTCGCGCATCATCGCGAAGCCGAGCGCATAGGGGTTGATGCCGCCATAGCGCGGGTCGTCGTGGCGCGGCTGGAACGTGACGTTGGTGTGCGAGTGGAGGAACTCCATCGCGTCGCCGTCGCTGATCCGGCCCTGCTCGTGCAGGCGATTCATGATCTGGTAGTGGACGTAGGTGGCGCAGCCCTCGTTCATCACCTTGGTCTGGCGCTGGGGATAGAAGTACTGCGCGATCAGCCGGACGATGCGCAGCACCTCGCGCTGCCAGGGCTGCAGGCGCGGCGCCGTCTTCTCCAGGAAGTAGAGGATGTTCTCCTGCGGCAGGTTGAGCAGCTGCTTGCGCCGTTGCTCGTCGATGCCGCCGCCCGTGCTCTCTCGCGCCTTGGTCGGCACGGTGCGCCAGAGATCGTTGAACATGATCTCGTCGTGCTGGCGGCGGTCGTGCTCGCGCTTGCGCTCGGTGGCGAGATCCGGCTTCTGCGGCCGGGGATAGCGATGCACCGCCTGGTTCATCAGCGCGTGGGCGGCGTCGATCAGCCGCTCCACCTGGGCGTGGCCGTAGCGCTCCTCGCACTGGGCGATGTAGCCCTTGGCGAAGTCGAGGTAATCGAGGATGCCGCCGGCGTCGGTCCACTGCTTGAAGAGGTAGTTGTTCTTGAAGAAGTGGTTGTGGCCGAACGACGCGTGCGCGATCACCAGCGCCTGCATCGTGGTGGTGTTCTCCTCCATGATGTAGGTGATGCAGGGATCGGAGTTGATGACGATCTCGTAGGCGAGGCTGCCGAGCCCGCGGCGATAGACCGCCTCGTGATGCGCGAAGTGCTTGCCGAAAGACCAGTGCTTGTAGAACAGCGGCATGCCGGAGGACGAGTAGGCGTCCAGCATCTGCTCGGCCGTGATCACCTCGATCTGGTTGGTGTAGACGTCGAGGCCGAGTTCCTTGAGCGCAATCTCCTCGATCGCCTCGTTGATGCGGCGGATTGTCGGGAAGTCCCAATCCGCGCCGCGGTAGAGCAGTCTCTCGTCCGCCTCGGGCTTGATCATCATGGCGCGTTGAACCTCGCCGTCGCCTCGCGACGCTGGAAGAGCTCACGGAAGACGGGGAAAATGTCGCGGCGATGGCGGACCTTGCGCATGGCGAAGCGCGGGCCCGGGTCCTTGAGGCCTTCGTAGGTGCGCCAGAGGTCGCTGGGCCGGCTGCCCAGCCCGAAGTGCGACGGCTCGTCCTCGGGACCGACCTCCAGATACGCGAAATACTGGCAGACAGGCAGCAGCTTCTCGTAGAGCAGCGAGGCCGTCTTGGCGTTGTCGTTGGGCGCGTTGTCGCCGTCCGAGGCCTGCGCGGCGTAGATGTTCCAGTCCTCCGGCCGGAAGCGCTCCGTCACCACGCGGGCCATCTCCTCCAGCGCTGTCGAGACAACCGTGCCGCCTGTCTCGGTGGAGTGGAAGAAATCGTCCTCGTCGACTTCCTGCGCCACGTGGGTATGGCGGATGAAGACGATCTCGACGTGCCGGTAGCGCCTCTTCAAGAAAATATAGAGCAGCGCGTAGAAGCGCTTGGCCAGATCCTTCATCGTCTCGGTCATCGAGCCCGAGACGTCCATCAGGCAGAACATCACCGCCTGCGCCACAGGGCGAGGGGTGGGCTGGTATTGCCGGTAGCGCAGGTCGATCGGGTCGACGAAGGGGATCCGCTTGCGCCGCTGATCCAGCAGGGACAGCGAGACGCGGAGCAGCGACAGCCGGTCGGGATCGAGCCCGCTCTCCTCGAGCCTGGCGATCTCGGCCTCGATCTCCAGCATCTCGTCGGATTTCGGCCGCCTCAGCGCGATGCGCCGCGACAGGCTGTTGCGCATCGTGCGCGTGAGCGAAAGGTTCGCCGGCGAGCCCGCCACCGAGTAGCCAGCCCTTCTCCAGGCGGGATTCTCGACCTCGGCCACGCTCTGCTTGGCGAGGTCCGGCAGTTCGAGGTCGTCGAGGAAGAGATCGAGGAACTCGTCACGCGAGAGCACAAAGCGGAAGTCATCCTCACCGCCGCCGTCCTCCGCGCCCTCGTTGCCGCGCCCTCCCCCGCCACCGCGTGGCCGCGGGAAGGTGTCGCCCTCGAGGTATTCCTTGTTGCCGGGAAGGACATGGTCGCGCACGCCGCCTTCGGAGGAGCGCCGCAAAGTGGGCTCGCTGACGCCATCGGCGGGGATGCTGATCTCGCCGCCATCCCCCATGTCGCGGATACCGCGTCCGGCTGATTGCTCGCGCACCGCGCGGCGCACCAACGCCTGCGCCCTGCGGAGGAAGCGCTGGCGATTGCCGAGGCTCTTGCCTCCCGGATTCAGGCGTCGATCGACGATATACATGTGTACCGTACGCCTCCTGGCGAACTGGGCCGGGGCTTCACCCGGCCGGCATGTGTCCCGCGGTGCGGGTTGGGGGACGAGCCTTGCTCATCACCCGGCCTGCTTCACCCGCATGTACCATTCAACGAGCCGGCGGACCTGCCGTTCAGTGTAGCCGCGCTCGGTCATCCGCTCGACGAAGTCCGCATGCTTCTTCTCGCTGTCGGAATCCTTCTTGGACCCGAAGCTGATCACCGGCAGCAGTTCCTCGACCTGGCTGAACATCCGCTTCTCGATGACGTCGCGGATCTTCTCGTAGCTCGTCCAAGAGGGGTTCTTGCCGCCGTGGCTGGCCCGCGAGCGAAGCGCGAACTTCACCACTTCGTTGCGGAAGTCCTTGGGGTTGGCGATGCCTGCCGGCTTCTCGATCTTGGTGAGCTCCTGGTTGAGGAGTTCACGGTTGAGGAGCTGGCCGGTGTCGGGATCCTTGAAGTCCTGGTCCTCGATCCACGCGTCGGCATAGTCGACATAGCGGTCGAACAGGTTCTGGCCGTAGTCGTGGTAGCTCTCGAGATAGGCCTTCTGGATTTCGTGGCCGATGAACTCCGCGTAGCGCGGGGCGAGTTCGGCCTTGATGAACTCCAGGTAGCGCTTCTCCACCGCATCCGGCACCTGCTCGCGCCGCACGGTCTGCTCCAGCACGTACATGAGATGGACGGGGTCCGCCGCGATCTCCGTCGTGTCGTGGTTGAAGGTGGCGGCCAGCACCTTGAAGGCGAAGCGGGTGGAGACCCCGTCCATGCCCTCGTCCACGCCGGCCGACTCCTTGTATTCCTGCAGGCTGCGTGCGCGGGGATCGACCTCGCGCAGGCTTTCGCCGTCATAGACCCGCATCTTGGAGAAGATGTTGGAGTTCGGGTGCTCGCGCAGCCGCGACAGCACGGCGAACCGCGACAGCATCTCCAGCGTGGCGGGCGCACAGGGCGCGCCGGCGAGCTCGGACCCGCGGATCAGCTTCTCGTAGATGCGCTGCTCCTCGGTCGCCCGCAGGCAGTACGGCACCTTGATGACGTAGATGCGGTCGATGAAGGCTTCGTTGTTCTTGTTGGTCTTGAAGGTCTGCCACTCGGCTTCGTTCGAGTGGGCCATGACGATGCCCTGGAAGGGGATCGCGCCGATGTTCTCGGTGCCGACATAATTGCCCTCCTGCGTCGCTGTCAGCAGAGGGTGCAGCATCTTGATGGGCGCCTTGAACATCTCGACGAACTCGAGGATGCCCTGGTTCGCCCGGTTCAGGCCGCCGGAGTAGCTGTAGGCGTCGGCGTCGTTCTGGGAGAGCGTCTCCAGCTTGCGGATGTCGACCTTGCCGACGAGGGACGAGATGTCCTGGTTGTTCTCGTCGCCCGGCTCCGTCTTGGAGATGCCGATCTGCCGCAGGCGCGACGGCCGCACCTTGATGACGCGGAAGCGCGAGATGTCGCCGCCGAACTCGTCGAGGCGCTTGAGGCACCAGGGGCTCATCAGCCCGGTGAGGCGGCGGCGGGGAATCCCGTAGCGGGACTCCAGCTTCTCGCCCATCGTTTCGGGATCGAACAGGCCCAGCGGGCTCTCGAAGATCGGGCTGACCTCGGAGCCGGCCTTGAGCACGTAGATGGGGTGCGCCTCCATCAGCGCCTTGAGACGCTCGGCGAGGGACGACTTGCCGCCGCCGACCGGTCCGAGCAGATAGAGGATCTGCTTGCGCTCCTCGAGCCCCTGGGCGGCGTGGCGGAAATAGCTGACGATCCGCTCGATCGTCTCCTCCATGCCGTAGAACTCGGCGAAGGCCGGGTAGACCCGGATCGTCCGGTTCATGAAGATGCGGCCGAGGCGACTGTCACGCGAGGTGTCCACCATCTGGGCCTCGCCGATGGCCGCCAGCAGGCGTTCTGGCGCGCTGGCGTACATCATCGGATCGTCGCGGCACCCTTCCAGATACTCCCCGAGGGTCATCTCCGTCTCGCGACGGGCGTCGTAGGTTTTCGCGAAGCTGGCGAAGAGATCGTTTTCAGGGAACATTGGAACCCTTCCGGATGTCGACTCGTCGTTGCTTTAACCGTCAGGGAGGTCCAACGGTTGCGTCAAGCTCTCACCGAGCAAAAATAGTGCCGGAGGGCAGTCGTGTGGCAGCAGTCGCACAGGTGTGCTGACACATTTTCACCCCCGCGCTCCGCGAAAACAGGCGATATGTCTGTTTTCTAGAGCACCTGCTTCATATAGGTGCTGAACCTGCCTAGCGCACGAGCCGCGACACAAGATCGCAAACTTGTGTGTACAAGTAGGGCTTGGGGAGGAAAGCGGCCCCCGGGACGGCGAGCTCTTTGGCAACCCCCAACCGCGCACCCGACGCATAGATCACCGCAAGGTCCGGATTCAGCGCCCTTGCCTGACGCGCCAGGGCCAGGCCGTCAGGCCCTGGTCCCAGGTCGATATCGGTGAAGAGCACGTCGATCGCGTCGCTCTCCATGAGGCGGCGGGCGGCGATGGCGTCACAGGCGCTGAGGACGCGGAAATCTTCGTCCGCGAGAGCCTCGGCGAGGCTGTCCATCACCAGCCAGTCGTCCTCGACAACCAGCACCGTGGGCGCGGCCCGAAGGAACCGTGCATGCTTGCCGCGATCGGCGTCCGCACCCATCGTCATCACTGTCTTCCTGCTGTTGAGTATACGGCTCAACGCGGGAAACAGTTCGGCGTTCTTTAAAATTGGATTCAACGCCCTTCATGGTTAATGGGCGATTAACGGATCGACAGCGTACAAACTGCGTTTTAGGTGTTGTACAGAAACGACAAAATGAGGAGGGGTGATGGCGGACCGGCGACTGGGAGTGGCTGTGATCGGCGCCGGAATGGGGGCCGCGCCGCATGCTGCGAGCCTGTCGGACCTCGCTGCTCGCGCACGTGTGATCGGGGTTTACAGCCGCTCGCCGGACAGCCGTAGCCGCCTCGCCTCCCGCTTCGGGTTCCCCGAGGCGCCCCATCTCGACGCGCTGCTCGCCGACCCCGACGTTTCCGTCGCGCTGGTGCTGAGCCCGTCCAACACGCATCTCGACCTCGCCCGGCGCGCCATCGCGGCGGGCAAGCATGTCCTCGTCGAAAAGCCTCTCGACGTCAGCATGGCGCGCTCGACCGAACTCGTGGAGCTGGCCGAGGCGGCGGGGGTGAAGCTCGGCGTGATGCTGCAGTACCGCGCCCGCCCCAGCACGATCCGCATCCGGACCCTGCTCGCGGAGGGCGAACTCGGACGTCTCATCACGGCCTCGCTGGCGGTCGACTGGTGGCGTCCCCAATCCTATTACGACCAGCCCGGCCGGGGCACTCTGGCCCGCGACGGCGGCGGCGTGCTGATCACGCAGGCGATCCACGCGATCGACCTCTTCACCAGCCTTGCCGGGCCCGTGACGGAGGTCTCCTGCTTCGCCGCGACCTCGGCGGCGCACCGCATGGAGTGCGAGGATGTCGCCGCGGCGGCGCTTCGGTTCGAGAATGGCGCAGTCGGTTCGGTGATGGCGACGACAGCCGCCCAGCCCGGTTTTCCCGAGCGGCTCATGCTCGCCTTCGAGAACGCTACGCTCCTGCTGGTCGGCGAAGACTTGCGGATCTTCCGCGCAAACGGAACCGAGGAGCACGTGCCCTCCGGCCCTGCCCATGGCGGCGGCGCGGACCCCATGGCCTTCTCGCACGAGCACCACCGCGCCGTCATCGCCGCGTTCCTGGACGCGGTGGAGGGCCGGGGAGAGATGGTCGTGTCAGGCCGGGAAGCGCTGGCGGCCCACCGTCTGATCGAGGCGATGATGGAATCCGCGCGGGAGCGGCGGATCGTGCTGGTTTAAAGCGAGGTCTCTCAATCCTCGCCGTTGAGCAGGCGGGCGCGGATGGTGCCCTCCTGAGCCCGGATGTCGGCCACGATGGCGGCCCCCGCATCGTCGGAGGCGTCGGCGTCGAGGACGACATAACCGATTTCGCCGTCCGTCTGGTAGAACTGCGCGGCGATGTTCACGCCGCGGCGGGCGAAGACTTCGTTCAGACGGCCCAGCATGCCCGGCATGTTGCGCTGGACCTGGATGAACCGCGTGCCCGTGGGGCGGGACGGCAGCTGAACCTGCGGGAAATTGACCGCGCCCAGCGTGGAGCCCACGTCGCTGTAGTCGATCAGCTTGCGCGCCACCTCCGAGCCGATGCGCTCCTGCGCTTCTTCCGTGGAGCCGCCGACATGCGGGGTGAGGATGACGTTCTCGATGCCCTGCAGCGGTGAGCGGAACGCCTCGCCATTGGCCGAGGGCTCCTCCGGGAACACGTCCACTGCCGCGCCGCGTAGCCGGCCGCTCTTCAGGGCTTCGGCGAGCGCGTCGAGGTCGACCACCGTGCCGCGGCTGTTGTTGATGAGGTAGGCGCCGGGTTTCATGCGGGCGATCTCGGCGCGGCCCATCAGGCCCGCGGTTGCAGGCGTCTCCGGCACGTGCAGGCTCACCACGTCGGCCAGCCCCAGCAACTCGCCCAGGCTCCCGACCGGCTCCGTGTTGCCATGGCGCAATTTGTCGGTGAGGTCGAAATAGATCACCCGCATACCCATGGCCTCGGCGAGCGTCGAAAGCTGGCTGCCGATGTTGCCGTAGCCGACGATCCCCAGCACCTTGCCGCGCACCTCAAGGCTGTCCTTGGCGGACTTGTCCCAGCCGCCCTGATGGGCGCTGACCGAGCGTGGGAAGACGCGGCGCAGCAGCATGACGATCTCGCCGATGACGAGCTCGGCCACGCTGCGCGTGTTGGAGAACGGCGCGTTGAACACCGGCACGCCGGCCCGGCGCGCGGCGTCCAGGTTCACCTGGTTCGTTCCGACGCTGAAGCAGCCCACCGCGACGAGCCTGTCCGCCGCGCCGACGACTTCGGCGGTCAGCTGGGTCCGCGAGCGGATGCCGAGCAGGTGCACGCCGCGCAGGGCCGCGCTCAGCTCGTCGCCGTCGAGCGCCTTGGTCAACCGCGTCAGGTTGCCGTAGCCGGCGGCCTTGAACAGATCGACGGCGCTGTCGTTGACGCCTTCGAGCAGGAGAACCTTGATCTTGTCCTTGGACAGCGAATGGCGGCCGCTCATGGTCGGGCTCTCGGTGGTCATCGGGGCGGGCCACTCCCATACGCGCCAAAGCGCGCTGCGCCAACTCACTTGTGAGGCCCGCGTGGCCGCCCGGAACAGGCTGGCAAGGCCCGGGTTGCCCCGGCAGCTGGCCACTTCGTGCGCGCAGGAGGCACGATCACGGTCGAAAGCGGCGGCCCAGAGGGCAGTGACGACATCAATGCCGGCGCGGCGACCGGCTGACTGGTGAATTGGCAAGCCCGTCGGTCTCGCTTTCGCGGCCTGCCTGTCGTGTCCTATCCTGCGGCGGCCCCAGGCGGGCGCGGGAATCGGTGTCGACATGGCGGGCCTCAGCGACGACCTCTTTTCGGCATCGGGTACGCCCATGACGGTGGGCGAGGCCATCGCCGAACTGGGCCGCCGCATCGCTCCCCTGGCGGGGACGGAGATGGCCCCCCTCGTCGGTGCGGATGGCTGCGTCCTGGCGGAGGACGTGGCGAGCGCCGTCTCTCTCCCGCGGTTCGACAATTCGGCCATGGATGGCTGGGCCGTGCGCAGCGCCGACCTGTCGGGCGCTGGGCCGACCCGCCTTCCCGCCCGCGGCCGCATCGCTGCGGGCCACTCGGCCGCGTCGATTTCCGCCGAGGGCTGCGCGGTGCGCATCTTCACCGGCGCTCCGGTGCCGGAGGACGCGGACCTCGTGATCATGCAGGAAGACGCAGGTCTCGAGGGGGACAGCGTTCTTCTGCCCGCCCTTCCACGACGCGCCAGCAACATCCGGCGTGCAGGAGAGGATGTGGCGCTCGGCGCGGTCGTGCTGCGCGCGGGCAGGAGGCTCAGGCCCCAGGACGTCGCGCTCGCCGCAGCGGCAGGCCGCAGCGCCGTGCTGGTCCGCAAGGCCCTGCGGGTGGCGCTGTTCTCGACCGGGGACGAGGTCTGCGATCCCGGCGCGGCGCTCGGCCCGGGAGCGATCTACGATTCCAACCGCGTCCTTCTCTCCGCCCTGCTGCGCCGGAGCGGGGCCGTCGTGATCGACCTGGGCATCCTGGCCGACGAACGGGCCTCCCTCGCCCGGCGCCTGTCGGAAGCAACCGCGTCCCATGACGTGGTGATCACCTCTGGTGGGGTCTCCATGGGCGAGGAAGACCATGTCCGCGCGGCGGTGGAGAGCGTCGGTTCGCTCGCTTTCTGGAAGCTGGCGATCAAGCCTGGCCGGCCCATGGCCTTGGGCGTGATCGAAGGCAAGCCTTTCGTCGGGCTGCCCGGCAACCCCGTCGCGGCGTTCATCACCTACACCCACATCGCGCGGCCGCTGCTCGCCCTGCTGGCGGGAGAGGATCGTCCGCCGTTGGCGGGACAGCCGGTCCGCGCCGGATTCTCCTACCGCAAGCCTGAGGGCCGGCGGGATTTCATCCGCGTGCGCCTCGCGCCGGGGCCCGACGGCATGCTCGAGGCCTTGAAGCATCCGCATGACGGGGCTTCCAGCCTCACCTCGCTCAGCGAGACGGCGGGGCTCCTGGTGCTGGAAGAGGCGGTGACCGTGGTCGCGCCGGGGCTCGTCGCGCCGTTCATTCCCTACGCCGACCTCTGGTGAGCACACGGCGCACGCAAGCCTGCCGCTCACGCAGGCGGTGGCTTTACCGCGCCGCGTGCTGTATGGGACCAGCAAGAATTCCTTGAAAAGTCCCGCTGCGCCGCAGAGCGCGCCCGGCGGTCGACGCCAACTGCCGACAGGCCGGAACACCATGCCCTTCCCCACGACCCACCCCGCTCTGGCGCAAGCCCTGGCGGAGCGCGAGTACAACGAGCCGACCGCGGTCCAGTCCGCCATCCTCGACGACAGCACGCTCGATCGCGACCTGCTCGTCTCCGCGCAGACCGGCTCCGGCAAGACCGTCGCCTTCGGGCTGGCGCTGGCCTCGACGCTGCTCGGCGACGCCGAGCGCTTCGGCCCGGCGGGCGAGCCCCTGGCGCTGATTGTCGCGCCGACGCGAGAGCTCGCGCTGCAGGTGCATGGCGAGCTCTCCTGGCTCTACGCCAAGGCCGGCGCACGCGTGATCTCCTGCGTCGGCGGCATGGATGTCCGCCGCGAGCAGCGCGCCCTGCAGGATGGCGCTCACATCGTGGTGGGTACGCCGGGCCGCCTGCGCGATCATCTGGAGCGGGGCCGCCTCGACATCGCGGCGTTGCGCGCCGTGGTGCTCGACGAGGCCGACGAGATGCTCGACCTCGGTTTCCGCGAGGATCTCCAGTTCATCCTGGAGGCCACACCTGCCGAACGCCGCACGCTGCTGTTCTCGGCCACCATCGCCCGCGAGATCGCGGCCCTGGCGCGCGACTACCAACGCGACGCCCTGCGCATCGACACGGCGCAGCGCGACCGCCCGCATGGCGACATCGCCTACCAAGCTGTGCGCGTCGCGCCGAACGACGTCGAGCACGCCGTCGTCAACCTGCTGCGTTTTCACGAGGTCAGGGCCGCGCTCGTGTTCTGTTCGACCCGCGAAACGGTACGCCGGCTGCATGGCAGCCTGCTGGAGCGCGGCTTCGACGCGGTGGCCCTTTCCGGCGAGATGACGCAGGCGGAGCGGACGCGGGCGCTTCAATCCCTGCGCGACGGCCGGTCCCGGGTCTGCGTCGCCACCGACGTCGCCGCCCGTGGCCTCGATCTGCCTGACCTCGGGCTGGTCATCCACGCGGACCTGCCGACCAATCGCGAGACGCTGCTGCACCGCAGCGGCCGTACCGGGCGCGCAGGCCGCAAGGGCGTCAGCGCGCTGATCGTGCCCTCGACCCGGCGGCGCCGCGCCGAGGGCCTGCTGTCCGCAGCGGGCGTTCAGGCCGAATGGATCGCGCCCCCCGTAGCGGAGGACATCCGCACGCGCGACCAGGAGCGTCTGCTCTCCGATCCGCTCCTGACCGAGGCCGCCGGCGAGGAGGATCTCACCCTCGCCAACGCGCTGCTGGCCGAGCGCTCGCCCGTCGACATCGCCGCGGCGCTGATCCGGCTGCACCGCAGCCGCCTGCCTGCGCCCGAGGACCTGCTGGACCTCGGCCCCGACCGGGCCGTCCGCCCGGCACGGGCCCAGGACAGGGGCGACCGCGCGTTCGACCGCGGCGGCGAACGTGCCCATGGAGATCGCCAGAACTTCGATCGCCAGACCTTCGATCGCCCCCATGCCGAGCGTGACGACGCCGCTCCCTCCCCGGGCCGCCGGGATTTTGGCGCGAGCGCTTGGTATGTGATGAGCGTCGGCCGCCAGAAGAACGCGGACCCGCGCTGGCTCCTGCCGTTGATCTGCCGGCTGGGCCACCTCACCAAGAAGGACATCGGCGCGATCCGCATCTTCGACCGGGAGACCCGCTTCGAGATCGCAGAGGAAGCCGTCGAGCGGTTCAACGCCTCCATCGCCAAGGCGGGCAAGGACGAGGTGCGCATCCGCCCCGATGCCGGGGGCGGCGAGCGCCCGCAGAAAGCGGCCGACGGACCGGTCGAGAAGACGCCGCACGACAAGAAGCCCTTCGAGAAAAAGCCCTACGCCAAGAAGCGCGAGTTCCGGAGCCCGCCTCCGCTCGAAGCCGCGCAGAACTTCTCTTCGGGAACGGATGCGCCGGCTGACCGAGATTTCCGCCCCGAGCGCGACGCAAGCCCCAGGCCGGCCCGCGCCTTCCGGCGCCGCGAGGACACGGACCGCGCGCAGGACCGGCCCACACCTGCCAGGCGCGAGGCGGATTGGACTCCGCTCGACGGCATGCGCCCCCTCGACGGCGAGACCTATGGCAAGGGCGAAAAGGAGGGGCGCAAGCCGTTCAGGACGGACAAGCCTTTCCAGAAGGACAAGCCGTTCAGGCAGGGTGAAGCCTTCAAGCCGCGCGAACCCTTCAAGTCCAGGAAGCCGCCGCGCGAAGAGGGCGGAGCTCCCCGCGCCGACCTGTCGAACCCTGATGTCCGCCCCTACGGCAAGAAGCCTTTCAAGAAGGCTGGCTTCGAGGACGGCGGCGGCGCAGGACCGGCCAAGGCTGCGTTCGGCAAGAGTTCATTCGGCAAGAGTGGCGCGTTCGGCAAAGGTGGCGCGGGCAAGCCGGCGTTTGGAAAGGGCAAACCCGCAGGCGCGAAGCCTTACGCCGGAAAGGGCGGCAAGCCCTTCGCCGGAAAGCCGGCCGGGAAACCCGCTCGTCCGAAGGGGTGAGCACCGCGTCTGCTGCAAAGCTTGACGCCAGCGGCAGCGATGCAATCATGGATTGCATAACTTCCGCAAAAAGGGTTCCGACGATGCGTCATCTGATCGTCATACCGGTGCTGGCCCTTGGCCTCGCCGGCTGTCAAACTCCCGAGCAATCCCTGGCCAGCGCCGAGACCATCTGCCAGCAATCGGGTTTCAGGCCCGGCACCAAATCGTTCAACAACTGCGTCGGCTCGGCCTACCGGGAGAACCGCGCGGAGTCCCAGGCGACCAGCAACGCCGTGGTCGCCGGCGCGACGGCGGGCCTCGTCGGCGGGGCGGTGGTGGCGGCAAGCACGCCCGGCTACTACTACGGACCGGGCTATTACGGCCCACGTTACTACGGCGGCCCCTATTACGGCGGCTACTATGGGCCTCGCGTGTACTACGGCGGCCCCTACTACGGTCGCCGCTGGTGAGGCGCTGAGCGACGTTCGCCGGCTTTCGTCGACAAGGAACACGCGGCGGGCCGGCAGGCTCACGCGTATCCGCCCTACCCTTGCGCCGGCGCGGCTGCTATGAGGCTCGCCCCCATCGACGAAACCTTGCGGAGGCTTCATTGTCCCACACCTTCTCGCGTCGCACGGCCCTGTGGCTGGTCGCCGCTCCTCTTCTCGCCAGCAACGCCGCCCGCGCGGCCCAGGGAGCCAAAGTGACCACCACCGCCTCCGGCCTGTCCTATGTCGATCTCGTCGTCGGAACGGGGCCCAGCCCCAAGCCCGGCCAGATGTGCACGGTGCACTACACCGGCACGCTCGAGAACGGCAAGAAGTTCGACAGCTCGCGCGACCGCAACGAGCCCTTCACCTTCGCCATCGGCCAGGGCCAGGTCATCAAGGGCTGGGACGAAGGCGTCTCCACCATGAAGGTGGGCGGCCGGCGCACCCTCACCATCCCCGCCTCGCTCGGCTACGGCGTGCGCGGCGCCGCGGGCGTCATCCCGCCGAACGCCACGCTCATTTTCGACGTTGAACTGCTGAAGGTGAGCTGAGGCCCGCGAGGCGGGCCAAGCCCGTCTCTCGGCTCGTCGCCGCTCCGAACACCGCTGACACGCGCTGCGGCCCGCGTCAGCGTCTTCCGGGTCAGACCGCCTGCGCCCGCACCGGCTCCTGTCCGAAGCGACAGGAAGCGGCGGGCTCCCAGGGACCGCCGCGGTAGCGCCAAAGCGCAAGCCCTTCGATCCGCAGCGGCCAGCGGGTGAAGTCCTCCTCCAGCGACGTCAGCAGCCGCCGGGCGACGGCCGGATCGGCCTTGTTCTGGATGGTGACGTGGGGCCTGTAGCGCTGCCGGTCCTGGTCGCTCAGCCAGCGCGAGAACGCGATGGCAAGGTCGTTCCGCAACCCCACCAGCGCCGGCGCATCGATGGCGTAGGCGACCCCGCGCCCAAAAGACAGCACGCCCGCCACGAACCCGGTGAACGGGAGCAGCCCGGCGCAAGCCGTCGCGACCTCCGCGACGACCGCCTCTTCATGTTCGCCCGGGAGCTGGTGGAACAGTGTGCAGTGCGCCGGCACCTGGTTGCGGCCGGCGGGGTAATAAGCGCGCCGCTCGGCGTCAAGACGCAACGCCGACGCGGCGTCGAAAATGGCCGTCATGACGAGGGGATCGGCGCTGGAAGCGCGAGCTTGGCGGAAATACTTCGACAGGTTGCACCTGCAATGAGGTTTCAAACGATGGAAGCGGGAAAGTTGAACCTTCGTTCACCCTGTCCCGTAAGGGATTTTCAGGAAGTCGCAGTGATGATCTGCGCGTCGTCAACCACGCATGGAAATACCGTCATGAAGATGCTCGCTGCCTTCCTCCGCGACGAAAGCGGCGCCACCGCGATCGAGTACGGCCTCATCGCCGCCATCGTCTCGGTCGGGCTCATCGCCGCCCTCTCTTCGCTGAAGTCGAACCTCGCCGACACCTTCAACACGGTCGGCACGGCGGTCAAGACGGCCAACTGATCCCGCTCCGGCCGGGACGGGTGGCGACGCCGCCCGCCCGGAGACCGGAGATCGCGCCGGCGTGAGCTTCAGGCGTCATCCTCGACGTCGAGCACGGTGATGACCCGGCGATTCTGCGCGGTGCAGCCGCTGTCGGCGCAGTCCTTGACCTTGCGCGTATCCCCGAACGTCTTCACCCGCATGCGCTGGGCCGCGACGCCCTGTTGGCCGAGATAGGCCCGCGTCGCCTCCGCCCGCTTCAGGCCGAGCGACTTGTTGAACTCGGCGCTGCCTTTCTCGTCGGCGAACCCCTCGATCTTGATCTTGTAGCTGGGATACTTCGCAAGCCACTGCGCCTGCGAATTCAGCGTCACCTTCGCGGTGTCGGTCAGTTCGGCCGAATTCTCGGTGAAGTAGATCCGCCGCCCGACGTTGACGATGAAGTCCTCGTTGCTGCCGGGCGGAAGGTCCGGCCCCGCATCGAGACCGGCGCTCTGCGGCGGCTCGGTGACGCAGCCCGCCAGGCCGAAGCCGAGTCCCACGACGAAGAACGCCGCCGCCACCCTCCTCAGCACAGCCGACGAGACACGAGGAACAGGGGGGAGCGAGACGCGCATGAACAGGTCCTCGAGGGCCGCGATCGGCATGGCGGAAGAGAAAAACCGGAAGGAAAGGGCCGAGGCGCGCGCCTCAGCCCACATGCTCCAGCACGAGCACATCGGTGCCGACGGGCGTGCGCTGGTAGAGATCGACCACGTCCTCGGGCAGCATGCGGATGCAGCCGGACGAGACGTCCCCGCCGATGCTCCACGGCTCGACCGTGCCATGCAGCCGGTACCCGAGGTCGACGCCGTCGCGATAGAGGTACATGGCGCGCGGGCCGAGCGGGTTGTCGATGCCGCCCGCCACGAAGCGGGGCAGGTCCGGACGGCGCACCAGCATCTCCGGCGGCGGCACCCAATCCGGCCAGATGGCCTTGCGCTGCACCTTGGCGCGCCCGAACCACTGGAACCCTTCCTTGCCGACGCCGACACCGTAGCGCAGCGCGGTGTTGTTCTCGAAGGTGACGTAGAGGAAGTGGTTGTCCGTATCCACGACGATGGTGCCGGGCGGCTCGTGATGGGGATATTTGACCAGCTGCCGACGGAGCTTCCGGTCGATCTTCGTCATCTTGGTCTTGCGGTATTCCTTGCCGTTGTCCGGCACCAGCCCGTCAAAGTACTGGGCCTCGACGATATCGGCCGAAGCAGGAATGGTCGTTGCGGCAAGCAGTGCGCCCGCCCCCGCCAGAACGCCGCGGCGGGACAGGAATCGGCCTTCACGCATGGACGCCCTCCAGTGTTGCGGGCCGCATCGTGCTCCGGCGGCTCCGCTTCAGTCCCTGGAGGATGAACGAGACCTTAACGCGAATCAACACTCACGGTTGTGCTTCACGCTTCTGCGCTTCGGGAACAGGAATCGTGCGGCCCGCCTGCATCACTCCGTTTCGAGTACTTTGCCCGGGTTCATGAGCCCCGCGGGATCGAGCGCCCGCTTGACCCTGCGCATCAGCGCCAGCTCGGGCCCGCTCTTGTAGCGGACGAGCTCGTGCACGCGGTACTGGCCCACGCCGTGCTCGGCGGAGATGCTGCCGCCGAACGCGGCGACGTCATCGTGCACGGCGTGGTTCAGCGCCGAGCGGTCGTGCTGCGGCTGCACCAGAACGTTGAAGTGGATGTTGCCGTCCCCCGCGTGGCCGAAGGCGTTCAACCGGGCGCCGGGAAACTGCCGCTCCAGCGTGGCGGCGGCCCGATCAAGGAAGGCCGGAATACTGGAAACGGGCACGGACACGTCGTGCTTCACGCTCGGCCCCTCCTTCAGCTCCGCCTCCGTGATGTGCTCGCGCAGCGCCCAGATGGCGAGCGCCTGCGCCTCGCTTTCGGCCATCACGCCGTCGGTCGCCTCACCCGCCTCTAGCGCGCCGGCGAGCGTCGCCTCGGTCGCGTCGCGCAGGCCCGGCAGGCTCGCGGACGCCTCCAGCAGGACGAACCAGGGGGAGCCGCCGACGGGAGAGGCCAGCCCGAAGTGGCGCTCCACGAGGTCGAACGAGAATCCGCAAATCAGCTCGAAGGCATTGATGGTGTCGCCGAGCTCGTCCTGGGCGCGGGTCAGCAGGGAGAGCGCGGCGGCGGGGCCGGGCACGGCCAGCAGGCTCGTGACGCGCTCGCGGGGCCTCGGCGCGAGGCGCAGCACGGCGGCGGTCACGATGCCCAGCGTACCTTCCGCGCCGATGAAGAGCTGCTTCCAGTCATAGCCCGCATTGTCCTTGCGCAGCCGCCGCAGGCCGTCGACGACGCTGCCGTCGGGCAGCACCACCTCGAGCCCGAGCGCGAGCTGGCGCGACATTCCGTAGCGCACCACATTGATGCCGCCGGCATTGGCTGAAAGCACGCCCCCGAGCTGCGCCGAGCCTTCCGCCGCGAGGCTGACCGGCAGGAGCCGGCCCGCGGCCGCCGCCGCGTCCTGCGCCGTCTTCAGGATGCAGCCCGCCTCGGCCGTGAGCGTCAGGCCGACCGGATCGACTTCGCGGATGGCGTTCATCCGCGACAGGGAAAGGACGAGCTCCGGCCGCGCGCCGACGGGCGGCGCGACGGACGGAATGGCGCCCGCGGCGAGGCCCGTATTGCCGCCCTGCGGGACGATGGCGACCCCCGCCGACACCGCCGTGCGCACCAGCTCCGCCACCTGCGCCGTGTCGGCCGGCCGGGCGACCGCGACCGCGTCTCCGCGATACTGGCCCCGCCAGTCCACCACGAAAGGGGCGAGATCGTGCGGCTCCGTCAGCACATGCCGCGCGCCGACGATCGCCGCGAGCGCATCGAGAAAGGCGGCTTGGCTGAGAGGCGGCATGAGGGAGCTCCGAGGTCGGATCCATGCCCATAGCCAACTTCTCGCCCGGAGCCAACGCGCGGCATGGAAACAGGCTGCCGGGACGGTCGGCCGTCACCATTGCGCCTTGTTCGGGATGCGATCTTCCCGCGCTTGCAGAACGGTGCAGCGCCCGCCAAAAGTGTTCGGCAGGAGATTCGTCATGGCCCGTGGGACGAAATCGGCGATGGGACGGCATGCGGTCCTCGCCATGCTGCTCGCCGCCGGCTGCCTGGCCTCCGCCTCCCTCGCACGCGCCGAGGACTGCATCGCGACCTATGACAAGCAGGGCCGCGTCACCGGCCAATACTGCCCGGACGGCAAGTCCGCGCCGCCGAAGGCCGGTGCGCCGATCGCTCGTGCGCCGCAGTCCGTGGATCCGGAGTCGACGGTCCCGCCCGAAGCGCGCGACGGCGCGCAGGTGAGCGGCGGAAAGGGCAAGCCCATGCCCAAGGGCATGGAGATCCAGTGCGGGAAGTGGAAATCGCAGAGCGGCGGCTGCCGAGGCATCTTCACCATCCTGAAGTGACGGGGCCGCACACGCCGAGGCGCAGGGCTCAGCGCCGTGCTTCGCGCGCCAACCGCTCCAGCAACTCCGCCACTTCGGTCCAGTTGAAGCGCAAGGCGGTCTCGCCGTCTTCGGTCAAACCGTAGGACGGCAGCACGAAATCGTCGTTCGCCGCGTCCCGCCGCTGCGCGAGCCCCAGGTTGCGGAGCTTCTCGTAGACGCGCAGCGTGCGGTCGTCCTGCGGCCGCGCGCCCCCGGCCGACAGCGCGACGAGCGCCATGACTTCCCTGTCCTCGAGGAGTTCGCCCGGAATGATCTCGAGCGGCATGCGGTTCTCCTGCACGATGGTTGCGGACCTCGGCGCCTGATGGAAGCGAGCCCGCAGGGACTTTAGCCCCGCCGCGCCCGCGCCACCACCTCGCGCACGAAACCGAGCTTCTGCACGGCGAGAGGCGAAAGGACGAAGGGGTAGAGGTCGGGCTGCCCCATGCTGCGGTTCAGGCTGTTGACCGCGAAGGTGAGCGGCAGCCAGGCGCGCATCAGCGTCTCGATGTCGGGAGAGCGGTACGGGTCGAAATCCACCTCGGCCGAGAGCTCCTGCTCCTTGCGGATGCGCGGACTGATCTTCAGCCCGAAGGCGCGCGCGGTCTCCAGCGTGTCCACGACATGGAGGAAGTGGGCGAAGGTCTCCGCCCAGTCTTCCCAGGGATGGGACGTGGCGTAAGCCGAGACGTAGGCCGTCTGCCAGTCCGGCCTGGGGCCGTTCTGGTAGTGGGCCTGCAAGGCCTGGCCGTAGTCGGCCCGCTCGTCGCCGAAGAGGGCGCGGAAGGCGTCGGTCCAGCCGCCGTCCCGCACCAGCCGGTCCCAGTAGTAGTGGCCGACCTCGTGCCGGAAATGGCCGAGCACGGTGCGGTAGGCCTCGCTCATCTGGCTGCGCAGCTTCTCGCGTTCGGCCGCGTCGGCCTCGTTCGTGTTGATCGTGATCAGGCCGTTGTCGTGGCCGGTCATCACCTTCGGCGCGCCGCCTCCCTCCGAGAGAAAATCGAAGGCGAGTCCCTCGTTGGGATCCTCGTTGCGATCGGGGCATGGCAGCCCGAGCCGCAAGATCGAGTAGAACAGGTGGTGCTTGCCGAGCTCCAGCACGCGCCAACGCTCGACATTGGTGGTGTCGGAGAGATCGGGGATGACGCGGTTGTGCCGGCACGCCTCGCAGAATTGCGAGGGGTCCTCCGCGGGCACCAGCCAGTTGCAGGCGTCCCGCTCGGCGTTGAGGCAGAAGCGGAAGCGGCGGCCCTCCAGGGCCAGCGCGCGCCATTCCTGGCCACGTTCGGTCTGGGCTTCCTGTTCGACCGCGGAAAGGACCGTCGCCGACGCCACGTAACCCAACCTGTGGCCGCAGCTCTCACAGCGCACGTTCGAGAAATAAAGCGGCTGGCCGCAAGCCTGGCATTCGAAAAGCTTCATGACGTCTCCGGAACCCGCATGGCGGCGCGTGCAGAAGACGCGCGAAATGGCGTGGGGGCCCGGGGAACGAGCGGCGCGGCCCAAGGTTCCACCGGAGCACGATCATCAGGCGAGAGCAAACGAACCCCTTGGCGCTTGCCGGGCCGGAACCGTCGTCCCGCGTCCGCATTGCCGGCACGCCTTTCTTCGACAGGATCGCGATCCCTGACCAGGGACGCCATGTCGAAGTCCCGCCCGGGCCGAGGACCGGAGCGCCTGCGGCGATGCACGGGATCAGCCGGAGATCACCGGCCGAAATCCCAGAAGTCGTCGCGCTCCTGGCACTTGTAGCCGATGACGCACCGCGGCGCGTCTCGCGTTCGCTCGACCTGCGGAACCTGCCATTCGGTGATGCCGCAGGCGGTCCTGCCATCGTAGGGGAAGACGGGCATGATCGGGACCACGCCGAACCCCGTCCGCTTGTAATACCGCCGCGTCATGGCGGCGCTCCGGATGGCGCCGCCGCAGGTCATCTGGTCAACCGTCGTCTGCGCCGAGGCGGGATCGACGGGGGTCCCAGCCAGCAAGGCCGCTCCTGCGAGGGCCAGGGTCGTCAACACAGTCGCGCGCATATCTCGGCATCCTTGAAGCGCCCCGGCCGCAGGATCAACAACGGTCCTGGAAAGCAGGTTCCACACCCACCGCGAGCATGCGTTGGCCCACCCCTTATAACGTGCGCGCAATGGCCTCCAGCTGGTCGGTGGCGATGCCCCAGCCCTGGTGAAAGCCCATCTCCTCATGCTTGCGGCAATCCTCGGCGCTCCAGTGGCGGACCGTCGCCGTGTAGCGCGTCTTGCCCGCTTCGTCGGCGAACGTCAGGATGACGACCATGAACGGTCTCTCGGACGGCTCCCAGGCGCGCGTGAACGCGTCGGTGAACACGAGCCGCTCGTTGGGCACCACTTCGAGGTAGACGCCGCGGTTGGGCATCTCCTCGCCGTTCGGCCCCTTCATCAGCACGAGGTTCGCCCCGCCGGGCCGCACGTCGAGTTCGGCGTAGGGCGTGGTCCAGGGCGGCGGCGTGAACCAGCGCGTCAGCACCTGCGGATCGGTCCAGGCGCGATAGACGGCGGCGCGCGGGGCATCGATGAGGCGGGTCAGCGTGAGTTCGCGATCGGCGGGAAAAGCAGTCGGGGCGGCGCTCGTCGAAGGCATGGGCGTTCTCCTCAGGGTTGACAGGTCGAGGACGGGCAAGGTCCGGCAATGCCGACCGAACCGCGAAAAAATTCGTCCCGGGCACCGGCGCAAGCGCGGCAGTCCCGTCGTGATCCAGCGCAAGCGAAGCGGATTAACTCAAAAAAAGCGATGAGGCTTCATCCTCAATTAACCAAGCTGGCGCCTCATTGAAGCTCGATTTGGGGAGCTTCCCTCCCCCGCGTTCCCGCCGATAAGGGCGAAAGGACGCGGACAGGCGCTGCGGGCGTCGGGTTGGGAAGCAGGTTCAGAGTATCCCGAGAGCGCAGCGTATGAGAGTGCATCGTACCGAGTCCCGCGGATTCGTCCGCCGTCGCCGTCGTGTGACCCGCCTCCCCTTCCTGGCGTTCCCCGCGGCGGCCCTCGTCGCCATCTGGGCGGGGATGACGGACCGGGCGCCATCCTTGAGCGAACTGTCGCTGCCGCAGTTCTCCTTTCCCGAACTCCCTCTGCCGAAGCTGCCCATCGTGCATGTCGTGCGCGCGCCCGGCGCTCTCCCGGCGACCACGGCTCCCGAACGGGACGCGAAGCCCTCGTTCGCCCCGCCGATCGCCCAGGATTTCGCCGGCCTGTTCGATCCCTCGGCGTCGTTCGGGGCTGCGCCGCTTCCGCTCGACCGCAGCGCGCCGCTGCAATCCAGTCTTCAATGGGCGCTGGCGAGCCCGCCGGCCACGGACGTCGCGACTGCGCCGGGCCCCATGGCCTCGGTCGATCTCTCCGAGCCGGATGATCCCGAGCTGAACCTGCCCGATCAGAAGCAGCCCGACACGACCGTCGCGGACGCGCAGAAGTCCATTCTGGAAGTCCCCCTGCCGGCCCCCCGCCCGTTCGAGCTGCGGGCCCCTGCGGTGGCGGAGCCCAGGGTGCTGACACCGCAGGCGAACCGCCGGACGCGCACCGCCGTCCTCCCCGCCACCCCGGCGGACGACCGCACCTTCTTCGAGAAGCTGTTCGGCGTGAAGCGTCCCGCCGAAACCGCGCTCGGCTACGCCGCGCCGCAGGACGACGTCATCGACGCAGCCCGCGGACGGCGGCTCAGCCCGACGCCGCCGATGGCCGCGTCGTCCTCCCAGTTCACAGCGATCTACGACATCAAGGCGCGCACGGTCACTATGCCCAACGGCGAACGTCTGGAGGCCCATTCGGGGCTGGGCGACAGGCTCGACGATCCCCGCTTCGTGCACGAGCGGATGAAGGGGCCGACCCCGCCCCACGTCTACGACCTCTCCCTGCGGGAGGCGCTGTTCCACGGCGTGCGCGCCCTGCGCCTCACGCCGGTCGGCGGCAAGGAGGCGATTCACGGTCGCGACGGCCTGCTTGCGCACACCTTCATGCTCGGGCCGCGCGGCGACTCGAACGGCTGCGTCTCGTTTCGCGACTACGACAAGTTCCTGCAAGCCTATCTGCGCGGCGACATCAAGCGGCTCGTCGTCGTGGCCAGCCTTTAGCCGGTCAAGGCTTTCCCAGCGTGCAGAGCAAGCATGGAAGCGGCCCGGGAACTCACCCGGGCCGCTTCGTTTCCGGCTCGATCAGAGCCCGATGCCGATCGGCTCGGTGGGCTCCGGCGTCAGCCAGGGCTGATGCGGCTCCATCGGTTGCGGCAGGTGCTCGAACAGGTACTGCAGCATCGGCGCGAGAGGCCCCGGCTGGAAGACGGGTCCTTCCGGATGAGGCTCGCCCGGCGCGAAGCCGGGATCCGGATCGAACCCGGGCGCTTGCAGATGAGCGATGGCGTTTTGCGTCTCGGCCGGCATGGTCGGTCTCCTCGTCCCCTGGGGTTGTGCCGGAATGGCGTGCGGGGGGAGACGAGGGTGGGACGGTTCGCCCCATCCCGCAGTGAGTCTGTTCACAGCCGACGGGATCGAAGTCCGCTCAGTCCATCCGCCCCAGCTTGGCGCGGAGATGGGCGTGGACCGTCGGCCATTCCGGCGCGACGATGCTGTAGACGCAAGTGTCGCGCAGCGTGCCGTTCTTGGCTCGCATGTGATGGCGCAGGATGCCGTCCAGCTTCGCGCCGAGCCGTTCGATGGCGCGCCGGCTCTGCTGGTTGAAGAAATGCGTCCGGAACTCGACGGCGAGGCAGCCCAGCGTGTCGAACGCATGCGACAGCAGCAGCAGCTTCGCCTCCGTGTTGAGCGGCGACCTCTGCACGCTCTGCCCGTACCACGTGGAGCCGATCTCCACGCGGGGGCCGGCTGCGTCGATGTTCATGTAGGTCGTCATGCCGACAATGCGCCCGCTAGGACGCTCCACCACCGTGAACGGCAGCATCGAGCCGGCATCCTGCAGGCGCAGACGCCGCGCGATCTCATCGTCCATTTCGTCCGGCGAAGGGATGGCGGTGTACCAGAGCGTCCAGAGCTCCCCCTCGGCCACGGCCGCCTTCAGCCCTTCCGCATGATCCGGCGAGAGGGGTCGAAGCTCCACGTGCTCGCCCGCCAGGATGACGGGCTGGATGGAAGGGGTCGCAGCCATGGCGCAGTCTCGCGTTCCGCTGTTTCGGTCCGTTCAAATAGTCGGCTTGCGAGAGGCCGGAGCGCTAGGCTCCGGTCACCCGCCAGATCACGTTGCCCACATCGTCTGCGACCAGCAGCGCGCCGTCGCGCGCGAGCGTGACCCCGACGGGACGGCCGTAGGATTCCTTTTCGTCCGGCGCGAGGAATCCCGACAGGATGTCGCGCGGCGGGCCAGACGGGCGGCCGTTCTCGAACGGGATGAACACCACCTTGTAGCCGCTGAGCTTGCTGCGGTTCCAGGAGCCGTGCTGGCCGATGACCATGCCGTCGGGGAAGCCCGGCAACGTTCCGGCCGGCAGCCAGCACAGGCCGAGCGAGGCGGTGTGACCGCCGAGCGCGTAGTCGGGCGTGATGGCCGAGGCGACGAGCGCAGGATCCTGGGGAACGCGGTCGTCCACCGTCTGGCCCCAGTAGCAGTAGGGCCAGCCATAGAAGCCGCCTTCGCGCACGGAGGTGAGATAGTCGGGCGGCGTCTCGTCGCCGAGGCCGTCGCGCTCGTTCACCACCGTCCACAGGACCCCCGTGCCGGGCTCCCAGGCGAGCCCCACCGGGTTGCGCAGCCCCGCCGCGAAGATGCGGCCCGCGCCGCTGGCGAGGTCGACCTCGTAAATCGCCGCGCGGCCCTCCTCCTCGTCCATGCCCCGGTCGCCGATATTGCTGAGCGAGCCGACGCCGACATAGAGCTTCGTCCCGTCCGGGCTCGGAAGCAGGCTGCGGGTCCAGTGCCCGCCCGGCTTGAAGCTCACGAGCTTGCGGGCCGGTCCCGTGACCTTGGCCGCCGCTTCGTCGTAGGGGAAGGCGACGAGCCCATCGGTGTTGCCGACGTAGAATGTCCCGCCGAGCTGGGCCATGCCGAACGGCTGGTTCAGGTTCTCGAGGAAGGGCTCCGCGATCTCCGCGACCCCGTCGCCGTCCGCGTCGCGCAGCCGGGTGATGCGGTTCGCGCTGACCCCCACGGCGGCCGCGCGCTTCATGGTGCTGAACATGGCCATGTCGAAGACGGACTTGATGCGACCCGCCACGCCGAGCGCCTCGGCCACGAGCACATCGCCATTGGGCAGGACGTGGATCCAGCGAGGATGCAGCAGGCCCGTGGCCAGCGCGTTCACCTTCAGCCCCGGGGCCGCGACCGGCTTGCGGCCGTCGATCCAGCCCCGCGCCGTCGGCATCTTCAAGGTCGGCAGCGCGCCTTGCGGCTTGGCGGCGGGGATTCGGGGAGCGCTGCCCCAGGCCGGTTGCTGCGGCCCGTCCTGCCGATGCCGGATCATCACCATCGTGCCGCCGACCAATGCGACCACGCGGGCGAACATGCTGGTAAAATCCATGAAAACCGTCCTTCTTTGGCGCGCACGCTAACGGAACACACCGGGCCTGGGAACATGGAAAGAGCGGAGGACTGCCTGGCGCGGCGATGCGCGCCGGTGACTGCGCAGGGCCTGCCTCGCATGGGATTGGACGCCACCGATCAAAGCTACGTGTAGCGGGCTGGGATTGGCCCGCCCCTGGTGCAGATTAGGATGTCCTGCTTCCGGAGACCGATCCATGCCTGCGTCATTCACCACCTGGGGCGGCATCCTCATGCTGTCCTTCGCTTTCGTCGCCCCGGCCCCGGCCCAGGCGCAGTCTCAGCCGCCCTCGACACGCCTGCGCGGCTCGCTCGTCAGCGCCGACCGCGACGTGGTGGTGTTGAAGACCGCCGACAGCGCGGATGTGACCGTTCATCTCAGCCCCAACACGACTGTCGGCCGCCGCATCAAGGCAGACCTCTCGACGATTCACCCGAACGACTATGTGGGGGTGACGGCCGTTCCGGCTGCGGGCGCGTCGCTGAAGGCGGTCGAAGTCTTCATCTTCCCGCCGAACATGCGCGGGGTCGGCGAGGGCCATCGGCCCTTCGACCTGCTGCCCGAAAGCACCATGACGAACGCCACCATCGCCGAGACGGTCGACACCGTGGACGGCAAGGCCATGAAGCTGACCTACAAGGGCGGTGAGAAGTCGATCGTCCTGACGCCGGACTCGCGCGTCTTCACCTTCGCGACGGGCGGTCCCGAGGATCTCAAGCCGGGCCGGCAGGTCTCGCTCTCGGTCCAGCAGAGCGGCGAGGGCCCCACGACCTCGCGGATCACCGTCGACGAGCCATGACACGGAGCACCATCTTCCAGCTCTCTCAGAACCGCCAAAGCAGCGTTCCCATGCATACTTGCCCAGTTGAAGCCTGGCTCTCCCGCCGCATGGTCGAAGCTGCCGCCCAAGCTGATCGCGTCTCGGCGTGGCCGAAGATGTTGCCGAACTCTGCATCGGCCATGTTCGCCGTGGCCTGCCGGGCACCGACAACAACGACGATGTCTGGGCCGCCCGCGTGCCGCATTCGAGGCTTTATCGCAGCAAATCATGAGCGTTGTGGCCCGCAGTTCGGAACCTGACATCCCCTCGGCAAGGCCTTCGACAGAGTTCGCGTCTCAAGCGGAGCCTTGGTAAAATGGCTTAGCTGGAGGCCGGTCCGATGAATGAAACCCCTGTCATCCATACTTCTCGGCTGGCACTGCGGGGCCACCTGCCGTCCGACCTACCCCAGTGTCTCTCGATGTGGGGTGAACCTGAGTATTACCGCTTCAACGGTGGTCGTGCGCTGAGCCAAGAGGAGGTCTGGCTCCGACTCCTCCGATACTGGGGAAGCTGGGCTGCACTCGGATACGGATGGTGGCTTATCGAGGAGCGAGGCACGGGCCGCTTCGTGGGCGAGGTGGGCATCCATGATCTCAAGCGAGATACGGAGCCTTCGTATGCAGGGGAGCCTGAGGTCGGCTGGGGACTTCTCCCGGAGTTTCATGGCCGGGGGCTCGCTCGGGAGGCTGTAACAGCCATGCTCAAGTGGGCCAGCAACCTGCCTGTTCCGAGACTCGTGTGCGTCATCAAGCCAGAGAACTTGCGTTCAATCAGGCTCGCAGAGGATGTCGGGTTCGTGCGAGAAGGTGACATTGAGTACAAGTGGGGGCCAATGGTGCTCTACAGTCGTCGTCAGACGTGAACCCGAACCGTAGGGCTACGCTGTCCGTCTGTGGAGGAACACCCCACCGTCATTGATGAACTGCCGCCAGCCAGCCTCCGGAACGCCGGCAGCCGTTGCCGCGGTCCACGACATCCGCGCGACCGGTCAGCGCGCGGTAGGGGCCGGCTCCGGCAATGCTGGGCCGTTCCGCGACGCCTCGCTTCACCCCTGCCCTACCAAGCAGTGCTATACTGGGTGGCATCTGAGGAGGGACCGATGTTAGACTTCTCCCGTGATCCGGCTACGCGCATGGGCGAGATCATAGGCTCGGTGATCTCCGTCTTCGTGGTGCTGCTGGTCGCCTACAATCTCGTGATCGCACTGCGCCGCGCCTTCTAACTTGGCTCGCTCCCGATCGCAGGGCCAACGCGGTCACAGCCGCTAACCTGCCCAGCAGCGTTCCCGCCGTGGCGGCTCCGCCGAGACTCCGCGTCGATTGCGCTGCCAGCATTCTGTGCATGAGAGCGATTGCCGACAAGCTACTGCGCGAGGCGTATTTCGCCCGCCACAAGTCCGTCCGGATCCCTCGCACCGATCACTTCTCGTCCACCTCTCAAGCCGCTCGCGATCTGCTGGGCCGCGGCCATCTCGTGGAGGCGCGCCGTCGCATGGACCTGCAAGGCGACATATTCCTGATCTATCGCCTCACCGATCGAGGAAGGGACGCCGCAAAGAAGCTCGCGACCGTCAAGTGATCGCGACTGGTTCCAGCGATGCGGTTCAGCAGGTCGGTGCCGAGCTTGGAGGCGCGGGAGGCGGCAGTCCGGATCGTCCGGAACGTCTTTCCGGTCGCTTGAGCGGTGGACTCGGCGAAGAAAGGAGGAGTGGCAGATTCCGCCACTCCTCCCCTGGTGTACTGGTTGGTCCGTGCCTCGTCTCCGGCGGGGTTTTCTCGTAGATCGCCTTGCGCTCGCCGATCTGGACATCTGCTGCTAAGTTGATGCAGCCGAGGTGCCCGCCATGACTGCCATGGAATGCACGCTCCTACGCAGATTGACCGGAAGGCAGCCGCCGCTGCTCTACTCCGTGACGTCGTGGTGGCCAAATCGGCGCAAGGCCTGCGACATCGTGGGGTGGTGCCGATCCGACGAGAGCGGGCTTCAGGGCTACTTCCAATATCGTTTGGAGATGTTCGCAGCGAGCAAAGACCCCTACGACATGGGCTCGTGGTGGAGGCCATTCGACCGGCGCTACCGCCTTCAGATCTGGTTCTCCGATGAGGGATCCGTTGAGACCTTCTGGCGAGCTTGGCCCCCGCATGAATCATGAGATCGTTCACTGCCCCATCCCAATCTTCGGCCTTCGACGATCCCCTTCCGCTCACCGATCGAGTTTGTTCTGGTGCGGAAATGGTATTGCGGCGCCCGCTGGCCAGTCCAGGTCGCAGCACCAACCAGCCGGCGCTCGAGCTTGAGGTCCATTGGGTTCTCTGCGACACGGCCCGTGTCCGGGGCTGCGGTTGCCCTGGGAACCCGCTGGGCACTCGCGAGTGCCGCAGCGAGGCGCTCTCGCGTCGGCACGTTCACTCTAGGGGATTCGAGGGACAGCGCCGCCTCATCAGGCGCCACTCGGATCAGGTCACGCACAGGCGCGCCCCCTCGCCGGGCAAGAGCCGCCCGCCCCGGGCTTCCTTGATTAGGTCCTCATTTTTTTGGCGAACTCTAATAGCGTCGCAGAGTTGGACGTGCGGATCAGACGCTTCCCGGCTTAAATGGGCTGAAGGTCGCGGACCCTCCAGCTATCGCTTCAGCGACACCTCCATCCCGCTGAGGTCGATCGAGAACATCAGCCCCATCTGCTTGCCTCGCAGTTCGAGGATCACACCTCGCGAGTTCTTAAGCTTCGCGACCTTGCTGCCACCTGCGACGGCGACGCTCGCTTCGGCGGCGCTGTATGTTCCCTCTATGTCGGCGGCGTTGGTGAGGTTGTAGGCCCGCCCCACAAGATCGGCCTTCGAAGCGCCAATGGTTGCGCCCAGGCTGACCCCGCCAATCGAGAGGGGGTAGGTCTTCCCGCCCAACACGAGCGAGCCCTTTCCTCCCGACACGCCGACGACGAAACCCGCTTTATAGATTGCGATGCGGACCGAGCCCGTCTTCGCCTCGGCGGGACTTGAGGCTAGGCCGGCGACGAACAGTGCGGCAAGCGTGGCGCAGAGGGTTCGACGTTGCATTGACGCGCTCCTTGGAAGCCTGGGGTCGATACAACTCAAGAGAACAACATACTCTGACACAACCGACGATATGCCTCGATCGCCGCGCTCGGCAAGGCCTGCACTAGCCAGACGGCGTGGCGGATCACGTCAGGAGGGAACCGATGGCGGGCGTAAGAGATGGGCGTCATTCCCCACCCTATCGTCTCTTCCGCTGACCCTCAGCGTTGCCGTGACAACGCCTTGCTTGGACCCCTTAGATTACGAGCCAACGCCAGGGGAACGGGGTTCGATCGGCGTGAGGCTCCTGAGCCCCAGCAATTCCTCGAGGATCCGACCGCCGGCGAGGACATGCCCATCGGCTCTGGGTCGGGCAACGATCTGCAACCCGACGGGCCGGCCGTCGGCGGTGAATCCGCACGGCAGGGACAGCGCCGGGCAAGTGGTCAGCGTGATGGCATAGGCGATTGCCAGCCAGTCGACGTAGGTGTCGAAGCGGTGGCCGGCACACTCCTGCACATAGCGCTGCTCGACCGGATAGGCCGCCACGATCGTCGCCGGACAGAGCAGAAGGTCATAGGCCTCGAAGAAGCGCACAGTCCGGCGCAGCATGGCGGCGCGCTGGTTCTCGGCCCGCGCCACGTCGGCCATCGTGCAGGCGAGGCCGTGCTCGATGTTCCACACGACTTCCGGCTTCATCCGGTCGCGCCCGGTCGCCAGCAGTGATGCGTAACTCGCCGCGAAGCTCATGCCGCGCAAGACCTGGAACGTGTCGTGGGCCTCCGAGAGGTCGGGATGCGCCTCCTCGACGGGGACGCCGATCCCCGCAAGCTTTTCGGCCGCCGCGCGGCAGATCGCCTCGACCTCCGGGTCGACGGGCGTGATCCCCAGATCAGGCGAATAGGCCACGCGCCGCGGCATGCAACCCGAGCGCGCCGCCGCGAGAAATCTCTCGGTGCGTGGCAGGGAGATCGGGTCGGCCGGGTTCTCCCCCGTCATCGAGTCGAGCAGCAGCGCCGCGTCCTCGACCGTGCGGGCCATCGGGCCCTTCACGCTGACGAGCCTGTCGATCTTGGCGCCGGGGTTGCTGGCGACCCGGCCGGGGCTGGGCCGCAGGCCGACGATGCCGCAAAAACTGGCGGGATTGCGCAGGCTGCCGCCGAGGTCGGAGCCCTGGGCGAGCCACGCAGTGCCTGACACCAGCGCCGCTGCGGCGCCGCCAGACGACCCAGCAGCAGAAAGCGCGGTATTCCAGGGATTGCGCGTGGCGCCGAAGACCTCGTTGAACGTATTACCGCCAGCCCCGAACTCCGGCGTGTTCGACTTGGCGTAGACCACCCCGCCCTCGGCCTCGAGCGCCTCGACCATGAGGTCGGATGCTGTCGGCACATGGTCGGCATAGATCGGCGAACCGTAGGTTGTCCGCACGCCGGCGACGTCCGTCAGGTCTTTGATGACGACGGGCAGGCCCTGCAGGAGGCCTCTCTCGTTGGCCGGCCTCTGCATCAGCTGGCGCGCATGGTCGCGGGCACGGTCGAAGCAGAGGGTCGGCAGGGCGTTGATTTCAGGCTCTACTTGTCCCACCCGCGCCTGGAGCGCGTCGAGACATTCGAGGGGACTCACCTCGCCCTGCCGCAATCTATCGACGAGTTCGCAGGCGCTCAGAGCTATCAGGCTTGTGTCCGATGACATCGTCAGTATCCCAACGCCATTCCGTCCCTGCGGTGATCCGACGCCCCGATCAGGACGCCTCGCTGCCAATCGATCTGAATGGCCTGCGCGCCGCCCATGGGCCCGCGCGGTGGTTGAACTTTGAAGCCCCGCCGTTCGAGTTCCGGACCAAGTCGAGCCCGATAGGCTTCCTCCGCTTCGATCGTTGACGTCCCAGGGAGAGGAAAGAGCCGTGGCAGGTCGATTGCAGTTTGCAGATCAAGGCCGCTGTCGAAGACCCGTGACAGCAGATGCGCGTGACCCATCGCCTGGTAATGGCCACCCATCACCCCGAAAGTCATCGAAACTCTCCCATCCGCAGCCGCCATGCCCGGGATGATCGTATGCATCGGCCGCTTGTTCGGTCCGATCGCGTTGGGATGGCCGGCCTCCAGTGAGAAGCTCTGTCCGCGGTTGTGGAAGAGCACGCCGGAACGAGGAGACATCAGGCCACTGCCGTAGGCAAAGAAGAGCGAGTTGATGAAGCTCACGACATTGCGGTCGCGGTCCACCACGCAGATGTACACCGTATCCTTGTGCTCGGCAGCGTCGAACGACGGAAGTGGCTCGAGAGCCCGATCCAGTGAGATGCGGCTTGCCAACTCGTCCGCGAAGGCGTCCGAGAGCATTCGCTTCACCGCACCGGTATTGAAGGCGGGGTCTGCGACCATTGCATCACGCGCTGCATAGGCCAGCCGAGTTGCCTCGATCAGGATATGGGTGTCGCCAGGGTCGAATGGATCCTTCGCGGGAGGGAAGCGGCCGAGGATGTTGAGGATCAGCAGGGCGACAATGCCCTGTCCGTTGGGGGGGCACTGATAAATCGTGCGACCCCGGTAAGTCGCGGCGATCGGCCTCACGTATTCGCCTTCCGCAAAGGCGAAGTCGTCGAGCGAGTGCCGGCCGCCGAGGCTGCTCAGGTACTCGACCATATCCTGCGCTACGCCCCCTCGGTAGAACCCGTCCCGGCCTTCGCGTGCGATCGCCTCGAGCGTCTCGGCGAGCAACGGCTGGCGCTGGATCGCGCCCATGGCCGGAGCCTCCCCATCCATGAGGAAGGTCGCCCGCGCCATGGGATCCTTCGCCAGCAGGTCGCGCTGCCTGGCTAGGTCGGATGCGACGCGGGGCGTCAGAACGTAGCCGTCGCGCGCCAGTCCAATGGCTGGCGCCAGAAGATTGGCGAGCGGCATGCGGCCGAAGTCCCTGGCCAACCTGCACCAAGCATCGACGGCGCCGGGGATGGTCACCGCATGAGGCGAGGACCGGGGGATGCTCGTGACGTCCTCTTGGACCATCCACTCACGGGTCAGTCCCGCGGGGGCGCGGCCGGAGCCGTTGTAGGTCCGGATGTCCGTCGACCCTTCGAGCGAGATCATGGCGAAGCAGTCGCCGCCAATGCCCGTCGAGCCGGCCTCGACCACACACTGCACCGCCACCGCAGCGATGGCGGCGTCGATGGCGTTCCCCCCGGCCTTCAGCACCTCGATGGCCGAAAGGGTCGATGCCGGATGCGAGGTCGCGGCCATGCCCTGTCGGGACATTGCCAGAGAGCGGCCCGGGATCTCGAAATCGCGCATGCCCACCTCCCGCGCTTGCCCCAATCGTACGACACTGCTCGGATCAGACGCTCGGCGTCGCCAAGGCCGGCCAGTTTAGGCGACGGGCCGATCTGAAGGCCAGTCGGCCAACATGACGCATTCGTGTCGACCACAAAGGGTGACCGGGAGCAGCGTGGAGCAGACCTTTCCAAAGGACTGCCCCAACTGCTGGACCGCCTCGACCAATCCATACTCACCCCGGGGCGGGGCGCCGCGGCACGGGTCCGTGACGGGGCGAGGTCACGTGGCCAGGACCACTCCCGCCGCGAGGACGGCCGCAGACGTCGATCCACGTCCTCCAAAACGGAAGTTGTTGATGGCTTGATGCAGATCCAAGACATCGATGCGCCGTCGGACTTTCATGAGGTTCGCGGCGCATTCGCGTCGCAGGGAGATCAAGCCCATGAAGCCGATATCTGTAGCGATGCTTTCACTGGTCGCCTTGGCTCTCACTTCGCCAGTCCTCGGCAAGCAGAAGGCGAAGGGGGAGAGCGTGAAGGTAGAGCTCGTCGATGCGACCGTAGATCCCAGCCTGACGGGTTCAACGACCATGAGGACAACGCTGGACAAGGAGAGCGTCAAGGCCGGGCCGGTGACGTTTGTGGTTCACAATGCCTCGAAGTCACAGACCCATGAAATGGTGCTGATCTGGGTGAAAGACCCGAAGGCAAGCCTGCCGATGGATCAGGCTGAAGACAAAGTCATTGAAGACAAGGTGAAACATCTCGGTGAGGTCGCGGACCTTGAGTCCGATGCTTCGGGCACTTTGAAGCGCAATTTGAAGCCTGGCTCATACCTCCTCGTCTGCAATCAGCCGGGTCACTATCATGCGGGCATGTGGGCGACGCTGACGGTGGTCCCCTGAGCCGATTACACGACGTGGTTCCTCTTGACCTAGCCTCAGTCTTCAACGCTGCGGGAGGTTGGTTGGGCGGCGCTTGGGCGGAAGGCGCCGCCACAACGACGGCCTCGTAGAAGTCGTCACCGGCTTCGCGCGGCTCGGCTTGGAGTAAGCCTAAGCCCCTGCTGCGCTCGGCGAACTCGTCAACGGCCTGTGGCAGCCAGGGCTCGGCGGTCGCGCCGGATCGCGTTTTCAGAAACTTCGAATTCGACCGCGAGGGCTGATCCGCTCACCGGCTTCCCGTTTGCGAGCCGGGCGGCAATCAAGAAGACGTGCGTCAGGATAAGCGTTAGTAATCGGTAGATAAATGCATCATTACGTTAGTACATTTCACAATACTGCATGATGCTGAGAGTGTTTCCAGAGTTTGTTCCGCTCAGGATCTGGCTTTCGCGCCGAGATGCGAAAGCGGCAGCTTGGAGGTCTGCTTCAGGCGGTCGAGGACGACGGACGAGCGTACGTGGGCCACGGATTCGTGGGGCAGGAATACCTCGTTCAGGATTCGCGCGAGGACTCGCAAATTGGGCACGGTCAGCTTGACGAGGTAGTCCGATGCGCCGGTCAGTGAGTAGGCCTCCTGAACCTCCTCCAGCCGCTCGATGAGCCGGCGGAACTTCTCGGCATTATCGGGCGAGTGGGCGGCAAGCGTCACCTCTACGAACACCAGCACGTCCAGCCCGAGCTTCTCTGCAGAGAGCTCCGCCCCGTAGCGCGCGATAAGGCCGGAAGCCTCCAGCGCGGCGCGTCGGCGCGAGCACTGCGACGGCGAGAGGCCGACGCACCCGGAGAGGTCGCCATTGGTGAGGCTGCCATCGGCCTGCAACGCATCGAGGATCTTCAGGTCGAAGGCGTCGATCCCGATGTCGTGCATGAAGGCCTCCGTGCTTGCATGAACCGTGCGCGATCCAGGCCGGGGCGCCCGACTTTGCACGCCCTGCGCGTCGGGCGCGCGGTAGCATTGCAGACCGAGGGAGCGTTCATTGCAAGGATTTTGACCATGGGTCCCTTCCCCCACGATGCGCCGCCGGCTGTCATCAACACCGAGAATCCCGCTGGCACCGACGGCTTCGAGTTCGTCGAATTCGCCCATCCCGTGCCCGGCCACCTCGAGGCGCTCTTCGAGCGGATGGGCTACACGGAGGTGGCGCGGCACCGGAGCCGGGACATATCGCTCTATCGACAGGGCGGCATCAACTACATCGTGAACCGAGAGAAGGGCTCGCACGCTGGCCGCTTCGTGGAGCAGCACGGCCCGTGCGCCCCGGCGATGGCGTGGCGCGTGGTCGACGCGCAGCACGCGCTGCGGCGGGCCGGGAGCCTGGGAGCCACGGAGTATACCGGTGCGGACAAGACGCTCGACGTCCCCGCCGTGGTCGGCATCGGCGGCTCGCTGCTCTATTTTGTGGAGACCTATGGCGACAAGGGCTCGGCCTACGCCCGCGAGTTCGAATGGCTGGGCCAGCCGGACCCGAGACCCTTCGGCGTCGGGTTCTATTACTTCGACCATCTCACGCACAACGTGATGCGCGGGAACATGGACACTTGGTACCGCTTCTACGCGGAGACCTTCAACTTCCGCGAGATCCGCTTCTTCAACATCGCGGGCAAGATGACAGGCCTGACCAGCCGCGCGCTGACCTCGCCCTGCGGCAAGATCCGCATTCCCATCAACGAGAGCTCGGACGACAAGAGCCAGATCGAGGAATATCTGCGCCGCTACAAGGGCGAGGGCATCCAGCACATCGCGGTGGGCTGCGACGACATCTACGCCTGCACCGACGCCATCGCCGAGCGAGGGCTGAAGTTCATGCCCGGCCCGCCGGACGTCTACTACGAGCGCTCCTTCGAGCGCGTGCCCGGCCATGACGAGCCTATCGAGCGCATGAAGAAACACGGCATCCTCATCGACGGCGAGGGCGTGGTGGACGGGGGAATGACCAAGATCCTGCTGCAGGTGTTTTCGAAGACGGTGATCGGGCCGATCTTCTTCGAGTTCATCCAGCGCAAGGGCGACGAGGGCTTCGGCGAGGGTAATTTCCGGGCGCTGTTCGAGTCCATCGAGGAAGACCAGATCCGTCGTGGGGTGCTGAAGGCGGGGTGAGCGGTCGGATGCGCCACACGCACCTCAACGGTCCTCATGCTGACGTGGCTGCGCGAACGCGAGCCTTCGGCTCGCTCCTCAGAGGCTGGGCGGAACCTCGCTCGATACCCCTCATCCCGAGGAGCCGTGCGATGTCGCATGGCGTCTCGAAGGGCGAGGGGGCGGATCCGGCGGGGCCTTTTGGGAATTGTGGAGGAGCGGGGGCTCCCGCCGCGGCAGCGGCCGTGACCATGGAGTGACGCAATGTCGGCGCACGCTGTCTTGACCGCCCGCAGCAAGGACGAGTGCATCATCGACCAGGGTTGGTCTCGATACACCAGCGAGGACCACGAGACCTGGCGCATCCTGTTCGAGCGGCAGCAGCGCATGCTCGCGGGGCAGGTCTGCCAGGAGTATCTCGGCGGGCTCGACGCGCTCGGCATTGGTCCGGAGGGCGTGCCGGACTTCGCGGCGATGAACGCGCGGCTGCGCCAGCGCACGGGCTGGGAGGTTGTGGCCGTGCCGGGCTTGATTCCATCCCGGCCGTTCTTCGAGATGCTGGCGAACCGGCAGTTCCCGGCGGGCACCTTCATCCGGACGAGAGCGCAGCTCGATTATCTCGAGGAGCCCGACATCTTCCACGATGTCTTCGGCCACGTGCCGCTGCTCACCAATCCCGCTTACGCCGACTACATGAACGCCTATGGCCGGTTGGGGCTGCAGGCCATCGAGAACAAGGGGGTGAAGTTCCTCGCCCGGCTCAACTGGTACACGATCGAGTTCGGGCTCATCCGCAAGCCGGAGGGCGTCAAGATCTACGGCGCGGGGATCGTCTCGTCCTTCGGTGAGGCGCGCTACCTGGTGGAGGACCCGTCCGCCCACCACCTCGCCTTCGATCTCGATCGCGTGATGAGGACGGGCTACTATATCGATGACTTCCAGGCGTCGTACTTCGTGATCGACGACTTTAGCCAGCTCTTTCAGTTGCTCAGCACGACGGACTTCCTGGCGAAGTTCCAGGAGTGGCGCGAGATGCCGGGGCTGACGCCGTTCGAGATCCTGTCGGACGACAAGGTGCTGCGCGGGGGCACGGGGACGCACTGGCGCGGCTTCCCCGCGACGAAGACGAAGCTCAAGTGAACGCGCCGGGCCGGGGTTCGCAGAAGCCGCCGCCCGCGAGACTCGGAGGGGACATGGCGGAGGGAACATGGCGCTGCGCATGATGCCGGGCTTCGGCAACGACTTTGAGACTGAGGCGCTGGAAGGCGCGCTGCCGCAGGGCCAGAACTCGCCGCAGCGCGGCGCTTACGGGCTCTATGCCGAGCAGCTCTCGGGCTCGCCGTTCACTGCGCCGCGCGGAGCCAATGAGCGCTCCTGGCTGTACCGCATCCGGCCCTCGGTGCAGCACACGGCCCGGTTCCGGCCTTACCCTCAGCCCTACTGGAAGACAGCGCCGCACATCATCGAACACGGCCTGCCGCTTGGCCCGCTTCGCTGGGACCCCGTGCCGTTGCCTGACGGGCCCGTCACCTTCCTCACCGGCATGCGGACGATGACCACGGCGGGCGATGTCGGCACGCAGGTCGGCATGGCCGCTCATGTCTACCTCGTCACCGCGGGCATGGGCGACGAGGTGTTCTACAACGCCGACGGCGAGTTGATGATCGTGCCGCAAATGGGCCGGCTGTCGATCTTCACCGAGCTCGGGCGCATGGAGATCGGCCCCGGCGACATCGCCGTCGTGCCGCGCGGCATGAAGTTCAAGGTGGACCCGCTGGACGGCCCCTCGCGCGGCTATGTCTGCGAGAATTACGGGGCCAAGTTCACGCTGCCGGACCGCGGTCCGATCGGCGCGAACTGCCTCGCCAACCCACGCGACTTCAAGACGCCGGTGGCCGCCTACGAGGATCGAGAGGTCCGCCACCGCGTGGTGGTGAAGTGGTGCGGCAGCTTCCAGGCGTGCGAGATCGGCCACTCGCCGCTCGACGTGGTGGCCTGGCACGGCAATTACGCGCCCTACCAATACGACCTCCGGACGTTCTCGCCGGTCGGCGCCATCGCCTTCGATCATCCCGATCCGTCGATCTTCACGGTGCTCACCGCGCCCTCGGGCGAAACGGGCACGGCGAATGTCGACTTCGTCATCTTCCCCGAGCGCTGGCTGGTGGCGGAGCATTCGTTCCGGCCGCCCTGGTACCACATGAATATCATGAGCGAGTTCATGGGGCTCATCTACGGGCGCTACGACGCCAAGGAGCAGGGCTTCGTTCCCGGCGGCATGAGCCTGCACAACTGCATGCTGCCGCACGGCCCCGACCGCTCCGCCTTCGACAAGGCGAGCTTCACGGAGCTGAAGCCGGTGAAGCTGACGGATACGCTGGCGTTCATGTTCGAAACGCGGTTTCCTCAGCAGCTCACGCTGTTCGCGGCGAGGGAAGCGCTTTTGCAGCCCGACTACGCCGATTGCTGGGCGGGGCTGGAGAAGCACTTCGATCCCGAGCGGCGCGACTGGGGCCAGAACCGGTAAAGCCACGCTCATGAAGCTCGCAAGCCTGAAGGATGACAGCCGGGACGGCCGCCTCGTCGTCGTCTCGCGCGACCTCACGCGCTGCATTCCGGCCTATCCCGTCGCGCCCACGCTGCAGGCCGCGCTGGACGCCTGGGACAGACTGGCGCCGCGCCTCGCCGACCTCGCCCACGGGCTGGAGATCGGTGCGCTGCCCAGCATCCGCTTCCACGAGCACGAGGCGCATTCGCCCCTGCCGCGCGCCTACCAGTGGGCTGACGGCTCAGCCTATCTGAACCATGTCGAACTGGTGCGCCGGGCGCGGGGGGCGGAGATGCCCGAAAGCCTGCTCACGGATCCCCTGATGTACCAGGGCGGGTCCGACCGTTTCCTCGGGCCGCGCGATCCCATCCGCATGCAGGACGAAGCCTTCGGCGTCGACTTCGAGGGCGAGGTCGCGGTCATCACCGGCGACGTGCCGCAAGGCGCGTCGACGGATGAGGCGCGCGACGCGATCCGGCTCGTCATCCTGGTCAACGACGTGTCCCTGCGAGAGCTGATCCCCTGCGAAATCGGCAAGGGCTTCGGCTTCTTCCAGTCGAAACCCTCCTCGGCCTTCTCGCCTGTCGCCGTCACGCTGGACGAACTCGGCGAGCAGTGGGACGGCGAGCGGCTGCACGGCCCGTTGCTGGTCTCGCTCAACGACCGGCCGTTCGGCCGCGCCGACGCCGGCCGCGACATGCAGTTCGGCTTCCCCGCGCTCATCGCGCATGCCGCGCGCACCCGCCCGCTTGGGGCCGGCTGCATCATCGGTTCCGGCACGGTCTCCAACCGCGGGGCGGATGGCGGGCCGGGGCGCAGTATCGCGACCGGCGGGGCAGGTTATTCCTGCATCGCCGAGCAGCGCACGATTGAATTCATCGAGACGGGCGCAGCGTCCACACCATGGCTGCGCTTTGGGGATCAAGTCCGCATCGAGATGCGAGATCGGGCCGGGCACTCGATTTTTGGCGCGATCGAGCAGGCGGTGGAAAGGCTGGATGCAGAGCGGCCGGGCCAAACGCAGGCTTGACCGTGGGCTGCGGCGCCTACGCGCATTGCGGTTGCGAGGTCGGCCGCCGCCGCGCGCGCCATGCATGCGGCAGACGCTATGTCGTCTGACCGCTGGTGCGCGGCACGGCAACCCTGTCCTCGTCGAGTGTGCCGAACGTCTCGGCGACAGGAGCATGGCTAAGTTGCTTTGCATCGTGGAGGCCTCGGGCCGACCGAGGCGGGAGGTTCTCGTCTACGATGACCTTCACGCCGCCAGCCGCAGCAATTGCGCGAAACGGATGGGGTCGCGCTGTGCACTGACGCTGGTTTGTGGAGTCCGCAGCGGCGCTGCTGGCCATGCGTGAATTGAGCTGGCTTCGATCGTAGAAAGCGGTCAGGGAGTCAGCGTGACATGCATGGCGTCGAGGTCGGCCGAATCGAGCCATGCCATGCCCGGCGCGGGGGTCGCCCTCATCTTGGCGATCACGCGGCGCGGAACGCCCTTGCGAATGGCATGGTTCGCCATCGCGTCCGTTCCCGCCCTGCTTGTTCCATCGGCGGTGAAGGCCATGTGGACGCCGATGCTGGCGGTCCGGCTTGCCGAGCGGCTGGCGCCCGCCGCGAAGACATTGAAGCAACTGCTCGCGCAGACACCTCTCACGTGGGTGTTCAGGCGATAGTGGCTGACGAGAGCGGCGATCGCCAAGCTTTCATGGATATAGCCGCCCATCGAGTCCAGGGCGATTTCACGGACCAGTTGCTTCTTCCTGCGCAGATCGTCCAGGAGATGTGCGAAGCGAACGCCATCGTCGAGGTCGATCTTTCCTGCGATCGCGATGCTCGCGCGGCTGGTCGGATCGGGAGCGACGACTTCGAAACTAGCTGCCTTGGCCACCATCGGCGAACTGATCGACAACACGAAGCAGGCTGCAATCGTCGTGTTCCGAAGTCTTGGCATTCGTGCCTGCTTTTCCGTTCGCCCTGTCCGGTGGATGCTGGAGTGAGAACGCACGCCACACCCCAAGATTTCCCATGCAGGGCGGACAAGACCCCTCGACTGCGACCTCAGAGGGGTGCGCAGACCATCCTGCATCGGGACCACGATGTGGGAGCGGATACACGGTGTTTGAGAGTGTGACAAGCTTATCGAGTGTCTTTTACAGCAAGTGTGAGAATTTCGACAGCGCATTGCCCTATGCAGTAAGTTCAATTTTTTGTTGTGATAATTCCAGAATCGTATGGCGCAAAGAGTTCACAAAATAGTAATTTGCAGACCTTCTCACCGTGGACTATTTTTGTCGCGCTGGGGGCAACCTTGGAGGTTGCTATGCAAGCTAAAGCTTTGCTACTTGCGGTAGCCGTTCTGGCCATACCCCTGTCGAGTTTCTCTGCCCTGGGTCAGACAGCGAACGGAATTTCCTGTCAGGACGTCCGCGCCAACCCTTCTCTTTTCAGTCGAAAGACGATCAACGCCTGTCGCCACGCGGCCATGCCGCTCGGCTACGGCGGTGAAGTGGCGGCGGGTCCCGTGACACGTAACAGCAGCTGCACGGACGTGCGCAATTCACCCTACAACTACTCGGAATCGGTACGCATGAGTTGCGGGTTCCCCGCCTCGGGGCCGATTACCGATTGGGGTGGTGGATTGGTCCACTGACAGATAGCGGAGGGCCGCCACTGCGCGCCGTCCTCCGCCCGCCCGTCATCCTTCCCCACTGACGCGATGAGAGCGGGGCTGGACCTGAAGCTCGAGCGCAGGCTGGTCGGTGCTGCGACCTGGACTGGCCAGCGGGCGTCCTCGAAGCCTGTCGCTCCATCGTCAGTAGCGCCGCCGCGGCGGCAGCGATGGTATTCAACCTCGAATCCGCTTCAGCACAGCCGCCGCGCGGTCCTTGAATGTCGCCCCTTTGGGCAGATCACCGTAAGTCATTGAGTTGATGGTGCTGCCAGGGAGGATTGAACTCCCGACCTCTCCCTTACCAAGGGAGTGCTCTACCACTGAGCTACGGCAGCAATTGCGGCGGAATCCCGCGGCGCTGAGCGCGGCACCTTCTGCCATATGGGAGCACTTGGCGCAAGCTGGGAGTGCGGGCGATCCGCCCGCGGCCGGCCGGCGTGGAGCGTAGGACGTCGAGAATGGCTGGGCCAGGCGCTCGCCGACGACGCCGGTATTTACAAAGGGGAGCCGGCTATTCCGCGGCTTCGGCGATCCCCGTGGGATCGAACGCCATGCCGAAATGGGTCCAGACCTCGACCAGGGCAACGGCGAGGCCGGCGATGAGCTCGTCGGTGTGGAACGGGCTCGGCGTGATACGCAGCCGCTCCGTGCCGCGGGGCACCGTGGGGTAGTTGATCGGCTGGATATAGAGGCCGTGCTGCTCGAGCAGGCGGTCGGAGGCCGCCTTGCACAATTCGGGGTCTCCCACCATCAGCGGCACGATGTGGGTCGGCGTCTCCATCACGGGCAGGCCGGCCGCGGCCAACGCCGCCTTGGTCCGCGCCACCTGCGTCTGGTGGCGCGCCCGTTCCTCGCCGGACGCCTTGAGATGGCGAACCGAGGCGGCCGCCGCAGCGGCGATGGCAGGGGGCAGCGTGGTGGTGAAGATGAAGCCCGGCGCATGCGAGCGGACGGCGTCCACCACCGCCGCAGTCGAGGCGATGTAGCCGCCCAGGCAGCCGAAAGCCTTGCCCAGCGTGCCCTCGACGACGTCGACGCGGGCCATCTGGCCCTCCCGCTCGGCGACGCCGGCTCCGCGGGGGCCGTAGAGGCCGACGGCGTGCACCTCGTCGAGATAGGTCATGGCGCCGTAGCGCTCGGCGAGGTCGCAGATGCGGGCGATCGGGCCGATGTCGCCGTCCATGGAATAGACGCTCTCGAAAGCGATCAGCTTCGGGCGGTCCTTGCCGGCCTTGCGCAGCAGGTCTTCGAGGTGGTCGACGTCGTTGTGGCGGAACACCGCCTTGTCGCGCCCGGAGCCGCGCACGCCCTCGATCATCGAGTTGTGGTTCAGGCTGTCGGAGAGAATCAGGCAGTCCGGCAGCAGGCGGGCGATGGTGGCGATGCCCGTCGCGTTGGACACGTAGCCCGACGTGAAGACGAGGGCGGCTTCCTTGGCGTGGAGGTCGGAGAGTTCATCCTCCAGCAGCACGATGGGGTGATGCGTTCCCGAGATGTTGCGCGTCCCCCCCGCGCCGACGCCCATGCGCTCGGCGGTCCGGGTCAGGGCGGCCACGACCTCGGGGTGCTGGCCCATCCCCAGATAGTCGTTCGAGCACCAGATGACGACCGGCTGGGGCCCGGATCGCGTGTGGCGGATGGCGTGGGGAAAGCGCCCGGCGACCCGCTCCAGGTCCGCGAACACCCTGTAACGCTTCTCCGCCTTCAAGGCCTCGACAGCGTCGCTGAAGAACCGCTGGTAATCCATGCGACTGAGATGACACGCAGCCCTGAATTGATCAATGCGGATTGTTGCGGACCAAGCGTCGCAATGGCAGCGAATCGACCTGCCCCGCGGAAACTGTGGATCCGGTTGCTGCGCAGCCCAAGCTGCTGCCTTTTCCATGCTTTCCGGAGCACGGGTTGTGTTCACCAGGCTCTTTCCGTAATGCTCGGAACGAGATCGCCGTCCGCTTCGCCAGCGGATCAGGCTCGCGCAACGCCGGGGAATCGCGAATTGGGCAGGGACGACGGCCAGAGCCAGGATTCGGTCGGCGACGGGGAGGTCGGCCCCGGCGCGGGCGAGAGGGCCGAAGTCCCCGCACTGGCCGCGCGGTCCGGAACCCCGACTCCTGGCACTCCAGTTGAAGAGGCCCGTCGCCGCCGGCTCGCCGCAGCATTGCGCGAGAACCTCAAGCGCCGTAAGGACCAGTCCCGGCAAAAGCGCGAGCTGCAGAAGCCGGGGCCTGCCGTGTGAGCAGCGTTTCCCTCGCAGGCCGTGTCGACCCGGCCACACCTCCCGGGGATTCCCCACCCCGCGCAGCTTGCGCCCCGGCTGCGCCGCAATCGGGCGAACTGATGCCCCTCTTGTGCCCGCGTAGCCTCCACCCGCGTACTTCTCCAGCCGCGCGCTCCCTCCGCGCCCAAACACGGTGACAACGATGGATCGCATTCGCATCGTCGGCGGCCGGCCCCTCCAGGGCTCCATCGCGATCTCCGGCGCGAAGAACGCCGCATTGCCGCTCATGATCGCGAGCCTGCTGACGCCCGAATCGGTCGTGCTCGACAACGTGCCGCGGCTGTCCGACGTGCGGCAGTTGATGCGCATCCTCGGAAACCACGGCGTCGACGCTTCCATCGACGGCAAGCGCGCCGGCCAGAGCGAGGAGAGCGGCGACACCATCCGCCTCAGCGCCCGCGAGATCGTCGACACGACGGCTCCCTACGAGCTCGTCTCGCGCATGCGCGCCAGCTTCTGGGTCATCGCGCCGCTGCTGGCGCGGATGGGCGAGGCCCGCGTCTCGCTGCCCGGCGGCTGCGCCATCGGCACGCGGCCGGTCGACCTGCTCCTGATGGCGCTGGAGAAGCTCGGCGCGACCATCGAGATCGACGCCGGCTATGCGGTGGCCCGCGCGCCCACGGGCGGTCTGCGCGGCGGCGAGATCATGTTTCCCAAGGTCACCGTCGGCGGCACACACACGGCGCTGATGGCGGCCGTCCTCGCGCACGGCGTCACAGTGATCGGCAACGCCGCCCGTGAGCCCGAGGTCAAGGACGTGGCGGACTGCCTGATCAAGATGGGCGCGAAGATCGAGGGCGCCGGGACCGAGCAGATCGTGGTCACCGGCGTCGGATCGCTGTCCGGGACCCGTCATGCCGTGCTGCCGGACCGGATCGAGACGGGAACCTACGCCATGGCCGTCGCCATGGTGGGCGGCGACGTGCTGCTCGAAGGCTCGCGCCCCGACCTGCTGCAGGCGGGGCTGGACGTCCTGACCCGGGCGGGCGCGGAGATCACCACGACCAACGAGGGGATCCGCGTGCGGCGGAACGGACACGGCATCTCGCCCGTCGACGTCACGACCGAGCCGTTCCCGGGTTTCCCGACGGACCTGCAGGCGCAGTTCATGGCGCTGATGACACGCGCCAAGGGCGTTTCCCATATCCGGGAGACCATCTTCGAAAACCGCTTCATGCATGTGCAGGAGCTGGCCCGCCTTGGCGCGAAGATCCGGCTCGACGGCGACCTCGCCATCGTCGAGGGCGTTTCTTCCCTGAAGGGCGCGCCCGTGATGGCGACGGACCTGAGGGCCTCGGTCTCCCTCGTGATCGCGGCCTTGGCGGCCGAAGGCGAGACGACGGTGCACCGGGTCTACCATCTGGACCGCGGCTTCGAGGCGCTTGAGAAGAAGCTGGGCCGCTGCGGGGCGGACGTCACGCGCATCAGCGGCGAGGGCTGACAGGCCCCACCTCGCCCAGCGGGGCCCGATGGAATGGGGTGCGGATCAGTAGGTCGGGACGGCTCCGCGTTTAGTCCCGAAGCCGGGGATGAAGCACTGGCAAGGCGCCCCGCCCGGCAAGGGCCGGCCCGTGCTGCAAGTGCCCCGCGAGGTGATGCAGACGCTGCTCAACTGGTGCGGCCTGTAGTAACCGCCTCCATAGCCCCCTCCGTAGTAGGGCGGCGGCGCGGGCCGATAGCCATAGGGCGGCGGATAGCCGAAGGGCGGCGGCGGGCGATAACCCGGCCTGTAGTAGGGATTGTAGTACTGCGCCGAGGCCGCGGCCGGCATCAGCGCGACGCCGGTCAACGCAACGAGCCCCAGCAGGATCGTCTTTCGCATTCTGTCCTCCCTGCGCGCCGCGTGGCGCACCCCGCCCTATCTCACCCTGCAAGCGCAAGCTGTGCAAGCCCAGCTTGGGCTTGTCCGAAGCTGAACCGCGCCGGCCTGAACCGGGCCTGAACCGTGTTGCGCGCCGGCGCCGCACGAATGGACAGGACCGCCATGCACTGGAACTCTGCACTGCGCCTCCCCATCTGCGGACTGAATGGGCTCGCAGCCCCCGGGGAATCAAAGGTGGAACGCTCGCGCAGCGCTTCGCCACGCAGCATGAAGGGTCGGCACATGGGTCGCTCGGATCTGGAACATCTCAAGCTCGTCGCGCTGGACACTGACGATCTCGCCGTCATCTCCGCCCATTTGCAGGACTCCGTCCTCAAGGTGGCGGACATGGCCTGGCTGCCGCGGCAAAGCCGCTTCGCGCTCGTCGCGAACAGGTTCGACTGGGAGTCCGCCGGCCAGGGCCTTTATCTCCGACGCCGCACAGGCCTGCATTTCGACCGGGTGCTGCGCGTCAGGCGGACGAAAATCCGGACGGACGCTCCGGAGGCCGTGCTGAACCTGCTGGCCGTGACCTTCGAGGAGACCGATTCCCCCTCCGGCCTCGTGACCCTGTTCTTCTCCGGAGGCGGCGCCGTACAGCTCGAGGTCGAGTGCCTGGAGGCCCAGATGAGCGACCTCGGCCCGGCCTGGGAGACCAGCGCCAAGCCGGTGCACGAGGCCGAAGGCCAGGACCGCCGCGCTTCGCTCGGGGACTGACACCCGCGCCGACACCTGATAGGAGCACAGCGGCGACGGCCGCGCCCGCGTCGGCTGCGCCCCCTCCCCACGGGGAGGGAACGACGGCGTGACGCGGACGAGGAAGCCTGCCGATGCCTTTGCGGCTAGACGCCCGATCCGCCGATTTCGAGGCCTCCTTCCGCGCGCTGCTCGCCATGAAGCGCGAGGTTTCGGAGGACGTCGACCTCGCGGCGAAGTCGATCATCGAGGATGTCATCGCACGCGGCGATGCGGCGCTCCTGGACTTGACGCGGCGCTTCGACCGGCTCGAGCTGACCCCCGCCACGCTCGCGATCTCGGCCGCGGAGATCGAGGCGGCTGTGAGCCGGTGCGACCGCGCCGCGCTCCAGGCCCTGTCCCTCGCCCATGACCGCATCACCGCCTATCACGAGCGCCAGAGGCCGGCCGACGACCGCCACGTCGACGCGCTCGGCGTGGAGCTCGGCCACCGCTGGACGGCGGTGGAGGCCGCGGGCCTCTACGTGCCCGGCGGCACCGCGAGCTACCCTTCGTCCGTGCTGATGAACGCCGTCCCGGCCCGGGTGGCGGGCGTGCCGCGCATCGTGATGGTGGTTCCCTCCCCCGACGGGGAGCTCAACCCGCTCGTGCTCGCCGCAGCGCGCCTGGCCGGCATCTCGGAGATCTACCGGATCGGCGGCGCGCAGGCCGTGGCGGCCCTCGCCTACGGCACGCAGACCATCGCGCCGGTGGCCAAGATCGTGGGACCGGGCAACGCCTATGTCGCCGCCGCCAAGCGCAGGGTGTTCGGGCAGGTCGGCATCGACATGATCGCCGGGCCTTCCGAGGTCGTGATCATGGCGGATGGGCGCGCCAATCCCGACTGGATCGCCGCTGACCTGCTGGCCCAGGCCGAGCACGACACGGCCGCGCAATCCATTCTCGTCACCGACAGCGCTTCGCTGGCGGACGCCGTTTCGGCCGCCGTGGAGCGGCAGCTCACGACGCTGCCCCGTCGGGACATCGCCGCCTCGAGCTGGCGCGACAACGGGGCCATCGTCATCGTCGCGAGCCTGGCGGCCTCGATCCCCCTCATCGACCGGCTCGCGCCAGAGCACCTCGAGATCGAATCCGAGGACGCCGAAGCGCTCGCGGCGGGAATCCGCAACGCCGGCGCCATCTTCCTCGGCAGCCATACGCCGGAGGCCATCGGCGACTATGTCGGCGGCCCCAACCACGTGCTTCCGACGGCGCGCTCGGCGCGCTTCTCCTCGGGGCTCGGCGTGCTCGACTTCATGAAGCGCACCTCCATCCTGAAGTGCGGCCCGGAACAGCTGCGAGCCCTGGGCCCAGCCGCCATCGCGCTCGGCGAGGCCGAGGGGCTGGGCGCGCATGCCCGCTCCGTGGCGATCCGCCTCAACCTCGCGTGAGCCCGTGACCAGGAGAACCGGAGAGAACGCCGACGGACCGCAGCGCGAGGAGGGCGCCGCCGAGCCGGCCCACAACCCGCGCCGGCGGCTTCTGGCGATCACGCTCGACGACGTTTCGATCGGCCGTGGCGCACCCGAGCAGGAGCACGAGCGCGCGGTCGCGATCTACGACCTCATCGAATCCAACCGCTTCGGGCTGCCCAGCCACGAGGGCGGCCCCTACACGCTGCATCTCGGCCTGGTGTCGAACAAGCTCGCTCTCGAAGTGCGCGAGGCCGATGGCCGCCAGGTCGTGACCCACATCCTCTCCCTCGCGCCGTTCCGCCGGGTGGTGAAGGACTATTTCATGGTGTGCGAGAGCTACTACGCCGCCATCCGCACCGCGAGCGCGGCCCAGATCGAGGCCATCGACATGGGGCGGCGCGGGCTCCACAACGAAGCCGCCCAGATCCTCCTGGAGCGGCTGGAGGGCAAGGTCGAACTGGATTTCGACACGGCCCGGCGCTTGTTCACGCTCATCATGGCCTTGCACTGGAAGGCATGACGCATGAGCGGCGGGGGCGCGGGGCGGCGGGTCGGCGCGGTGCTGTTCACCTGCGCGCTCAACTCGGTCCGCTCGCCGATGGCCGAATGCATCGCGCGCCACTTCTTCGGCCGCTCGACCTACGTGCAGTCGGCGGGCGTGCGGAAGGGCGATACCGACCCCTTCATGGTGGCCGTGCTGGATGAGATCGGGATCGACGCCTCCAAGCACAAGCCGCGCACGCTGGCCGAGCTGGAGGATTGGGAGGGGCTCAACTTCGACCTGATCGTCAGCCTCTCGCCGGAGGCGCACCACCAGGCACTGGAGCTGACCCGCACGAGCGCCGCCGAAGTCGAGTACTGGCCCACCCAGGACCCCACCGCCGTCACGGGCTCCCGCGAGCAGATGCTCGACGCATACCGCGACGTGCGCGAAGGCCTGATCAGGCGCATCAAGGAGCGCCTGGGCGGGTAGAGGCGGGAGCATCACCGATCCTCATAGATGGAAGAAACCCGGTAATTCGGAACATCCAACGTCCTCATGCCGAGGAAGCTCCGGACGTGTCCGGGGCTGTCTCGAAGCACGGCGGCGGGTGAGGAGATGGTGCGCCAGCCTGATTGCGGTGGTTCGAGACGCCCGCTGTGCGGGCTCCTCACCATGATGGAGGTTGATGGGGCCGCATGCAGCAGGAGCGCGCCCGTCACTCCGCCGCGGTGCGCGTCGCGCGCCATTGCGCGATGAGGGCGCGAAGGGCGGCGGGCTTCAGCGGCTTGTTGAGGACGTGGACGTTCTTCTCGGCCGCGGCGTCCCGCACGGCGGGGGAGCGGTCGGCGGTGAGGAGGATGGCGGGCGTGTCCGCGCCGATCTTCCAGCGCATCGCGGTGATCGCCTCCAGGCCGTCCTCCTCATCGAGGTGGTAGTCGGCGATCACGACGTCGGGCATGCCCTTGCGGCGATTGAGGGCCTGCTGCGCCTCCTTGATGCTGCCGGCGGTGAGCACCGTGCAGCCCCAGCCGCTCAGCAGCGTGCGCATGCCGTCGAGGATCGCGGGCTCGTTGTCGATGCATAGGATCGTCGTGCCCGCGAGCGCCGTGGCGGGCTTGGGCGCACTCGAGGCCTGGGAGGCCATCGCCGGCAGAGCGGCCGCGGTCGCCAGCTCCACCGAGAAGACGGAGCCCTTGCCCACCTGCGACTGCAGCCGGATAGGGTGGTCCAGCACCTTGGCGATGCGCTCCACGATCGACAGGCCGAGGCCGAGCCCGCGGGCCTCGCGCGCGCCCTGGTCAAGACGCTGGAACTCCTTGAACACGGCCTTCTGCTTGGACGGCGGGATTCCGAGCCCGGTGTCCCAGACCTCGACGAGCAGCTTGCCCTTGCGGCGGCGGCAGCCCACCAGAACCTTGCCGCGCGGGGTGTACTTGATGGCGTTCGAGACCAGGTTCTGCAGCAGGCGGCGCAGCAGCCGCCGGTCGGAACGCACCGTCAGCGTGCACGGCACGAAGGCGAGCTTCAGCCCCTTCTCCTGCGCCACCGGCGCGAATTCCAGCTTGAGCTGGTTCAGGATGTCCTCGATCCGGAAGCTCGAGACCTCCGCCTTCATCGCCCCGCTGTCGAGGCGCGAGATGTCGAGCAGCGCCGTGAGGATCTCCTCCACCGCCTCGAGCGAGGCGTCGACGTTCTCCGCGAGACGCCCATCGCCGGTCTGCCGGTCGCGCTCGACCAGGGACGTCGCGTAGAGCCGGGCCGCGTTGAGCGGCTGCAGGATGTCGTGGCTGGCGGCGGCGAGGAAGCGCGTCTTGGATATGTTGGCCTCATCGGCCTGCGCCTTGGCGGCCCCGAGTTCCTGGTTCAGCCGCATGAGCTCCTCGGTGCGCTCGCGCACGCGGCGCTCCAGGTTCTCGTTGGCGCGCTCCAGCGCCTCCTCCGCAGCCACCGTCGCGGTGATGTCGGTGTAGGTGGTCACGATGCCGCCATCCGGCATGTGGGCCGAGCGAATCTCGATGACGGTGCCGGTGGTGTGCAGGCGCACGCGCACTGGCTCCACATCGTTGACGAAACTCTCCAGCCGCATGGCGACGAAGTCGTCGGGCTCGCCCGGGCCGTAGGAGCCGCGGGCGGCGTTGTAGCGCACGATCTCGTCGAGGCCGGCTCCCACGCGGGCGAGGTCGTTGGGGAGCTGGAAGAGGTCCTGGAACTCGCGGTTCCAGGACATCAGGCGCAAATCCTTGTCGAACACGGTGATGCCCTGGCGGGCATGGTCGAGCGCGTGCTGCAGCAGGTCGCGGTTGTACTGGATGGCCGCGGAGGCGTCGTCGAGCAGCTTCAGCGCGGCCTTCTTGGTGACGTTGCGCCGGCGGAGCAGCAGCGAGAGGACGAGCCGCGAGGAGGCCGCGCCGATGGCCGAGGCGAGCAGGTGCTCGGCATATCGCAGCAGGTGGATGTCGGCCTCGCGGCCGGGCTCCAGCACGAGGTTGCGGCTCCGGGCGAAAGCGTCGAAGGAGCTCGCCGTCTGCTCGGCGCCCAGGTACCGCGTAACGGTCACGCGCAGCTCATCGACGGTGACCGCCGTACGCCAGAGCCGGAACGGCTGCGCCATCGTTGGCATGTCGGGCGAGACGAAGGCGCTCGCCTGCAGGCGCTCGATGGGCGTCGCCGAGCGCGCGAGCGAGAAGGTGATATAGGCTGCGATGTTGAAGCCGATGCTCCATAGCGCGCCGCGGGTGATGTCCTGCAGGCCGAAGCCGTAGCTGCTGGAACGCGCGCCGAGCGCATTGAAACCCAGCCAGTCGATGCCCAGCCTCGAGATCGGCTCCAGGAAACTGGGGTCGGCGACGCTGGGAATGAGCAGCATGAAGGTCCAGACGGTCAGGCCTGCGATGAGCCCGGCGGTCGCGCCCTGCGCGTTGCCCCGCCGCCAGAAAAGGCCGCCGAAGAACGCCGGCGCGATCTGCGCGATGGCCGCGAAGGAGATGAGGCCGATCGACGCCAGAGCCGCTTCGCCCATGTTGCGGTAGTAGACCCAGCCCAGGAGGAGGATGAGCAGGATGGCGCCGCGCCGGATGGCGAGGATCAGGCCGCCCATGTCGCCCGCGGCGACGCCGGGCTCCTCGTTCCTTCGCCACCAGGCGGAGCCACCGGCCAGCTGGCCCAACGCCCGGCGGCGCAGGACGAGCGGCATCACCAGGTGGTTCGAGACCATGATCGCGAGCGCGACCGACTCGACGATCACCATGGCGGTTGCGGCCGAGAGCCCGCCGATGAAGGTGAACAGGGCCACCAGCCCCTGGTTCTCCATCAGCGGCAGGACAAGGACGGTCATGTCCCGGTCGACGCCGGCGGGCAACATGAGGTCGCCGGCGACGGCGAGCGGGATGACGAAGATGTTGATGAGAACGAGGTAGAGCGGGAACATCCAGGCGGCGCGCGCCGTATCCTCCTCGCCACGGTTCTCGACCACGGCGACATGGAACTGCCGGGGCAGCAGCAGGATGATGGAGCCCGACAGCGTGGTGACCACCAGGAAGGAGAACCAGCCCGCCCCGCGGTCCAGAATCGGCGTGGTCGTCGCCTGATCGGCCATGCGGGCGAAGAGGTCCGTCGGGCCGCCGAAGGTCACGAACGTGACGGTGTAGCCGACGACGAGGAAAGCGATGAGCTTGATGATGGATTCGGTGGCGATGGCGAGCATCAGGCCGTCCTGGTGCTCTGTCGCGTCCACGTGCCTCGTGCCGAAGGCGGTGGCGAAGCCGGCGAGCACGAGCGCGATGAAGAGCGCGAGATCGCCGAACGCGGGGACCGCCTGGGTGGTGACGCCAGGCTCCAGCACCTCCAGCATCGTGGTGAGCGAGGAGGCGATGGCCTTGAGTTGCAGCGCGATGTAGGGCACCGAGCCGATCACGGCGATGAGCGTGACCAGCGCCGCCACGCGCTCGCTCTTGCCATAGCGGGAGGCGACGAAATCAGCGATCGAAGTGATGTTCTGCGACTTCGCGAGCCGTACCACCCGCCGCACCATGGGGTAGCCCACGCCCATGACGATGATCGGGCCGATATAGATCGCCAGGAAATCCAGCCCGGAGCGCGACGCAAGGCCCACCGAGCCGAAGAACGTCCAGGAGGTGCAAAAAACCGCCATCGCAAGGGCGTGCACGGTGCTTCGGGCGCCGCCCGCCATCCAGCGCCGGCCGGCGGTGTCGCCGTAGTGCGCGACCGCGAACAGCGCGCACAGATATGCGAGCGCCGCCAGAACGACCACCCACCCCGCCAGCATCATGCGCGGCATTCCTCCACTGGCTGCACGACGGAAACCCTCCGCGTTCAGCGCGCCACCATCCCTTTTTGCACGAGAATACCGGGGAACACGCCGCAACGGTAGCAGACCTTGGTCAGTGCGACGCCCCCGCGAGCGGCGGGAACCCGGTGCTCGCAGCTCACGCCCGGCGCTCTTTGGTTGGCCCCCAACCTGAACACAACCTTGTCTTTCAATCAGCGCCTGATCCGCTAGTCTTCGCACCAGCCCGGAGTGCGGTTCAAGAGCGGCGGCGGGCCCGCAAGCGGATCTGGGGGTTGCAGTGCTGAACGAATTCAAAGCCTTCGCCATGCGCGGCAACGTCGTCGACCTCGCCATCGGCGTGATCATCGGCGCCGCCTTCGGCAAGATCGTCGACTCCGTCGTCAACGATCTCATCATGCCCATCATCGGCGCGATCGTCGGCGGGCTCGATTTCTCCAACTACTACCTGCCGCTCTCCAGCAAGGTGCAGATGGGCCTGGGCTACGAGGACGCGAAGAAGGCCGGCGCGGTGCTCGGCTACGGCAATTTCTTCACCGCGCTGCTGAGCTTCCTCATCATCGCGTGGGTGCTGTTCCTCGTCGTGAAGGGCATCAACCGCATGAAGCTTGCGCCGCAGCCTGCCGCAGCGCCCGCCCCGCCCACCAAGGAAGAGGTGCTGCTGACGGAGATCCGGGACCTGCTGGCAAGGCGCGCGGTGTAGGGGCCGGTCGAAGGGGCCAGCCCGGCCCACGGAACTCGTCATCGCGAGGAGCGCAGCGACGCGGCGCTCCAGATGCTCGGCGCCAGCCGGGCGTCGTTGCGTGCGCACGCCGCGCTGGGTTGCTTCGCTACGCTCGCAATGACGAGGCAGCCCTACCGGTCCGATGACGGCGGACCGACTACGCCGCCTTGGCTTCCGCCGCCCGGCCGTAGAAGCTCTCGCCCTTCGCCGCCATGTCGCGCAGGAGCTGCGGCGGGTTGAACCGCTCGCCATGCTTCGCCGCCAGCGCATCGCAGAGCGCCACGAAGCGCTTGGCGCCCATGCCGTCGATGTAGGACAGCGTGCCGCCGGTGAACGGCGCGAAGCCGAAGCCGATGATGCTGCCGACATCCGCTTCGCGCGGGTCGGTGACGATGCCCTCCTCCATGGCGCGCGCGGCCTCGATGGCCTGCACCACCAGGAAGCGCTGCTTCAGCTCGGTGACATCCAGCGCATCCGGATCCAGCGTCGTCGCGGCGAGGTCCTTCAGCCCGGGCCAGAGCGTCTTCGGGCCCTTCTCCGGATAGTCGTAGAAGCCCTTGCCGTTCTTGCGGCCGAGGCGGCCATTGCCCTCCACCATGGCGGTGAGGAGACGCTCCTGCACGGGGTCCACCGCCGTGTCGCCGAGCTGCTGCTTCGTCGCCTTGACGATGCGTAGCGCGAGGTCGATCGCCACCTCGTCGTTGAGCGACAGCGGCCCCACCGGCATGCCGGCCATCTTGGCCGTGTTCTCGATCATCGCCGCAGGCACGCCCTCAGCCAGCATCAGGTGACCCTCGCGCAGATACGCGCCGACGCAGCGGTTGGCGTAGAAGCCGCGGGCGTCGTTGACCACGATGGGCGTCTTCTTGATGGCGCGGACGAAATCGAGCGCGACGGCGAGCGCCGTGTCGCCCGTCTTCTCCGCCTTGATCACCTCAACCAGCACCATCTTCTCCACCGGCGAGAAGAAGTGGATGCCGATGAACTGCTCCGGCCGCTGCGAGGCCTTGGCGAGGCCCGTGATCGGCAGCGTCGAGGTGTTGGAGCCGAAGATGGCGTCCGGCCGCATCGCGGCCTCGGCCCGCGCGATGGCTTCCGCCTTCACCCGGGGATCCTCGAACACGGCCTCGACCACGAGGTCGCAATCGCCCAGCGCCGCATAGTCGGGCGTGGCCGTAATGCGCGCCAGCAGCGCGTCGCGGTCCGCGGTCTTGGCGCGGCCCTTCATGATCTGGTCGGTCATCAGCTTGTGCGAGAGCGCCTTGCCCTTGTCAGCGCTCTCCTGGTCGCGGTCGATCAGCACCACCTCGATCCCGGCATTCGCCGTGACATAAGCGATGCTCGCGCCCATGAAGCCGGCTCCGAGCACTCCGAACTTCTTCAGCGCGGTAGGCGGCACGTCCTTGGGACGGCGCGCGCCCTTGTTCAGCTCCTGCGTGGAGAGGAACAGCGTGCGGATCATCGCCCCCGCTTCCGGCGAGCGCAGCACCTTGGCGAACCAGCGGCTTTCGACCTGCAAAGCGAGGTCCATGGGCAGCTGCAGGCCCTCGAAGACGACATGCAGGATCGCCTTCACGGCGGGATAATTGTCCTGCGTCTCGCGCCGGTAGATGGCGTTCGCGGCGGGCCAAATCATCATGCCTTGTGGCGAGAACACCCGGCCGGAGGGGGCCTTCCAGCCCTTCTCGTCCCAGGGCTGCACGGCCTTGCCGCCGCCGGTGATGTAGGCTTTCGCACGGGCCACGATCTCGGCGCGCGGCGCGACCTCGTGCACAAGGCCCATGGTCTTGGCGGCGGGAGCGCGGATCTGCTCGCCCTTGAACAGCATCTGCAAGGCGTCGCCCGTCTGCATCAGCCGCGCCACGCGCTGCGTGCCGCCCGCGCCGGGGAACAGCCCCACCTTCACCTCGGGCAGGCCGACGCGGGTGGAGGGATCCTCCGAGACAACGCGGTAGTGGCAGGCCAGAGCCAACTCGAACGCGCCGCCGAGGCACACGCCGTTCACCGCAATGGCGAAGGGCTTGCCGCAGGTCTCGAGCCGCCGGTAGAGCAGCGTCAGCTTGCGCGACTCCTCGAAGAAGAAGCGCATCGCCTCCTCCTCGCCCTTGCTCTTGCGCAGGGCGTGGAATTGCGCGCCCAGCCCCTGCAGCATCGAAAGGTCTGCGCCGCCGGAGAAGCTCTCCTTGCCGGAGACGATGACGCAGCCCTTCACCGCGGGATCGGCGACGACGGCGTCGATGAGCCCGGCGAGTTCCTCCATCACCTGGGGGGTGATGACGTTCATCGAACGGCCCGGCACGTCCCAGGTCGCGAGCATGACGCCGTCGGCGTCGGTCTCGGTGCGGAAATTCATGAGGTCCATGGTGGTCTCCTGTCCGTCCGCCGTCACACGCGCTCGATGATCGTGGCTGTGCCCATGCCCGCGCCGATGCACAGGGTCACGAGCGCGGTGCTCTTGCCGGTCCGCTCCAACTCGTCCAGCGCCGTGCCTAGGATCATCGCCCCCGTCGCGCCCAGCGGATGGCCGAGCGCAATCGCGCCGCCATTCGGGTTCACCTTGGCGGCGTCGAGATCGAAGGCCTGCATGAAGCGCAGCACCACCGCGGCGAAAGCCTCGTTGACCTCGAAGAGATCGATATCGGCGATGGACATGCCGGCGCGGGCGAGCACCTTGCGGGTGACGTCCACCGGCCCGGTCAGCATCAGAGCCGGCTCGGAGCCGATGTTGGCGAAGGCGCGGATGCGCGCGCGCGGCTTCAGCCCCGCAGCCTGCCCGGCCTTCTCGTTGCCGATGAGGATCGCCGCCGCGCCGTCCACGATGCCCGACGAGTTGCCGGCGTGGTGCACATGCTTGACGGCCTCGACCTCCGGATGCGCCTGGATGGCGACGGCGTCGAAACCGCCCTGCTCGCCCATCATCGCGAAGCTCGGCTTGAGCGAGGCCAGCGACTGCATATCGGTGGCGCGCATGTGCTCGTCGCGGTCGAGAAGCGTGAGGCCGTTCACGTCCTTCACCGGCACGACGGACCGGGCGAAGCGCCCGTCGTCCCAAGCCGCCTTGGCGCGGCGCTGGCTCTCGACGGCGTAGGCGTCGACGTCGTCGCGCGAGAAGCCGTACTTGGTGGCGATGAGATCTGCCGACACGCCCTGCGGCATGAAGTAGGCCTTGATCGCGATAGCGGGATCGACCGGCCACGCCCCGCCGGATGCCCCGATGCCGATGCGGCTCATGCTCTCCACGCCGCCGGCGACCGCCATGTCCTGCTGGCCCGCCATCACCTGCGCCGAGGCGAAGTTCACGGCGTCGAGGCCGGAAGCGCAGAAGCGGTTGATCTGCACGCCGGGAACGCCGTTCCCGTAGTCCGCCGCCAGCGCCGCGGCGCGGGCGATGTCGCCGCCCGCCTCGCCGACGGGATCGACGCAGCCGAGCACCACGTCGTCGACGAGCGTGGTTTCGAGCGCGCTGCGGTCCTTGAGGGCCGTCAGCGCGGCCGTGGCCAGCCCGAGCGAGGTCACCTCGTGCAGTGAGCCGTCCGGCTTGCCGCGCCCTCGCGGCGTGCGCACCGCGTCGTAGATGAACGCCTCTGGCATCGTCGTCTCCCTGTCCCGGCGCTTTGCGTCCGGCTTTCTCAATTGGTCACCGCAGCGGCGGCCTATTGTGACTCACGCAAACCCCGCCGTCATCGCGAGGAGCGCAGCGACGTGGCGACCCAGGGGCCGGGCGTGACGCGGCATGGTGGCCAGCGCCCCGCTCCTGGGTTGCTTCGCTGCGCTTGCAATGACGCTCTGCATCAGAACGCTTCTTCCGGCATCGCCATGACCGCATCCGCACCCGCCGTAATCCGCGCGAGGTGCGCCGACGTTTCGGGCAGAACCCGCTCCATGAAGAACCGCGCCGTGGCGAGCTTGGCGTCCATCCGTGCGGCCAGCCCCGCGGCGTCTTCGCCATGCGCTTCGGACTTCACCCGAAGCGCGGCCTCCGCGATGCGGACCCACATCACTCCCATGGCCGTCAGCCCGAAGAGGTGCATGTAGTCCGTCGCGCCGGCGCCGGCATGGTCGGGCCGCGCCATGGCGTTCTGCATGAACCACATCGTCGCCTGCTGCAGGTGCTGCAGCGCCGCCGAGGCGGGCTTCACGAAGCCGGCCAGCGCCTCGTTCGAAGCGACGCCCTTGAGGTACGCGCTGGACTCGCCGAAGAACGCGGTCACCGCGCGCCCGCCGTCGCGGGGCAGCTTGCGGGCGACAAGGTCCAGCCCCTGGATGCCGTTTGCGCCCTCGTAGATCATGGCGATGCGGGCGTCCCGGACGAACTGCTCCATGCCCCATTCGGCGATGTAGCCGTGCCCGCCGAACATCTGCTGAGCCTTCACCGTGTTGTCGAAGCCGAGATCGGTGAGCACGCCCTTCAGCACGGGCGTCATGAGCCCCAGCATGTCGTCCGCCACCTGCCGCTCGCGCTCATCCTGGCTGCGATGGGCGACGTCGCTCTGCAGCGCGGTCCACAGGTAGAGCGCGCGGGAGGCCTCGTTGATGGCGCGGATCGTCATCAGCGTGCGCCGGACGTCGGGGTGCACGATGATCGGGTCCGCCGCCTTGTCCTTCGCCTTGGGCCCGGTGAGCGCACGGCCCTGCAGGCGGTCCTTCGCGTAGGCCACCGCGTTCTGGTAGGCGACCTCCGCCTGGGCGAGCCCCTGGATGCCGACCGCCAGCCGTGCCTCGTTCATCATCACGAACATGGCGTTCAACCCGCGATGCGGATCCCCGACGAGCCAGCCCGTCGCGCCGTCGTAGTTCATCACGCAGGTGGCGTTGCCGTGGATGCCCATCTTGTGCTCGATCGAGCCGCAGGCGACGCCGTTTCGCGCGCCCAGTGAGCCGTCCGCGTTCACGAGGCGCTTCGGCACGAGAAACAGCGAGATGCCCTTCACGCCCTCCGGCGCGCCCTCGATGCGGGCGAGCACGAGGTGCACGATGTTGTCGGCCAGATCGTGCTCGCCGGCCGAGATGAAGATCTTCGTGCCAGAGATGGCGTAGCTGCCATCGGGGTTGGCGACCGCCTTCGTCCTGATGAGCCCGAGATCCGTGCCGCAATGCGGCTCCGTCAGGTTCATGGTCCCGGTCCACTCGCCGGTGATCATCTTCGGCAGGAAGGTCGCCTTCTGCTCCGGCGAGCCGTGCCGGTGCAGCGCCGCGATCGCGCCCATCGTCAGGCCGGGATACATCGAGAGGGCCATATTCGCCGACGAGGTGAACTCGTTCACGACGGCCGCCAGCGCATAGGGCAGGCCCTGCCCGCCATACTCCGGGTCGGCGGCGAGGCCGATCCAGCCGCCTTGCGCGAAGGCGTCGTAGCCTTCCTTGAAGCCGCTCGGCGCGTGCACGGTCCCGTCCGGATCGCGGCGGCAGCCTTCCACGTCGCCGCTGCGGTTCAGCGGCTGCAGCACGTCCTCGCAGAGTTTGGCGGCTTCCCCGAGGATGGCGTCGAGCGTGTCCGGCGTGAGCTCCGCGAAGCCGGGCAGGTTGCCGTAACGCTCGATGCGGAAAACATCCTGGAGCAGGAAGCGCACGTCGTCGACCGGGGCGCGATAGCTCGGCATGAAGAAGGCTCCATGGCGGGATGGGCGAGGCCCACCAGATAGTTCAGATATAAACCATAGAACGCCGTTTTGCAAAGCGGCGGGCGGGCGCGCCCCTCAGTTGCAATCTCATTAAGGCTCTGAGCGTGGAAATTAACCTGATCTTTACCACGATTGAGAACAGTCGGTCGGCGCACCCTGGCGCGCGGACCCTCTCCCGGGTCCGTGATTCCCGCCGGCGAGCGGCGCAGCCCTTGACCAAGGAAGGGGGGACCATGCCCTCCGAGGCGGACGCGACCATGAAGCAAGGCATGCCCTGGAGCATCAAGGGTGTCGAAGCCAGCGCCCGTGACGCGGCGAAGGACGCCGCGCGTCGCGCCGGCATGACCCTGGGTGAATGGCTGAACACCGTGATCGCCGAGACCGCCGCAGATCGCGACGGCCGCGAGCAGGGCGAAAGCCCGGAACAGCGCATCGACGACGCCACGGTGGAAGCGCGCCTGGAACGGCTGCACCGCTACGCAGCGGAAACCTCGGCCCGCGCCAGCGGCGTCAACAACCTCGCCAGCATTCTCGACCGCGCGATAGAGCAGTCCCGCCTGCACGCCTCGCAGGTGGAGGACCGCACGGCCGGCGCGCTGGATTCCATGGTGCGCTGGATCGAGCGCACCGACCGCCAGCGCCGCGACGAACTGGGCAGCCTCGCCCACGCGCAGGAACGCACCTCCTTCGCCCTGCGGGAGGCGCTGACGCTGGTCACGTCACGCCTCGATTCGCTGGAGCACGCCTTCGAGACCGGCCGCGAGCGCGAGCTGGGGCCGATGCGGTCCGCATTGCAGCGCCTGGAGAGCCGGATCGACGACCTCGGACAGCGCGAGGCTGAAGGACCCGTCCCCGCCAAGGTCGCGGCCACCCTGCATCAGCTCGAGGCGCGGCTGGTCGAGATCGCGGCCAAGCTCGAACAACGCAGCGAACCCGTGGAGATGGCGATCTCGCCCGAGCGCATCGCCCGGATCGAGTCCACGCTGGGGTCTCTCGTCGACACGCTGGCGGGCAAGCTCGCAAAGCAGGACCCCGCCCCCACCGGCGATCCCGAACGAACCGTGGCCAGCGGCGATCCCGCCAGCTTCGACGACATCCTGGCCCAGATCCGCGCCCGCCAGGAAGCGCTGCTCGATGCCTCCGAGCGGGACGCGACGCAGGCTTCGTCCGATCACCTCACCAGCGCGCAGTTCGAAACGCTGCTGTCGGGCATATCGGGACTGACGCGCCGCCTCGACGACCTGCACCACGCCGAGCGTCCCTCGCAGATCGACGATCTCCGCAGCGATCTCTCCGGCATCGCCGCCGCGGTCCGCACGCTCTCGCCGCGTGGGGACATGGGCGCGCTGGAATCCGCCCTGCGCGAGATCGGCGGCCAAGTCGCCGCGCTCGGGGATCGCCTCGACGGGATGCAGGCCGGCGGCTCCGCCGATGGTGCGGCCATCATCGATCCCAAGGCCATCGAGGCCCTGCAGACCTCCGTCGACGAGATCCGCTGGACCCTCGGCGCGATGCGGGACGCCAAGGGCGAGCCGGACCACCAGCGTTTCGAGCAGCAGCTCTCCGATCTCGCCGGCCGCATGGACACCCTCGCGCGCCGCGAGCCAGACCCCGCGATGGCCGAGATCACCGGCCGCCTGGCGCAGCTCCAGGACTCCCTCGAAACCCGCATGGCCGCCGCTCCGCAGACCGGCGCGCTGGAAGGGCTGCTGCATTCGCTGCGCGAGAAGATGGACGAGGCGAGCCGCCCCGACGGCGCCGGCCACTCTCTCGACGCGCTCGAGCGCCAGATCTCGGCCATGACGAGCGCCCTGGAGCGCACTGACGAGAACTTTGCTGCCCTCAGGGCCATGGAAGGCTCGATCACCGAGCTGTTCACCCGTATCGAGGAGACGCGGCGCAGCACCGTCGAGGCCGCCGAGAGCGCGGCGCAGCGTGCGGCTGAGGCGGCTCTCCGCGCGATGCCCGAGGCCCCGCGCGCGGAAGCGCCGGACCGCCGCACGTCGCAGGCCCTCGAGGCCGTGCAGGACACGATGGAGCGCATCGTCGACCGCCTCTCGATGCTGGAGTCCGACATCACGCAGGACCGTGAGCGGCTGTTCGAGGTCGCGGAGCGGGCGGTGAAGTCGCAGGCCACCCAGGACACCAGGGCGGCGCTGGACGCGAGGCAGGCCGAGCAGTCCCAGAACGCCGCGCAGAAGATCGCCGCCGCGGCGGCCGCGGCCCACGCCGCGCGCCAGGCCGAAGCCGCGAACCGGGCGGAGGCCAGGAGCCCTGAGGGCAAGCACCCCGAGGCGAAGCCGCCCCAGGCCAAGCTGCCCGAGGCTAAGATCCCCGAGATGGACGCCTCCGAGGCCGCTTCTCCAGATCTCAGGGTCCATGACGCCAGGCTTCCGCCGCCGGCCGTCTCTCCGGCCGATGCGAAGGCGCTCGCCGCCGCCGCCCGCGCCAGCATGATCCCGCTCGGCCCGCACGAGGCGGAACCGGCCGAAGCAGCAGCGCCCACTCCCGAGGCCAGCATCTTCGCAGGCGCGACCGTGCTGCCCGACGACATGCTGCTCGAGCCCGGCACCGGCCGCCCTCCGGCGGCGCTGATGGAACCTGCGATGGAGGCGCCGGCCGAGCCGGCCTCGCAGGATTCGGCGATGTCGAGCTTCATCGCTTCGGCGCGGATGGCCGCCCAGTCCGGAGCGGCCAAGCCGACCTCGCGCGCAGCGGCGAAGGCCCAGCGGGCCGCCGAGGCCTCGGCCAAGGTCTCCGCCGCCGAGGGCGCCGACGCGGCGCTGGCCGGCGTAGCCGATCCGCTCCAGTCGGAGCCCAAGCTCAACCCGCCGCGCGGCCTGCAGCGCCGGCGGATGATCCTGCTCGCCCTCGCCGCCGCCGTGCTCGCTGCGGGATCGGCGCAGATCGCGCGCAACGTCCTGTCGGACAACCCTGCGGAACAGCAGCAGGACGCGGCTCCCGCACTTGCCCCCGCACCTGCGCCCGTCCCTGCCCCTGTTCCCGAAGGCGACCGCCGGGGCTCCGCCCTCGAAGCCCCCGCCGCGACGCAAACCGCTGAGGCGAAAGCGCTCACGCCGGCCGCGCCCTCTCTGATGGACCCCAAGCCCCAGGCCGCAGGCGGGTTCACCCAGGCCGCGCCTGCAGACAAGCAGGCGCAGGCGTTCGTTCCCCCGCCCGTCAAGGATCCCGACACGGTGGGAGCGATCGCCTCCCAGCAGGCCGCGCCGGGCAACTCGCCGGCCGAGCCGGCCCGCGGCGGCCAGATCCAGCTGGCAGACATCCCGGTCGGCGCGCTTCCGCCCGCGCTCACGAAGGCTGCGGGCGTCGGCCAACCGGCGGCGATCTACGAGGTGGCAAGCCGTTATTTTGAAGGGCGCACCCTGCCCCGCGACGCCAAGTCGGCGGCGAAGTGGTTCGAGCGCGCGGCGAGCCAGGGCTTCGCGCCGGCGCAGTACCGCCTCGGCAGCATGTATGAGAAGGGCGTCGGCGTGACCGCCGATCCCACCATCGCCAAGAACTGGTACCGCCAGGCCGCCGACCGCGGCAACGCCAAGGCCATGCACAATCTCGGCGTGCTGATCGCGGAAGGCTCCGGCGGCAAGCCGGACTACGAGGCAGCCGCGATCTGGTTCCGCAAGGCCGCGGATCTCGGGGTCCGCGACAGCCAGTACAACCTCGCCATCCTCACCGCGCGCGGGCTCGGGGTGCAGCAGAGCCTTGCCCAGTCCTACACCTGGTTCGCGCTGGCCGCCGCCCAGGGCGACGAGGACGCCGCTCGCAAGCGCGACGAGGTGGCGAGCCGCCTGGACGCCACGACGCTGGCGACGGCCAAAGCCGCTGCCGACGCGTTCAAGCCGGGCAAGCTCGACGAGGCGGCCAACGACATCGGCGCGCCCGCCGGGGGCTGGGAGGCGGAAGTCAGCGCCGGCGCCGGCGGAAAGGCGAAGCCGCGCAACTGAGGACGGCGCAGACGCCGCGGAGCTGCGGCCCGGCCGATGACACACCCTCGCGAGAATCAACCGCGTAGACGGATGCGCCGTTGACCGGCCCATAGTCACGGTGTGTTGTCGATTGGTCCGCATACTTGGCGGACGCCATGAGAATGGCCGCACCGGGTGCTTTCGGGCATCCCGGCTTGAATCATTTGGACCGCCGCCCGTGCAGATCTATCTCCCCATCGCCGACATGCCGGTCAGCATCTTCCTGATCCTGGGCCTCGGCGCGGCCGTGGGCTTCATCTCCGGGATGTTCGGCGTGGGCGGCGGATTCCTGATGACCCCGCTGCTGATCTTCATCGGGCTGCCCTCCGCGGTCGTCGTGGCGACCGGTACGGCCCAGATCGCGGCCTCCTCCCTCACCGGCTCGATCGCCTATTGGCGGCGCAAGGCGCTGGACGTGAAGCTCGGTTCCCTGCTGCTGGCCGGGGGCCTGATCGGCACGCTCATCGGCGTGCAGTTCTTCAACAACATGCGCCGACTCGGCCAGCTCGATCTCATCATCGTGCTGTCCTACATCACGCTCCTCAGCGTGGTCGGCGGGCTGATGTTCGTCGAGAGCATCCGGGCGATGATCTCGCAGCACCGCGGCGTCGTCCCGTTGCCGCGGCAGGGTGGCAAGCACCCCTGGTATTTCCGCCTGCCGCTGCGGGTGAGGTTCCCGCGCTCCAAGCTCTACATCAGCGTGCTGCCCCTGCTCACGCTCTCGATCCTGATCGGCTTCATCGGCGCGGTGCTCGGCATCGGCGGCGGCTTCCTGATGGTGCCGGCGCTGATCTACCTGTTCAGGGTGCCCACGGCCGTCGTGATCGGCACCTCGCTGTTCCAGATCCTGTTCACGATGGTCGCGGCCGTGATCCTCCACGCGGTCACCAACCAGGCGGTCGACATCATCCTTGCGATCATCCTGGTCATCGGCGGCGTGTTCGGCGCGCAGTTCGGGGCACGCGCGGGCCAGAACATCCGCGGACACCACTTCCGGCTGCTCCTTGCGCTGCTGGTGCTTTCGGTCGGCGTCCGCTTCGCCTCCGAGATCGCCTTGCCTCCGGACGAGGTGTTCTCGCTGGGCCAGATGGAGATTCACCGGTGAACGGGCTGGCGCTCCGCCGTCGCGCGCTGCTGCTCGGGCTCCTGCTGGGCCTCGCGCCGGCGCCGGCGCTCGCCGAATCGCTGATCACCACTATCTCGTCGAGCGTAGTGAAGATCACCTCCACCTACACCGGGGCGGAGCTCGTCGTGTTCGGCGTCATCGAGCGCGATGGCCGGGAGGGCGCGCGGACCCAGGCCTATGACGTGGTGGTCACGGCGCGCGGCCCGGAAGGGTCCACCGTGGTGCGCGAGAAGGTCCGCTTCGGCCCGATCTGGGTGAACCTGAACCAGCGCAAGTTCGTGGGCGTCCCAGCGACCCTGGCCGTGCTCAGCAATCGACCCCTCGGCGATATCGCCGAGCCGCATCTGCGCCAGCGCTACCGGATCGGCCTCGAAATGAACGTCGGCGCGGGCGGGACCGACCCGGCCTGGGACGCCGCATTCCGCGACGCCCTCATCCGGCTGAAGCACGATGGCGGCCTTTACCTGGAAGATCCCCGCGGGGTCACCTTCCTCAGCGCATCGGTGTTTCGCGCCACCGTGCCGGTGCCGGCCACGGCCCCCGTCGGTCCCTACAGGGTCGACATCTCGCTGCTGTCGAACGGGGTGGAGCTGACGCGCTCCGAAACGGCGTTCGAGGTCAACAAGGTCGGGTTCGAACAGGCCGTGGCCCAGCAGGCGCGGGACCATGGATGGGGATATGGCCTGCTGACCGCCACCATCGCCCTTGCCTTCGGGTACATGGCCACCATCATCTTCCGCCGCGACTGACCGGCGGACCTTCCCGCCTTTCCACTCCCTCCGGAGACCGCCATGCAGCATCCGCCCCATCCCGCGCAGGCGAGCCATCCCGCAGCCCATCCCGACGGCGGTGCGGACTCCGGCGCCGTGCCGCACTCCGCGCTGCTGCTCGGCCTGCTCGGCGTCGTCCCGTTCGCGGCATTGGCGCTGGCCGCGTTCCTGAACCTGGAGGAGCGGGCCGGCCTGCCGACCGGCCTCGCCCGCGCCGGCCTCGTCGGCTACGGCGTCGTGATCGCGTCCTTCCTCGGCGGCATCCGCTGGGGCGTGGGACTGAACCACCCCGTCGCCGAGCACCGCGCCAGCCTGTTCGTGATGTCGGTGCTGGCGCCGCTGGTGGCGTGGGGCGCGCTGTTCATGCCGCACCCGCACGATCTCGTGGTGCTGATCGGCTGCTTCCTCGTGCTCGGCGTGTCCGACGTGGCGCTCGCCACCCGGGGGGCGGCGCCGCGCTGGTACGGCAAGCTGCGCACCATCCTCACCGCGTTGGTGGTCGGAATCCTGATCCTGGCGCTCGCGGTGCTGCCGTTCGAAACCTGAGCACGGCGCTCACCGCATTGAAGCCGGGCGCGAGCCTCAGTCCGGCCGCAGCATGGGAGAACCCACGCGGAAGATGCGGGACTGGCCGAGGATGTGCGCCGTGAGGGCCGCCGTGTCGAAGAGGGTCGAAAAGGCCTTGTCGAGCACGTTCAGCCCGCCGGCATAGGCCCCGAACGCCGGCATGACGCAGCGCCGCCCATCGGTGACGAAGCAGCGCCGCCGCACCGCGCGCCCGCGCAGGCTCACCTTGCCGACGGGATGGAGATGCCCGGTGATCTCCGCCTCGCCCGCGCCGGCCTGGGGCGCGTGGCGCAAGGTCACGCCGCCGAAGGCCAGCGATTGCAGCACGCCGCCGCCGAAGCGGCGGGGACCCCGCGGGTCGTGGTTTCCCGATAGCCAGATCCAGTTGCGTCCCTTCTGAATCCCGAGCAGCGCCTCGACGTCCGCCCCATTCATGCGATCGTCGGCCCCGTCCTCGTGAAAGGCGTCGCCCATCGCCACGATGCAGCCGGGATCGTAGCGCGTCACCACGTCCGCCAGCGCGGCGAGCGTGGCCCGGCTGTCGTAGGGCGGCAGCATGGAGCCGCGGCGCGCGAAGGCCGATCCCTTCTCGAGGTGCAGGTCGGCCACCAGCAGGATGCGGTCTTCGGCGAAGTAGAGCGCGCCGGAGCGGTCGGCGAGGAACGCCAGCCCACCCACCCGGATGACGGCTGCCTCCTGCCCGGCTTCGATGGCGCGGGTCGCCAGCGTCACGAGAGCGCCTCTTCGAACAGCACCGCTTCCGCCTCCGCCAGGATGTCCTCGGCGGCCTCGCCATAGACGGATTCGCGGCCGATCTCCAGCATCACGGAGATCGAGAGCGGGGAGACGTGGTCCAGAGGCTTGTGCACGATTCGGCCCTTGATTCGGGCCAGCATGGCCGCGAGACGCTTGAGATCCAAGAGCCCCGTCGCCGCACCCGCGCGCGTCGCCTTGAGAAGGATGTGCTGCGGCTCGTGCCGGCGCAGCACGTCGTAGACGAGGTCCGTCGACATGGTCACTTGCCGGCCGTTTTTTTCCTGTCCGGGAAAGCGCCGTTCGATGAGGCCGGAGATGATGGCGCAGTGCCGGAAGGTGCGCTTCATCAAGGCGGATTCGGCCAGCCATTCCTCGAGGTCGTCGCCCAGCATGTCCTGCGAGAACAGCTCGCCGAGCGTGACTTTCCCCTGAGTGATGGCGAAGCCGATGTCGCCCAGCCCCCAGCAGGCGATGCCGTAATCCGTCGCAACGAACCCCAGCGGCCGGAGGCGCGCCCGTTCCAGCCGGCGCGTCAGCAGCATGCCGAGCGTCTGGTGAGCCAGCCGCCCCTCGAAGGGATAGGCGACGAGGTAATAGCGCCCGCCCCTCGGGAACGTCTCGACCAGGAGCTCGTCTCGGGCCGGCAGCATGGATTTCCAGCGCTGCGCTTCCAGCCAGTCCGCGACGCCGCCCGGCATGCGCTTCCACTGCTCGGGATCCGCGAGCATCCCGCGCACGCGCTCCGCCAGGAACGTCGAGAGCGGGAACTTGCCGCCTGCGTAGGAGGGCACCTTGGGATCCGTGCCCGGCGGGGATCGCGAGGCGACGAGATCGGTCTCCACGATCGCCTCGAACCGGAGCACCTCTCCCGCGAACACGAAGGTGTCCCCGGGCGAGAGCGTCTCGCCGAAATACTCCTCCACCTCCCCCAGCACGCGCCCGCCACGCACGGGAGCGGCCGCCGCGCCGGGCTGGCGCTGCCGGGCGCGGCCGAGCCGCACCTTCAGCATCGGCTCCTCGACGATCGTGCCGACGTTCATGCGGTATTGCTGCGCGAGCCGGGGCGTGGCGACGCGCCATTTGCCGTCCTTGCCGAGGCGGATCTTGGCGAAGCGTTCATAGCTCTTCAGGGCGTATCCGCCCGTGGCGACGAAGGCGACGACCGCGTCGAAATCTTCGCGGGACAGCTGCGCATAGGGTGCGGCGGAGCTCACCTCGGCGTAGAGCGCGTCGGCCTCGAACCCGTCCGCGCAGGCCATGCCGAGCACGTGCTGGGCGAGCACGTCGAGCGCCCCTGTGCGCGCCTCCGGCGTATCCTGGGCAGCCTCGTCCACTGCATCGAGCGCGGCGCGGCATTCCAGGATCTCGAAGCGGTTGGCTGGCACCAGCAGAGCGCGCGAGGCCTCGTCGAGCCGATGGTTGGCCCGCCCGATGCGCTGCATCAGCCGGCTCGCGCCTTTGGGCGCTCCGATGTTGATGACGAGGTCCACGTCTCCCCAGTCGATGCCGAGGTCGAGGGTGGAGGTGCACACCACGGCCCGCAGCTTGCCCTGGATCATCGCCGCCTCGACCTTGCGGCGCTGCCCAACGTCCAGGGAGCCGTGGTGGAGCGCGATGGCGAGTCCATCCTCGTTCAGCCGCCACAGCTCCTGGAACACGAACTCCGCCTGCATGCGCGTGTTGACGAACACCAGGCTGGTGCGGTGCTTGCCGATGGCGTCGTAGATCTCCTGCATCGCGTAGAGCGCGGTGTGGCCGGCGAGCGGCAAGCGATGCTCGCTGTCGAGGATGTGCAGGTCGGGAGCGGCTCCGCCCGCCGCCGTCACCAGTTCGGCCATGGCGTCGGGCCCGCCCTGCGGCACGAGGTAGCGCCTCAGGTCATCCGGCTCGCGCACCGTCGCCGACAGCCCCACGGCGGCAAGGCCCGGCGCGAGGCGATGCAGGCGCGCGAGATCGAGCGACAGAAGATCGCCCCGCTTCGACGTCACCAGGGAATGCAGCTCGTCGAGGATCACGCGCTTCAAGCCGCCGAAGAACTCCCCCGCCTCGCGATGCGCCAGCAGGAGCGCGAGCTGCTCGGGGGTGGTCAGGAGAATGTCTGGCGGCCGCTCGATTTGTCGCGTGCGCTTGTGCGCCGGAGTGTCGCCTGTCCGCGTCTCGAGGCGAATCGGCAGCGCCATTTCGCGCACCGGCGTTTCGAGATTGCGGGCGATGTCGGTCGCGAGCGCCTTCAGGGGAGACACATAGAGCGTGTGGAGCCGGCCCCGCGATGTCGGGCCGCGCTCCGCGAGATCGACGAGCGTCGGCAGGAACCCCGCCAGCGTCTTGCCCGCCCCGGTGGGCGCGACGAGCAGGGCCGAGCGCTCGCGGCGCGCGACATCGAGCAGGGCAAGCTGGTGCTGCCGGGGCCGCCAGCCCCTGGCGGAAAACCAATCCAGAAAAGGGGTAGGAAGCGACTGGCGCAGGGCCGCTTCCGGCGCGCCATGCGCCGTGTCCGCGCCCACCTTCACCTCGGCCCTCGAGACGCGGACGCCGGCGCGTCCGTGGCGATCAACGTGCGATTCATCACGCCAGAGAGGCTCAACAAGTCTTTGGGTCAAGCACCACGTGCGAAACGACACAGATGGAAAGGTCGGCCTCGATCAGGGTCGCGCCATCGCCGACGACCCGCGGCCCAAGCGGCTCTGGGCCCGATCTGGAACAATTTGAGTAAAGATTTCAGGAGTTTCCCTTGTTCAAGCAGCTTTTCCCCGCCTTTCGTCGGCGTGGCGTGCGCCTCTCTGCCGCGGCGCTTCTTTTCACTGCGCCGTCCTTCCTCGCCGACGCGGCGATCAGGCCGGAGGTCAGCGACACCGTCATCCCTGGCCGCATCACCAGCGGCGTCGTCGGAAGCCTGACCTTGCGCGCGATGCTGTTGCAGGATCACCTCAGGATCGAGAATGGCGCGTTAACCTTTTCCTGCGAGTGTTTGAAGTTGAGCGTGCGTGTGCAGACTGCGCGCGGTGTCCACATCGAGAACAAGACGTTTTGCGAGTGATGGACAAAATCACGCTAGCAAAATCTGCAATCTAAAATTGCATTTCCGGGATTTTTCCAAATTTTGGTAAGTTTACGGGAAATTGGCGGGGTACCCCGCGCACTTCGGCAGGAGCACACGTCTTTGTGACGGGTATTCGCTCTCCGGTCGCGTACCATTGCTTCACATGTTGAACGGAGCCTGTTGTGAAACGTGTGGTGTCCAAATCCCGCTCACTGCGCCATGTCATTCTAGTCACACTCGGAGCCGGGCTATACTTCGCCCTGCTCGACGTTTCCGTCGCTTCAACCGACTCCATGGGCTTGGAGAAAGTTTCATCGAATGCGAGGACAGCAAGCGGCGGCGTCGGAAGCTTGACATTGAGGGCCATGTTGATGGCGAAAGCTGAAGGTGGGCCAGTGTTCGCGTGCGAATGCACAAAGATGACCCAGTTGGTCCTGACCTCGCGCGGCGTCAGGTCCGTAGCCAAGACATTCTGCGACTGAACCTGCCGGCGATGTCAAACGCGAGGCGGCAGCGCCCGGCCGGACCGTGAGCACAGCGGTGTGGAACCGTCGAGGTCTTGGAACCGCTGAGGCCGCGACCTAGTTTCCCGGCATGCGTCCGCACGACCTTCTGACGCCGACCCCGGCCGGCCTGTACTGCCCCCCCGCCGACGTGCACATCGACCCCGTCCGACCCGTGCGGCGGGCGCTGATCACGCATGGGCATTCGGATCACGCGCGGGCTGGCCACGGCGCGGTCCTCGCCACGGCCGACACCCTCGCCATCATGGGCATTCGGTACGGCGAAGGGTTCGCCGGATCCACGCAGGTCGCGGAGCTCGGCGAGCCCATCGCCATCGGACCGGTCAGCGTCACGTTTCACCCGGCCGGGCATGTGCTGGGCTCCGCGCAGATCTCCGTTCAGCAGCAGGGCCTGCGCATCGTCGCGTCAGGCGACTACAAGCGCGCCAGGGACCCCACCTGCCTGCCGTTCGAGCCCATCCCTTGCGACGTGTTCATCACGGAAGCCACGTTCGGGTTGCCTGTGTTCCGGCATCCCGATACGCGCGCAGAGGTGGACAAGCTGCTGGCCTCGGTGCGGCTCTTCCCGGAGCGCGCCCACATTGTCGGGGCCTATGCGCTCGGCAAGGCGCAGCGGCTGATGGCTCTGATCCGCGAGGCGGGCGAGGAGCGGCCCATCCACATCCACGGCGCGCTGGAGAAGCTGACCGCCTATTACACCTCCCGCGGCATCGCGCTGGGCGAAGTGCAGAAGGTGCTCCCCGCCAAGCGCAGCGATCTTGCCGGCGCCATCGTGATCTGTCCGCCCGGCCAGATCCAGGATCTCTGGTCCCGCCGCTTTCCGGATCCCGTGACCGCCTTCGCGTCGGGCTGGATGCGCGTGCGCGCCAGGGCCCGCCAGCGCGGCGTCGAGCTGCCGCTCGTCGTCTCCGATCACTCCGATTGGGACGACCTCTGCCGCACCATCCTGGAGACCGGCGCGGCGGAAGTCTGGGTGACGCACGGGCAGGAGGATGCGCTCGTGCACTGGTGCGTCACGCAGGGCATCCGCGCCAGGCCCCTGCACCTCGTCGGCTATGGCGACGAAGGCGAGGCGGAGCCGGAGGCGGCGTCCCCGGCGTCCGAGGGGAATGCGCCCAGCCCCGCAGCGGAGCCTGACGCGTGAACCGCTTCGCCGCCTTGCTCGACCGCCTCGCCTACGAACCCGGCCGCAACGCCAAGCTTCGGCTGCTCACGGACTATTTCCGCACGACCGCCGACCCGGAGCGCGGCTTCGCCCTCGCCGCCATGGCGGGTGGCCTGACCTTCGCCAACGCCAAGCCGGGGCTGATCCGCGCCCTCATCGCCGAACGCACCGATCCCGTGCTGTTCGGGCTCTCCTACGACTACGTCGGCGACCTCTCCGAAACGGTCGCCCTGCTCTGGCCCGCAAAGCCGGGCGCGAACGATACGCCGGGCCTCGCCGAGGTGATCGAAGCCCTGCAGGCGAGCCACCGCTCGGATATCCCGGGGCTGCTCACCCGCTGGCTCGACGCGCTGGACGAGACCGGACGCTGGGCGCTGCTGAAGCTGATCACCGGCTCCCTGCGCATCGGCGTGTCCGCCCGCCTGGCCAAGAGCGCCGTCGCCGGCTTGGGCGCGCTGGAGCCGGACGATATCGAGGAGGTCTGGCACGGACTCGAACCGCCCTACGAGACGCTGTTCGCCTGGGCCGAGGGGCGCGCCCCCCGTCCGGAGGCGACCGACCCCGCGCCGTTCCGCCCGCCGATGCTGGCCCACCCCATCGAGGACGGCGACTTCGACACGCTCGATCCCGCCGCGATGCTCGCGGAATGGAAGTGGGACGGCATCCGCGTGCAGGCCGTCGGGGGACGGCGGGCGGACGGGATGCACGTTGCGAGGCTGTATTCCCGGACCGGGGAGGACATCTCGCGAAGCTTCCCCGACGTCGTCGAGGCCATCGATTTCGACGGCGCGGTGGACGGCGAGTTGCTGGTGTTGCGCGAGGGCCGCGTGCAGTCCTTCAACGTCCTGCAGCAGCGGCTCAACCGGCAGAGCATCACGCCGAAGCTGCTCGTCGACTTCCCCGCCCATGTCCGCGCCTACGACCTCCTGACGCTCGCCGGAGAGGACTTGCGCCCCCTGCCCTTCGCCGAGCGCCGCCAGCATCTCGAAGGGTTTCTCGCCCGCCACGCCCACCCCCGGTTCGACGTTTCGCCCATGGTTCCGTTCGAGAGCTGGGAGGCGTTGGCCGCCGCGCGCGCCGATCCGGTGTCGGCCGGCGCGGGGGACGACGCCGCCGCTGTCGAGGGCTGCATGATCAAGCGGGCCGACAGCCCCTATGTGCCGGGCCGCCCGAAGGGCCTCTGGTGGAAGTGGAAGTTCGATCCGCACATCATTGACGCCGTGCTGATGTACGCCCAGCGCGGCCATGGGAAGCGGTCCAGCTTCTACTCGGACTACACCTTCGGCGTCTGGCGCGAGGTCGCCGGCGCGCCCGAGTTGGTGCCGGTGGGCAAAGCCTATTTCGGCTTCACCGACGCCGAGCTGATCGAACTCGACCGCTTCGTTCGCCGCAACACGATCAGCCGTTTCGGCCCGGTGCGCGAGGTGGTGCACGAGGAAGCGCAAGGGCTGGTGCTCGAGGTCGCCTTCGAGGGGCTGAATCGCTCCACGCGTCACAAATCCGGCGTTGCGATGCGCTTCCCCCGCATCTCCCGCATCCGCTGGGACAAGCCGCCCGGCGAGGCGGACCGCCTGGAGACGCTGGAACGGCTGATCCGGACGGTGGAGGCGTCGGCGGAGAGCTGATCCCTGATGGTTTCGCCGGAGCGAGAACCGGTCGGCCCAGCCGCACGTACTTGGGTCACCGCAATCCGGATCCTGCGATGACCTTGCCTCAGCTCCGCATCCTGTTCGTCGCCATCGCCGTCGCGCTCGTGCTCGCCATCGTCTGGGCGATGCTGACCGGCGGCCCGCTGTTTCCCGCCGTGGCCCGCGTTGCGGCGGAACCGTGGGGGGCGGTCCTGCTTCTCGATCTCTACGCGGGCTTTGCAGCCGCCACAGCCCTGTTCTTCCTGGTCGAGCGGAGGGGCGTCGCCGTCGCGCTGTTCATCGCGCTGATGATCCTCGGCAATGTCGTGACCTTGCTCTGGCTCACTGTCCGGGGCTGGTCCGCGCTCTCTGCGCGAAGGGATTAGAGCGAGGCGTCGTCCGCCGAAGGCAGCGGCCTGGCTGACGGCGCGATGAACGACATCGCGACGCCCGCGGCCAGGCCGAGCGCCAGCCCCACGACAGCGTAAGGCGCGAGCGGGCCAGCCGGACCCCAGACCCGCGGATCGTAGGCCAGCGCCGCGGAGCCCAAGCCGGCGATCAGCGCCGTCGCGCCCGCGCCAGGCCCGGCCGCGCGCCTGGCGAGAGTGAGGAGAACCAGGGGCAAGACGCCGGCGACCAGCGCCGCTTCCGCGAACTCCCGCCCTCTCGCGAGCAGCCCGGGGAGAGCAGAGGCCAGCCACGGGGCCGCGATCCCCATGACGATCATGGCGAGGCGCGCCTGGGCGAAGCGCCGCGACGTCGATACGCGCAGCCTGTCGCGGCGGCCAGGCAGGTCGTAACCCAGCGCCAGCCCCGCGGCCCCGATCAGGGCGGTCGCCACCGCAAGGGGGGCCAGGACCCGCAAGACTGCGCCGGCTACCGCCGCGAACAGCATGGGGGGGCCGGGCTCGCCGGGGGGAATTGACGCGAGGCCGAGGCCGAAGACCAGGCAGCCGATCACCGCCCAGACTGCCGATTCCCGCGCCTGTCGCGGCCCGCTTGCCGCCGCGGCGACGCAGGCCAAATGCGGGAGCGCCAGCATCGTCGTGGCCAGTGCGGCTGCCCGGCCGGCAGCGAGACCCCGGACATCCGTGAGCGCGTCCAGCCCGAGACGAACGGTTCCGGCCCAGACGCTGAGGCCCAGGACCACGCCGGCCGCGAACCCGGCGGCGATCGCGGCCACCATCGCGCCCCGGACGAACCCACCTGCGCCTGCCGCGGCAAGGGGCGGCACGATGACGGCGGCGCACAGCGCCAGCGCGGTCGTGCGCGAGAGCGGCAGCGCGAACGCCAGCGCATCGGCCGCCTGCGTCAGGCTGATGGCGCCCAGCACCAGCGCGGAGGGCGCCACGAGCAGGGCGGCGAGGAACCGCAGAGACCGCCCTCCATAGCGAGCCTGCACGAAAGTGGGCACGCTGACGGCGCCGGCCGCCCTCACCGAGGGCGCTATCGCGAGGGTGAACAGCAACAGGCCGGCGGCGGAGACGAGCGTCTCCGGCCAGACGGTGGTGACGGGCGTGACGATGGCGAGCGCCAGGCCGGCCGACGCTCCCGTCAGGGTGCGACCGCTCGTGAGATACGCCGGCAGGCGCATCGTCCCGCCGGACAATCCGGCCAGCGCGACGCAGAGCACCCCGATCGCCGCGGTGACCCCCAGGAGCAGGCGCGGCGGCACGCCGATCCTGTCGAGGACGACGACGAGCGCCCCCAGGACGAGAGCGACGGCCGCCGCGGCCGCCACGATGGCCGCCATCGGAGATCCAGCCGACTCGTCCCGGTTCATGCGCGCGCTTTGCTTGTGCAGGGTTCCCGGGAGATCGAGGCTTCTTCGGACATCAGCAGGACCGCCCCCTCCCGGCGCGGAGTCGCAAGAGACGCCGCGATCTCGAATCGTGCGCCCGTTGCGCGGGATCAACGACACGCGGACCGTTTTGCCCCCATGCGAGGGATCAACGCAAGTCTGCACCGCGAACGAGGGAGTCAGGGTCGATGCGCAATCCGATGCTGCTTGCCGCGACGCAAAACTCGCAGAATGATAAGGCTTCATGACCTTCGAGGTCATCAGAGACAACAAAGGGCAAACCTGAGAAGGGGGAACCACCGGTGAGTGAGGCGATTCAGACGAAGATCATGATCGCGGACGATCATCCTCTCGTGCGCGGTGCGCTGAAGGAATCGGTAGCAGGGCTGGCCGAAGGGATCGCCATCATCGAGGCCGGCACCTTCGACGAAGTCACCGAGCATCTGGGCCGCGGCGCGGACATCGACCTCATCCTGCTGGATCTCACCATGCCGGGCGTGCAGGGGTTTTCAGGCCTGATGTACCTTCGGGCGCAGCACCCCGGTACGCCCGTGGTGGTCGTGTCCGGAAACGAGGACCGCGGCGTGATCCGGCGCTGCATCGATTTCGGCGCGTCGGGCTTCGTGCCGAAGTCAACCGATGTCGAGACGATGCGCCACGCCATCCGCACCGTGCTGGAGGGCGGCGCCTGGACCCCTCCCGACGTCGACCTGAACGCCACCATCGATCGCGAGACCACCGATCTCGTGAAGCGCCTGGGCAGCCTCACGCCACAGCAGGTCCGCGTCCTCATGATGTTGTCCGAGGGCCTGCTCAACAAGCAGATCGCCTACGAGCTCAGCGTATCGGAGGCCACGGTGAAGGCGCACGTCTCGGCGATCCTGCAGAAGCTGGGCGTCGAGAGCCGGACACAGGCCGTCATCGCGGCGTCGAAGATCGCGGCCGGTCAGCCGGTGCAAGTCGGGCTGGAATAGGCCGGGCTGGACTAGGCCGGCTGAAACAGGTCTGGCCGGACCGGCCGCACAAATCGATCGCTCACCCGGAGTTGCGTTCGCCGGCTACACTTGCCATGTAGCGAAGCGGCGGCGCAGCGCGCTCCGCTTCGGAGGTGACGATGACGGATTCCAAGGCGCCGGATTCCAACATGACCCGCATGCTTGGGGGCTCCCCGGGCGCGGTGCTCGCCAAGCTCGTCTTCCTCTCGATCCTGGTCGGCGCGTTCCTCTCGCTGTTCGGCCTCACCCCGCCGGACATCATTCGCGGCATCAAGCACATCATCGACAGCATCCTCGACCTCGGCTTTGGCGCCGTGCGGGAGGTGCTGCGCTACCTGGTCTACGGCGCCGTCATCGTCGTGCCGCTCTGGCTGCTCTCTCGGCTCCTGAGCCGCTGACGTGACGTCGGCCGTCGCGGGCGCGCGCCCGGTCGAGGCCACGCTTCGCCGCGTCGTCACCCTCGCTGCGCCGATGATGCTGGCGCACTTGACCGAGCCGTTGCTCGGCCTCGTCGATGCGGCCGTGATCGGGCGGCTCGGCCAGGTCCACCTGCTCGGGGCGGTGGCGTTGGGCGCCATCGTGTTCGACATCCTGTTCTGGGGCCTGGGCTCGCTGCGTCTGAGCACGGCCGGGCTCACCGCACAGGCGCATGGGGCGGGCGACGATCGCGAGGTGTCGCGTGCGCTCGCCCGCGCCTTCGCGCTCGCAGGGCTCCTCGGCGTGCTCCTCATCGTTCTGCAACGGCCAATCATGGCCGTCGCCTTCGCGCTGATGGACGCCAGTCCCGCCGTGACGGAAGCGGCGCGGACCTACATTTCAGTCCGCATCTGGTCGGCTCCCTTCGCGCTGGCGAACTACGCCGTGCTCGGCTCGCTGATTGGCCGCGGGCGCACGGATCTGGGGCTTGGCCTGCAGGTCTTCATCAACCTCACCAAGATCGGACTCACGCTGGTCGCGGTCCCCGTTCTGGGTCTCGGGATCGCGGGAGCCGCCTCCGCCACCGTCGCCGCCGAGCTCATCGGCGCGGCGGCGGGCCTCGCCCTGCTGGTTCGTATCGGCGGGCTGCCGCGCGGGCTCGGACTCCGCGAGGTTCTGCAGGCCGCGCCGATGCGGCGGATGCTGCTCGTCAACCGCGACATCGCGATCCGCTCCGTGACGCTGCTGGTCGCCTTCGGCTTCTTCACCTCGCAGGGCGCGCGCGCAGGAGACCTGACGCTCGCCGCAAACGCAGTGCTCTACAACCTCTTCCTGTTCGGGAGTTATTTCCTCGACGGCTTCGCGACGGCGGCCGAGCAGCTCTGCGGCCAGGCGCTCGGGGCCCGCCAGGAAAGCGCCTTCCGGAAAGTGGTGCGCATCGTGCTCTGGCTGAGCCTGGGCACAGGGCTGGCGGTGGGCGCGGCCCTGCTCACCGGGGGCGGCGCGTTCATCGATTTCGTCAGCACGAGCCCTGATGTGCGAGAGGCGGCGCGGCAATACCTGCCTTTCGCCGCGCTGACCCCGCTCGTTGGCGCGGCGGCTTTCGCCTTTGATGGAATCTACATCGGCGCGACATGGACGCGCGCGATGCGCGACCTGATGCTGCTCTCCTTCGCGCTCTATCTGGCCGTGTTCTACGCCGCCTCGGGCTGGAGCAATGCGGGCCTCTGGTCCGCGTTCATCTGTTTCCTGGGGGTGCGCGGCGTCGGACAGGCGATCCTCTATCCGAGGCTCGCCGCGAGGGCCTTCGCCACCGCGTCATGATGCGGCCTGGAACGCCGTCCCGCCTTCAGTCGCCGAAGGGATGGGCGCTCCAGTCCTTCGCGGTCCTGCCGACGAGGTGGGCCAGCGACGGCGCCCGCTCTCGTTCCAGCGTCTGCAGCAGCGACGATTTGATCTCGCCCACCAGCGAAGGCCCGGAATAGACCAGCGCAGAATAGAGCTGGATCAGGCTGGCCCCCGCCTCGATCTTGGCGAGGGCGCTCGGCCCCGAATGAACTCCGCCGACGCCCACCAGCGGCACACGCCGCTCCACCCGAAGGAAGGTCTCGGCCAACATGCGCGTGGAAAGAGGGAACAGCGGCCGGCCTGAGAGGCCGCCCTGTTCGGCGGCCTGCTGCTTGTCGCGCAGCGAGTCCGGCCGGGAGATCGTTGTGTTGGAGATGATGATCCCGTCCACCCTGCGCCGCAGCGCCACGGCGATCGCGGAATCCAGGTCGGACAGGGCGAGGTCGGGGGCGAGCTTCAGCAGGACGGGCTTGCGTCCGCTCGTAGCCACCGTCTCGTCACGCGCCGCCACGACCCTTGCGAGGAGATCGTCGAGCGCCGCCTCGTGCTGCAGGTCGCGCAGCCCTGGCGTGTTCGGCGAGGAGACGTTCACGGTGAAGTAGGAGGCCACGCCCGCGAAGGCGCAGATGCCGGCCACATAGTCCCCTGCCCGGTCGGCGCTGTCCTTGTTGGCGCCGATGTTCACGCCGACGACCCCGCCGCCGACGCCCTGGCGCTCCTGGAGGCGGCGCAGCGCGGCTCCATGTCCCTCGTTGTTGAAGCCGAGACGGTTGACGACCCCCTGGTCCCGCGGCAGCCGGAACATTCGCGGCGTGGGATTGCCGGGCTGGGGCAGCGGCGTCACCGTGCCGATTTCAGCGAAGCCGAAGCCGAGCCGCAGCATGGCGTCGGGAACCTCGGCGTTCTTGTCGAACCCCGCCGCGATCCCGACCGGGTTGGGAAACGCCAGCCCGAACATGTCCACGCGCAAGCGCGGATCGTCCGCGGCGGGAGCCGGCAAGGGCAGCGCCTTCAGCGCCTTGATGGTGAGCCCGTGCGCCGCTTCCGCATCGAGCGTGCGCAGGAAGGGAAGCGCCAATCCCGCCAGCGTTCCCAGCACGCGCGTCGGCCCGCTCACGACGCCAGGTCCGGGAAGACGTGCCGGCCATCGGCGCCCAACGGCAACGGGCATACCGAAACCGCCGCCGCGACCGCCAGCGGCGCGTAGAGATGCGGAAACAAATCCCCTCCCCGCGACGGCTCCCACCGCAGCTCGGGCCCGAGCGCCTCTGCATCCACCGCGACGAGAACGAGGTCGCGCTGGCCCGCGAAGTGCCGCGCAGCGGTCTCGCGCACCTGGGCCGTGGTCGAGAAATGGATGAACCCGTCGGCCGCGTCCACCGGCGCGCCTGTGAAGGTCCCGGCCTCGAGCGCGCCCTGCCACATCGCGGCGGGCGCGATCTTGTAGATTAACGTCATCGCTCTGCGTCCTACTGGCTCGCCCACATGATGCGGGCCATCCAGAGTATGTCGCTCGCCGGGATCGTTCGGTCGCCGTGGTCGGGGTTGAGCGAGGAGAGCTCCACGGTTTTCGCCGTGCGACGCTTCAACTCCTTGGCCATGACCTCGCCGTCGCGCGTCTTGACGACGACCCTGTCGCCGCGGCGCAAGGTGGCCGACGGCGAGCAGATGATGACGTCCCCGGCCCGGTAGAGCGGCGCCATGGAATCGCCCTGGACTTCCAGTGCGTAGAGGTGGCTGTCGGCGACATCGGGAAAATTCACCTCGTCCCAGCCGCGCCCGACGGGAAAGCCGCCATCATCGAAGAACCCGCCGGCTCCCGCCTGGGCGAAGCCCAGAAGTGGAACGGCGCGGCTGGCGTATTGGATATCCCGCGGGGCGACCAGCGTCATGAACTCGTCGAGGCTCGCGCCCGTCGCCTCCAAAACCTTGGCGATCGATTCCGTCGAGGGCCAGCGCAAGCGTCCATCGGACGAGACGCGTTTGGACTTGTTGAACGTCGTGGGATCGAGGCCGGCCTTCTTCGCCAGCCCCGATGCGCTCAAGCGGTAGCGTGCGGCAAGTGAGTCCAGCGCATTCCAGATCTGGGCATGTGACAGCATGAAGGTCTCTTCGGCCCGCCCGCAACAAGGATCATGATCCGAATTACAGGAATTAAAGCCTTTCGGTCATTTTGGCAACCGGAAAGCGAACGCGCCGCGCGGTTTGCTCGGCAGCGCACCGGCCTCACCGCACGAGCAGCCATGCGCCGGTGGCCATGTAGGTGAGGCTCACTGTCCGAATGATCGCGCGGCTCCAGAGCCGGAAGCCCGTATCGGTCATGCGATGCAGCACCATCGCGGCCAGCGAAGTTCCCGTGAAAGCGATCGCGATCGTTCCTGCGTAGCTCCAGAGCGGCAGCTGTTCGCTGAGCAGGCTCGCGAATGACCCGAAGTAGAGGATGCGCATGAGATGCGCGAGAACCTGCGTGGCCGCCTTGGTGGCGACGATGCTCTTGCGATCGAGCGGGCTCTGTTGGAAAAAGACGTCGAGCACGTTGCCGGCTGCGCCCGCGAGGAGTTGCAGCACCATGATGACGGCGCCGCAGATCGCGGGGGCGAAACGCCGGGTGATGTCCGGCTGCAGCGCGCGGGGAAGCCGATCCGCCACGAAGGGCATCAGCCCCAGTCCGAGGAAAATGACCGCCTTGTTCGGCAGAAACGCGATGAGCTTCATCAGCGCGAACATGGCGACCGAGCCGACCGCGTAGCCCCCGACGATGGGCCACCGGATGGACGCCCGCCAGAGCCACGCGCGCCACCCGTTGGATGCGAGTTGCGTCACGCCGAACAGCACCATGGCCGGGGCGACGTCGAGCAGCGCCAGGAGAACGCCCAGCAGGATCATCCCGCCCGCCATACCGAAGATGCCGGACAGGAACGAGGTGAAGAGGACCGTCCCCCCGACGAGCAGGGCCAGACCGGTCGTGATCATCAGCCCTGTCCAGCCCCGCTGCGCTCTGCAAGGAACGCCTCGTGGTCCGCGACGAGCGCTCCGGAAAGCCCGTTCTCGATCAGACGGCGCGTCTCGGCCACACCGTAGAGCGCGGCGAAGGAGCCGAAGCGCGGGCCGCGTTCCTGGCCCAGCAGGGTGCGGTAGATCGTCTGGAACCAGGCCTGCGATACGCCGGGCCTGCCGTCGGGGCTCTTCGACTTGCCGCTGGTGTCGGGATAGTGCCGGCGGCCGACCTCGTAGACCACCGCCTGGAGTTCGTCCGCGTCGGTGGACCCTTCCAGCGGCGCCAGCTGGCCGGAGAGGTCGGCGAGAGCCTTGCGCGCCTGCTCGTCCGGCGCGGCGTAAGTCTTGGAGGGCCGGACGAAGTCGCGGAAATAGGCGACGGCGTAGCCGACCAGCCTGTCGAGCCGCGGATTGCGCTCGGGCGAAGCCTTTGGCGCATAGCGGCGGATGAAGCCCCACAGCACCTGGGGATCCTCGGTGTTCGCGACCGCCACGAGGTTCAGCAGCATGCCGAAGGTGAGCGACGTCGGCGTGTGATTGCCCTCGGCGCTCTCCACGAATTCGGGCGCAGGGGGGTGGCCGGAATGGATGTGCCACACCGGGTTGCCGAGCTGCTCCTTCAACGGCTGGCCAGGGAACCGCTCGAGGAAAGCGAGATAGTCGTCAGCCTGCCGCGGTATGACGTCGAAATGCAGCCGCTTGGCCTCGCGCGGCTTGCTGTACATGAACAGCGAGAGGCTCTCGGGGCTGGCGTAGACGAGCCACTCGTCGATGGTGAGCCCGTTCCCCTTCGACTTCGAGATCTTCTGCCCCTTGTCGTCCAGGAAGAGCTCGTAATTGAATCCCTCGGGCGGTTCGGCGCCCAGCGCGCGCGTGATCTCGCCGGAGAGCTTCACGCTGTCGATGAGGTCCTTGCCCGCCATCTCGTAGTCAACGCCGAGCGCGACCCAGCGCATCGCCCAGTCCGGCTTCCATTGCAGCTTGCAGTGGCCTCCGGTGACAGGGCTCTCGAAGCGCTCGCCCGTCTCGGGATCACGCCAGACCACGGTGCCCTCCGCGGGGCGGATCTCGTCGAGCGGCACCTGCATCACCACGCCGGTGCGGGGATGGATGGGCAGGAAGGGCGAGTAGCTCTGCGCCCGTTCCTGCCGCAGCGAGGGCAGCATGATGGCCATCACCGCGTCGTAGCGCTCCAGCACCAGCCGCAGCGTGGCGTCGAACCGGCCCGCCTTGTAGGCCTGCGTGGAGGACATGAACTCGTAGTCGAAGCCGAAGGCGTCGAGGAAGGCGCGCAGCCGCGCATTGTTGTGCTCGCCGAAGCTCGGGTGCGTGCCGAAGGGGTCCGGCACCTGCGTCAGCGGCTTGCCGAGATTGGCCTCCAGCAGCGCGCGGTTGGGCAGGTTGTCCGGCACCTTGCGCAGGCCGTCCATATCGTCGGAGAAGGCGATGAGCCGCGTGGGGATGCGATCCTCGGTCAGCACGCGGAAGGCGTGGCGCACCATCGATGTGCGGGCGACTTCGCCGAACGTGCCGATGTGCGGCAGGCCGGACGGTCCGTAACCGGTCTCGAAGATCACTTCGGCCTTGCCGGTGCGCGCGACGCGATCCACCAGTTTGCGCGCCTCTTCGAACGGCCAAGCGGCGGAGGCGCGGGCGGCTTCGAGGAGGGTCGGCAGGTCTGGCGCAGTCATGACGCGGTCTTTCAGTTCTCGGGCTCTGGATGGCAGGCAAAGCCGGTCGGCCCCCTGCCCAAAGGGCGCGGCACACTAGAAAGGCGGCGTCACCGGGTCAATGAGAACGCGGGCGGAGCCGGACGCGGCCGGCTCTCAGTAGAAGCCCACGGGGAAGTAGCGGAGATAGAGCTCCGCGTAGATCCCCTTCTCCGACACCCGCTTCAGCGCGTAGTCCAGCGCCTTGCGCAAGGCCGGTTCATCGCGCCGCAGCACAATCGAGACGCCTTCGCCGAAGAAGCGGCTCTCCGAGTAGGGTCCGCCGGCGAAGCTGCAGCATTCCGCAGCCTCCGAGCCGTTCAGCCAGACGGCCATGGTGAGGCCGTCCGCGAAGAGCAGTTCGGCCTCTTTCGCCAGCAGGGCTTCCCGCGCCTGCGCGAGATCGGAATACGGCTTCAGCAGCGCCTTCGGGAAGAAGGTCCTGAGATAGGCCTCATGGGCGGAGCCCCCGACCACGGCTACGCTGCGGCCGGCCAGCGCCTCGGGCGACGGCTGGACCAGGGAGTCCGAACGCGCCACGAAACGGGCGGGCGTGCGCAGGTAGGGCGCGGTGAAGGCGAATTCGCCGCGCAGCTGCGGCGTGCTGCGGATCGACGCGATGACGGCGTCGCCCCGGCTTTCCCGCAGGGCATCGAGCAGCGTGTCCCAGCGCCGGGCCTGCACCGTACACGCCACGTTGAGCACGTCGCAGAGCGCGCGGGCGAGATCGACGTTGAACCCGGCCAGCTTGCCGTCGTCGGTCTGGAAGTTCATCGGCGGATAGTCGTCGTCCGTCAGGAAGCGGATGACGCGCAGCCCGGATGCGTCCGGCTTGTCCAGCCGGAGCGACGGCTCCCAGAAATGGGGGATGAAGACGTCCTGCGCGCGAACGGGCGAAGCGGCTCCGGCCAGGATCAGCACGAGCAACGCAAAGACGCGCGCCAAGATGCTTGTCGCAGACCCCACCATCTTCCTCGATGCGCAGCCATTGTCATGCTTCATATTGACACATATCAACCAAATTTCTTCCCTGTGTTCTGAACAGCCGTAAGCTGAAGCTGCGATCCTCGCCAGCCTGCCCTCGTTGCGTTCTGAAGGGTGGTATCATGCGTACGGCTTCGGTTCACCGTGCAAGCTCAGATCGCCCGGCGCTGCCGCCCGAGCTCGGTTTCCTGACATCTCGATTGTATCCTGCGGCCCTGCTCCAGCTGGTGGCGCGCCACGCGGAAGAGGCAGGTGTTGCGCCGGAAAAGCAGCTTATCGCTGAGTCCTACTGTTCCGAAGAGTTCTATTACCGCGCGCTCGGCGAGCATCTGGGGCTGACCTTCGTCAGTGATCCCTCACTCCGGGCCGATGTCCCGATCTGCGATCTCGGGCGTTGCAGCGTCGGCGGAGCAGCCGATCCGAAGTCGTTCGACTACGTGATCGCACCCAGAGGCGAAGAAATTGGAGCGCTGCTGGCGATGCGCCCATTGTCGACGGCCTTTGCACGCGTGGCGCTGACAAACCCTGCCCGTTTCGCCGAGGCCTTGCGCAGCGCCCATGCCGATGGCCTCTCGACCTTGGCTTCGGAGGAAGCTCCGGCTGGCAACCCCGAATGGACCGCCCGCAACAGGCCGCTTCGAAATCAGTGCATCGTGGCGTTGGTTCTCGAGGGAAGCGTCTGCTTCCTCTGGGGGACGGAGCCGACGATCACCGGTTTCCTGCTGAGTGTGCTCATCGCCATCGTTTTCCTGCTCCAGATCAGCTTTCGACTGCTTGCGATCTGGGAGGGCGCCAAACCTCGGCGAGGGCCGGCGCCGCGCAAGCTCACGGACCGGGAGCTTCCCGTCTACACCGTTCTCGTGCCGCTCTACCGGGAGGCCAGGGTCGTGCAAATCCTCATTGAGGCTTTGGCCCGGCTTGATTATCCCCGGGCCAAGCTCGACGTCAAAATCCTAGTCGAGACTTCGGACAAGGAGACCATCTCGGCTCTCCGCCAGACGGCCCTGCCACCCTGCTTCGAGGTGGTCGTCTGCCCGCCGGGCCAGCCGCGCACAAAGCCGCGCGCGCTGAATATCGGCTTGCGCTTTGCTCGCGGCGAGTTCGTGGTCGTCTATGACGCCGAAGACCAGCCCGAGCCTGACCAGCTGCGCCTCGCGGCCGGCGTTTTTGCCGCCTCGACCGCGAAAGTGGCCTGCCTTCAGGCGCGCCTCGCGATCGACAATGCCCACAACACCTGGCTGACCCGCTCCTTCGCCCTGGAGTATGCGCAGCTTTTCGACGCGATGTTGCCAGGGATGGCGCGGCTTGGCTTGCCGATCCCGTTGGGCGGGACGTCGAACCATTTTCGACGGAACATGCTGGTGAAGGTGGGCGGCTGGGACGCGTGGAACGTGACCGAGGACGCGGACCTCGGCATGAGGCTGGCGCGGGCGGGGCTGACGGTGGATGTCCTGTCTTCAACCACCTGGGAAGAGGCGCCGATCAAGTTTCGCGCATGGTTTCGCCAGCGAACGCGGTGGCTCAAGGGCTGGATCCAGACGAGTCTCGTGCACGGCGCATTGACGCCTCGCCTGGTGTCCGAGATCGGCTTGTTCGGTGCGCTCGCAGTGTTCACGCTCACCTACGGCCTCGTGGGAACGGCGCTGGGACTGCCGTTTTTCCTCCTCAACGTCGTCCGCAGCGTGATCGATGGCAGTCTGTTCGGCCCTGAGGACATGCTGCAGTTCGCCTTGTCGGTGAATGCCTTTCTGATCTTTCTCCTGGGTACTGCGGCCCTGCTCTGGCCGCTCTCCACCGGCGCGGCGCGGCGAGGGCTCAGGCTCAGGCTGGAAGACACGGCCCTTCTGCCGCTCTACTACCTCATGGCCAGCGCCGCATGTTGGTGGGCGTTGTGGGAGGTCTTCGACGCCCCCTCGTTCTGGGCCAAGACGGAGCACGGCCTCGGCCACAGACGCGCCGCGCCGGGAAAGCCTGATCTCAAAAAAGCTTCTGCAGATCCTTCGCCGAATCCGCGGGCGGACGCGCGAGGTTGAACGCGCCTACGAAGCGGCCCGTCTTGTCCATGAGGTAGACGAGCGCCGTGTGGTCCATGGTGTATTCGCCGTTCGCGGTCGGCACCTTCTTGGCATAGACGCGATAGGCCTTCAGCACCGGCTCCAACGCCGTGGTGCTGCCAGTGAGGGCCACGATGCGCGGATCGAAGCTGGACAGGTAGGTCTTGAGCTGGGCGGGCGTGTCGCGCTCGGGATCCACGGTGATGAAGAAGCTGCTCAGCCGGTCGGCGTCCGGCCCCAGCGCAGTGTAGAGCTGCGTCAACTCGTAGAGCGTCGTCGGGCAGACGTCCGGGCAGTTGGTGAAGCCGAATAAGACGAGGCTCGGCTTGCCGACCAGCGCCTTCTCCGTCACGGCGGCGCCGTTCTGGTCGACGAGCTGGAAAGGTCCCCCCACCGCCGTCGTCGCCGATGGCCTATCCGGAGCGAACACGAAGTATGCGGCGAGGCCCAGCCCGATGACGCCAAACATGAAGCTCACCAGAGGCAGAACCAGCCGGCGCGCGCTCGTAGTCATTCTGCCCTGCCCTTCGCCCATGGATGAGCGGCCCGTAACCGGCCGGCCGGCTCGATTCCTGCGCGAGCCAGTGCTCCCACATTACGACCGCACCATGGCGGTTCGCCAAGCCTTCCCGCCGCAAGCCTTGCCGGCCCAAGCCTTGCCCGATCAAGCCTTGCCGGATCAAGCCCTGCCGCCGGCTCTAGAAGCACATTGCGAAGGCGCTGGCCACCATGTCCATGAAGACGGCCTCGCCCTGGGCCGACCACAACATGAGGCCCGCGGCGACGATGCTCACAGCCGTTCCCGCCCACAGCGCGACGACGAGCCAGGTCCGGGCAGGGCCATGCCCGCCGGTTTCGGTCTCGGTGGGAACGGTGGTCGACATCATGCCCAGCATCGAACGCCATGGTCGGGACGGGAGACCATCTCCCGCCCGAACATAAGACGAGCGCGACGCGGGGGAAAGACCCCGGCCCCCAGGCCGGGCCTTATCGGGGGAAAGACCCGGCCTGCAGGCCGGGTCGTGTCAACGGCCGGTGAGGCTGATCCGCCCGGCGAGGCTGATGCGGCTCGCAAGGCTGATCCGGCTCGCGAGGCTGATCCGCCCGGCCGGCATGTTGCCCTCGTCCCCCGCGGCGGCGACGAGCGGGTCGATCAGGATTTCCTGGATCGTGCCGGAGAGAGGCTCCAGCCGAAGCGCCTGGTCGGATTTCTCGAACGCCCACATCTTGATGTCGGCGGCGAAGGTCTGGTCCTTGAACTCGACCCCCAGCACATCGATGCCGATGGCCCCATCCCCCGGGGAGACCGCCTCGCCGGCGCCTTTGACGACGAACAGCGTGGCGGCGTCCAGCTTGTAGTAATTGCCTTCGAAGCTGAAGCCATAGATCCGCGCCAGTCCGTGGCTCGTGTCGGCGCCGATCGTGATGGCGACGTCGTTGAGCTTCGTTCCGAACATGCGCACGATAGCGCCGGAAAAGAGAGACTTGCTCGTAGTGGCCATGAAATCCTCCGATGTGACGGCGTGCTCACGCCGCGTTTCAAGGGCAGTGCTAAAAATGGCGGCGGCAATCAGCCGGCGTCCGCCACGACGTCGGCCAAGGCGAAATCAGCTGGGCGCGCGGTGCTCCTTGCGGATGATCCTGTCGAGTTCGAGACCGCTCCCGTGCGGGGCCGGACGCCCCGGCATGCAGCAGGCGGCCGCGCGCAACTGCACGACCAAAGGCGCGGAGGCGACATAACGGGGCCGAGCCGGCAGGGGTTCGGTCCGCAACGGCGCATGGGCCGGCTTGATGCCGCGCCAGGTGAAGTCCTCGATCAGGGCGTTCCGCGCCCGATGCCCCACCAACGGGCCGGCCACTCTCACCATCGCGCCAGCGAATGCATCGAAGCTGAAATCGTCGGCGTCGAGGAATTCGAGCGCAGCCCCGATGCACAGGCCGACGCCGTCCCGCGCGTCACGCACCGCGGATCGGAATGCGGGCTCGAAACGGCGCAGGTTCCAGCGGAAGGCTGCATCGAGCCGCGCGATGCTCCGGTCGACCTCCTGGCGCGTCCAGCCCCGGGCGTCGCCATCCGGCGGGATGAGCCCCCGGCTGACGAGACCGTCCTGGAAGAGGTCCACGAAGAAGTCGAACAATGCGCCCGTGAGAGGTTCCGCCAGGCCGTGCGCGTTGCGGTCAAGCCCCGCCGCGTCGCGCCATGTCCCGTCCGCAGCGAGCGAAATGGCCGCGACGTCCTGCATCGTGACCGTGTTGTCCGCAATGCGGATCTGCTCGCTGCTGGACAGTTCGGCGATCCGGTTCACCTCGTTGCGGGCATAAAGGTTGCCGCCGGTCTCCTCCAGCACGATCTCGACCACGCTGTCGAACTGCAGCGCGGTGAGCAGGGTCCCGATATCGGCGATGCCTTCGTGGAACGCCAGGAACTGCGCGCTGAGCCGCCCGGGTGCAGGAACGCCCAGTTGCGAGAAGAGCATGGCGTGGCCCACCTCGTGCGCCACCACGTCGAGGTTGAGGCAGTAGGGGCGCAACTGCCCTTGCTCGTTTTCGACGATCCCCATCTCGAGGAAACCCGGGCCGGACTGGGCATTCGGCCAGTTTACCAGCGGGGTCAACTCCAGCGTCGGGTAGGTTTCGGCGTCGAACCAGCGTACGGCCCGGCCGAGATAGGCTTCCCAGACATTCAGGGACAGCCGCGTACAGCCGAAAAGATGAGCCTGCATGAACTGCCGGCTGCCGAGCGGCAGGTGATCGAACCCCCCGCCGGGACCGGGCTCGGCAGGCGGGGCGACCGGACCACGGTAGGGCGGCGTCGAAAGCGGCGGGTCGTAGGGCGCTTTGTCCAGCCCGTCGACGACCCGCATCGTGTCGTCGGAAGGCCCCCGGCGGATGCGCCCTCCCCAAGGCTGGATGAAGACGCGTTCCGGCAAGGGATACCGGTCCGTGGCCTGGGGGAACAGCAAGAACGCCACACCTGACGAGGCCCGCTTCACGCTGCTGTCCCCTGCCAGATGATCAACATGGCGTCAGCCCTGGTAAGCAAAAACTCGGCTGCATTCCTATATAACAAAATATTCATTGCGAATGTGAGGTGATGCACACTTGCCTCCACGCAGCCGCAAAAAGCTCGCGCTGCGTGTCGAAGGCGAGCCTGATCCGCTCGGCCTCGGCGCTTCTGCCGGGCAGGAGGCTGGGCCCGCCGGGCCCTGCTCTATCCAACAGGAGGCCGGCCTCCAGCGGCGTCGGCTCCCGCCGGGCGTTCGGAATTTGCGCCAGCTGCGCGGCCCTCTCGTCGGCGCGCCGCGCCAGCCCGGCGAACCGGCCGGAGAGCCGGAGCTGATCGACGATGGCGCGGCGCACTGCGGCCACGTCGCCCGCGGCCGCCAGGAACCGCGCCTCGTCCTCGAAAAGCCGGGTCACCTGCGCTTCGTTCATCCGGTTGTGGGCAAGCCATTCCTGCAGGGCCGCATGGCTCGTGACGCCGCGTTCGATCCGCCAGGACCCGAAGGCGCGTTGCACGGCGTCGAGCGGAGGCGAAACGGACGAAGGCGACGACCCGGCCCGGCTTGCGCTGGCCCGGACCAGCGCGATGCGGCGCAGATCGTCCCAATCCGGCTCCTCGAAGCGGGCTACGTCCAGAACGGCTTCCTCCGCCTCGCTCAGGCCATGGCGCAAGCGCTCCTCTTCGCCGGCGACGAAAGCCTGCCAGGCGCTCGGCTCCTCGAAGTGGAAATCGGGCTCGTGCGCTAGCGATCCGGACCGCCGCCACGCGTCCAGGGCCTGCAGAACGGCTTCGGCGTCGCGGCGCTTGGTGGATGATCCGTGCGTTTCGCACCAGGACTCAACCGCGTCGCACTCGGCGGGAGGCACGCCCTCCAGCCGCGCCGCGGCCAGAACGGCGGCGTGCGTGCGGCCCGTGAAATGGAGCCCGGCGGCGAGGCGGACGAGGGCGTCCCTCGTCGACGTCGTGATCAGGCCGCGCCCGCAGGCTTCCGCGTAGTCCGCTCGCAGGTCGACGAGCGCGACGGACAAAGCGGGCCAGTCCAGCTCGGCCGGACCATGGATGACGGCGACCTCGTCATCGGAATCGAAGGGGTCGCGATAGGGCGCGAACACGCCGTCCCGGTAGGCTTCGAAGACCCGCCCGATCCCCGTCATCCCGAACGGCGCGAGCTCGGCCGCCCGGAGCGCTCCCATGCTGGCGCCGCCGAACACCGCGACGCCTTTGTGCAGCGCGTACAGGATCTCCCGGTGCCAGACTGACGGCTGCTGATGAAAGAAGCCGTCGATGATGCCGATCGCATCCGGCGAGAGGTCGCGAACGGCGCGGTAGACGTCGCCTTGTCCGACAGGAGGAAGAAACTCGGCGTCGAGCAGCGCGCGCGCGTCCTGCACGTTCATCGAGGGTCCGAGGAACACCACGATGCTCATGCGCGGCGGCCCTGGCGTCTGGCGCGCGCGCCGGGCTCCGGCCTCTGGTCGTCCGACTCGACCGCGCCCTCCAGCCCCGGCACGACGATGCGCGCCACGGGGAGCCCCAGCTCGGGCCGCGTGAGATCGACCACGAAAACGCGGCGCAGGCCCGCCGCTTCCAGCGCGGCGAGGGCCGCGCCGAGATCCTGCTGCAGGCTGTCGCCCGCGACGTCCCGAGCGTCCCGGTAGGAACGCGTCTGCGGAGCCGTCATCCAGGCCGCGCTGGCGCGGGCGCGACGCCGCCGCCGGTCGTCGGCGTAGAGCTCGGGCGCGAGATCGTCCCGCGCGCCCGCGATCCAAGTGGTGCGCGACTGCGCGGCCTCGGTGATGGCGCGCGCCAACGCCACGGCCCGGCTCGCATGGCAGCCGGATCCGATTTCCGGATCCGTGGCGGTGCTCCTTTCATCCGCCGCCAGGCAAACGAACACCGGGAGGCTGATGTCGGAGGTCACGTCCCAGATCCGCAGCGAAACGCCTGCATCCTGGAAGCGGCTGATCAAACTGCGGCAAGCGGGGTCGTCGATCGTGCCGAGGTCGACGGCCGCCCGAGCGTCGGCCTGGTCCCGCCGCGCCATCCACAGTGTGATGGCGTCGCGTTCGATGACTTCGTAGAGGGCATGCGCTGCGGCCTCGGCCAGCGAATTGCCGGAGGCGAGCCCGTTGGTGGTGGCCTGGAAAAGGGCCCCGGTGGCCGCGGTGATGGGCGCGGTGTAGTTGCAGCTGACGACCTCATAGGGCAATTGCACGCACGCGCCCGTGGCGATGTCGGCGGCTTCGATCCACGGGATCGCCCTGCCCTCGTGAAGGCGGTGCGGGCCGGACGGCGTGAGCCCCTCGGCCACCACCTCCCAGCCCGCCGAACGCAGATCGCCGGCGCTCGCGAGGCGTACGGGACGCACGATGTTTTCCGCGTGCCAGAGCTCGGCGGCCTCCATGAACGCCGAGGCGCGGGCCGCATCGTCGGTCAGTCCCTTGCCCTGGAAGACGGCGATGGAACGCGAATTGGGACGCGTGGCGAACGCCACCGGGATCCCCAGCACGTCCAGGCCGGTGATCATTCCGACCCTCGTGATGCCCATCGACGCCGCGAATGGACGATAGCGCGCCAGTGTTTCCGCGGGCGAGACGAGCCGGTGTGTCCCTTCCCGGTATGTCTTCGCGCCTCCGGCGTCGGGCAACCCCCTGAGCTCCCGCGCCCACGTCTCGGCCCCGGCGCTTGTCATGCGGCGCCGTCCGGCGAGGCGGACTGGCGCTGCATAGCGCCCTTGGAGGCTGCCTCGATCGCCGCGGCGAATGCGGTCGCCTCACCGACCTCCGGGGAAACCAACCATTCCTCGGGGCCGTCCAGCAGCGGCGCGAGGAGCGCAACCGCCTCGGCGGCGCGGCCAGCGTCATAGTCCCAGCGCGCCAGCGACAGCGCGGCGCGCAGTTCGAGAGGACGGGCCCCCTGCTCACGAGCGATCTCCAGGGCGGTGCGGATGGCCGCGCGGCATTCCTCGTCCGGCAGCGCGCCGGAGACGTGCCCGAGTTCGCCGATGCGACGCCAGACTTCGGGCAACCAGAGCTTCAACCCGGCCCTTTGGCACATGTCGCGCACGTCCATCAACTCGCGAAGACCCTCCTCCGCGTGACCTGCCGCCTCCAGCGCATCGGCGAGGAGGCAGAAGTAGATCGGGAAGTCCTCCACAGTGCCGATCGCCTTCTGCTCGGCCAGCCCCTTTCGCAGCATCTCGACGCCCGTCGCGGTGTCCCCCGTCAGTGTCGTCGCCCAGCCCAGGAAGATGCGGCCTTTGGAGAGGCAGTCGGCGAAGCCCTGCTCTTCGCCCAGGCGGATCAGCGTCTCGGCATGCTCGACGACCTTGGGGATGTCCCGGCGATAGGCGTGGTGGTTCGCCGCCCCTTCCGCGACATGGCTGAGGCTTCCGTCATGGCCGAGTTCGCGCGCCCATGAAATGGCCTTCCGCTCCTCCTCGAGCGCCTGCCCCGGCAGACCCTGCAGCCACAGCAGCAGCGCCTTTTCGCTGTGCGCGCACACCTTGGCGTCGTGGCTGCCGTAGAGGGTGGCGTGGTGCCGGTAATCGGCGGCGTCGTAGATGGCCAGGCCTTCCTCGATATGCGTGCGGCAGGCGGGAAAGTCCGCCACTCCGAAACAACTCGCCCATCCGCAATGATGCGCCTGCAGCAGGAGTTCGGGATCGGCGCGTTCGCTCGCGCGCTCGAGCAGAGCCCGGAAGCGACGGTCGCGGTCGCGGACATCGGCGGACAGGCGCCACCACCCCCAGTAGACGGGGAAGTGCCGGCGCGATTCCGGAAGATCTCGGCAGATCTCGAAGGCCGCCGAGTAGACGTCCTCCACCTCCGCGGACCCCGGACCAACGGTGGTCATGAGGGCTGGCCCGAGCAGGATCAACACGTCGAGCTTCAGCTCGGAACTGACGGCCCCTGGCGGAAGCGATTCAATGGCCGCAAGTCCGTTCCGCAGATGCACGATCGCCTCTCGCAAGGCCGAGCGGCCGATGGCCTTGCGGCCGGCTTCGAGCCAGTAGGGCGCGGCGCGGGCGGCGAGGCCGGCTTCGCCGAAGTGTCGCGCCAGCAACTCCGGCTGCTCGCTCTTCAGCTCGGGATAAAGTCGCTCGATGGCGTCGGCGGTTCGGGCGTGGAGCACCTTGCGGCGATCGCGCAGGAGGCTGGCGTAGGCGGCGTCCTGCAACAGCGCATGCTTGAACGAGTAGGCGTCCACGCCATGGCTCCGATCCTCGAAGACAATGCCGGAAAAGCGGAGGTCGTCCATGCCACGCCGGTGATCGAGCCCATCCTCCTCCGCCACGGCCTGGAGCAGGCCAAGTCCGAAGGTGCGCCCGATCACTGAGGCGATCTGGGCGAGATCCTTGCCTTGCCCTGCCTGGTCCAGGCGGGCGATCAGGGTCTCCTGCAGGGAATCCGGGATGGAAGACGTCCTGGCCTGGTGCGCCGGCCCGCCCTGCCCGGTCGCGTTCTCCAGCACGGTCCTGGTGAACTCCTCCAGGAACAGTGGGATGCCGTCCGTCTTCTCGACGATACGGGCCTGCAGGGTGGCGTCGATCTGGCGGTCGCCGAGCACGCTGCGGATCAGCGCGCGGGCATGGACCGCGTCGAAGTGGGTGAGCTTCATCACGGGCAGGCCGCTGGCGCCGATCCAGTTCGCCGACTCATTGTCCCTGCAGGTCACGACCACGAAAATACGGTGCCGCTTCGTCCACGGGATGACCTGGTCGAGCAGGTCGAGTGACGTCGGATCGAGCCAGTGCAGATCCTCGACTACGATCAGAAGGGGTGCGATCTCGGCGAAGCTGCGCACCTGTTCGACGAGGGCGTGGAAGGTCTGGTCCCTGATCTGTTCAGGCGTCAGGACATCGTCTTCGCCAGCCGTGGGAATGGACAGCAACCGCGCCAGGAGCGGGATGGCCTTCTCCAGGCCCTGGGCGCCGCCCCGTAGCAGAGACGCGAGCTTGGCGAGCCGCTGCTCCGGGCCGTCCGAGCGGCGGATCCGTGCAGCCTGGGTCAGGAACGAGATGACCGGCTGGAGCGGACTGGCCTGTGCGAACGGGTTCGCCGTGAAGCGCAGCACCATGGTCTCTGGCGAGTCCAGGGTGTCGAGGAAATGCTGCAGGAGGCGCGACTTGCCGAGCCCCGCCTCGCCCACGATCACCAGCCCGCTGCCCTGCCCGTCGCGGCAACGCCGCCAGCGGGCCCGCAGGTCGGCGATTTCTTCGTAGCGATTGACGAGGCCCGTCGTGGTGCGTGGCCCCCGGGTGGCCCTGAAACGGTTGACGATGGTACGCTCGCGCACCACCCGCCAGAGCGACACTGGCGTCGAGACGCCGGGGAAACCGCGCTTGCCCAGGGCCTCGCAGGCGAAGAGGCCGCGGACGAGCCGATAGGTGCTCTCCGACACCACGACTTCGTCAGGCTGGGCCTGGCTGTGGATGCGGGCCGCCAGGTTGGGGATGGCCCCGACCACGCTCTGGCGGTCGGCCGCATCGGAGATCAGCATGTCGCCGATGATCACGATCCCGGTGCTGACCCCGATGCGCGCGCGCAACCGGCGGCCGGCCGGCAACTCGATCTCCGGCAGCGTACGGGTGATCTCGAGGGCGGCGCGCAGCGCACGCTCCGCATCGTTCTCGTGCGCGACAGGGTAGCCGAAGTAGCACAGGATGCCGTCGCCGACGAAACGGGCGATGAAGCCTTCGTAGCGGGACACGATCCTGTGGCAGAAGGCGCGGTAGCTCTGGATCAGCTCGAGGTAGTCCTCGGTGTCCATGCTTTCGCCCAGCGCGGTGGACCCGACGAGATCGCAGAACACTACGGTGAGGTGCCGCCGCTCGGCGATCACCTCGCCCTTCTCCTGCTCGGGTTTCGAAGCCGGTGGCGCGGGACGCAATTCGGCGATCGCCCGCATCAGCTTTTTGCGCTGGCCGATGGTCAGGCCCATTTCCTGCAGGTCGGGCTCGGTCAGTTCAGCGAGCGTCTCGAGGTCGATGTCCTGGCCGGCGAGAACGCGGGCGAGGTCGCCCAGTCCCTTTCCGTCGAGCCAATCAGAGATCGACGTCATCCGCATCTGCTCCGCGCACTTACCGGGGACGGGCAAGTCGCTCCGCTCGCAATTACGAGGCTGTTCCCGCTGCACGTCAAGCCGTCAGCCATCGATGGCAAGTCGCTGGCTCGACATTGAAAGCTTCTGATATCGCGCCTAGGCGCGGCCAGCCTCGCCGACGCTGGGCAAGAGCCTCCCGGTGTCCCAGAAATGAGCATCGCTGTGCGCTGCGCGCTGTGCTGGAGCGCACATTCGGTCGGGCGCACCTTCAGGCGCGGCGGGGCGATCCGTGGTGGTGGGCGATGCGCCAGTTTCCGTCCCGCTTCACCAGGGTCCACGACACACGATAGGGCATCGGCGTGGCGCCGTCCTCGAAGTCGACATGCGCCGTCGTCACCGCCACCTCGGGGCTTAGGTGCGTCACGGCCGGCGTGGGATAGTGCCTGACCCGCACATCGGGGCCGCGGCCGCCGAAATAAGCCCGAATTCCCTCCCGGCCCACCTGCAATGGGTCGACCGAGCCGAAAAGCGTCGCGTTCTCATCGTAAAGCTGCATGTGCGCCTCCAGATCGTGACTGTTGAAGGCCGCGATCCATTGCTCCAGCAGGTCGGCGATGGTGGGTGTGCGGGCCATGGCGTCTTCCCTCGCACAGCTCTGGCGGCTGCACCCCGACGCTAAAGTAGATTGCATGGCGAAGGAATGGAGCAGGCATCCCAGCTCGGGTCGTCCACGAAAAAGGCGTCCACCGGGAGGGGGACGCCTGCATTGGATCCGTCGCTGCGGCGGTCGCGCCGAAGCGGAGCGTCAGGGAGCAGCTTTCGCCTAGAATTCATCCCAGCCGCCGCCGCCGGCTGCGGCGCGGCGCGGCGCGGGAGCGACGGGCTTGTCCTGCACGGTCGGACGCGGGGCAGGCTTGCGGGCCGGCGGCTTGGCGGCAGCCTTCGGCTTGGCCTCGAACGCCTTGGCGGCAAGCTGGCGAAGCCGCGCCGGCGCATTGCCGCCGCCGGACCAGGCGCCCATCGAGGCCTGGGATCCCGTATCGAACTCGCCGACGAGTCCGCTCAGGCCCTCGATCTGCTGCGACAGGGCGAGCGCCGACGCGGAGCTCTGCTCGGCCAGGGCCGCGTTCTGCTGGGTCATCTCGTCCATGTGGGCGATGGCCTGGCTCATCTCGTCGATGCCGTTCGCCTGTTCCGCGGCTGCGGCGGAAATCTCGTTGACGGTGGCGGCGACCTTGGTGGAGGCCTCCACGATACGGACCAGCGTGCTGCCCGCCTCACGCACGAGCTTGACGCCCTGGCCGATCTCAACGGTCGAAGAGGAAATCAGGCCGCCGATGTCCTTGGCGGCTTCGCTGGAGCGCTGCGCCAGGGTGCGGACTTCGGCCGCGACCACTGCGAAGCCCTTGCCGGCGTCGCCGGCCCGGGCGGCCTCGACCGCCGCATTCAGCGCGAGCAGATTGGTCTGGAAGGCGATCTCCTCGATCACCGAGGTGATATCCGTGATCTTCACCGAGGCCTGTTCGATACGCGTCATCGCGTCCACGGCGTTGCCGACGATCTTGCCGCCTTCCTGCGCGACGGAACGAGCCTCCTCCGCAAAAGCGACGGCCTGACGCGAAGACTGGGCGCTGTTCTTCACCGAAGCAGCGAGTTGCTCAGTCGTCGCGGCCGTCTCTTCGAGCGCGGAGGCCTGGTGCTCCGTGCGGGAGGCGAGGTTCTGGCTCCCCTCCGTGATTTCGGCAGACGCGGTCTTGGTCTCTTCCGACGCATCGCGGACGGCGTTGATGACGGAAACGAGGGTCTCGATCAGGTCGTTCACGCCCGAGCTGAGAACCTTGACGTCGTCGCTGGCGTCCTCGTCCGCCCTGACCCGCGACGTCAGGTCCTTGCTCTTGGCCGCCTCCACCACGGCGCTGATCTGCTGCACGATCTGCTCGATGCGGGCTTTCTTGACCTGCTCCGTCACGTCGGTCGCGAATTTAACGACCTTGTAGGGCTGACCCTGGGGATCGAGGATCGGGTTGTAGCTGGCCTGAATCCAGACCTCGTGGCCACCCTTGCCTATGCGCTTGTACTGCCGCGCATCGTACTCGCCGCGCCGAAGCTTCTCCCAGAAGAGCTTGTAGTCGGGGCTCTCGCGGTCAGCGGCGTCCACGAACATGCTGTGGTGACGACCCTTCACCTCATCGAGCGAGTAGCCAAGGGTCTTCAGGAAGTTCGGGTTCGCGTCGAGGATCGTGCCGTCGAGCGAAACGGAGATGACCGCCTGCGACTTGTTGATGGCGGCGATCTGCCCGGTGAGGTCCGCCATGAGATTCTTCTGGGCCGTGATGTCGGTCGCGAACTTCACGACCTTCATGGGACGTCCACGGGGGTCGAGGATCGGGTTGTAGCTCGCCTCCAGCCAGACGCCCTCATGGTCCTTGCGCAAACGGCGGTACTGGGCGGCTTCGTATTCGCCACGCCGCAGCTTGTCCCAGAACTGGCGATACTCGGCGCTCTGCGCGAATTGCGGATCGACGAAGATGCTGTGGTGCCGGCCTTTGATCTCTTCGAGGGTGTAACCCATCGTCGAAAGAAAATTCTTGTTGGCGCCGAGGATCGTACCGTCCATGGCGAACTCGATGACCGCCTGGGATCGCCCGATCGCCGCGACGATCGCCTTGTCGGAGCTCGAAGCCTGCGAGAATTGACCAAATCCAAACATTGCAGTCTCTCCAATGCGGACCGCCCAGGAAGCGGCGAGTAATCTGTAGCTACTAGCGCTCGCATACGTTGAAACATCCTGAAGAATTCCGCCGCGGTCGTCCTGATGGCACATTAATTAGGCGGCCCGGCCGTGACGCGCCCAGCTGGCTGGCGTCTGGCGCAGCCTTTACTGGGCTCGAGGGCTGAGGAATCCGCCTCGGATTTCCGAGATTCGCGCTATGATGGCGCGTCAGGATGAGCTCACGTGAACCGACGCCTCGCCGCAGTCATGGTTGCAGACGTGGTTGGCTACTCGCGCCTCATGGAGGCGAACGAGGCCGGCACGCTGGCTGACTTGCGTGAACGGCGCCGTGAAATCCTCGATCCCCTCGTTAGGAAGAATGGCGGGCGCGTCGTGAAGTTCATGGGGGACGGGGCCCTGATGGAGTTCACGAGCGCGCGCAATTCGCTCTCCTGCGCCCTCGAGATCCAGTCCCGCATGGAGCAGGCGAATTCGTCCCGCCCCGACGCACAGCGGATCCAGCTTCGGATCGGCATCAACCTCGGCGACGTCATCGAAGAGGGCAACGACGTCTATGGCGACGGCGTGAACGTCGCGGCCCGCCTGCAGGCGCTCGCGCAGCCGGGTGGGATCTGCATCTCCGGGACTTTGCACGAAAGCCTCGGCAGCGGAGTCGAAACGCCTTTCTCGGACATGGGCGAGCATGAGCTGAAGAACATCCAGCGCCGTGTCCGGATCTGGCATCACCCGCCTGTCTCGTCGCTGCAGATGGACGGCTCGAAGTACCAGCTGGCGCTGCCGGACAAGCCATCCATCGTCGTGCTGCCGTTCGACAACATGCCGCGCGATCCCGAGCAGGAGCATTTCGCGGACGGCGTCGTCGAATCCATCACGGCGGCGCTGTCGCGCATCCGCGCCTTCTTCGTCATCGCCCGCAACTCGGCCTTCACCTACAAGGGCCGCTCGGTGAACGTGCGGGAAATCGGTCGCGAACTCGGCGTGGCCTATGTGCTCGAGGGTAGCGTGCAGCGCATGGGCCCGCGCGTGCGGATCACGGTGCAGCTCATCGAGACGGCCGGGGGGGCCCACATCTGGGCGGAGAAATTCGACGGGGCACTGGACGACATTTTCGATCTCCAGGACCGCATCACCGAGCACGTGGCGGGCGCGTTGCAGCCTTCCATTCGCCTTGCCGAAATCGAGCGGATCCGCAGGAAGCGGCCGCAAGACCTGGGCGCCTACGACTACGCCATGCGGGCTATGCGGCACGTCTGGGTGCTCGAAAAGGACGAGGCGAGCATCGCTCTGGATCTGCTCGACAAGGCGATCGAGATCGATCCCGACTACCCGCTGGCCTTGGCGCTGGCCGCATGGTGCTGGGCCCAGCGCTCCGTCTACAACTGGTTCGATGACATCGGAGAAGCCAAGCGACGGGCGCTGGAGCTCGCCGACCGCGCCGCCAACCAGTCTGCGGACGACCCGCTCATCCTCGCCGTCCTCGGGGCCGTCCACACCTTTGCGCGGCACTACGGCGCGGCGCGCGTGATGCTGGACCGCGCCCTGGCGCTCGATCCGAACTCCGCCTGGGTGCACAGCCGTCTGGGCTGGCTGGACGTCTACGCCGACCGCCCGGGGGACGCGAGGGCCCACTTCGAGAAGGCCATCCGCCTGAGCCCGCTCGATCCGATCAACTTCAACAACTATGTCGGGCTCGCCAGCGCCCGCCAGGTCGAAGGCGACGACAACGCCGCGGCCGACCTGTTCATCAGGGCGCTGCAGGAGCGGCCGAACGCCCACTGGATCAACCGCAACCTCTCGGCCGCGCTCTACGGGGCGGGCAGGATCGAGGAGGCGCGGCGATCGCTCGAGGTCGTATTCGCGGCCTACCCCAACATCACGATCCAGAAATTCAGGGACGCGATGGTGTTCTCGCCCCAGACGCTGGACCGGATCGCCGCGCAATTGCGGGAGCTCGGGCTGCCGGAAAGCTGATCCCGCGGCGTGGCCCGCCGAAGAGAGGACCGGCCGGCAACAGATTGTTCACCTTGCTCGGGCAGCGTTGAGATGGAACGGCGGAAGCAAGGAAGCCCTGCGACGTGAACGGCGGCAATCCCCTGAGAGTATTCGTCTGCGGCGGACGCGACTTCCGCGATGCGGAGACGCTTCGCCGGGTGCTCGACGCCGTGCAGCGCAGCACCGGTCTGGCCGTGCTGCTCGAGGGCGGCGACCGGGCCGGCTTGTTCGCTGCGGAGTGGGCCGTGGAGCGGTCCATCCCGGTCCTGACCATCCGGTCGCTCCACCGCGACGCCGACGTGCGCGATCGCGGCGTCCGCGTCGGCCGGATCGTGGAGGAGGGCAAGCCCGATCTGGCCATCGGCTTCGCCGGCGGGCGTCGTACCGAGGACCTGCTGGAACAGATCGAGCGCGCCGGCGTGCGCGTGTTCCGCGTGCCCGCGACGGCCGGGGCGCACTGAGCGATTCATCGCCCGCCGCCGGGCGAAACCCCGCCTATCTCTCGTCGTGATCCCTGATGAAGTCCTCGTCGAGGTTCAGCCCGAGCCCGGGCAGCTCCGGCGCAGTCATGAACCCGTCCACCGGCACGGGAGCGTTCTTGAAGACCTGCGCCGTCACATCCTCGAACATCAGCAGGCGCTCCAGGAACACCGCGTTGGGAACGGCGGCCACCAGGTGAAGGTGGATATTTTCCATGGCGTGCGGCGCGAACCTGACGTTCCAGGCCTGCGTGAGGGCGGCGCATTTCAGCATTTCCGTGTAGCCGCCCGCCCGTGCGCCATCGACCTGCACGATGTCCGCGGCTTCGTTGAGGAGAAGGTCGCGGACGCCGAACTTCGTGTATTCGTGCTCCCCCGTCGCCAGCGGAATGTCCGTGCCTCGCCGGAACCGGGCGAGGCCGGGCATGTCGTCGGCGAAGACCGGCTCCTCGAATAGAAAGATGTCGTACTCGCGGATGCGGTTGGCGAGCTGGATCGCCGAGGCCGCATCGAAGCAGTTGTTGGCGTCGACCATCAGCCGGATGTCCGGGCCCACGGCCTCGCGCACCTTGCGCACGCGCTGGACGTCGCGGCTGGGCCGCTGGCCGCCCTCGAAGCCGACCTTGAACTTGATGGACCGGAACCCGCGCGCCACCATGCCCTTCATTTCGTCGACGAGCTGGTCGTCGTCATACGAGGTCCAGCCGCCGCTCGCGTAGACAGGCGCACGCGGGCTGCTCCCACCCAGCAGCCTGTAGAGGGGCAGGTCGACGATCTTGCCCTTGAGGTCCCAGAGCGCGATGTCGACCGCGCTCAGCGCGCAGAACATCACGCCCTTGCGGCCGATGCCGCGGAGGTAGTGGAAGAACTCCTGCCAGATCGCCTCCGTCTCCAGGGGATCCCGGCCTATCAGCTTCGGCGCCATGTTGCGCCGGATGACCTCGCGCGTCGCCTCGCCTCCCACCTCGTGGTAGGTGACGCCGATCCCCTCCAGCCCCTGGTTCGTCGTGATGCGGACGATCGTGAAGCCGATCGTCTCCACCTTGCGGGTCGCGTCGGCGATGCCGTCCGGCACGGCGGCGGAGACGAGGTGGACGTCGACCTTGGCGATGGTGTGGCGCATGGGAGTTCCCTCGGGCGTGATAGATGCGTGTCGGGCTGGCGGTCAGGCTTTCGCGGCAGGCTCGATGGAGGCGAGCGCCTGTTCGAGCAACGCCATGGCGCGCGCGCCGGCGGCGGCGTCGGGAACGTCGACCGCCTCGCCGCGCGCAGCGCGCACGAAGTCGCCTAGCAGGGCGTGGTAACCCTTGTGGTCCTCGTTGGCCGCGGCGGTGAAGTTCGGCTCCCAGACCAGCGTATCCTGGCCGTCGAGGAGCGATGCGCCGCCAACGGACGCCTTGAAGGGAGGATTCCGGAAGTAGCGGACCTCGTGGACGTTGCGGACCTCGACTCGCTTGTGGTCCCCCATCACCTGCCACCACTCCATGGGGGTGCCGCGCGACTGGTGCGTGCCCATCACCAGAGTGCCGATCCCGCCGCTCGCGAAGCGGAAATCGACGTGCAGCAGCAGTTTGCCCGGCGCGAGCTCGTGGCGCCGCGCGGAGACGCTGGCGACCTCCCCCATCAGGTGCGGCACGAGGTCGAAGTAATGCACGCAGTGGTGCAGGTAGAATCCCGTGTAGTCGACATCGCCCGCGAAGTAGGTCGGAGCCGTCATGTACTCGCCGAGGAAGCTGGCCCGCGGGCCGAACTCCGGGCCGTGCAGCACGTTGGCGGCCACGCGGTTCGCCGTCGAATAGCGTTTCATGAAGCCGAGCACGACGGGCACGTTCTTCGCCTTCGCCGCCTCCGCCAGTTCCCGCGCCAGGAGCGCGGTGGGCGCAGGCGGCTTCTCGATGAAGACAGGAAGCCCGCGCGCGATCGCGGCCAGCCCGATCTCGTGGTGCAGGGCCGGGCCGACGGCCATGCCGATGGCGTCCATGTCCTCGCGCGCGAGCAGCGCCCGCCAATCGGCGGTCAGATCCGCCTCTCGGACGCCGAAGCGGCGTCCTGCCAGGGCCAGGCGTTCCGGCGACGTGTCGCACAGCGCGACCATGCGCACGTCATGGCGTGTGAGCTGCGGCAGCAGCATTTCCGAGGCGTGGGTGCCGCAGCCGATCCAGCCGATACGCAGGGATGTCATGGCGCCCTCCTCAGGCAGTCTGGCGGGCGAAGGAGAGCGCCGCCTGGAAATAGGCGATGCTGGCGGCAAGCGGGCCGTCCTCGTCCACCGTGGGAGCGCGCCACTGGGCCAACGGCACGCCGGCCGCTTCGTCGGAGCGGCGGAACGGCTCCAGCACGATGGGGCCCCGGTAATCCACGTCGCGGATCGCACGTGCGACCGAGGCCCAGTCGATATGGCCGGCGCCGACAAAGCCGCGGTTGTTCTCGTTGGCCTGGAAGTGCACCAGCCGGGAGCCCGTTTTGCGGATCGCGTCGGCGATGTCGAACTCCTCCATGTTCATGTGGAAGGTGTCGAGCATCACGCCCACGACCGGGCTGTCGACGCGCCCGCAGATCTCCAACGCGTGGCGGGCCGTGCAGCACACGTCGGTCTCGAAGCGGTTGAGCGGCTCCACGCCGAGCAGCACGCCGGCGTCCGCGGCGCGGCGTCCGGCGGTGACGAGCCCGGCAACGACGGCGTCGATCCGCCGCTTGCGTTCGTCCGGAGTCACCGGCGCGGGCGCGCGTCCTGCGAAGACGAGAGGCGCGCCATAGAGCGGTCCGCCGACGATGCCCGCCCCGAGCGCCGACGCAACCTCGACCGTCTGCTCGAGATAGGCGACGCCCGCCTCGTGCGCCGCCTTGTCCGGGCTGGCGAGATCACGCGTCAGGTTCACCCGCGCCGCGAGCACGCAGGAGAGCCCGGCGTCGGCGATGGCCGCCTTCGTCTCGGCGAGGTCGAGTTCGCCGGGCTCCGGCACCAGCAGTTCGACGACATCCGCCCCGGCCTTCTTCATCCGGGCGAAGCTGGAGAAATGCTCGCGCGTGAAGGGACGCGCATAGAACATCGAGATGACGCCGATGGGATTGGTCATGGTCAGCCCTTGACTGCGCCGGCGGTCAAACCACCCACCAGCCGCCGTTGAACGAAAAGGAAGAGAAGCGCGACGGGCAGCGCGATCAGCGCCCCACCCGCGGTGAGCAGCCCCCATTGGACGGTGAACTCGCCGATGAAGAGCTGCAGGGCCACGGTGACGGGACGCACCGTCTGGCCGGAGAGCATCATGGCGAAGAGGTATTCGTTCCAGGAGGTGATGAAGACGTAGATCGCGGTCGTCGCCAGCCCCGGCATCACGAGCGGCAGGATCACGAGGCGGATCGCCTGCAGGCGCGTTGCGCCGTCGATGGTCGCGGCCTCGTCGAGGTCGCGCGGGATGGCGTTGAAGTAGCTCACCAGCATCCAGATCGAGAACGGGATCGAGAAAGTGGAATGGCCGATGATGACGCCCAGGAACGTATCGATGAGCCCCAGCTTCCGCATCAGCACGAACAGCGGGATGATGAGCAACACGATCGGGAACATGTTGATGACGAGGAACGACGTCATGAGCATGCGCCGCCCCGCGAAGCGGAAGCGCGAGAAGGCGTAGGCCGCCGGCACGCTCGTCGCCAGCCCCAGCACCACCGCGCCGCAGGCGATGATGAGGCTATTCAGCAGGTTCGCCGAGAAGCTCGTGCGCTGCAGCAGCATGGCGTAATGCTCGAGCGTGAAGCGGCTCGGCAGGTAGCGCACGGGAAAAGCGGAGAGGTCCGCCGTCGGCTTCACCGAGGTGAGCAGCATCCACACGAAGGGCGCCAGCGCGAAGGCGAGGATCGCCAGCACTGGAATTTCGACCTGCAGAATGCGGCGCGTCCTCGACATGCGGGAGATCATGCTTCGAGCTCCCTCGCCTGCCGGGTGACATAGAGCCAGACGATGGCCAGCAGCATCGCCGTCAGCATCAAGGCGAGCGCGGCGGCGTAGCCGAACTCCATGCCGCTATAGGCGCGCAGGAACGCGTAGAGCGGCAGCGTATGCGTCGCGTAGCCGGGCCCGCCGCCGGTCATCACCAGGATCACGTCGAGCGAGTTCGCGACCCAGATGATGCGCAGCAGCGTGGCCGTCGCGACGATGCCGGCGATGCCCGGCGCGGTGACGTGCACGAACTGCCGGAAGCCGCTCGCGCCGTCGATCTCCGCCGCCTCGTAGAGCTCGCGCGGGACCGTCTGCAGGCCGGCCAGGATCATGACGGCGAAGAACGGGAACCCCTGCCAGACGAGCGCCAGCATCACGCAGGCCAGGGCGCTCGACGGGCTCGCGAGCCAGGGGAAAGGCTGCGCGATCACGCCCATCCGGATCAGGATGTCGTTGAGAACGCCCGTGTTGTAGTCGTAGATCCACGTCCACATCAGCCCGATGATGACGCTGGGCAGCGCCCACGGGATGATCACCAGCGCCCGCGCGACCCCCCGCCACCAGAAGCTCTGGTTGAGCAGCAGCGCCGTGAACAGCCCGAGCACCAGTTGCGCGAAGACGATGCCGCCGACCCACACCGCCGAGTGGCCAAGGGAAATCCAGAACACCTCGTCCTTAAGGACGGCGCTGAAGTTCTTCAGGCCGATGTAACGCGCATCGTCCGGCGCATAGAGGATGTAGTCCTGCACACTGAACCACACCGTCTGCACGACGGGATAGAGGATCACCAGCGCCGTCACGATCAGCGCGGGCAACAGGAAGCCGTAAGGTGTCGCGGCGCGCACCGTGGCGTGGTTCATGGATCCGTTCCGTCATGTCGGGCGGGAACGCTTGCCAGCGTCCCCGCCGCGCGGCGTAAGCCGTCGAACGTCAGGCCTGCGTCAGCCGTGGAAGAGTTGCTCGACGGCCTTCATCAGTTCGTCCGGATTGATCTCGCCGGTCAGGGCGCGCTGCATGTTGGTGGGCAGAACGCGGCCCACCAGGTCCGGCGTCTTGACGTTGTCCGGCAGGGTCCGGGCGATCGGCAGGGAGGCGAAGCTCGCATCCACGAAGCGCTTGGGGTGGCCGGACCAGTCCTTCAGGCCCGACGTGGTGATGGGCAGCTGCCCGCTGAGTTTCGCCTGGTCGACATTGCCTTCTCCGGAGAGGAAGCTGATCCAGCGGAACGCCGCCTCCTTGTTCTTGCTGGCGGAGAAGATGGCGTTCGACTCGTCGCCGAAATACGTCCAGCCGCCGCCGTCCGGCGCCCGCGGGAGCGGAACCGCGGAGGCCTTGTCGCCCAGCGCGCCGACCACCTCGGCGGCCGAGCCAATGTGGTGGATGGTCATCCCGGTGCGGCCGGCCTTGAAGCTGTCGACGATCTGGCGGAAGGCGTCTGTCGGAGCCGAAGGCGGAACCACCTTGTGCTTGGTGGCGAGCTCGATGAACCAGCGATTGGCGGCAAGCGCCTTGTCGGTCAGCATGCCGCCCTTCTCGAAGTTGGCGCCGCCGCCGAGAACGAAGGGGCCCCAGTTGTCGTGGCAACCCGCGCCGCCCCGCATGCCGTAGCCGAACATCCCGTCCTTGGTCAGCGCCTTGGCCGAGGTGAGGAACTCGTCGAAGGTCTTCGGAGGCTGCAGTCCAGCCTGCTGGAACAAGTCCTGCCGATAGTAGAGGTAGATCACCACGTAGTGCAGCGGCATGTAGTACTGCTTGCCGTCGGGTGCGCGGTTGAGCTTCCAGACGTCGTCGGAGATGTCGCTCTTCGCCGCCCAGTTGGCGAGCATCCCCTCCAGCGGCTCCAGCGCCTTCATCTGGGCGAAGCGGGAGAGGTAGGACAGGCGCACCATCGCGCAGTCCGGCTGGTTGCCGGCCACCACGGACGAGAACATGCGATTGATGTAGTCCGTGCCGCCGCCCCACGGGATCGCCTCGGCCTGCACCTTGATGTCGGGGTTGGCCGCCTCGAACCTGGCGATCAGAGCCGCAGGCGTGTTCTGCGGGTTGTCATAGTGGTACCACCAGCGCACGGTGGTCTGCCCCTGGGCGATGGCGGGGCGGGCGATGGCGCCAGCCACCGCGGTGGCCCCCGCCAGCTTCATGAAGGTGCGGCGTCCCAGCGGCTTGAGCGCCTGCGAGTTCTCTTCCATGATCAGTCTCCTCCCTGTCTTGTTTTTTGGAACGCTTCGGCGAGAAACCCGCCGGCTGTCGTGATCATGCGCTGTCCGGGCGAGAGCCGCCGGCTCATGCGCAAGCATCCGTGGACGACGCCCGGCACGTGGTCGAACCGGAACGCGACGCCAGCCTCGGCCAGCCGCGCAGCGAGCAGCGCAGTGTCGTCGCGCAGGGGATCCAGCCCGGCGGCCGTGAGGTAGAGCGGCGGCAAGCCCGCCAATTCGGCGTTGAGAGGCGCGGCCAAAGCCGGCGGCGCATCGAACGCATCGGCGAGGTAGTTGCGCCAGTACCAGCGCATGTTGACCGAGGTGAGCAGGTAACCTTCCCCGAAGGCGGCATGGCTCGGCGTCTCGAAGATCGGCGCATAGCAGCCGTAGAACAGGGCCGCAGCCTCGGGCAGAACCCGCCCTTCGTCCCGCATCCGGATCAGCGCCGAAAAGGCCAGCGTAGCGCCCGCCGAGTCTCCCGCCAGCGCGATCCTGGAGGGATCGACCTTGGGCCCGAGACCGCCGGATCTCACAAAGGCGATCGCGGCCATGACGTCGTCGAGCGGAGCGGGAAACGGGTGCTCGGGCGCGAGCCGATAGTTGAAGCCGAACACCGCGCAGCCGGAGGCCACGGCGAGCTCCCGCATGGTGCCGCCATGCGTGTCGACGGATCCGAAGGTCCAGCCGCCGCCGTGCACAAAGACGATCACCGGGGCCCTGCCCTCCGGCTTGGGGCTGAACAGCCGGCCCCGAAGGGGCTGTTCAGTTGGCACCTCGACCTCGATCGCCGGGATGTCCGGCGCGCCGAGGGTCCAGGGCATCGACGACGCATCGTTGAGGCGGCGCGCTTCGGCGATGGGCATCGTCTTGAAGTCGACGGCGGGCTGGGCCCGTATTTCCGCCAGGATGACTTCCATTTCAGGATGGACGAACGGCTTCATGCTGCGGCCTCCGCCGGGTCCCCGAGGAGGACGATGGTGTCGATGTGCTCGCCCAGCGCTTGCGCCAGCCCTTGCCCATCGCGGGCGGCGAGCCGCTCGATGAGGACGTCGTGGCGCGCGGCGGTGTCTGCGAGCGGGCGGCGGTGACCGGGCGCCCAGAGCTTGCAGCGGTGCGAGTGCATGATGCAGCGGACCAGGATCTGTTCCAGCGCATCGAGCCCCGCCGCGCGGAAGATGGCGATGTGAAAATCCTTGTCGGCTTCGATCAGCGCGTACTCGTCGTTGGCTGCAGCGGCCTCGTCCATCTCCGCCCGGATCGTCGCCAGTCCTGCGAGCAGTTGATCGTCCACGGCCCTTGCGGCCCTGAGGGCGCCGCGCGTCTCGATCGTCTTGCGCAGCACGAGCATCTCGCGCGCCTCGTCCTCCGTCAGGCGGGTGACGACAGTGCCGCGTCGCGCGGTCCGGGCGACGAGGCCGTCCTCCTGCAGCCGCAACAGCGCCTCGCGGATAGTCCCCTGGCTGCAGCCGATCTCGTGGGCGAGACCCAGCTCCGTGAGTACGGTCTCCGGCTTAAGCTCATTCAGCATGATCCGTCGCTTCACATGGCCATAGACCACGTCGGCGGGCCGCATCAGCTTGGGTGGCGCGTACACTATCATTATGGATATCGATAATGAGAGAGAGGGGTGAGGTCAACGGGATATGCTGCTGACATCGGGAAAAGTGCCGGGCCGGCCTTCCCACGCCGGGCTTGCGCGACATAAACCTGATCCGGACTCGGCCTTCCCCGTGCAGACATTTCCGCTGCAAAGCGAGGACGGCCGGCAGGCGGACAGCGTCCGCCCGCATCCCTGCAGATCCCCTGGAGCAAGCGCATGACCACGTCGAACGAGTATGAGCCGCCGAAAGTCTGGACCTGGAACAAGGCGAATGGCGGCCGGTTCGCCAACATCAACAGGCCCATCGCCGGCCCCACGCACGACAAGGACCTGCCTGTCGGGCGCCATCCCCTGCAGCTCTATTCGCTGGCCACGCCGAACGGCGTCAAGGTCACGGTGATGCTGGAGGAGTTGCTCGCGCAGGGTCACACCGGCGCGGAATACGACGCGTGGCCGATCCGGATCGGCGATGGCGAACAGTTCGGCAGCGGCTTCGTCTCGGTCAATCCCAACTCGAAGATCCCGGCGTTGATGGACCGCAGTGGGCCGAAGCCGATCCGCGTCTTCGAGTCCGGCGCCATTCTCCTCCATCTCGCCGAGAAGTTCGGGGCGTTCCTGCCGACGGAGGGAGCCGCGCGGGCCGAGTGCCTGTCGTGGCTGTTCTGGCAGATGGGCAGCGCTCCCTATCTCGGGGGCGGCTTCGGGCACTTCTACGCCTACGCGCCGACCAAGATCGAATACGCGATCGACCGCTTCGCGATGGAGGTGAAGCGCCAGCTCGACGTGCTCGACCGCCAGCTCGCCGAAAACGAATTCATCGCCGGCGCGGAATACACCATCGCCGACATGGCCATCTGGCCGTGGTATGGCGGGCTGTCCAAGGGCTGGTCCTACGGCGAGGCTGCCGAGTTCCTGCAGGTCAAGGACTACAAGAACGTGCAGCGCTGGGTGGAAGCCATCTTCGCAAGGCCGGCCGTGAAGCGGGGACGCATGGTCAACCGGATGGTGGGCGACCCCTCGGAGCAGTTGCACGAGCGCCACGACGCCAGCGACTTCGACACCAAGACGCAGGACAAGCTGGCCCTCGCCAAGTGAGCGTTCCGTGACCCCCTGGCACTGCGCGAGCGGCGGCCGATCAGGATGCGAACCGGCCGTGGACCGCGACGCTCCTGTCCGCCGCCTCTCCTTCCAGCATGAAGCTGGCGCAACGGCTGCCCATCATCATGGCGGGAGCGTTGGTGTTGCCGGCGTTGATCTCCGGCATCGCCGAAAGGTCGCAGACCCGGAGCCCTTCGACACCGCGCACCCGAAGCCGGCCGTCGAGGACGGCCATAGGGTCGTCGGCCCGCCCCATCCGGGCAGTGCCGCAAGGGTGATAATTGGTCTTCACGAACCGCTTCGCCTGCCGCGCCAGGGCCTCGTCGGACAGGTCCGCCGGGTCCGGCAGCATGACGCGGTCGACGCGCTCTGCGAGGGGTCCTTCCTGCAGCACGCGCAGGAAGAAGCGCTGGCCTTCCAGCATTCGCTGCATGTCCTGCGGATCCGACAGCAGGTTCGGCGAGACGACCGGCATGTCGTCGGGGTCGGCCGAGCGCAGGGTCACCGTGCCGCGCGATCTTGGCTTCACGACCACCGTCGTGATCGTCACGCCGTAGTCGTCCTTCACCAGGGTCAAAGTGTCCCGGTCGAGGTAGACGATGGGCACGCAGAAGGCCTGGATGGTGGGCTCCGCATCGGGGTCGGACGGGTTCACGAAGGCCCCCGCCTCCACGCCCGCCGACGTGATGCGGCCAGTGCCGAAGATCTTGAACTGAAGACCGTTGAGGATCATCCGCCAGCCCACGCCCTGGCGGTGATAGCCGTGCCGGCCCTTGAGCCGGGCGATCATCGGGAGCTCCGGATGGTCGATCAGATTCTGCCCGACCCCGGGGAGATCGGCGGCGCATTCGATGCCCAGCTTTCCCAGCGCATCCGCCGGCCCCAGGCCTGAAAGCATCAGCAGTTGCGGGGTGACGAGGGAGCCAGCCGCGACGATCACCTCCCCGGACGCCATGGCGCGCCGCTCCGCGCCTGTCTTGTCGCGGTAGACGACGCCCACGGCGCGTCCCTTCTCGATCAGCACCTTGCGGGCGCGGGACTGCAGCCGAACGGTGAGGCGCGGATCGTTCTCCAAAGGAGCGATGAAGGCGTAGGCGGCGCTGCTGCGGCGTCCCCGGCGGTTCATGAACTGGTAGAAGCCGACGCCGCGCTGGGTGGGCCCGTTGAAGTCGTGGTTGTAGGGCTCGCCGAGCGCCTGGACGCCCTGCACGAACCAGCGCGAGACGTCGTCGATGTGCCCGGGATCCGACACGAGGAGCGGCCCCGAGGAGCCGTGCAGGGAATCGTGCAGCCGGTTGTTGCCCTCCATGCCGCGGAAATGGGGCAGCACGTCCTTCCAGCCCCAGCCGGGGTTCGCGTTGTCGCCACGCAGCATGGACTCCCAGGCGTCGTAATCGGACGGACGTCCGCGCATGTAGACCTGCGCGTTCACCGAGGATCCGCCGCCCAGAACGTTGGCTTGCGGGATGTCGTGAACGCGGCCGCCCAGGTGCTCCTGCGGCGCCGTGTGGTGGTAGCGCATGAACTTGCTGCCGTTGATCATCTTGAAGATGCCCGGCGGCATGTCGAGCAGGGGATGGCGGTGCGAGTAGCCGCCCTCCAGCAGCAGCACGCGGCAGCCGGCCTCGACGAGCCGCGCAGCCGCGACGCAGCCGGATGAGCCCCCGCCGACGACGATGTGATCGAAGGTCTCGCTCATGGCGCGCCGTTCACTGCCTCGGAGCCCTCTCTGAATCGGTCATGCCCGGATCGCATCGAGGCCGCGCCAGTCGAACGCGATGCCGTGGCCCGGCCGGTCCGGCGCGATGGCCATTCCCTCCTCGATGACCAGCGGGTGCTCGATGTAACGCTCCAGCCCGAAGCCGTGCGCCTCGAGATAGGACCGGTTCGGGCAGGCGGCGAGCAGGTGCACGGTGACGTCGTGCGCCCCGTGGCTCGTGACCGGCAGGTTGAACGCCTCGGCGAGGTGCGCGATCTTCATGAAGGGCGTCACGCCGCCGCAATTCGTCACGTCCGGCTCCGGGAAAGTGACCCCGCCCGCCGCGATGTAGAGCTTGAACTCCCACAGGGTCCGCAGGTTCTCTCCCGCCGCAACCGGCACGCCGCCCTCTCGCACGATGCGGACATGCCCCATGGGATCGTCGGGAATGGTCGGCTCCTCCAGCCAGCCGAGGTCGTAGGGCTGGAAGGCGCGCGCCGCCCGGATCGCCTGGTCGACGCTCCACTTCATGTTCGCGTCGACCATCAGCGGGAAGCCGTCGCCCAGGTGGCCGCGCATGGCCCGGACCCGCTCCACATCCTCGGAGAGCAGCTTGCGGCCGACCTTCATCTTGATGGCGCGGAAGCCCTTGCCGAGGTTGCTGTCGGTCTGGGCCAGCAAGGCGTCGAGCGGCAGGTCGAGATCGATCCCGCCGGCATAGCAGGGCACGCGGTTGTCATAGCCGCCGAGCAGCTTCCAGAGCGGCAGGCCCGCGCGGCGCGCCTTGAGGTCCCACAGGGCCATGTCGAAGGCGGACAGCGCCAGCACGGTGGGGCCGCCGCGCCCGCCGTAATGGGTGGCCCACCACACCTTCTCCCACAGCCGCTCGATGGCGTCGGCATCCTCGCCGGCCACGATCTCGGGGACCTCCTGCGACAGGATGCTGGCGACGGCGCCGCCATTGCGGCCGACGGTGAAGGTGTAACCCACCCCCTCGGCTCCATCGATGTCGCGAACGCGGATGGTGTTGAGCTCGAAGGCCTTCATCTCCCCGTGCGTGCTGTCGGTGAGCACGACCGGCAGGGGGATGCGGTAGTGCCCGCTTTCGAGATGGGCGATGGCCGGCATGGCGGGATCTCCGGGTTCGTCAGGGGAGGTCGTCGGCCCGCCTCGCGAGCCGCGCCTGGATGATGACCACGATCAGCAGGAACACGCCACGCACGACGGACTGCCAATAGGCGCTCAAGCTGATCCAGCCGAGGCCGTTCTCAAAGTTCAGGATGTTGAAGATGAGGCCGAGGAGCATCACGCCCGCAAGCGTGGCGCCCACCGATCCCACGCCGCCGGTGAGCAATGTGCCGCCAACCACCACGGACGCGATCGCGAACAGCTCCCAGCCCACGCCCTCGATCGGTTGTCCCGCCCCGAACTGCGCGGCCAGGATGACCCCGGCGAGCCCCGCCAGCCCGCCCGAGGCGACGTAGACGAGCGCCTTCACGCGGCCGGCGGGCAGGCCCATCAGCAGTGTCGCGTCCTCGTTGCCGCCGATGGCAAGCACCGTACGCCCGAAGGCGGTGAGGTTGAGGATGATGGAGCCGAGCCCGTAGGCGGCGATGACGATCCAGGCCGGCACGGGGAAGCCGAGCCAGTCCCCCTGGCCGAGTTCGGTGAAGCCGGATTCGTACGAGACGGACACCGACTGGTTGCCCGCCAGCAGCAGCGCGCAGCCGCTCGCCGCGAGCATGGTCGCCAGCGTGGCGATGAACGGGAGGATGTTCAACCGCGTGACGGCCAGCGCGTTGACCGCGCCCACCAGCAGCCCGGCCGCAACGCCCGCCCCCAGACCGGCGATGACGCCATAGGGCGAGGCGAGTGCAGCGGCGACGCTGCCGAGCGCCGCCGTCGAACCGACGGACAGGTCGATGCCGCCCGTCATGATGACGAAGGTCATGCCCAGCGCCACCAGCGCGAACATGCTGTTGTAGCGCAGCACCGAAAGCACGTTGAACACGCCCAGGAAGTTCTCGTAGCGCGCCCAGCCGAACAGGATCAGCGCGACCAACGCCACGAAGACGCCGATTTGGCCCAGCCGGCGCACGGCCGAGAGCCGGTCGGGCCCCTCCGGAACCGCTGTGATCGCCGATTGAGGATTGGACATCGCTGGCGCTCCGTTCTCAGCCCGCCCGCCGGCGCTGCAGCCAGACCGCGAGGATGATAATGGCGGCCTTCGCGACGAGGGCCGCGGCGTCGGGCACGCCGTTGGCCAGCAGCGTGTAGCGAACGAGCTGGATGATCAGCGCGCCCCACAGCGTGCCGACCACGCTCGCCCTGCCCCCGGTGAGCAGCGTTCCGCCCACCGCGGCCGCGGCGATGGCGTCGAGCTCGACGCCGAGCCCCACGAGGTTGGCGTCCGCGGCGGAGTTGCGGGCGATCACGATGAGTCCAGCGACGCCCGAGAGCAGGCCGGAGATCGCGTAGACGCGCCGCTTCACCGACGCGACCGGAATGCCCGAGAGCCGCGCCGCGCGCTCGTTCCCGCCGACCGCGAGGATTTGCCTCCCAAACAGCGTGCCCCTCACGGCGAAGGCGGCCGCGGCGACGACGAGCAGCATCAGGATGGCCTGGAACGGAACCCCCGCGATCCGGCCGAGGCCGATGAACTGGAAGCTCGGCAGCGTGAAGACCTGCAGGTTTCCATTGGTCATCACTTGCGCGATGCCGCGGCCCGCGATGAAGAGCACCAGCGTGGCGATGATGGGCTGGATGCGAAAGCGCGTGATCAGCCAACCGTTGAACCAGCCGAGCACGCCGGTGACGAGCACGGGCGCCACGAACGCCAGCGAAAGGGCGAGCGGGAACGGCAGGCCCGGCACGAGCCGATCGAGGAAGATCAGCGGCGCGAGGGCGCCCGCGATGGCCATCAGCGAGCCGACCGACAGGTCGACCCCGCCGGTCGCGATGACGAGCGTCATGCCCACGCCCACGATGACCGTGGTGCAGACCTGGGTGAGGTTCACGTTCAGCGTCTGCCAGGTCAGGAAGTTCGGCGTGACCATGGCGTTGAAGGCGATGAGCAGCACGAGCGCCGCGAGCGCGCCGTGGCGAGCGAGCAGGCCTCCCCAGTCCCGCGCAGGAGCGGCGACGGGTTCGCGCGGCGCTGGCGTCGCCACGTCACGCATCGGCGGCTCCCGCGCCACCGGTTCCGCGCCCCTCCGCCATGGCAGCCATGACGGCGGTCTCGCTCACGGCGTCCCCGTCGAGCTCGGCCACTGTGACGCCGTCGCGCAGCACGAAGATCCGGCTGGCGGCGTCGACGATCTCTTCCAATTCGGACGAGATCATGAGGACGCCGAGCCCTGCCGCCGCGAGTTCGCGCACCAAGGTGAGGATCTCCGCCTTCGCGCCGACGTCGATGCCGCGCGTGGGCTCGTCCAGGATCAGCAGGCGCGGGTCCATGCAAAGCCAGCGCGCCAGCAGGACCTTCTGCTGGTTGCCGCCCGACAGCTCCCGGATCGGCTGCTCGGGCGAGGCGCAACGGATGCCCAGCCGCTCGATGAACCGATCGGCGATGGCGCGGCTGCGCGCCTCGTCTACGAAGCCTCCGCGGGTCAGGCGCGGCATGATCGCGAGCGTCATGTTCTCGCGGACGGAAAGCCCCGGGACGATGCCCTCGAACTTGCGATCCTCCGTGCAGAACCCGAGACCCGCGGCGATGGCCTCGGAAGGGCTCGTCACCGGCGGAGATCCCGCGATGCGGACCGCGCCCGAGTCCGCCCTATCCGCTCCGAACACGATGCGCGCGCTCTCGGTCCGGCCGGAGCCGAGCAGCCCGGCCAGCCCCACGATCTCGCCGGAGCGCACCACGAAGGAGGCGTCGCGCAGGCGGCGGCCCCGGGACAGGCGCTCCGCGTCGAGCAGAGGCGCACCGGCCTGGACGGATGCGGGCGGGGCGTGGAGCGCCTGCGAGAGCTCGCGGCCGAGCATGGTGGTGACGAGGTCGATCTTGGCGACATCCTTCATGTCCGAGACCTGCACCGTGCGCCCGTCCCGCATCACGGTGACCCGGTCGCAGACGGCGTAGAGCTCGTCGAGCTTGTGGCTCACGAAGATCACCGAGACGCCCTCCGCCTTGAGCTGGCGAACGACGCTGAAGAGCACTGCCACCTCCCGGTCGTCGAGCGAGGAGGTGGGCTCGTCCATGATGACCAGACGCGCCTTGAAGCCGATCGCACGGGCGATCGCCACCATCTGCTGCACGGCGGTGGGGTAGTCCATCAGCGGGCGGCGCACGTCGACGCCCTGCATCGCGAAGCGCGAGAGCAAGGCCCGGGCCTCGGCGTGCATCGCCGGCCAGTCGAGCAGGCCGAAGCGGCGCTTTTCCCGGCCGAGGGCGATGTTCTCCGTGACGGAACGGTAGGGGACGAGGTTGATCTCCTGGTAGATCGTGCTGATGCCCGCCGCCTGGGCCTCCTGGGGCGAGCGGAAGCTGACCGGCCTCCCCTCGAACAGCACCTCCCCGGCGTCCTTCTGATAATAACCAGTCAAGATTTTGATCATAGTCGACTTGCCGGCGCCGTTCTGCCCGATCAGGGCATGCACCTCGCCGGGCGCGACCTCGAGCGACGCCGCCCGCAAGGCCGGTACGCCGCCAAAGGCCTTGTCGATCTGTCGCATGGAAAGCAGCGGTGTCATGCAGGCGGCTCTCGACCTGGGTCCGGGCGTACGCCGCCCGAACCCCTTTGCGCGTTGCGGACGACGTCAGTAGCTGTCGGAGATCATCTCCTTGGCGTTCGACGTGTCGTAGAACCGATCGGGGTTGATCACCCACGGCTCGATCTTCTCGCCCTTGGCGTAGCGCATCGCGGTCTCGAAGGCCTTGGGCCCGAACTTCGGATTGCACTCCACGCTGGCCAGCATCTTGCCGTCGATGATCGCCTGCAGCGCGTCCTTCTCACCGTCAATCGAGACGATCAGCACGTCCTTGCCGGGCTTCTTGCCGGCTGCCTCCAGCGCCGCGATGGCGCCCATGCCCATCTCGTCGTTGTGGGCATAGATCGCCGTCGCCTCGGGGTGGGCCTGGAGGAGGGTTTCGGCGACCTGGCGACCCTTGTCTCGCGCGAAGTCGCCGGACTGGGAAGCGACGATCTTCATGCCGGATTCCTGCTTCACCCTGTCGTCGAAGCCCTTTTTGCGGTCGTTCGCCGGCGAAGACCCCGTCGTGCCCTCAAGTTCGATGATGGTCGCCTTGCCGCCTGTCGCCTTGATCAGGGCCTCGGCAGCGCGCTTCCCCTCCTCTACGAAATCGGAGCCGATGAAGGTGACGTAGTCCTGGCCGGCCTTGGCGAGGCTGGGATCGACGCTGCGGTCGAGGAGGATGACGGGGATGCCAGCCTTCTTGGCGGCCATCACGGCCGGGATCAGCGGCTTCTCCTCGCGGGGGGCGAGGAAGATGAGGTCGACGCCCTGGGCGATCATCGAGTTCACGTCCGCGACCTGCTTGGCGGCAGAACCGGCGGCGTCGGTGTAGACGAGTTGCCAGCCTTCCTTCTTGGCCTGGGCCTGCATGCTCTCGGTCTGTGCGATGCGCCAGGGATTGTTGCTCTCCGTCTGGGCGAAGCCGACCTTGTAGGTGGCCTTCTGCTTGAGCGGGGGCAGGCCCTGTGCGAGTGCTCCCGTGCTCATGAAGCCGGCGGACGCGAGAAGGCTGGCGGAAGCCGCCGCCATGAGCGCCGCGCGGCGCGTAATGGACGTCATCGTTTCTCTCCCTGATCAGCACGTGGGTGTTGACTGCCACGTTGCTAAACAATGAGATCATATTATTATCAGTCAAGAGAATATCTCGCTGCGCTGCGGGACACGGTTCCCCCTGCGCGGCGCAGGGAGCGAAGCGTGGCGGCACGGGGCAAACAGGGGCGGGGTGGCGCTAGCGTGAGCGCGGCGCTAGCCTCAGCCGCCCTGGCCCTTTCGGATTCCGAGCCCATGCCCCCGCCCTCCGATCCATCCAGACTCCCTGGCGCCGCAGCGCTGCGCGCAGACCCGGATCCGCTTCGCTCCGGGGGGAACCCGGCGAAGCGCAGCGAAAGCGAGCCGGGGTCGCTGGTGCTCAGTCCCGGCCGCCGGCCGACGATGACGGACGTCGCCCGGATCGTCGGGGTCTCGCAATCCTCCGTCTCGCTGGTGCTCAACCGGATGAGCGGCGCGCGCATTTCCGAGCAGACGCGCCAGCGCGTCATCGAGGTGGCCCGACAGATCGGCTACGAGCTTCCCGCGGCCCGGCGCGAGCCACAGGCGTCCCTGGAACGGACGACGATCGCCTATCTCGTGGACGAGATCTCCACGAGCCCGCACCCGGTGGTGACGCTGGACGGCGCGCGCGACGCCGGCTGGGAGCTCGGCTTCCTCGTCTCCGCCCATGTGACGCGCTCGAACCCGGAGCTGGAGAGCGCCACCATCGCCCAGATCCGGCAGGACCCGACAGTCGTCGGCGTCATCTACTCGACGATCTTCACCCGCGAGGTCGCGCCGCCAGAAGCGCTGGGCGACCTCCCGACCGTGATGCTCAACTGCTACACGAAGGACCGCCGGTTCCCCGCCGTCGTGCCGGGCGAGATTTCCGGCAGCTTCACGGCGACGAGCCATCTCCTCGAACAGGGCCACCGCCGCATCGGCTTCATCAACGGCGAACCCTGGATGGACGCCGCAGCCGACCGGCTGAAGGGCTTTCGCCAGGCGCTGGCCACCGCGGACGTCGCATTCGACGCAGCCATCGTGCGCAACGGCGACTGGCTGCCGTTTTCAGGTTACCAGCTCACGCTGGAGTTGCTGGCTGCCGACGACCCGCCGAGCGCGATCTTCTGCGCCAACGACCTGATGGCCATGGGCGCGCTGGAAGCCGTGCTGGAACAGGGCCTGGAAGTGCCCGCCGACATCTCCATCCTGGGCTATGACGACCAGGAACTCGCCCGCTATACGCACCCGCCGCTGTCGACGCTCGTCCTGCCCAACTACGAGATGGGCCGCCGCGCGACCGAGATGCTGATCGACATGGCCGTACACGGCAAGAAGGCCCCGGCCCGGGTGGTGAAGATCGACGGCCCGCTCGTCGAGCGCGCCTCGGTCGGCCCGCCCACCGGGGCAGGCCAGAACCGCCGCCGGTCGCTGGCCCGGGAACTCCAGTCCCGCAAACGTGACGCGACCGGCTGAGCCTGACGCAGCCGATTCAGGAGCGACTGGGCAGCGGCGCGAAAGGTGCTCCGGCGTTCATTCGAAGCGGACCGGTTCGTAGGGGATCGGCAGGTGGGAATCCTGGATTCGCGCGCACCTCCGCAGGGATGATCGGGTTCCAAGGAAACGAGTCGGCTTCACTCGATAGGCAGCTACATGTCCCGGCTGGTCTGGGCCGGTGCTTTCGGGGCGAGATGCAGCCGCATGATGATGTCGTGATCGTGGTTGCCGAAGCCCCGTCCGAAGATGTTGATGCCGCCGGGGTGCCGGGCGCCCTCGTCGATTCCAACCCGCAAGCGGATCGAATGATGTTCTTCCAGACGCAGGTCGTCGAGGGTCACGTCCGAGATCCTGTTTTCGCCAAGCCACGTGCCGTCTGGCCTGACGAGCCAACGCGTGAGCTCACCGTATTGGGAGCCTTCCAGCTTCCACCAGCGCGGTGTCAGCAGGCCACGCCGGTCGCCATAGTCGCTGGGCGAGGTCCAGGTGCCGATCTTGACGCCGTTGACCCAAAGCGACAGGTCCGACGGCCAGTCGAGGTTCGTGCCTGGAACTTCCGATGAGAGTTCGAGGAGGAATTCCAATTCGGCGATCGTCGCGTTCAGCACCTTGGCATTGTTCGGGAACTTGTACTCCACATGGCCGCGGCCGAACCAGATCAGGCCCGCCTGGACACGCGATGGGTCCAGAAAAAGATCCGGGACGTCGAGCACCCCCATGATGCCGTGGAGCGAACAGAGGCCGCACGGCGCCGACACCTCGCAGCTCGTGTAGAGTCCGAGGGGCATCTCGACTTCGATCACGTTGTTGCTGCGGCTGGCGTCTTCGGCGTCGAGCCGGACGATGATTTCGTCGAACCGTGCCGAGCAGATCTTCTGCTGGCCCTTCGTCGCCTTGCCGAGTGCGACGTCAATCAGCTCGGAATCCTCCAGGATCTGGACGTTCGTGGCGATCGTCGACTGGGGTAGATCGAGTGCTTCGCTGATCTGGTTCACGTTCAACGGGCCTGCTCTGCGCAAAAGCCGCAGGATCCGCACGCGGACGGGCGAGGCCAGGCCGCGCAGCACTCCGAATTGCCGCTCGGGGTTCACGACGAGGAAGCGGCGACCGCTCTTGTCGGCGTCGCTGCCTTCGTTCGGCGACGGGGAGGTCGTGCTCCCCGCGCCTCGCTTATTTCGGTCGAGCATCTCGATGGATCCGGTTGCCACTGCGTGCAGTCCGAAGGCGAAATCAGGCTGCGGAGAACCTCGCCACGTTCCACGACGCCGGCTTCAGCGTCATCCGGATCTTGCCGCCATCGACGCTCACGCCGTCCAGCGGCTTGGGCGAGACGTTCTCGGGCGCGTCCTTTGAATTGACGGCCTTAAGGTCGTCGTGACGCAGCTCGTGCGCCTCTGCGACCGCCAGACGGCCGAAGCCCCTGGCGTCGATGGAGACCTCCATCTCCTGGCCGAGGCACCGGTTGAGCATGAACAGGCTCAGTCCGCCCGTGGCTTCGTCCGCCACCGCGGCAACCTTGAGATAGGGCGTTTGCGGCATCGGGAAGTAGAGGTCCTGTGCGCCGCGCGGGTCGTAGTACGAAGCGTCGTAGGTTTCTGACTCCACCTTCGCCTGCAGGACCTTGCCGCGCCCGAGCCGGCTCATCTGCGCGAAGGGGTGGAAGATCGATTGCCGCCAGGCCGGGCCGCCCGTCTCGGTCATGATGGGCGCGATGACGTTGACGAGTTGGGCGAGGCACGCCGCCTTCACGCGGTCGCAATGGTTCAACAGGGAGATGCATCCGCCACCGAAGGTGAGGGCGTCCTCCATGCTGTAGATCTCCTCCAGGATCGGAGGCGCGATGGGCCAGCCCTCCTTCACCCGGTCCTCCCTGCGCCGGCGGGTCCGGTACCAGACGTTCCACTCGTCGAAGCTGAGCATGATGCGCTTCTTCGAGCGCCGCCTCGCCGCCACCCCGTCGGCGACGGCGACGACCTCGTCGATGAACTGGTCCATCAGGTCGGGGCAGGCCAGGAAGGCCGGCGTATCCTGGGCGTAGTTGTTGAAGTAGGTGTGGAGCGAGATGAACTCGGCGTGCTCGAACGTGTGCTCGAGCACCTCGTCCTCCCAGCGCCCGAATGTCGGCATGTTGCGCCCGGACGAGCCGCAGGCGGCGAGCTCGATCGTCGGGTCGATCCAGCGCATCATCTTCGCCGCTTCCTTGGCGACGAGTCCGTACTGCGTCGCGGTCTTGTATTCCATCTGCCAGGGGCCATCCATCTCGTTGCCCAGGCACCAGAACTTGATGCCGTGCGGCTGCTCCCAGCCGTGCTTGCGCCGCAGGTCGGACCAGTAGGTCCCTCGCGGGTGGTTGCAGTATTCGACGAGGTTGCGGGCGGCGTCGCCGGCGCGGGTGCCCAGGTTGACCGCGATCATCGGCTCCACCTCGGCCGCGCGGCACCAGTCGACGAACTCGTTCGTCCCGAACGTGTTGGGCTCGCTCGTGAACCAGGCGAGGTCCAGCTTGACGGGCCGATCCTCGACGGGCCCGACCCCGTCCTCCCAATTGTAGCCGGAGACGAAGTTGCCGCCGGGATAGCGCATGATGGTGGGACCGAGCTCCTTCACAAGGGCGAGCACGTCGCGGCGGAAGCCCTTCTCATCGGCGGTGGGGTGCCCCGGCTCGAACATGCCGCCATAGACGCAGCGGCCGAGATGCTCGACGAAGGCGCCGAACAGGCGGGGGTCGGTGTGGCCGATCGCAAAGTCGCGGTCGAACATCACTTGCGCTTTTCTCATCGTTGTCTCCGGCGTGCGTTCTGACGTGTGTCGGGAGCGGGTTGGCGTTTCAGGTTGGTGCGGAGAAAGCGCCCTGCGCCGCCTCGGGCAGCAGCACGGCGTCCTTCAGTGCGCGCGAATAGGGATGGGCCGGGGCAGAGAGCACGGCCTTCGCCTCGCCCTCCTCCACCACCGAGCCCTTCTGCATGATGATCAGCCGGTCGCTGATCGTGTAGGCCGTCGCGAGGTCGTGCGTGATGTAGATGATCGAGATGCCGAGCCGGTCGCGCAGGTCGCGGAACAGGTTGACGATCGACATGCGCAGCGAAGCGTCGACCATGGAGACGGGTTCGTCGGCGACGATCAGGCGCGGCCGGGACACGAGCGCCCGCGCGATGGCGACGCGCTGCAATTGCCCGCCAGACAACTCGTGGGGAAAGCGCCCACGGATCTCGCCGAGCGACAGGCCCACCTGGCGCAGCGCCTCGTCGGCGAGCTGTTCGGCGTCGGCCTGCGTCCTGGCTTCGCGAAAGCGCCGCGCGGTCAGGAAGAGATAGTGGTCGAGCTGCTTCAGCGGATTGAAGGCCTCGAACGGGTTCTGGAAGATCGGCTGGACCTTGCGCATGAACGCCATGCGGGAGGCGCGGCCGCCGAGAGCCGCCACGTCCTCGCCGTCGAGCATGAGCGTGCCGGAGGTGGGCTGCTGGATGCCCAGGATCATCCGCGCCAGAGTCGACTTGCCGCTCCCGGATTCGCCGATCACCGTGAAGATCTCGGGGCGCCCGGCGTCGAGCGTGAAGCTCACGCTCTTCACCGCCTCGACCCGCTTGCGCGAGAAGAGGCCCCCGCGGTGGAAGGTCTTGCTCACATCGCGAAGGCTGAGCAGCTCTGTCATGCAGCGCTCCCCTCGGTGACGGCGAAGCAGGCCACCCGGCGCTCGGGGGCGATCTCGAGCATGGGGGGCGTCTCCTGCCGGCATTTCGGCATGGCGAGCGGGCAGCGCGGGTGGAAGCGGCATCCGGGCGGAGGGTCCGCGAGGTTGGGCGGGCTGCCCTCGAGCCCTTTCCGGGGCCGGTCGTCCCCGATGCGCGGCAGGCTGGCGATGAGGTGCGCCGTGTAGGGATGCAGCGGCCGCGCGAACAGCTCGCGCGTCGGCGCTTCCTCCACGAGACGGCCCGCATACATGATGCCGAGCCGGTCCGTCAGGTGGGCATGCACGCCCATGTCGTGCGTCACGAACGGCACGGACGAGCCCATCTCCCGCTGGATGCCCCTGATCATCCCAAGGACGTCCTTCTGGACGAGCACGTCGAGCGCCGTGGTCGGTTCGTCGGCGATGATGAAGTCCGGCCGGCAGATGGTCGCGAGGGCGATCGTCACGCGCTGGCGCATGCCGCCCGAGAGCTCGTGCGGGAAGGCGGCCAGCACTGACGGGTCCAGCCGCAGGCGTGCGAGGTGCGCCTCCACGGCTGACCGGAACGCCCGGCTGGAGTTGCCGAGCTCCGGCGCCATGTGCCGCCACGCGAAATCCCGGAACGTATCCGAAACCCGGCGCAGCGGGTTCAGGACGTTCATCGACCCCTGCATGATGTAGGACAGGTTGCGCCACCTGATCGCGGCGACCTCCTGCGGCGGGGCGAGGTGAAGCCCCGCATAGCCCGGCAGGAAGCTGAAGGAGACGCTGCCACCCACCACCTCCAGGGGAGGCTTGATCAAGCCGGCGATGGTCTTGATGAGGGTCGTCTTGCCGGAGCTGGATTCGCCCGCGATCCCGTAGATCTCGTTCCGGCGGACATCGAGCGTGATGCCGTCGACAGCCTTCACGTCCCGGACCACCCCGAAATAGCGGCTGCGGAAATGCGCCTGGAGATCGACCACGCGCAGCACCGGCCTCTGCTTGGCAGAAGCGCCGGGATCCAGGGAGACCGGGGCGGGGCTGTTCATGCCACGCCTCCCACCCGCGCCAGCCGGCTGCGGGGATCGATGTACTCGTTCATCGAGACCGCCAGCAGAAACAGGCCGACGAAGGCCATCACCACGACGCCCACGGGAAAAGCGATCCACCACCAGACCCCGGCCACCATGGCGGTGTGCTGGTTGGCCCAGTAGATCATCCCGCCGATGGTCGGGGTGTTGATGTCGGTGAAGCCGAGCACCGAGAGCGTCACCTCGAGCCCGATCGACCAGTTCATGTTGTTCATGGTGGTCGAGAACACGATCGGCATGACGTAGGGCAGATGCTCGCGCGTCAGGATCTCGCGGGTGGTCATGCCGGAGAACACGCTGGTCTCGGTGAACTCGCGCGTCTTCAGGCTCATGGCGACGGAACGGATCAGGCGTGCGTCATAGGCCCAGCCGAGGCTCGCCATGATGAGCGCGAGCACCGTCCATGACATGCTGTCGCGCAGCACGAAGTAGAACAGGATGAGGATGGGGAAGAGCGGGATCACGATGAAGGTGTCGTTCAGCGACATCAGCACGCGGTCGACCCAGCCGCCCTTGTAGCCAGCGAGCAGCCCGATCACGAGCGACAGGATCCGGCTCAGGATGGCGACGACGAACCCGAAGAGCAGCGTGTTGCGGATGGCCACCGTCACCTGCCAGAAAACATCCTGGCCGCGAGAGGTCGTTCCGAACCAGTAGGTCGCGCCGGGCGGCACATCCGGCGGCACGACATAGACGTCGATCGGCGGATAGGGCGAGAAGAACGAGAGCGCCGCCAGGCCGAGCACGACCGAGACCAGCGCAAGCCCGATGCGAAACTCGATGTTGTATTTCAGGAGGTCGCGCAGGATCGCCAGCATCAGCGCACCTGCACGCGGGGATCGAGCAAGGGATAGAGAAGGTCGATCAGGAGCACGCCGAAGGAGACGCCCAGGATCGACACCGTGGTGACGCCCAGCACGAGCCCGTAGTCACCGGCATAGACGCCATCGACGAGCAGCGTCCCGATGCCGGGATACCCGAACACCTTTTCGGTGATGATCGCGCCGTTGAAGATGCCGCCGAGCGACATCGCCAGCCCCGTCACCTGCGGCGCCAGGGCGTTGCGCATGACGTAGGACGTCAGGATGCGGCGGCGGTCCACGCCGGCGATCTCGGCATAGGTCACGTAGTCCTCGGTGACGACGTTCGACACTAGCGAGCGCATGCCCAGGAACCAGCTCCCGAGCCCGATCAGGATGAGCGAGAGCGCCGGCAGGACGGAGTGCTTCGCGACGCTCGTGACATAGTCGACGGTCCAGCCCTGCGGCAGGTTCATCGTCGAGCCGCCGCCGATCGGCAGGACGGGCCAGAGAAAGCCGAACACGATCAGTAGCATCAGCGCGACGATGTAATAGGGGATGGGATGCATCCCCATCGCAATCACACCCATCAGCTTGAGGCTCCGGCTCTTCTGGTAGTAGCCGGCCAGCCCGCCGAGCAGGTTCCCCAACACCCAGGTGATCACCGTGGCCGTGATCAGGAGGCCTGCCGTCCAGGGCAGAGCGCGGCCGATCAGGCTCCCCACGGGCGTCGGGAACGCCGAGAGGGATGGCCCGAAATCGGCCCTGAGGATTCGGGTCCAGAAGCTGAGATACTGTTCCAGCCACGTGCCCTGCAGGCCGTAGAGCTCGCGCAGCGACTGGCGCATCTGCTCGATTGCGTCCGGCGCGGTGCTGCTGAACGACGTGACGGCCGAGATCGACTGTTCGACCGGGTCGATCGGCGTCGCGTGCGTGATCACGTAGGCGAGGTTGACGCCGATGACCACGACGAGCACGAACTGGCCGATGCGCTTCGCCACGTAGGGAAGATAGCCGTGCATGACGGAGAAGCCTCTGCGGTGGTTCTGCGGGGGAAGCGGCGGCCACGAGGGGGCCGCCGCCGCGCCTTCACTTCGCGGGCTTCAGTTTCACGAACATGTAGCGGGAGTTGCCCCAGTTCGGCACCGGGTTGGTGTAGGGGTTCTCCGCCGTGGGGTAGCCGGTCCAGTAGGTCTGGTCCATCGCGGTGAAGACGTTATAGGCCATCAGCGGGATGGTCGGCATCTCCTTCACGGCGAGTTTCACGTAGTCGCGGCCGAGCTCGATGCCCTTGGGGTCGTCGAACGCGATGGTCCGGGTCTGCTCGATGATCTTGTCGAGGTCAGGATTGGACCAGCGCTGCCAGTTGCGCAGCGGCTGCGGCTTGCCGGGCTCCGCCACGAACTGCGAATGCCAACTGTCGAGGAAGTAGGAGAGGTCCTGGTGGCCGCCCCACGTCTCGACGCTCCAGCCGATGAACGCGTCGAAGTCGCCCGCCGCGCGGCGGGTGAGGAGCGTTCCCTGGGCGACGTCGATCTTGGCGTCGATGCCGAACTGCCGCCATTCCTGCACGATCATGGACCCTGCCCGGGTCATGACCGGCCTCAGGTCGCCTTCCACCATGACGCGAACGGTGAACGGCTTGCCGTCGGGCGTCATCCACTGTGAACCCTGCTTCTTGTAGCCGGCCTTCTCCAGCAGCTCGGTCGCGGCCTGCGGATCGGGCTTCCACCAGCCCATGCCGAAGGCCTTGGCGATGTCCTTTGGATCGGAGGGGATCGCCTCGCCCAGGGAAGGCCGCAGCATCTCGGCGATCTGCTTGCCGATGGTCGGATCGTAGGGCTTGATCTTCCGCTTGCCGGTATCGAGCTCGAACTCCTTGAGCCACCCCTCCAGCGGCTCGTGATACGCGGCGGGATGCATTCCCGTGGGCGGAACGCCAATGGCGGAGATCGTCGCCGCGCCACGATAGGCGGCCATCGCCACAGCCTTGATGTCGATGAGCAAGGCGAGCGCCCAGCGCACGTCGCGGTTCTTGAAGTTTTCGTTCTGGTTATTGAAGACCAGCGCCGGCAGCGTCGGATCCGGGTGGCCGTAGGGGAAGCCCTTGAACCAGGCGGTGGTCGCCTTGCCCTGCTTGGCCAGCGTGAACATGCCTTCCGGCGCGATGTCGTGGACGACGTCGAGCTCGTGGTTGAGCTGCGCGATCACGCGCTTGTCCGGCGGACCGGGATCGATATAGGCGAGGTACTTGGGGCCCGGCTTGCCGAAGCGCCCGAGGCTCGTGCGCTGCCAGTCGTCGCGCAGTTGCCAGATATACCACTTCCCGTCGGGATCGAAGCTGTTGAGCGTGTACGCGCCGAGCGTGACGGGCTTGTTGAAGTCGAACTTCAGCGGGTCGTCGACCTTCTCGAAGACGTGCTTGGGCAGGATCCAGATGCCGGCCCAGCGCACCGTGAAGTTCGCGTGAAAGCGGGAGTTCGGCTTCTTGAGCTTGAAGATCACCGTGTAGGGATCGGGCGTCTCGACGGATGCGACGTTGTTCGCCAGCACGGCGCCGAACCGCATCGCGGGATTCTTGACCTGGATGTCGACGGTGGCCTTCACGTCGTCGGCCGTGAACTCGACGCCGTCGCTCCAGTAGAGCCCCTTGCGCAGCTTCACGGTCATCTCGGTGAAGTCGGCGTTGTAGATCGGCTTGTCGGAGGCGAGCGAGTTGTCCCAGACCCCGTCGATGCCGGCTTCGGGGTCGATGTACCAGAGCGTGTCGAGGCCGACCTGCTGCAGCCCGTTCGATTGCGAGCCCGCGTTGATGGCCCACATGTTGAACCAGCCAGCGTTCTTGATCGTTCCTTCAGGGTTCTCAAGAATCAGAAGCTCGTTGCGCGGAATATTCTGAGGTATTCCTTGGGCCGAACCGGGCGACGATGACAAGAATACACTTGGAACGAAGACGCAAGCTGCCATGAGCAGCGCACGAATGCGATGCATTGTTTCCTCCTCCGAGCCGAGAGCTTTTTTCTCTCTTGCGTCGAAGCCTAGTCCCGGATCGGCGATAAAACAATGAGGGTTCTGATCTGTACCCGGATCTCTGGTTCAAATGCCCCGGAGCGGGACCTGGCGCGGTACTGCGCGACATCCTCGCCGCGTGCAAAGAAGACAAGGACCGGATTGTCGCCAGGCTCAGGGGATCGCCAAGGCTAGGGCGGCCAGTCTGTTTCCGCGGTCGTCCGCCGACGCATAGGGCAACGCTGCAATCGTCGACATGCTCAAGGCGGGCCCAGTTTTTGTCGGGACCGTGAGCCATGGCCTCTCGATCTCACCCTATCTGGTGGGTTGCGTAACATCGGAGCCAGATCAATGACCGCCGGGTCAGCAGCGCCGTTGCGAACGGCGCGCCGCTTCGGCGGATCCGGGGTTCTGCGCGGATCGAGCTGACGGCTCTGCGCGCCCGCATGCCGTCATGCTGACCTGCCAGGAAAGGATCGGATCGTCCTTCCCGAAAGACGCCTCGCCCCCGCTATTGCGTTCGACGTTGCGTATTCGAGCCGAGCGATCCGATCGGTTGCTGCATCTCTGTCGTGTTTATTGCATCGACATTCCTGCTGGCGGAATGTTCTGGTTCACGTGAAAGACGTTCTGCGGATCATATTTTTGTTTGACCACGCGCAAGCGTTCAAAATTGGGCCCGTAGCTCGCTGCGACGCGAGCGGCGCCCTCGTCGTCCATCATGAAGTTGACGTAGCCCCCGCTGCCCGAGCCGGCGTGGACGTCCGTCCAGTAGGCTTTGGCCCAGCGGGACAGCTCCCCTGCCTTCTGCGGGTTGGGATCGATCGCGGCAATCACCATCGACCATCCGCCATTGCGCGCGGACCAGGCGGTCTGATCGGCGCCCACGCGTGAAACCGCGCCGTCGATCGGGTAGAGGTGCATGAGCGAGAGCTCGCTCGGGGTCTTCGACGCGTGCTGGAGATGGGCCGTGATGGCGTCATCCGTGAGCTTCGTCACGAAGTCCCCTTTCCAATACCATTGCAGTCCGCTCGGGAGCAGTCCATCGAACAGTCCCTGAAGGGCCGGGAATGGCATGACGCTCATCCAGTTGAGCATGGGCGCCGGCATAGCATTGAGGATCGGCTGCATGGCCCTTCGGCCGGCCTCCTCATCCCCGTTGAAGCAGGCGATCAACGCGCAGATGCGCTTGCCCCAATGCTCCCGTGGAAACGGGTCTGTCGAGGGGACCGTTTTCAGCCCGAGGAAGCAGCCGAGCTGCTCCGGCGCAGTGGCGCAGAAATCGCGATAGGCGCGCATGAGGGCCCCGGCGTTCTGCTGTTCCCAGAAGATAGGGCCGGCGAAAACCATGCTCACGGGATGCGCCCTGAACAGAAAGCTGGTGACCACCCCGAAATTGCCGCCCCCGCCCCGCAGCGCCCAGAACAGGTCCGGGTTGGAGTGGTTGCTGGCGGTGACGAAGCTGCCATCGGCCAGCACGACGTCCGCCTCGAGCAGATTGTCGATGGTGAGCCCGAACTGGCGCGTCAGATACCCGGTCCCGCCGCCCAGCGTCAGGCCTGCGATGCCGGTCGTCGACACGATCCCCGCGGGGACAGCGAGACCGAAGGGATGCGTGGCGTGGTCGACGTCACCTTGCGTGCACCCCGGTCCGACCCGGACGGTGCGCTCCTTAGGATCGACCCGGACCCCCTTCATCGCCGAAAGATCGATGCAAAGTCCGTCATTGCAGCTGCCGAGCCCAGGGCCGTTGTGTCCGCCGCCACGAATGGCGATGTCGAGCTTCTGCTCGCGGCCGAAGCTGACTGCAGCGATGACGTCGGCAACATCCACGCAGCGAGCGATGATGCTTGGCCGTTTGTCGATCATTCCGTTGTAAAGCTTCCGGCTTGCTTCATATTCAGCATCCGCCGGCTGAATCACCGGCCCCCTGAGGTGTTGGGCGAAGTGCGTGACGGCCTCGTTCATGGCGATCCTCCTGCGAAAGCTGCGCCGCAAGTGTAGGAAGATCCTGAAACCGGGTGTATGCTCTCTCGTCCTCTTTTCTTGCCCGTTCGTCCTGACTGCTTTCCGACGAAACAGTGAACAGCCCAATCGCCGCTCTTACAGGTGTTGGCCTATGGACGTGCTCTCGGAAGTGCTGCAGACCGTGAGGCTGAACGGCGCCATCTTCTTCGACATGGTGTTCTTTCCGCCGTGGGTAGGCCAGTCGCCTCCCACATCGCTTATCGCGGGCTCGGTGATGCCCAACGCCGAGCACGTGATCAATTTCCATTTCCTGCTGGAAGGTTCGTGCTGGGCCGAGCGCCACAACGCCGCGGAAAAACCTGTCCAGCTCTCGGCCGGGGATGCGATCATCTTTCCCATGGGAGACGCCAATGTCCTGAGTTCATCTCCGGGCATGCGCGCCAATCCCGACCTGGCGCGCTATTACCGTCCCAGCGACAAGCAGCTTCCTTTTGTCCTGCATCAGACCGGAAGCTGCGGAGAGCGATGTCACTTCGTGTGCGGCTATCTCGGCTGCGACGCCCAGCCCTTCAACCCGCTCCTGGAAGCGCTCCCGCGCACGCTGCTCACAAAGTACCACGCCTCTCGTGGCGCATGGCTGGGCCATCTGATCGAACTCGCCTGCCAGGAGAGCAGCACGTCGCGCAGCGGCGGCGAAACAATACTGGCGAAGGCCAGCGAACTGATCTTCGTCGAGGCGATCAGGGACCACATCGAGCATCTGTCCGAGGACTCGCGTGGCTGGCTCAGCGGTTTGCGCGACCCGCACATCGGCAAGGCTCTCCAACTCATCCACGGCAATCCGACCAAGGATCTCACCCTTGCAGGACTGGCGCGAGAGGTAGGTCTGTCGCGCACCATCTTTGCGGACCGGTTTGCCGCCTTCCTGGGTATCGGACCGATGCACTATGTGGCCCGCTGGCGCATGCAGCTGGCCTCACGCCTCCTCGACCGGGCCGGCATCAGCATCGCCCAGGTCGGCGCCGAGGTCGGCTACGAGAGCGAGGCGGCGTTCAGCCGTGCCTTCAAACGACACGTCGGCCTGCCGCCCGGAGAGTGGCGGCGCAACCGGAGCGCGAGAACCATGTCTGTAGGGCCAACGGCGAGTGCGGGCTGAGGTCACCGAGCGCGCGGTAGCCCATGCGACGGCTCAGGAATATTGGAGCGGGCGAAGGGAATCGAACCCTCGACATACAGCTTGGGAAGCTGTCGTTCTACCACTGAACTACGCCCGCGCGGCGCTCACCTTACAAATTCGGGAACGCGGCGCAAGGCCTCTCGCGCGGCGGTGGGGTCATGACCAGGAATCGCGTCCTGTCTCGCCCGGGGTGGCGCGGCCGGGCCGGCGCGCTCACACGAAGTGCTTGGAGAGCTTCAGTCCCTGGCCCTGGTAGTTCGAGCGGATGCCCTCGCCGTAGAGCACGGCGGGGCGCTCGCGCAGGGGCTCGTAGCGCAGCGTGGCGACCCGTTGGCCATGATCGAGCAGGAAGGGCACGTCGTGGCTACGCACCTCCAGCACCACCTTGCTGCCAGCTCCGCCGGCTTCCGCCAGGCCGAAGCCGGGGTCGAGGAAGCCCGCATAGTGGGCGCGCAGCTCTCCCACCGAGGTGTCGTAGGCGAGCATCTCCGCCGCCTCGTCCGCGCCGATGACGACGCTCTCCAGCGAGGCGAGGATGTAGAAGTCGTCGGGGTCGAGCACGAGTTCGCGGCGGCCGGGCTGCACCGTGATCGGCTCCCAGAACTCGGCCGCGCGATAAGCGCCGACGCGGGCGAGATCGATGAGGCCGGAGGTGCGCCGGGCGCGATATCCCACGACGCCGCCCGGCTTTCCCTCGGGGTCCAGATCGATCGAGACCGGAACCATGCGGCTGCGCCCGTCGGGCACGCCGTCGTCGTCGAACACCCGCAGCTGCGCCAGCGTGCTCCCGGTGCTCGCGATCACCGGGAATGAGCGCGGCACGACCTCGGCGTAGAGCGGCCCGGCATAGCCGGCCGGGATCTCGTCGAAGGCTTCGCCGCCGTCGCAGATGATGCGCACGAAGATGTCGAGCCGGCCCGACGAGCTCTTCGGGTTGGCGCGGGCGCGGGCGCCTTGCGGCAGGTCCAGCGTTTCGAGCAGCGGCACGATGTGGACGCAGTTTCGTTCGAGCACCTGCGGCCGGGTCAAGTCCACTTCATGGGTGGATAGCTCGGCCAGCCGATCCGCCATGCGCCGCCCGGGGCCGGGCAGAAAGCTCGCGGGCACGCGATAGGCCACAGAGCCGAGGCGCAGGTCGAGGCTGGCGGGCTGGATCTGCTGGTCGCCGATCGGTTGGCTGGCGTGGATGACGCGGTCGTCCATCGCCTTGCGCAGCGCCTGCGATGGCCAGATCTGTACGCCCATGCCGTCTCTCCCGGCCGCCCCTGCGAAAGCGCTCGATTGGCCGCACGGAGGCGGCGTCCGACCGTGTCTAGAGCAGCCCGCGGTTGACGACAACAACCGCCCCCAATAAAGCACGGGACGACCGGCGGAACGGCCGCTCATGAAAAAATGAGCCGCGCAGACCCCGAAGCGCCGTAGGCCCGGATACGAACTCCGTCCCAGCCGGCCCTACCGGAGACGAAACGATGGCGTCCGACGACCTTGAGCTGAGGCTTGATCCCAGCACCCTCCAGCCCGACACGCTGCTGGTGCATGGCGGCACGACGCGCTCGTCCTTCGGAGAACTCTCGGAGGCGCTTTTCCTCACGCAGGGCTTCTCCTACGCCACGATGGAGGCCGCCGAGGCGCGCTTCAAGGGCGAACAGCCGGGCTTCATCTACTCGCGGTTCTCCAACCCGACAGTAGCGATGTTCGAGCGCCGCATGGCGCTGCTTGAAGGGGCGCAGGCCGCCCGTGCGACGGCGAGCGGCATGGCCGCGGTCACGGCGTCGCTGATGGGGCTCGTCAAGGCGGGCGACCATGTCGTGGCCGCGCGTGCGCTGTTCGGCTCGTGCCGCTACATCGTCGAGGATCTTCTGCCGCGCTTCGGCGTCGCGACCACGCTGATCGACGGCTGCGATCTCGAGCAGTGGCGCAGGGCCGTGCGGCCTGACACCAAGGTGTTTTTCCTCGAGAGCCCGACGAACCCGACCCTCGAGATCATCGACATCGAGGCCGTCGCCGGCATCGCCCATCAGGCCGGGGCCAAGCTGGTGGTGGACAACGTGCTGGCCACCCCCACGCTGCAGCGGCCCTTGAAGCTCGGCGCGGACTGCGTGGTGTATTCGGCCACCAAGCACATCGACGGCCAGGGCCGCTGCCTGGGCGGCGTCATCCTCGCGTCCGAGCAGTTCATCGCGGACCACGTGCACAACCTGCTGCGCCAGACCGGCCCCGCCATCTCGCCCTTCAACGCCTGGGTGCTGCTGAAAGGCCTGGAGACCTTGCCGTTGCGCGTGGAGCGGCAGATGCGCAACGCCGAGCGGCTCGCCGATGTGCTGGCGACGTTGCCAGGCGTGACCCGCGTGCTCTATCCCGGCCGCCCCGACCACCCCCAGTACGAGCTCGCCCGACGCCAGATGAACGGCGGCGGCACAATGGTCGCCTTCGAGGTGGAAGGCGGCAAGGCGGGTGCGTTCCGCTTCGGCAATGCGCTCAGGCTCGTCTGCATCTCCAACAATCTGGGCGACGCCAAGAGTATCGTCACCCATCCCTCCACGACCACGCACCAGCGCCTGACGCCGGACGCGCGGGCCGAGCTGGGCATCACCGAGGGCCTGCTGCGGCTCTCGCTCGGGCTCGAGCACATCGACGATCTCATCGCCGATTTCCGGCAGGCCGCCGCGGCGGCCTGAAGCCGGGCGAGGCCGCGGGGAAGGGATCAGGCGAAGCTGCGCCACCCGAGCAGCACGCGCGACCCTGCGGTGACGAGGCACATGGCCCCGAACACCCACGCGATCACCGGGAAGCCCGCCGGCCACAGCATCATGAGGGCGAAAGCCGCGATCGTCTCGCCGCCTTCGGCAAGGCCCGCTGTGAAGTAGATCGACTTCGGGCCGCGCAGCTCGGTCGTCATGCCTCGCCCGGCGGCCACGGCGGCATAGGCCAGGAACGTGGCCCCGTTCACGTAGAAGGTCAGGAGAAGGAAGGCCGCGGGCAGCGCGTTGCGCCCGGGGTCCTGGGCCGCGAAGGCGAAGACCACGGCGCCGTAGAAGGCGAAGTCCGCGACGATATCGATGAAGCCGCCACGGTCCGTCCGCCTCGTCTGGCGGGCGATCGTCCCATCGAGACCGTCGCCCAGCCGGCCGAGCGCCAGCAGCAGGAGTGCGAGGCTCATCTGGCCGATAGTAATGGCGGCGGCGCAGCCCAGCCCTGCGAACAGGGCAAGGCCCGTCATCTGGTCTGCGCCGACCCCGGCCCGCACCGCCCGCTTGCCCAGCGCCGTGAGAAGCGGATCGACCAACTTGCGCAGCGCGGCGTCGAGCATGCTTCCCCGTCGGGCAGGTTGCGAACGGCAATGTTTACTCTCGAACACCAGTTCCATTGACGCGCTCGCGAGCCGCCCTTAGATCGCAGGCATCGTCGGCGGCATCAACCCCGGCGCACGACCCGCCACCTGAAGGGACGCCATGTACCGGGCCGTCACGCGCGACATCCAGATCACGGTCAAGCCCGCCTACCACGAGGACCAGTCCTCGCCGGCGGAAGGCCGCTGGTTCTGGGCCTACACGGTCGAGATCGTCAATCTCGGCAAGGAGACCGTGCAGCTGCGCACCCGGCGCTGGGAGGTGCGGGACGGGAACGGCCAGATCCATGAAGTCCGGGGCGACGGCGTGGTCGGGAAGCAGCCCGTGCTCAAGCCTGGCCAGCGCTTCGAGTACACGAGCGGCTGCCCGCTGGAGACGCCGCAGGGCATTATGTCCGGCGCATACGGCATGAGCACCGAGGACGGGCACCTCTTCGACGCCGAGATCCCGACGTTCTCCCTGGACAGCCCGCAAAGCCGCCGGGTGCTCAACTAGGCCCTTCCGGAGACGCCGCGACGCGATGGGAACTGACGCGGTGATCGGCGCGCGCTAGTGTGCTGACATGATCGACCTTTCGCCTCTCTCCCTCCTCGCCCGGCTCGTCTCCTTCGATACCGAAAGCTCGCGTTCAAACCTGCCCCTGATCGCCTTCGTGGAGGAGATCCTGCGCGAGCAGGACGTGCCGTTCGTGCGAGTGCCCAACGAGACGGGCGACAAGGCCGCGGTGTTCGCGACGGTCGGGCCCATGGCGGACGGGGGCGTCGTGCTCTCCGGCCATACGGACGTGGTGCCGGTCACCGGGCAGGCCTGGACCAGCGATCCCTTCACGCTGCGCATCGACGAGGGCCGCGCCTATGGCCGTGGCGCGGTCGACATGAAGGCGTTCGCCGCCATCGCGCTGTCCCAGCTTCCTGCCATGAAGCAGGCCGGCCTGCGCCGCCCCATCCACATCATGCTGAGCTATGACGAGGAGACGACCTGTCTCGGGGTGCTGGACACCATCGCGCGCATGGGCCGCGACCTGCCGCGCCCCGAATGCGTCATCGTCGGCGAGCCGACCGAACTGCAAGTCGCCGATGCGCACAAGAGCGTGGTGACCTTCACCACCACCGTGCATGGCCACGAGGCGCATTCCTCCAAGCCGTTCCTCGGCGCCAACGCGATCTCGGGGGCGGCGGCTCTCGTGGTCGAGCTCGACCGGATCGCCGAGATCTTCAAGACGCGCGGCGACCCGACCGGCCGCTTCGATCCGCCCTGGGCCACGGTCCATGTCGGCACCATCGGCGGCGGCACGGCGCGCAACATCGTGCCGAAGCGCTGCAGCTTCCACTGGGAGGTCCGGGGCGTCCCCGGAACGGACGAGCGCGAGGCGCTGGCCATGCTGAACGCGCACGCCGAGGCCGTGGTGCTGCCGCGGCTGCGCGCCACGGGCATGCCGGCTTCGGTGGAGACCTTGATCGAAGTCGACGTACCCGGCCTCGCCCCGGAGCCGGGTTCCCCGGCCGAGCAGCTCGCGCTGCGGCTCGCCGAGCGCAACCGGACCATCACGGTGCCCTACGCCACCGAATCCGGCCAGTTCCAGCGCCACGGCCTGCCCACGATCGTCTGCGGCCCCGGGTCCATCGACCAGGCGCACCAGCCGGACGAGTACATCACCCTCGACGAGATCGAGCGCGGCGTTGCGTTCATGGGGCGGCTGATCGAAAGCTGCCGGTAAGCCGTCGCCAAGCCGAGAGCTCGACGAAACTACCGCGACGCCGGTCATCCCCGGCGCGGCGAAGCCGCGGGACGGGGATCCAGGAGACTGGCCCGAAGCGGTCTGGCCTCGCCGTCTGGGTTCAAGACAGCTGCGGGAACGGGTGCGCGCACTTCTGGATCCCCTTCCCGCGCTACGCGCCGCCGGGGATGACCAGGCTCAGGGGGAATCCCCCTCCGTCACGCCGACCTCCTCCGGCTCCACCTGGTAATGCGTGGAGCAGAATTCGCAGGTGATGCCGATGCGGCCGTCGTCGCCGACCATGGACGCGCGCTCGTCCTGCGAGAACTGCTTCAGCATGCCGACGATGCGCTCGCGTGAGCAGCGGCAGCGTTCCAGCACCGGCTGGGCCTCGAACACGCGCACGCCGCGCTCGTGGAACAGCCGGAACAGCAGCCGCTCGCTGGTCAGCATGGGGTCGAGCAGCTCGTGGTCCTCGATCGTCTCGACGAGCGAGCGGGCTTCCACCCAGGCGTCGTCCTCCTGAAACTCGGGCAGGGCTGCGCCCACCGGCGCATCGCCCGGGTCGAGATCGGCCAGGCGCTGCCGCTCGGGTGAAGTGGGCAGGAATTGCACGATGAGGCCGCCGGCGCGCCAGGCGTGCCCGGAGCCCTCGGCCGTCGCGCCCAGCGTTTCGCCCACGGCGAGTCGCACCCGGGTGGGGATCTGCTCGGACTGGCGAAAATACTGGTGCGCCGCCTCTTCGATCGATTGGCCCTCCAGCGTGACGATGCCCTGGTAGCGCGACATGTCCGCCCCTTGGTCGATCGTCAAAGCCAGGTGGCCTCGACCAAGCAGGTCCGCCGGGAGCGCATCCGGTCCGGCGGCGGAGAGCCGCTCGGCGTCGTAGCGGGCATAGGCGCGCACACGGTCGGGGGCCTCGAAGTCGACCACCAGCATGTCGACGACGCCGTCCGTCCGCGTCTGCAGCTGGAAGCGGCCCTCGAACTTCAACGACGTGCCGAGCAGCACCCCCAAGGCGACGACTTCGCCCAGCAGGCGCGAGACGGGCGCGGGATAGGCGTGCCGCTCGAGGATGCGGTCGACCAGCGGTCCGAGCCGAACCACGCGGCCGCGCGCATCGAGCGCCTCGACTGCGAAGGGGACGACACGGTCATCGAGCTCGGGATGGCTGTGCGCGGGGGCGTTCATGCGAAGTCCAATGAGGTTAGCCTGCGCCCAGGCACCAGGCGAGCACGCCCTTCTGCGCGTGCAGGCGGTTTTCAGCCTCATCGAACACCACGGACTGCGGGCCGTCCATGACCTCGTCCGTCACCTCCTCGCCGCGATGGGCGGGAAGGCAATGCATGAAGATCGCCCGCTCGTCGGCGGCCTTCATCAGCTTGGCGTTCACCTGGTAGGGCGCGAGCAGGTTGTGGCGACGGCCTGCGTCCTCATCGCCCATGGAAACCCAGCAATCGGTGACGACGCAATCGGCGCCTTCCACCGCGTCGAAGGGATCCTTCATGGCCGAAACGCGCGCGCCTTCACGGCGCGCCCAGGCCAGCAGGTCGGCAGGCGGCGCGAGTTCGTCGGGGCTGGCGATGTTGACGCGGAAATCGAGCCGCGCCGCGGCGTGAACCCATGACGCCAGCACATTGTTGCTGTCGCCGACCCACGCGACGGTCTTGCCCTTGATCGAGCCGCGATGCTCCTCGTAGGTCATCACGTCGGCCATGATCTGGCAGGGGTGCGACGTCTTGGTCAGCCCGTTGATGACCGGAACCGTGGCGTTCTCGGCCAACTCACGCACGGCGACGGAATCCAGCATGCGGATGACGATGCCGTCGACATAGCGCGAGAGCACACGCGCCGTATCGCCGATGGTCTCGCCACGGCCGAGCTGCATTTCCGCGCCCGTGAGCATGATCGTCTCGCCGCCGAGCTCCCTCATCCCGACGTCGAACGACACGCGGGTGCGCGTCGACGGCTTGTCGAAGATCAGCGCCAGCATCTTGCCCTCGAGCGGGCGCACGGCCTGCCTCTGGCCGCGCACGCGCTCGCTTTTCAGCCGCGCTGCGCCGTCGAGGATGGTGCGCAGTTCCTGGGACGTGAACTGCGTCAGCTCCAGAAAGTGCCGGATGGGCGCGGTCACGACGCCCCCCCACTCGCGGCGGCCTTGCTCTCGATGGCCGCGCAGGCGCGGTCCAGCTTCTCGAACGCCTCCCCGACGATGCTCTCGTCGATGTTCAGCGGGGGCAGCAGGCGCAGCACGTTGTCGCCGGCGGGAACGCTCAGCAGCTTCTGCGCGCGCGCCGCGGCGGCGAGTTCAGTGTTGGGCGTCTTGAGCTTGAGGCCGAGCAGCAGGCCCTCGCCCCGCACGTCCTCGATCACGCCCGCATGGCGGTCCTTCAGCTCGGCCAGGCGCTGCTTCAGCTTCAGGCTGAGCTCTTCCACCCGCGGCAGGAAGCCCGGCTCGAGGATGACATCGAGCACCGCATTGCCCACCGCCATCGCGAGCGGATTGCCGCCGAAGGTGGTGCCGTGGGTGCCGGCCGTGAGGCCCTTGCCCGCCTCCAGCGTCGACAGGCACGCGCCGAGGGGGAACCCGCCGCCGATGCCCTTGGCGATGGCCATGATGTCGGGCGCGACGCCCGAGCGCTGGTAGGCGAACAGCTTGCCCGTGCGCCCGACGCCCGTCTGCACTTCGTCAAAGATGAGCAGCAGGCCGTGCTCGTCGCAGAGCTCGCGCAGGCCGCGCAGGCACTGCGGCGGCACGGAGCGCACGCCGCCCTCACCCTGGATGGGCTCGACCAGGATGCCGGCCGTCTCGGGCCCGATGGCGGCCTTCAGGGCCTCGTGGTCGCCGAAGGGGACCTGATCGAAGCCGTCGACCTTCGGGCCGAAGCCTTCCAGGTACTTCTTCTGCCCGCCGGCCGCGATGGTGGCGAGCGTACGCCCGTGGAACGCGCCCTCGAACGTGATGATGCGGAACCGCTCGGGCTGGCCGTTCACTGCGTGGTACTTGCGCGTCATCTTGATCGCGCATTCCAGCGCCTCGGCGCCCGAATTGGTGAAGAACACCTGGTCGGCGAAGCTGTTGTCCACGAGACGCTGAGCCAGCCTCTCCCCTTCCGGGATCTTGTAGAGATTGGAGACGTGCCAGACCTTGGCGGCCTGCTCGGTGAGCGCCTTCACGAGATGCGGGTGTCCGTGGCCGAGCGCGTTCACCGCGATGCCGGACCCGAAATCGAGATAGCGTTCCCCCTCCGGCGTGATCAGCCACGGACCCTCGCCTCGCTCGAAGGAGAGGTCCGCGCGCGCGAACGTCGCCAGCAGGGGCGACGGCGGGGAGCTCTCTTTCGGCAGGCTCTTCTGAGCCAGGCTCTCTTGGGCCATGATCGGATTCTTTCTCGCTGATGCGGTCCGCGCCTTGCGGAGGTCTCGGGTTCAGGGTCTCGGGTTCAGGGTCGAGCTTTGGGGTTGCGTCATCCATCGGGACTGACGCCGGTCGCGGGGAACGCGCCCGTCTGTCCGGGAACGCCACATCGGGACGACGTCAGGCCCCAAACAGGAGTGCCGCCCCTCCGGGCGGCACCTCGCGAATATGGTTTCAAGCACCTCCAGTGTCAATGAAACCCTGCAGTCGCTTGGCGAAAGCGGCAGGGACCCGGGCCTGCGCCATCGGGCCGACAGCATGGCGGCAGGATCTCGGCGAGTGTGGCCCATTGGACTCAGCGCGAAATGCTTTCGCAAAACCAAGCGCCTTCGCCGCGGTTGCGCCACGATGCTTGTTGAAAAACCCGCCGGTGCGGCGTTCGGGACCGGCGGGACTCTTGCACGGGAGTCGCGGCATATCGTAGGTTCCGCTCAGTCGAATACGACATCTGGTGCGGCAAGCCAAAGGTCGAGGAAGTGGAACGACACGTGCTTCGCAGTTGTGCGAGGCGGCGGACGCCTACGGATTCGACTTCGGTGACTTCAGAACAAGGATGAGGCGATGTCCTGGACCGACGAGCGGGTCGAACTTCTCAAGAAGCTCTGGAGCCAGGGACTGAGCGCAAGCCAGATCGCAGCAGAACTCGGCGGCGGCGTCACCCGCAACGCCGTCATCGGCAAGGTTCACCGGCTCGGCCTGTCCGGCCGCGCCAAGAACCCGCCTGCGCAGGCAGCCCGGCCGCGCAAGCCGACGCGCACGCCGAGCCATCCGCTGACCCACAATGGCGGCGCTGTCGGAGCCGGCCAGCCCCAGGTGCGCGGCAACCTCGCGCTCGCTCCCAAGACCACGCCCGCTCCCGCGCCCATGGTGCACATCGCGCCCCAGCCCGTGCAGGAAGTGGTCGTCCCGATGTCCGAGCGGGTCACTATCATGGAGCTGCGGGAATCCATGTGCCGCTGGCCGCATGGCGACCCCACCACTCCCGATTTCCGCTTCTGCGGCGCCAAGTCCCCGCCCGGCACGCCGTATTGCACCTACCACTCGCAGATCGCTTACCAGCCCTCGCTGGAGCGCCGGCGCGAGAAGAAGATGATGGTCGCCAAGGGCTGATGCGGAGCCGGGCGTCGGGCGCAAAACGCCCGGCGTTGAATGAGCGCTGGGCCCGAACGCCTGCGGCCCGCCCGTTCGTTACGCCTTCTTGGCGAACGTTTCGTCGAACGAATAGCCCGCGCCGCGGACGGTGCGGATCGGATCCTTGTCGCGAGGCCGGTTGAGCACCTTGCGGAGCCGACCGACATGCACGTCGACCGTGCGCTCGTCGAGTTCGGCGTCAAGGCCCCAAACGCCATCGAGCAACTGGGCGCGCGTGAAGACACGGCCCGGCTTCTCCATCAGGAATTCCAGCATGCGGAACTCGGTGGGACCGCAATGCAGCTCGCGGCCGGCGCGGCGCACGCGGCGGGTCTCGCGGTCGAGGGCGATGTCGCCCGCCTCGAGCAGAGAGGCCACCCGTTCGGGCGAGGCGCGCCGGAGCAGGGCGCGTACGCGCGCCACCAGCTCGGGCACCGAAAACGGCTTCACCACATAGTCGTCCGCGCCCGTGGCCAGCCCGCGCACCCGCTCGCTTTCCTCGCCTCTCGCCGTGAGCATGATTACGGGCAGGCGCTGCGTCTCGGTGCGCTGGCGCATGCGCCGGCACAGCTCGATGCCGGACAGGCCGGGCAGCATCCAGTCCAGCAGCACGAGGTCCGGGGTCGTCTCCCGTAGCCGAAGCTCGGCCTCGTCGCCGCGGGTCACCACCTCGACCTTGTAACCCTCGGCCTCGAGGTTGTAGCGCAGGAGCAGAGTCAGGGGCTCCTCGTCCTCCACGATCAGGATGTGTGGGGCCGTCGACATGGACGCGGGTCTCCCTGGGATATGTTCGCGCGAAGCGGAGCGCCGGTTCGCGGCAGGACCACGCGACAACCGGAGCTCCGGAGCGGCTGACCAGGGAAGCTGGGCCGGCACGCCAGGACCGATTGCGCGCACTCTCTATATGACCGCCGGATGACGTTTTGATAACAGCACAGGAGGCTGATGTTGCGATGCTTTCGCGGCCTCAGACTGGCTGGGCGGGAATCGTGACGCGAAATCGCGAGCCCTCGTTCAGTTTGCTCTCGATGGTCAGGCGTCCGCCGTGGCGGTTGACGATGTGCTTGACGATGGCGAGGCCGAGCCCGGTCCCGCCCTTGTCCCTGCTGTCCGCGGCGTCGGCCCGGTAGAAGCGCTCTGTCAGCCTCGGCACGTGCTCAGGGGCGATGCCGGGGCCATAATCCCTGACCGTCATCGCCACCCACTGCATCCCGCTCTCCTCGACGCCCTCGACAGTGACGTCGACCTTTTCGCCCGACACCCCATACTTGATCGCGTTTTCGATGAGGTTTTCCGCCACCCGGGAGAGTTCGTCCCGGTCGCCCACGACCTCGAGCCGTCCCACAGGAGCGTGGAGAACCACCTCCACGCCGCGCTCCTGCGCGAGTGGTCGGAGCGTGTCGGCCATCTGCCGGGCCACGCCGACAAGATCGACGGTTCCGTCCGGGCGGCGGTGCTCGATCAACTCGATGCGCGACAGCGACAGGAGATCGTCGATCAGGCGGGCCATGCGGCGCGCCTGGGTGCGCATGATCTCCAGGAAGTGCTCGCGTGCCCGCGGATCGTTGCGCGCCGAACCTTGCAGGGTCTCGATGAAGCCCAGCAAGGAGGCCAGCGGGGTCCGCAACTCGTGACTGGCGTTGGCGACGAAGTCGACGCGCATCATCTCCAGGCGCCGCGCCTCCGTCAGGTCGCGGAAGGAGAGCAGCGCCGCGGGCTGGTTGCGCGGGGCCGGCGCCCCGGACGGTTGCGTCACCGCCGTGACGCGGAATTCGTAGAAGCGCTCCACGGGAACGCGCTCGGCGTAGGTCGCCACGACGCACCTCTCGCCGCCCAGCACGCGCTCTACCGCGTCGACGACTGCGGGCGCTCGCAGCGTGAAGGAGAGAGGCCAGGCTTGTGCAAGCGAGGGCCAGACCTTGGCGGCCGTATCGTTGAACAGCAGGACCGTCGCGCGACCGTCGATCAGGATCACCGGGTCGGGCAACGCCGAGAGGGTAGCCGCCAGGACTCCGGCCTCATCCCAGTTGGTCATCGCTCCCCTGCTCCGTCACCCCGTCGTCCGACGCTGCGAATCATCATCGATCCAGGGCGCATGCATGTTTCACGCGAGAATGTTTCATGATCGAGACGGCGCCATCAATCGGACGGATCTGCGCTCTCCTCCCGCTCCACGCGGGCCCTGTAGGCCTTGATCCTGTTGGTGACCTCGAAGAGCCCGAGCAGCACGAGGGCGAGCGCGAACGGCAGGAAGTAGTAGCACAGGCGAAACAGGAACAGCGCGCCGATCATGCCCTCATAGGGCAGCCGCCAGAAGGCGAGCAGGATGGTCGCCTCGAATACGCCGAGGCCGCCCGGCGAATGGCTAGCGATGCCCAGTAGGGAGGCGAACGCATAGACCGCCGCGAAGGTCTGGAAAGGGATGTCGTAGCCCGCGGGCAGCAGGACGTAGAGCACCGCCGCCGCTGCGCAGACGTCGCCGGCGCCGAGCGCGATCTGGCCCAGGGAGACCGGGAAGTTCGGCAATTCGAGCCGCCAGCGCTTGATGCGCACCGCCCTGCGCTTCACGCCGACCCAGACGAGATAGACCACGATCACGCCCAGCGTGCACATGCCGATCAGGCGGTTGATCGAAACCGCCAGGTGGTTGAGATCGGCGATGGTTTCCGCCTGCCAGATCAGCCCGATGCCGAGCACCGTCCCGAGGCCGAGCAGGAAGGTGACGCTGGCGATGAGCGTCAGGCTCGCCACCTTGCCGGCTGACAGTCCCTTCGGCGCGTATATCCAGTAGCGGACCGTTCCGCCGGTGATCAGAGGAAACCCGAGCGTGAAGGATACGGCATAGCTGGTGAAAGAGGCCAAAGCGGTCGTGCGGTAGGGCACCTCCACCTTCAGCTGCCTCAAGGCGAGGAGGTCGTACACGGTCAGCAAGGCGTAGCTGAGCACCGTGAAGCCGGCCGCGTACCACAGCTGCTGGCGTCCGGCGTTGGCGTAGGCGTCCCTGATGTCCTCGATCTTCACCTCGGACAGAATGCGATAGAGCACCGCCATTGAGGCGACGAACAGCAGCATGCTGGCCAGCGTGCCCAGCCACGCGTAGGAGCGCCGGCGCGGGGGGGCTGTGACTACGAGATCTCGTGCGTCGGTCCCTCTCGCAGGGACGGACGGTTCGTCCGTGCTTTGCATGCTGGAACCGTGAACCGGGAACTCTGTCGGCTTGATGACGGCCCTTATGGCCGCGCCGCTTGACTGCCGCAAGGCCCTTGCGCGCCGCGGTTCAACCAGTATGTGAGCGACAGCGTCACAGTCCCGCGAGCCGCACGAGCTCCGCGCGCGGCAGCGACACGGCTTCGCCCGCCGCCAGGATCTGCTCCCAGGTGGTCGGATCCACCGGGACGCCGTGCGCCAGCCTGTGCTCGCGGGTCAGGCGCTCGGGCTCTCCGGCGATGAGGACGCTGGGCTCACGTCCGGGCGGCGGCGTGCGCACCCAGGCGATGAATTCCTCCATCTGGCTGAAGAAGGCCGGCGCGGTGCCGAGCTTCTGCGGGGAGACGATCACCGACAGCATGTTGTTGATGATCGCCGGCCGCTTGCGCGGGCCGGACATGGTTCCGCCGCCTGACAGCGCCCCGGCGAGCAGTTCGCAGGCGAGCGCGAGGCCCCAGCCCTTGTGCTCGCCGAACGGCAGGATCGCCCCGCCCGGCTCCTCGAAGATCACCGCAGGATCGCTCGTGGGCCTTCCGGCATGGTCGATGAGCACGCCCGGTTTCACCTGCTCCTGCTTGTTGTAGGCCACCCGGATCTTGCCGACCGCGAGCTTGCTGGTGGCGAAATCCACGATGACGGGCGGCTGCCCCTCGCGCGGGATGCCGATCGCAATGGGGTTGGTGACGAGGCGCGCCGCGAGACCGCCATGGGGCGCCACCTTGGGATCGCTGATGACGTTGACGAAGTGCAGCGAGACGAGCCCGGCCGCGGCGCACTGCTCCGCCCAATGGCCGATGCGGCCGATGTGGTGGCTGTTCCGCAGCAGCAGGATGCAGGAGCCGTCGCGCTGCGCCCGCTCGATCCCGATCGCCACCGCGTCGTGCGCGATGCTCTGGCCGAGACCTAGCCCGCCCTCGCACAGGATCGTGCCGCCGGTGTCGTTGACGATGGAGGGCGACGCATTCAGCACCAGTTCGCCCACGCCGAGGTTGGCGATGTAGGCCGGGATCATGCCGACCCCATGGGAGTCATGGCCGCGCAGATTGGCCTCGACGAGGTGGTCCGCCGCGAGCCCGCACTCGCGCTCGCTGGAGCCCGCCGCCCGGAAGATGGCGCGCACGGCCTCGCGCAGGGCCGCGTTCTGGATGTGAAGCGTCATGGCATGAACGTCCCGGGCTCGACTGTGAGCATGACGACGCGTCCTCCCTTTTGTTCCGGCCTGCTTCGCGCGTGAGCCAGCGCAACGCAGCGCGCCCGGCGATCGTTGAACCGCCGGGCGCCAATTCGCAAGCCTCAACGCAATCGGGTCAGAACCGCGTTCCGGGATCGGTCGGCTGGCCCGGCAGATAGTCGGGCTCCGAGCCCGGCCCGGTGGGATCGCTGATGCCGGGATCGTTCACCGGATAGGGCGTCCGCGGGCCGGTGGGTCCGGGCTGTGGGGCCTCGTCCGGCTCGGGCGGGGGCGGCGTTTCGCCCGGAATAGTGCCGCCGGGCTGCGGGCCCTTGGGGAACGGCGGTTTCAGGGGCGGCATGCCGCCGGGGAGCGGCGGCGTCGGGTCGATGGCGGGCTGCGGCATGGCCGGGCCTCCTCGTTCGATGGGTTGTGTGACCCAACCCCGTGCCGAGGCCCCGGTTCCCGTCTCCTCAGAACGCATCCTCCCAGCTTCGGCTCAGCCTCACCGCGGCATTGATCAGGCCGACCATGGAGTAGGTTTGCGGGAAGTTGCCCCACAGTTCGCCTGTTTCGAAGTCAGCATCCTCGGAGAACAAGCCGAAGTGGTTGCGATAGGCGAGCACCCGCTCGAACATCTCACGAGCCTCCTCCCGCCGGCCGATGGCGCACAACGCGTCCACGTACCAGAAGGCGCAAACGAGGAAGCCCGTGTGCATCAGCCCGAAATCGTCCTGCACCGCGTAGCGCCGGAGCAGGTCGCCGTGCTTCAGATCCCTGCCGATCGCCTCCACCGTCGCAACGAAACGGGGATCGTCGGGCGTTACGAAGTTGAGCTCCGTGAGGAGCAGCAGCGTCGCGTCGAGGTCTTCCCCATCGAATGTCGAGACGAAGGTCCCAAGCTTCTCGTTGAAGGCCCGGGCCTCGATCTCCTCCCGCAGCCTGCGCGCTTCCGCCTTCCAGAAGTGGCGGCGATCGTCGCGTCCCAGCACCACCGCGATCTTGCGCAGCCGGTCGCAGGCGGCCCAGCACATGACGGCGGAGAAGGTGTGCACGGAGGCGATGGTGCGCAGCTCCCAGGGGCCCGCGTCCGTCTTGTTGAACACCTCCACCGCGCGCATGCCGAGTTGCTCGAGGTTCTCGAAGAGCTGCTCGTTGGCCGGCCGCATCAGCCGCCGGTCGAGGAACATGTGCGTGGCCGCCAGCACGACCGCGCCATAGACGTCGTTCTGGATCTGCGTGTAGGCGGCGTTGCCGACGCGGACCGGGCCCATGCCGCGGTAGCCCTTCAGCGCGGGGGCGAAGCGCTCCTCCAGGTCTGCCTGCCGTGTGATCGGGAACAGGGGGGCGAGATCCTTCGCGCCGCCCTGCTCGCTGTCGTCCACGACGTTGCTGATGAATGCGAGGTACTCCTCCATCGTGGCCGTCGTTCCCAGGCGGTTCAGCGCCTGGACCACGAAATAGGCGTCGCGCAGCCAGCAATAGCGATAGTCCCAGTTGCGCTGCGTGCCCGGGGCCTCCGGCACCGATGTCGTCAGGGCGGCGACGATCGCGCCGGATTCCTCGAAGTTGCAGAGTTTCAGGGTGATCGCCGCGCGGATCACGGCGTCCTGCCAGTCGAACGGGATCGACAGCGCGCGCACCCACTGCCGCCAATAATCCAGCGTGCGGTCGAGGAAGGTGCGGGCCGTGTCGTCGATCCCGGCGCGCAGGGGCTCGTCCGTGCCGAAGATGAACGACATCGGCCTGTCGACGACGAAGAAGCGCTCCTCGTCGACATAGCTGATCGGCGCATCCGTGGTCAGGCGCAGCGCCCTTTGTGGCCCGACGAACCGCAGATGGCTGCTGCCGCGGGTGCGCTCGGGCGTGCGCGAGCCCCAGTCGTTGAGCGGCCGCAGCTTCACGCGCACGCGCGGCCGTCCTTTGAGCGGCCGGATGTAGCGAATGAACTGCGGCGGACGGAAGGGCCGGTCGAACTGCGTGAACCGTGGCGCGAAGTCGACGATCTCGACCGCATTGCCGCGCGTGTCCTCGATCACCGAGGACAGGACCGCGGTGTTCTCGATGTAGGCCTGCGTGCACGTGAACTCGCCCGGCAACTCGAAGCCGAAGAACCCGCCCTGGTCCTCGGGCGTCTCCTGACCCTCCGCGCCGCCGTTCAGCAGCGAGCAGAACACGGGCTCGCCGTCGAACCGCGGGAAGCACGACCAGACGATGCGGGCCTGCCGGTCGACAAGGGCGGAGATCATGCAATTGCCGATGACGGCCAGATCGAGGGAGCTCATGAAGGGTCCTGTGAGATGCTTTGGTGCGACCTGCCGGCCAAATCCGGCTCGGTCGCGAACTCCCACGACGCAAGGAGCCTGTGCAGCTCGCGCGGGCTGGTGAGCCGGTGCGAGGCCAGAGTCGGCCCCTGGCCGATACGGATGGCGATGCCGCCCCGTCCTTCCACCACCTCGAAGCCGTGCTCGTCGGTGGCGTCGTCGCCCACGAACACGGGGCGTCTATGGGCGTAGGGCTCTGCGTCGAGGAAGCGCGAGATGGCTGCGCCCTTGGTGGCCCAGCGCGGCAGCAGCTCGATGACGTTCTTGCCTTCCTGGAGGCGGTAGTCGCGGCCCAACAGCTGCGACACCCCCCGCATCGTCTCGATGGCCTCGTCCCCGAACCGGGGGGCCTGCCGCCAGTGCAGCGCGAGCGAGCGGCCCTTGTCCTCGACGATGACACCAGGCCGGCTGTCGGCGAACGCCTTCAGCTCGGCCACAAGCGGGCGCAGCCGCCCGGGATCGCTGGCCTCGTCGACTTCCACCACGCCGCCGATGCGCTGCTCCGCTCCGTGCAGCCCGGCGGCGTCGAACCGATGCGGCGCGAGGTAGGCGTCCAGCACGGCGATGGGCCGTCCAGAGACGATGGCCAGAGCCCCGCCCAGCCGGTCGCGCAGCCTTGCCAGCAGGCCGGGCAACTCATCCGCCACCTCGACCGCGTCGGGACGCGACGCGATCTCGACGAGGGTGCCGTCGAAATCGAGGAAGAGTGCGAAGGGCCCGGCCTTCTCCTCGAACAGCGCGGGCGTCGCCATCTGCTCGGGGTCGGCGAGCTGCGTGTCGGTCATGGTCAAGCAATGGCTCCGGTCTAAGGATGGTTCGGGCGGCCGGCATCGGGCGGCCGCGCCGAATGCTTTGCGTCAGGCGCGCGCGTCGTGGAGCGCCTGGTGTCGCTCGGTCAGGTCCACGATGCGCTGGCGCTTGCGCAGCCGCGCGGCGTCGATGAGCATCTGACCCGCCCAGCGATAGACGTTTCTCGCGCGCACCTGTTCCCGCATCAGCCGCATCCGCTCCCTCTGCTCGCTCGGCGACATGGTCAGCGCCCGCAGGATCGCCTCGCCCATGGCGTGGGTGTGATACGGGTTCACGATCACCGCCTCGGAAAGCTCGCGCGACGCCCCGGCGAAGGCCGAGAGCACCAGCACGCCCTGCTCGTCGTCGCGCGCCGCCACGAACTCCTTGGCGACGAGGTTCATGCCGTCGTGCAGGCTCGAGACCAGGCAAAGGTCAGCAGCGCGGAAGAGCTCGAAAACCTCGTGCGGCTGGTGGTGCCGCGCCACCAGCAGGATCGCAGGCGCGCCGTCCTCCTTGTGCTTGGCGTTGATTTCGTTGGCCAGAGCGAGCGCCTCGTCCTGGAGCTGCCGGTAACTCGGCAGCTTGCTGCGCGTTGGCGCCGCGACCTGCACGAAGGTGAATTTCCCCCGCCATTCCGGATGCTCGGTGAGGAAGCTGTCGATCGCCTGCATACGGTCGAGGATGCCCTTGGTGTAGTCGAACCGCTCGATGCCGATACCCATGGCGATGTCGTCGGGCAGCCCGAGCCGCCGGCGGACGGCGAGACGGCACTCCTCCACCGGCCTCTGCCCCTCCATGGCCGCCGGGGGCCACTCGATGGAGATGGGATAGGGGCGCACCACGGTCTCGTGCCCGGCCAACGTGATGGAGGCGTTCTCCCGGTCGATGCGGCTCTCGATGAAGCGGTCCACCGTTTCGAAGAAGTTGTTGCAGTGATAGCGGGTGTGAAAACCCAGGATGGAGCTGCCCAGCAGACCGTCCACGATCTCGTCCCGATACGGACAGATGCCGAATGTCTCCGAGTTCGGCCACGGGATGTGCCAGAAGGTCACGATCGTCGCCTGCGGCAGCCGCTCGCGCACCATCCGCGGCAGCAGCGCGAAGTGGTAGTCCTGGACGAGGACGATGGGGTCCGGCCGCTTGGCCTCGGCCACCACGGCGTCGGCAAAGCGTTCGTTCACCTCGCGGTACATCGCCCAGTCGCTCTCCCGGAAGATTGGGCGCACGAACGCGATGTGGCAGAGCGGCCAGAGGCCCTCGTTAGCGAAGCCGTAGTAGTAGCCGTCCTGTTCCTCGTCTGTGAGCCAGACACGGCGCAGGGTGTAGTTCGGCGCAGTCGGCGGAACCGCGACACGGTCATTCGCGTCGACGGTCTCCCTGTCGGCAGTGCCGCTGCCATGCGCGATCCAGGTGCCGCGGCAGGCGCGTGTCACCGGCTCCAGCGCCGAGACGAGGCCGCTCGCCGGAATCTGCAGGCTCACCGAGCCATCCGGCATGCGGTTGTGGATGTAGGGTTCGCGGTTCGACACCACGATGACTTCCTGACCGGGCAGTTCGTTGGCCAGCGCCACGGAGAGCGTCTCCGGCGTCCAGTCCGTATGCGTCGCGTCGATGCCCTTGCGCAGGAATTCGAGCTCCTCGAGCGCCTTGCGAACGTCGGCGCTCACGCCCAGCGGGTCGGCGGCCGGCTTCACCTCGGTGCGCCCCTCGCGCAAATCGTCGATGGCGCGGCGCACCGCGTGCATCGAGCGGCGCAGGACGACGAAGGCGACCAGCGACGCGATGCCCGCGCCCGCCGTAGCCATGGCGAAGAGCGACACGATGAGCCGGTTGCGCGTGCCGTTGCCGGTCACCGCGGGCAGGAAGAAGAACACCAGCGCCAGCGCGACCGCCAGAAGCGCGCCCAAGGACCACCAGACGAGCTTGGCCCGGCGGTGACCGTGCGCCTGCGCCTTCAGCGCCGCCTGCTGGCGGGCGGCGTCCTCCTCGGACGCGGTGGCGGCCGCGGGTGCGGCCTCGGCCGGCGAAGGCGCAACGCTACGGGCAGCGCCCCCCGCCGGCGCGGTGGGGCGGGTCTCTCGAACCACGGTTGCGACCTGCATGTGTCCCCCTTGTTGACGCCAACACAAGGGAGAACGCATGAACGGCCGAAAAGAGGCACACGGGCGGCGACCGTGCGACACCTGCCTCTCGCAGTGCAGCATTGCAGATTGGGCGCCCAGCCTGATTTTTCGTGGCGGGGCTAGAACTTCGCCGACCTCAGCGCGCCCTGTTCAGCCGGAATTCAACTTTTCGTGAAGACCACCGACCGATAGTCGGTCTGGCCGCTGTGGTTCAGGAACAAGGTTGGTTTGGGCGCAATTGACCTGCTTTGGACAGGTTCGCAGGCCTGCCCCGACGCTCCGGCTAGAAATTTTCAGCTACCGCATCGCGAACGGCGCTATTTGACGAGAATCTGCAGCTTCAGCTTCCTGCTCAAACCATTCTGAAAAAAGATCTCGAGCTGAACTTCGTCTTTTCCGGTGTAGCCGTCGTTGGATTGATACAGCACAACCTTCCCTGGAATAGACTTGCCATTGCAAGCTGAAGCTGCGTTGTCTTTCGGATAGGACATGACCACCGGGTGTTCTTCGATCTCCACCTTCCCCTGCTTGGGTGGTGTCAAAATTCGAACAACGGTATCGCCCCCCGACGAACAGTCCGCCTGCAAGAGATAATGGGCGGAAACCCGTGTCTTCAGACCGGTGGCGACGGTCCGCTCCTGCAGGTCGGCAGGCTTCTCGATGGCTGCAGCCCCCGCAACCTGGGCCACCAGCACGATACCCGCCCACCCGGCGACAAGACCCCGCTTCATGCGCGCACCTGTACCATGAAGCGGTATTTTTGAGACGCGCCGCGCGGGAAGATGGCCTCGATCTCGAACGTATCCTTGCCGGAATAGCCCGGCTTGGCCTGGTAGATGACAACGACGCCCTGGTTCTTGCGCTTGTTGCATTCCGCGCGCTGGTTGATCAGCGGAAAGTTGGGAACAAGCACCGCGTCCTCGGATTCGGCGGTCCCGTTCTTCGGGTTCTTGAGAACGCGAACCTGGATATCGCCGACCGGAAAGCAATCGGCGTTTAACTCGTAGAACTCACCGATCGTCGTGGCCACTCCTGCAACGACGGTCCGCTCGACGATCCGAATGGGCTCTTCTGCTTGAAGCGACGAAACCAGTCCGCCCGCCATGAACGCCGCAAGCGCGCATCTTCCTAGATGTGAAATCAAGATCAACAACCACAAGTTATTAGAGAATAGAAATGATGTATTGGCATAAAGACCGTAGTGTCAACGTGTCTTCTTGACAGACGGGGCTAAGCCGCCTCCCTCACCTGGTAGTCCTTGACGTCGGTGAAGGCGATTTTTTCCCATCGTTCCTGGTCGTAGCGGAGCTGGAAGGCCGAGGGGGACATGAAGACGGGCGCGCCGTCGAGGTCGGTGGCGATGGAGGAGTTGTGGGCGGCCATGAACTTGTCGAGTTCGGCCCGGTCCGTCGAGGAAATCCAACGGCACAGCGTGAAACGCGGCTGCTCGTAGGCGATCGGGATGCCGTACTCCGCCTGCAGCCTGACGGCGAGAACGTCGAGCTGCAGCGCGCCGACAACGCCCACCATGGCGCCCGAGCCGTCGTTCGGCAGGAAGAGCTGGACCACGCCTTCTTCGGCCATCTGCTGCAGCGCTTCGCGCAGCTTCTTGGCCTTCATCGGGTCGTTCAGCTTGATGCGCCGCAGGATCTCCGGCGCGAAGCTCGGCACGCCGCGGAACACGATATCCTCACCCTCGGTGAGAGTGTCGCCGATGCGCAGCGTCCCATGGTTGGGGATGCCCACCACGTCGCCGGCCCAGGCCTCGTCGGCGATGGCGCGATTGCGGGCGAAGAAGAACTGCGGCGCCGTCACGCTGATCATCTTGCCCGTACGCACGAGCTTGGCTTTCATGCCGCGCGCCAGCCTGCCCGAGCACACGCGCACGAAGGCGATGCGATCGCGGTGGTTGGGGTCCATGTTCGCCTGGATCTTGAAGACGAAGCCGGTCATGGCGGGCTCGGTCGCTTCCACCAGCCGGATGTCGGCCTGCTGGCTGCGCGGCGGCGGCGCATGCTCGGCCATGGCGTCGATGAGGTCCCGCACGCCGAAGTTCCGCAGGGCCGAGCCGAAGAACACCGGTGAGAGATGCCCCTCCCGGAAGGCTTTCAACTCGAACGGCCGCAGCGCCTCCTGCGCCAGCGAGACCTCCTCGAGCCACGCGTCGCGCTCATGCTCGGGCAGCAGCTCCAGCACGCGCGGGTCGCGTGGGCCGTTCACCTGGATGGGGGCCTCGTCATGATCGAGCCGCCGCACCAGGTTCTTGCGCAGGTCGAACGTGCCGGCGAAATTGCGGCCGCTGCCGATGGGCCAGGTCACGGGCGCAGTGTCGAGCGCCAGCGTCTTCTCGATCTCGTCGAGGAGCTCGAACGGGTCGCGCGCCTCGCGGTCCAACTTGTTGATGAAGGTGACGATGGGGATGTCGCGCAGCCGGCAGACTTCGAAAAGCTTGCGCGTACGCGCCTCGATGCCCTTGGCCGCGTCAATCACCATGATCGCGCTGTCGACCGCGGTGAGCGTGCGGTAGGTGTCTTCCGAGAAGTCCTCGTGGCCCGGCGTGTCCAGCAGGTTGAAGACGCAGTCGTCGTACTCGAACGTCATCACCGAGGTGACGACCGAGATGCCGCGCTCCCTCTCGATGCTCATCCAGTCCGAGCGGGTCTGCGTGCCGCTCTTCTTGGCGCGCACCTCGCCGGCGAGCTGGATCGCGCCGCCGAAGAGCAGCAGCTTCTCGGTGAGCGTCGTCTTGCCCGCGTCGGGATGCGAGATGATGGCGAAGGTGCGCCGGCGGGCGACCGGTGCAGTGGCGTCTGACATGTCTGGTCAACCTGGCTGCGCGCGTGGCGAGAGGCCTGCGCGCCGATGTTGCAGCCGGACGTAATAGGGATGCGCCTCGGGATCAAGCCGCGCGTACCTCCCGCTTTACAGCCGCCGAATCCACCGGCATGCTGGCGTCATCGTCAACGTATCGAAAGGAGGTGATCCAGTGTCTCATTGTCATCAGCCGCAGTCGCCGGCTTCAACGACCTGGATTCTCGCCTCGGGAGTCCGCGCCGCGTGAAGCGACGCCTGGGGGCGTGACGGCCGGGCCCCCCGCCGACACGCTTTCCGAGGTCCGCAGCCGGACCGCGGTCGACAATGGAAAGGCCACCCTCGCGGGTGGCCTTTCTCGTTTAGACTGCCGGTTGCAAGGTGAACGCATTCGTAGGGATTAATTATTCACATCAGGCCTTCGTTGAATGAACAACAGACGCAATCTGTTCTCGGTCGCTGAAGAATTTCATGCTGGCGGCTCTTGAAATGATCGAGACTCCTGCTTAGCTCCAGATCATCCCGGATCCGGGCCCCTCTGGCAGATCTCCACGATCTGCGATGTCGGATCCTTCACCTGCCCGTTGCGCAAAGCCGCCGGGCATCTGGAGGTTCGACGATTTGACGTCCGAAAACCCACACCATCGCGAACCGAACGATCTCCGCCGGCGCACGACTGCGGCCGGCGGTTCACGCCCCCGCGCGCCCCGCACTCCGGGGTTGCAGCCGGGTATCCCCACGCAACAGGAGGACCAAATGAGACAGGCGAACGTCGCACAACAGTCGCGTACAGCCGTGGACCACACCGACTACGACACTCGCGAGGGCCTTGCCGCCCGCCGCAACGTGCTGTTCGGCCTCTGGGCGGCGCGCCGGCTCGGTCTTCCCGCGAACGAACACGACGCCTTCGCATGGAACGTGCACTTCGCCGATCTCTCCGAGCCCGGCCACGACGACGTCGTCGAGGCCGTGGCGAAGGCCTTCCGGGAGCGCGGCGTGGAGATCAGCGACCGCACCCTGCGCAGCCAGCTGCGCGAAATGGCGCTGCGGGCTCTCTACGACCTCTCTGTGCAGGAGAAGCGGCGATGAGCATGGATGACCAGCCCACCGTCGCCCTGTCCCGCGCCGAAGCGCAGGGTTTCGACATCGGTTCCCTCGGCCGCGCCGCAAACGAGTGGTGCATCGACGCCGACACGCAGGACAACGTCATCGCGCGCCGCAATGCGCTCGTGGCGCTCTGGGCAGGGCGGCTGATGCGGCTGCCGGAGGATCGTCTCGCCGCCTACGCCGCCTCCGTGCACTTCGCTGACTTCGCCGTGGCGGGCGACGAGGACATCGTGCTGAAGCTGGTGCTCGATCTCGACACCGCGGGCATCAGCGTGCCTACGGCCACCGTGCGGGCGCAACTCGCCCAGTGCCACAGGCGCGCGCTGCTGGAGACCTGCGTCACGGACTGAGGCTTGGCGCGGGCCCGCAAAGGCTGGCGAGCGGGAAGCGCGCCGTCTCCGAGAGCATCGCCAGGAAGCCGTCGGCCTGCAGCTCCGCCGTGAGACGGCCCTTCTCGGCCGTCGCCAGCGTGGCGTCTCCAGCCGCGCCGGAGGGATGGACGTCCTGAGCCATCCAGGCGAAGGCGTGCATCCCCGTGGGGCGAAGATAGCGATACTCGGCCTCCATGGGGACCATGACCGGCGTGAAGGTCCCGGCCGCTTCCATCTTCACGAGGTCGGGCCGGAAGTGCAGCATCAGCGAGGTCTCGATGTCGCCAGCGTGGATGCCGTGCACGGCATCGAGATCTGCATACATCCCGGGCGGCAGGCCGAATCGCCGCCACGCCGTGGCCACCGCCATCATGCCGTGGCGCACGCGCAGCTCGCGGCAGACGATGCCCATCGGGTCCACGTTGCCGCCGTGGGACGTCACGATGACGAGCTTGCGCAAGCCCGCCCGAAGCACGCTCTCGCCCAGCTCGATCCAGCTCGCGATCGCGGTCGCGTAGCTGAAAGTCAGGGTTCCCGGGGAGTGCAGGTGCTCGTTCGATTTGCCGACCGCGAGAGTGGGCATCACCAGCGCATCGATGCCTTCGCCTTGCCGTTCCATGGCGAGCGCAAGCATGGCGTTCATGATCGTCGTGTCCACGCTGACCGGCAGATGCGGCCCGTGCTGCTCGATGGCGGCGATGGGCAGGACAGCGACGGTGCGCTCGGGATCGAGCCCCCGGAACTCGTCGCTGCGCAGGTCGCTCCAGAAACGGATGGTCATGATGGGCACTCGTGCGGTTGGTGGGCAATCGGCAGCAAGGAGCGTGCCCCGGTCGAATGCTGAAGCGCTCCTGGCCGCCTATCATGCCACTGATCACTCACGAGGCAGTTGCCTGTTTGATCAGCAAATCCCAACAGATCGGCACCTCGATAAGTCCTCATGCTGAGGAGCTGCGCGTCGCGCGGCGTCTCGAAGCACGGCGGTGGTGGGGAGCTCTCGCTTCCTCCAGCGCTCCCCACCTGGGTGGTGGTTCGAGACGCCCCGGACGCGTCCGGGGCTCCTCACCATGAGGACCATTGGGGCTCCCCTCCGCGCATCCCCGTCATCGCGAGGAGCGTAGCGACGCGGCGACCCAGGGATCGGGCATTGGCCCGCACGTCGAGCTTCACGCCGACCCACTGGGTTGCTTCGCTGCGCTCGTAATGACGCAGGAGCGCTCGCCGGCCATGGCACGGGAGTTGCTGCCCTCCGGTCCATCGATCCGGAGGGGATTTGCCGTGACCAACGACATTCGGACCATGAAGTATCGTCTCGATCGCCGGCAGGCGCTGGGCCTCATGGGTGGGGCGGCGGCCTCGGCTCTGATCCCGATGCCGGGCGCGCGCGTGAACGCGCAGACGCTGGACAAGGTGAGCTACCAGACCAACTGGCGCGCCCAGGCCGAGCATGGCGGGTTCTACCTCGCGGTCGCCAACGGCATCTACAAGAAGTACGGCATCGACGCCGATATCCGCATGGGTGGGCCGCAGCAGAACCCATCGCAGTTGCTGCTGGGCGGGCGGGTCGACATGATCATGTCGAACTCGTTCGAGGCCATCAACTACGTGAAGGAAGACCTGCCGTTCCTGTGCATCGGCTCGATCTTCCAGAAGGACCCGCAGGTGCTGATCTCGCACCCCGGCGTCGGCAACGACACGCTCGCGAGCCTGAAAGGCAAGCCCATCCTGATCGGCGCGGGCGGGCGCACCAGCTACTGGCCGTTCCTGCGCGCCAAGTTCGGCTTCAGCGACGAGCAGATCCGTCCCTACACCTTCAACATGGCCCCGTTCCTGGCCGACAAGCAGCTCTCGCAGCAGGGCTTCCTCTCCTCCGAGCCATTCGCGATCATGAAAGCGGGGGTGAACCCGGTCGTGCACCTGCTCGCCGACAACGGCTATGACAGCTACAACACGACCATCAACATCTCCCGCAAGATGGTGAGCGAGAAGAAGGACCTCGTGCAGCGTTTCGTCGACGCCACGGCCGAGGGATGGGCGACCTACATCAAGGGCGGTCCGGGGATCGAGGCGGCGAACGCCCTGATCAAGAAGGACAACCCGGACATGGACGACGAGAAGATTGCCTACGCCATCAAGGTGATGAACGAGAAGGGCATCGTGATGTCGGGCGACGCCATCAAGGGCGGCGTGGGCGCGATGTCGGCGGAGCGCTGGAAGGGCTTCTACGACACGATGGCGGCGGCCGGGGCTTTCACGCCGGGCATAGACGTCACCAAGGCCTACAGCCTGGAGTTCGTGAACAAGGGCGTCGGCAAGGCGTGACGCGGCGGGTCGCCTCGTGAGCGCCGCGATGGCCACGCCGTTGGGCAACGAAGGGGCGCGCAAGCCGCCTCCCCTCGTCAGCGTGCGCGGGGTCTCCAAGCAGTTCGCGAACGGCACGCTCGCCGTGCGCGACGTGAACCTCGATTTGGCGGCCGGCGAGTTCGTGAGCCTGCTCGGCCCCTCCGGCTGCGGCAAGTCCACCCTGCTGCGCATGATCGCCGGGCTGGGCGCGCCGAGCGCGGGCGTGATCGACTGGCCCACGGCCGAGCACGACGGCGCGGGCGCGCTGCGGCGGGACCTCGGCTTCGTGTTCCAGGACCCGACTCTGATGCCCTGGGCCACCGTGCTCGCCAACGTCACCATGCCGCTGGTGCTGCGGCGGACGCCGAAGCGCGAGGCCGACGAACGCGCGGCGGAGATGCTGGCGCTGGTGGGCCTCTCCGGCTTCGAGAAGTCCTATCCGCGCGAGCTCTCGGGCGGCATGAAGATGCGCGTCTCCATCGCCCGCGCGCTGGTGACGAAGCCGGCGATCCTGCTGATGGACGAGCCCTTCGCGGCGCTGGACGAGATCACGCGCCACAAGCTCAACGACGACCTGCTGGACCTGTGGGGCGCGAGCCGGTTCACGGCGGTGTTCGTGACGCACTCGGTGTTCGAATCCGTCTATCTCTCGCAGCGGATCGTGGTGATGGCGGCGCGGCCGGGCCGGGTGATGGCGGACCTGCCGGTCGAGGCGCCCTTTCCGCGCGACGACCTGTTCCGCACCTCGGCGGAGTACGCGCATCTCTGCCGGGTCGCCTCGGAAAAGCTGAAGCAGGCGATCGCGCAATGAGCAGCCTCACCGATCCCGCCCTCGCGCCCGCGCTGCCGCATGACGGCACCGATGCAGAGGCGCGCCCCGTCTTCGCGCAGGAACGGCGCATCCTGGGCCTGGCGGCCTCGACCTGGCCGGGCATCCTCGCGCCCATCGCGGTGGGGCTGATCGGGCTCGCGGCGTGGGAAATCGTGGTGCGGCTGCAGGGCATCCCGTCCTACATCCTTCCCGGCCCGCTGCTGATCGGAAAGGCGCTGGTGGACGACTGGCCGACGCTGTCCGGCGCGCTGTGGATCACGCTGCGCATCACCTTCGCCGCACTGATCTCCGCCGTGACGCTGGGCGTGGCGCTGCCGGTGCTGTTCACGCAGTCGAAGTGGATGGAGAAGGCGCTCTTCCCCTACGCGGTGGTGCTGCAGGTGACGCCGGTGGTGGCAATCGCGCCGCTGATCATCATATGGGTGGGCGACATCAATCTGTCGCTGCTGATCTGCGCCTGGCTGGTGGCGTTCTTCCCCATCCTGTCGAACACGATCCTCGGGCTGAACTCGGCCGACCACAACCTCGTCAACCTGTTCCAGCTCTACGGCGCGACGCGCTGGCAGACGATGCGCTACCTGAAGCTGCCGGCCGCCCTGCCCTACTTCCTCGGCGGGTTGAAGATCTCCGGCGGGCTGGCGCTGATCGGCGCCGTCGTGGCGGAGTTCGTGGCCGGCTCGGGCGGCAGCGCCTCGGGGCTCGCCTATCGGATCCTGGAATCCGGCTACCAGCTCAAGATCCCCCGCATGTTCGCGGCGCTGGCGATGATCTCGATGACGGGCATCGCGATCTTCCTCGCCACCAGCATGCTCTCCCACTGGCTCCTGCACCGCTGGCACGAAAGCGCCGTGAAGCGCGAGAGCTGACCGACCCTGACGCCGCGCGCCGCGAGGACTGCATGACCAAGCCCACCATCCCCGCCGCCGCGCGCTACCGGCTGCTCGACGCCACCGTGCCGACCTGCCTTGCGCCGAAGGTCGCGCTGCCGTCGGCGGGGGACGGGCTGTCGCGCGCGGACATCGAGATCGCGGAGGGTCGCATCGCCGCGCTTGCCGCGCCGGGGGCGTTCGGAAGCGCGGATGCACTGCCGTCGGTGAACCTCGAGGGCGGCCTGGTGCTGCCGGGCTTCGTCGACGTCCACACCCACCTCGACAAGGGCCACATCTGGCCGCGCCGCCCGAACCCCAACGGCAGCTTCATGGGCGCGCTCGACGCCGTGGGCGCGGACCGGGCGGCGAACTGGTCGGCGGCGGATGTCAAGGCGCGCATGGAGTTCTCGCTGCGCTGCGCCTTCGCGCACGGCACCTCGGCCATCCGCACGCATCTGGACAGCCGGGACGCGCAGACGAGGATCTCCTGGCCCGTCTTTGCGGAAGTACGCGACGCCTGGAAGGACCGCATCGCGCTGGAGGCCTCGCCGCTGTTCTCCATCGACCTCGCGCTCGACGATGCGCACATGGCCGATGTGATGGAGATGGTGGGCGCGTACGGCTCCACGCTGGGTGCGGTGACGTTCCGCTACCCGCAACTCCAGGCTGGGCTGGACCGGCTGTTCCGGCTCGCCTCCGAGCGGGGCTGGAACCTCGATTTCCACGTCGACGAAACGCTCGACCCGGAGGCACGCTCGCTCGCGGCGATCGCCGAAACGGCGCTGGCGTTCAAGTTCCAGGGCAGCATCGTGGCCGGCCATTGCTGCTCGCTGTCCGTCCAGCCGGACGAGGAGGCCAGGCGCACCATCGATCTCGTCGCGAAGGCGGGCATCGCCGTGGTGTCGCTGCCGATGTGCAACATGTACCTGCAGAGCCGCGAACCCGGCGTCACTCCGCGGCGGCGGGGCGTGACGGCGCTGCACGAGTTGAAGGCGGCCGGCGTGAAGGTGATGGTCGCGTCCGACAATACGCGCGACCCGTTCTACGCCTATGGCGACCTCGACATGGTGGAGGTCTACCGCGAAGCGACACGCATCGCGCATTTCGACCATCCTAACGGCGACTGGATCGCCACGGTGACGTCGACGCCGGCCGAGGTGCTGGAGCTTGGCGGACACGGAAGCCTCGCGCCGGGCGCGAAGGCGGACCTCGTGTTGTGCAAGGCGCGGAGCTGGAGCGAGTTTCTGTCGCGCCCACAATCCGACCGGACGGTGCTCCGAAAGGGCGTGGCGAGCCAGGCAGCGCTGCCGGACTACCGTGAGCTGGACGCGGTTCTCGGCCTGTAGTCAGGCGCGCGGCAGCACGCGGCCCTGCGCGTTCCAGCTCACCGCGACCCAGGGGCCGATCTCGTTGTCGCCGCCTGAGCCCACCACCCAGCCGCAGCTCTGGTAGAAGGCCAGTGCGCGCGTGTTCTGCTGCTGGCACTTCAACCAAGCCCAAGGCGCGAGCAACACGGCCGCGTGGTCGAGCAGGCGCGAGCCGACGCCTCGGCGATACAGGGCAGGGTCGACGAAAAGCATGTGCACGAAGTGCCCGGCCGTCCACAGCGACAGAAAGCCTGCGATGCGCCCGTCCAGCTCGGCCACATGGATGCTCTCGTCCACGGAGTCCTTGTAAAAGTCTTCCGGCTGGAAAAGGGCGGGATCGCACCAGGTGAAGGCGCTGCGCCGCGCCAGCGCATAGATCCTCGCGCAATCGGGCCCGTCGCCGTCGCGGTACGGCCGCACGAGCAGATCGTCCCGCGGCGATGGCTTGCGATGTTCAGACATGGGCGGCGTCAGACATGGGCGGCGTCAGACATGGGGAGCGCAAAACTTCGGAAGCGCAAACATGCAAACCGGATGAGTCGCCGATTTCAAACCGCAAGTCCAGCCGGCAGGCGGAGCCGCTCCGCACGCGCTGCAGGGGCTCAGCCCGCCTTGGCGATCGGACGCTCGATGAGCGAGGGGAGATCCTTCAGGATGGCTGCAAGCCCGGGCTCCTCGACGAGCTCGGCTGCCCGCTCCGGCGTGAACCACTCCTGCCTGCGCTGCCCCTTCTCCTTCCATTGCGAGAGCTGCTCGCGTACCTCGAGGGGATAGACGCGCACGGCGCACATCAGGAAGTGCCCGGGCATCCTCTTGAAATAGCTGTATTCGCCCAGGCAGGTCTTGTTCACCCTGCCTCTCACGCCCGCTTCCTCCAGCGCCTCGCGCTCCGCGGCCTCGTGCGGCTTCAGGTTCTTCATGGGCCAGCCTTTCGGCAGGACCCAGCGTTGCGTCTCCCGCGAGGTGACGAGCAGAACACGCAAGTCATCGCCGATCCAACGGTAGGGGACGGCTGCGAACTGAACAGGCAGGGGATGGTCCATCTTCATGCGAATCATTCCTCGCAGTATGGAGTCGTATCTGTTTCAGTTCTTTTCAAGATCTCGCGCGGTGCATTGGCGCACATCGGACTTAACGGACACTTGCGGAAGCGGAGCCGTAGCAGGGATGACCTCATCGCAAACGCATCGCGGCGGCTCACGTTTCGAGCGCTTCCGCACGCAATGCGGGAATGCACAGGAACATGGCGCGGAGGTCGACGAGTCAGGCCGGCCCCGTTATTCCTGACAGGCTCTTCCGTGGCAGGAGCGGCGCCGTCCTGACGCAGGGTGACGCCGACCGGGGCGGGCTGAGCGCAAACAGAGCGCCCGATCGCCGATGGCCCTTCCCCGCAGCCCTGCCGAGACCGTTGCCCCGGAGACACCGGGGCCAGGACCGCGCTCCGGCTCGCCCGTGATGGGGCTCGGGTTCTCCATCCTGGCGTATTTCCTGTTCGGCTCCAGCGATGCGATCGTTAAGGTGCTGGTGCAGCGCTACTCAATCTTCCAGCTCATTCCCTTCCAGGTCGTCTTCGCGCTCGTGCCGGTCGCCGGCATCGTGCTGGCCACGGGCGGTTTCCATCGTCCGAAGCGCAAGAATATCCGGCTGCTCGTGCTCCGTGCGCTGCTCGCGGGCTTCGGAACGGTGATCGGCGTCTACTCTTTTTCGCGCCTGCCGATGGCGGATGTCTACGCGCTCGCCTTCTGCACGCCGCTGATCGTCACCGTGCTGTCGATCCCGCTTCTGGGCGAACGCGTCGGCGTGCGCCGCTGGGCGGCCGTGGTGGTTGGCTTCATCGGCGTGCTCGTCATGGTGCGGCCGGGCTTCATGACGCTGACGCTCGGCCACATCGCAGCGCTCGGCACGGCCTTCACCGGCGCGGGCACGGTGCTGATCATGCGCCACCTGCGCGGCGCCGAGAGCGCCTCGACCATGGTGGCGACGGTAATGATCGGCCTGCTCTGCGTCAGCCTGCCTGTCCTCCCCTTCGTGTTTATCATGCCGAGCGCCAGCGACCTCGCCCTGTCGGCCGCCTCCGGGCTGATGATGGGCTGCGCCCAGTTCTGCATCCTGCGGGCGCTGAGCCTCGCCTCGGCAGCGACGGTTGCGCCGATGCAGTACAGCATGATGATCTGGGGCGTCCTCTACGGGATCGTGGTTTTCGGCACGCCGGCGAGCGTCTATGTCCTCGCCGGCGCGGGAATCGTGGTGCTTTCCAGTCTCTACACGATGAACCGCGAGCGCACGCTGGCCCGCGTCGCCCGGGCTACGGCGCAGCGGACCGGCTAGGAGCCTTGGCGCACGGCTTGCTAAGCTCCGGCTCACATCGCCGGAGCATCGCCATGACCGACCAGGCCCAACCTCTCGCCCGCTACGCCGCATGGAAGCGGATGGGCGACTTCATTTTCCTCTCCGGCATCATCGCGGTCGATCCCGCCGCGGGGAAGGTCGTGCAGGGCTACGACGACATCCCCGCCGACGCCCAGCGCCTGCTCGGCCGCACGCACGAGTTCTCCGTCGACGCCAAGGAGGGCCCCATCGCCGCCCAGAGCTGGTACGTGCTGGACCGTATCCGCGCCACCGTGGAGAGCGCGGGCGGGCAGATGTCCGACGTGTTCAAGCTGGTGCAGTATTTTACCGACCTCCGGGACTTCCCGGTCTACAGCCGGGTTCGAAAGCTGTTCTTCCCCGCCGACCCGCCGGTCAGCACCATCGTCGAGGTCAAGGCCATGCTGCCGGACCATCGGGTGATCATCGAAGTGGAAGCGACGGCTTATCTGCCGCAGGCGCGCTGAGCCCGTCACCCCTGTTGCAGGGCGTTCCGGCACGATCCCTGCTTCACGGCGGTGCCAATTCGAGCCGATGCGGCAGGGGGGCGCTCGCATGAGCCGATACGATATCGAGGGTCTGAAGCGCAGGCTCGGCGGCATCCGGACGGAGGACAATCCTGCCCTGGTCCGGCAGAAGAGCCGCGACTTCTACTGGTACTCGCCTCTCCTGAAGAGCCAGCTCGACGCCGTGGCCGGGGATATCGTCGTGTTCCCCACCTCGGAGTCGGAGGTCGTGGCCACGCTCGCCACCGCGCATGAACTCGGCATCCCGGTGACGCCGCGTGGGGCCGGCACCGGGAACTACGGCCAGGCCATGCCGCTCTCCGGCGGAATCGTGCTCGATCTCTCGGGCTTCTGCGCCGTCAAGGATGTCCGGCGCGGGCGCTTCGTGGCGGAGCCCGGCGCGGTGATGGCGAGGATCGACGAGATCACGCGGCCCCATAGCGCGCAGGAGCTGCGGCTCCACCCTTCCACCTACGGCACGGCCACCATCGGCGGCTTCATCGCCGGGGGCTCCGGCGGCGTCGGTTCCATCAAGTGGGGCGGCTTGCGCGACTTCGGCAACATCATCCGGCTGAAGGTCGCGACGATGGAGGCCGCGCCACGCATCCTGGAGCTCACCGGCGAGGACCTGCACAAGGTCAGCCACGCCTACGGCACCAACGGCATCATCACCGAGATCGAGATGCCGCTCGGCCCGGCCTACGAGTGGGTCGACGTGATCCTCGGCTTCGACACGCTGGAGGCCGCGGCGGCCCACGCCAATGCGCTGGGCGAGCAGGACGGCATGGTCCTGAAGGAGCTCGCCGTCATCGCCGCGCCCGTGCCGCAGGACTACTTCCTGCGCCATCGCAAATACCTTCCCGCCGGCAAGCACGTCGTGATCGTCACCGCCGCCGATTTCGCGGTGGACGCCCTGCTCGCCTACACGAAGCGCGTCAGCGGCGCTGAGTTGCTGCTGCGCACCGACCTGCTGTCTCCCGAGGACGCCAAGGGACTGCCCCCGGGGTTCGAACTCGCCTGGAACCACACCACCCTGCGGGCGCTGCGCGTGGACCCCACCGTGACCTATCTGCAGGTGCTCTACCCCTTCCCCAACCAGCTGGAGCTCGTCTCGAAGATCCACGCGCGCTTTGGCGACGAGGTGCCCGCCCATCTCGAGTTCGTGCGCTTCGACGGCAAGGTCACCTGCTTCGGCCTGCCGCTGGTGCGCTTCACCACGCAGGAGCGGCTGGAGGAAATCATCCGCATCCACGAGGACATGGGCGCCCCCATTTTCGATCCGCATCGCTACACGCTGGAGGAAGGCGGCATGAAGCAGACCGACGACGTCCAGCTCGCCTTCAAGCGGGAGGCGGACCCGCAGGGCCTGTTGAACCCCGGCAAGATGATCGCCTGGGAGGATCCCAGCTACGATTTCCGCGCCGGCAAGACCTTCCTGTTCCGTGGACTCGCCGGGACCGCCTGATGCGCGTGCTGGTGGTCTACTGCCATCCCTGCCCGGAGAGCTTCACCGCCGCCATCCGCGACGTGGCCATGGACGCCCTGAAGGACAACGGCCACGAGGTGCGGCTCGTCGACCTCTACGCCAGCGGCTTCGACCCCGTGATGTCGGCGCAGGAACGGCGCGGCTACCATACGCCCGGCTTCAACGAGATCCCCGTGGCCGAGCAGCTCGCAGAGCTGCGCTGGTGCGAGGCGCTGGTCTTCGTTTACCCCACCTGGTGGTACGGCCAGCCGGCCATGCTGAAGGGCTGGCTGGACCGCGTCTGGATCCCCCACGCCACTTTCACCATGCCGGAGCCAGGCAAGCCGATCGGCCGCGTGCTGACCAACATCCGCGCCATCACCGTCGTGTCCACGTTGGGCTCGCCATGGTGGTGGTGGACCTTCGTCATGGGCGAGCCCGGCCGCCGCGTCCTCCTGCGCGGCTTCCGCCCGCTGGTGCATCCCTCCTGCCGCACCGAATGGGTGGCCCTGCACGACATGGACAGCGCGACGCCCGCCAAGCGCGAGCGCTTCCTCGGTCGCGTGCGTGAAGCGATAGGAGAGCTTGATGGCGCCTTCGCGTGGCCGCTGTACCTGATGCCGCGGTTTTGAGAATTGCGGTCGTCGCGACGAGCGGACACCGCGCAGAACCCCTCCCCCTTGTGGGAGGGGCAGGGGTGGGGGTCGGGCAACTCTTGGGAAGAGGCTAACGGCGACTGGCCAGCGAGCAGCGTGGAGAGACCCCACCCCTAGCCCCTCCCCACAAGGGGGAGGGGGACACGCGCGGTGTTCGTCAGTGATCGGAGGTTGCGGCATCTGCCGCCCCCGCGAGCAACCCGGCGAACGCCGTGCTGCCCTCCACGACAACCGCCTCCAGCCCCAGCCAGCGGCACACCTCGCGCAGCTCAGCGGCGAGTTCCGTCGCGGTCTCGCCGGGGTCGCCCTTCCCCTCGGCATGGGCGGCCTTCACCACCAGCCGTTTCGTGGACCGGTCAGCCTTGAGATCGACGCGCGCGGCGATGCGGTCGCCCAGCAGGAACGGCAGCACGTAGTAGCCGTGCTCGCGCTTGTGGGCGGGCGTGTAGATCTCCAGCCGGTAGCGGATGCCGAAGAGGCGCTCGGTGCGCGTGCGCTCCCAGAGCAGCGGATCGAAAGGCGAGACGAGCGCCCGCGCGTGGACCTTGCGGGGCGTGGCGGCCTCAGGCGTGAGATAAGCTGCGTGGCTCCAGCCCTTCACGCGCGCCGGGATGAGCGCGCCGGCCTCGACCAGCTCGGCGACGCGGAGCTTGGCGTCCGCGGGGTCGAGGCGGAAATAGTCGCGCAGGTCGCGCTCGGTGGCCACGCCCAGCGCGCGGGCGGCGACCATGATGAGTTCGCGCTGCGCCTCCGTCTCGTGTGGGGTGGGGCGGGACAGGATCTCCGCGGGGAAGACGCGCGCGGGCAAGTCGTAGACCCGCTCGAAGCCGCCGCGGCGCGTGGCGGTGGTGAGGTGGCCCGCCCAGAACAGGAATTCGAGCGCGCGCTTCGCTTCGCTCCAGCCCCACCAGCCGCCCGTGCCGGCGTCGCCGACGCCGCCCTCCCCGCCGCCGAGCTCCCGCGCGGTGCTGGGGCCGCGTGTCTCCACCTCCCGCAGCACGGCGTCGATGAAGGGCCGCTTTTCCCGGCCGAAGCGGGCGAGGCCGCCATAGATGCCGAGGCCGCGGTCTGCCCGCGCCATGCGCCAGCGCAGCAGGGGCTGCAGGTCGAGCCGGATGAGCGACGCCTCGTGGCCCCAATACTCGAACAGGCGACGCCGCTTCCCACCATAGGCGGCGCGCTCCAGGAAAGCGGCGTCGTAGGGCCCAAGGCGCGAGAAGAGCGGGACCGTGTGCGCCCGGGCCAACACATTGACGCTGTCGATCTGCAGCAGGCCGAGCCTGTCGATGACCGCGTCGGCGTGGCGGCGCGCCGCCTCATCCGGCCGACGTCGCGCGAACCCCTGCGCGCCGAGCGCGATGCGGCGGGCTTGCGACAGCGTCAGCACCACGGCCGGGGCCGGCGCGGCGATGCCCGCCTCGTCCTCTGCGGCGTCAGGCGACGGCTGCATCACGTCTTGGCTCACCTCGATCTCCGCCGATTCCCACACGCCCCTGCGGTATCGGACCACGCTTCGCGCGGGGCGTACACCCGGTTCCGGTTTGGCTTATGATAGGTGCGCGGGGGAGCCGGGGCATGTGCGCCGCGGCGTCCGCCCGCCGCCGACGAGTGTTGTTCATGCCGCTTCGTTTTGTCCTGTTGTTCCTCTGCCTCGCGACATCGGCCGCACCGGCATTCGCCCAGTTCCTGCCCGGCCAGACTCCCGCTGGGGCAGCCAAGCCGGCAGAACCTCCGAAGCCGCCGGAGACGGTCGCTCCGCCGATGCGCATCATCATCGAGGTGCCCAACGACGCAGCGGGACGGGCCTTCGTCAGCGAGCAGATCGCACCGAAGTTCGGCATGGGCTCCGCCGCTCCCGCAAGGCCCGCCGCTGCGCCTGGCACAGCAGGGTCGTCTTCCCTCCAGCCGATGGCCAGCCCCGTCGCGGACATGAGCGCGGAGATGTCGACGATGGCGGCGGAGGACCTCGCCGCGCTGCGCAATCGGGCCGAGGCGCTGGCCGCAGCGGTGCCCACCGTGCCGGACGCGCTCGCCCGCCTGACGGACCGCTTCGGCCGCGAGGGCGAGATCAAGCCGATGGCGCTGCTGGCCGCGTTCGCCTTCTTCTCGCTAGGCGGCTTTGCGGCGCGCAAGGCGGCGTTCTGGTCCGCCCGGGGCCTGCTCGCGCGGATCCTCGAGATGCCGGGAGAAACGGTGCAGCAGCGGCTCAAGCTGCTGGGGATGCGCGTCTCGCTGTCGTTCTATGTGCTCGCGGCGGCGGTGATGGGCAGCCTCGGCGCGTTCCTGCTGTTCCCGTGGCCGCCGCTGTTTCGCGAGATGGTGCTGATCATGCTCGGCGCCTTCGTGGTGCACGGGATCGGGCTCGCCCTCGGCCGCGTGGTGATCGCCCCGGCCGCGCGGCACGACTATTTCAGGGTCCTCCCCCTCTCGCAGCCGCTGGCCGCGTTCTGGTTCCGCTGGTTCATGGGGCTCGTGGACATCTTCGCCATCGGCGGCGCCATCCTCGGCCTGCTGCGCGTGGCGGGGCTGCCGGACCTGCAGCGCGAAGTCATCGGCGCGTTCTGGCTGGCGCTGATCGCCGCGGCGGTAGTCGCGATGATCTGGCAGCGCCAGCGCCTTCCCGACGAAAAGCCCGTGAGCCGCATCTCCGCCGTGCTGCTGACGGTCGGCGTGGTCGTGGCCTGGCTGCTCGCCGCGGCGCAGGCGCGCGCGTTGTTCTGGACCCTGATGGTGGCGATGGTGCTGCCGCTGCTGCTGCGCCTGGCGCTGGTGGCCGTGCGCCACGTCGTGCGCGTCGAGGAGGTCGACCGGGCCAAGAACAGCTCGGTCATCGCCTGGGCCGTCGTGGTGGAGCGCGCCGTGCGCGCGCTGTTCATCATCGGCGGCGCGGTGATCCTCGCGAAGGCATGGCATGTCGACCTCGGCGATATCGCCATGGGCGAGACGCTGTTCACCCGCGTGGTGCGGGCCGCCATCCGCGTGCTCACGGTGCTGCTCGTCGCCGACCTCGCCTGGCGGCTCACCCGCGCGCTGATCGACGGGCGGCTCGACGGGCCCGCGCCGGATGTCAACGACGACTCCCTCGAGAGCCGCAAGCGCCAGCGGCTGCGCACGCTGCTGCCGATCCTGCGCAACTTCATCCTGGCCATTCTGCTCTCGGTGACGCTGCTGATGGTGCTCGACGCGCTCGGCATCCAGATCGGCCCGTTGCTGGCCGGAGCGGGCGTCGTCGGCATCGCGGTCGGCTTCGGCGCGCAGACGCTGGTGAAGGACATCATCTCCGGCATCTTCTACCTGCTCGACGACGCCTTCCGGGTGGGCGAGTACATCGAGACGAAGAGCTACAAGGGCACGGTGGAGTCCTTCTCGCTGCGCTCGGTGAAGCTGCGCCACCACCGCGGGCCCATCGCCACCGTGCCGTTCGGTGAGCTCGGCGCGGTGCAGAACCTCAGCCGCGACTGGGTGATCGACAAGATGACGATCGGCGTGCCCTACGACACCGACCTCGACGTCGCCAAGCGCATCGTCAAGGACATCGGCAAGGAGCTGCAGGCGGATCCGGAGTTCGGGCCGCACATCCTGGAGACGCTGAAGATGCAGGGCGTCGAACAGATGGGCGACTTCGCCATCCAGCTCCGTCTGAAGATGATGACGAAGCCCGGCGAGCAGTTCGTCATCCGTCGCCGCGCCTATGCGCTGCTGAAGAAGCACTTTGAGGAAAAGGGCATACGCTTCGCCATGCCGACGGTTACGGTGGCCGGCGCGGGGGCAGGCACGCCCGAGCTCAACGCCGCCGCGGCCCGGCAGGGCTTCGAGATGACCCGGCCCAAAGCCGCCGCCCCGGCGGAGCCGGCTTAGACGGCAAGGAGCCCCAATGCCCCTCATGCTGAGGAGGCCCGGCCTTTCCGGACCGTCTCGAAGCACGGCAAGGTTAGGGAGCGAAAAAGCGCCGAACCATGGGCGGTGCTTCGAGACGGCCGCTGCGCGGCCTCCTCAGCATGAGGGCCGTGGAGGCGCCGGGCGGATCCTGTCCTCCCGTCAGGAATTCGGCGTGTTGGTGAACCCCCCGCCCTACTCGGTAGCCGCGCCGTAGAGCGCCTCGGCGTCGGCGCGGAACGCTTTCCGGGAGCCCTCGCGGCTGTAGAACATGTGACCGCCGCCATAGACGACGAAGCGCAGGCGGTCCGGCGGGAAGGCGGGCAACTGGTTCAGGATCAGCCGGTTCTCGAAATAGGGCGTCACGAGGTCGCTCGCCCCGTGCGCCACGAGCACCCGCATGCGCGGGTCGAGCGCCAGCGCCTCGCGCAGGTCGTCGACTGCCTGGGGCGCCGTGCGCCGCCCGCCCCACATCCAGGACCCGCCGACCTCGTTGCTGAGCAGGTGGTAGGGCCTGTCGATGCGCCAGCCGAGCCGGCGGTACAAATCCGTCATGGTGCTCGTCAGCACCGCCTCGGAGCCGGTGAGGATCGGATCATCCGGCCGCGAGACCGCCGCCTGCGGGTAGGGGTCCGGTCCCGTCACCGTGGCGTCGTAGGCCGAGCCGATCACAGCCTCCTTGCGTCCACGCTCACGCAGGAACGTGTTGGCGTCGACGCGCCCGCCGAGCCTCGCCACCAGCGCGGGATCGAGCCCGGTGAAGCGCGCCACTGCCGTGGTCATCCGGTCCAGCGCGTCCTTGTCGCGCGGGCCGCGCAGCAGGTCGGTCATGTACTCGCCCGCAGCGTAGCGCTCGACGTCGGCGAGGTCTGGCGGCGAAGCCGACTGCCCGGTTCCGGCGCCATCGCGCAATGTCGCCGCCATCGAGGGCAGTTCGGCGACCCAGCGCATGGGAGAATGGCGGTCCTGGAAACGCCAGCCGAAATCGAGCACCGGCGACAGCAGCACGACCCCGTTGATCCCCACGCCCTGCTCGGTCTGCAACGCGCGGGCGACCTTCGGCGCGCGGAAGCCGCCATAGCTCTCTCCCACCAGGTACTTGGGCGAGATCTGGCGGCCATTGCGCTCCACCCACTTCCGAACCACGGTCGCGAGCGACGCCACGTCGCCGTCCACCGACCAGAACCGCCGGCGCGCATCGTCGCCCCGCGCCGTCGTCCAGCTGTATCCGGTGCCGACGGGATCGATGAAGACGAGGTCCGTGAAGTCCAGCCACGTCTCGGCGTTTGGTTCGGCGATCGGCTGATCGGAGGGCGCAGGCTGCGCCATGTTCACGCGCCATGGGCCGAGCGCCCCGACGTTGAGGTAGGCGGAAGCCGCTCCCGGCCCGCCATTGAACAGGAATGTCACCGGGCGCGTCTTCGGGTCCGCCCCATCGCGCTGAAACGTGGTGGCGACAACCTCGGCCAACAGCGGTCCGCCCTCCCCGTCGAACAGTTGCACCGTGCCGACCGTCGCGGTGAAAGCGAGCGAACGCCCCGGCAAGGAAAGGCTGTGCTTTGTCACGGAATCGACCGGGAGCCGCCTCCCGTCCGGCGCCGGCCGCTGCCCCTGTTGGCCTTGCGCCTGCTGTCCTTGCGCCTGCTGTCCTTGGGCTTGTTGGCCCTGGGCTTGTTGGCCTGGCGGTCCCGCCTGGCCCTGCCGCGCATCTCCTGGCTGCTGGGCTTTGTCGTCTGCGCCCTGCTCCCGCTGATTTTCCGCATGGCCGGGAGGGCGCTCCTGGGCCCGGGCCGCCCAATTGCCCGGAGCCTGCAACGCCAGGGCGGCGGCGAACGCCAGGGAGACAAACCGAAGAACAGGACGTCGCATGAGAACTCCCTCGCAAGGCAGGCTGTCGGTCATCACTCGTATCAGCTGTACGCGCCGCCGCATGCTCCCGATCGTTCACGAAACGCTCATCGGACAGCCCAGGACCGCAGCCATAGCATTGTGCAATTACGCGCTTTTTGCGGAACCGGCTCACGCGAACGGCGTTTATCAGCCGTACCAACCGGAAACGGTGCTGTGATGGATGCAGGGTGGTTGATCCTGGCGGGACTGGTGACGAGCGTGTTCTGGTTCGGCTCCGCTGCTTTCGGAGTCTAACGCGCCGGGAGCGTGGTTCCGGCGGCGGGGCGCGGCCATGCCGTCCGCCGCACGAGGCGACATCGCACGCGCTCGGGACCGACAATCGCGACTGACAAGGAGATGGTGATGCTGCCCGCGAAACTCGCGCTGGCGACGACGATGCTCGTGGCCGCGCCGGCCTGGTTCGCCGTGACCGCGACCAGAGATCCCGAACCCGCGATCTCCGATCCAGCGGGCCACGTCTTCGTCCCCAAGGTTCAGCCCGGCGAGGCAGCCAAGCCTGGGGAGGCGCCCATTGCGGCTGTGGTGGCGTCCGGCTCGCCGCAGGCCGCGCAGCCCGGCGCGGCCCAATCCGGCACTTTCACGCCCGGCGCGTCGCACCCAGCCGAACCACCCCGGCGGGTCGTGAAGGTTCTCGTCGACAGCCCCTTCGCCCTGCCCGCCGGCACCGTCGCGATCCCGGCCTACGACAAGGCCAAGCCCGGGCCCGTTCCGACCCCGGGTTCGACCCTCGGTTCGATCTCTCCCGACCTGCCCCGCCGGGCGACCACATCAAAGGATCGCGCGGAGCAGGCCGTCGCCGACGAGAATGTATCCGCGTCGATCAAGGCCAAGCAGCGCGCCGCGAAAGCTCGAGGTCTTTGGAAGGAAGCGCCCCCCGCATTCGCCGACGAGACCCCTGACGCCGGAGTGACGGGCGCCCTGGCCGACGAGCCTGCAGCGCCTGAGCCGCGGCGTCGCGCGATGTCGCGCCACCCTCACTACGCTCAGGCGCCGGCGCGTGGGCCGATCGCAGTATTCAACTCCTTGTTCCATTGATGCTCGCGAGAGTTGCCCCGAAAGCGCGGGATGTCTCACATTGCCCAGCTTGCGCCATCTCCATGGTGCACAGAGGAACAAAGCCGCTCTGTCGCGGTTGTGCTTGCAGACTTGAAAACGGGATATCTCGACCTGATGACCATGCTCGATCAGCCGCCAGCCGACGGCGGCGCCTCTCCTTCCTCCCTCCCCGCAGTCGATGCTGGATCGATGGCCGCCCCTTCTCAGCAGAGTACTCCCGCAGCGAGCCGAGGCGGAGCGGCGACGCGGGTGACGCGCCGCTTCGTTGCGATGGGCTTGCCCGTGTTCCTGGCCGGCTGCGTGACCTCACGTCCCGCTACGATGATGACGGGCCCCATCGTGGATCCCGCCTATTACGACATGTACGCCGAGCTGCCCGGCGAGCGTTTTCCCGTGCCCGCGGTCGACATCAACCAGCTTGACCCGATCTACTACCGTCGCCAGGTCGCCTATGAGGGACCGGAGGCCGCCGGGACCATCGTCATCGACCCCAACGACCGGCACCTTTTTCTCGTTCAGCCCGGCGGCTCGGCGATCCGGTATGGCGTCGGCGTGGGACGCGAGGGCTTCGGCTGGCACGGCAACGCGGAAATCCGCCGCAAGGCGGAATGGCCGACCTGGACCCCGCCCTCGCAGATGGTCCAGCGCCAGCCGGAGTTGCGGGAATATGCAGGCGGGATGCCCGGCGGCCTCGACAACCCGCTCGGCGCCCGCGCCATGTACCTCTACCAGGGCAATCGCGACACGCTGTACCGCATCCACGGCACCAACGAGCCGCTGACGATCGGCACTCGCGTTTCGTCCGGCTGCATTCGCATGATCAACCAGGACGTCATCGACCTCTACCGGCGCGTCAATCCTGGAACCCGCGTCGTGGTCCTCGCCGACGCTGGGGGCGGGGAGGACACCTTCTCGTTCTGACGCGCGGCAGCGCAGCTGAAACTGGCCTCAGGGGGGTTGCATTGCCGCAGCGAAGCCGATAGATCACCCCCCTGCGTGGCGGCCACCGCCCACGCCCCGCGCGCCCGTAGCTCAGCTGGATAGAGCACCAGACTACGAATCTGGGGGTCAGAGGTTCGAATCCTTTCGGGCGCGCCAACTAACTTCCTGTCAGCCAAGCGATTTTCCTTTCTTCGGTTCAGTGACCGGAGGTGCAATTTGCAATCGATTTGCAAAATCCGTTCGCGGTGAGTTCTGCAAGCGGTCTATGGCCTGGTCGCTGAGGTGGCTGGTTTTTGCGAGGTAACGCTCAAGAATGACGTCGACTGACTTGAGCGTGTGCCCCGTCACCGACGCGATGAGCGGCGTCGAGCAACCGGCAATCGACAGCATGGTTATGGCGGTGCCGCGGATGTCGTGAAAGTGCAGCCGTACTGGCTCGTCCATGTCCGGCATGGTGACACTTTCGAGGCCGGCGGCCTTCATCGCCTCGTCCCAAAGCCGAGCGAAGTAGCGCTTCTTGAAGGACTGCCCCGTCTTCGTCGTAAGGATAATCGTTGAGCGGCGCTCCAGGCTGTTCAGAGCGCGCCGCAGGGTGTCGGTGCACTTGATGCGCTCGACCTTTCCCGGAACGCCTTTGCGGACGCTCTTGCCCTGCCGGACCTTGATGTGAGTGCCATCATAGGCGGACCATGGCATCTTCAGGATGTCGCCTTGGCGTTGCCCTGTGTGGAGCGCGACAATCATCGCGAGCTGCATCTCGACGGGCGCGACCCGCATGAACGCTTGGATGTGCTCGGGCAACCAGATGATCTCGGAGCGGTCGACGTGGTAGAGCCGCTTGAAGCCCTTCAGGTGGTTCGCCTTCAGGCTCCAGTTGTCGATGCCCCACGTCAACATCGCGGAGATGGCCGATAGACGGTTGTCGGCCTCCCGCTCTCCAGAGGTCCGCGACACCTCGGCGCGCCACTTCATGAACAATCGCCGCACGTCGGGATCGTTCAGAACATCACGCGGCATGTCGCCGAATTCGGGCTCGGCCTTCGTCAGCATGCGCTTATATTCGCGCAGTGTAGCCGGCGCGAGCTTCTGGACTTCAGGAGACCCAAGGTACTCGCGCATTAGGCCGATGAAGTTGTCGCCGATACGGCGGACCGTGACCAACTTTTCCGCCTCGGCCCAGGCAATCGCGAACTCGCGGGACGTCTCGTCGAGCGGTAGCAGAATGCCCGTTTTGCGATGGTACTTCCGGAGAACCTTCGTCCCGTTCGCCAGTGGCGTGCTGGTCCGGTTGACGCCCTTAAATCTTCCGCGCGGCACGAGCAGCCTCCCATTTTTGGGCAGGTGACATGGCATCATCCACGGTGGCGGCCTGCGTGACTGTCGGTCCGATGAAGACCTCGATGCGGCCGCTGTCCGAGATCACCACGCGACTCACCGGCAGGCCGCTCGCCTGCACGCCTTTGCAGGCGCGGCTCACATCGGACTGGGTGAATGGGCGGGCGTGGCGGGTCATCGTGCTGTCAGTCCTGCCGCTCTGATGTGACCGAGACATCGCGGTCGTTGGTCTGGCTTTCGGCAGGCGTCCAGCCCATGCGTTTTGCCTCCTCGCGGATTGCGCGGTTGCACAGGTGCCGGACCGTTGCGGCCTCAGATTTGGAAGCCGTGTCTAAGAAGGCGCGGACGTCCGGCGTGGGCCTGAACTGCACGAAACGATGATGCGCACGAGACATCGGTGGTTCCTTCCATCTCGGTTTCGAAATCATGACTTCAGGTTCTCACGCGAGACCATGGTTGGTAAGCCCTGACGAGCGGGTACTATTCATTTCCGAGTTATCCCGTGGACGAGACTGCTCGCACTTGACAAGGGGCGCGCCGAGTGCGGGCCGCAAGCGCCGGCTGTGCTATTGTCCCGGCATACTGCCCCAAGATGGGGCGGTTTCCAGATCGCCGGGCGTCGCCGGATGTACGCGCGCCCGGCGGTCGACCTTGGTAGTTGGGAAAGCCCGCCGGTGAGGGCGGGCCATTCGGTGGTCCGGGTCGGCGGCGGGCGACCTTCTAGTCCCCATCTCGCCCGGCGGTCTTGTAGTCTCCCTCCAGGACCCCATCGAGCCAGATCTCGTGCTTCCTGATGTAGGCGAACACCTCCTCACGCGCGCCGCTCCAGAAAAGCCATCCCTTTAGGAAGCCCGGCCACTCGGGGTCGCCGTGAACTTCGCTGAAGATGATGCCTCCGCGGTAGAAGCCGCAGGACAGGCCGTGACGGCGCGCCAGTTCGAGCCAGACCTCCGGGGTGGGCTTAAGCAGTTGCGCGAGGCCCGCGCCAAGCGCCTCCGAAACGAAGGGCCAGCCAGATTGAAATGGCGTGGCGTCGGGATTTCGGGGCGCGAAGGGATTCTGAGGGGCGAAGGTGGTCTCGGGTGTCGGTTCGTTCGGCATGGGCATGGCTCCGCTATTCGCCGGGGGTGGGTCTTCCTCGGCGTTGGTTGTGGATCTCCGACGACCTCAGATTGCGGGTGTATGTCGGTTCGTGATACGTATTACGTACAACTGACATTGTCAATCGGTGCGACATACATGCGAGATGAAAAACGGACAGCAGTGTTCCAAGTCCGGATGCGACCGACGGTCAAAGCGGCTGGCGAAAAAGCAGCGGCGGACGACAACAGGTCACTGGCGGCCCTGATGGAAACTCTGCTCGTCGAGCACCTGAAGGCGAAGGGCTACCTGCCCAAGTGATGGAGATCACCGTGGAGTCCACGAACCTGATCACGCTGATGGAGCCTGTCGCCGCGCCAGCCTCGGCGGTAGTGGCGGCAGAAGTCGCGTCATTTGATTACTCGACGATGCCGGCAGATGACGCCCGCATTGTTCAGGCCGCTGCGGCGCGGGTTAGGTCTCTGCATCGCGAGGTGACGAAGTCGATTATTGAGGCCGGCCGCGAACTCACCGCGGTCAAAGCGAGACTGCCGCACGGGTCGTGGGAGGCTTGGCTTCAGGCTGAATTCAGTTGGGACCCGAGGACAGCCCGCAACTACATAATGCTAGCTGATGGTGTCGGCGAGAAAACGGAAACTGTTTCCGTTTTGCCGGCATCAACGGCTTACAAGTTGTTCGCCAAATCGACACCCGCGCCCGTTCGCGCCGTCATCCTGGAGCGCCTCGAATCCGGCGAGCGCATCGCGCCAAAAGCCATTGAGGAGATCATTGTCGACGGGAAGGCTGCTGCAAAAGAAGCTGCCCGAGTAGCCGCGCAGAGCCCTGCCGAGCGCAAGGAAGAAGCTTCCAAAAAGCGGCGCGCCAAAGTCACCGCCCAGACTCGTCAGGCAAGACAGTCGGCGCAATGGCTCGCTGATCGGGCGATAGTCAGCTTCAAACGGCTCGGCGCGCATAAGGCCGTGGCGCATCTCCAAAGCAACATGACGCCCGAAGCTTTCGCGGAGTTCGTCGCGATTAAGCCCGACACAACCCATCTCTCGCACGAGCTAGGTTGGTCCAGCCCGTACAGTTCTCTTCCGGAGGTGAACATTCGGCTTGCGACAATAGCCCTTAAAAGCATCATGCCGGGCGGAGGCACAAAACCGCTGAACGCGCACATAGTCTCTATTGCTGAGAACAAGATGCGCAGCGAACCGCCCATTGTTGTGAAGCCTGTTCAGGGCATGGCAGGTCACGGGCGATTTGAAATTCTCGACGGTCGCCAGCGCTTCGAAGTTGCGCGAGAACTCGGCTGGACGGAGATCGACTGCATCGTGGTGGAGGGTTAGCCGATGCCCCGTAATCCGCTGCACCTGGTGGCGGTTATTGGCGCGTTCGGGCTGGTGGTGTGGGTGCTCGTGATGGTGGGACGGTGAGGCCAGCCGAGAAGCTCAAAAAATGTGCGATCCTGACTACGCCCCCGGCCACCGCTCCCCTCAGCCATCTTCCGGTACGCGTCACGACGGCGGATATTGGGACTTTGTGGGGCGTTAGAACATGCAGGCCGGTAGAAAGAACGAGATTACCTCGCTGGTGGGCATTCGGGGGATAGCGGCTCTTTCAGTAGTAACCTATCACGCTGGAGGGATAGCGGGCGAGAACGGGATCCCGATTTACGTGCGGGGTGCCTGGGCAGTGGATCTATTCTTCGTGTTATCAGGGTTCGTTATCGCATTTAGGTATTTGCGAACAGACCCTGTAAATTGGATACAATTTTTTGTTGCGCGGTTCGCCAGAATTTTCCCCCTTTATATATTCACCTCAGTGATAATGCTTGCGATAGTACTGAATGCGACGGCGAACAATCCAGATCTTCATAGTACGGTACTGACCGCTTCCAGCGTCACCCGCCACCTCACCCTCACGACAGCGATGCCGCTCCTCGGAGCTGGCGTGATTTGGAATGATCCAACCTGGTCCATCAGCGTCGAGTGGTGGGTCTACGTGCTGGTATTTTGGTGTTTGGCGGCATGTCGAACTAAGATAACGCCCGAAGCTGGAGCAATCACAGGTTTATTGATGTTGCTCGGACTATCGTTGGTGATTTATTTCACAAAAGACGCTCACGATTATACTCGCGGGTGGTTCGCCTTTGCGCGGGCTGTTTGTGGCTTTGTCGGCGGATGGAGTGCATATCGCCTCTGGTACCATGGCACGCTCGAGATCCGGCCAGAGACAACAGATGTCTTAGTTTTCATTTCTGCTGCGCTGATGATTGTTATTGCAGTGGTGTGGCAAACTGATGCCTGGATCTTGCTTCCGGTTTACCCAATCCTAGTCCTCGGGCTTTCCTCACCAGGCAGCAACGCGGCTCGCTTTTTAAGCAGTTCAATCTGCCGCCGACTCGGCGAGATATCTTATTCCATTTATCTATCACACCCGATTGCGCTCTGGTTGGTCGCAAGAACCATGACGCAAATGGATCCAATAGCGAATACGTTATTCAGCGTGACTGCCACTCTTGCGTTGACACTGCTTTTCGCGGAGTCGGGGTATAGGTTCATCGAACTGCCAGGAAGACTATTTTTCAGACGGACCCTCAACTACCCGTCGACAGCGCCTCTAAGTCCGCTGCCGCCACAGTTTCAGGTTGTACAGCCCCAAGAACTCAACCACGATCCGGACCACACCCGACCCGCAAGCGCCCGCCACGGGGGCGCAGTGTAGCTCCTGCGATCATCAATGATGACGCCGGCGCTGGCTATCCCGGAAGCGTGATGCGAGCGGTTTGATTTGGGCGGATTCAACGCTTTCCCGAGCAATCCACTTGAGATTCCTGGCCGTCCTTCGTGCCATCAGGCGTGTTTCATTTGCAGCCCAAGCTGTCGCATGAGGGCATCGTACTCTCGTTGTGCGAAGCCCGCGGTCAGGATTATCAGCGGCAGCGCGACGCAGAGCAGGAAGAAAAGCTTTGGAATTCCGTTGCCGAATGGCCAAGCGTGCGCCAGCACGGAGTAGAGTGGGCGGTGGAGCAGGTAGGCGAAATAGCTCCCCATGCTGATGAAGGACACTACCGGACCCGCTTTCAGCCGGTGCTCTAATGACTGGCCCAAGAAGAGGACCAACAGCGAAGCTGTCAGGGCAAAGACCACCGAAATAGTGGTGTCCAGCGAGGGGTCGGCGCGATGAGACAGCATGAGCGCTGTGCTGATCGCTGCGGCCACCAGCAGAATTACGATGGCCTTTGTCGAGCCCCGATAAGACGTGCTTCCGCAATAAAGGCCAGCGACGAAGCAGGGGAGATAGATCACGATCCTCTCGTCCAGCAGACCCGTGAAGTGTTGGTAGACAATGAGCCCGAGGATGAGCAGCAATGTGGCGTCCGTAAGAAGTACGGGGCTGTGGCGCAACATTAGAAGAAACGGCACAGCCAGGTAGAACACCATGATCATGCTCACGAACCAGAGCGTGGGGGGCGCGGGGGTGTCGAACATCGCCATGAGATCAAGCGCTTTGACAAGATTGTGGCCGTAATCGATGGTCAGCAACCTGTAAAGCAGTGCGGCAACAACGAACGGCGGGTATATTCGCCAGAAGCGCCTTTTGTAGAAATCAATCGTGTTCTCCTCGGCGCTCGCCGACTTCACGCCCAATACATAACCGGAGATAGTCACGAACGAAGCTAGCGCTAAGATTGCAATCTGGTAGGTGACGGCGTTGTCAAGCGTAAGCGTGACCTGATATTCAAGCATGTGCCAGAAGCCAACGATATAAAGCATGCTGAACGCGCGAATCAGGTTGACGAACACCAATCGGTTCGGACGGCTGCTCTCAGCGAGCGGGCGATCCTTCCAGGCTGAAGCATGACACAGAGGTGGCGAGTTCATTGCGCGCGAACTCGATTATTCGTCAGGCAAAAGCCTGAAGGCGGTGCCGCACCCGTCCTTAACGTATCCGACGGTTGCTCTTTTTTCAATTTAATTTGGGGCGTGTAAGAGGTCTCCATCATGCGCGCGTGCAAGGGCGGCAAGTTGGCGCTGGTGGACCAAGAGAGCCGGGCTACCGTCGTCTGGCGCGACGAACCCAAAGCCCTTTGACGGCATCCACGCCGTCACATGCCCGCGCTCGCGGGTCGTGGTGGGTACGTCGCTCATGAGTGCAGTCCGTTCGGGGTCCAGTCCACTAGCCGCTCGCACGCAAGCCGGCGGATCTGCTGTTCAGCAGCCACGAGGGCTGCGTCACGGGTAAGGCCGAGCATAGCATGCAGCACTTCGGCGACGACATGCACGCTGCGAATGTGCGCGAACGGCTCGACCTCGGGCTCCACTTCCGGCCCGGCTCTGAGGTCTTCCAGCAGTTCGTCTAGGTCCGCCAACCCGCGCATTCCTGCACCTAGATCCGTGAGAGCCATTCGGGAAGGATCGGCCGCTTGACGCCCGTTTCCACCGACTGGCCGCTCTTGGCGTCGACCTTTATGCGGCTGTGCGCGACATGCATCGGGAGGACGTCCATGCTCGCCAGAAACAGGGCCTCGGGCGGGTTCTTGTAGACGTACGCAAAGGGAAATGATGGGTCCGCCAGTGGCGGAGCGATCTGGTCATCGCGGAGTGTCTGGTCGCACCAACCGCCAGCGAACGCCTGCCGCCGCGAGCACCAGGTCTCCCCGTTCATAAGCGCTGCCACCTGCTCGCGCGTGCGGCCCTCCCGAGGGAAACGCTCGGCGATGATTGCCGCCATGTCGTTGTGGACGGTCTTCAGCCGGCGCGCGATTTCCTCTATGTCAAAGCCTGTCCCCATGAACTGGACGGACGTCCCGACAATCCCGAGCACCGCGCCGGGCCCCACTGCAACCTCATCGGCGGCACAGGCGATAACGTAGGCGGGACCGGCCGCGACGCCTTCGATGTACGCGCTGACAACGCCCGGCTTGTGGGCGCGGAGGGCTCGATACATTGCGAGGCCCTCGCTCCCAACACCGCCGCCCGAATTGATGCGGAGGCCCACCGGCCCGACGCACTTCGATAGTTCCCACTCCAGGCTCTCGGCCTTCACGTCGACGCCGATAGTGCCGCCGATGGTGATCCAAGTTGGTTCGCTCACGCCCGCGTCTGCCAGTACGGTCTCGCGGGCCTCTTCGGACGCGGCGTGCTGTGCGAGTAGCTGATCACTCGAGGTCACGGGGCGCGTAGGGTGCCGCTTCATCTTCGGCAGCGCTGCCACCAGGGTCCGCGCCAACTCGGCCGTGCCACCATGGCCCAAGAACGCCATCACTTTGCCCGGTGAGGCCCCAGCCATGGCGAGGACCTGCTTTGCTGCCGCGGTGTCAGCCCCTTTGTCTAAATAGATTTCAGCCATGGCTCACAGCTCCCTGTCGGACGCGAGCAGAATTGACGGGCTCGCATCGCTCCGCCGTGGCACGACAGCGCCGGCGCTTTCCAGCTCACGCGCCAGCCGTTCTTCCTCAACCTCGAGCCCGCTGATTTCGGTGAGCAACTCGGTCTCGCGCGCAGCCTTGGCTTCCGGCGACAGGCCGTCCGGCGTGAGCGACGCCGCGAGGCCAGCCTTCAGCAGTTCAGGCGCGAGGCATGCCAACAGGGCGAACGGGCTTTCGAAGGTCCGGTCAAAATCCTGAATGAGGACTGGGATAACAGCGCGGGCGTCCTGAAATCCCGAGCCGACGCCCTGCGCCCGCGTGTAGGCAATCGCCTTGTCTATCCGCTTGATCGCCTCGGCCTCGTCGACGTGGTGCCATTCGAGGCTTTCCAGTTCCTGCCGGCGCTTCGAGATCTGGTCCCGGATGCGGTCCAGTTCATCCCGGCCAGCATCGAGCGTGGTCCGGACATCGGCGAGTTTCTTGTACAGTCCGAGCGCCATCACATTTTTCCTTTTGCGAACGATTCGCAGTTGGCGAGCACTCTCCGATGGTGATCGAGCGACGCGTTGCAGTGGCGTTCGCGGGCCTGCGCGGCGGGCATCCTGGCCAGCGCCTCGGCGAGCGCGGCCTCGTGCTGGGGGCGGCGGTCAGGGCCTTCCGGCCAGCTTCCCGCCGCATTAAGCCTGGCAAGCTCTGCACGGAGTTCGCCGATCTTGTCGGAAAGCGCCCGGAGCGCGGTGTGGGCCGTGCGGTACTCCGCCTCAGCGGTCGCCTCGGTCATGCGAAGATGCTCAAGTCGGCTGATATCCATTAGCGTGTTTCCTGCGATCCCCGGTGGCAGCCGAAACCGCCACCGGCCATGTTCCGAAAGGTCAACCCAACCCTCACAAATGCGAATCTACGCAACGCCGTAGTGCTTCGCGACAGTTGTGCAGATTTGTGCAGCAGCTCGCCTAGTCTTCCAGGTCCTCGAAGATTTGCCGCCAGCCAATCGGCTTGTGCCCCGCGCGCCTGAGCTTGTCCAAGTCGCCGGACAGACTGTTCGGCAGGCATTTCCCTGGAGGCGGTAAGTTTACCCATGCGTCGGCGATAGCCTCAGCGGCGGGGCGGGGCTTGGTGAAGTGGAACCGCAAGTGCTTGATACGCCGTAACGCCCGGCGACGGTCGGTCACGCGGTCAACGTCGCCTTCGGCCTCGGCGGCTGCATCGCGCAAAATCGCCGCCGCGGCGGGGTGCGTCCGCTCCAGCCGCTCAGCCGCATCAACCAGTTCGGCGCGGTCCATCAGGAAGGCACCGCCTCGGCCAGCTCGCGCGCGGTAACGCCTGGACCTTCGAGGTTGGCAACTGCACCGATAAGACGACTGCGCACGAGCGCTCGGGCCTCGGCTGGCGTCGCGATAGAGACTTCCGGCGCGGCGCTCGTGGGGATGCTCAAGAACCCCTGCTTCGTGTCTGCAATTCGCCGGGAGAACGCCGCGGCAACGTCGGCGATGGCCACCGCCTCGCCCCGCAGTTCCGCTCGCTGATACTGGAGGAGTTGAGCCTCCGTCTCGGCCTTGCGGGCAGCAAGCTCGGTTTCGCCCATCGTCGACAGGTCGAGCGGTGGTGCTGACGAAACTGACACGGAGGCTTTCGCACGGGCTGCGCTATAAGTGTCGACCAGTGCGTCCAGCGTCGTGAACACGCCTTCCCGCAGTATGGTCTGAGCCTCGGTGACAGGGCGGCCTGCCGCATTCTCTGCCGCCGTCAGGATGTGCTCGAGGTGCGGCATCACGGCAAGGCTATGCGCCCGCACCACCGCCGCGATAGGGTTCGCGGTGACATACGCATCGCGCTTCGCTTCGATCTGGTCGAGCAGCAACGCCACCTGGGCCGCTAACTTCATACGCCTGGCAGTGGCGAGGTTCGGAGCAGCCACGTTGCCCTTGCGCTTGGCCAGGCCCTTCGCCAAAAGCTTGTCGGCCACGTCTGCATCGATGCTGCCGTCGGAGTGCAGCGCGTCGGCCAACAGGCCGGACTTGATGTGCTTCGATATCGCCGGAGCCGTCACCCGCCGAGTGCGGGCGTACTGGGCCTGACTGACACCGAGTTTCGCTTTTTTGGTCATGGCGATGAATCCCTAAGCCATTGATGCATTTCTGCAAAGTCGTTGCATACCCGAAACGAAACCCAGTTTTGAGTTCTACGGCTAGCGGGCCGAATACGCCATGTCGCCGGCATCGCAAAAACTGAATTGCAGGGTCCCCCGGCGTGTTCTTGGCCCAGCGCGGCTGTAAACTGGGCGGGGGTGGCGTAAATTGCGCCGCCCGCGCGCGCGCGCGAGTGCGCGTGTGGCATGTCGTCCGCCTCATGCTGATGATTGACGTCAACTTGGCGCGCTCGCGCAGGCGGTGATCGTGAGCGACTCTTCGCTGATCCTCACGTTTCTGGCTCCTGCTCGAACAGGACGGGCACCTAATCAATTCCGCCCCCAGGGCACGTCTCGCGTTGCATCAACATTTGGATTGACAGTTATTTGCATTCGCGATGACGTACTTCGAGAGATCTCGACGCCAGTTCGTGACCTTAACCCCTGGCGCTGCGTGCGGGGCGGTAGGGGTTCTTCCATTGCGGTATGGGCACCAGGGACGAAGCAACCGACAGTGGCCAAGATTGCGACAATGATCGTCATGGCGCTTCTGCTCACAACCGTTTGGGCGGTATGGGTGAACCAGTACGATCAGGGACCAGGCGGCCCCGCCTTTTTGGCTCCTGCTGCCGTCTTTATCGGAGGGCCGATTTTTCTCGTCGTCTTCCCTGCAATTTACTTCTTGTTGGAGAGAGCGGGAAAAGAGGGCGGGGTGATCCTGCCGAGGTGGCGCTTGGTCGGGTACGCCATCTTCGCCGGATTGGTCATGCTGGTTTTGGTTGGCGGGCAGCAGCCGCTCGACACCACATTCGCCATCGCGGTTAGCGCACCAACTCTGTCGCTTGTAATCTTTGTTGAGGCAGTATGCTGGGTTGCTGGATTGGTCTATCGCCGAAGCGAACGAAGATTGGCCAGCCAGGGCAGTGAGAAGTAGGAACGCTCCAGCGGGGATTTGATTGGCCAACCGGTCAGAAGTCATTGCTCTCTCCGGGCTTGAGTTCCTGCCATTCGGCCGGCTCGTCGTGCCGATACATCGTCGAGGAATAGTCGCCCTCCCAATCGGCGGTGTCGTGCCACCAGTACCGAGGCGAAGACGTGGAGGGCTCTCCGATGGGAGTGCTGGACGAGCGGCTTCCCAGCGCACCATGGATGTATGGGGGCCTTACGGGCTGGGGTGCGGCGGGATGGCCTGGTCATAGCCGCCCTCCGAGAGGGCTTGTCACCAGTGTCACCAGTGTCACCACTGGTTTCCTATAACCCTCCCAGCTCTTTCCCCCGTACCCTTTACAAAACAAGTGGTGACACTGGTGACAGTGGTGACAACATTGAAGTTGCAAACGAATTTTTGTCACCACTCTTTCCGAGTCACCACTCGCCGACTGGTGACGGGCCTGACTGTTCGTGGTTGTCACCGGTCTATGCCCTCCAGCGAGTGGTGACAGGCCGATTTTGTCACCAGTCCATCGGGCTTCCGGTAGCGCCATTCGCGGGTGCCATCCGCCTTCCGTTTTTGGAAGCGCTCAAGGCCCATGCGCACCAGCACGCGCTGCACACGGTTGGCCTCGGCCTGACCGGCGCGGCCCAGCTCCATCGCCATGACCTCCGTCAGGATGGTGGCGACCGAGACGGTGTCATTGGTGGCGACGTAAGCGGCGATGCGGTCTTCCCACACGTCACCGACATAGCGCTCGTCCTGGGCCTGCTCTGCCGCGTGGAGAGCGGCCTTGTCTGTCAGCCACCAGGTTTCGCCCTGGTTGAACCGCGCCAGCGCCTCTGCCCATAGCTGGCCCCGGTCCCGGCGGACCGCCGAGACGTTGATAGTGCCGCAGGCGACGGGCCAGAAGCGGCGCGCGCCTGTCTCGTCCTTCAGGAAGCTCTCCGCGTTCGTCGAGCCGATGAACACGCATTGCCGCGGCATCTCCACGACGCGCCGGCCGTAGGGCGGACGGAAGCGGTCGGTTGACCGGGAGAAGAACGCCTTCACCCTGACGACCTCGGCGCGGCTCATGCCGTCCAGTTCGGCGACCTCGATTATCCAAGCGGACCGCGACTGCATCGCCGCGTCCTTGCTGCCGAGTTCGCCTAGCTCATCCGTGAACCACTTGCCGCCCAGCACTCCCAGCGCTGTGCTTTTCCCGGCGCCTTGGCTGCCCACGAGGATGAGCACCGAGTCCACTTTCGCGCCGGGCCGCATCACGCGAGCGACGGCGGCGATGAGGGTCTTTGCGCCGACGCTCCGGGTGTACACGTTGTCGGCCGCGCCGAAGTACGTGGCGAGCATCCCGTCGAGCCGGGGTTTGCCGTCCCACCGAAGGCCCCGCAAAAAATCGCGAACAGGATGGAAGGCATGTTCCGCGGCGACGGTCTGCACGGCCTGCGCGGCGACCTCCGGGCCTATCAGGATGCCGATGCGCTGGAACCACTCCGCGGCGTTGATGTCGTCTAAGTCGGTCCAGGGCACGGGCTCCCACGCCGATATGGATGGTGCCCAAGGCGATGGCTCCAGCGCCACGGTCTGGCAGGCGAACTCGTCGAAGGCGAGCACGCCTTGCCACTCCGGTGCGGACCGCAGAGCCGTGACAGCGTTGGCGAGGATGGGGCGGATCTCGCCCTTGGTCGTGCGCAACAGTGCGCCGTGCCAATGGTCTGAGGGAAACGGGACCACCACCGTCATGAGCCCAACCTCCGCCTTTCGAGGAGGTCAAGCGCCGTCTCGCGGAGTGCCCTGAACTCCAGCCCTGCGACGCGAATGGCGTGGACCATTTCGTCATCGTTGCCCCCTGGGAGGCGGGCCATGGCGATCGCGTGCTGGACCCAGGCGAGCAGGTGCTCCCCACGCTCGGCGATGAACTCGCGGGCCTGTGCATCTGCGTGCGTGAACACGTGCAGCGGCTCGGGCAGGGTCTCGCGGGCAGGCGTTGCGAAATGCTCACCCATGGTGCACCTCGCGAGTCGGGATGCCGGCCTCGGCGAGGGCGCGGCGCACGTCGTCGATGGAGCGCACGACATGCCAGTCGTAGCCCAGCGCCTTCCACTTCTCAGCGATGAGCGTTTGTTCCAACGAAAGCTTGCCCGTGGGGGTTTTCACCTCCAGGCCGATGACAGCCCCGGCAGGCCCGAGCACAATCAAGTCCGGCATCCCGGCCAGCAGCCCCGTCCAGCGCAGACGCGCGGCCTCCCGCTTGTCCCTGTAACCGCCGTTCGGAATCGATGCGCAGATGCAGTCTGGCGCGACGGCGCGGATATAGGCCGTCATCCCCGCCTGGAGCGGATCCTCGGCGTAGTTGCGGTTCCCCATGTCACGCGCTCCCTGTCAGGAGGGCGGCGCGCATGGCGTCGACCGTGGCAAAAACGGCGACTACGAAACCGGCATCGATGACAACGAAAGCGCTTGCCCTAGCGGGTGCCGCTTCGGTAATGTCGTTCTTGCATCTGGCTACTCGAACTCCGACTTCGAAACCGCCGTCCTGGGCCGCAGACCCAAGGGCGGCGATTTCATTTCCAGGGTCCGGCGGCCATTCTTGGTTTGCAACCCGCTCCGTAACCCATTGATTTATCTGGGCCGGAGAATGGGTCGATTTGCAGATTTCTTCTTTGTTTTCAGCGCACTGCCCAAGCCTACGAATCTGGGGGTCAGAGGTTCGAATCCTTTCGGGCGCGCCATTTCACGCTTTCAAAACGCGACCGATTTTGGCGTGTAGCCGGTCCGCCCTTTCGATAACTGTCGATCTGTATCGCCACCATGTCGTCACACAACGCTGTGGCCAAGCGCACTACGCCTCCGCCAGGCCGACGCTATCGGGGCTGCTCAAAAGCCTGCAGCATGGGAGCTTGGGCTAGAGGGTGTCGCCATTCCACCCTGAATGGCGCCAATGAACATCGCGAGGTCTCGCGTCCCGGAGGCGCGATCATTGCCCCGCAAGACGCGTCCCGCTGGCGAACGTCTGGACGGGCGTAACGCGTAGCCGCGCTCATTTTCGGGGTTTAGCCGCGGAATATTTCACAACCGGCCCCTGGTCGAGGTCCCGCTGGGGCCGGTTCGGGGGTCGAAGCCGGCCGGACCGGCCGCGCTTCGGAGCCGGTGTCCCGCCTGGGGGCGGCCGCTGCTCGTCCACCACGCGGGTTGATCCATCGTAAAGCCGATCCGGCGTTTCCCGATAAAGGTGTTAAGAGCTCGCGGCCGCTCCGATCGCTCGATGAGGGGGCGCGCGCAAGGCTTGTTCGCGGCGAAGCGTAACTGAGGCCTCGCGATGACCAGCATGACGTCCACGATGAAGTCCATGGTGCTGGACAAGGTGGGATCTCCGCTTCGCCTCGAGCGCCGGCCCCGTCCCAATCCGGGCCCCGGAGAGCTGCTGATCGCCGTCGAGGCCTGTGGGGTATGCCGGACAGACCTCCACGTCGTCGATGGGGAACTCGGGTCTCCTCGCCTGCCGCTGGCGCCCGGCCACGAAGTCGTGGGCCGCGTGGCCGCGCTGGGGCCCGGCGTCACGGAGCCGGCTCTCGGGTCCAGGGTTGGCGCGCCATGGCTGGGGCACAGCTGCGGCGAATGTCCCTACTGCCGTTCCGCCCGCGAGAACCTGTGCGATGCGCCGGAGTTCAACGGCTACACGCGGGACGGCGGGTTTGCGACGCACATGATCGCCGACGCCGCTTTCGTCGTTCCGCTCGACGGCGAGGCAGATCCCGTGTCCCTGGCCCCGCTCCTTTGCGCCGGGCTCATCGGATGGCGGTGCCTCGTCAAGGCGGGCGACGGCCTGCGGGTCGGCCTGTACGGCTTCGGCGCTGCCGCCCACATCCTGTGTCAGATCATTCATTCCCAGGGCCGCGAAGTCTATGCCTTCACGCGACCGGGCGACTCGGCGGCGCAGGAGTTCGCCCGCTCGCTCGGCGTCGCATGGGCGGGCGGGTCGAATGACGACCCTCCCGGCCCGCTCGACTGCGCCATCCTGTTCGCGCCTGTCGGCGATCTCGTCCCCTTGGCCCTGTCTCATGTCCGCAAGGGCGGCAGGGTGGTATGCGGCGGCATCCACATGAGCGACATCCCGCGCTTTCCCTACGCCCTGCTCTGGGGCGAGCGCGAGGTCGTGTCCGTCGCCAACCTGACACGCCGTGATGCGCGAGAGTTTTTTCCGGCGGCGGCGAGGGCGGGGGTGGCGACGTCCACGACGCGCTATCCGCTCGAAGCCGCCAACGAGGCGCTCGCCGACCTGAGAGAGGGTCGATTGAGCGGCGCCGCCGTGCTCGTCCCCTGAAACGCCGATCAGGATGGAGGATCCCATGTCCGCATCGAAGACGCTGCCGTCCACGCCTTACGAGGCCGTCGTACTGGTGTGCGATGGCCGCAAGGCGCTGGTCTTTCAGAATGACGGATCCGCGGCTGCGCCGAGGCTGCGCCTGCTCGAGCAGCACGAGGCGCCTCGCAATCCGCCGACGCACGACCAGGGCGCCGACAGGCCGGGGCGCACGGACTCGGGCCAGGGCCGCAAGAGCGCCGTCTCCCAGACCGACTTTCACGACGAGGCCGAACGTGCTTTCGCCATCGAGACCTCCGGCCGGCTGGACCGGTCTGTGCGGACGCTGCGGGCGAAGTCCCTCGTCATCGTGGCGCCGCCGCGCACGTTGGCGATCCTGCGGGACCATATGACTGCGGGTCTCACGGCGGTGCTGGTCGGAGAAGTGGCCGCCGACCTCACGAGGCACACGGTGCCCGATATCGAAAACCATCTGGCGATGGCGGGGGCACGGTGACCAAACCGAGAAACATTCCGGACCGGCAAAAAGACCAAGGCGCAAAGCTTCGCTCCGGCAGGTCCGCGGTAGGTCCATCGCCCCGCGCCTTCACGCCGAGCGACCATGCGCTCCGCCCCGCGCCGCCCGCGCTGGCTCGCTCGGCAACAGCCACGCTGCCCGTCTTCCCTGAGGACGCGCTCGGCGATGAAGGTTTCCGTTCGGCCGACCGGAAGGCGGTCGCCTCGGTTGTCATGCTGACCGGTGGGATTTCGCCGGCGGCTCTCACGCTGGCCTACACCGACTGGTGGATCCACCTCGCCAATGCGCCGGGAAAACGGGCCGAACTCGCGGTCAAGGCCGTGCGCAAGACGGCGCGGCTCCTGGCCCATGCCCTCGCCAGGGGCTTTCTGGAGGATGTGCCCCCTTGCATCGAGCCGTTGCCCGGCGATCACCGGTTCCGGGCCGAAGGCTGGCGGGCGCAGCCCTTCAGCCTGTATGAGCAGGCCTTCCTGCTGTGCCAGCAGTGGTGGCACAACGTCACCCACGAGGTGCCCGGCGTCTCGCCGCACCATGAGGACGTCGTCTCCTTCGTCGCACGCCAGTTGCTCGACGTGTGGTCCCCGTCGAATTTTCTTCTGACCAATCCCGAGGTGCTGGCACGAACGCAAGAGTCCGGCGGGGGGAACCTCGTGCAGGGCTGGAAGAACCTGGCCGAGGACGCGGCGCGCGTGATGACCGGCGCGCCTCCTGCGGGAGCGGAGGCGTTTGTTCCTGGACGGAACGTCGCCGTCACGCCCGGCACGGTGGTGTTTCGCAACAGTCTCATCGAACTGATCCAGTACGCGCCGGCGACCGACACGGTGCTGGCCGAGCCGATCCTGATCGTCCCGGCCTGGATCATGAGATATTACATCCTGGACCTGTCGCCCGAGAATTCCCTGATCCGCTACCTCGTTTCCAAGGGCCACACGGTCTTCTGCATATCCTGGCGCAACCCCACGGGCGCGGATCGGGATCTATCGCTCGATGATTATCGCCGCCTCGGGGTGATGGCCGCGCTCGACGCCGTCGATGCCATCGTTCCCGGGCGCAAGATCCATGCGGCGGGCTACTGCCTCGGGGGCACGCTCTTGACGATCGCAGCCGCAGCGATGGGCCGCAGCGGCGACGATCGCCTCGCGTCGGTCACGCTCTTCGCCGCGCAGACCGACTTTTCGGAGCCGGGAGAACTCGCCCTGTTCATCGACGACAGCCAGCTGCACGCGCTGGACGGAATGATGTGGCTGAAGGGCACGCTGTCCGCGGACCAGATGGCGGGCGCGTTCCAGCTCCTCAGGTCGAACGACCTGATCTGGTCACGCCATGTACGCGACTATCTCATGGGCGAGCGCGCCGGCATGACCGACCTGATGGCGTGGAACGCCGATACGACCCGGCTGCCCTATCGCATGCAGGCCGAATACCTCCGGAAACTCTACCTCGACAACGATCTCGCCGCCGGGCGCTTTCTGGTCGACGGACGGGCGGTCGCGCTCCAGAACATCCGTGCTCCGATGTTCGTGGTGGCGACGGAGAGGGACCATGTCGCGCCGTGGCGTTCGGTCTACAAGATCAACCACCTCACCGATACGCCGGTGACGTTCGTCCTGACGAATGGCGGCCACAACACAGGGATCGTCAGCAGCCCCAAGGAGGCGGGGCGCAGCTATCATGTCGGCTCCAGGGACGCCGACGACCTCGTCGTCGGGCCGGAGGAATGGGCGGCGTCCGCATGCGTCAAGGAGGGCTCATGGTGGCCCGAGTGGTCCGCCTGGCTGGAACGATCAGGTCCGGAACTTGCGTCTCCGCCGATGATGGGGGGCGTCGCCGGAGCCCGGCTGGGGCCCGCGCCTGGGAGCTACGTGCGTTCCGGCTGACGCGGGCCGCAGTGGGCGAGATCTGCAGGCAAAGCGCCCGAGCGCGACAAATGGAGCGCGTCGACGAGTAGACCGGCATTGGGGCGGCCAGCAGGGCCAAGAAGGGCTCGCCCCGAGGCTCGTTCCCCGCAAGTATTGGTTCAAAAACCTACCTGTAACGCTGCAATGCGACCATCCGCTCGGCAAAGTCTTCGACAGAGTTCACGATTGATATTTTGCAACACCAGAACATAGGCGTGAACGTCGGCCTTGTAAAACGCGTAAAGATTGCGAGCCGACAGCTCGTACAAAACGACCTCGGTCTCCGCAATAACGGATGCAGAGCGATTTTGCATTGCAATAAGTGTTATCTCTCCGAAGAAATCACCGGGCGCAAGGCCAGCTAGACGCAGCGATCGTTCAGCGTCGATCTTCCTGCTCACACTCAGTTGTCCAGAGTAAACGATGAACATCGATCGCCCAGGTTCTCCTTCGACGAAAACCGGGTCGCCAACTCCGAATTGGCGCTCGACCAGCATCGGAATCAAGCGATCGAGGCTCGCGTTGGACAAGCCACCGAAAAAAGGTGTGTCGATCAAAAAGGCTTTCAGTTCCGGCAAATTGGGCGCCATCGGCTGACTTTACTCTTGCTGCCCGGGGGAGCAAGAGAAGGCTAAGTGCGTCTGGGCGACGGTCGGCTGTACCTCACCATGCTGTCTTCATTGTGCTGCTGGCCCGCGAAGCGCTGGCAGGTAGCCACGAAGTCGGTGGGCGGCTACGGAACCGCCACAGGTGTATTCCGCGCGCTGTGCACGGCGACCGCTTCTCACCATGGATGACGCACGGGCCTCGGCATCGAACTGCTTGGCTCTACTGTAGCTTGCCCATTCGATAAAGATACAGGCCCCGGTATACTGCCGAATGCCCCGGTGTTTTCACACCGTGAGCAAAGCCAATGCGGTGGACAGCACCTGAGAGCCAATCCAGCTCGAGCCGCCGACCTTGGTCGAGGTCGTGCGTCATGGATGCGCGGGTTTGCGGCGGAAGGCTCTCCCATACGGCCAGCATGCGGTCGCGCGCGCCCGATGCGAGACGGGGCCCTGCCGCTTCGCAGACGTCGAGCGCCTCGTCGCGCAGCTGCAGCAAGAACGTGCGTGTCTCCTTGTTCGCCAGGATCGGCCCGCACCCCGATCTCATCAGTGACGTCGCTCCGGAAAACGCAGAGACGGTCGCAAACTTCTCCCAAATCTCCGGCCATGCATCTTCGACCAATGCGAGGTCGACGCCCGGCCTCTGCGCGACGGCGCCTGCGAACTCGCGCACGACAGGGTCACCGGCGCCCCCAAGAACGATCCGCGTGGGGCCGCCCCGGTTCAAGATGATGCCTGGCTCTTTGACGATGCTGGACAGGTACGTCAAGCCCGGGATCACCGTGGCCGAGGCCTGCGCCCGCGCCAGCATGCTGGCGCTCTCGATGCCGTTCTGGAGCGTGACAATCCGCGTGCCGGGACCGACCAGGGGTGTGATGACCGCAGCGGATTCCTCGGTATCGTACATTTTTACAGCAAAGACGATGAGATCCACCGGACCGGCCGTTGCGGGAACATCCGTGGCCGTCACGCTCGGCAGGACGATGTCCCCGAATGCGCTCTCCACCCTCAGCCCGGCCCGTCGCATGGCGTCGAGATGCGCGCCGCGGGCGATGAAGACCACGTCGTGCCCGGCTTCCTGCGCCCGGGCCCCGTAATAGCCGCCGATAGCTCCCGAACCCATGATAGCGACGCGCACGACTGACCTCCCGGTAGCAGCAGCTTTGGCCGGCGTCAGCCGTGCCAGTAGCGAAAGACGCGCCCCATCCTGTTCCGCATGACGTAGATTTCCGCGCAGTCTGCAAACCCGGCGCTCCGGCCCATGGCCAGCCATTCGTCCGAGCTTTCTGGGAAGTCCGATGCTTCCATGTGGGTGAGAAAGGCCTCGAACTCGTGGTCCGAAAGGGAGATCCATTCCTGTCTCTTGGCCCGGAATCGAGAAAGCCATTCCTCACGGTTCTCGCCGTCGAGCAGCGTCGGCTCCCAGATCAGGAACAGCCCGTGATGCGGCAGGATGTCGAAGACACGCCGCATGAGATCAGCCTTCCTGGCTTTCTCGAGGTGGTGCAGGGACATGCCGATCCAAACGGCGTCGACAGGCTCGTCCCAGTGCCGCAGCGCCGGTTCGAAGTCCGCGCAGCGAAGGTCTCGGGGACCCGGCAACACGGCAAGATGCTCGGCAGCCAAGGATAGCGAAGCTTTGGAGGCGTCGACGCCGACGTAGCGTCCAATCGGGAGCCCCGCCAGCGCTCGCGAGGACGACCCTGCAGATCCGCACGCGACATCCAGGAAGACAAAGCCAGGGGGCGTCGAAGCTAGCAGGGTCTCCCGCAACAAACCGTACACAGACCGATGGTCCATGAGGTCGAGAGAGACGACCTTCTCGTAGATCTTCAACTGATCGTTGAAAAGATCGTGCAGTCGCCCAGGTGAGGATGCCAACTGCACCTCCACAAACAACGTGCGTTGAACGGGCAATCAAGGCGCAGAAGGTATTGAACGTCATCATCATACCACGCCTATCTCGCGTCTGCTGAGAGTTTTTGATCTCTGCGCCATCACACGGCATGCAAAGCTTAGGCTGGACCAATCCCCAAGTCGGGTGACTTATCGGTGGCAGATGCGCGTAGCAGTCCTGCTGCCGGGCAGGATTCCTGCGTTTGGCTGGTGGCGCGGCTTGGGGGTTCCCCAAAAGAGGAGCCCAAGAGAAGTGTGCCGTGGAGAAGGTGTTCAAGGCCGACTATGATCGTGTTGTCCTCTAGCTTGGGAGACCATCGTGCCGGACACATACGACAGCCGCGCCGACACCTTGCAGCACATCTTGCACGTCCGTGCCTGCCTCGATGCGTTTGTCACGGAGATGCTGAGACGCGGACGTGTCCACGACGCCAGCAAGTTCGACCCCCTGGAAAAGCCGGCGTTCGATGAGGCGATCCCGCTCCTTCGCGGTGTCCCTTATGGATCGCCCGAGTACGTCGCAGTGGTCGAGCGTCTTGCTCCAGCGTTCGCACACCACTACCGGCGCAACTCCCACCATCCCGAGCACTACGGCGAGAAGGGGATCTCAGGGATGGATTTGTTCGACGTCGTGGAGATGGTCTGCGACTGGCTGGCGGCATCCCAGCGCAACCCGCAAGACGGGGTGAAGCTCGACTACAATGTCGAACTCTTCGGCATCGGGGACCAGCTTGCAGCGATCCTCGCCAACACGCTCGCACGATGGCCCGAACGGCATCCCGCCAAGTCGACGCCCGCCTGAGTGTAGTCGAACCAAACAGTTGGGTCCCGCCGGCTTCAGGCAGCTGGGGCGAGCCCAACATCATGGGACGTCAATGCTGTATCGCGGAATGGATCGCGCGCAACTCGATGCGGCCTACAACAATCAGGCGGCGGTAGCGAACCTGCCCGAGATCCGCGCCGACCGCCGCTTGCGCAGCGCCAAAGCGAGGCGCCACCGAACAGGTCTCTTCGACCTGCGCTATGGCGACACGGCGCGCGAGCGCCTCGATTTGTTTCTTTGCGACAATCCGAAAGCGCCAACCCTGGCCTTTATCCACGGCGGCTATTGGCAGATGGGGGACAAGGAGAACTTTGGCTTTTTGGCCGAGGGGCTACTCCCCCACGGTTTCAACCTCGCCTTGATCGAATATACCCTGGCGCCTGAGGCGCGGATGGACCGGATCGTGGCCGAGGTGCGCCGGGCGATCCTTTGGCTCCACGCACATCTCCCGGAGTTCGGAGCCGATCGGTTGCAAATCTACGTCGCCGGTCATTCAGCCGGTGGACATTTGACTGCGATGGCGTCCGGCCTGGACGTGGTGAAAGGCTCACTGGCCATCAGCGGGATTTTCGACCTTGAACCGATACGCCTGAACTATCTGAACGAAAAGCTTGCGCTCGATACCAGCGAGGCGCGACGCAACAGCCCGCTGCTGCACATACCGAAGATGCTCAAGCCGCTGGTCGTCGCCTATGGCGCCAACGAATTGCCTGAGTTGCGCCGTCAGTCGATCGAGTACGCTGACAAGCTGGCGGATCGCGGCCTGCCCGCTTCTCTGTTGCCCATCGCTGGCGCTGACCATTTCACGATTTTGGAAGAGCTGTCTGATCCGCGGGGAAAGTTGGTCCAGGCGCTGGTCGACATGGCGGGATAGGGGCAGATTGGGGGACCCGAACCGGTCCGCCTCGCATCCTCGGGGCCTGGCTCGACGGCCACTGCTCTGTCCGTGTAGCCTCTTGCGCACCTCTGTCGCCGAAGCCGCACGGGCCGCCAATGACACCTGAGTTTCACAGCCTCGCCTTGGTCTACGCGACGTACATCATCGCGGCCGGCAGTCCGGGGCCGAGCAACATGCGGATCATGGCGACGGCGATGAGCGCCGGCCGGCGCGACGCACTGTTCCTGAGCGCGGGCGTGCTCACCGGGGCGGTGTTTTGGGGCTTCATGGCGGCCACCGGGCTCGCCGCTCTCCTGAGCCGCTTCGCCGGCGCCGTTGCGGTCCTGAAGGTCGTCTGCGGGCTGTACCTCCTGTTTCTTGCTTACAAGGCGGCACGGGCCGCGGCGGCTCACGATGCTGTCGCTGGCTCGGCAACCCCGATCGCTCGACGGGAGCCAGCGTTGGCGCTGTATCGCCGAGGGCTGTTCCTGCACCTCACGAACACGAAGTCGATTCTCGGCTGGATCGCGCTCATGACGCTCGGGCTCGGCCCTGAAGCGACGTGGCGAACGATCGCGGCGATCCTCGCCGGCTGCGCGGTGCTTGGGGCTGCGATCTTCGGGACCTATGCGATCGTGTTCTCGTCGGGGCCGATGGTGAGGGGCTACCGTCGCGCGCGGCGCTGGATCGAAGGAGCCCTCGCAGGGTTCTTCGCGTTCGCAGGGGTGACGCTCCTTTCGGCCCGAGGCTGACCTGAACGGGCATTGAGAAGGCCTGCAGCTTGGTGGAGCACGGCGCTCCGGCACCCTGCTCGCGGGCGTCAGCCGAGCCAACCTAAGCACCTCTCGGGACCGCCAGGCTGACAACACCGGATCTTCACTGCAAAGTAACAGGGGCGCGATACCTCTGGCGTGAACCGGAGGGCGCGGGTGTTCTTATTCAGGAGTCGCTGGGGACTTGTGATCCTGGGCCTTCTGTCGCTGGTGGCCATTTCTCCCGTTGGTCATGCCATCGCGATCATCGGCATGATCTCTTTGATCGGGCTGCCGATCGCATTCCTCGTCATTGCCATTCCAACTCTGTTTCTGCTGACGCTTGCCGGTCACTTGACTTGGGAGGCCTGGAGCAAACTTCGCGCCGGGCATCGGCGTACAGCCCTGGCTTTCGCCATTGCGCTTCTCGCGATGGTCGATTTCTTCGTTTTCCGCGCGTGGCGGGTGAATGCTTGGCTCGACAGGTCTGTCGCCTCGCTTGTCGAGCAAGACGTCGACACAATGGCGCCTTCGGGTCCGGTCGGCGCCCTGGCCCTCTTGCGGACGGTTCGGGGCTCGTTCGAGAACGACACTCTCTGCGACGATCTGTGCCGGCGTCTCCTCCTCACCCGGTCTGCCCAGCAGGTTCTGGCGCTCACGCTCGAGGCGAAAGTGAACCCGCGGGACGTCTTGGGTGCGCCCTGGCCGGCGGAGGAGCCGCCGGGAAGCCTGTCCGGCACCGCGTGGAGGCTCGAACGCCGTGACCACTGTCCGGATGCTCCGCTGAAATCCCAGCGACTGGTGAAGTTGGCGGAGCCGGACCGGCCCAAGGGCGTCGCTTTCGTGCCGCCGGTGAGCACCGAGCAACTCATGCGCCTCGCCATCGCCGGCGGAAATTGCCTGATTGGTGAGCCGGCATCTCTCGAAAGGGCCGACGCGATGCTGGCCTATGGAGACATTCATTGGCCGGCATCTACGTTTTCCGCAGGCTATGAGGCATGGACAGATACGGTCGGCGCATGGCGGCTGGGTTTCTGGAGCCGGCGCGAGGGCTTTCTGGTTCGAACATACCAGCGCACAAGTGTGCGGTGGCAACGCCTTCCGGGAGCCTTCATTCCCTGGTTGGAAAACGGCCCGGAGCTGCGGACGGCGAATGGGTGGGTGCGCAATACCGCCTGGCTCAATCGATCCCGCTTCGAGGATGAGCCCCCCGTCGCCGTCTTCATGATCGATCGGCTCGGCCTGGAGTTGCGCCCCTCGGTGACGACCGAAACTGGCGAAGCGGCGACGCCGCAGGCATCTCTTCGGTCGGAGCAGGCCAAGGCAGTCGAGCGCATCCTCGCGTCGAAAGGTGCGCCGACCCAGACCGAGATCCAGGTGATCACCGATTATCTCGACGGAATCGGATCGCCCTTTTCCCAGCGCGCCAACGAAGCCGGTTCTGTCGACGCGCGGCGAGTCTTGAAGCTCCTCCAGGACCAGCGCTTCCCGCTCCCTTCATCCGTCGTAGGGGCCGTCCGCTTTGCGGCCACGTCCGAGCCGCTGCTTGCCGACGCGTCGGCCAGCGCCCTTGCAGGTCGATTGGCCCAGCTGCCGCCCCCTCCTTTGGAGAACCGGGCGCGCGAGAGCTGGAACGCACAGGTCGGCGCGACCAGCAGCGCGCTGGCTCAACTTCCCGGGCCGGCTGTCCAACCTCACAGGGCCGTAGCCTTGGATCTGATGCAAGATCGCGAGCGCCGGGCCGTGGCCAGGAACTTCCTCAGCCGCCTCGATCTCTTCGGCCCTGGCATTGCCCCGGACGTCTTCGCCATGATGGACGACGCGGCCGAGCTGCGGGATCCTAAAACCCGCGAGTTGAGTCATCTGCGTTATAGCTGGCTCGACGTCTGGCGCGCTGGCGCACAGTCGCTCTGTCGGTTGGCTCCACAAATGCCCGAGGGTCTGGCGGACCTGCGATCCCGAGTGCACGCGCTCGTGCTCTCGAAGGCCAATGTCGGCGACGTGACCGTTGTCGCGGCGATGCTGCGCATGGGGGCGACGCAGGACGACATCCGCGCGACGCTCGCGGTGGACCCAGGCAACGAGCAGGCCCGTCGCTCCTTCGACTTCACCATGCGCCGCGCCGAGCGCGACGACGCCTGTCGATAGCATCAGCAGTTGCACGCCCAGCTCGCACGGGGCGTTGCAGCCGCCTCGTTCACCGCAATTACTTCGATGCAAAGGAGATTTCGAAAACCGGGCGCGCCGGCCCCTCCGATATCGGGTATAAGGGAGTACTATCGTATCGCTTCCGCTGGAGGCCAACGTGGCTGAATTGGGCGCCGAGCGAAGACTCGAGGCAATTCTCGCTGCGGACGTGGCCGGATACGGCTGGCTGATGGGGCGCGACGACAAGGGCACGCTCGCCGCCATCAAGGTCCATCGGAAACTTCTCTTGGACCCGGCGATTTCTGCTTGCCGCGGCCATATCTTCAAGACGACCGGAGACGGCCTCCTGGTAGAATTCGGCAGCGTCGTCGATGCCGTGCGCTGCGCGATTGCGATGCAACGAGGGATGACCGCGCGCAACGATGGCGTGCCTGAAAGTGAGCGGATCGTCTATCGCATCGGCATCAACATCGGCGACATCATCATCGACGGAAACGATACTTACGGTGACGGTGTCAACGTCGCTGTGAGGCTTGAAGGCTTGGCCGAACCCGGTGGGCTTTGCATCTCGAAATCGGCATTCGATCAGGTCCACGATAAGCTGCCCATCGCATTTACTGATCTCGGCGAAAGGCAGGTCAAACATATCGCCCGCCCGCTCCATGTATTCGGTCTCACGGCCTGCGATATCGCTGCGCTTCCCAAGGACGCCCTGTGGCAGCCCGAGGCATGGGCGGCCGACCGGCGCCCGACGTCGCGAAGTCGCCGGCTTGCCGTCATCGCGCTAGGGCTATCGGTTGTGGTGGTCTTAGCCGTCAGCGGATCATGGTTCGCCCTCACCTTTCGCTCGTGGCACGCGCCAGCCGACAACCGAAAGCCCGTCCTGGCCGTGTTGCCTTTCGCCAACATCAGCGGCGAACCGGGGCAGGACTACTTTTCTGACGGAATCTCCGAATCGATCCTGACAGCCCTCTCGCGCTCCCCCTATCTGCTGGTGATCGCACGGAACTCCTCGTTCAGGTTCACGAAAGATTCGGTTGATGTATTCGAGGTCGCCAAAGTACTCGGCGCGGGCTATATCCTCAAAGGAAGCGCACAAAAATCTGGCGAACAGGTGCGGGTCACGACCGGCCTCATCGATGCTCAAACGGGTTCTCAAGTCTGGGCCGAACAATATGATCGGCCTCTGAGCGACATCTTCAAGGTCCAAGACGAAATAACCGGCACCATAGCGGCGGCATTGAGTTCACGAATCCAAAGACACGAACTGGATTCCATGCGGTCGAAAGCAACGAATTTCAGCGCGTATGATTACTTTCTTCAGGGACGCGCACTTGTCCGGAACGGCGCTACAAAGGAGCAACTCCCCCAGGCGCGCGAGCTCTTGGAGAAGGCGATCAGTCTCGATCCCAAATTTGCACTCGCCTACGCGGAGCTTGCACGCACTTACTACCGGGAGATCGTGAGACGATGGAACACGCAACGACGCGAGGAAGCTATCAACAGGGCGTTTGACCTGATATCCCAGGCACTCGAACTCGATCCTTCCCTCCCACCTGCGAACTCGGCCATGGGGAGCATCCTGCTGCTGCGGCACGCCTATGCCGAGGCCGTGAATTGGGGGACGAAGGCGATTGCACTCGATCCAAATGACCCGGACAATTACATCGAGCTCGCAAACGTCTATTCTACTATCAACAGGGCAGAAGAAGCGCTGCCGTTGATGCAGAAGGCTTTCCGTCTGGATCCGTTGCATCCTGCACGATATGAGTTTTTGATGGGCAGGGTGTTATTCCTGGTTAAAGACTTCCAGGGCGCAATTCCCTATCTACGAGACTGCGTTCGCCGCCTGCCAGATTCTTGGCCATGCCATCTGTTTCTGGCAGAAGCCTTGGCCTACACTAACCAGAATGAGGCGGCCAAGCGGGAGTTTGAGGAAGGACTCAGGTTCACGGAGTTCAAGTCCGTGGCTCAGTATCGCGCCCAGGAAAGCTATCAACCGGGGCCGCAATCCGAGGTTATTTTCGAGGGACTGGCGCGGCTTGGTCTGCCCCTGCAATAACCGACTTTCCTGGTCATGTGTCCGTGTCTGCACCGCCTTGAACCTTCCTGCACCAGTTTGCTCCCTTCCATCAGAAGGAATGACGGCCTAAGAATCGGGGCGTCGGGCGTTCGGATGGCTCCGGGCGCGCGGCTACTTCCCTGCCTTCTCTTCGACACCGGTAATTGCGGTCGCCGCGGCGCGGATGGTGATGACAAAGGCAACCCTTCAACCGGACATCAAGCTGCTGGTCGACCGTCTGCTGGGCCTTGCAGAGACGGGGCGACGCCTCGTGGCGATCGCCGGCGCACCGGGTAGCGGGAAATCGACGCTGAGCGAGACGCTCCGCCACGAACTGAACGCCCTGCGCCCCGGCATCGCCGCCGTGGTGCCGATGGACGGCTATCATTTCGATGACGCCGTCCTTCGCGAGCAGGGAACGCTTGCACGCAAGGGGGCCCCTTTCACGTTCGACGTGGGCGGCCTGAAATCCATGCTCATCCGGCTTCGGGCGAACGATGAGGAGGAGATCGCGGTGCCGGTCTTCGATCGGGCCTTGGAGATCTCCAGGGCCGGCGGACGGTTGATCAGCAGCACGACCCCCTTGCTGCTTGTGGAAGGGAACTACCTGCTGCTGGACCAGCGCCCCTGGTCCGACCTGCGGCCGTTGTTCGACCTGACGGTCAGGCTCGACGTTTCCATGCCGGAACTGGAACACCGCCTGCTGGCGCGCTGGCTCGATCACGGGTTCACGGCGGCGGAGGCCGAGGCCAAGGCCCGCGGCAACGACTTGCCGAACGCCGAGGCCGTCCTGCGTCACAGCCAGCCGGCGGACGTCATCCTGAGGCAGGGTTGACGAAGACTCCGGGCGGGTTCTCCTCAGCCGCGAGGCACGCGAAGATGGCTGCCACGGGTCTCACCGACTGGGCTTATCGCACGCTCTATCGGCATGGCTTTCGCGCAGCGCGGTTGCTGTGGGCGATCACGAGGCCACTACACACCGGCGCGCTGGTGATGCTGTGGGCTGAAGGCAGGGTGCTGCTGGTGCGCAGCTCCTATCAGGAGGGCTGGATGGCGCCCGGCGGCGGCGTCGAAGCGGGAGAGGAACCCCTCGAGGCCGCCCGCCGCGAGCTTCACGAAGAACTCGGCCTCGCCGTTCCGGAAGGCGCACTGCAGCCCTCCCTGGTCGTCGAGCACTTCTGGAACAACCGGCACGACACGGTGCACTTCTTCGAGTGGCGGCTGGAGCGCGAGCCCGCGTTCGAGGTCGACCGTCGCGAACTTGTCGAGGCCCGCTTCTTCTCACAGGAGGAGACGCGGTTCCTGCAGCTGGCGCCGCATCTGCGCGACTACTTCAGAACGCAAGGCGTCGACCAGCCGGGCGCATGATCACCATTTTCGGCGACGGTCGGTTCTGCCGTGGCCGCGTCCCCACTGATGTTCCCGCCGGTCAGTGCCCGGAGAACACCAGCACCTGGAAGGGCAGGAGCAAGGCCTGGATGCGCAGGATCATGGCGTGAACGAGCGCCACCGCGTCGACCATGTGCAGGTAGAGGAATCGTCCCGTGCTGATGTTCTTCGACTGCAACTCGTCGTGATTGTTGCTGTAGGCGTTGGCGATGCAGCTGCTGCCCGGCGTCACGTCCTGAGCGCCGCCTTTGTAGAGCGGCTCCATGCTCACAAGTATCGAGCCCGGCTGCTTCACCTGCGTGGCGTCGAGGAGTTGCTCGCCGGCCCGTACCTGCCCGGCCGCGATGTAATCCTGCACGCCCGTCACCACCATCGGGATGATCGTGAAAGGCTGCGACACGCAGGTCACTTCGGCGATCATGCCGGGTTTCATGATCTGCGCCTCGATCTGGCCGAAGCCCGCCTGAATGCGGCCTCGTCCGGACTCGGCGGGGATGAGGATGCCGGCCGGCCGCATGATGGGATTGACGATGTCGCCGACCTGCAGGATGAACTGCTCGACCCGCCCGTCCACGCCCGCATAGACCACCATCTTGTCGAGTTCGACCTGGGCCTGCGCAAGGGCAGCTTCGGCGGTGGCCTTCTGGGCGGGCAGCAACGTCGAGATCTTCGCCTCGGTCCCCTGCTTGGCGGCGACAGCGGCGTTGAGCGCGCCGCGGCGTCCGTCGACTACGTTCTGCAGCTTCTCGATCTCACGCCTGGCCACGATGTCGGCGTTCCGGCGATTCAACTCCTCCTTGGTCTGCAGCTCGTCGATGGCTTGCTGTAGCGAGCTCTGCGCCTGTTCGATCTGGCCCTCAGCAGCGGCAAGATCGGATTTCGCGACCAGCATCGACGCCTCGACCTCCGTGATCTGCCGGCGGGCGGACTCCAGCGCGGCCTCCTGCTGGCTGCTGTCGAGCCGGAACAGGGGATCGCCCTTCTTCACCTCGCCGCTGACAGGCACATAGATCTGGGTAACCCGGCCCTTTCCTTCGGAGAGGATCGGGATCGTCCTGAAAAACGAAACGACGTTGGTCGTGGCGGGGTGATTGTAGAACACCACTGTAATCAGCGAGACCGTGAGCATCAGGCACGTGGTGATGCCCCAACGCAGTTCGAACCACACGGAATACAGCGTGATTTCCTTGCCTATCCGCCTGCCCTGCCAGTAACGCCGGAACAGGTAGTCGGGAAGAATGGTCAGCATCGAGCACAGGAGAAGTTCGAGCATGGCTCAGGCCTTCTGCTCGTGCGGCACAGAAGGCATCGCAGACGAGGCCTTCGCGGAAGACGTCTTCGCGGAAGAGGCTTTGCCGGACGAGAGACTGCCGGGCGAGAGATTGGCCTGCGTGTCGGCCTGGGGCTGGACCGACAGCTTCAGCGGGGGCTCGTCGGGTGCGAGGACCGAGGTGTCCTCCCACGGCTCCTCGCCGGGGTCCGGCTCCCGCTTTTTCCCGGCCATGTGCTCCAGCGACGTCGCGATACGGCCGATCGGAGTCGAAAAATCGGGCAGGTCGACGAAGGCGAGCAGGAGGCCGGCGACCCAGAACGCGTGCTGGTGAGTCAGAAGCGAGAGCAGGCCCAGCACGGCCACGATCTCGAACTGCAGCTTTTGCGACTTGTGCGCGATCCGCTCCGGCAACGTATGCAACCGGAAGAAAACGACGCCCGTGAGCAGGATCATCCCGATCAGGAAGGCTCCCATGATGTTCATCAAGACGTCGGGAGAACCAGGCGCGGTGATGAAGATAGGGAGATGCTCCGTCGCCGCGGGGTGCTCAGTCGTCATGCTCGTCACTCCAGAAGGCGGGGCCAACGACGCCGTCAACCCGATCCCCGTCGCCGGCCAAGTGTGGTTCTGTCGGTCCTGCCACGCAAGAGCGCATAATTCCATATGCACTCGTATGCATCGGCATAACGGTCCGTTGGTCCATCGAACGCCTGGGGGCTTGCCCCTCAGTGCGCGGCGCGCGCCGTAAAGAGGTTGATCGTCGCAGGGATGCGCACCGCATCGCCGACGGCGTAGCGCGCGATTTCGTGCTCGATCGAGCGTGAAATCGCATCGGTGTCCTCTGGCCCGCCGTTCAGCGCAAGGATGATGCGCGCCGCGGCCCCGATGTTCGACATGAGCCGCCCGACATCGGCCACGCTCCCACCGGGCTCAAGGACCACGGGGACAGCTTCGCCCTTTGGCTGCATGAAGCCCGCCTCACGCAGGATCCCCGCGACACGGTCACGGTCGGCGAAGGCGAGCGGCCCCGGCGCGTGGGGAGAGGCGGCCGGTGGGGGACCCAGCCGCGCGATGGCGGCGTCGCGCGGCACGGAGAACCACGGGTTGGCGTCCGCCGAGGCCCAGGCGGCGACCACGAGCCGGCCCCGCGGCCGCAATGCTTTCCGCATGTTCGCGAAAGCCGCGACGGGGTCCTCGAAGAACATGATCCCGAAACGCGAGACGATGAGGTCGACCGAGTCCGCCTCGAATGAATGCGTCTGCGCATCCGCCTCGATGAACGCGACCCTCGGGCCGTAGGCCGCCGCCCTCTGGCGGGCGAGGGCCAACAACGGAGGAGAGATGTCCACGGCCAACACGCTTCCGGCCGGACCGACGCGCTCGGCGAAGGCGAGCGTCGTCGCGCCCGCGCCGCAGCCAATCTCGAGAACATCTTCGTCCGCCTGTGGCGCCGCGCGCGCCAGGAGCAGCGCGTTGACCGAGGCCAGGACGGCGTCCATGGGATCCTGCCAAGCGACCCATTTTCGCCCGGGCGCCGAGGACCAGTACCGCACGAAAAAGCGAGGCTCCCTTCGAAGGAGCCTCGCATCTCGTCATTTCGATGAGTTCTAGCTGCGCGGAGCGGACGTCGCGGCGTGGCCGGGACGGACTGCCGCATCGACCAGCGTGGAGCGATTGGAACTCGCCACGCGATCCGCAACGAACATGGCCACGCACGCGCCGCCGATGATCCAGAGGAAAAGAATGAATCCCATGTATTCCATGATCCGGTCTCCGGTGGGTTGCTGACCATGAAATCGCGGGCGGCGAACTTCGTTCCGGCCGCAGCGCCGCATCACCTCGCTGTGATAAGGCCGGCTTGACGCACCCTCTCAGCTGCCGAATTGTCGGTCGCGACCAGGGAAGGGTTCGCCATGGACTTCACCATAGCCCCGGAAATCGAGAATATCCGCGACCGGATCGCGGCGTTCGTCGAACGCGAGCTGATCCCGCTCGAAAGCATTCCCACTGCCTATGATGCGCATGAGAACATCGCGCCCGGCCCGCTGGAATCGGTGCGCGCCAAAGCCCGGGCGGAAGGACTCTGGTGCATCCAGTTGAAGCGGGAGACGGGCGGGCTCGGCTTCGGCAAGGTCGGCATGGCCGTCTGCTACGAGGCCATGAACCGTTCCATCTTCGGGCCCGTCGCCTTCAATTCCGCCGCGCCCGACGACGGAAACATGATGCTGCTGGAAAAGATCGGCACGCCGGCCCAGCGGGAGCGCTGGCTCGATCCGATCGTCAACGGCGAGGTGCGCTCGGCCTTTGCAATGACGGAGCCGCATCCAGGCGGCGGTTCTGACCCCTCGATGATCGGAACGCGGGCGGAAAAGCGTGGCGGTGTCTATGTGGTGCGCGGCCGCAAATGGTTCATCACCGGCGCGGAGCAGGCCGCGCACTTCGTTCTCGTCGCGCGCACGTCGGACGATCCGCGGCACGGCCTCACGGCTTTCCTTTTCCACCGAGACCAGCCGGGCTGGGAAATCGTGCGGCGCATCGGGATCATGGGTCCGGAGGAGCATGGCGGCCATTGCGAGCTCGCCTTCGACGGCCTGGAGATCCCGGCCGAAGAGGTGCTGCTCGGGGAAGGCCAGGGCTTGAAGGTGACGCAGATCCGGCTCGGCCCCGCTCGCCTGACCCACTGCATGCGCTGGCTCGGGCTGGCGAAGCGCTGCGTGGAGATCGCCCGCGACTACGCCGCCGAGCGACGCGGCTTCGGCGTTCGCCTTGCGGATCGCGAGAGCGTGCAGCTGATGCTGGGCAAGCTCGCCATGGACATCGAGATCGGCCGGCTGCTGGTGATGAAGGCGGCCTGGGAACTCGACCAGGGCGGCTTCGCCCGCAAGGAGATTTCCATGGCGAAGGTCCAGGTCGCCAATGTGCTGCATCAGGCGGCGGACACCGCCATCCAGATCAACGGCGCGCGCGGCTACTCCAAGGACACGATCCTCGAATGGATCTACCGCTACGCCCGCCAGGCCCGCCTCGTTGACGGCGCGGATGAAGTACATCGCATGGTGCTCAACACCGCGTTGGACAAAGAGGGGCAGGCCTTCTGGAGCTGGAAAAGCAGCTGATCCGGCACACTGTCCTGGCGGGCAAATTCCTAAACCACCTGCATTGCGTGTGGTATTGAGCGTGGAAAGACGCCTAAGCGGTTATTGACTCAAGAATTGTCAGCCCACCGAGGGTACAACTCCATCGCATATGTGCTTGTATAGCTGATGTCAGAAGTGACGTGCAGCCGAGCCCTGCTCGCTACGCGGTCTCGTCTTGACATCTTGAACACTATGCCCGTCAAACGTGGTTTGGCAGGCGGGCTGAAATGCCGACGACCTGTTTTGACGAGCGCCGTGAACGGCGCCAGATGCTGGAGGGAATGCTCATGTTGAATCGCCGTACGCTCCTGATGAGCTCGCTCGCTCTCGGAGGCGCATCCATGTCGGGACTGACGCTCGACGACGCAGCCGCACAGTCCGCTCCTCAGCTGCAGCTCTTCGTTCCGGCGGCGCCCGGCGGCGGATGGGACCAGACCGCGCGCACCATGGAGCAGGTCCTGCGGGCCGAGAAGCTGATTTCCGGAGCGCAGATCACCAATGTCGGCGGCGCTGGCGGCACGGTTGGCCTGCCCCAGTTCATCAACCAGTGGAAGGGCCGTCCCAACGCCCTGATGGTCGGCGGCATGGTGATGGTCGGCGCGATCATCGCCAACAAGAGCCCGGTCAAGCTCGCACAGACCACGCCGATCGCCCGCCTCACCGGCGAGTTCGAGGCGCTCGTGGTGCCGGCTGAATCGCCCTTCAAGACCGTCAAGGACATGATGGCGGCGCTCGCCGGGGATCCCGGCAAGGTTCCGGTCGCCGGCGGCTCGGCCGGTGGCACCGACCACATCCTGCTGGGCATGATGGCGCAGAAAGCCGGCGTCTCGCCGAGCAAGACCGCCTACGTCGCCTATGCCGGCGGCGGCCAGGCCGTGGCCGCGCTGTTGGGCAACCAGGTCGCGGCGGGCATCTCCGGCTACGGCGAGTTCGCCGAGCAGATCAAGGCCGGCAAGCTGCGCCTGCTGGCCATCTCGGCAGACCAGCGCCAGCCCGGCATCGATGCGCCCACGCTGAAGGAGCAGGGCGTCGACATCGAGCTGTTCAACTGGCGCGGCGTCTTCGCCCCTCCTGGCGTGACCGAGGAGCAGAAGGCCGCGATGGTGACCCTGATCGAGACGATGTCGAAGTCGGCCACGTGGCAGGACGAGCTCAAGAAGCGCGACTGGACTCCGATCCTGCTGACGGGACCGGCCTACGCGAAGTTCATCGAGGACGACACCGCGCGCATCGAGGGCATTCTCAAGGACCTCGGCCTCGCGACCTGATTCCCGCCACGCTGCAGCCATGACGCGCTTCGACCCGCGTCATGGCGTTCGCCTTCGACAATGCATGCCGCTCGCGACCGCCGAAGGGGCCGACGCGCCGGGGGAAACTTGATGAGCACGACAGGATCGACCCAGGCGCGGCCAGGGATCGCGATGCCCGAAACCATCATAGGGGTGGGGCTCCTCGCCTTCGCCGCGATGGTGCTCTGGCAGACCTTCGCCATCCCCGTCTCGCCGATGTATTCGAAGGTGGGCCCGACGGTTTTCCCCATGATCACGGCGGCGGGCTTGTGCCTCTTCGGCGTGCTGCTGATCGTGCAGGGGATCCGCGGCGGCTGGCAGCCCGACGACGAGAAGGAGGTCCCAATCGACTGGAAGGCTTTCGGTTTCGTCATGGCCGGCCTGATCGCGAATGTCAGCCTCATCGGAACGCTCGGCTTCTCCCTCGCTTCCACGGTCCTGTTCGTCCTCACGTCCTACGGATTCGGCGGCCGCAGGCCCGTGCGGGATGCGGTAATCGGGCTCGTCATTTCCCTCGCCGCCTATTTCGGCTTCGCCAAGGCGCTCGGCGTCAATATCGGCGCAGGCCTCCTCGAGAACCTGCTCGGAGCCTGAGCCCATGGACATCCTCTCCCAGCTCGGCCAGGGCTTCGCCGTCGCGCTCACGCCCTACAATCTGATGTGGTGCCTCGTCGGCACGACCCTCGGCACCGCCATCGGCGTTTTGCCGGGCCTGGGGCCGGCGCTCACCATCGCGCTGCTGCTGCCGATCACCTACCAGGTGCCGCCCGAGGCGGCCTTCATCCTGTTCGCGGGCATCTACTACGGCGCGATGTATGGCGGTTCGACCACGTCGATCCTGCTCAACACGCCGGGCGAGAGCGCGACCATCGTCACGGCTCTGGAGGGCAACCGGATGGCGCGTTCCGGCCGCGCCGGCGCGGCGCTGGCCACTTCCGCAATCGGATCCTTCGTGGCGGGCACGGTGGGCACGCTGGGCATCACCTTCCTCGCTCCCGTGGTCGTCGGCTTCGCGCTCAAGTTCGGCCCGGCCGAATACTTCTCCCTGATGGTGCTGTCCTTCGTGACCGTGTCCGCGGTGCTGGGCTCCTCCGCCGTGCGCGGCCTCGCCAGCCTGTTCCTCGGCTTCTATCTCGGCATGATCGGCATCGACCTGCAGACGGGCCAACCACGCTTCACCTTCGGTCTCTCGGAACTTCTCGACGGCACCAACGTGATCGTCGTCGCAGTGGGCCTTTTCGCTGTGGGCGAGACACTTTACGTCGCGGCGCGGCGCTACGCAGGAAAGGACGAGATCATCCCGCTCAAGGGCTCCCTCTACATGACGCGCGAGGAGTGGGCGCGCTCGTGGAAGCCCTGGGTGCGTGGCACCCTCATCGGCTTCCCGATCGGAGCCATGCCCGCGGGCGGGGCCGAGATCCCCACGTTCATGTCCTACGCGCTGGAAAAGAAGCTCTCCATCAAGCCCGAGGAGTTCGGCACGGTCGGCGCCATCGAGGGCGTGGCGGGGCCGGAGGCCGCGAACAACGCCTCGGCCGCCGGCGTGCTGGTGCCGATGCTGACGCTCGGCCTTCCCACCTCGGCGACGGCCGCCATCATGCTCTCGGCGTTCCAAAGCTACGGCATCAACCCCGGTCCTCTGCTGCTGACGACGCAGCCGGCGCTGGTCTGGGGCCTCATCGCCAGCCTCTACATCGCCAACGTGCTTCTCGTCGTGCTGAACCTGCCGATGGTCGGCATTTGGGTGAAAATCCTGAAGATCCCGCCGCCCTTGCTCTACGCCGGCATTCTGGTCTTCGCCACGGTCGGCACCTACGGCATCTCCCAATCGCCGATCGACCTGATCCTGCTCTATATCCTGGGCGGCATCGGCTTCCTGATGCGGCGGTTCGACTTTCCCACGGCGCCCGTGATCATCGGCATGATCCTGGGGCCGATGGCGGAGACGGAGTTCCGCCGCGCCCTGACCATCTCCAACGGCGACTACCTGGTGTTCTTCAAGCAGCCGTTGTCGGCCACGCTTCTGCTGCTCGCCGTGCTCGCGCTGCTGGGCCCGAGGCTCTACGATCAGTTCCGTCGCTGGCGCGCGCCTGCGCCCGAGCACGTGCCGGGCGACGCCTGACAGGAGACGGACAGGCGCATCGCATGACGAAACTGCTGCAGGGCATACGCATCCTGGACCTCACCAACGTCCTCGCGGGACCTTATTGCAGCTACCAGCTGGCCCTGCTCGGCGCGGACGTCATCAAGGTCGAGGCGCCCGGGGCGGGCGACCTCGCCCGCCAGCTCGGCGCATCGCCGGAGCTGAACAGCCTCAGCATGGGCGCTTCTTTCCTCGCCCAGAACGCCGGCAAGCGCTCCGTCGTGCTGGACTTGAAGTCCGAGGACGGCAAGGCGGCGTTTCTCGATCTGTTGGCGACGTCGGACGGCCTCGTCGAGAACTTCCGGCCGGGCGTGATGCAGCGCCTGGGCCTCGGCTACGAGCGCCTGCGGGAGGTCCGGCCCGGACTCGTCTATTGCGCCATCACCGGCTTCGGCCAGACCGGCCCGATGCGCGAAAACCCGGCCTACGACCAGATCATCCAGGGCATGTCCGGCGTGATGAGCATCACGGGCGAGCCTGACACCGCGCCTTTGCGCGTCGGCTACCCCGTTTGCGACACGCTGGGCGGCCTCTTCGGCGCGTTCGCCGTCGTCTCGGCCCTGCTGCGGCGCGCAAGCACCGGCGAGGGCGCGTTCCTCGACGTCTCCATGCTGGAATCCACCTTGAGCGCGCTCGGCTGGCCGGTGTCGAACTACCTCATCGCCGGCGTCGAGCCGCGCCCCATGGGGAACGACAACATGACCGCCGCGCCGTCCGGAGCCTTCCGCACGGCCGACGGACTGCTCAACATCGCGGCCAACAAGCAGGACCAGTTCGAGGCGCTCTGCCATCTGGTGGGCCGGCCCGATCTCGCGGTGGACCCGCGCTTCGCCGAGCGGGATACGCGCAAACGCAACCGGGCCGCACTGACCCCCCTCCTCGAGGAGGCGCTCGCCACCCGCTCCGCCGCCGAGTGGGAAATGGTCTTCAACGCGGAAGGCGTGCCCGCCGGCCGCGTGCTCACCATTCCGCAGGTGCTGCAGGAATCGCAGGTCGTCAACCGTTCCATGGCCGTGCATTTCGATGGCGTCGCCGGCTCCGAGCGGCCGCTCGTCGTCGTGCGCGGCGGCTTCCTGGTCGATGGCGAAGCGCCGCGTCCGGCCTTCCCGCCTCCCAGCATCGGGCAGCATTCGGACGAGATCCTTGCGAGTATCGGGCGCCTGGGGAGTCCGCAGGCATGACGGAACCCGGCTCGAAGGACGGCCGCGCCCACGGCGAGGAATGGTGGTCGACCGGCATTATCGAGATGCGGCCGGGCATGATCCGGCTGCGGGGCTATCCGATCGAGGATCTCATCGGGCGCATCTCCTTCCCCGCCATGATCTGGCTGATGCTCAGGGGCGAACTGCCCAGCGACGGCCAGGCGGACTTGCTCGGCGCCGCGTTGGGCGCCGCGGTGGACCACGGTCCCCAGGCTCCCTCGATCGCCATCGCTCGGATGGCGGCGACCTGTGGCGTCGGCATCAACAGCGCGATGGCCTCGGCGATCAACGTGCTCGGCGACGTTCATGGCGGCGCGGGCGAACAGGCGTTGTCGCTGTACGGCGACATCGCGGCCATGATCGATTCCGGAGCGGGCCTGGAAGATTCGGTTTCCGAACGGCTCGATCGCTTTCTCGCGCAGCAGGGCTACGTGCCGGGGTTCGGCCATCGGTTCCACCCCGTCGATCCACGCGCCCCGCGCCTGCTCTCCCTCGTGCGGGAGGCGGCCGCCAGGGGCGTAGTCGGCGGGCGGTTCGCTGACATCGCGCAAGCCGTCGAAGCCGAGCTCGAGCGCCGAAAAGGCCGGCGCATTCCGCTCAACATCGATGGCGCGACGGCCGTGATCTACGGCGAACTCGGCTTCCCCCCGCCTCTCACGCGCGGGCTCTTTGTGCTGTCCCGCTCGGTTGGCATCCTCGCCCATGCCTGGGAGCAGTCACAGGCCCCTGAACGCAACAAGGGGCCTCTCCCGCGCGAGTGGCTGTGGGCCTATGACGGGCCGCAGGAACGCAGGCTGAACGAGGATTCGTCCGAGGGAGAGGGCTGAGCACGCCAGCCCTCGCGCTCAACCGCCGTTCACCGCGGGCCAGACCTCCATCGCTCCGCGATAGATCATGTCCACCGCCACGTAGAGGATCACCGCCAGGCCGACATAGGCGATCCAGCGGTGCTTGTGCAGCAGCTTGGCGATGAAGCTCGCGGCCACCCCCATGAGCCCGATCGAGAGGATCAGGCCGAAGATCATGATCTCGATGTGCTCGCGGGCCGCGCCGGCCACCGCCAGCACGTTGTCGAGCGACATGGACACGTCGGCGATCACGATCTGCGTCGCGGCCTGGGCGAAGGTCTTGCGCGGTGCGGAGCCGGCGATCTTGCCGTCCCTGTCGAGATCGGCGCCCTCGAGCGCCTCCTCGGCCTGGATCTCCTCTGCCGCGGTCGTGCGCAGCTCGCGCCACATCTTCCAGCACACCCATAGCAGCAGGATGCCGCCGGCGAGCAGAAGGCCGACGATCTGCAGCAGCTGCACCGTCACGCTGGCGAAGATGATACGCAGCACGGTCGCCGCGATGATCCCGATCAGGATCGCCTTCGCGCGCTGCTCCTTGGGTAGCCCCGCAGCGGCGAGGCCGATGACGATGGCGTTGTCACCAGCCAGCACGAGGTCGATCGTGATGACCTGGAGCAAGGCGCTCAGGGCTTGCATCGTGAAGAGTTCGCTCATGCGGCACCCGCTTGTCATGAACCGGGGGCGGGCGGCATGAGGAGGGAGAAGCGAGCCTGGCCGGCTTCCTCGATCCGCCTGAGGCGGATAAGCGAAGTTCGACCGGATTGCTCTCCGAAGGCTCCGGGCCACCCGTTTGACATCCAGTCCGACATCACGGTTCGCGAGAACCGCCAGAGGGGCCCGGCCTGGAGCCTTTGCTTTACAGGCTGGGGCGGGTGAGCTCAAGGGGCGCGCTCGCGATCGAGGTTCCCGCACACCACGCTTGTCCCGATCGCCTGACCGCCACGCTGCCTTTGCGTCGACCGGCGGCCCTTCACTCAAAATTTAACGGCTTTAGCGAGGATGAGGGATCGCGGACGCGTCTCCGCCCCCGACATCACGAAAGCCAAAATGGCGACCAAAGCGCCCCGCCCGACGTCTGACGCAAGCTCCAGCCGCGATCCGCTCGACTCCGCGCACGTCCTGGCCGCCGTCGCCCGGCTGTCTGAGCGTCTCGAGAACCAGCCCGGCGCGCATGCCGACCTCGCGAGGATCTCCTCAGGCTATGCGCAGGCGCTGGCGGCGCTCGGCGACCACGACCACATCACGCTGCTCCCCAACCGGCGCCGCTTCAAGGCGGACATGGACCTGGCGAGCCCAGGCCCCGGTGCGTCGCTGGTCCTGATCACGCTCGCCGATGCTCGCTATTTCAACGAGGTCCTCCGGGCCCTCGGCCACGCCTTCGCCGACGCGTTCGTCCGCAAGGGCGCGCGCCGGCTCATGGGGATGCTAGGCGAAGGGACGCCGCTCTATCATGTGAGCGTGCTCAGCTTCGCCTTCGTGCTTCCGGCCGGCGAAGATGCGGAGGCGCTGGCGGCAGCCATCGTGGCGCAGTCGCGAGAGCCGACCCTGATCAAGGGCGTGCCGATCACCTCGCGGGTCGGCATCGGCATCGTCACTGTTCCGCGGGAGCCGCAGCCCTGGGCGGTCCTGTTGCGCTCGGCTCTCGCCGCTGCGCAGGACAGCCGCTCACGCATCGCCGGCTGGGCCCGCTACGACAAGGCGTCGGACCTCGCCCACCAGCGCGCCTTTTTCCTGGTGCGCGACCTCGGCGCAGCGCTTCTCTCGGACGACCAGTTGTCCATCCAGTTCCAGCCCCGGGTGGACCTGAGCACCGGCGAATGCCGGAGTGCGGAAGTCCTGCTGCGCTGGCGGCACCCATCGTTCGGTCCCGTTTCGCCCGGCGAATTCATCCCCCTGGCGGAAGCGACGTCGCTGATCGGGCCGGTCACAGATTGGGTGCTCGACGCCAGTCTCAGGCAGGCCGCGGCCTGGGAGGCCTCGCAGCCCAATCTCCGCCTGTCCATGAACGTCTCCGCCCTCGACCTGAGGTCCGGGGTCCTCGCGGACCGTTTGGAGACCCTGCTCCAGCGTCACCGCGTGGATGCCTCCCGGATCGAGCTGGAAGTGACCGAAGGGGCCATCACCACCGACGACGAAGCGACGAGGTCTTGCCTGTCCGCCATCATCGGGCTTGGCGTGGAGCTCGCAGTTGACGATTTCGGAACCGGCTACAGCAACATGGGCAACCTTGCAACGCTGCCGGCCCAGGTGCTGAAGATCGACCGCTCGTTCGTCCAGCCGCTCGAGGAGCCGGGCAAGCACCGGCAGTTGGTGCGGTCCATCATCAACCTGGCTCACGACCTCGACTTCAAGGTCGTCGCAGAAGGGATAGAGACCGATAGCGTTTACAGGTTGCTGACGGAGTGGGGCTGCGACGAGGGCCAGGGCTACCTCATGAGCCGCCCGCTCCAGGCAGCCGATTTCGCTGCGTGGCGCACCGCCCGTTCCACAAGCTTCATGGGCTGAGCGCCCGCCTGTGGAATTGGCAAGGCGTCGGGATTGGCGCCCCGATTGAATGCTAGTGAACGGTCCGCCTGTTCTGGCTCATGTACAGCGCCAGAGAGGCCGCCAGCGCTTGGGGCGTGAACGGCTTGTGCCAGCGGGGTACACTGGCGTAGCGCTGGGGCACATGCAGATCGGGATCGTATCCCGTCTGGAAAATGAAAGAGATACCGCGCTCGCTCAGAGCATCGGCGAGAGGAAAGCACAGCTTCCCCTGAAGATTGATGTCGAGCACAGCCAAGTCTACCGGCTCTGTCTTCACCAGTTCGAGCGCGCGCTCCAGGGAGGGACTGGGGCCCACGATCTCCGCACCCAGCAACTCCAGCTCGTCGACGAGCTGAGCCGCGATCAGATATTCGTCCTCGACGATGAGAATTTTCTTTTTTTCGAGGGGCCGCGGCCCGGTCGGATCGACCATGTGCACGTTCCTTGATCGTCACGATTAGAATACGCCTCGACGTGTGAATTCAAGCTCGGACGGTACGGTTTCGGGCCACCGATCGATCTCATCTTACGTGGATTGCATCACATCCGGATGACTTCGCCGATCGAGGTCAGCCGGAGTATCGCCCCGGGCCGGTATCCTCGCGTTCGTTTACGAACCGTTCAGTTTTGCAGGCGATTTTGAACGAAAGCGTCGGCCCCCTGTCCGGCGCAACGAGAGGAATTCCGATGAAGCGCATCGTGTCGGTCGCAGTCGCGGCTGTGATGTTGGCTGGGTTGGCTGGTAACGCCGCCTACGCGGCGGAAGGACGCAATGCGGCGCTGTTCGGCGGCCTTGCCGCCGGCGCGCTGCTGGGCGGCGCCATTGCGAGCACCGCGCGGCCGGGCCCGGTTTACGCCGCCCCGCCTCCCCCGCCCGTCTACGTCTACGAAGAGCCCGAGCCGATCTGCCACCGCGAGCGCCGGCCGCTCTTCGACGAGTACGGCAATGTCGCCGGATTCAGGACGGTCCGCGTCTGCCAGTGACGCTGGACCGGCGGAAAGCCGGCCTGGCGCTCGAATGAACGAGCCTCGCGCCCGACCGTTTGCGGTCAAGGTGCGCGAGGCTTTCGTCATGTTCCAGGATCCAGCTTTTTCCTCGTTCCGCACCGTGGTCAGTTCGTCAGCGTCGGCGTACGCACCTTGCTGGCGATCGCATCGGCGATCTTGCTCACCATGCTGGTGTTGCCGTCCGACAGGGTGCCGCCCAGCATGAAGCCTGGCCAGGTCTTCACCTTGGCCCAGCCATCCGCGACGCCGTCATTGTCGTTGGAGACGATCGCCGGGTTGCCGAAGAACACCAGCATCTTCTTGGCCTGGTCGATCACCGCCCCGTTGTTCCACTTCGCCAGCAGGTCCGTGTAGTTGCGCGGCATCACCGCGGCGATGGGATAGGTCGGGTTCTTGAGGCTCAGCGAATAGGACGGCTTGTGCGCAGCCGCGTCCGTCCAGACCACGATCAGCGGATAGATGGCGTCGATCGGCTTGGAGCCGCCGGCCGGAACATCGCCGATCTTCGCCCATGACGAGGACATCGCGCTGTTGACGCATTCGAGTCCCGATTCCGGAAGGTCGCCGCCGCCCCACGCCGTTTCCGGATTCACGTAAGTCTGGAAGTTCGAGCGTTGCGACGGCAGGGCGAAGAAGGTCGACTCCTTCATCGGAGGCGTATCGCCGACATAGGTCCAGTAGTCGGCGTCGCCTGCTTTCAGCTTCTTCAGCGTATAGGTGCCGTTGATGTACACGTACACATTGGTGGCAGTGCCATTGAGAGTGGTGCCGCCGAAGTCGCGGTAATAGATCACGCGCACGCGCATGGCGTCATAGGCCGGGATGCCCCGGCGCACGAGTTCGGCGTTGAGGTTGCTCTCGAAATTGAGCGCGTTCGTCTTCACGGCGTTGAGCGTGGCGGACATGGAGCCCGTGGCGTCGATGCACATCACCACGTCGAGCTGGCGCACGTCCGGCTTGGCGACCGCCGCGACCGAACGCACGTTGACGTTCATCACCGTTTTCATCATCGCCTTCGGCATGAAGGTCTTGATGTCGGCGGAGATGGTCGCGGTGATCTTGTTGGCGCCGCTGTCCATGCTGAAGTTGGCGTCGAGGATTTGCGGCCGCAGCGTGTCGTCGATCTGCGCGTCGAAGTAGCGCTGAGCCGCGGCGAGCCGGCCCGCGTCGGCGTCGTTCAGGCGAGAGGCTGCGAGCACGGCGGCGTCAGCCGCATTCTGCAGCTTCTGCCGCAGCCGGACTGTGTTGCTGTAATCGATGCCCATGGCGATGATCATGATCATCGGTATGGCGAGCACCGCGAACAACGGCGCGAAGGCGCCGCTGCTGTCACGCAGGAACCTGCGGCCGCTGGCGTGCCGGAACCCGAAGGTCATGAGCGAACCCCTGTTTCAACCAGGGGCACTTTAAGTTGCGGGCGCGAAGGTCGCGTTATCGGGTTGAGCTAAATGCAGGGTGCTCGTGCAACGTTCCGTTGACGCTGTTCGCGCCGACCTGATGGATGCGGATCACCAGCTGCCGCCCTCCACGATTTGCCCGCCGTCATACCCGCAAGCGATGCGGCCGAGGCGGGCGCGCCCCTCGTCGGTCTCCAGCGTCGCAGCGAGTTCGGCGACGGCTACGGGATCCGGCTCGCGTCCTGTCGCGCCGCGCAGAAGAAGCCCGGCCACGAGCGATGGATCGAGCAGGGGCAGGCTCGCCCACAGCCCGCGCGCCAAAGCGCGGGAGACCTCGTGCTCGGGATGGGCGGGATTCTCCGGGGCCCGGCCGATCTCGTACATGTGCGTCGCGGCGTCCCAGGCTGCGCGCTGGCGCGGCATGCGGGCTGCAATTTCCGTCTGCTCATTCGCGACGTAGAACCTGTTCAGCGTGTCGAACAGCACGAACTCGTAATCCTGAGCCAGCAGTTGGGGCTCCCAATCCTGCCAGGCGGGCTCACCCGTCCCGGGCGCGATGGCTTCCGCGACGATCACCTTGGGCCGGAAGCGGGAGAAGTCGCCACCCGCGAGAACGTCGCCCTCCGCTCCCTCGACATCGATCTTCAAGATGTCGATTTCGCTGAGCCCGTGGCGCTCGCAGAGGTCGGCGAGCGTCAGGCAGGGGAGCGCCTCCGTGCGATACTCCGTGCCGAGATCGCGCGCCTGCTGCGCAAAGGCCTCCACCGTCGTGGTCAGGCCGTGGAAGCGGTCCACGAGGTGCACGTCGATGGAGCCGCTGGCGCGCCCCAGGACGCCGCGGAACACGATGTCGCGCGGGCGCAGTCGTTGGTGCAACGCCACCAGGTCCGCCTGCGGCTCCACCACCACCCCCGCCCAGCCCTTGAGGTAGAACCAGTAGCTGACGTTGTCAGCGACGGGATGTCCGCCCCCCACGTCGACGTAGACGCCGCTCACCTGGCCCGCGAAGGCGAGCGAGAGAAGATAGTCCTCGAGGTTCTGCGTGTAGGAGAGGGCCATGCGCTGTGCTCCGGAGTGGCCGCAGGATTACCACGCAAGTAGGCGGAGCAAACACCGGGACCATGCTCGCGGCTCATATCGCCTCGAGCGAGGGAACAGGCGCGGCGCGCCAGCCGTTGATCCCGCGCCAAACGACACCGAGCAAAAGCACCCATGTCCATCGTTTCCGACGTCATTTCTCTCGGCCGGTCCATCGCCGACGCGTCCTCCGGCTGGGAGCCAGGCGGGTCGGATATGGTGGAATTCGAGGAGACCCGGCCCCGTCGCCGGCTGCCGCTCATGGGAGCAGCGATCGCAGCGGCTGTCGCCGGAGGGGTCGGCTTCGTCCTGGGCGTGGTGAACGCGCCCCGCCTCGCCGATTTCGAGGCGGAGCCGGGCGAGAGAGGCAAGGAGCATGAACGCAATCCGGCCAAGGCGCTGGACCCCTCCCGCGGCAGGCTTGCCGACAGCCCCACGCAGATTCCCGCACGCGGCTGGAAGGACATCGCCTGGCGCGTCTACAAGGAGATACAGTCCGACAGGGTGCCCGCGATCGCTGCGGGCGTGACGTTCTACACCCTGCTCGCCCTGTTTCCGGCCGTCGCGGCGCTCGTAGCGATTTACGGCCTCTTCACCGACCCGATGTCGATCACGGCGGAGTTCGAGCGGGCCAAGGGCATCCTGCCCTATGGAGCCGCCGACATCATCGGAGGACAGCTCCAGGCCGTGGCCGCCAAGGACAGCAGCACCCTGGGCATCACCTTCGGAGTCAGTCTGCTGCTCTCGCTGTGGAGTGCGAATTCAGGCACCAAGGCTCTGCTGGATGCGCTCAACGTCGCCTATGGCGAAGAGGAGAAGCGGAGTTTCATCAAGCTCAACGCCGTGTCCCTGGCGATGACGCTGGGCGGCTTGGTGTTCGTGGTCGTCGCACTGGGCGCCTTCGTCGCGCTGCCCGTCATCCTCAACTACGTCCCGCTCGGCCCGCTGGCCGCTTGGGGCATCAGCATCGGGCGCTGGGTCCTGATGACCGGGCTCCTCGCGCTGGCCCTCGCGGTGCTCTACCGTTTCGGCCCGAGCCGGGCGGAGCCGAAGTGGCGCTGGATCTCCGTCGGCAGCGTGATGGCCGCCGTTCTCTGGGGCGTGGCGTCTGGAGCCCTGTCGCTCTACGCGTCCCACTTCGCCAATTACGACAAGACCTACGGCTCCCTCGGCGGGGTCATCGGCTTCATGTTCTGGATCTGGGTATCGGTGATCGTCATTCTGGCCGGAGCCGAGGTGAACGCGGAGATCGAGCATCAGACGGCGAAAGATTCGACGGCGTCACCACCGAAGCCACGCGGTTCGCGCGGAGCGGCAATGGCCGACACGATCGGCGAGGCCGCATGATGTTAATCAAGTACAGAAACAACGCACTCGCGCATCGCGGGCCGGCCTGAACAATTACTCCTGCCAAGTTCGGGCCCCGGGCCATGCGTCGCCCTAAACGTCCAGAGCTGGACGACGCGGCAACGTTGACTTCCCGGATCCAACGGCTCAAACCAAACACAACTAGCTCGGGAAAATATCAACCTCTAGTAGAGGGAGCCGCGGCATGTCCGAGACCACCACCCGAATGCTCGACCTCGACGCCATTCGAAAGGCGCCCCTAAGCCGGCAGCCTTATCCCTACCTCATGAACTCGAACTTCCTGCGTCGGGAACAAGTCGACGAGCTTCGCAGGGACTTCCCCGACATCAAGAAGCCGGGCTTCCTCACGGTCGACGACGTCGAGCTGAAGGGCAGCTTCAAGCAGCTGATCGAGGAACTCGAGGGCCCCGAGCTCACCGAAGCGCTGTCCGAGCGCTTTGGCGTGAACTTGCGCCCCTATCCAAGGCTGACGACCATCCGCAAGGTGTCGCAACTCAAGGACGGCCGCATCCACACCGATGGCGAGAGCAAGGTCCTGACCTTGCTCGTTTACATGAACGACGAATGGGCGGACGACGGCGCCGGCCGTCTTCGGGTGCTGAACGGCCCCACGGACTTCGACGACATGGTCACGGAAGTGCCGCCCACCATGGGCACGGTCTTCGCCTTCCTTCGCGCCGATAATTCCTGGCACGGTCACAAGCCCTTCGCCGGCGAGCGCCGCGTCGTGCAGGTGGCCTGGATCAAGGACGCCGAGGAGCTGGAGCGCAAGAAGAACCGCAACACGGTGGCCAAGTTCCTCAAGGGCATCTTCGGGCGCTGATCTCTCGTCGTTTTGAACGGCGCGCAGGTTCGTTCCTCTTGCATCGAGACATACCGATGCCATCTCCGGTTGAGCGAAGCTTAACCGGAGGACTGTGGATGCACGGTGCGGCAGAGGGGATGGCGCGTCTCGGAACGGCGCGAAGAGGCGCGCTTGCCGGAGCGACGATGCTGGGCGCGGCCTTCTGGCCCGGCGGCGAGGCCGCAGCGCAGGCCACCGTGGACACGATGAGCTGCGCGGCGGCTCAGCGCTTCGTCCAGGCGAACGGCTCCTACAACAAGAAGACCGGCTTCGGCCCGCTGTCGATCAGGCCCGTGCGCCCCCTGAGACCGGGCGAGGCGGCGAATTGCGGGCCGCGGCAGTACCCGAGCTTCTTCCTCGAGCGCACGCTGGACAATCCGTCCTGCAACCTCGGCTACAATTGCATGACGCGCGACATCCGATAGCGGCGCTGCCAAGGAAGAAGCTCCACGCCTGAACGGACGTGGAGCTGCCCCTTCAGCCCCGCTTCAACCACTGCGTCGCCAACTCCACGTCCTGCTGCGTCAGGCCATGGCCCGCACGCAGCGTGTCGTGCTCGACAGCGGCGCCGGCTTTCGTCAGATCGGCAGCGAGACGTGCGGCGTTGGCCGCGGGAATGATCGGGTCGGCGATCCCGCTGACGATCAGCACGCGCTTGCCGTCGAGGCGCACCTCGGGGGTCTGCCGGAACGGCGTCATCGCACGCAACAGAACGGCGCCCGCCAACGCGTCGGGATGCAGTTCGAGGACCGCCGCGGCGATGTTCGCGCCGTTTGAAAACCCCACCGCGATCGGCGCCGCAAGACCATAGGCCTCGCGAGCCGCCGCGACGAAGCCTGCGAGTTCCCCCGCGCGGAGCCTCACGTCATCCTCATCGAAGACGCCCTCGGCGAAGCGCCGGAAGAAGCGCGGCATGCCGCCTTCCAGCACGCGGCCACGGGGGGAGAGCAGCGGAGAGCCGGGTGAAAGGGCCCGGCCCAAAGGCAGAAGGTCGGCTTCGTCGCCGCCGGTTCCGTGCAGCAGCAGGAGCGGCGGAGCGCCGGGGTCGGAACCGGGCTCGAACCGGTGGATGAAGGCGTCGAGGGATGCGGTCATGGCGAACTCCAGGCGGGCCAGGCCCGCTTTCGGTGAAAATTGAGGCACAGGTTGCGAACGTCACGGGCCGGCGCCAAAGGCAACGCAGCGGGCAATTCAGGACGCAGGACCAGGCTCACTGGCGCCGCCTGAATACCGGGGCTCTCCGCTCTGCTCCTGCGGACTGCTCGGCTCGGCCGGACGATCAGGCGATGTCTGGCAAAACCTTCTCGATTTCGGCGCGCCGCTTTTCCAGGAACCCCGGCAGCTTGAGCGAGCGGCCCAGCTCGGCGGCGGGCTCGTCCACGGCGAAGCCCGGGATGTCCGTCGCGATCTCGAACAGCACTCCGCCGGGCTCGCGGAAGTAGACGGACCGGAAGTAGTTGCGATCCCGCTGCTCCGTGGTCCGCAGGCCATGGTTTGCGGCCAGCGTCTTCACCATGGCTTCCTGCGCCGCGTCGTCGGAGGCGCGGAAGGCGATGTGGTGCACCGAGCCAGCCCCGGCCCGATGCGGGAGGAAACCGCCAGCGGCGCGCAGGTCTACGATGCCGCCGATCCCGCCGGTCGCGGTGCGATGCCGGATGATCCCGCCCTCGCGGGCGACTTCCGCGAAGCCCAGCACGTCGCTGAGGATCGCGGCCGTGCGCGTGGCTTCCTCCAGAAGAAGGCTGACGCTGTGGAAGCCGCGCATGGCATGCTCGGCCGGAATGTCTCCCGCCGCCCAGGCGGGCTCCACCTCCGCCCCTGCGACCCCCACGACGGCCAGCCGCATGCCATCAGGATCCTTGAAGCTGATGACGCTTTCGCCGAACCGCTTCACAGGAGCTTCGTGGGCGACCCCATTCGCGACGAACCGATGCGCCCAGAAGCCCATCGAGCCCTCCGGAACGCGGAACACGGTTTCCTGGGTCTCGCCGATCCCAAGGCGGCCCGGCGCGGCATTCTCCCACGGGAAGAAGGTCAGGATCGTCCCGGGGGAACCCGCCTCGTCGCTGTAGTAGAAATGGTACGTTCCGGGGTCGTCGAAGTTCACGGTCTTCTTCACGAGCCGAAGGCCGAGGACGCGCGTGTAGAAATCGACGTTGCGCCGCGCGGGTCCCGCAATCGCGGTGACATGGTGGATGCCGGTGGTCGTCATGGCTTGGATCTCCGCTGGGAGTTCGGACGGCCGGGGTAGGCCGAATTCATAGAGCCGAGATAAACATCGCCGTGTTCAGTTCCAGTCCAAAGTGTTTGCGTCAGCGCAAGCAGCCGCGGGCGCTATTCGCTTGATCTTGCTGGGCGCGCCTCCTCTCGTACGTTCGCATTCGCAAAATGTTCTGGCGCGAATGCACAAAACTGGCGGTCGTGCGCTTGCGCGCGTCACGAGCAGAGTGGCACTCTGCAGCCCAACCGTCTTCTTGCCGTCACCGAACTGACCATACCGGTGACTGGACGTGAGGCGTCAGAGATCTCCGGCCGCCCCCCGCTCGCCGTTCCGAGGACCGATAGATGTCGTCTTTCGCTGCGCCACCTCACCACGCCGTCAGCTCCGTTGCAGCCCGCCTCGCGGGGGCGGCCGCTTTATGGCTGGCGCTCGCCGGCCCCGGCGCGGCGCAGGCGCCTGGAGCGCCGCCCCCAGTGTCGGTCGCCAAGCCGATCGTCAAGGAAGTGATGGAGTGGGACGAGTACACAGGCCGGTTCGAAGCGCCCGACGCGGTGGACGTCCGCGCCCGCGTGACGGGCTACCTCGACAAGGTGTCCTTCCAGGACGGCGCTATCGTGAAAGCGGGCGACCTGCTGTTCAGCATCGATCCCCGTCCATACCAGGCCGCCTACAACAAGGCGGAATCCTCGGTGACCGTGTCGCAGTCGCGCCTCGAATTCGCGCAGGCCGACCTCGACCGCGCTGAGCAGCTGCGCAAGAGCGGCAACATCTCCGACCAGACGGTCGACCAGAGGCGGCAGAACTTCCTCAGCGCCCAGGCCGAACTCGCCGGCGCGAAGGCGGCGCTGGAGAGCGCGCGGTTGGACCTCGAGTTCACCAATGTGAAGGCGCCGATCGGGGGCAAGATTTCCCGCAAGCTGGTCACCGAGGGCAACCTCGTCAACGCCAACCAGACGGTCCTCACCAGCATCGTCTCCATCGACCCGATCCAGTTTTATTTCGATGTCGACGAACGATCGTTCATCGCCTACGCGAAGGAAGGCATCGCGAGCGCGAAAGTCGAGAACGACGCCAGCGCGGTGCGCGTCGCCGTGACCGGCGAAACCGAGCCCAAGCGTCCCGGCCGGATGGACTTCATCGACAACCGGCTCGAGGCGACCACCGGCACCATGCGGGTGCGCGCCGTGTTCCCCAACCCCGACCTGTTCCTGACGCCCGGCATGTTCGGCCGCATCCGCATCATGGGCTCCGGCAAGTACCAGGGCGTCCTCGTGCCGGACGAGGCCATCGGCAGCGACCAGGATCGGCGCGTGGTCTACGTCGTCGGCCCCGACAACGTCGTGTTCACCAAGACCGTGCGTCCCGGCCCGAAGCAGGACGGCTACCGCATCGTCCGAGAGGGGCTGAAGGGCGACGAGACCATCGTCGTCAATGGTCTGATGCGCGTACGTCCCGGGGCGAAGATCAACCCGCAGATGACGACGCTTCCGCCCGAGCGCGCCGGCTCCTGAGCTGGCGACGTTCCCTCATCCCCGCTCGGCACCGGACAGACCTCCATGAAATTTTCCCATTTCTTCGTCGACCGGCCCATCTTCGCCAGCGTGCTGTCGATCGTGCTCGTGCTGGTCGGCAGCATCGCCTACATCGCGCTGCCCGTGGCGCAGTATCCCGAGATCGCGCCTCCCAACATCGTGGTGCGCGCCTCCTATCCCGGCGCCAACGCGGAGACGGTCGCGGCCACGGTGGCCACCCCGCTCGAGCAGGAGATCAACGGCGTCGAGAACATGCTCTACATGTCCTCGTACTCCACCAGCGACGGCGCGATGTCGCTGACGATCACCTTCAAGCTGGGCACGAACCTCGATACCGCTCAGGTGCTGGTCCAGAACCGCGTCGCCATCGCCACGCCGCGCCTGCCTGAGGAGGTGCGTCGCCTCGGAGTGACTACCCGCAAATCCTCGCCCGACCTGATGATGGTCGTGCACATGCTGTCTCCGGACGACACCTACGACCAGCTCTACGTCTCGAACTACGCCCGCAACAATGTGCGAGACGTGCTTCTGAGGCTCGACGGCGTGGGCGACCTTACGCTGTTCGGCGAGCGGCAGTATTCGCTGCGTGTCTGGCTGGATCCCGACAAGCTCTCGGCCTTCGGGCTGACGGCCGGCGACGTCGTGCGCGCCGTGCAGGAGCAGAACGTCCAGGTCTCGGGCGGCGCTCTCGGCACGCAGCCCTCGCCCGCCGACAACGCGTTCCAGTTCATCGTCACCACGCAGGGCCGCTTCGACGACGTCCGGCAGTTCCGCGACGTCATCGTCAAGTCGACGGCGGACGGCCAGCTCATCCGCGTGCAGGACGTGGCGCGCGTGGAGCTCGGCGCGCAGGACTACACGACGAACTCCTATCTCAACGACAAGCCCGCCGTCGCCATGGGCATCTTCCAGCGCCCCGGCACCAACGCGCTCGGCGCAGCGGACGAGATCATCAAGACGATGGAGCGGCTGAAGCAGGATTTCCCGAAGGGGATCGACTACAAGATCGTCTACAACCCGACGGAGTTCATCGCCCAGTCCGTCCACGAGGTCTACAAGACGCTCTTCGAGGCCATCGCGCTCGTCGTGCTCGTGGTGCTCGTGTTCCTGCAGAGCTGGCGCACGGCGATCATCCCCATCGTGGCGATCCCCGTGTCGCTGATCGGCACCTTCGCCATCATGGCGCTGATGGGTTTCTCGCTGAACACGCTGACGCTGTTCGGCATGGTGCTGGCCATCGGCATCGTGGTGGACGACGCGATCGTGGTGGTCGAGAACGTCGAGCGTAATATCAGCCTCGGCATGACGCCGCGCGACGCCGCGCACGAGACGATGGACGAGGTGGGCGGCGCACTCATCGCCATCGCGCTGGTGCTGTGCGCGGTGTTCATCCCGACCGCGTTCATCCCCGGCATCTCCGGCCAGTTTTACCAGCAGTTCGCGTTGACGATCGCCGTCTCCACGGTGATCTCGGCCTTCAACTCGCTGACGCTCTCGCCGGCTCTCGCGGCGATGCTGCTGAAGCCGCACGACCACCACACGCCCACCAACCCCATTGCAAGGGTTGGCGCTACGTTGGCCAACGGATTCAACCGCGGCTTCGACAAGGCGTCCTCCAGCTATGGCGGGCTCGTCGGATTCCTGGTGAAGCGCCGGGTCATCATGCTGGCGATCTACGCCGGACTGATCGGCGGCACCGTCTACATGGTCCAGCGCGTACCGACCGGGTTCATCCCCACGCTGGATCAGGGCTACGCCATCGTCGTCGTGCAGTTGCCGGACGGCGCTTCTCTCTCCCGCACCGACGCCGTGGTTCAGCGGGCCGCCAAGATCATGGCCGAGACGCCGGGCGTGGCCAACGCCGTCGCCTTCGCCGGCTTCTCCGGGGCGACCTTTACGAACGCGTCGAACGCCGGCGCCATCTTCGCCAGCTTCAAGCCCTTTGACGAGCGCATCAAGAACAGGCAGCCCGCGTCAGAGATCATCAAGCAGCTCTACGGCCGCCTGCAGTCCATCGAGGAGGCGTTCATCATCGCCATCCCGCCCCCGCCGGTTCCGGGCATCGGCAACGCGGGCGGGTTCAAGATGCAGTTGCAGGAGCGCAATGGATCCGACGTCCGCCGGGTTCTCGCGACCGCCTACCAGGTGATGGGCGCGGCCAACAAGGACCCCAAGCTCTCCAACGTCTTCACGACGTTCACTGCGAGTTCGCCCCAGGTCTACCTCGAGATCGACCGCACCAAGGCGCGCATGCTGAACGTGCCGATCTCCAACATCTTCGAAACCTTGCAGGTCAATCTCGGCACGGCCTATGTGAACGACTTCAACGCCTTCGGCCGCGTCTACCAGGTGCGCGCGCAGGCCGACCAGCGCTTCCGCATCGAGGAGGCGGACATCCTGCGCCTGAAGGTGCGCTCCTCCGCCGGCGCCCTGGTGCCGCTCGGGACGCTGGTGGACATCAAGACGGTGAGCGGGCCGGACCTCGTGCAGCGCTTCAACATGTACCCTTCGGTGCCGGTCCAGGGAAACGCGGCCCCAGGCGTCTCCTCCGGAGAGGCGCTCGACCAGATGGAGGCGATCGCCAGGCAGGTGATGCCGCAAGGCGTCGGCTTTCAGTGGACCGAACTCGCCTTCCAGGAGAAGAACACCGGCGACACCGCGGTGTTCATCTTCGCGCTCTCGGTGCTCTTCGTTCTGCTGGTTCTCGCCGCCCAGTACGAGAGCTGGTCCCTGCCCTTCGCCATCGTCATGATCGTGCCCATGGCGGTGCTGTCGGCGCTCGTGGGCGTCTCTCTGCGCGGGATGGACAACAACATCCTCACCCAGATCGGTCTCGTCGTGCTCGTCGGCCTCGCGGCCAAGAACGCCATCCTGATCGTAGAGTTCGCGCGCGACGCGGAAGCCAAGGAAGGCAAGGACCCCATCTCGGCCGTCATCGAGGCCTGCCGGCTGCGGCTCCGGCCCATCCTGATGACGGCGTTCGCCTTCATCCTCGGCGTGGTGCCGCTGGTGATCGCGACCGGCCCCGGCGCCGAGATGCGCCAGGCGCTGGGCACCGCCGTGTTCTTCGGCATGACCGGCGTGACAATCTTCGGGCTGGTGCTGACGCCGGTCTTCTACGTCGTGCTGCGGTTCATCGCCGTCTGGTTCGCAGGCGGCAGAGCGGCCGCGCTCGAGAAGATGCACATGCAGAAGAAGCCCGAGGGCGCCTAGCCGCGGAATCGCCGCGGCGCCACCGCAGAGGGGTCGTCAGATCGGCGCCTCTGAAGGCGTGGCCGCGTCTGGATTGCTGGTCGTCTGTCGCAGGTAGCTGCCGAAGAAGGTGGCGCGCCAGAGCAGCACCGTCTCGTTCGAATGACCCTCCTCCCGAAGCCTCTCGACCGCGCCCGTGACAACGGCGTCCACGAAGTCGGCACGAGCTTCCTCATCCGCGACGGACATGACGCGCTCCGCCGTCTCCATGGCCTTTCGGGTCGCGGCCATCATGACCCGCTTGTCCTGGACGTCGACCATGTCGCTTCCCCTGCCAGCGGACGAGAACCGCCCCTGACCTAATGCGCGGCAGGTGCGAAACGGTTCCCTATCAGACGGAACTTTTTGCAGCTGTGCGCCGGACAAGGGCCGGCTGCTCAGGTCCCGTGCACAATCTGTGGTCGGTAGTGGGCCTTGTTAACTTCTCATTAACCATCCCGGCGCACGCTCATTGCAACGGGAGGGACGCAGGATGTGGCCGCTGCTCTTCTACTACGCACTTCTCAACGCAGTCTGCGTATCGGTGCTTCTCTTCATCGCCTGGGATCCTCCGATCTCCGAAGATGAAGACGAAGGGATGTTGCCGCCCATGCGCGCTGCGGCGGGCGACATGGCCGAAGAGCCGCCAAGGCACGGCCAGGCAACCGCTTCCAGCAGAATCCTGTTCGATTTCGACCGGAGGAAAGCCGTCGCCTGAGCAATCAGGGCTTCAGGCGGGGCTGACGCGCCACGCGCAGCATCTTCTAAGGGCACGCAGGACCGTGTGCTCCACCCTCAGGCGACCTTGCCGATGGCGCGAGGCTCCTGCTCCGATTTCAACCGGCCATGGTCGAGCATCAGGGCGAACCAGGCGTTCTTCTTCACCTCGATCACTCCGTCGCCGCCCGGGTTCATGCGGGCGAAATGAGCGAAGAGCTCACGGGCGGCCACGCGAAGTTCCTGTGTTCCCCCGGCGTCTGCGCCCAGCACCACCGTGCGGGGCGCGATCGTGCGCAGATGAGCGGCGCTCACGAGGCCCTGTGGCCTCGTGGTGACGATCAGGTCCAGCGGCCTGCGGCCGTCGACGATGAGGCAGTCGGCCCTGAGGTCCTCGGCGGGGAACGTGTTCATCTCCAGCCAATCCACGCCGTTGGTCATCCCGGCGCAAAGGACTGAAACCGCGGCTTCGCCCTCACCGTGCGTGACATGCATCACCACCGGGCGGAGCTTGCCCTCGGGCATCACATGGGTCGCGGTCGCCGCGATCAGCCGGATGCGGGTATCCCCAAACTCCATCACGTCGTCGCGCTCGACCGTCTCCACCTCGCGATCGCCGCGGAAATTGAGGTAGGACTGCGGATATTCGACACCCTCTCCCGTGAGCTCGAGGCAGCTCTTCACCGGAAAGAACTCGGTGATGTCCGCCGCGCTGACGGCTCCCTCGCTGTCCATGCCCGCATAGACGAAGTAATCGATCGCGCCGTCCTCCAGGACCTCGAACAGCCGCTGCAGGACGTCATTGGTGGAGCCGATGCCGATCTGGTTGCCGAACAGCACCCGCGACCCGTCCGCACACAGGACGAGGATCAAGCCGCCACACGGGTCGATCAGGTGAACCTGTGTTGCGGCCATTGCAGCAGTCCATCGTGGCTTGGGCCAGAACGGCCCATTGCGATTCCTTCATGATGGCGCATTGACTTTGACGGTTCGTTAAGCGAACCGGCCAAATGCACCCACAGGTAGGCCGACCCTAAAAGGTGCTGCGACGATGACGCGCATCCCGCCGCCGCGGGCCGTGCAACTTCCCGCGCGCGCATTGCGTTGCCGCCGCGAAGAGACAATCAGCAACCCGGCGTCGAGACGCGTGCCCAGGCTCGCGAATGAGCGTTGGCACGCGGTTTGCAAACTCCTGAACAAGACGAGTCGACGGAGGAAACGCCGAGTCAATGCTCTCGAAGATGGAGATTAGGCGATGTTTCGCAGAATTTTCTCGCTTCTTGTGCCCGTGGCGTTCGCGTTCTCTTTTGTACTGATGAAGGCTGGGCCGCTGAAGGCTCACGATGTCTATACGCAGCTGCGTTCAACCAATGGACAACTCTGCTGCGGCGGCGACCCCAAGACGGGCGATTGCGAAGCGATCGGAACCAATTATCGAATCGAGCCCGACGGAGACGCCGTGTTCACCTCGGCCCGTTACGGGGCCAGCGTCCGCGTGAGCAAGGACAAGATCACCTGGCTTCCCGTGCCGGGCGGAGAGTACAGCGAGGCGCACTGGTGCGGCGTGCCGCGCACGAAGGTCTTCCTGGCCCCCGTGACAGACGACAATCCCGACAAATCCTACTGGACCTATTGCGCCTTCATCGCCCCTGGCGGTGTTTGAACCGCGCCGGCGAAGTCGGACCCGATGGATCGATTGCCGGGCGCGGCGCTACCCGCGCTCGTGCGCCCATGTTCGAACTGGACGGCGCTTCCGCAGGTGGCGACACTGATCTGAGCGATGACTGTCCGTCATGCAAAAGAAATGTCGTTGGGAGGACCGTTCGATGAAGCGCACCGCACCGCCGTTCAGGGCCGACATGGTCGGAAGCCTGCTCCGCACCGCCCAGCTGAAAGCCGCGCGGGAGCGTTTCGCCACGGGAGAGATCAACGCCGCGGTTCTTAAGGACGTCGAGGACGAAGAGATCCGCGCGCTCATCCGCAAGCAGGAGGCCATCGGGCTCGAGGCCGTCACCGACGGCGAGTTTCGCCGGTCCACCTGGCACTTCGACTTTCTCGAGCGGCTGGACGGCGTCACGTCGGTCGCCGCGGACAGCGGGATGAATTTCAAGGGCGGTGTGGGGATCACCAAAGCCATCCGGGTGGTCGACAAGGTCGGCTACAGCGGGCACCCGTTCGTCGACCACTTCCGCTTCGTGAAGGAGAACACCACGAAGGTTCCCAAGATGACCATCCCCAGCCCCAGCATGCTGCACTACCGGGGCGGCCGGAAGATGATCAACATGGGCGTCTACCCGGAGATGGACGGGTTCTACGCCGATCTCGGAGCGGCCTACGCCAGGGCGGTGCAGGATTTCGCAGATGCGGGCTGCCGCTATCTCCAACTCGACGATGTCAGTTTCGCCTATCTCTGCGACCCCGAGCAGCGCCAGATGCTGCGCGACCGCGGCGATGATCCCGATCATCAACCCGAAATCTACGCCGGCATAATCAACCAGGCGGTCGCCAACCGGCCGGCCGACATGGTGATCACGATGCATCTCTGCCGCGGCAATTTCCGTTCCACCTTCATCGCGTCTGGCGGCTACGAACCCGTCGCCGAGCTGCTTTTCAACGGCATCGATGTCGACGGCTACTTCATGGAATGGGACACCGACCGCGCCGGCGGCTTCGAGCCGCTTCGCTTCCTGCCCAAGGGCAAGAGCGTGGTGCTGGGCCTCGTGACTTCCAAGACAGGCACGCTGGAGAAGAAGGACGACATTCTCCGCCGCATCGAGGAGGCGTCGAAGTACGTCGACCTCAGCCAGCTCTGCCTCAGCCCGCAGTGTGGCTTCGCCTCGACGGAGGAAGGCAACACGCTGGCCGAGCAGGAGCAGTGGGACAAGCTCGCGCTGATCGTGGACATCGGCCGGGAAGTCTGGGGATGAACCCGGCGGAACAGGCTGGTTCCTGGTTCCGGGTCAGCAATGGGTCTCGAAACTCCTGGATCGCCTTGCGCTCCGCGGCTGCGCCGCATCGGCCGGATGACATGCGGCGCCTTGCCGTGCTGCCTAGCGCGTCACCGCCTTCACGATCGCCTCGGCCACCAGTTCCGACATGCAGACGCGCCGGGTCGCGGCGTCTGGCGGGACGGCCGCGAGTTTCTGTTGCTCGACCGAGAGGTACTGCATGGCCGCGTAGCGGCGGAAGAGATTGAGGCCGGCCTTGTCGGAGACTTCGCTGATCTTGCCCACGATCCGCCAATAGAGGTCTTCGTGCCCCACCCGGGGCACGAAGGGCGGATCGATCAGGACGAAGTCGATGCCCCGTCCCTTGAGCCAATCCGCCGCCTGCAGCAGCGTCTCACCGAACCGATCGGGATCGACGGATGCGAGCGCATCCGATGTCCCGACCTGCCACAGCACCAGATCGGGCTCGGCTCGTGCGACCTCCTGCCGGATGCGGCTGAAATCATCCCAGGCGAACCCGGCGCCCTGGCCCCCATCGACGAAGTCGAACGCGACGCCAGGCAGCCTGCGCTCCAGCTCGAGCTGGAGTCGGGTGCGTCGCTTCTCGTTGAGTTGCGGTCCCCCGATGGCCGGGCCGAGCACGAAGATGCGCACCGGCCGGTCGCGATCGACGAGCCGCTCCGTGCGTGAAAGATCGCCGGGCAGGTTGAGAAAGACGTCCGGGATGCGGCAACCCGCCGAGACTCCGGCCTGGGCGGGATGCGCGCCCAGCGCGATGGCCAGAACGCAAAGCAGCGCCCCGGCCGGCCGAAGCATCAGCCCGGCACGCCCGTGAGCCCCGTCTTTGGGGCGGCCGCTTCGGCTCTCGCGGGAGCCTCGACCTGCGCCAGTCGGTTCCATTCCAAAAACCACGCCAGGACCGCCTGCAGCAGCAATCCGGTCGCCACAAGTAGCATATCGAGCCCGATCGCTCCACCGAAGGCAATCCTCAGGGCCTGGGCGAGCAGGCTGAGAACCGTTCCGAGCCCGAACACCGCGAGCGAGTGCCGGCCCATCAGCACCAGCGGCTGCATCCCGCGGCTGCGCACGATCCAGCGTTCCATCGGAAGACGACTGAGCACCGTCACCAGCGCCAGCAGGTGCAGAAGCCGCGGCAGGTGCAGGTTCGTCTTGTCGAAGTCCCACAAGAAATGTGGCAGGCCGCCGGCGCTCTCCAGGAACACGCCGGCCTGCGTCCAGACCAGCGCGAGAACCAGATAAGCCCCGCTGAGCCAGGCCAGCCACGCCGGCGGCCGGATGGGACGGCCCTGCCAGAGCCGGGCCCCGATCACGAGGCCGATGGCGAACAGGAACTGCCATGCCAGCGGGTTGAAGAACCATGCGCCGTCGACCGGATAGCTGGGCAGCCGCAGGTCGAAAACTTGCGTGGCGACGTAGAGAGCGGCCGAGCATCCCAGCGTGATCCCCGGCGAGACCCGCACGCCCAGCATCAGGATCGGCGCAATGAGGAGCAACACCACATAGAGCGGCAGGATGTTCAGGAAGGACGGCTGATGTCCCAGCGTCACGATGCCGACCAGTGCAGGCCCGGGCGCCGCCATGAACAGGTCGAACTGCATGGCCTCCGTGATGCGCATGTCGTCCGTCTGCAGAGCGGTGAAGATGATGATCGCGCCCGCGACGCACAGGATGGCGATGTGCACCACGTAGAGATGAAAGGCCCGAAGCACCACTTTCGCCGTCGAACGAAGCGCATTCCCCGACAAGAACTTGGGAAGGTAGGCGAATGCGGCCGCTATTCCGGCCAGGAAAACGAAAGCTTCCGATGCGTCGGAGAACCCGAAGTTCTTGTGGGTGGCCGCTTCGAGCGGATTGCCCGGGATGTGGTTGATGAAGATCGTGACGAGCGCAAACCCCCGCCACCAATCCACGCTGCTGATCCGTGCAGAGCCTGCCATCCCGGTCCTCTTCACGTCCGCTGGCGGTACAATGTCACGTTGTTCGCCAAACACGCCTAACGACGCGTTAACGGCGGAGGTTCCTTGGCCTTGACAATATCGTTGGGCCGCCTCTTTCATTCATACGCCATTCAGGTAGCGGCCACCATGTGAGTATTGCCCAGGCACAAGGTTGTGAAGTTCGTTCCGGTTAGAAAGCTCCCGCCCCGATGCTGTTGACGTCACGACCCGGCCGCCTGTTCCTCGCCTCACTGCTGTTTGCACTCACCGCCGGCGGCGCCGCCGTGGCGGGCAATGCAAGCGTCTCGCCAGTGGCAGGCGCAACAGCGACGGAGAGCGCCTCGGTTTCAGAAGCGTTCGAGTGTCCCCGCGCCAGCATCCTCAAGGGCGAACTCCACGGCGACGCTCTGAAGCGCCGCCTGTCCAAGGCGCAGCCCGCCTACATCCTCGCCATCGGTTCGTCCTCCACGGAAGGCATTGGGGCCAGCTCCAAGGCGGCCACCTATCCCGCCCAGCTCCAGGACCAGCTCCGCGCCGCCTGGCCGGGCATGACCGTCAGCGTGGAGAACGCGGGCGTCGGCGGTGAAAAGGCCGGGGCGACGCTCGACCGGATGGCTGCGCGCCTGGCGAGCGCGCATTTCGACCTCGTACTCTGGCAGGTTGGCACGAACGACGCCGTCGCCGGGGGCGACATCGCCGGCTTTCGCGAGCTTCTTAAGCGCGGAATTGCGGAGGCGCGCGCCGCCAAGGTGGAGATCGCCCTCCTCGACCAGCAATACTATCCCGGCATCCGCGACGTTCCCGCCTATGAGCGCTTCGTCGGTGCGGTGACCGAGGTCGCGGCGCAGGAGCACGTGCCGGTCTTCTCGCGCTACGGCCTGATGAAGAATTGGAACGCCGAGAACCGTCTGCTGCCCGCCCTGAGCGGCGACCGGTTCCACATGAGCGACAAGGGATACGGGTGTCTCGCCCGGCTCGTCGGAGAGGACATTGGACGCGTGGTCGGTCCGCCCCGCTCCTTCCCAGTGGCTGGTCGAACCCAGGAGTTGCCGGGCCTCTGACGGCGTTTCTCCTGCCGACGCCCCGCGGTCGCGAGACGCTCCTCTCCCGTCGTCACCGTTCGTTCAGCATTCCCGCTTTTGGCGACCCGGCCGTGAACGGATCGGTTACGTCCTGTTCCGCACTGTGCAACCCAGACACAACCTGCTGTTCTCATAAAGGATTTCATCTCGCAGGCGCAGCATAAGCCAAGCTTGAACTTTGCCGTTCTTTCGTTCTTTATCGCGCTCCTCTGTGGTCTCCCGCCAGTCCGATGTTCCCTTCCCAACGCTCCTCGGCCATCGCCCTGTTCCTGGTTGCATGGGCCGCACTCATTTCCCCCTGGCTGACGGGCGGACTGACGATTCCGGATGACGCAAAGGCCCACTTCCAGGCGCAGATCCAGTTCCTGGCGACGTCGATCCACACCGGCCAGTCGCCGTTCTGGACCCCGAACGTGTTCACGGGTTCGCCCCAGATCGCAGATCCCCAGTCCCTGATCTTTTCGCCCGCCATCCTGATCGCGCTGATCTCGCCGGAGCCGTCGTTCCAGATCGTCGACTTCTACGTCTTCGCGCTGTTGGCGGTCGGCGGCCTCGCCGTGATCATGTTTGCGCTGGACAAGGGCTGGCACACGGCGGGCGCGCTCGTCGCGGGGCTCGCCTTCTCCTTCGGGGCTTCGGCGGCGTGGCGGATCCAGCACATTGGGCAAGTCCAGAGCTACGCCTGCTTCGCCCTGACGCTGTGGCTCGTCGCCCGCAGCATCGACCGCTCGTCACGGGGATACGGTTTCCTTGCAGGCCTGGCCGCCGCATCGATGATCGCTAAGCCGGACCAGGTCGCCCTTCTCGGCGCTTATGTGGTTGCAGGTTACGTCCTGCACCACTGGCTGTCCGCTCCCCGGCGCGCCCAAACGCTGCGCGCCATGCTGCCTTCGCTTGCTGTCGCCGCGGCGGCTTGCCTGGTCGTCTCCCTGCTGCCGCTGGCGATGACCTTCCTGTTCGCGGAGGCGTCCAACCGCCCGACCATTCCCTTCGCGGAGGCCGTGCAGGGCTCGCTCCACCCCGCATCCCTGCTGACGGCGATGTTCTCGGACCTCTATGGTGCGTTCGATCCCGCCGTGGCCTATTGGGGACCCGCGAGCGCGGCCTGGGGCGCTGCCGAAAAAGGCCTCACCCAGAACATGGGGCAACTCTACATCGGCGCGATCCCGGTGGCGCTGGGGCTCACCTATGGCCTGGCGCGCCGGCATGTTTTCGACAGGGAGATCCGCTTCTTCACGCTGGCGACGGTGCTGCTGGTCCTCTATGCGCTTGGCCGCTACACGCCGTTCTTCGGCCTGGCGTTCAAGGTTCTTCCGGGGGTGTCGGAATTCAGGCGGCCGGCGGACGCCACCTTCCTCATCGGTGGGCTGAGCGCTTACCTGGCAGGTTATCTCGTCCACAGATGGCTGGGCGAACCCGCGCATGCTCATCCGGGGCGCTGGCTGATGGGGGCCGGGGCAGCAGGTATCGTCATGGTGGCCGCGGCGCTCGGCACAGCCGTCGCGGAGGACAAGCTGGCCGTTGCGGTTCCTCCCCTCCTGAGCGCGGTGAGTTGGATCTCCGCCGCATTCGCCCTGATGCTCCTCGTCCGTGAAACGCGCCGGCTGGCGCCGGTGCTCATGCCGATGCTCTTCACGGGGTTCATGGTGGCGGACCTGCACGCCAACAACGGCCCGAACGAGAGCACTGCGCAGCCTGTGTCGAAGTACGAGGTGCTGCTGCCCAACTGCCAGAACGAGACGGTCCGCTTCCTCAAGGACCAATTGCGCCGGCATCCTTCTCGCGATGCGCGGGCGCGGATCGAATTGACCGGCATCGGCTTCGACTGGCCGAACATCGGATTGATCCAGGGCTTCGAGAACGTGTTCGGCTACAACCCGCTTCGGCTGTCTGAATTCGACGCGGCGACGCATGCGCCGGACACCATCGCAACGCCCGACCAGCGGCTCTTCACGCCCATCTTCCCCTCTTACCACTCCGTCTTCGCCAACCTTCTCGGCTTGCGATACATCGTGACGGGCGTGCCGGTGGAGCGGATCGATCGCTCACTCGTGGCGGGCAACCTCATCTTCCTCGGCCGCACCCGGGAAGCGTACATCTACGAGAACCCGGACGCCCTGCCCCGGGTGCTCTTCGCCGACCGCGTCCGGACGGCGGATTTCGAGAAGCTGAACGCCACGGGCGTATGGCCCACAGGGTTCGATCCGACGCGGGACGTCGTGCTCGAGGAAGGCCAGAACCAACCGACCCAGACCGAGACGGCGTCCACCGACGACCATGCCGGCTCCGTGCGGATCGCCCGCTACGAGAACACCATCGTCGAGATCGAGGTTCACGCGAACAGGCCCGGCTACGTGGTCCTGAACGACGCCTGGCATTCCTGGTGGAGGGCCTCGATCGACGACGGCGAGGAGGTCGAGATCCTCCGGGCCAATGTGCTGTTCCGGGCCGTCAGGGTGCCGGCGGGCGACCACCGCATCCGGTTCGAGTTCAAGCCCGTGGAAGGCGCGGTCGCGGATTTCACGGCCATGCTGGAACCCGAAGAGCGCAACGCGGCGCCGGGCGCCTTTGGCGACGCGGAGTCGCAGCTCCTTCTGACAGCCGGCCATCTCTGATCGATGCAACCTTAAGGTGTGCAGGCGCACATCCGTCCGGCTCCGGACGAAGGATGGTTAATCGTCGCCGATCGGAAAGACCGGCCGGCTCACACGACGACAGGACGAGGCAGAGATCATGAGCGAATACGAGATCATGAAGCGTCAGGCCACCATCAGGACCTTGGTCGTCAGCATCATCGCGCTCTACGCCATGGGTTGCATGATCACCACGACCCTTTCCATCGCACTTTTGTAAAGAATAGCCCGCTTCGCAGCGCGAAGCGGGCGGTGTGTCGCCAGCGCGGAGCCTCCAGCGAATTCAGGCCCGGCGGCGAACCGGTTCAGCGTCCCGCCTTCCGCTCGTCACAGCACCCTGGGCATGACCGGGTCTCCGCGATCCCGACTGTGACCCCGACTGAGTGCGGAATGTAGCCACGAGATCGTTCAGGTTTTCGATCCGCGCGGCCAGCGCCTGCGCCGATGCCGCGCTTTGCTCGGCGAGAGCCGCGTTCTGCTGCGTCATGGAATCCATCTCGCTCACGGCGCGCGTCATCTCGTCGATCCCGGCCGCCTGTTCTGCCGACGCGCGGGAGATTTCGGAAACGGTGCTCGCGACCCGCGTGGAGGCCTCGACGATCTGGCCGAGCACGGTTCCAGCTTCACGCACGAGCTTCACGCCGGTTGAAACCTCTTCCGTGCTGGTCTGGATGAGCGCCGTGATGTCCTTTGCGGCGTCCGACGAACGCTGCGCGAGCGTCCGCACTTCCGCCGCGACGACGGCGAACCCCTTTCCGGCGTCCCCGGCCCTGGCGGCCTCGACGGATGCGTTGAGAGCCAGCAGGTTCGTCTGGAAGGCGATCTCATCGATGACGGACGTGATGTCGGAGATTTTCTGAGACGCAGTTTCGATCCGCTCCATCGCCTGCACGGCGGACCTGACGATGCCGCCTCCCGTCTCGGCGACCCCCTCCGCATCCTTGGAGAGATGTTCCGCCTGGCGCGATGCGGAGGCGCTCGACCGCACGGAATCGGCGAGGGCCTCCGTGGTCGACGTCGTCTCCTCCAGAGCGGCCGCCTGAGCTTCGGTGCGCTTGGCGAGATCCAGCGCTCCGCCGTTGATCTCCTGCGCCGCGAGCGAAACGTCCGACGCCGTCGCCTGGATCGTCGATACGGTGTCCGCCAGCCTGGCGACAGTGTCGTTGATGCCGTCCTGCAGTTCCTTCAGAAGGCCCTCATAAGGCGCTTCGACCCCCCGCGTGAGGTCGCCCGAAGCGACGGTCGCCATGACGCTGGCGAAGTCGTTCATGCTCTCGCCGATCAACTCGGAAACCTTGTTCAGGCCGCCCGCGATTTCACGGGTGAAGCCCTTCTTGTCATCCAGCGGGATGCGTTTGCTGAAGTCGCCGCGCGCAGCGGCCTCGACGACCGACGCCACATCCTGCTGGGCCTGAACCTCGGCCGTGATGTCGTGCCACAGCATGGTGTGGCCGACCTTTTGTCCATCGTTATTATAAACATAGTTCATGTTGACGTGGATGATCTTGTCGGCCACCTGAAGACGCTGGATCCGCACCTTACCGTCGTCGCTGATCAGCTTGCGATGCAGGTTGGCGTTCGCATTGTAATAGTCGGTATGTTCGCCGAACATTTTCTCTACGGAGAAATCGCGCCGGGCGAGCCGAAAGGTGGGTTCGAGCAGCATGAAGAACTTGATGAGCGATCCGCTCATGAAGGCGACCTTCTCGTCGGGGTCGGTGATCATCAGCATCGTGTCGGAGCCGTCCATGGCCGCCATGGTCAGCGACTGCTGGCCTCCCAGATGCTGGAACCGTCGCAGGGCGCGCGCCATGTCGCCGATCTCATTCGTCGCGTCGGCATACGGCACGACGCAGTCGAAGTCGCTCCTCTGGAAAGAATTCAGCACCCCCCCGAGTGCGGCGAGCGGACGCGTGATGGACTTGACGAGCATCAGGGCCACCAAAAGGGCCAGCAAGGTGCAGGAGGCCCCGGCGGAGAGCTTGACCAGGGCGCCGACCTCCATGTGATTGACGCGGGCCTTCAGGAGCCTCTCCAGTTCGGAGAACGAGCCGGACCACGCCACCTCGATCATCTTGCGCAATGCGGCGTCCGACTGGACGAGGCTGTCTTTCAGGTCAGCCGATGGCTGCTGCTTCTCCGCGCGCTCGCGCACCGCGGTCACCGCAGAGTCGAAGCTCACGAGCTTCGCGTCGATGGAGTCTGCCGAGCTACGGAGAGCCGTCGACACCGCGCCGTCGGCGTTGCCCTCGAACGACGACTTGAGATCGCCACGCAAGGCGTCCGCCGCAGCCTCGAAGCGGGCTTGAGCCCGGACCAGCGCACCGTATTCTGAATACCCGTGCTTCACCGTCGAGAGGTACGCTGTGCTGGCGTCCCGCAGGGCCACCGTCGCGTTCAACAACTCAGGAAGCTTGTTGGTGACCGCGTCCATCAGATAGTAGCTGTCGAGATCTGGATCGAGCGTCAGGTTCGAGCCATCCGCAATCTTGACGATCGCGTTCTGCCCCGCAGCGAGCGTATCGGCCGGCGAACCCGTCGCGCTCGAGAGCTTCAGAAATTCTGCGACAGGCCCGGCCGTCTTCATTGTCTCGTCGAAGCGATGGCCCGCTTCCGTGATGGCCTTCACGACATCCGGCCCGACCTGGTCGCCGGAGCTGGCGATGTGAGCCATCGCGGCCCAAACTGACCGCACATATTCCGTGCCTTCGAGTTCCCGCTCCGAGAAGCTGACGTCCCACTGGACCTGGGCCACATAAAGGTACGTCATCATCGCCAAGGGGAGCATCAGGATGCCGATGAGAACGCTGATCTTGGTGCCGAGCCTGAGATTGCTCATCGCGTGCAGGAAGCGTGTCATGAAAAATTCCTGTCTCAAAAAAGGAGTCCAGCGATGAAATCCGGCCGTCGCATCGGCAGTTCGGATCACTCAGAAATGACATGCATCAACAAACGAGGCGTTAAATTTTGACACGCGCAGGGCGTAACATGCCTGAGCTGCTGCCTGAAGTTGAGGCATAGGCTCTTGTATTTTCCGTTTTCACGACTATGTTCATGGTATGTTCTTTTTGGGAGAACGGCCATGCGCTATTTCCTGCAATCTTTCTCAATGAAAAATGGGCGGCTCGAAGAGGGCTTCGGGCAGTTCGTGGAAGCTCGTGACCAGGCCTTGCTGGCTGCCGAACGGATCGCACGCACCCGGGCGGGGGTGGTCGTCCTGGCGCAAGCCTGCGATCTGTTCGGGGAGGTCCAGGGGCCGATGAGCCCGATCGCAAGCTTTGGTCATGTCCCGGGCGTAGATGCAGCGCAGTCGCGGTTCACGAGACGGGCGGCCTGATCGTCCCGGCGACTCCGGGCGTGACCCAGCGTCGGATGTATCATGCGGTTGACGTCGCGGAGTGAAGGGCGGCGGCGCAGCGGAATAGTGCTGGGCGGTATGGCAGCACCGCCTACAAGCTGGAACCGCTTCTGAAGCTAATCTTCAGTCGCCAATTCGTATGCCGAAGAGCGATCGGCCCGCCTCGTTCGGCGCTGTCGCCTGGAACTCGTCTGGGTCGCTCGTCCTGCGGAGGACGTGTTGCGGCGACCGCGCATCGCGCGGTCAACCATGATTGCAGATCTGCCGCATCGGCCGATCGTGGGGTCTGGGCCACCGGGGCGGCCAAGACCAGAAGCTCAGACGGCTGCCTTAGCCGACGGTTCTCAACCTACCTGGAGGTTGACCGCGGACTCTTTGCCCGTACGGCGGTCAGCTTGCAGCTCGTAAGAGATCTTCTGACCTTCCTGGAGGCCGCGAAGCCCCGAGCGCTCGACGGCGCTGATATGAACGAACACGTCCTTCCCGCCGGCGTCCGGCTGAATGAACCCGTAACCCTTCTGGTCGTTGAACCACTTCACAGTACCGGTCGCCATTTCTTCCTCAGCTTAGTTCATGGTCGGATGCGCAGTGCGCCTCACTAGTTTGGCTTTATTGCCAACTTTCCGCAAGGCGCTGCGTGCAGGAAAGTCGAACGCAGAATCTGCATAGGCCCCTGCCGCCCTTGAGGATTCGGTCCTATGCTGAATTGGCCAAATCCGCGTTGTCACACGACAGTCGACAGTGACCGGAATAGCCGGGCTCAACTCATCGCCAAGCAACTATCGTGAATAGGTTCAAGCATTCAGGAACACGGCCGCGTCGCCCGTCACCGCGCCACGCTCTCAACGGGGCTCTCGATGAAAGTCGACCCGTCGTTCCTGAGTTCGGACGACTGGCCTTCTGCCATTTCAACCTCTTGCGTAGCGAGGTCCCGGACGGCCTGAACGGTCTGCTCGATGGAGTTCGTCACCACCTTCACGTCTGCGTTGCGGCGAAGACGATCGATGTCGTTCGCGTCCATTTCGCCGAGAATGCCGACCAATACGTCCGCATTCGGCAGCTTTCGGCGCAAGCGCTTCACGGCGTAACGCATGCTGCCGGGACTGCGGCGATCGAGATAGCAAATGCAGACCGCGGCGATCCCCTCGGGATCCAGCTGCACCATCCGAAGGGATGTCAGGGCCTCTGGGCCCATGCTCCGGGCGTGCAGGCCGCGCTGGGTGAGCGCATGCGCAAGCATCGCGGCGGCGGCTTCGTCGAGGGGGCTCCTGCCGCCGATGCACAGCACGGGCGCCTCGCCACGATAAGCCGGCCGAAGAAGATCGGGATCGATGACCAGGGGATCAGCCGGAGCGTCTGGCTCATCGGCCTGGGGTCTATCGTACCACGACGTACCGGCGTCGTTCCCGAGGTGATCGACCAGTTGGAGCACCGCGTCCCGCACAAGCTCCGAGCGTTCTGCATTGAGAGCCCCTCGCGCGAGATCGGCCTGGGCCAGCTTCAACCCGGATAATGCCACCTCGTCGTAGTAGACTTCCAGCGGGCGGTCGGCGAATTGCTCCTCCGCCTGGTCGGCCGCCTCCAGCGGATCGCGCGCCAGCATGCGCTGGTAGAACGCCTCGCCCGGCGACAGAGGCGGACGGTCTCCGAACATGACGTCCAGGCTCTGCAGGGCCTCGATATGACGGCCCAGCACGACGAGGCACACCGTCAGCGGCGTCGACAGCACCAACCCGACCGGTCCCCACAGCCACGTCCAGAACGAGGCTGAAAGAATGATGGCGACGGGCGAAAGTCCCGTCGTCTGCCCCTGCACCATGGGCTCGATGAGGTGACCCATGATCGGCTCGGTGACGAGGAAGAGCAGCACCGTCCAGATCACCATCGACCAGCCGGGATCGACCGCGATGGCGAGCATCACGGGGAAAGCGGCCGACAGGAACGCGCCGATATAGGGAACGAACCTGAAGATCGCGGCCAAAGCCCCCCACAGGAAGGGGCTGGGCACGCCGATGACGGCGAGCCCGACGCCGATCGTCACGCCGAAAGCGGCGTTCAGGCCGAGCTGGACGAGGTAGAGCTTGCTGAGCCGCCGCGCCGCGTCGTCGAGCGCAGCGGTCGTCCGGTGCAGATCGTCGGCGCCGGCAAGCCGGATCAGCCGGTTCCGCAGATCCTGGCGCTGGAACAGGATGAAGATCGTGAAGATGACGACGAGGCCGGTCGTCGCGATCGGGGGGAGGAGCTGGCCGAGGATGCCCAGCAACAGCTCCATCCCGCCCTGTTCGGGCTGGTGAACCTCGACCGGAATAGGGCGTCGATCGGCCGGAGCAGGCGGGGAAGTGGGCGCTGTCACGCCCGGCTGGAGGTTCGCCGGAGCGGTTCCCGATTCCGGGTTCACAGCCGCGGCGACGTTCGATTTCGGATCCTGCTTTTCACCATCGAGCTCGCGGTTGAGCCGCTTGATGACCTGGGCCGCGCGCGAAAAGACGCCGGGCCCGGACGCCACGCTCCTGAGATCGTCCATCTTCGAGAGGATGGTGGATTGATACTGCGGCAGGTTTCCAGCGAGCTGCGTGATCTGCTGCGCCATGAAGGCGGCGACGCCGAAGACCAGCCCGAACGCGAAGAACACGACGATCGTGACGGCGAGCCCCTTGCGAAGCCGCCATTGCTGGAGACGACGCACGAGCGGCGCGAGCACGAAGCTCATCAGGATGGCGAGCGCGAGCGGAACGAGGATCTCGCGCGCCGCATACAGCACTGCGGCGAGAACGGCGCCGCCTAGCCACCAGTTGCGGGGCGCTTTCTCGTTGGGGTTGGCGGCGTAGGCGGGGTCGGCGGGCATTGGAGCGTCCAGCGGAGGATCCTCGCGGTTCAGCCCGTCGAGGAGCCGCCGGGAATGCGCTTCAAACGGGGACGGGAGCGGCCAAGGCCGCTCCCGCTCGCGATGGTCTCAGCGATCCCTACGGGACGGTCGTCGAACGGCCCCGGATCACGCCGAAGATGGCCGAGATCAGGAACAGCACGATGGCCACGAAGAAGATGATCTTCGCGATGCCCACGGCGGTGCCGGCGACGCCACCGAAACCGAGAACGGCGGCGATCAGTGCGATGACGAGGAAGGTGATGGCCCAGCTGATCATGGAAGTCTCCATTGCTTTCCCCGCTACAACGGCAGCGACCGTGCTGGAGTTCCCTGCGTCCGCAGACGGACATCAGTGTCCGGTGAGGCGCTCCTCGAGCGAAGCCCACTGCGCCGGCGCGGGAATGCCGAAGCGGAGCCGGTCCGGCCGGTCGCGGAAGCCGCGCGTGAGCACGCCGAGTTCGGCTAGCCGGCGGAAGACCGCATGGGCTTCGGGGTGGGACGCCAGCACGAAGAGGGGTGTCCCGCCGATGCAGGTCAGGCCGGTGCGTTCCAGCAGGTCCTCGAGCCGCTCACGGTCGACCATGAGCCTGCGCCCGGTTTCCGCCAGCCAGGCTGCGTCCCTCAAGGCGCGGCGTCCAAGCGTGATGGCTGGTCCGGCCACAGCCCATGGGCCCAGGGCCGCGCGCAATCGAGCCGCGATGCCTGTTTCGGCGATGGCGAAGCCCAGCCGCACGCCGGCCAGACCGTAAGTCTTGCCGAAGGAACGGAGCACGATGAGGCCCGGCGCGCGCCCGACGTCCGCCGCTACGCTGGCCCCGTCCGGCATGAGATCCATGAACGCCTCGTCGACGACGAGCACGCCGCCCTGGCGGGATCGCCCCTCCGCCAGCAGCAGGAGTTCGTCCCGGGTGCAGATCGCGCCGTCGGGATTATTCGGGTTCACCACCACGGCCGCTCCGGCGCCTGTCAACTCGCGGAGGGTCGCGACGTGCCGCACCGTCGCGCCGCCAGCCGCCCAGCAGCGTGCGTGCTCGGCATAGGTGAAGCCCAGGACGGTCGCGTCCGCCGCCGGGAAAAGTCGCGGCAGCCATTGCAGGAGCGCCTGCGTGCCCGGGGCGGCGACGACACAATCGGCCGAGGGCGCGCCGTAGCGGGCGGCGGCGGCCGCCAGGAGATCCTCCTGCTCTTGAGCCGAGGGAAGTCGCGTCCAGTCTTCCTGCGGAAGCTCGGCCACGGGGTAGCTGACCGGGTTGATCCCCGTGGATAGGTCGATCCATGGCTCCGGAGCATCGGGGAACATGGCGCGGGCAGCGCCGAGATCGCCGCCGTGGTAGAAGAGTGGGCCGCCGGCGATATCCCAGCCCGCGCGGCTGCCCGCCTCGATCCCGCTCCCCGCTTCGGATTTCGACTTGAACACCGGTTTCGCCGCCACGCTGTCACTCACTTTCGCCGCGCTGCTTCTGGAAGCGGCGGTCGGCTATCCGCAGCCTGTGTACCTTGTCATCGGTCATCCCGTCACCTGGATGGGACGGCTGATCGGGATCCTGGACTTCCTCCTCAACCGCGAGTTCCTTCCCCCCGCGCTGCGCCGCATAGCCGGCGTTCTGGCCCTGCTTCTGCTGCTGCTCGTGACGGGAGGGCTGGCGTCGCTCGCCGACAGCATCCTGTCCGGCAGCATCGCCGGGCTGCCGGCGCTCGTGGTCATCGCGTCCACTCTCCTCGCCCAGCAGAGCCTCGACACGCACGTCCGAGCGGTCGAGCGGGCGCTGGACGAATTCGGGCTGGAAGCCGGACGCAAGGCCGTGTCCATGATCGTCGGGCGGAATACGGAGGTTCTCGACGAGGCGGGCGTGTCCCGCGCGGCGATCGAGAGCCTCGCCGAAAACTTCGCCGACGGGGTGGTGGCCCCCGCTTTCTGGATGGCGTGCGGCGGCCTCACGGGAGCGGCGCTCTACAAGGCCGTGAACACCGCCGACAGCATGATCGGGCATCGCACGCCGAAGCACCTGATGTTCGGCTGGGCGTCGGCCCGGCTCGACGATCTCGTCAACCTGCCCGCTTCCCGTCTCGCCGCGCTCTGGCTCGTTCTTGCCGCATGTCTCGTGCAGGAGTGCTCGCCGCGCGCGGCCTGGAAAGCAGTGTGGAGGGACGCGACGAAGCATCGCTCGCCCAACGCCGGCTGGCCGGAGGCCGCGATGGCGGGCGCGCTCGGCCTCTCGCTCGCCGGCCCGCGCCAATATGGCGCCGAATGGGTCGAGGACGCGCTGATGGGCGACGGACGGCGGGAGGCCACGTCCGAGGACATCCGCCGCGCGCTGCTGTTGTACCGTGTCGCCTGCGTGATCCAGCTGGTGTCGATCGCCGCGCTCGCGCTCCTGCTCAGCGTGACAAGATGAGCAGCCGCTCGATGTCGATGTGCCGGGCCAGGTGTTCCGCCAGGGCGTCGAGCGTGCTCTCGACGCTCTGCTCATAACGCAGGTCGGAGGCCGTCCCGCCGATCCAGGCGAGCCAAGCCGCGCGCTGCGCATCATTTGCGAACAGCCCGTGCACATAGACGCCGCGGACCAGCCCGTCCGGCGACGACGCGCCCTCCAGCCGTCCATCCGCAAAACGCAGCACGGGGCGGGACCGGTCCGGCCCCTGCGTCGCGCCGATGTGCATCTCGTAGCCGGCGAACGGCGCGCCGCCCTCCAGCATCTCGCCGTAGACGCTCTCCAGCGTCTTATCGGTGGTGAGCTCGGTCTCGACGTCGAGGTGGCCCAGCCCCTCGCGCGCGCCAGCCTCGCCTTCCATTCCTGCGGGATCCCGGATCGTGCGGCCCAGCATCTGGTAGCCGCCGCACAGGCCGAGCACGCGGCCGCCCCGGCGCAGATGCGCCTTCAGGTCGATGTCCCACCCCTCCGCGCGGAACGCGTCGAGGTCGGCGATCGTGGCCTTGGACCCTGGCAGGATCACCAAAGCCGCCTCGGCCGGCAACGGCTCGCCACGCTTCACGAACACCACGCGCAGCGAGGGCTCGGCTCGCAGGGGGTCGAGATCGTCGAAGTTGGAGATGTGCGGCAGCTGTGGCACTGCGACGGTGATCGCCCCGTCCCCCGCCGCGAGCCGCTTGCCCAGCACGACGGCGTCCTCGGCCGGCAGCTTGCCGGCGTCGCGGAACCACGGCACGAGCCCCAGCCCCGGCCAGCCCGTATGCCGCTCGACGAGGCGCATGCCTTCCTCGAACAGCGTGGGATCGCCGCGGAACTTGTTGACGATGAAGCCCGCCACCATGGCGGCGTCCTCCGCCGCCAGCACGGCCTGCGTGCCGACAATCTGCGCAATGACCCCGCCGCGATCAATGTCGCCGATGAGGATCACGGGCACGTCGGCCGCGCGGGCGAAGCCCATATTGGCGATGTCGTTGGCGCGCAGGTTCACTTCCGCCGCGCTGCCCGCGCCCTCGACGAGCACGATGTCGCTCTCCGCCTTCACCCGGGCGAAGCTGTCGAGCACGGCCTCCATCAGCCGCGGCTTCCAGGCCTGGTACTCCCGCGCCTTGGCAGAACCGACCACCCTGCCCTGCACCACGATCTGCGAGCCGATCTCGCTCTGCGGCTTCAGGAGCACCGGATTCATGTGCACCGACAGCGGCGCGAGGCACGCCCGCGCCTGCAACGCCTGCGCCCGCCCGATCTCGCCGCCATCGGCGGTGACCGCCGCGTTGTTGGACATGTTCTGCGGCTTGAACGGCCGCACCGTCAGCCCCCGCCGGGTCAGCGCCCGGCACAGCCCCGCGACAAGCATCGACTTGCCAACGTCGGAGCCGGTGCCCTGGAACATGAGGGTCTTGGCCATGGCAGCTCCCGCCTCAACTCAGCGATCGAGAGAACGGCGCTCCCAAGACCCTCGTGCTGAGGAGCGATGCGCAGCATCGCGTCTCGAAGCACCGCCTATGGTGAGGAGCGCCACGGGCGCGCCAGATCATTGGCCGTCCTTCGAGACGGGCGCTGCGCGCCCTCCTCAGGATGAGGGCCATGGAGGCGGCCAGGCGTTGCCTTGCCGGGATAGTTGCGGAGCAACCCACGGTCCTCATGCTGAGGAGGCCCGGACCCGGTCCGGGCCGTCTCGAAGCACGGCCTGTGGCGGGGAGCGTCCAGCAGCGCCAAACCGTTGGCCGTCCTTCGAGACGGGCGCTGCGCGCCCTCCTCAGGATGAGGGGCATTGGGGCGGCCAAGCGTTGTCCAGCGGCGCGGCGCATGGTCAGAACTCGATGCCCTGCTGGGCCTTTACGCCCGCTGCGAAGTGGTGCTTCACCAGCGTCATCTCGGTCACGAGGTCCGCCGCCTCGATCAGCTCCGGCTTGGCGTTGCGGCCCGTGACCACCACGTGCAGGTCCGGCCGGCGCGCCTTCAGCGCCGAAACCACGTCCAGCAGCGGCAGGTAGTCGTAGCGCAGGGCGATGTTGAGCTCGTCCAGCACGACCAGCTTGATGGAGGCATCGGCCATCAGCTCCTGCGCCTTCGCCCAGGCCGCGGTCGCGGCAGCGACGTCGCGGGTGCGGTCCTGCGTCTCCCAGGTGAAGCCCTCGCCCATGCTGTACCAGCGCACGAGGTCCGGGAAACGCTCGATGGCGTGGCGCTCGCCGGTGTCCCATGCGCCCTTGATGAACTGCACGATGCCGACCGGCCAGCCGTGGCCGAGAGCGCGCATCACCAGCCCGAAGGCGGCGGTGGACTTGCCCTTGCCGGGCCCCGTGTTGACGATCAGCAGGCCCTTCTGCGTGATCGTCTTGGAGGCGACCTCCGCGTCCTGCACGGCCTTGCGCTTGGCCATCTTCTCGCGGTGGCGGCGCTCGGCTTCGGTCTCGGGTGCGTCGGTCATGCGGTTCTCACTTCACTTCCTCATTTCACGATCATGGGCAGGCCGGCGACGATGAAGAGCACGCGGTCGGCCTTCGCCGCAAGCGCCTGGTGCAGCGCGCCGGCCTCGTCGCGGAAGCGCCGCGCCAGCGCATTGTCCGGCACGATGCCGAGCCCGACCTCGTTGGAGACGAGCACCACCGGAGCTGCGCTCCCTTCCAAAGCCGCCAGCAACTCGGCCCGGCAGGCGGAGATATCCCTCTCGGCGAGCATGATGTTGGTGAGCCAGAGCGTCAGGCAATCCACGAGGATGGGCGCGGTCTCCCGGCCCAGCTCGCGCAAGGTCGCCGCGAGGTCGAGCGGTGCGTCCACCGTGACCCAGCCCTCGCGTCGACGCTCCCTGTGCAGCGCGATCCGCTCGCGCATCTCGTCGTCCCACGCCTGCGCGGTCGCGACGTAGCGCCACGGCGCGGGACCGGCCGTGACCAGCCCTTCGGCGTGGCGGCTCTTGCCGGAGCGTGCGCCCCCCAGCACCAGCGTGAGTTTCGGCAGCATGGTCCGCCCCGTCGCGGAGGATCGGCCTCCGCATTTCCAGTCCCGCGGAGGCCTTGGCTCCGTGATCCCTCTCCCCGCGGAGGCAAGCCTCCGCGTTCCCTCTCATTGACTCGCCGGAAGCGGCGCGTCTATCACTGAACCGTCAATGGTCCCTCGATCAGAGGGTGAAAAGGGAATGCGGTGGGCCGGGAGACCGGCGATTCCGCAGCTGCCCCCGCAACTGTGAGCGGGTAGCTCCTCGCCAGCACGCCACTGGAGACCGGTTCGCCGGTTCCGGGAAGGCGGCGAGAAGCGCCGATCCGCAAGTCAGGAGACCTGCCATGGCGAAACTGCATGGTCCCGGGCGGGGTGCCCCGGGGCTGCCCGTCCGTTCCGCCGCGAGGCGGTGATCCCGGCGGGCGCACGGCGCATGCGCGCCGGGCTGCACGCACCCCGTCAACGAGGGTTCCTCGGGGAAGACGGGCAGGCATGACGACGACCATCCACATCTGCACCACATGCAAGGCCGCGGACGATCCGTCCGAGGAACGCGCCGGCGCGCGTCTCTACCGCAACGTGGTGGACCTCGCCGCCGCGCAGGGCGCGGACGTCGCGATCGTGCCGGTGGAGTGCCTCAGCGTCTGCAAGCGCCCGGTCACCTTCGGCTTCGCAGCCCCGGGCAAGTGGACCTATGTCTACGCCGACGCTCCGCCCGAAACCGCCGCCGAGACCATCCTGCTCGGCGCTTCCCTCTATGGCGACACGCCGGACGGCCTGATCCCCTGGCGGCAGCGGCCGGACGCGCTCAAGAAGGGCGTCGTCTCCCGCGTACCGCCGCTCGCGTCCCCCATCTCTCCCACGGCAGAGGCCGCAGAATGAGCACCGCCCCCTCCGACGCCTCGCTGCGCAAGGTCCCCGTCACCATCGTCACCGGCTTTCTCGGCGCGGGAAAGACGACGCTGATCCGCCACGTGCTGGAGCAGTCCGCCGGGCGCAACCTCGCCCTCATCATCAACGAGTTCGGCGACGAGGGCGTGGACGGCGAGATCCTGCGCTCCTGCGGCATCGAGAGCTGCAGCGAGGAGAACATCGTCGAGCTCGCCAATGGCTGCCTGTGCTGCACCGTGGCGGACGATTTCATCCCCGCCATCGAGGCGCTGCTGGCGCATGAGAAGCGGCCCGAGCACATCATCGTCGAGACGTCCGGCCTCGCCCTGCCGAAGCCGCTGGTGAAGGCGTTCGACTGGCCGCCCATCCGCGCCAAGCTCACCGTGGACGGCGTCATCGCCGTGGTGGATGGCCCCGCCGTCGCCGCCGGCCGCTTCGCCGACGATCCCGACGCCGTCCTCGCCCAGCGCGAGGAGGACCAGGCCGTCGACCACGACAACCCGCTGGAGGAGGTTTACGAGGACCAGCTCCTCTGCGCCGACCTCGTCGTGCTCAACAAGACCGATCTGCTCGACAGCGGCGACCTCGGCCGCGTGCTCGCCGAGATCGGCGCGGCGACGCCGCGGGCGGTGAAGGTGGTGCAGGCGTCCGAAGGCCGGATCGACGCCGCCGTGCTGCTCGGCATCGCCGCCGCCGCCGAAGACGACCTCGCCAACCGCCCCTCCCACCACGATGCGGAAGAGGGCCACGACCACGACGACTTCGACAGCTTCGTGCTCGACCTGCCCGCCGCGACTGACCCCGCCAACCTCGTCCGCCGCCTCGCCGAGGTGGCCGAGGCGCACGACGTGCTGCGCATGAAGGGCTTCGTCGAAGTGGCGGGCAAGCCGATGCGGCTTCTCGTGCAGGGCGTCGGCGGGCGCTTCCGCCACCAGTTCGACCGCGCCTGGAAGCCCGGTGAGCCGCGCCGCAGCCGGCTCGTCGTGATCGGCCAGAAGGGCATCGACCGCGCAGCCATCGAGGCGGCGCTGGCGGCGGTCCCGGCCTGAGCACGCCATGCACCTGCTCCGCACCCAGACGCGATCCCTGGACGAGGCGGCCGCCGCGGTCGACCTCGCCCAGAGCGCGGCGGAGACGGTGTTCCTCTCCTTCACCGACAGCGACCTCGGCCTGATCGCCGACGCGTGGGAGCGCGGCGCGGACGGGCTTCCCAGCCTGCGCCTCGCCAACATCGCACAGCTCAAGCACCCTTATTCCGTCGACCTCTTCGTGGAGAGGCTCGCCCGCTCCGCGCGGTTCGTGCTGGTGCGCCTGCTGGGCGGGATGGACTACTGGCGCTACGGCGTCGAGGAGCTGGCCGCCGCCGCGCGTGCCCATGGCTTCCAGCTCGCCATCGTGCCCGGCGACTACCGGGAGGATCCACGGCTCGACGAGGCCTCCACCCTCCCGGTCGAGGACCTGCGCCGGCTGTGGCGATGGTTCGACCAGGGCGGCCCCGCCAACGCCAGCGCCTGCATGGGCTGGATCGCGGCCCAGTTGGGACGCGACGAGGCATGGCGCGAGCCTGAGCCGGTGCCGGCCATGGCGGTGTTCGCGGACGCCCGCCGCGAGGCGGCCGAGGGCGCGCCCCGCGCGCTCGTCGTGTTCTACCGCTCGGTGCTGATGGCCGCCGATACCGCCCCCATCACTGCGCTCGCCGACGCCATGGCGGCGCGCGGGCATGCCGTGGACGCCGTCGCCGTCAGCACCTTGAAGGACCCCGCCGCCGCGGAGGCGCTGGCCGCGCTGCTCGCCGACTGGCGGCCGGACGTGATCCTCAACACCACGGCCTTTTCCGGCCGCGCCGGAGACGGACCCGGCGTGCTCGACGCCGCCGACTGCCCGGTGCTGCAGGTGATGCTCGCCGGCTCCACCGAGGACGCCTGGCGCGGCTCCGACCGCGGCCTCGCCGCCGCCGACCTTGCCATGAACGTCGTGCTGCCGGAGACCGACGGCCGGCTCGTCACCCGCGCGGTGTCCTTCAAGGCCGAGCGGCCCCGCAGCGAGGCGCTGGAATATTCCCGGCTGGCGCACCGGCCGGTCCCCTCACGCATCGCCTACGTCGCCGATTTGGCCGCCGCGTGGACGCGGCTGCGGCGCAGGCCCCGGTCGGAACGGCGGATCGCCTGCGTGCTGTCCAACTATCCCGACAAGGCGGGCCGGGCGGGGTACGCGGTGGGGCTGGATACCGGGGCGAGCGTGGATGCCGTGCTCGGCGTCCTGCACGAGGCTGGATATGCGGTGCCGGCTCATGTCGATCCGCAGAGCCTGATGCATGCGTTGACGAGAGCGGCTGGCGTGGGTGCGACCCCCACCCCTTACCCCTCCCCACAAGGGGGAGGGGGGGCGGAGAGGCCGGCGCCACATCAAGAACCGCAGCACTATTCGACGCTGGCCGCGACGCCAGCCGCCCCCCTCCCCCTTGTGGGGAGGGGTGAGGGGTGGGGGTCGCGCAGCCTGAAAGCGGAGGCGATTTCGATCCCGCTCGCCACCTACGAATCCTGGTTCGCCGCTCTCCCGCCAACCTTCCAGGGTTCCGTCACCCGCCACTGGGGCGCGCCCGCCGACGACCCCGCCGTCATCGACGACGCCTTCCACATCCCGATCGCCCGCCTCGGCGCGCTCATCGTCGCCCTCCAGCCGGATCGCGGGCGCTCGGCCAAGGCCGACTACCACGACACCAACCTCCCCCCGCGCCACGCCTACATCGCGTTCTACGCCTGGCTCCGCCATGCCGAGCGCGTCGATGCCCTCATCCATCTCGGCACGCACGGCACGCTGGAGTGGCTGCCCGGCAAGGCCGTGGCGCTGGATGAAAGCTGCGCGCCGGAGGCCGTGCTCGGTCCCGTGCCGGTGCTCTATCCCTTCATCGTCAACAACCCTGGCGAGGCCGCGCAGGCCAAGCGCCGGCTCACGGCCGTGACTCTCGGCCACCTCACGCCGCCGCTGACGGAAGCCGGCGCGCATGGCGAGGCGGCGGAGCTGGAGGCGTTGTTCGACGAATACGCCGACGCCGAGGCGCTCGATCCCCGCCGCGCCCGCCGCATCGCCGAGGCGATCCTCGACCGGGCGCGCAACTCCGGCCTGATCGCCGAGGCGGGCATTGCAGGCGAGAACCCGCAGGCGGTGCTGCAGGCGCTCGACGCTTGGCTCTGCGACCTCAAGGAGATGCGCATCGGCGACGGGCTGCACGTGTTCGGCCGGCCGGCGGACGAGGCTCGCCGCGCGACCACCGTCGCCGCTCTCGCGGATGCGTCGGGGCTCGACGCAGCGGACGTCGCTGCGCGGCTCGACGCCTGCGCCGCCGCCGAGCGCGAGGCGCTGCTCGCCGGGCTGGACGGCCGCTTCATCGAGCCCGGCCCCGCCGGCGCGCCCTCGCGCGGGCGGCTCGACGTGCTGCCGACCGGGCGGAACCTCGTCAGCGTCGATCCCCGCTCCATCCCCACCCGCACGGCGTGGGAGATCGGCCGCCGGACCGCCGAGGAAGTCATCGGCCGCTATGCGCAGGACCACGGCGACTGGCCCAGGAGCATCGTCATCGACCTCTGGGGCAGCGCCACCATGCGCACCGGCGGCGACGATCTCGCCCAGGCCATGGCGCTGCTCGGCGTGCGGCCGGTGTGGGACGGCGGCTCCTCCCGTGTTTCCGGCTACGAAATCCTGCCGCCGGCGAGCTTCGGCCGGCCGCGCGTGGACGTGACGCTGCGCATCTCCGGCCTGTTCCGCGACGTCTTCCCCACCCAGATCGCGCTCTTCGACGAAGCCGTCCGCACCGTCGCGGCGCTCGACGAGGACGACCACGACAACCCCCTTGCCGCCGCGGCGCGGGCCGGCTCGACGGCGCGCGTGTTCGGCAGCGCGCCGGGAGCCTACGGCATCGGCATCGGCCGCACGCTGCAATCCGGCGAGTGGGAGACGCGCGAGGAGCTCGGCGAGGCCTACCTCGCGGCCGGCGCGTTCGCCTATGGCGCGCAGGACGAGGGCCGCGCGGACGCCGAGGGCTTCCGCGCGCGGGTCGCTGCTGCCGACGCGTTCGTCCATGTGCAGGACATGGCCGAGCAGGACGTCTTGGACAGCGACGCCTTCGCCGAGCACGAGGGCGGCTTCGCAGCGGCAGCGGCGGCGCTGGGCTCCAGCCCCACGCTCTACCATCCCGACACCAGCAAGGCCGGCGTCACCAAGGTGCGCACGCTGCCGGAGGAAATCGCCCGCGTGCTGCGCGGCCGGGCCACGAACCCGCGCTGGATCGCCGGGCAGATGCGCCACGGCCACCGCGGCGCGGCGGAGATCGCCGAGACGGTGGACAACCTCTTCGCCATGGCCGCCACCACGGGCGCGGTTCCGAGCCGCCACTTCGACCTGTTGTTCGACGCTACGTGCGGCGACGACGACGTGCGCGCCTTTCTGCTCGACGCCAACCCCGAGGCGGCCGGCGGCATCGCCCGGCGCTTCGAGGAGGCCGCAAGGCGCGGGCTGTGGACGACGCGACGCAACTCTTCGGCGGCCCTGCTGCAGGACATGCTGGAGGGCGCGCGATGAGCGCAGCTGCCTCCCTCGTGAAAGGCTGGTGCCCCGGCGCGCTCCGCCCGATGCAGACTGGCGACGGCCTGCTGGTACGGCTGCGGATCACAGGTGGCATCATCCCGGCGCGGCTGGCGCGCGACCTCACCGACGCGGCCCGCCGGTTCGGCAACGGGCTGTTCGATCTCTCCGCCCGGTCCAACCTGCAGATGCGCGGCCTGACAGAGGGGTCGCTGCCCGCGCTCACGGACCGCCTCCGGGCCCTCGGACTGCTTGACGACGATCCCGCGGCCGAGTCCGTGCGCAACGTCCTCGCCAGCCCGCTCGCGGGGCGCGACCCGACGGCGTTGCTCGACATCAGGCCAGTCATCCATGCGCTGGAGCGCGGGCTGGTAGAGGATGCCGCGCTGCATGCCTTGCCGGGGAAGTTCGGGTTCCTGGTGGATGACGCTGGCTTGCCGAGCCTCGCCGGCGTTTCTGCCGACGTCCGGTTCGAGGCCTTCCGGACCAGCGATGGAGTGGCCTTCGCCGTGCAGGCCGGCGGCGACGCGCGGTCCGCTCGCCCCGTCACCACCTGCCGTCCCGAGGAGGTGACGGACGTCGCGCGTGCGCTCGCCCTGGCTTTCCTCGCCTACCGGAACAATGGGCCGAGCCCGGCCCGCCGCATGGCCGCGCTGGCCGACCGGCTGGGTGCACAGGCGCTCGCAGCCGCGGCCGGCCTGACCTGGCGCGACCCCTTCAGGCAATCGGACCGGCCCTTGCCGGTCACGCCGCTGGGCTCGTGGACGTCCGGCAAGCTGCCGGTCTTCGGGGTGGGCGCGCCGTTCGGCCGCTGGCGCGCGGAGGATCTGGCCGATCTCGCCGACATCGCGGAGCGCGACGGTCTCGGCGAACTGCGCCTTACGCCGTTCCGCGCCATCCTGCTGCCCGGCGTCTCGCCGGACGTTGCAGCGAGGCTCACCCGCGAACTCGCGGACGGCTTCATCGTCTCCGCCGACGACCCCCGCCTCGCCGTCGCCGCCTGCCCGGGCGCGCCGGCTTGCGCCAACGGGACCACGCCGACGCATGAGGACGCCCTTGCGCTCGCGGAGGTCGCACGCGGGCTGTCGCCGTCGGGCGTGACCGTGCACGTTTCCGGCTGCGCGAAAGGCTGCGCGCGGCAGGAGAAGACGGCCGTGACGCTCGTGGGACGCGACGGACGCTACGACCTCGTGCTATCCGGCACCGCCGCGGACGCTCCTACCCGCACCGGGCTCGGCAGGGCCGAGATGCAGGCGGTTCTTCGGGGTCTCGCGAACGACAGACAAGGCATTCCAGCGTGACGCAGCGACCCATCACCGACCGCAGCAACTACATCCGGGACGGGGCGGAGATCTACCGCAACTCCTTCGCCATCATCCGGCGCGAGGCGGACCTCGCCCGCTTCACGCCGGAGGAGGAGATCGTCGCGGTGCGCATCATCCACGCCTGCGGCATGGTGGAGGCCGCGGCCGACATCGCCTTCGCGCCCGGCGCGTGCGTGGCCGCGCGCGACGCGCTGCGGGCCGGCGCGCCGGTGCTGTGCGACGCCAAGATGGTGGCGAACGGCGTCACCCGCGCCCGCCTTCCCGCCGGCAACGACGTGATCTGCACGCTCGACGATCCCCGCGTGCCCGCTCTTGCGGCGGAGATGAACAACACCCGCACCGCCGCCGCGATGGCGCTGTGGGGCGAGCGGCTGAAGGGAGCGGTGGTCGCCATCGGCAACGCGCCGACAGCGTTGTTCCGGCTGCTGGAGATGATCGACGCCGGCGCGCCGCGCCCGGCCGCCGTCGTCGGCATGCCCGTGGGCTTCGTCGGCGCGGCGGAATCCAAGGAGGCGCTGATCGCCGACGGGCGCTTGCCCTGGCTGGTGGTGCGCGGCCGCAAGGGCGGCAGCGCCATGGCCGCGGCGGCCGTCAACGCGCTGGCGAGCGACCGCGAATGACAGTGCTCACCACGCCCGCGCCCGGCGCAACCATCGCCGTCACCACCGGCTGCCTGCACGGCGTCGGCCTCGGCCCGGGCGATCCCGAACTGCTGACCGTGAAGGCCGTGAAGACCATCGAGGCCGCGCCGGTGATCGCCTACTTCGCCAAGGCGGGGCGGCGGGGCAACGCCCGCACCATCGTGGATCCTTGGCTGAAGGGCGGCCAGACCGAGCTGCCGCTGCTCTACCCCGTCACGGTGGAGATCCACTTCGCCGATCCCGCCTATGTCTCGAAGGTCGGCGGCTTCTACGACGAGGCGGCCGAGCAGGTCGCCACGCACCTTTCCGCCGGCCGCGACGTCGCGCTGCTGTGCGAAGGCGACCCGCTGTTCTACGGCTCCTTCATGCACCTCTATGTCCGGCTGAGGGAGCGTTTCCGGGTGGCGATCTGCCCCGGCGTGACTGGGATGTCCGGCTGCTGGACCGCCGCGGGCACGCCCATCACCTGGGGCGACGACGTGCTCACGGTTTTACCCGGCACCTTGCCCCGGGCCGTGCTCGCCGAGCGCCTCGCCGGCACGGACGCCGCGGTGTTCATGAAGCTCGGCCAGAACTTCCCCAAGGTCCGCGCGGTCATCGCCGAAGCCGGCCTGCTCGACCGCGCCGTGTATGTCGAGCGCGGCACCATGCCGAACCAGAAGGTCATTCCCCTCGCGGAAAAGATCGACGACGAGGCCCCGTACTTCTCCATCGTCATCGTGCCCGGCCGGGGGCGGCGGCCGTGACACACCGGACGCCGCGCGGACGGCTCGTCGTCGTGGGCCTCGGTCCCGGCAAGGACGACTGGCTTACGCCCGAGGCGAGCCGGGCGTTGGCGCAGGCAACGGACATCGTGGGCTACGGGCCCTATGTCGCCCGGGTGCCGGAGCGGCCGGGCCTCGTCCGGCACGCCAGCGACAACCGCGTGGAGCTGGACCGCGCGCGCGACGCGCTCGCCCTCGCCATGGCCGGCCGCACGGTCGCGGTGGTTTCCGGCGGCGACCCCGGCGTCTTCGCCATGGCCGCCGCCGTGTTCGAGGCGATCGAGGCGGGAGACCCGGCCTGGCGGTCACTGGACGTCGCCGTGCTGCCGGGCATCTCAGCCATGCAGGCCGCCGCCGCCCGGCTGGGCGCGCCGCTGGGCCACGATTTCTGCGCCATCTCGCTCTCGGACAACCTCAAGCCCTGGCCCGTCATCGCCCGGCGGCTCACGGCCGCGGCGGAGGGCGACTTCGTGATCGCGCTCTACAATCCCGCGTCGAAGGCGAGGCCCGGCCAGATCCACGAGGCCTTCGGTCTGCTGCGGACGCTGAAAGGCGGCGACACCGTCGTCGCTTTCGCCCGCGCCGTAGGGCGTCCCGACGAACGCATCCTGCTCACGACGCTGGCAGATGCCGACCCCGCGACGGCAGACATGAGCACGCTCGTGCTGATCGGCTCCAGCGAGACGCGGCTGCTATCCCGTCCGGGCGCGGAACCGTGGGTCTACACGCCGCGGCATTATGGGGCGGGCCGATGAGCCGAGATCCACGCCAGCGCGGCGTCGACGTCGTGCGCCTCCTCGCCCTCGGTCTTCTTCGGCCGCTCGATGAGGATCACGGGCAGGCCGAGTTGCCGCGCCGCGGCGAGCTTGGCGGAGGTGGCCTGTCCGCCGCTGTTCTTGGTGACCACCACGTCGACGCTCTCGGACTTCATCAAAGCCATTTCGTCGCCCAGCGCGAAGGGGCCACGCTCCAGGATGATCCGATGATTCGGCAGGAACTCCTCGGCGCCCTCCGGCGGATCGATGGTGCGGATGACATAGAGGTGCTGGGGGGCGGTCGCGAAAGCCGGCAGGGTCAGCCGGCCAACCGTGAGGAACACCGTCAGCGGCTCCTCGCCGAGGGCGGCCGCCGCATCGGCGGGCTGGTCGACTTGCGTCCAGCGGTCTCCCTCGACGGGCGTCCAGGCCGGCCGCGTCAGCACGAGCAGGGGCACGCCGGCCTCGCCGCAGGCAGCGGCGGCGTTGCGCGAGATCTGCTCTGCGAAAGGATGCGTGGCGTCGACGACAGCGTCTATCTGGTGTTCGGCCAGGTATTGAACCAGTCCAGGCACGCCGCCGAAACCGCCGATACGGTAGGGGATCGGCGGCCGGGCAGGGCTCTGGGTGCGTCCGGCGAGGGACATCATCGAGTCGATGTCGGGGTGGTCGACCAAGGCTCGGGCCAGCGCGGACGCTTCGGTTGTGCCGCCCAGCATGAGCACGCGCATGACGCCGCCTTCCATTCGCCAGGAGCCCGCTCGTGAGCCACGCTCCCCACCCCCGGCATACCTCCCCTGAGCCCCGCTGGCTGTCCATCGTTGGCATCGGGGAAGACGGCCTATCCGGATTGAGCCCTGCCGGGTTGCATCTCGTCAAGTCCGCGCAGGTTCTGGTGGGCGGGGCGCGGCATCTTGCCCTCGTGCCGGACACCGCCGCGGAGCGGCTGCCCTGGCCATCGCCCCTGACCGATGGCGTCGAACAGGTGCTGGCGCACCAGGGCCGCCGCGTCTGCGTCCTCGCCTCTGGAGATCCCTTTTTCTTTGGCGTGGGCGTCACGCTGATGCGGCACGTCAAACCGGAAGAAGTCCTGTGCGTGCCCGCCCCGTCCGCCTTCAGCCTCGCGGCGTCGCGCCTCTGCTGGGACCTGCAGGGCTGCACGACACTTTCACTCCACGGCCGGCCGCTATCCCGGATCATCCCGCACCTCCAGCCCGGGGCGCGGATCCTCGCGCTGTCCTGGGATGGCGAGACCCCCGGCCGGGTGGCCTCGCTCCTGCGCGAGCGCGGCATGAGCCAGTCACGCATCACCGTGTGCGAGGCGCTTGGCGGTCCCAGGGAGCGGCTCGTCGGCGCGACCGCGTCCACCTTGCAGCCGGGACCCTTCGATCCCCTGAACACGCTGGCGATCGAAGTCGTCGCCGGGCCGGGAGCGCGGGTCTTGCCGCTGGCGCCGGGGCTGCCTGACGCGCTGTTCGAGAATGACGGGCAGATCACCAAGCGTGAAATCCGCGCCATGACGCTCGCGGCGCTGGCGCCCCTGCAGGGCCAACGCCTGTGGGACATTGGCGCAGGGTCGGGATCGGTGGGCATCGAATGGATGCTGCGCCATCCCGCCAACCGCGCCATCGCCATCGAGCCCCGCCCCGACCGCGCCGCCCGCATCGCCCGCAACGCGCTGTCCCTCGGCGTACCGGATCTCGCCATCGTCGAGGGCTCCGCCCCCGCAGCGCTGCCGGACCTCGCCCGTCCCGACGCCGTGTTCGTGGGCGGCGGCGGCACCGACCCCGCGGTCCTCGACGCCGCATGGGCCGCCTTGCCCGAAGGCGGTCGCCTGGTGGTGAACGCCGTGACATTGGAGACCCAGGGCGACCTGATGCGTCGCTACCAGAGCTTGGGCGGCGATCTCATGAGCGTGCAGGTGGCGCGCGCGGACCCCGTCGGGCCGTTTCACGGCTGGCGGCCTGCGATGCCGGTCGTGCAATGGAGCGTCGTGAAGCCATGGGCGGATGCCCGTGAAATCGGAGGAGACGCCCGATGAGCCTCCCCATGCTCGCCATCGGCGTCGGCTGCCGCTCCGGTTGTCCGGCGGAAGCCATCGCCGAACTTGTGGAGCGGGCGCTCTCCGCGACGGACGAGAGCGGCGCGCAGGCGCTGTTCACCAGCGTTGACAAGCAGAGCGAGCGGGGCATCGCCGCCGCCGCCCTGCGCCTTGCGCTGCCCCTGGTCTACCTGCCTCGCGCCGCGCTGGAGGCCGCCGCCCCCGGCGCGCAAACCCATTCGGAGCGCGTCGTCGCCTTGTTCGGAGTGCCCTCGGTGGCCGAGACGGCGGCCCTGGCGGGGGCCGGACCCGGCGCGACGCTGATCGTACCGCGCATGGCGGCGGGCGGCGCGACCTGCGCCATCGCCAAGCTCAATCCCCGGCAGCCGCCTTCTCCGCACGGAGGCCGCCCATGACCGTGCATTTCATCGGCGCCGGCCCCGGCGCAGCCGATCTCATCACCGTCCGCGGGCGGGACCTCCTGGCCCGCTGCCCGGTGTGCCTCTATGCAGGCTCGCTCGTGCCGCGTGAACTCCTGGCGCATTGCCCGGCGGGCGCACGCCTCGTCGACACCGCGCCGCTCAGCCTCGAAGCGATCGTGCAGGAGTTCGCCGCCGCGCACGCTGCCGGCCACGACGTCGCGCGGCTGCACTCCGGCGACCTCTCGATCTGGAGCGCCATGGGCGAGCAAATGCGCGAGCTCCACCGGCTGGGCATCCCCGTGACGGTGACGCCCGGCGTGCCCTCCTTCGCCGCGGCAGCCGCGACGCTGAAGCGCGAGCTGACGCTGCCGGAAGTCGGCCAGTCGCTCATCCTGACGCGCACCTCGGGCCGCGCCTCCTCGATGCCGCCGCGTGAGACGCTCGCCAACTTCGCAGCAACCGGCGCGACGCTGGCGATCCATCTCTCCATCCACGCGCTCGATCGGGTCGTCGCGGAACTGACGCCGCATTACGGGCCCGACTGCCCCGTTGCGGTCGTGTTCCGCGCCTCGTGGCCAGACGAGCGCGTGCTCGAAGGTACGCTGGCCGGCATCGAGGCGCTGGTGCGCGCGGAGCCCATGGAGCGCACCGCGCTGATCCTCGTCGGCCCCGTGCTGGCGAGCGAGGATTACAGGCGAAGCGCCCTCTACGATGCCGAGTACCAGCGCCGCTTCCGCACCCCGGGCTGGCGAGGAGGCGCAGCGTGAACGACAAGGAGGCACGGTTCCTCGGAGGCTGGCCTTCAAGCGAGTTGGCCGCATCCCTGCGCTTCATCCTGAGGAAGCCGCGCAGCGGCTGTCTCGAAGGACCACGAATGGTTTGGCGCGCGACCCCAACTCCCAACCCGTTGCCGTGCTTCGAGACGGCCCGGACGACGTCCGGACCTCCTCAGCATGAGGATTCGGGAGAGAGCCCTCTGCGTGTCCGGCGGCATTCTGGCCCGGCTCTGACCGCCGCCTCAGCCCACGGGGCGGAACGGCGTGCGCGCGACGACGCGCCCGTCGCGGTCGACGACCACGGTCTCCAGCGCCACGCCGCTGCCGGAAAGCGCCTTGGCGGCGGTCGTCCAGGACGCGTCGGCGACGAGGGCCGGCACATCGAACCCCATTTCGCTGCTGCGGATGAGCACCTCGTTGGCCGCGTTGGCGGTCTCCATTTCGCGAGCGAAGGACTCGTCCGCCCCCGCCTCCCGCACGCGTTGGGCAAGCCAGCCCAGATCCACTGCGCCCCGTCGCGAATGCAGGTCGAGCAACCCCTGACCGAGCTTCGTCATCTTGGCGAAGCCGCCGGCGACCGTGACCCTCGGCACGGGGTGGCGGCGAATGTATTTCAGCATGCCGCCCGCGAAGTCGCCCATGTCGATCAGCGCCACGTCATCGAGCCCGTGCAGCTTCTGCACAGCCCCCTCGGACGTGTTGCCCGTCGCCCCGGCGACGTGCTGCAGCCCCATGGCGCGCGCCACATCGACGCCGCGGTGGATGGTGTGAATCCACGCCGCGCAGGAATAGGGCACCACGATGCCCGTCGTCCCCAGGATCGACAATCCGCCGACGATGCCCAGCCGTCCGTTCAGCGTCTGCAGGGCGATGGCCTCGCCGCCCGGGATGGAGATCTCGATCTCAACATCCCCCGGCGCACCGAGCATGGCCGCGGCCTCGGCGATGGCCGTGCGCATCATCGCGCGCGGGACGGGGTTGATGGCGGGCTCGCCCGGCGGGATCGGCAGGCCGGGCCGGGTCACCGTTCCCACGCCGGGACCGGCCCTGAACGTCACGCCGGACCCGGGCGCGCCCTGGCGGACGGTGCTGACGACCAGTGCGCCATGCGTGGCGTCGGGGTCGTCGCCGGCGTCCTTCACGACGCCCGCTCGCGCCGCCCCGTCGAGCATCTCGCTGAAGGCCAGCGCGAAGGCCGGCCGCTCGCCGCCCGGCAGCAGCACCTCGACAGGATCGGGGAACACGCCGGTGACCAGCGCCTCGAACGCCGCGCGGCTCGCCGCGGTGGCGCAGGTCCCGGTCGTCCAACCGCGCCGCAGAACGGGAGCAACACCGGCGTCCTCCGTGCGCGGCGGAGCATCCTCCTCGGGCGTCGGGTCGGGGGCTTCCGCATCCTGGCTCATGGCTCCTGCTCGTACTCCCTGACGCCGCCCGCGCAAAGCCCCCGCGCCGCCGCGCTACGCGTCCCGCAGCGGAGGCAAGGATGAGCGAACCCTGGCCCGAACTCCGGCAGCTCATGCGCGGACTGCCGGACTTCATTCCCGGAACAGTCTGGCTCGTGGGCGCAGGGCCCGGCGATCCCGGCCTGCTGACGCTTCACGCCGTGCATGCGCTGCGCAGCGCCGACGTCATCGTCTACGACGCGCTGGTGGGGCAGGAGGTGCTCGACCTCGCCCGCCCCGGCGCGACGCTCGACTTCGCCGGCAAGCGGGGCGGCAAGCCCTCCCCGAGCCAGATCGCCATCACGGAAAAGCTGATCGCGCTGGCGCGCGAGGGCAAGCGCGTGCTCCGGCTCAAGGGCGGCGACCCCTTCGTGTTCGGCCGCGGCGGTGAAGAGGCCTTGGCGCTGGTGGCGGAGGGCATCCCGTTTCGCATCGTCCCCGGCGTGACGTCCGGCCTCGCAGGCCTCGCTTATGCCGGCATCCCCGCCACGACGCGCGACACGAACCACGGCGTCATACTGGCCACGGGACACGTTGCGCCGGGCGAGCCGGGGATGGACTGGGCGGCCGTCTCGCGCACCGGCCTGCCGGTGATCCTCTACATGGCGATGGCGCATCTGCCGGAGATCGCCGACGCCTTGACGGCGGCCGGGACACGCGCCGACACGCCCCTCGCCGTGGTCACCGAGGCCACGACGCCGCGGCAACGTGTGCTGGTCACCACGCTCGCCAATGCCGTGAGGGATGTCGCGCGTGAGGGCCTCGGCTCGCCCGCCATCATCGCGATCGGCGAGATCGTGCGGCTGCGCGCGGCGCTGGCTCCGCTAGCGGTGGTGCTGGAGGCGGCCCAGTGAGCGTCCCGGCCCAGCCTCGCGCCGGACTTGTGATCGCGGCGCCGCGGTCCTCAAGCGGCAAGACCACCATCACGCTGGGGCTCCTGCGCGCCTTCGCGCGGCGGGGAGTGGCGGTCGCCGGGGCGAAATGCGGGCCGGACTACATCGACCCCGCCTTCCACGAGGCGGCGACCGGCCGGCCCAGCGTCAACCTCGACGCCTGGTCCATGGAGCCTCCGACACTGGCCGCACTCGCGAGCGGGACGGCCGAAGGTGCGCGGCTCACGCTCTGCGAGGGGCTGATGGGCCTCTTCGACGGTGTGCCCGCCGACCCCGGCCGCAGCGGCTCCTCGGCGGACGTCGCCGCGGCCACGGGCTGGCCCGTGCTGCTGGTGCTCGACGTCAGCGGGCAATCGCAGTCGGCGGCGGCGCTGGCGAAGGGATGCGCAAGCTACGATCCGCGAATTCACGTCGCCGGCGTGATCATTAATCGGGTGGGCAGCCCGCGTCATCGCCGGCTCGTGACCGAGGCGATCGAGGCGCTGGGAATCCCTGTGCTCGGGAGCGTGCCGCGCAGCGACAGCGTCGTTCTGCCCGAACGGCACCTCGGCCTGGTCCAGGCCAGCGAGACCAGCGGATTGAGCGGCATCCTCGACGCGATGGCGGACCTCGTGGAGGCCCATTGCGACCTTGAAGCAATCCTGAAGGCGGCGGCTCCGCTCAGGCTCGGCGTCGAACCGGGCGCCGGGACGGCGTTGCCCCCTCCGGGCCAACGCATCGCCCTGGCCAGGGACGCTGCGTTCTCGTTCATCTACCCGCATCTGCTGCAAGGCTGGCGAGGCGCCGGGGCCGAGATCCTGCCGTTTTCCCCCTTGGGCGACGAGGCGCCGCCGCACCGCTGCGATGTCGCCTGGCTGCCAGGGGGGTACCCCGAGTTGCACGCCGGAAAGCTCGCCGGCAATAGCGCCTTCCTCACAGGGCTGGCGAACTTCGCCGCGACACGCCCGGTGCACGGCGAGTGCGGGGGCTTCATGACGCTCGGGCAAAGCCTGATCGACGCCGATGGCGTGGCGCACCGGATGGCGGGCCTGCTGGGCGTCAGCACCAGCTTCGCCAGCCGCAAGATGCATCTCGGCTATCGAGACGTCACGCTGGCGGCGGACTGCTGCCTCGGCCGGAAAGGCTCAGGTCTCAAAGGGCACGAATTCCACTACGCCAGCATCACCGACGACGGCGGCGACGAGCCCCTCGCCCTGGTCACTGACGCCTATGGGGCTCCGCCTGCACCAATGGGTGGAAGGCGGGGCCACGTGACGGGTTCATTTTTCCACGTGATCGCGCAGCAGGAGCGGAAATGAACCGCTGACGGGAGAGCGATCCTCGATCGGCCCGCGAATTCCCTCAAATCCAGCTGATTTCTGCCTAATCATTCGGCTTGCGCAGCGGCGCGATGTCTGGTGGATTTGCGGCCCCGGACAAAAAGAAAGGCCGCCCCTGAGAGCGGCCCAAGTCTAGGGAGGAAACGCCCAAAGAGGGCTGCAGTGCCTCAGCACCGCAGCCCTTTTCTATTTGTGCACCGCACCAAGATCAAGCGAAAAATCGCTCAATCCGTATTTTGCCTGACATTTCCGCGCTTTGCTGCCGGGTCGACCCTCACCAGATGCATAAGTCGGCAGTTGTAAGACGGGTGTGCCTGCAAAATAGGCGCAACTCGCAGTTGCTCGTCTGCTGTTCAGTTCGCGAATCAGTCAATCCACGAACGGCTCGACGACAATTCGCCGGCCGATGAGAAACGAATCAGCCACCAGCCGGAAGGGGTCGTGATACACCTCCGAACGGCCGCTGGAGACGAGTTCGTCGAAGCGCTCATAGATGCGCTCGTACTCTTCGGACGGCGCTTCGACCTGGAGAGCGCCGGCGACGAACAGTTTGCTCCCGCCGTGCGACAGCTTGAGGCTGAGCCCATCCGCCGTCTCGACGTCGATGTCCCAGGTCTGCGGTCCGGTCTGCCTCCAGTCGAAGACTGCGGCGAGGCTGCTCCCCGGCCTGCCGTTGGTGAACGTCAGCTCAGCGCCGATCGGAGCGTCGCGATTGGACGGGAATTCCAGGTCGGCGCGGGTGATGAACACGGGTTCCGGCATGATCTTCGTGACGATCGACAAGGCGTTGATGCCGGGATCGAACACGCCGAACCCGCCGGCTTCCCAGATCCAGGCCTGGCCGGGGTGCCAGTGGCGCACGTCTTCCTTCCACGTCACCTGCAGACGCGTGACGGCCTTACCCGCCAGGAGCCGCTTGGCGTCGTCGACAGCCTGATTGTATTGCGAGTGCCAGGTGGTGAAGAGGACTTTGCCGGCCTTCGTCGCGATGCGCTCGAGATCCACCAGTTCGCTGGTGGTCGCGGCCGGCGGCTTCTCGAGCATCACATGCTTGCCTGCGAGCAACGCGTCCCGGGCGATGTCATGGCGAACCTGGGGCGGCGTGCAGATCGCAACGGCATCGAGGTCGGGCACTGCGGCCAACATCTCGGTGTGCGTGCGGAAACTGCGTGCGCTTCCCGCCCCGAGGCCCCTCAAGCTGGTGACGGCGACCAGCTCGTAGTCCTTGTTCTTGGCGATGACCGGCAGGTGCTGGTCCTGCGCGATCTTTCCGAGACCGATGACACCGATCCTGATCGTCATGCTGTATTTCCCTGCTCTCCTGCCCTGCTCTCCTGGGCCCCGCCTCCTCTATGCGAGCGAAAAGCCGCCCCCGCGCATCACGCGGGCTCGGCTGCTCAGGGAGTCGGGCCGTCGTCGACAGCTTCGGGCTTGAGATGGCCGAGCTTGTGAAGTTCCTGTGCCAAAGCGAAGAACTCGTCCCACTCCTCGGTCGACACGGAGCCGTTCGCTCCGTTGATCTTCGCGGCGAGTTCGGCCCGGCGCGCCCGTGCTTTTTCGAGGGCGGCTGTCTTGGCAGTCGTGGCGGGGCTGGCGGCGGACATGGATCACTCCCAATCTTCGATCGCGGCGGGACCGTAGCACTCCTTTCCGATCGCGCCAGCCCGGATTCGCATTCCGCAGATTGTGGGGTTCGCGCTTTCGTTTCCATTTTCATCTTGCCGGTTCCGCGCGCCGGTGTTGCTATGGCTGAAAATGGCCGGACCGCCTCATGAACATCATCTCTCCGCGGCAGCAGGAGATCCTGACCCTCGCTCGGGCGCAGGGCCGGGTGAGCGTGGACGACCTCGCCAGCCGGTTCGACGTGAGCCCGCAGACCATCCGAAAGGACCTCAACGATCTCTGCGAGCAGCGGGTCCTCTCCCGGATCCATGGGGGCGCCGTGGTGGCGTCCAGCGTCGAGAACCTGTCCTACGAGGCGCGGCGGTTTCTCTCCCAGGAGGAAAAGCGCGCCATCGGGAGGGCGGCCGCCGCCGTGATCCCCAACAACGCATCGCTTTTCATCAACATCGGCACCACGACTGAGGAGGTGGCCCGGGCCCTGCACGACCATGAGGGGCTGCTCGTCATCACCAACAACCTGCACGTGGCGACGCTGCTCTATCCTCATCCCAAGATCGAGGTGATCGTGGCGGGCGGCCCGGTGCGGCGCTCCGATGGTGGCGTCGTGGGGTCCGCGGCCGTAGACCTGATCCGGCAGTTCAAGGTCGACTATGCGGTGATCGGGGCCTCGGCCATCGATCCCGACGGCGCGCTTCTGGATTTCGATTACCGGGAAGTGCGCGTCTCCCAGGCGATCATCGAAAACGCCCGCAAGGTGATGCTTGTCGCCGACAAGGAGAAACTGAACCGCACCGCTCCGGTGCGAATCGGCCATCTGCAGGACGTGAACACCTTCGTGACGGACAGCCTCCCTTCCAAGCCCCTTCGCAACCTCTGCGAGAAGGAGGGGATTGCGGTGGTGGAGACGGACATGGAGCCGGGGAGCGCACCGGTGCAGGGGTTCGCCTAGCGCCACAGGCTCCCTCCCCCCGTCATCCCGGCCGAAGCGATGCGGAGAGCCGGGACCCAGGACAATGCTGTTCAAGGTCAGGCCGCACTCAAGCAAGCGGTGGTCCTGGCTCCCGGGTCTGCGCCGCCACGCTGCGCGCTGCAGCGCGCCCGGGATGACGGCAGGCCCATAGTCCAACCAAAAATGCTGAGTTTGCCGGCTTTCGTTTGTGGTTTCGTTTTTCGCTTGCACGCGCGTGAAGCGTCGCCTAGCGTTTGCGGAACGAAGATGGACCGGGCGCGCATGACGCCCCGGCAGGGAGCGAAATCCGACCACCGTGACAGCCCTGCAGAGAGCCGAGCCTTCCATGCGACTGTTCGACCTCGCCGTGATCGGCGGGGGCGTGAACGGCTGCGGAATCGCGCGCGACGCGGCGGGCCGGGGCGCGAGCGTGGTGCTCTTCGAGCAGAACGACCTCGCCAGCGCGACGTCTTCCGCCTCCACCAAGCTCATCCATGGCGGCCTGCGCTATCTCGAGCACTACGAATTCCGGCTGGTCCGCGAGGCGCTGATGGAGCGCGAGGTGATGTGGCGGATCGCGCCGCACATCGTCTGGCCGCTGCGCTTCGTGCTGCCGCATCACAAGGGCCTGCGCCCCTGGTGGCTGTTGCGGCTCGGCCTGCTGATGTACGACAATCTCGGCGGCCGGAAGCTGCTGCCGCCCACCTCCGTTCTCGATCTCCGGGCGAGCCCGGCGGGCAAGCCGCTGAAGCCGCTCTACACCCGCGCCTTCGAATACTCCGACTGCTGGGTCGAGGACAGCCGCCTCGTCGTGCTCAACGCCGCCGACGCGGTGCTGCGCGGGGCCGAGGTGCACACGCGGATGCGTGTCACCTCCGCCGTTCGCGAGTCGGACCACTGGCGACTCACCGCCACCTCGCAGGACGGCGAGACCCTGAGCGTGCGCGCCCGCGCGTTGGTCAATGCCGCCGGCCCCTGGGTCGGCCAGGTGCTGGGTGGCGTCGTCCGCTCGAACACGCAGGCCAGCGTGCGGCTGGTTCAGGGCAGCCACATCGTGGTGCGCCGGCTCTTCGAGCATGACGCCTGCTACATCTTCCAGAACGCCGACAACCGCATCATCTTCGCCATTCCCTACGAGCGCGACTTCACCCTCATCGGCACCACGGACCACGACTACCAGGGCGACCCCGCCAATGTGCACGCGAGCGAGGCGGAGATCGATTATCTCTGCGCCGCCGCCAGCGAGTACTTCAAAAACCCGATCCGGCGCGACGACGTGGTCTGGACCTATTCCGGCGTGCGCCCGCTCTACGACGACGGCGCGTCCAAGGCCCAGGAGGCAACGCGCGACTACGTGCTGACGCTCGACGCGCCCAGCGGCTCCGCGCCGCTGCTCTCCGTGTTCGGCGGCAAGATCACCACCTATCGGCGCCTCGCCGAGGCTGCGCTGGAGAAACTCGCGCCCCATCTGCCCGCGGCCGCGCGGCCGACCTGGACATCGGGGCCCCCGCTGCCCGGAGGGGATTTTCCCGAAACCGGCTACGACGCTCTCGTCTCCGAGGTGCTGGCGAAGCGGGCATGGCTTGGCCGGCCCCTGGCGCAGCGGCTCGTGCGCGCCTACGGCACGCGGGTGCAGGAACTGCTCGGCTCCTCCGGCAGCATGGCTGATCTCGGCCAAATCTTCGGCGCGGACCTTACACAGGCGGAGGTCGACTATCTCATGCGCGCGGAGTTCGCGACGGCGGCGGACGACGTGCTGTGGCGGCGCTCCAAGCTGGGCCTGCGTTTCGACGCAAAGCAGCGCGCCGCGCTCGACGCCTACATGCAGGAGAAGCGCCGCCCGGGGCTGGCCTTCGGACACGCGGCGTCGGAGGCTTCATCGCCGCTCGCTTCAGGGCAGGAAGGATCGGCGCGGTGACCCTCGTCCTCGAAAAAATCGGCAAGGACGTTGGCGCCGAGACCCATCTCGACGACGTGTCGCTGTCGCTGGAGAAGGGCTCCCTGAATGTCCTGCTCGGCGCGACGCTAGCCGGCAAGACATCACTGATGCGCGTCATGGCGGGGCTCGACAAGCCGACACGCGGGCGCATGACGCTGGACGGCCGGGACGTCACCGGCCACGGCGTCGAGAAGCGCAACGTCGCGATGGTCTACCAGCAGTTCATCAACTACCCCGCGTTGAGCGTGTTCGAGAACATCGCCTCGCCCTTGCGTGTGGCGCGGCTGTCCTCGGCCGAGATCAAGACCCGCGTGGCAGGGGCGGCGAAGCTCCTCAAGCTGGAGCCCTATCTCGACCGCAAGCCGCTGGAGCTCTCGGGCGGGCAGCAACAGCGCACCGCCATCGCCCGCGCCCTCGTGAAGCGCGCCGAGCTGGTGCTGCTCGACGAGCCGCTCGCCAACCTCGACTACAAGCTGCGCGAGGAACTGCGCGAGGAGCTGCCGCGCATCTTCGCCGACTCCGGCGCGATCTTCGTCTACGCCACCACAGAGCCGTCGGAAGCGCTGCTCCTCGGGGGCAACACCGCCACCATGTTCCAGGGACGCGTGACGCAGTTCGGGCGCACGGCGTCGGTCTATCGCCGGCCCGACGATCTCGTCACGGCCGGCGTGTTCTCCGATCCGCCGCTGAACACGCTGAGCGGCGTGAAGTCGAACGGAGTGGTGGAGCTGAGCACGGGCGGGCGCACCCCCGCGGCGGGGCCCTTCGCGACGGTGCCGGACGGGCAGTACACCATCGGGTTCCGGGCTCACCATCTCGGGCTCGACCCGATCGGCACGAACGCCATCGCCTTTGCGGCGACGGTGTCGGTCTCCGAGATCACGGGGTCGGAGAGCTACGTCCACATGGATGCCGGCCGGCACCGTTTCGTCGCACTGGTGCCGGGCATTCGCCGGCTCGAACCCGGCTCGCCGGTGACGGCCCTGCTCGATCCCCGCCGCATCTTCCTGTTCGACGCCCGCGGCAGGCTCGCCGCCGCCGATCCCGCACAGGCCGCGTGAGGACGACCGATGGCCCGCATCACGCTCGACAAGCTCGCCCACGCCTACCGGCCCAATCCCCAGGGTCCGCAGGACTACGCCCTGAAGGAGGTCGACCACGTCTGGCGCCAGGGCGGCGCCTACGCGCTGCTGGGTCCGTCCGGCTGCGGCAAGACCACGCTGCTGAACATCATCTCCGGCCTGGTGGAGCCGACGCGTGGGCGCATTTTGTTCGACGACAAGGACGTGACGCACCTGCCTACCGAGGCGCGCAACATCGCCCAGGTGTTCCAGTTCCCGGTCGTCTACGACACCATGACCGTGCGGGACAACCTCGCCTTCCCCTTGCGCAACCGGCGCGTGGAGGAGCGCGTGGTGAAGGCACGCGTCGAGGAGATCGCGGGGCTGCTCGACCTCACCCGCGTACTCGACCGCAAGGCCAGCAACCTCACCGCCGACGCCAAGCAGAAGATCTCGCTGGGCCGCGGCCTGGTTCGCCCGGACGTGGCGGCCATCCTTTTCGACGAGCCGCTGACCGTCATCGATCCGCACCTCAAGTGGCAGCTCCGGTCCACGCTGAAGGAGCTGCATCGCAAGCTCGACATCACGATGATCTACGTCACCCACGACCAGACGGAGGCGCTGACCTTCGCCGACACGGTGGTGGTGATGCATGACGGCGGCGTGGTGCAGACCGGGACGCCCGACGAGCTGTTCGAGCGTCCTGCGCACACCTTCGTCGGCCACTTCATCGGCTCGCCCGGCATGAACGTGCTGCCTTGCAAGGTCGACGGGGCCTTGGCGGATGTGAGTGGCGTCGGCATCAGCCTGCCCCGCGCCTATGCCGAGCTGCCCGCGGGACAGCGCATCGAGCTCGGCGTACGGCCGGAGTTCGCGGAGCTCCGGCCCCGCGGCGAGGGGCTGCCGGTGAAGGTGCGCAGGATCGACGACATCGGCCGCGCCCGGATCGCCCGGGTCGAGCTCGCCGGACACCCCATAGCGGCCACCGTGCCGGAGGATGCGCGGATCGATGGCGAGGAGGCCAGCGTGCGGCTCGACGTCTCCCAGATCCACATCTACGCCGACGGCCACCTCGTCGGCGAACGGGCAGGGGTCTGAGCCATGACGACCAAGCCTGTCGAACAGAAAGCCTGGTTCCTCGTTCTCCCAGTCCTGCTCGTCGTGGCGTTCTCCGCCGTGATCCCGCTGATGACGGTGGTGAACTATTCGGTGCAGGACACCTTCGGAAACAACCAGTTCTTCTGGAACGGAATGGGCTGGTTCTCCGAGCTGTTGGACCGCAACAGCGATCTCGGCGGCCGCTTCTTCGACTCGCTGTGGCGCAACCTCGCCTTCTCCGCGATCATCCTGGCGATCGAGATCCCGCTCGGAATCGTGGTGGCGCTCTCCATGCCCCGGCAGGGCTGGACGGTCGCCGTGACGCTCGTGTTGATGGCGCTGCCGCTGCTCATCCCGTGGAATGTCGTCGGCACCATCTGGCAGATCTTCGCGCGCAGCGACATCGGCCTGCTCGGCGCGGCCGTCAACGGCATCGGCATTCCCTACAACTACGTGTCCAATCCCGTCGCTGCGTGGATCACGATCGTCGTGATGGACGTCTGGCACTGGACGTCGCTTGTGGCGCTTCTCTGCTATGCCGGCCTGAAGTCAATTCCCGACGCCTATTACCAGGCGGCGCGCATCGACGGGGCGTCGCGCTGGGCGGTGTTCCGCACCATCCAGCTGCCGAAGATGCAGCGCGTGCTGCTGATCGCCGTACTGCTGCGCTTCATGGACTCGTTCATGATCTACACCGAGCCATTCGTGGTGACGGGCGGCGGGCCGGGCAACTCGACGACGTTCCTGTCGATCGAGCTCGTAAAGCTGGCGCTGGGGCAGTTCGACCTCGGCAAGGCCGCGGCTCTGTCCATCGTCTACAACCTCATCATCCTCGCCGTCTGCTGGGTGTTCTACACCGTGATGACGACGGCCGACTCCAGAGAGACGAGGGCGTGATGCGCGGCGGCCGCTTCATCATCTCCATCTACCTGATCTGCGTGATGCTGCCGATCTATTGGCTCATCAATATGAGCTTTAAGACCAATACCGAGATCACCAACTCCCTCACGCTGTTCCCGCGTAACTTCACGACGGCGAACTACATGAAGATCTTCACCGATCCGAGCTGGTACAATGGCTACATCAACTCGATCCAGTATGTTGGGCTGAACACGCTGCTCTCGATCTCGTTCGCACTGCCGGCAGCCTACGCCTTCTCGCGCTACCGGTTCCTCGGGGACAAGCACCTGTTTTTCTGGCTGCTGTCGAACCGCATGGCACCGCCGGCCGTGTTCGCACTGCCCTTCTTCAACCTCTATTCCGCGATCGGGCTGTTCGACACGCCGTGGGCGGTTGCGCTGGCGCATTGCTTGTTCAACGTACCGCTGGCGGTGTGGATCCTGGAGGGGTTCATGTCAGGCGTGCCGCGCGAGATCGACGAGACGGCGGCCATCGACGGCTACTCCTTCCCACGCTTCTTCGTGAAGATCTTCATGCCCCTCATCGCCAGCGGCATCGGGGTCGCGGCCTTCTTCTGCTTCATGTTCTCGTGGGTGGAACTTCTGCTGGCGCGCACGCTGACGGCGACCAACGCCAAGCCTATCGCCGCCACGATGACGCGAACGGTCTCGGCTTCGGGCATGGACTGGGGCGTGCTGGCCGCTGCCGGCGTGCTGACGCTCATTCCCGGCGCGCTCGTGATCTGGTTCGTGCGCAACTACATCGCCAAGGGCTTTGCCCTGGGGAGGGTGTGATGCAGGGCTCGCTCGACGTGCCGCCCTCCAGCGTGCCGCTCCCCGATGTCCTCATCCTGAGGAGCCCTGCGAAGCAGGGCGTCTCGAAGGACGGCATCCGGCCGGGACAGCCGCTCCGGAACTCACCGCCATGGTGCTTGCTTCGAGACACGGACCGCGAACGGTCCGTTCCTCACCATCGGGGACATGGAGGCGGCACGGCGAAGGGCGCCGGCGCCAGCCATGACATCGACAAGGAGACCGCGTGATGGATCTCGCCTGGATGGCGTGGACCTGGCAGACGGGTCTCTTCTTCATCGGCATCGCCTTCCTTTTGACGGTGCTGACGATGCTGGCCGTCGTGAAGCCCGAGGTGGAGCGGGCGGGCATGCTGACGCTGGCCACCACGCGCGGCGACCGGCTGTTCATCTCGCTGCTGGGCAGCGCGTTCATTCACCTCGCTTGGCTCGGGCTGGTTGGCCCGGACCTGTGGTGGGCTTCCGGCCTGTCGCTCCTCTACGCCGCTGCGGTGTTCCGCTGGGTGTAGGCGACGGCCCAAGAACCGACCGCCCGCGGCATCGCGGGCGCGCAAGGAGAACCGAGATCATCGGTCGGACTGAAACACACTGACGGACGAGAAAGCCTTCGAAGACAACAACAACCTGGAGGAAGCAATGAGATTGCGCATGAGGACTGCCGGACTGACAGCCGGCGCGAGCTGCCTGGCGCTGATGCTGGGGGCGGGGGCCGCCTTTGCGGGCGTCGACGAGGCCAAGAAGTACATCGACTCCGAGTTCCAGCCTTCGACGCTCAGCAAGGATGAGCAGCTCAAGGAGATGGAGTGGTTCGTCAATGCCGCCAAGCCCTTCCAGGGCATGGAGATCAACGTCGTCTCGGAGACGATCACGACGCATGAATACGAGTCCAAGGTGCTCGCCAAGGCGTTCAGCGAGATCACCGGGATCAAGCTCACGCACGACATCATCCAGGAAGGTGACGTCGTCGAGAAGATCCAGACGCAGATGCAGTCCGGCAAGAACATCTATGACGGCTGGATCAACGACTCCGACCTGATCGGCACCCATTTCCGCTACAAGCAGGCCGTCAACCTCACCGACTGGATGGCGGGCGAGGGCAAGGACGTCACGCTGCCGACGCTCGACATCGCCGACTTCATCGGCACCTCGTTCACGACCGCCCCGGACGGCAAGCTCTACCAGCTGCCCGACCAGCAGTTCGCGAACCTCTACTGGTTCCGGTACGACTGGTTCCAGCGTCCCGAGTTCCGCGAAAAGTTCAAGGCCAAGTACGGCTATGAGCTCGGCGTGCCGGTCAACTGGTCGGCCTATGAGGACATTGCGGAGTTCTTCACCAACGACATCGGCACCGTCGATGGCGTGAAGGTCTTCGGCAACATGGACTACGGCAAGAAGGATCCGTCGCTCGGCTGGCGCTTCACCGACGCCTGGCTCTCAATGGCCGGCAACGGCGACAAGGGCCTGCCGAACGGCCTGCCGGTCGACGAGTGGGGCCTGCGCATGGAAGGCTGCCGCACCGTTGGTTCGTCGATCGACCGCGGCGGCGACACCAACGGCCCGGCCGCCGTCTACTCGATCACCAAGTACATCGAGTGGCTGAAGAAGTACTCGCCCCCGCAGGCGCAGGGCATGACCTTCGGTGAGGCCGGTCCGGTCCCCGCCCAGGGCAACATCGCCCAGCAGATGTTCTGGTACACCGCCTTCACCGCCGACATGGTGAAGCCCGGCCTGCCGGTCATGAATGCGGACGGCACGCCGAAGTGGCGCATGGCGCCCTCGCCGAAGGGCGCCTACTGGAAGGACGGAATGAAGCTCGGCTACCAGGACGTGGGCTCCGGCACGCTCCTGAAGTCGACCCCCGTCGACCGCCGCAAGGCGGCCTGGCTCTACCTGCAGTTCATCACGTCGAAGACCGTGAGCCTGAAGAAGAGCCATGTCGGACTCACCTTCATCCGTGAGAGCGACATCTGGGACAAGAGCTTCACCACGCGCGCGCCCCAGCTCGGCGGCCTCATCGAGTTCTACCGCTCGCCGGCGCGCGTGCAGTGGAGCCCGACGGGCAACAACGTTCCCGACTATCCAAAGCTGGCTCAGCTCTGGTGGCAGAACATCGGGGACGCCTCCTCGGGCGCCAAGACCCCGCAGGCGGCGATGGACTCTCTCGCGGCCGCGCAGGACGCGGTGCTGGAGCGTCTCGAGAAGTCCGGCGTGCAGGGCGAATGCGGTCCCAAGCTCAACCCCAAGACCTCCGCGGAAGAGTGGTACACGAAGGCCGAGAAGGCCGGCACCATCGCTCCCCAGCGCAAGCTGGCCAACGAGAAGCCGAAGGGTGAGACGATCGACTACGACACCCTGATCAAGAGCTGGCCCGCCAATCCGCCCAAGAAGGGCTGATCCAAGGCCGCAAGACATATCAGAGGGTGCGCGGTTCAACCGCGCACCTTTTTCCTTGCATGTTCCGTCCGCCAGAAGCGCGCGCGATCGGGAAGAACCTGGAGCCGAGCCGGCCAGCGAAACGCCTCGCCTCTACGTCACGTGAAGACAAGGGTGAGCCGATAGGTGCGCCGGAGACGCTGGGACATTGACGTCCCGCCTCGTCAGAACGGGCGAGACATCCCCGCGCCATGCTATTCCCACGATCTGCATCGTTTCGTAGATGCCCGTGCGCCAGCCGGCGTCGGCCATCGCATCCAGGCCCGCCGCGACGAAAGGCGAGGCCAGGTCGTGGAACATCACAACGGCGGTTTCCGCGCAAAAGGGTTGCACAGCGATAGCGTCGCGCCGCGGAGCGTCGCCCTCGTGGTCGCCGTCGATGAAAATGAAGGAGTAGGGCTCGCCGATCCCGGCGACCTCTGGGATGAACCCCGGCGAATAACCTGGCCATAGGTTTGGAGCCGGAGCCCCCGGCGGAATTGCGGCGGCGAGGGAGGCGCTCACCATCGCCAGCCGATCCTGGTCCTGCAGGGCCGGGTCGATGACGTCGAGGCGCACGCCAGCCGCCACGAGGTGCGCAGTCGACCACCCGAAATGACAGCCGATCTCGAGCGCCCGCCTGCCCCGGAACAATCGCGCGACATTGTGCAGGATGAGAGCCTCCTCCACCGAGATCAGGCCCGTCTGGTGCGGCGACGCGTGCCGATGGTCCGTCCGCCAGACATGGGGAACCGACAGCCGGAGGAACGGCCACGACGCCGCCGCGGCCTTGCCGGGAAGCGCGGCCGGGAACAGCGCCAGGAGAGCGGGATCGAGGAGCCCCGCCGGGCGATAATCGTAGCGCTCGGCGCTGGGGGGCATTGCCGTTTCGGTCAACATCGTGCCTTTCGGGAAGTCGGCGTCTCCAGGACGCCCGCTCTATACGCGACGGCGCTGCCGAACGGACCACTCACGCGACGTTGCAGGCTGCAGGCTGCACGCGGATGGGCAGGGGCTACGCGGCCGCGTCCGGCCAGACGATCCGGAACCGCGCACCCTTCTGCGAGGGGACGAGGCTGATGGAGCCGCCGTGCGCGCGCACCAGTTCGGCCGCGATGGCGAGGCCCAGCCCGGTACCGCCTTGCCGGCTGGAGCTCTGAAAGGCCTCGAACAGCCGCCCGCGAACCTTCTCCGGCACGCCGGGCCCATCGTCGGAGACGTCGATGGTCACCGTTCCGCCGTCGCGACCGGCGGAGATGGTCAGCGCCCCCTTGCCCCGCCCTTCCGGAGTGCGGAGAACCTGCACGGCGTTGCGGCCGAGATTGAGCAGCACCCGCCAGAGGTGCTCGGCGTCCGCGTCCACCACGAGGTCCGCCGGCACCTCGTTGACGAGTTGCACGCCGTCCTCGTCCCACAGGCCGAGCATCTCGCGGAGATCCTCGACCACGTTGGCGAGTTGCACGCCGCGCCGCTCGGGCACACGCTCCGAGGCGCGTCCATAGGCCAGCGTCGACTGGCAAAAGCCGATCGCGCGGTCCAGCGCGGCGATGAGCTTGGGCGCGAAGCGCTGCACGGTCGGATCCGCGATATCGGACAGCCGGTCGGAAAACAGCTGCGCCGAAGCCAGCATGTTGCGCAGGTCGTGGTTGATCTTGCTGACAGCCAGCCCCAGCGCGGCGAGGTGCTTCTTCTGGCGCAGCTCCTCGGCCAGCGTGCTCTGCATGCCGCCCAGCGCTTCCTCGGCCATGCCGATCTCATCGGTGCGGCCGGAGGGACGCACCACGCGGCGGCGATCTTCGGGATCCTGCTCGAAGGCGATGATGCTCGACGTGAGCCGCCGGACGGGGCGCACGATCATCCTGTGCAGGGCGGCGAAGACGAGGACGGCCGTGATGCCGGAAATCAGCAGTGACAGCAGGAGGATGTTGATGGAGAACCGCAGCATGGCCTCGTGCAGCGGCTTCTCGTCGAGCACGATTTCGACGAACTCCACTCCGCCCATGCCGGGGCCGACGACGCGGACATAGCGGTCCCCGCCGCGAACCAGCGTCTCGAATGCGTCGGCGATGAGGCTCAGCGAGGTCGCGGTGCGCAGGTCGATGTCCTGGTCGACCATGGGCGGCATGTCCGTGACCGCCAGCAGGCGGCGTGCGCCGCCCGAACGGATGGCCACGGTTTGCGCCCCGACCTGCATCACGAGCTTGCGTTCGAGGTCGGGCGGCACGGCTCCCGCGGGGGCGGCATCGAGGACGAGGGCCGCGATCTGCGCCGCGGCGATGCGGTCCTGCAGCAGGTTGCGCCGGTAATTGGCGATGGACGGCACATAGATCAGGACTTCCGCCAGCATCACGAACACGACGGTCAGCACCAGGAGCCGCAGCGACAGCCCGAAGCGCAGGCCCTTGCCCGGGACAGCGGCGGCGCCCGGCGTCCTCGATCCCGTACGGTCCTGGAGCTCAGCCGTCATGGGCCCTCAGCCGAAGATCCGAAGGATGCGCAGCAGCCGCCCCACGGCGGGGCGACGCGTCTCGCCCGCGTAAAAGGATAGCGCGGCCCGCTTCCAGGTCTCTGAAAAGGTGGGATAGGCCACGATCAGATCCCGGAACTCCGCGACATCCATCCGCTTTTTCACCGCCAGCGTCCAGATGGCGATGAGTTCGCCGGCATGCGGACCCACGATTGCTGCGCCCAGAATGCGGCCCTTGGGTGTCGTCACGATCTTCACTTCGCCGTCCGCAGTGCGCTCGGCCCGCGCCCGGTCGTTCTCGGAGAAGGGGGCGCGGAGCACGCGCACGGCTCCATGGCTGACGCGGGCCTCCTCCTCCGACAGCCCGACGGTCGCGATCTCGGGGTCCGTGTAGACCGTACGGGGAACAGCCTGGCGTTCCACCTTTGCACTGACCCGGAACAGGGCGCTGCGGATGACGACGGCGGCGTGGTGGTTGGCCACGTGGGTGAAGCGGTCTCCCGCGTGAGCGCCGCCCGCGCAGTCCCCGATGGCGTAGACGCGGCGGTTGGAGGTGCGCAGCCCCGCATCGACGATGATCCCCGACGCGTCGGACGTGATGCTCGCCTCGCTGAGCCCGAGCCCCTCCGTGACGGGCCGCCGCCCCGTCGCGACCAGCAGATGCGTCGCTTCGACGCTGCCGCCGGAGAAGCGGACGCGGATCCCTCCGGCCCAGTGCTCGACCTGGGAGATGCCTGCGTTCTCGTGCAGCACGACGCCGTCCCGGCGGAGTGCCGTGAGAGCATGCGCCGCGATCTCCGGATCGATTTTCGCCAGCGCGCGGCCGGCTTCGAGCAAGGTGACCTCCGAGCCGAGGCGCCGCCACGCCTGCGCCAGTTCCACGCCGACGGGGCCAGCCCCGATGATGCAGAGGCGTTCCGGGCGAACCGCGAGGTCGAAGATCGTCTCGTTGGTGAGATAGGGCGCACCGTCCAGCCCAGGAATCGGTGGGATCGCCGGCCGAGACCCCGTCGCGAGCACCACGCGCCGCGCCCTGATCTGTTGCTCGCCCACCGTGAGGGTGCGCGAGTCGATGAAGCGGGCTTCTCCTCGCAGCACGGTCACCCCCAGCGCGCTGAAGCGCTCCGCCGAATCGTTCGGCGCGATGGCGCCGATCACCTCGCGCTGGTGCTCGTGAACCCGAACCGGATCGATCCGGGGCTTGGCCGCCGCGATGCCGAAGGGCGTGGCGCGGCGAAACGTCTCGGCAATGTCGCCGGCCGCGAGCAGCGCCTTTGAGGGCACGCAGCCGGTGTTCAGGCACTCCCCGCCCATGCGGCCGCGCTCGACCAACACCACGGGGACGCCGAACGCGGCGGCGACAGCCGCGACCGACAGTCCGGCGGCTCCGGCGCCCACGACGCAAAGGTCAGGCGTGAGCGGTTTAATCACGGGTTGTCATCCCAGGCATCGCCGTCGCTGGTTGCTTGCTCAATTCAGGGTTCTCGCGACGGCCGGCGCAGCAGCCCCGTCCGCTTCAGGATGGCGGGCAGCAAGGCCACGAGACCCAGCGCCGCCAGCGCAGCCATGAGGCCCGGAGTCGCCAGCGTTTTCAACGAGAAGTCGAAGGAACAATGCGCACCACCAGCGGCCCGGCAGGCGTCGAACGACACCTTCTGCGCCTGGACGAGCCCGTCGAGCGCAGAGCCGGCCGCCGAAAACGCGAAGGTGGCCGGGATGATTCCGAAATAGGTGCAGAGGGCGAAGGTGCGAAGCTGCACGCCGAATAGCGCCGCCGCCACGTTCACGACGAAGAAGGGAACGACGGGCGTGAACCGCAGGAACAGCATGTAGCTGACGACGTCGTCCTGGAGCCCCGTCGCGATGCGCGCCATGAAGGGGCCGGCGTCGCGCACCAGCAGGGGCCCCACGGCGGTTCGAGCGATCGAAAACACGATCACTGCGCCCGTGCCTGCCGACAGCACCGCCGCCGAACCTCCAGCCGGCCAGCCAAAAAGGAGACCTCCCAAGGCTGTCAGCAACACGGCGCCCGGCACGGACAGGGAGACGACGACGACGTAGACGGTGCAGTACAGCGCAATGGCCAGCCCGAAGTGGGATGCAGCCAGCGCCTGCAGCGCGTCGTAGTGGCCGAGGACGACATCCGGCTTCAGGAACCGCCTCAGGGTCGCGATGCTGACGCCGATCACGGCGAGCATGACCGCAAGCGCGATCAGGCGTTGGCGAAGCTGCGGCGCCTTTGCTTCCGGTGGAACGGCCCCCCGCGCTCGCCCTTCGTCGGGCCTCGCCTCCGCGTCGGTCATGCTGTCCTTTGCCGGAAACCGGCGGCCTCAGTTCGCCGCGCCTGCTTCGGGACCGAAGCAGAACGCCACTTTATACAATGGATGCCGGCCTGCGTGCAGCCAGCCGGAGAGGGCTTGGACGCGTTGACTTTCGGGCCCCCATCCGTCATAAGCCGCCCAGCTTTCGAGCGCTATCGCACAACGCAGGAAAAGATGCGCCGGTGGTCAGACCGCCGGTGTTGTTTTTTCGAGCACTGACATTGAGGCCCGAGGCGCGAGCCGACGGGCCAAGACCGGAGACGAGACCGTGAAACGCACCTATCAACCGAGCAAGCTCGTGCGCAAGCGCCGTCACGGCTTCCGCGCGCGTCTGGCGACCGTTGGCGGCCGTAAGGTTCTGGCGGCCCGCCGCGCGCGTGGCCGTAAGCGCCTCTCCGCCTGAGGCGTGCGCACGGCGCAACAGCGATGACCGAGCGGTCGCGGACGGAAAACGGGCAGGCCGGGCCATCAGGCCAAAAGCCTGGCCGTCTGACGCGGCGCGCCGATTATGTCGCGACGGCCAAGGGTCGCCGTTTCCATTCGGCCAGCCTCTCGCTTCAGGCTGCCCCGCGCACCGACGTGATCAAGGCCGACGAGCGCGTTAAGCCCGCCGATTGCGCGGGCCGGGCGCGTTTCGGCCTGACCGTGAGCCGGAAAGTCGGCAACGCCGTGGTTCGCAACCGCGTGAAGCGCCGCCTTCGCGAGGCGGTGAAACGCGTCGAGGCGGGCAGTCATGGCGCGGCAAATCGGGATTCGATTTCCTCCGCCGGCTCCACGCCGCCTGAGGAGGCCGCGCCGTCTGGGCAGGTCGCGCCGGGCTGGGACTACGTGATCGTCGCGCGGACCCGGGCCTTGACCGAACCGTTCGACAGACTCGTCGCAGAAATCACGGCCGACATCGCTGGCGTGCACCAGCAACGCCGCGGTGGGCAGGACGCCAGGAACAGCTCTTCGCGAGCCGGTTCATCCGGCAGCGCCCATCGCACGCGGGGCAAGGCCCCCTCCTCCTCCGAGACCCGCTGAGCCATGCAGGACAATAAGAACTTCTTCCTCGCCATCGCTCTGTCGATGCTCGTGCTCATCGGGTGGAACGTGTTCTTCGGCCTGCCCTCGGCCGACAAGCAGCGCAAGGAAGCGCAGGTTCAAAGCCAGCTCGCCGGGCAGTCGGCACCTGGCCAGTCCGCACCTGGCCAGACGCCCGGGCAGTCCGCACCCGGGCAGGCGCCCGCCACCGGAGCGACGGCCCCGAACGCCACCGCCATTCCCGACCTCACCCTGCCCGGCGCGCCGGCCGCGACCCGCGAGAGCGCGCTCGGCGCGTCCGAGCGCGTGACCATCGACAGCCAGCGCGTGCGCGGCTCGATCGCGCTGAAGGGCGGCGACATCGACGACATCGCCCTGAAGGACTATCGCGAGACGGTGGACGCCACGAGCCCCAACATCGTGGTGTTTTCGCCGGCGAACGGCCCCGACGGGTATTTCGCCCGCTTCGGGTGGCTGCCCGCCGCCGGGGCCGCCGCGGGCGACGTTCCCAGCCCACAGACGGTCTGGACCGCCGACCAGCGCACCCTGACGGAGAAGACCCCCGTCACGCTGAGCTGGGACAACGGCAAGGGCCTCCTCTTCAAGCGCACGATCTCCATCGACGACAACTACATGCTCGCGGTCGCCGACAGCGTCGAGAACAAGGGATCGGCCGCCGCCAACCTGACGCCCTACGGCTTCATCCGCCGCATCGGGACGCCACACGTGCAGGGCTACTACATCCTGCACGAGGGCCTGCTCGGGATCATCGGGCAGCAGGGCCTGGCGGAACTCACCTACGCCAATCTCGACAAGGAACCCGTGCTCGCCCAGAACGAGCGTGGCCGCCGGTTCCCCGAGGCGACCGGCGGATGGTTCGGCATCACGGACAAGTACTGGGCTTCCGCCATCGTGCCGGACCAGAAGACGCCGTACCAGACGGCCTTCACGGTCACCACGGCCCCGGGCGCTGCGGCCACCAATGCGGCGGCGCGCTCCTACCAGACGCTGCTGACGCTCCCCGCCGCCACCGTCGCGCCCGGCGCGACCGCCTCGTCCACGACGCGGCTGTTCGTCGGCGCCAAGGAGGTCAGGACGCTCGACCACTACGAGACGCAGGGCGTGGAGCGCTTCAAGCTGCTCATCGACTGGGGCTGGTTCTGGTTCATTACCCAGCCGCTGTTCCGGCTGCTCGACACCATCTTCAAGTTCACGGGCAATTTCGGCATCGCGATCCTGGTCGTGACCGTCATCGTCAAGGCCATCTTCTTCCCGCTCGCCAACAAGAGCTACTCCTCGATGGCGAAGATGAAGGCGGTGCAGCCGCAGATGGCGGCGCTGAAGGAGCAATATCCCGACGACAAGGTGAAGCAGCAGCAAGAGCTGATGGAGCTCTACAAGCGGGAGAAGATCAATCCGCTTGCGGGCTGCCTGCCCGTGGTCATCCAGATTCCGGTGTTCTTCGCGCTCTACAAGGTGCTGTTCGTCACCATCGAGATGCGGCATGCGCCGTTCTTCGGCTGGATCCGGGACCTCGCCGCGCCGGATCCGACCTCCGTGTTCAACCTGTTCGGCCTGCTCCCCTTCGCAGTCCCGACGGCGCTGCACATCGGCATCTGGCCCGTCATCATGGGCATCACGATGTTCGTGCAGATGAAGATGAACCCGGAGCCCCAGGATCCCGTCCAGAAGACCATGTTCACCTGGATGCCGCTGTTCTTCACCTATCTGCTCGCCTCCTTCCCTGCCGGGTTGGTCATCTACTGGTCGTGGAACAACACGCTTTCCGTGACGCAGCAGTACCTGATCATGAAGCGGCAGGGCGTGAAGGTGGAGCTGTGGGACAACCTGCGTGGGTTGTTCCGCCGTAAAACGACCCCGGCCTGACGGGATGGGCGGGCCTGACGCGGGCGACGGGCCCATGAATGACGGGGCCTCGGGCGAACGCCCCCCGATCGTGGCCCTGGACCCGCAACTCGTCGAGGACGGCCGGAAGCTCTTCGCGGGCGAGGCCGAGTTCTTTTGGGCAGGGACGGCGATCTCCGCATTGCCGCCCATGAAGAACATCGAGATCGCCTTCGCCGGCCGGTCCAACGTCGGCAAGTCGAGCCTCGTGAACGCGCTGACCGGCCGCAAGACGCTGGCGCGGACCTCCCACACGCCCGGCCGCACGCAGCAGCTCAACTTTTTCGACGTGGGCGGCCGGTTCACGCTCGTCGACATGCCGGGCTACGGCTACGCCGCGGTGGCCAAGGAGAAGGTGAAGGCCTGGACCGGGCTGATCCACGATTACCTGCGGGGCCGGGCCAACCTCGCCCGCGTCTTCGTGCTCGTGGATGCGCGGCACGGCTTCAAGCCGATCGATTTCACGGTGATGGACACGCTCGACAAGTCGGCGGTCTCCTACCAGATCGTCCTGACCAAGGCCGACGAGGTGAAGAAGTCGGAGCTGGGCGAGCGCCTCGCCGGCATCACAGCCGGCATCGCCCGGCGGCCTGCGGCTTTTCCGGACATCGTGCTCACCTCGAGCCGCTCGGGCGAGGGCATTCCGGAGTTGCGCGCCGCGGTGGCGCGGCTTCTCGCCGAGCGCGGGGCCTGAGCGGCGTGGCCGTGCGGCTGCTGCTGGGGCTGGCCGCCCTCTACGGCGCGCTCGGCGTCGCGGGATCGGCGGCCTCCGCGCATCTCGGCGGGCAGTCGCTGGCGACAGCCTCTCAATTCGCCCTGTTCCACGCGCCGGCCATCATCGCGGCGGTAGTGCTCGCGAGGGTGGGCCTCGCCCAACCCCACCTCGCGCTGACCGCCGGCTGGCTGATGGCGCTCGGCGTTCTGTCGTTCAGCGGCGCCGTGGCGCTCTCCTCTTTCGACCTCCGCCCGGCGCCCATGGCCGCCCCGACCGGCGGAACTGTGCTCATCCTCGCCTGGCTCGTTCTCGCCGCCGCGGTGCTGGCCGCTCCGCGAAAGCAAGGCTGAGCCTGCGAGGCCCCTCGCCGATGGCGGCGCGATCGAAGAGGGCGAAGGGCGCCACTTCACCTCCCCCTTGAGGGGGGAGGTCGGAGCGGGAAGCGCTCCGGGAGGGGGTGACGGCTCCGCTCAACGTCGCTGACGGAGCGAAGAGCTCTATGCCCCGCATCACCCCACCCCGGCCCTTCGGGCCGACCCTCCCCCTCGAGGGGAGGGTAAGCAGCCGACATCCGTGTTTCACCTTTCCCCCGCATGCTCTAGAAAAGCCGCCGAGATCCCGACGAGCAGCAGCGGACGCGCCATGACCAGCGACATCGATCCCCACCTGAAGGCCGAGATCCTCGTCCAGGCGCTGCCCCACATGCTGCGCTACGACGAGGCCACCGTGGTCGTGAAGTATGGCGGCCACGCCATGGGCGACGAGCAGGTGGCGCGCGATTTCGCGCGCGACATGGTGTTGCTGGAGCAGTCAGGCGTGAACCCGGTCGTGGTGCACGGCGGCGGCCCGCAGATCGGCGCGATGCTGAAGCGCCTCGGCATCAAGAGCGAGTTCCAGGCCGGCCTGCGCGTCACCGACAAGGAGACGGTCGAGGTCGTCGAGATGGTCCTCGCCGGGCTCATCAACAAGCAGATCGTCGGCTACATCAACGGCGAAGGCGGCCGCGCCATCGGCCTGTGCGGCAAGGATGGCAACATGGTCACCGCCACCAAGGTGACCCGCACCATGGTCGACCCCGACAGCAACATCGAGCGCGAGGTGGACCTCGGCTTCGTCGGCGAACCGGAGAAAGTGGACCGCGCTGTCCTGGACGCGCTGCTGGGCCGCGAGGTCATCCCCGTGCTCGCCCCCGTCGCGAACGGCTCGGACGGCCAGACCTACAACGTCAACGCCGATACCTTCGCCGGCGCCATCGCCGGCGCCCTGGGCGCCAAGCGCTTGCTCCTGCTCACCGACGTCCCCGGCGTGCTCGACAAAGACAAGAACCTCATCAAGGAGCTCACCGTCGACCAGATCCGCGGCCTGATCGCGGACGGAACCATCACGGGAGGCATGATACCTAAAGTTGAAACATGCATCTATGCTCTCGAAAAGGGTGTCGAGGGCGTCGTGATCCTGGATGGAAAGGTTCCACATGCCGTTCTGCTGGAACTTTTGACCGATCTCGGCGCGGGGACCCTGATTACACGTTGATCGTCAAGGCCGATTCACCTACCTTTGCACTCATTATGCGATTTCAATTGCACTGATTCTATTTCAACAGCTCATTGCAAGGGTCGGTCTTGCCTTCACGCATCGGCTTCGCAGCCGTCGCTTTACTTGTGTCGTTCACGGGGCTGAGCGTCGTCACGCCGGTCGGTGGCGTCGCGATCACCGCCTGGCTTGTCGGTTGTGGCCTGATCGCCCTGTCCATCGCCCTGTGTTGCCGGGTTCTCTTTCTCGGGGGCCCTCCACCTCCGGTGCTTCCCTCCGTCGATGACGGGTCCGGCCCCCTGCGCGAGACACGCGCCGGCGTTCAGCCTGCCTGCATGCCGGCCTTGGCGCTGTCTCCACTCGTCTTCCTGTTCGGCATGCTGGTCATCCAGTCATCAAGACTGCTCCACTGAGGCGTTGGTGCAAGGAGGGCGTCTCGTTAAGTCTCTGGCGTCACATTGACCCTTCCGCCACACTCTTGCCGCGGCGGCGTGAGAAGACGTCAAGGTTCAATGACACAGATTTTTCCTCCTCCCGCTCCGGATTCCCGGTCCGATCTCGTCCCGTCTCCCCACGCCGCACAGCGCTTCGGCCACGTGGACACCTGGATCTTCGATCTCGACAACACGCTCTATCCCTCCGACGCGCGGCTCTGGCCGCAGGTCGACGAGCGGATCACGCTGTTTCTGACGGAGCTGTTCGGGCTCGATGGGCTTTCGGCCCGGGCGCTGCAGAAATACTATTACCACACCTACGGAACGACGCTGAAAGGCCTGATGGACGAGCACGCCATCGAGCCCGCGGACTTCCTGGAGTTCGCCCACGAGATCGATCTCTCGCTGCTCGATCCCGATCCCGTGCTCGGCAAGGCCATCGAGGCGCTTCCCGGCCGCAAGCTCATCCTCACCAACGGCTCGCGCCAGCACGCCGACAACGTCTCGCGCAAGCTCGGCATCCGCGACCATTTCGAGGAGATCTTCGACATCGTCGCGGCGGACTTCGTGCCGAAGCCCGAGGCGCGGACCTATGAGCGCTTCCTCGACCTCTACAAGATCGACCCCGCCAAGGCCGCGATGTTCGAGGACCTGGAGAAGAACCTCGTCGTGCCGCATGCACTCGGAATCGCCACGGTGCTGGTCTTGCCGAAGACGCCGGATCCGTTCAGGGAGGCGCACGAGCAGGTCGCCGTGGAGGCCGGCCATGTCGATTTCTCCACGACGGATCTGGCCGGGTTCCTGGAAAGCCTGCTGCCCGCGGACCGCAAGGCCCTGCTGAAGACCGCCCAGGCCGCAAGCGGCTCGGCTATCTGAGCCTCAGAGCCAGGCGGCAAGCGGCCATCCGGCCCGAATTCACGCGAAGCGACGCGCGGCCTCCCCGTGCTGCGCCCGGAGCCGCGCGATGTCGACTCCCAGCGGCATCCCGTCGACCACGCGCCATATACCGCCCACCATCACCCGGTCGGCGCGGTGCGCTCCACACAGCACCAAGGCGGCCAGCGGATCGTGACCGCCGGAAAAGCGCAATTCGTCGAGCGTGAACATCGCCAGATCGGCCTGCAGGCCGGGAGCGATGGACCCGATGTCGGAGCGCCCCAGGCAGCGCGCCGAGCCCTGGGTGGCCCAGCGGAACGCATCGAGATGCGTGACGGCCGAGGAGCTCTCATAGTGCAGGCGGTTGACCATCAGCGCGTGCCGGACGCCTTCCATGAGGTTCGAGGAATCGTTGGAGGCCGAGCCGTCCACCCCCAGCCCGACGGGCGCGCCAGCCGCCTCAAGCTCCCGCGTCTTGCAGAACCCTGACGCGAGCACCGCATTCGAGGTGGGGCAGTGGCAGACGCCTACCCCGTGCCGCCCCAGCTTCTCGCACTCCTCGCAGGTGAAGTGCACGCCATGGGCGAGCCAGGTACGCGGCCCCAGCCAGCCCGCCTCCTCGAGGAAGTCGAGCGGGCGGCAGCCATAGACCTCCTGGCAGTAGGCGTCCTCGTCCTTCGTTTCGGCGAGGTGGGTATGCAACCGGCAATCGAAGCGCTCGGCCAGCGCGGCGCTCTCCAGCATCACACGCTTTGTCGACGAAAAGGGCGAGCAGGGCGCCAGCGCCACCTGGATCTGCGCGCCCTCCGAGCGATCGTGATAGCGGCCCAGCAGGCGCTCGCTGTCGGCCAGGATCTCGTCCTCGTCCTGCACCACGCTGTCGGGCGGCAAGCCGCCGTCCTTCTCGGACAGGTTCATGGAGCCGCGCGTCACCGTCATGCGGATGCCGAGCGCGCGGGCCTCCTCCACCTGAACGTCGATCGCCGTCTCCAGCCCCTTGGGGAACAGGTAGTGGTGATCGGCCGCCGTGGTGCAGCCGGAGAGCAGCAGCTCGGTGAGCGCCACCCGCACGCCCAGCCGGAAACTGTCGATGTCGAGACGGCTCCAGACGGGGTAAAGCGCCTTCAGCCAGGGGAACAGCTCCTTGTTGATGGCCTGCGGATGAGCGCGCGTCAGCGTTTGAAAGAAATGGTGGTGCGTGTTGATGAGCCCCGGCAGCACCACGTGGCTGGACGCGTCGAACACGGCATCGACCGGCGCTGACGGCTCGCGCCCGGCCCGGACGGTCTCGACGATCCGCGAGCCCTCGACCACGACGCCGCGCGCCGCGTCATCGGCCAGGATGGCGAGGGGGTCCTTGATCCAGTGTCGCATCCAGGTCTCCCCGCTTTCGTCATTACCGGATTGGACGCAAGCGGCGTGCCGGACGCAAGCGGTCTCTGGCTTCGCCGTGCGGACGGCAGATGACAAGTCCCCGCCGCGTTGCTAAGCACCGTGCCGGGTTCTCCCGCTTCCGGCCGCCACCCTTCAACGGACCTCCACGCCATGTCTTACGCCGACCTCGCAGCCGCCATCGAGACCGCCTGGGAGCAGCGCAGCGAAATCGGGCCGTCCACGACCGGCCGGGGCCGCGAGGCTGTGGCCGAAGCGCTGAACCTGCTGGACAGCGGCAAGCTGAGGGTGGCCGAGAAGAGCGCCGAGGGCTACACCGTCCACCAGTGGCTGAAGAAGGCCGTGCTGCTCTCGTTCCGCCTGAACGACTTCATGATGATCGGCAACGGCCCCGGCCAGGCGAACTGGTGGGACAAGGTGTATTCCAAGTTCGACGGCTGGACCGAGGCTGAGTTCAAGGCCGCCGGCTTCCGCGCTGTGCCGAACTGCATCGTCCGCCACAGCGCCTTCATCGCGCCGAGCGTGGTGCTGATGCCGTCCTTCGTGAATGTCGGCGCCTACGTCGACAGCGGCACCATGGTGGACACCTGGGCCACAGTGGGCTCCTGCGCCCAGATCGGCAAGAACGTGCACCTCTCCGGCGGCGTCGGCATCGGCGGCGTGCTGGAGCCGCTGCAGGCCGGCCCCACCATCATCGAGGACGACTGCTTCATCGGCGCGCGCTCGGAGGTGGTGGAAGGCGTCATCGTCGGCCAGGGCTCCGTCATCTCCATGGGCGTGTTCATCGGCCAGTCGACCAAGATCGTAGACCGCACGACGGGCGAGGTGCACATGGGCAAGGTACCGCCCTACTCCGTGGTCGTGTCCGGCAGCATGCCCGGCAAGCCCTTCCCCAATGGCGAGCCCGGCCCCTCGCTCTACTGCGCCGTGATCGTCAAGCGCGTGGACGCGCAGACGCGCTCCAAGACGAGCATCAACGACCTCCTGCGGGACTGACCCGCATTGGCCGCGAACCTTCCTGACGCCACCGATCCCGTCGCGCTCACCCAGGCCCTGATCCGCTGCCCGTCCGTGACCCCCGCCGAAGGCGGCGCGCTGGCGCTGCTCGGCGAGGTGCTGGAGCAAGCCGGGTTTATGGTGCACAGGCCGGTGTTCTCCGAGCCCGGCATGCCGGACATCGAGAACCTCTACGCCCGCATCGGCGAGGGCTCCCCCTGTCTGGTCTTCGCCGGTCATACGGACGTGGTGCCTCCCGGCGACGTCGCGGCCTGGAGCCGCGATCCGTTCTCCGGCGAGATCCGTGACGGCATGCTACACGGGCGTGGCGCGTGCGACATGAAGGGCGGCGTCGGCGCCTCCGTCGCTGCGGCGCTTCGGTACGTCAGGGATCACGGGGTTCCGCAAAAGGGCTCCATCGCCTTCCTCATCACAGGCGATGAAGAAGGACCCGCAGTGAACGGCACCGTGAAGCTGCTGGCCTGGGCCAGGGCCCGCGGCGAGCGTTTCGACCACTGCGTCCTGGGCGAGCCCACCAATCCGGATGCGCTGGGCGACATGATCAAGGTTGGCCGTCGCGGCTCCCTGACGGGGCGTTTGGCGGTTCAGGGCGTGCAGGGCCACGTGGCCTATCCTCACCTCGCCGACAACCCCATCCGCGGCGTCATGCGCCTGATCTCGGCTTTGTCCGCGGAGCCGCTCGATAGTGGAACGGCCCATTTCGGACCGTCGAACCTGGAATTCACCACGGTCGATGTTGGCAACGATGCGTCCAACGTCATTCCCGCCGTGGCCCGGGCTACTTTCAACGTGCGCTTCAACGACCTCTGGTCCGCCGAGACCCTGGCCGACGAGATCCGCGGCCGAGTCGAGAAGGCCGCCGGGAACTCGGTGCAATGGACCCTCGAATTCGAGCCGTCCAATGCGGCGGCGTTCCTCACCGCTCCCGGTCCGTTCGTGTCGCTGGTCAGCGAAGCAGTGGAGGCGGTGACCGGGCGCAAGCCGGCCCTGTCGACGACCGGAGGCACGTCCGACGCGCGCTTCATCAAGGACTACTGCCCCGTGATCGAGTTCGGGCTCGTGGGGCAGACCATGCACAAGATCGACGAGCACGCGGCCGTGTCCGACATCGAAGGGCTGACGGCGATCTATGAGCGTGTTGTGGAGGCCTATTTCGGCTGAGGCGAGACGCCCTGCTGCAATCAGCGAACTCATCTGTTGCGACGCCATCAGCCACCTCACAACCTCTAGACGAAAGTCTAAGAAGGGCGGATGATGTGCACTGCAGCATGGAGGGCGCAGCGCGATGATCCTCACGGCGGACGAGGTGAGCCGGTCCATTGCCGGTTCACTCAAGCTCCTGAACCGGAACGAGGAAGGGCTTCAAGCCTTCGAGGTCTCAATCCCGGCGTTCTGGCGCTCTTTCGCCGCCATCCTGCTCACGGCGCCTGCCTTCGTCGCGGCCTTGGCGGAAGTCCGTGTAGAACGGGGCCTGCCGACGGACGCCGGCTTGTTCTCTTCACCCGGGCTGGTGCTGCACGAGGCGGCCCTCTTCCTGGCCGGTTGGATCGCTTTTCCGCTGGCGATGATCGCCATCGTGAGGGGGCTCGGTCTCGGCCACCGCTATGTCGGCTACATCATCACTTGGAACTGGTCGGCCGTGGTGGCGGCCACGATTTTGGCCGTACCCGCTGCGATGCACGCCCTCGGGCTGGCGACATCCGGCTTGAGCCTGCTATTCGGCATCGCCTTCGGGATCATCATCGCCCAGTACCGCTGGTTCCTGGCGAAGGCCGCGCTAGGCGTCTCGGGCGGGCTCGCGGCCCTGCTGGTTCTGCTCGACGCCGGCATCGCAGGCACGGTGTCCGCCCTGCTCTCGCCGCTCATCTGACAACGGACGCCATTCCATCCTTGGGAGTTTCCGCCTCGCTACGCTCCCCGCGAGGACGGGGACCGTCGGGCGGGTAATCGACCCCGACGAGATAGAGACCATCGGGCGGCGCCATGGGGCCGCAGCGGCTGCGGTCGCGCGACTCCAATGCCGCCTGCAGCTGCGCCTTGGTCCAGCGACCCGACGCGACCATCTGCAGCGAACCCACCATGGAGCGCACCTGGTGGTGCAAAAAGCTGCGCGCCGAGGCGTGGATGCGGATGTCAACGCCGAGGCGTTCGACGTCCAGGCGCTGCAGCGTTTTCACCGGGCTGGCGGCCTGGCACTCTGCGGCGCGGAAAGTGGTGAAGTCGTGCTGGCCCACCAGCACCTGCGCCGCATCGTGCATGGCCGCGGCGTCGAGCGGCCACTTCACATGCCAGGCCTTTCCCGCATCCAGCGCTAAGGGCGAGCGCCGGTTCACGATGCGATAGATGTAGTGTCGGCCGATCGCGCTGGTGCGCGCGTTGAAACTTTCGCCCACCCTCTCAGCCGACAGGATGGCGATGGGGTGCGGCCGCAAATGTGCGTTCGCCGCGTCGCGCACGGTATCGGCGGGGATGTCCTTCTCCAGATCGACATGGGCCACCTGGTGCGTGGCGTGCACACCGGCATCCGTGCGCCCGGCGCCCTGTATCCGCGCGGCGTGGCCGCAGAAGCGCGCCAGCGCCTCCTCGATGGATTGCTGCACCGAGGGTGCATTGCCCTGGAACTGCCACCCGCAGAACGGCCCGCCATCATACTCGATCACGAGCTTGTAGCGCGGCATCAGGCGAACCTCGCGCCGGAAGGGAGCGGTACGCCGCGCAGGAAATCGGCTGCCGCCATCGGCTTGGAGCCGGCGCGCTGCACCTGCAGCAGCCTGACTGCGCCCGTCCCGCACGCAACGGCCAGCGCGCCGTCCAGCACCTGCCCCGCCTCCCCGGCCCCGTCGACGAGCGCAGTGCGCAGCACCTTCAGCCGCTCGGGGCCCTTGCCGAGGTCCACCATGGCGTACGCGCCGGGGAAGGGAGACAATCCGCGCACGAGGTCGTGCACCGCCTGTGCGGGACGAGACCAGTCGATCCGCGCGTCCTCGTTGACGATCTTGCTGGCATAGGTGACGCCCTCGGCCGCTTGCGGCGTGAAGCTGAGTCCGCCGCGCGAGAGCGCCGCCAGCGCCCGCACCATGAGGTCAGCCCCCACAACCGCCAGCCGGTCGTGCAACTCGCCCGCCGTCATGTCCGGCCCGATGGCGACGCGCTCGACCATGCCGACAGGCCCGGTGTCGAGCCCCCTCTCCATCTGCATCACGGCGACGCCGCTCTCCCGGTCGCCGGCCATGACTGCGCGCTGGATAGGCGCGGCGCCCCGCCAGCGCGGCAGCAGAGAGGCGTGCAGGTTCAGGCAGCCGAGCTCCGGCGCCTGCAGAATGCTCTCGGGCAGGATCATGCCGTAGGCGACGACCACGGCGACATCCGCGTCGTGATCGCGGAATGTCTGCGCCGCCTCCTCGCTGCGCAACGTTGCAGGCGTGAGCACCGGGATGCCGAACCGCTCGGACGCCACATGGACGGGCGACTTCCGCAGCTCCATCCCACGTCCCGCCGGCGCGGGCTGCCGCGTGTAGACAGCGACGACGTCATGGCCCTGCCCCACGATCTCGGCGAGCGTCGGGACCGCGAAATCCGGCGTGCCCATGAAGACGATGCGCAGCGTCATCAAGATCCCCGGTGAGGTCGGAAGCTGGGAGGCAGGGAAGACCCGCCGTTCAATCGTCCCGCCGCGCCTGCTTGATGAACTTCTTCACCACGCGATCGCGCTTCAGCTTCGAGATGTGGTCGATGAACAGCTTGCCGTCGAGATGGTCGATCTCGTGCTGCAGGCAGGTGGCGAGGATGCCATCGGCCTCCAGCTCCTTCTCCGCCCCGTCCCGGTCGAGAAAGCGCACGCGCACGCGCGCCGGGCGCTCCACCATCTCGTAGTAGTCGGGAATGGAGAGGCAGCCCTCCTCGTAGGACGAGCGCTCCTCCGACGTCCACAGCACTTCGGGATTAATCAGCGCCAGCGGCGCTTTCTCCTCGTCCTGCTTGGCGGTGTCGATGGTCACCACCCGCTGCGGCACGCCAACCTGGATCGCCGCCAGCCCGATGCCCGGCGCGTCGTACATCGTGTCGAACATGTCGTCGACGAGCTTGCGCAGCTCGGGCGTCACCCGCGCAACGCGGTCCGAGACGAGCCGCAGCTTACTGTCCGGCAGGATGATGATGGGTCTCAGCGCCATGCGGCGGAGATAATGGCTCGGGGCCCGGAGGTCAAACGGAACGGGAACCATATGTTCTTTTTCTGTTCCCGCGATTTCGTCGAATCTGGCATGCTCGGCGGGATGGACAAGGTTTGATGGACAAGGTGCTCTTCATCGTCGCCGGCCGGCCGGTCACATGGGCCGAGTCCGTGCTCGGCCTGCTCGCCTGCGTCGCGGTGTGCGCGGCCTGGGCGCTGCTCGCCGGTTTGCGGGCCAGCCGCGCCCGCGCGCAGGAGGCGGCGACCGCGCTGGAGCGCCAGCGCGAACTCGACGACCGCATGGCCGAGGTCGCGCGCATCCAATCCGAGATGACCGGGCGCATGCAGACCATCGGCGAGGTGTTCGGCTCCAGGCAGGCGGACCTCGTGCGCCTCTTCGCCGAGCGGCTGGACAGCCTGCAAGCCCGCGTCGGGGACGGGCTGCGCGACAACGTCAAGCAGACCGTCGACAATCTCGCCAAGCTGAACGAGCGCCTCGCCGTCATCGACGCCGCGCAGAAGAACCTGACGGACCTTACAGGCCAGGTCCTCTCGCTGAAGGACGTGCTCGCCAACAAGCAGACGCGCGGCGCCTTCGGGCAGGGCCGCATGGAAGCGATCGTGCGCGATGCCCTCCCCCAGAACGCCTTCGCCTTCCAGGCGACGCTCTCCAACGGCACGCGCCCGGACTGCATCATCCATCTGCCCGGCGACGACCGGCCGCTGGTCATCGACGCCAAGTTCCCGCTGGAGGGTTTCACCGCCTTTCGAGAGGCGCAGGGCGAGGAGATGCGCCGCGCCGCCGGCCAGCGCGTGCGCGCGGACGTTGCGGGGCACGTCCGCGACGTCGCGACCAAGTACCTGCTGCCCGGCGAGACGCAGGACATCGCCGTGCTGTTCGTGCCGGCCGAGTCCCTCTTCGCCGACCTGCAGGAGCACTTCGAGGAGGTGGTGCAGAAGGCGCACCGCCAGCGCGTGCTGATCGTCTCGCCATCCCTGCTGACGATGGCCATCCAGGTGATGCAGGCCATCGTGCGGGACGCCCGCATGCGCGAGCAGGCCCACCAGATCCAGGCCGAGGTGCAGCGTCTCACCGCCGACGTCAGCCGCCTGCGCGACCGTGTCGGCAAGCTCGACACCCATTTCCGCCAGGCGCAGGACGACGTCGCCCAGATCACCACCTCAGCCGACAAGATCCTCAAGCGCGGCGAACGGATCGAAGCCATGGACTTCGAAAGCGCAACGGACGTAAACCGCAGCCCCGTCCCGCTCTCCCCCGCCGCGGAGTGAGCGGAGCGGTCCCAACGCCGTCATTGCGAGCGCAGCGAAGCAACCCAGTGGCCGGGCGCTGGCCACCATCGTGCCTCACGCCACCCCACTGGGTCGCCACGTCGCTCCGCTCCTCGCGATGACGGCTAGGGCAACCAGCTCGTCTCGCCAGCCTTCACCGGCAGCCCCAAGAGCGTCGCCACCGTCCCTGCGATATCCGCGAAGGTCTCGCGCCGCCCAATGCGGCCGCCGCTCACCCCGGGTCCGTACGCCAGGATGGGCGCGTGCTCGCGCGTGTGGTCCGTCCCCCGCCAAGTCGGATCATTGCCGTGGTCGGCCGTGAGCACGACGAGATCGCCGGGCCGCAGCCGCGCCGAGAGCTCCGGCAGCCGTGCGTCGAAGGCTTCCAGGCACGCCGCATAGCCCGGCACGTCCCGCCGATGGCCGAACTCCGTGTCGAAGTCGACGAAATTGGCGAAGACCAGCCCGCTCTCGCCGAGGCGGTCCACCTCGGTCAGCAAGGCGTCGAACAGGGCCGCGTTGCCCGGCGCTTTGACCTCCCGCCCCGTCGCGCGGTGGGCGAATATGTCGCCGATTTTCCCCACGGTCACGATCTCCCGGCCCGACGCATGTGCGCGGTCGAGGATCGTGCCGTCCGGCGGCTGGATCGCGAAGTCCTTGCGGTTGCCGGTGCGCTGGAAGCCGCCCTCGGGCGTGCCCACGAAGGGCCGCGCGATGACCCGGCCGATTTTCAGCGGCTCGCACAGGCGGAACGCCACGCGGCACACCTCGTAGAGCCGCTCCAGCCCGAAGCTCTCCTCGTGCGCCGCGATCTGCAGCACGCTGTCCACCGACGTGTAGCAGATCGGCTTCCCCGTCCGCATGTGCTCCGCGCCGAGTTCGTCGATGATGGCCGTGCCGGAGGCGTGCTTGTCACCGAGAATTCCGGGCAGGCCGGCCTGCTCGATCAGCGCTTTCGTCAGCCATTCCGGAAAGGCGGGAATGGTGTCGGGAAAATACCCCCACGCATGGTCCGGCTTCGCGCCGGCGATCTCCCAATGGCCGGACGGCGTGTCCTTTCCGGCCGCCGTCTCCACGCCGTAGCCCCACTGGCCAGCCGCATCCTCCGGCCGGGCCACGCCCGGCGGATAGACCCCGCACGACGCCTCGACCGCGAGCCCGAGGCCGAGCAGCCCGAGCCGCGGCAGAATGAGCGGTCCCCGGCGCAACGCCTCGCGGTCTCCGCGCCCTTCGGCGCAAGCCTCGGCGATGTGCAGAAGCGTGTTGGCGCCCGCGTCGCCATAGGCGGCGGCGTCCTCCGCCCCGCCGCAGCCGACGCTGTCGAGCACGATGATCAAAGCCCGCGCCATGCGTCCCCCCTCGGCTTCACCGCCTTGTCGGCCGCAATCTACGCCAACCCGCGCGCTCAGCGCTATTCGCGCACCACGCCGGCGTCCGCCGTCTCCAGTCGGAAGGCGGCCGCGAACAGGGCGCGGGTATACTCGGTCTGCGGCCGCTCGAACACGTCCACCGCGGGCCCCTGCTCCACCACCTTGCCGTTCTGCATCACGACGACGTCGTTGGCGAGCGCGCGCACGACCCTGAGATCGTGGCTGATGAACATGTAGGCGAGCCCATGCTTCCGCTGCAGGTCGCGCAGGAGATCGACGATCTGCGCCTGGACGGACATGTCGAGCGCCGAAGTCGGCTCGTCCAGCACCACGAATTTTGGCTGCAGCGCCATGGCCCGCGCGATGGCGATGCGCTGGCGCTGGCCGCCGGAGAATTCGTGCGGATAACGATCCATCGCGGCCGGCTCCAGGCCCACGTCGATCAACGCCCGCGCCACCACCTCACGCTGCTCTGCGTAGGACCGCGGCGCGCCGCTGCCCGCGTGGACGCCGAGACCCTCGGCCACGATCTCGGCCACCGAGAGCCGCGGCGACAGGGAGCCGTAGGGATCCTGGAACACCACCTGCAGGTCGCGCCGGAGCGGCCGCATCTCCTTTTGCGTCAGCCCGTCCAGCGGCTTGCCGAGATAGACGATCCGCCCCTTCGACGAGATCAGCCGCAGCATGGCGAGGCCGAGCGTCGTCTTGCCGGAGCCAGACTCGCCGACCACGCCGACCGTCTGGCCCTCGCGCACCGCCACCGAGATTCCGTCGACAGCCTTGATGTGCCCGACCGTCTTCTTGAAGAACCCCTTGCGAATGGGAAACCAGACCTTCAGGTCATCCGTCTCCACGATCACCGGCGCATCGGGGTGGCGCGGCTGCGGCGCGCCCTTGGGCTCCGCGGCGAGCAGCTTGCGCGTATAGGGATGCTGGGGGCGCTCGAACACGTCCTCCACCGGCCCATGCTCGACGATCCGCCCCTGCGTCATCACGCAGACCCGGTCGGCGATCTTGCGCACGATGCCGAGGTCGTGGGTGATGAACAGCAGCGCCATGCCGCGCTCGTCTTTCAGCGTCTTCAAGAGCTTCAGGATCTGCGCCTGCACGGTCACGTCGAGCGCCGTGGTGGGCTCGTCCGCGATCAGCAGGTCGGGCTCGTTGGCCAGCGCCATGGCGATCATGACGCGCTGGCGCTGCCCGCCCGAGAGCTCGTGCGGATAGGACGCCAGCCGCGACTCCGGATCGCGGATGCCCACCAGCGTCAGCAGTTCCACCGTGCGCTTCTGCGCCGCCGCGCCGGACAGCCCCTTGTGGAGGTCCAGGATCTCGCCGATCTGCCGCTCGATCGTGTGCAGCGGGTTCAGCGACGTCATGGGCTCCTGGAAGACCATGGTCACTTCATTGCCGCGGACCTTGCGCAGCTCGTCCTCGGTCGCCGCCATCAGGTTCGCGCCCTTGAACAGGATCTCCCCTGAGGGATGCGAGGCCGGCGGATAGGACAGCAACTTCAGGATCGACAGCGCCGTGACGGACTTGCCGGACCCTGACTCGCCCACGATCGCCACGGTCTCGCCGGGCGCGACGTCGAACGACACGCGATCGACGGCCAGCGTCTCCTGCCCGCCCTGGCGGAAGGCGACGGAGAGATCGCGGATGGAGAGGAGGGGAGTGGTCATGCTCAGGAGAGGCTCGAAACGAGATCGTCGAGATCAAACCCGGTGAGTCCAACCCTCAGCATGGGAGTTCGTGGCCTGATGTCGACGTCGTCGGACAGGAAGACCTTACATCCAGCCAGTTCAGCGGTTGCCAAGTGGATCGCGTCGGGCAGCTTAAGGGATTTCTGCGCCGCACGCAGTCGGGCAGCCCGAACGATCGTCTCGCGGTCGACAACGCAAAGACGAAGTGCCGGGGATGAACTCAGAAGATTGTAATACGCATCGGCAAGGTCCGCATCCTTAGCGTAAGGGCCAACGAGGAGCTCCCCGAACGTTAATTCACTCGTCACGGCGTCCGCCCTTCCCTGGGATACCAAATGCATAAGAGCGAAGAGTTGGGGAAGACGCTGGGCAGACCCCTCAACCAGCGGGATGAAAGCATTAGTGTCGATGTAGATGATGACACGCTCATCCTCTTGCCGTTCCATGCATTTGGCTCGTCAGCAATGAAAGAGTGAAAACGCAAAAGACCCCAACCAAATCGCCGGCCCAAAAAATCTCAGTCGTCCCACTCGTCGCGCAACGCTCGGATACGCGCGACAGCCTCGTGTGGAGTCACGTCATCCGGGAAACGGCCGGCGAACCTCGTCAGCCCGTTCTCGCTTCCCGTGGCGACTAGAGGCTTCCTCGACGCGAAGATCTCCTCGGACGTCATCGGCTCGCCAACCGGATCACTCCCAGGCACTTCGATAGTCACCGTGACTTCCAGCGCACCAGGCAACTCCTGCTTCAAATCGTCAGGAAGCCGCTCAACCGGGTAATGACGTCGAACGATCTTGTTCATGCCTCGTCACCTCGCTGGCAATCCTACCACATCCCTCACGCAAACGTCTTCCGCGGGTCGAACGCATCCCGCACGGCTTCGCCGATGAAGATCAGCAGCGAGAGCATCACGGCGATCACCGAGAAGCCGGTCAGGCCCAGCCAGGGCGCGGCGATGTTGCTTTTGCCCTGCAGCAGGAGCTCGCCCAGCGAGGGTGAGCCCGGCGGCAGGCCGAAGCCGAGGAAGTCTAGGGAGGTCAAGGTGGTGATGGAGCCGTTCAGGATGAACGGCAGGAAGGTCATGGTGGCGACCATGGCGTTGGGCAGCACGTGCTTCACCATGATCTTGCCGTCCGTCAGCCCAAGAGCGCGGGCGGCGCGGACGTAGTCGAAGTTGCGCGCGCGCAGGAACTCGGCGCGCACCACGTGCACCAGCGCCACCCAGGAGAAGAGCAGCAGGATGCCGAGCAGCGTGAAGAAGGAGGGCTGGAAGAAGTTGGACAGGATGATCAGCAGATAGAGCGAGGGGATCGCGGACCAGATCTCGATGATGCGCTGGAAATAGAGGTCGATCCGCCCGCCGAAGTAACCCTGCACCGCGCCCGCGGCGATGCCGATCACCGAGGAGATGCCGGCCAGGATGAGGCCGAACAGCACGGAGATGCGGAAGCCGTAGATGATGCGCGCCAGCACGTCGCGCCCGCCATCGTCCGTGCCGAGCCAGTTCCATTCGAGGTCGCGGCAGGTCCCGTTCGGGACGCCCTTCTTCTCGGCGATGGGCTTGCACACCGCGTCCTTCAGCATCCAGGTCGGTGGCGAGGGCGCGGCGGTCGGCAAATCGAGATTAATCGTGTTGGAGCCGAAGCGGATGGGCGGCCAGAGCGCCCAGCCGTTCTCGTCGAGCTCCTTCTGGATCACCGGGTCGCGGTAGTCCGTTTGGGCGAGGAAGCCGCCGAACTTCTCCTCGGGGTAGTCGACCAGCACCGGAAACAGGATCTCACCCTTGTAGCTGGCGATGATCGGCCGGTCGTTGGCGATGAACTCCGCGAAGAGGCAGAGCACGAACAGCACCATGAAGATCCAGAACGACCAGTAGCCGCGCCGGTTGGCCTTGAAGTTGCGCAGCCGCCGCTCGTTGATCGGCGTCAGCTGCAGGAAGCCCTTGCCCGGCATCGGCGGAGCGAGGCGCGCCGCGGGCTCGGCCCGTTCCATGCTGCGCGGGAGGGCGGTCTCCGTCACGTCAGACCTCCCGCGTTTCGAAATCGATCCGTGGATCGATCCAGGTGTAGGTCAGGTCCGACAGCAGGTTCACGATGAGCCCGAGCAGGGCGAAGATGTAGAGCGTCGCGAACACCACGGCATAGTCGCGGTTCACGGTGGACTCGAACGAGAGCAGCCCCAACCCGTCCAGCGAGAACACGGTCTCGATCAGCAGGGAACCCGTGAAGAAGGCGTGGATGAACGCCCCGGGAAAGCCTGCGATGACGATCAGCATGGCGTTGCGGAACACGTGCCCGTAGAGCACGCGCCGCTCGCTCAGCCCCTTCATGCGCGCCGTCAGCACGTACTGCTTGCGGATCTCGTCGAGGAACGAGTTCTTCGTCAGCAGCGTCGAGGTGGCGAACGCGCCGAGCGCCATGGAGAGGATCGGCAGCGCGATGTGCCGGGCATAGTCCGCGATCTGCGCGTACCAGGGCAGCTGCCAGAAGTTCTCGGACGTCAGCCCGCGCAGCGGGAAGAACGGGAACAGGGACGACCCCTCGCCGAACAGCACGATCAGCAGGATCGCGAACAGGAAGCCGGGGATCGCATAGCCGATGATCACGACGGCCGACGTCCAGGTGTCGAAGCGCGAGCCGTCCGACACCGCCTTGCGGATGCCGAGCGGGATCGAGATCGCGTAGGACAGCAGCGTCATCCACAAGCCGAGCGAGATCGAGACCGGCAGCTTCTCCTTGATCAGCTGCACCACCGGCACGTCGCGGAAGTAGCTCTTGCCGAAGTCGAAGCGCAGGTAATTCCACAGCATCGTCGCGAAGCGCTCGATCGGCGGCTTATCGAAGCCGAACTGCGCTTCCAGCTGCTTGATGAAGGCGGGGTCCAGCCCCTGCGCGCCGCGGTACTTGGACGACACCGCGTCACCGCCGCCGCCATGCTGCTGGGCCTGGCTGCCGCCCGCGAAGTCGCCGCCCCCGCCGCCCGCGATGCGCGACGTCGCCGAGGTGTCGTTGCCCTGCAGCTGCGCCAGCACGCGCTCCACAGGCCCGCCGGGGGCGAACTGGATGATGACGAAAGAGATCAGCATGATCCCAAACAGGGTCGGGATCATCAGCAGCACGCGGCGCGCGATATAGGCGATCATGCCGTCGAGGGTCTCCTCGCCCGTGTTGTGTGGTCAGAGCCCAGCCCAAAAATCGTTCGGCCGCGCCTATGGTCCTCATCCTGAGGAAGCCGCGCAGCGGCTGTCTCGAAGGACGGCCACTGGTTTGGCGCTCTACTCTCGCTCCCCACCATTGGCCGTGCTTCGAGACGGCCCGGACGAAGTCCGGGCCTCCTCAGCATGAGGGATGAGGGGCGCTTCGATCCACTGTCGGACGACATTCCCGCCAGCCACTCGGGATGAGGGGCGTTGTAGAGCTGACAGCCTAGTCTCTCGACAAAAATCATCAGTCAGCCCTTGCCGATTCGCTTGGCCTTTTCAGCGTCATACCACCATGTGGCGGGCGCGCCGCGGTCGTAGCGCGGCTTTTCCGCTGGCTTGTCGAACATGTCCCAGTATGCCAGCCAGTGCGAGGCCTTGTACCACATGGGGATCCAGGTGCGCCCGGAGCGCAGCACCCGGTCCAGAGCGCGGCAGGCCGCCGTCAGCTCGGCGCGGCTGTCGGCTGCGAGCACCTTCTCGATCAGCGCGTCGACCACGGGGTCGGCCAGACCGCCGATGTTCAGGGAGCCGGGGACCTTGGCGGAAGCCGAGCCGAACAGCAGCTTCACGCCCTCGCCCGGCGTCGGCGAGCCGCCATTGCGCCGCGTGATGATGTCGAAATCGTACTCGTCGGTGCGCCGCTGGTACTGGGCCGCGTCCACGACCCGGTAGCGCGCCTCGATGCCCATCAGCTTCATGTTCTTGATCAGCGAGCCGGTGTGCGGCTGCAGCGAGCCTGAGAAGTCGAGGAACTCGACTTCGAAAGGCTGGCCGTCGGGCCTCCGGAGCACGTTGCCTTCGCGCTTGCAGCCTGCCTCGCGCAGCAGCGCATCGGCTCGGCGCAGCAGCGCGCGGTCCTGCCCCGAACCGTCTGTCACCGGAGGCACGAACGGCTCGCCGAAGACCTCGTCAGGCACCTTGCCCCGATAGGGCTCCAGCAGCGCAAGCTCCTCGGCCGAAGGCTTGCCGACCGCCTTCATGTCGGAGTTCTCGAAGAAGGACGAGGTTCGCTGGTACTGCCCGAACATGATGTTCTGGTTGGTCCACTCGAAGTCGAAGAGCAGACCCAGCGCCTCGCGCACCCGGCGGTCGGTGAATTGCGGGCGGCGCAGGTTGAAGTACCAGCCCTGCGTGCCGGACGGCGTATCGTCCGGGATCGTCTCGCGCTTGACGCGACCCTCGGCCACCGCCGGAAAATTGTAGCCCGTCGACCAGTCGCGCGACGTGAACTCCTCCCGGAAGGTGGTGGTCCCGGCCTTGAAGCCCTCCAGCGCCACCTGCCGGTCGCGAAAATACTCGTAGCGCAGCCGGTCGAAGTTGTTCTGGCCCTTGTTCACCGGGAGATCCACCGCCCAGTAGGTCGGCACCCGCTCGAACTCGATGAAGCGGCCCTGCTCGAACCGCGCGACCTTGTACGGGCCAGAGCCGAGCGGCGGCTCCTGCGTCGCCTCGTCGAAGGGCTTCACCGTGTAGTACGCCTTGGAGAAGATCGGCAGTCCCGCGACCAGCAGCGGCAGGTCGCGCGAGCGGCCCTTGGCATAACGGACGAGCAGCGTCCGCTCGTCCTCCGCCTCTGCGCCCGCCAGCGCGCGCAGCGTCTGGGCGATGGAGGGGTGGCCCTTGTCGCGCAGGACCGTGAGCGAGAAGGCGGCGTCCGCGGCGGTCAGCGGCGAACCGTCGTGGAAGCGCGCCTCGGGGCGAAGCCTGTAGCGCTGCGTCAGCCCGTCCTCGCTCGTCGCCACGCTCTGCGCCGCCAGGCCGTACATGGCGTCCGGCTCGTCGAAGGCGCGCGCCATCAGGCTGTCGAAGGTGAGGTTCATCCCCGCCGCGCCGTCGCCCTTCAGCACGTAGACGTTCAGCGTGTTGAAGGTGTCGAAGGCCTGGTTGCCGAAGGTGCTGGAGAGCTGCAGGCTCATCGCGCCGCCCTTGGGCGCAGCCGGGTCCACGTAGCGCAGCGCCGTGAAGTCCGGCGCATGGGCCAGTTCGCCGAAGGTGCTGAGCCCGTGGCTCTCCGGCCCGAAAGCCTGCGCGCGCAGGCGGGCCGGAAACGCCGCGAGCGCGCCCGCGGCGGCGGCTCCCGCCAGGACCGCCCGTCGCGACGCGACGGGGCCGCGGGTCGTTCGGCTCCTCACTTCGGCATGCCCGTCTTGGCCGCCAGCTCCTTGTCGAACCACCAGATGGTCGGGAAGGCCGGCGCATTGTACTTGGGCATCTGCGCCGGCCGGCCGAAGCGGTTCCAGCGCGCCGTGCGCGTGTAGGGATAGGTCCACTGAGGCACGACGAAGTCGTGCGCCAGCAGCACGCGGTCGAGCGCCTTTGTGGCGGCGACCAGCTCCTCCCGGTCCTTCGCGAAGATGATCTTGTCGATCAGCGCGTCGATCCCGGGGTCCTTGACGCCCATCGAGTTGCGGGAGCCCGGCCGGCCGGCGGCCTCGGAGCCCCAGAACTCGCGCTGCTCGTTGCCCGGCGAGAGCGACTGGCCCCACAAATCGGTGATCACGTCGAAGTCCGTCTCGCGCAACCGGTTCTCATATTGCGACGGATCGACGATGCGCAGGCTGACGCCGATGCCGAGCCGCTCCAGCGCGGGCTTGTAGAACAGCACGTAGCGCTCCAGCGTCGGGTCGTAGCCGAGGAACTCCACCGTCAGCGGCTCGCCCTTGGCGTTGACACGCTTGCCGCTCTTGATCTCCCAGCCCGCCTCCTTGAGCAGGCGGTCCGCCTCGCGCAGGTTGTCGCGCACGGCCGTGGGGTTTCCGCTGACGGGGTTGCTATAGGCCGTGGTGAAGACGGACGGCGGCACCTTGTCTTTCAGGCTCTCCAGGATCTCCTTCTCCTTGCCTTCGGGCAGGCCCTTGGAGGCGAGCTCGGTGCCTTCGAAGAAGCTGTTGATGCGCTGGTACTGGCCATAGAAGATCTGCTTGTTCATCTCCTCGAAGTCGAAGGCGAGGTTGAACGCCCGCCGCACGCGCTGGTCCTTGAACTTGTCCCGGCGCAGATTGAAGGCGAAGGCCTGCATGCGCCCGCTGGCGCGCTCGGCGAACTCCTCGCGGATCACACGCCCGTCCTTCACGGCCGGGAAGTCGTAGCCCGTAGCCCAGCTCTTGGCGCTGTTCTCGACGCGGAAATCGTACTGGTCGCCCTTCAGCGCCTCCAGCAGCACGGTAGAGTCGCGGTAGTACTCGAATCGGATCTGGTCGAAGTTGTTGGTGCCGACCTGGGTCGGCGTGTCCTTGCCCCAATAGTCCGGCACGCGCTCGTACGTCGCGTTGCGCTGGGCGTCGAAGTTTTTCAGCCGGTACGGCCCCGAGCCCAGCGGCGGCTCCAGCGTCGTCTCCTTGATGTTGCGCTTGCGCCCGTCCGGCGCCGTGCCCTCCCACCAGTGCTTCGGCAGGATAGTGAGCTGCCCTACGATCTGCGGCAGCTCGCGATTGCCGGGCTGGTCGAAGCGGAAGGTCACCTCGCGCTCGCCGGTCTTCTCCGCCTTTACGACGTGGGAGTAGTAGAACGCCTGCTGCGGGCTGTTGGCCTTGAAGGCGTCGAAGGAGAAGATCACGTCCTCCGGAGTCACCGGCTTGCCATCCTGCCACTTCGCCTCGGCACGCAGGCGATAGGAAGCCCAGGAATAGTCGGCCGGGAACTTCACCGCCTCGGCGAGCAGGCCGTACTCCGTCGACACCTCGTCGAGCGCCGGAGCCATCAGCGTCTCCGTCACGAGACCCACGCCACCCTCGATCTGGCCCTTCACCCCTGCCACGACGACGTTGAAGTTGTCGAACGCGCCTTGCCGCGCCAGCCGCACGAGGCCGCCCTTGGGCGCGTCGGGGTTCACATAGTCGAAACGCTTGAAGCCGGCGGGGTACTTGACATCGCCCATCAGCGAGACGCCGTGCCGCCACTCCTCTTCCGCCCGCGCGGCGCCGATCGGCAGGGCGGCGACAAGGGCGAGCCAGGCCGCAGCTCCAAGAGCGAGGGCCTTGCCCGGTTTCGAGGTCGTGACTGGCATGGGCTCTCCGCGTTGGGTCGTCTCTCGGCCGGCGGCCGGAAGCGCACTGTGCGGGCGATTATGTCGCTTTTGAGCGCCGCCGCCAGCGAGCAGCGGCGATTCGCCGTGATCGGGACAAACGCAGGGCCCCGATCGGAGCCTACCGTGGCCCTCATCCTGAGGAACCCCGGATAAGTCCGGGGTGTCTCGAAGCACGGCGAAGGGCGGGGGCTGGCAGAACGCGCCAAACCCATGGCCGTCCTTCGAGACAGCCCCGGACTCACCCGGGGCTTCCTCAGGATGAGAACTATGGATGTGGCCAATCGCGTAGGCGAAGCGTTGGCCGCCGGTCGTCGGGCTCGTCGCGCCGCTTACTTCGGCAGCTCGGCCGGCGCGTCGGCGAGGGAGCGCAGATAAGCGAGCACGTCGGCGCGTTTGTCGGCTTCCTTCAGGCCGGCAAAACCCATGGCGGTGCCGGGGAGGTAGCCCTTGGGGTTGGCGATGAAGGCGTCGAGGTTCTCGAAGGTCCACTTCTCGCCCTTCGCCGCGCGCTCCTGCATCGCCTGGGAGTACTTGAAGCCCTCATGCGAGCCCTTGGGGCGGTTCACGACGCCGTAGAGGTCGGGACCCACCTTGTTCGGCCCGCCCTTCTCGAAGCTGTGGCACGAGGCGCAGGCCTTCACTCCCGCTTCGCCCTTCTTGGGATCGGCCTTGGCCAGCAGCACCGGCAGCGGCTCAGCGGCGGCGGCCGGTCCCGCCGCGGCGGCGGCAGGCTGCTCCTCGCCCGCGGGAAGGGCGTAGCCCTCGACGACATGGGCGGGCTTGGAGAAAATGCTCTCGGCCAGAATGTTCAGGCCCATCGCGAAAAGCAGCGTGCCGAGCACGGCGCCCGCGACCTTGTTGAAAAAGAGGGGATCCGACCCGGCCATCAAGGAAACTCCGACCCGACGAGGAGGATGGGCCACCGCAAAGCCACAGGACATGGCTCCCCGCGGAGACCGTTGGGCGGGGGTTGATTACCCGCTTTGCCGCGCCTTTGGCAACTCGTATAAGCACTTTCCTCGTTGATACTTTTTGCCGCCTCGGCGGTTCACGCTCGCACGGCGCCGTTGATATGTCCGATCCCGTCGTTCTCGTCCCCGCCCGCATGGCCTCTTCGAGGCTTCCCGGCAAGCCGCTCGCCGACATCCTGGGCGAGCCCATGATCGTGCATGTCTGGCGGCGGGCGGTGGAGGCCGGCCTCGGCCCGGTGGTCGTGGCCACCGATGAACGGGCCATCGTGGACGCCATCGAGAAAGCAGGCGGCATCGCGGTCATGACGCGGGACGACCATCCCTCCGGCTCCGACCGCATCTTCGAGGCGATCGAGCAGTTCGACCCCGAGGGGCGGCACGACGTGGTCGTCAACGTACAGGGCGACCTGCCGACCATCGATCCCCGCGCGGTGCAGGCTTCCATCCTGCCGCTCTCCCGCCCGGGCGTGGACATCGCCACCATCGCCGTGGAGATCACGCGCGCGGAGGAGCGGACCGACCCGAACGTGGTCAAGATCGTCGGCAGCCCCATCGCGGGCAGTCCCGGCCAGATGCGCGCGCTCTACTTCACCCGCGCCACCGCGCCCTCAGGCGAGGGGCCGCTCTATCATCACATCGGCCTCTACGCCTACCGCCGCACGGCGCTGACGCGCTTCGTCGCCCTGCCGCCGTCCACGCTGGAGAAGCGCGAGCGGCTGGAGCAGCTGCGCGCGCTGGAGGACGGCATGCGCATCGACGTCGCCCTGGTGGACGACGTCCCGCTCGGCGTGGACACGCCGCACGATCTGGAGCGCGCCAGGGCGATCCTGGCGTCCCGCCACAAAGGACACTGACCATGCCGCAGCAGCAGAGCAGGCTCATCGCCTACCAGGGCGAGCCGGGCGCGAACTCGCACATCGCCTGCAAGGATGTGTTTCCGGAGCTCGAGCCCCTGCCCTGCGCCACCTTCGAGGACGCCTTCGCCGCCATCAAGGACGGTGTCGCGATCCTCGGCATGATCCCGATCGAGAACTCCATCGCCGGCCGCGTGGCGGACATCCACCATTTCCTGCCCGCCTCCGGCCTGCACATCATCGGCGAGTTCTTCCTGCCCATCCACTTCCAGCTGCTCGCCATCAAGGGCGCGTCGCTGGCGACCATCAAGTCGGTCTACAGCCACGTCCACGCGCTCGGGCAGTGCCGCAAGATCATCCGCAAGCTCGGCCTGAAGCCGATCATCACCGGCGACACGGCGGGAAGCGCCCGCGAGGTGCGCGACTGGAACGACCCCACCCGCGCCTCGCTCGCGACCAGCCTCGCCGCCGAGATCTACGGGCTGGAGACGCTGGCGCAGGACGTCGAGGACGAGACGCACAACACCACCCGCTTCGTCGTGCTGTCGAAGACCCCCGCCTGGGCCGAGCAGCACAGCGGGCCGACCGTCACCACGTTCCTGTTCCGCGTCCGCAACGTCCCCGCCGCGCTCTACAAGGCGCTGGGCGGCTTCGCCACCAACGGCGTCAACATGACGAAGCTGGAGAGCTACATGGTGGACGGCGAGTTCTCCGCCACGCAATTCCTCGCGGATGTCGACGGCCACCCCGAAGACCGGCCGTTGAAGCTGGCGCTGGAAGAGCTGGCGTTCTTCTCCAAGGAAGTCCGCGTGCTCGGCGTCTACCCCGCGCACCCCTACCGGGTGGAGAGCCAGAAGGCGGCCGAGTAAGCCTCAGACTTCAGCCAGAACGTCCCTCATGCTGAGGAACCCCGGATAAAATCCGGGGTGTCTCGAAGCACCGCAGATGGTCTGGCGCGGGAAGAAAAGAGCGCACCGCACCGTTGGCCGTGCTTCGAGACGCTCCGGACTGTCGTCCGGCGCTCCTCAGCATGAGGACGACGGGTGCTCCGGGTCGTTTGTCGGACGTATGCGGGCGTGACTACTCCCCAGCCGCCATCCCCGCCGGCCGCCGGTTGTCGTTCGCCCCATAAACCGCCCCGGCGTCCATCTTGCCGCCCACCATGGAATCGCTGCTGGAGGCCGCCTGCCCCGGCGTCGTCAGCGGGATCGGCATCTTCGGCGCGATCAGCACGGCCTCCGCCGCGCCCCAGGGCGCCTGCTGGGTGACGGTGTAGCCCATCCCCGTGAGTGCGTTCTTCGTGTCCGCCGAGATCGCGAACGGCTCGACATACACCTGGTCCGGCAGCCACTGGTGGTGGAAGCGCGGCGCGTCCACCGCCTCCTGCAGGTTCATGCCGTGGTCGATCACGTTCATCGCCGTCTCCAGCGTGATGGTGATGATGCGCGAGCCGCCGGGGCTGCCGAGCACCATGAAGGGCTTGCCGTCGCGCAGCACCACCGTCGGGCTCATCGAGCTCAGCGGCCGCTTGCCCGGCGCGATGGCGTTGCGCTTGCCCTGCACCAGCCCGAACAGGTTCGCCGCGCCGGGCTTCGTCGTGAAGTCGTCCATCTCGTCGTTGAGGAAGAAGCCCGTGTCTCCGGCGATCACCTTCGCCCCGAAGAGCGCGTTGATCGTGTAGGTCACCGCCACGGCGTTCCCCGCCGCGTCCACGATGGAATAGTGCGTGGTCTGGTCGCCCTCATGCGGCTCCACCCCGGGCTGCACCTCCTTGGAGGTTGAGGCTTTGGACGGGTCGATCTTGGCCCGGATCTTCGCCGCGTAGTCCTTCGAAAGCAGCTTCTCCAGAGGGTTCGGCACGAACTCGGGATCGCCCAGCAGGAAGTTGCGGTCGACATAGGCGTGCCGCATCGCCTCGGTCATCAGATGGATGGTCTGGGCCGAGTTGAAGCCGAGCTGCCCGATCGGGTAGCCCTCAACGATGTTGAGGATCTGGCAGATGATCGTGCCGCCGGAGCTGGGAGGCGGGGCCGAGATCACCTCGAAGCCGCGATAGGTGCAGCGCACCGGCGTGGTCTCAGTGATGTGGTAGGTCTCGAAGTCCTTCTTGGACAGGATCCCGCCATTCGCCGCGCTGGCCGCCACGACGGCGTCGGCGATCCCGCCCTTGTAGAAGGCGTCCGGCCCGTCCTTGGCGACCGCCTTCAGCGTCGCCGCGAGCTGCTTCTGCACCAGCCGCTCGCCGGCCTTGAACGGCTTGCCGCCGTTGAGGAACACGGCCGCCACGTTCGGCTGGCCGGCGAAAGCCTTCGTCGACGTGTCGAGGATGTCGACATCGCCCTGCAGCAGCACATAGCCGTCCTCGGCGAGGGCGATGGCCGGCTGCATCACCGCCTGGCGGGACATCGTGCCGTAGCGCGCCAGCATCGTGTCCAGCCCGAGCACCGTGCCCGGCACTCCCACGGAGAGGTAGCCATCGAGGCTGGCCTTGGGGATCAGCTCGCCCTTGGCGTCGAGATACATGGTCTCGGTCGCCGCGAGCGGGGCCTTCTCTCGGAAGTTGATGAACGTGTCCTTCCCATCAGCCAGCCGAATCGTGGCGAACCCGCCGCCGCCGATGTTCCCGCAGCAGGGATGCGTCACCGCCAGCGCGTAGCCCACCGCCACCGCCGCATCCACCGCATTGCCGCCCTTGCGCAGGATGTCGACGCCCACCGCGGTCGCGAGGTGCTGCGACGTCGCCACCATGCCCCGCTCGGACTTGGCCGGCGGCGGCGAGACGGCGAGCGCGGGCGTGGCGAGAAGAGCGAAACCGACGAGCGTCGACGCGATCAGGCGCATGGGGGACCTCCGGGATGCTGGTGCCGGAAACTTACCTCCGGTTCACGCCCACCGTCATCCTCCAGCGATCAGGACAGCTTCGCGCGAGTACAGACGCACCCCTTTTCCCGGGTCGGCGAAGCCGAGCCCGGGACCCAGACTTCCCTTGGCGCTTCACACCGGAGAACCCCAACCCTGGCTCCCGGGCCCGGGCTTCGCCCGTCCCGGGAAAGGGCGAGCGCTCAGATCAACGCCGTCATCCCCGGCGCGCCGCAGGCGCGGGAAGGGGATCCAGGAGACTGGGTGAGCCCTCCAGTTCCGCTCAAAAGGCAGCTCACGACGTGGGAACCCCGTCTCCTGGATCCCCTTCCCTCGCTTCGCTCGCCGGGGATAACCCGCGTTGAGTATTCCCCTTTCCCGGACGCCCGAAGGGCGATCCGGGATCCAGCCTTTTCTGCAGCAGACCGAGCCTGGATCCCCTTCCCGCGCCTACGGCGCGCCGGGGATGACCCGTGGCGCCTACCTCGTCCCGTACATCCGATCCCCCGCATCCCCCAGCCCCGGCACGATGTAGCCGTGGTCGTTGAGGTGGCTGTCGATCGCCGCGGTCCACACTTTCACATCGGGGTGCGCGCCCGTCAGCCGAGCGATGCCTTCAGGCGCCGCCAGCAGGCAGACGAAGCGGATGTCCTTCGCCCCGCGCTCCTTCAGCCGGTCAATGGCGGCGACGGCGGAGTTGGCGGTGGCGAGCATGGGGTCGATCACCACCACCATGCGGTCGGCGATGTCGGAGGGGGCCTTGAAGTAGTACTCCACGGCGGTCAGCGTCTCGGGGTCGCGGTAGAGCCCGATATGCGCCACGCGGGCCGAGGGCACCAGCGAGAGCATGCCGTCCAGGAATCCGACGCCGGCGCGCAGGATGGGCGCGAAGACGAGCTTCTTGCCCGCGATCATCGGGGCCATCGTCGTCTCGAGCGGCGTCTCGGTCTCGACCAGCTCGAGCGGCAGGTCGCGCGTCACCTCGTAGGCGAGCAGCATGCCGATCTCGTTGAGGAGCTGGCGGAAGCCCTTGGTCGACCGCTTCTTGTCCCGCATCAGCGTCAGCTTGTGCTGAATCAGCGGGTGGGACACGACGGTGACGTTCGACATGGACAGGTCCTCAGGGATGCAACTCGGACCGCGAAGCTAGCAGCCGGCGTGGCCTCAGAACACCGTGCCGTCGCTGATCACCGTGAGCGGAGGCGCTCCATCCACGCGTTTTTGCCGCGCGATGCGGCGGCCGGCGGCCCAGGTGCCTCCCTCAAGCACCTTGGCGAGCGGAAACGCCTCCGGCGTGAGGCCGAGCGACTTGCGCACCAGGGCGGCGACGTCGTCGAGCAGCGCCACGGTGAGCGCTCGCCATTCCACCACCAACTCGGAGTCGACGGCGTGCGGCCGGGCGGCGGCTTCGGGATCCCGCAGCACGAGCACGCCCGCGTCGATGAAGAGCCCGCCATTGCGATACTCGGCGAGCCCAGTGAGCTGGTCCACGCCGGAAATGCCGATCCCTGCCGCCTGCAGCGGCTCGATGAGCGAATAGGCCAGCCACTGCGACAGCTTGTGGAAGGGCATCAGTCCCGCGGTCGCATCATCCGCCTCCACGGCGGAATGCCTCCAGGTGTCGCCGAGATCGACGCCGCCGAGGCTGATGCGGCCGGTCCAGATCGGGCCGAGGTGCTCCAGCAGCGCCGCCAGGATCGACTCGGCCGGCAGCATGCCGTTGTCGATCTGCGCGGCGAGGTGGTCGAACAGGCCGCCGGGCCGCGGCTCGTCGCCGCGGCCGAACACGGCGGGGTTGGCGGCGACGGTCTCGCCCAGCCGGCGCAGCAGCGCGGCGCGGCCTTCCATGCCCACCATGGGATTGTCCCCGGACACCTGGAAGCCGCCGGCGATTGAATCCGCCGGCAAACCGGCCAGAACCGAGGCGTCGGCGCGCAGCTTCTGGTCGGGCCGGGCCGAGAACAGCCCGGCGGCGAACATGTCGAAGCTCGCGACGGCGAGCCCCTCCGACCGCATGAACGTCTCTCCGCTCGCCTCCTCGCGATAGCGCCACGCAGGGCCGGCCCCCGCATCCAGCAGCACGCTCGTGATGGCGAGGTCGAAGGCGGCCCGCGCCTTGGCGGCGTCGGTCGGCCACAGCGTGCCGCGGTCGAGCGTGGCCCAGCGGTCGAAGCCGCCCGCAGCGAAATGCCGCCAGCGCGCATGGAAGGGCACGGCGAGGGTGGGATAGACCCGGCGAATGGTGTCCAGCACATAGTCCGCGCAGCGCGCGAGCTTGCCGGAGTCGCAGGTGAAGTGCGTGAGCTCTCCGCGGATCGCCTTGTCGAGCAGCCCGTGCGCGCGCGTCCTGATCGCTCGCGGGGAGAGCAGCGATCGGGCGAGAGCCTCGTCCATGGCGGTCATGCGAGCCGGGTTCCGTCGTCCAGTACTGCGGAAGCTGATAGCTTCCCCGTCAGGTGCGGTCCAGCGATCTTCCCACCGTGCCGCGCAGCGCACTTTCGTCCGGCGCGCCGTCCGGGGCGAAATAACCCGCCGCCTTCTTGGCCTCGATCTCGACCGAGGCGTCCGGCGGGACGAGCCCGGCGGGAATAGGCACGCGCTCGCCGATCTCGATCCCGGCGTTCACGACCGCGTCGTACTTCATGTTGGACATCGACATGAAGCGGTCGATCCTGCGGATGCCGAGCCAGTGCAGCACATCGGGCATCAGCTGTTGGAAGCGCGCGTCCTGCACGCCCGCCACGCACTCCGTGCGCTCGAAATAGGTGGCGGCCTGGTCGCCGCCTTCCTGCCGCTTGCGGGCGTTGTAGACGAGGAACTTCGTCACCTCGCCCAGCGCGCGGCCCTCCTTGCGGTTGTAGGCCACCACGCCCACGCCGCCACTCTGCGCTTCGCGAACGCACTCCTCGACGCCATGCACGAGATAGGGCCGGCAGGTGCAGATGTCGGATCCGAACACGTCCGAGCCGTTGCACTCGTCATGCACCCGGCAGGCGACGCGCTTGCGCGGGTCGCTCAGCGCGGCCACCTCGCCGAAGATGTAGACCGTGATGCCGCCGATCGGCGGCAGAAAGACGGAGAGGTCCGGCCGCGTCACCAGCTCCGGGAACATGCCGCCGGTCTGCTCGAACAGCGTGCGGCGCAGCTTGGTCTCGCTCACCCCGAAGCGCTCCGCGACGCCGGCCAGGTGCCATACCGGATCGATCGCGACCTTGGTCACGGAGACGTCGCCGCTGGCGAACAGCACTGCGCCGTCCGCCTCCAGCCGGCCCGCCGCCATCCCGGCCGCCACCTCGGGCATGTTCAGCCGGGCCCTGGTGATGGCGATGGTCGGCCGGATGTCGAGGCCGTGGGAGATTTCGAGCCCGAAGGTCTCGCCGGCCATGTGGCCCCAGGGGTCCAGCGAGACGATGCGCCCGGGCTCGCTCCACTGGGGGTGCGGGCCGATGGTCACGACCGGGTGGGTGTTGGTGAGGTCCGGCCGCGCCAGCGGGTTCAACGCGCCGGAGGAGACCGCCAGCGCCCGATACAGCGCATAGGAGCCGCCATGCGCGCCGATGACGTTGCGGTCGGCCGGGTTGGTCACCGATCCGATCACCGGCCCGCGCTCGCGGGCCGAGGCCGCGCCCCACTTGATCGGCAGCTTCGCGCCTGCGCCCGGCTCGGGGTGCGAGGTGAGACGGATATGGGTGGTGCGGTTCTCGGACGTCATGGGGGACAGCAACTCCGCGCGGGCGAGGCGACACCGTCGCCTCGCCCGCGAATCATCGTGATCTTTGATTTCCGGAACGTCAACGAACCGCAAAAGGCTGCATCGCTGGCTGCAAGCAGGACTCATTTCAGCACTGAAGCGCCCGGTGCGGCGCTTCGAGACATCTCCGGACAAGGTACGCCGTTTCCTGAGCTCGAGGACCGGGGAGTGCAGCGGGGGCCGACCAGCGCTAAAGCGTCGTCCTCTGCCGCAGGGCCGCGGCAAGGGTGCCCTCGTCGAGATAGTCGAGCTCGCCGCCCACCGGCACCCCGTGAGCCAGCCGCGTCACCCGCACGCCGAGCGGCGCGAGCAAGCCCGTGACGTAGTGGGCGGTGGTCTGCCCGTCGACCGTGGCGTTGAGAGCCAGGATCACTTCCCCCACCCCGCCCTGCTTCGCCCGCGCCACCAGCCCGTCGAGGTTCAAATCCGCCGGGCCCACGCCGTCGAGCGCGGAGAGCACGCCGCCGAGCACGTGATAACGCGCATTCAGAACCTGCGCGCGCTCCAGGGCCCAGAGATCTGCAACATCCTCCACCACGACGAGGATCGACCCGTCCCGCCGTGCGTCCTGGCAGATCGTGCAGGGATCGGCGGTGTCGACATTCCCGCAAGTGCTGCAGGTGACGATACGCTCGGTAGCCACCCGCATGGCGTCGGCCAGAGGCCCCAGCAGTTGCTCGCGCTTCTTGATGAGATGCAGCGCCGCCCGCCGGGCCGAGCGCGGCCCGAGCCCCGGCAGCCGCGCCAGGAGCTGGATTAACCGCTCGATTTCAGGCCCGGTGACGGACGCCATGATCTTTCCTGAGACGAGAAATCGTCAATGCGAGCCAAGCGATCCAGGTCTTCGGCTTGGCGCGCCCGCGGGGACCACGCCCCCGCCCCTGGATCGGCGCGTCGCTACGCTCCTCAAGGACGGAGAGTTAGAACAGCTTCATGCCGGGCGGAATCGGCAGCCCGGCGGTGATCGCGCTCATCTTGTCCTGCGTGGCGCGCTCGGCCTTGGCCCGTGCGTCATTGACGGCGGCTATGATCAGGTCCTCGAGGATGTCCTTTTCCTCCTTCACGACGAGGCTGTCGTCGATCGCGATGCTCTTCACCGCACCCTTGGCCGTCATGGTCACGCTCACCATTCCGCCGCCGGCTGCGCCCTGCACCTCGACGCTCTCCAACTCCTCCTGAAGGGCCGTCATGCGCGACTGCACCTCCTGGACCTTCTTCATCATTCCCATGATGTCCTTCACGGCGGGACTCCTTTTGCTGGGCGCTGCGCCGCGTACGGGCGGGCCGGGTTGATCGGAAACCTGATCAGAGATCGTCATCGAAGCCGTCGAGGCCCTCGAAGTCGAACGGGCCGTCGCCAGCCGATGCGTCGTCGGTCCCGGCCAGGTCGGCCGCGCTGAAATCCGGGGATGCGCCGGGCATCGTATCGCGCACGGCCGTAATTTCGGCGCCGGGAAAACGATCGAGCACGGCACGCACGAGCGGATCCGCTCGCACCCCGGTCATGCGGTCGCGCGCCTCGGAATCGGCCTTCTGCTTCAGCGTCTGCTGGCCCTCTTCGGAGGACACCGCCACCAGCCAGCGGCGGCCGGTCCACTCGGCGAGGCGCTTGGAAAGCTCGGCCCCGAGTTGCGGCGACGCGCCTTCCGACGGGGCGAACTCCAGCCGCCCATCCTCGAAGCGCACGAGGCGGACGTCGCGCTCCAGCGCGATCTTCATCTGCACGTCGCGCTTCTCGGCGGCGAGCGCCACGAGATCTTCGAACCGCGCCAGCCTGACGGAAGGAGAGGCCTCGGCGCTGGCGCGCGGCGCGCTCACCGGAGCGGGTTCGGACCGGGCGGCCACCGACAGCCCGCCGCCCGATGCTGAACGCAAGGGCGCGCCGCCGACGGAGCCCGATACGGCCCCGTCCGCGGAGGGACGCGCAGCGGCCGGAGCGCCGGCCGAAACCGCACCGCCGCTCGCCAGGCTGCGCAGCGCGTCGTCTGGGGTCGGCAGGTCGGCGGCGTAGGCCAGCCTCACCAGCACCATTTCGGCGGCGGCCACGGGCTTGGGCGAACCCTGCACCTCGGAGATGCCCTTGATCAGCATTTGCCAGGCGCGCGACAGCACGCGCATCGGCAGGATGGTCAGGAACTGGCCGCGGGTCCGCTCCACCTCGGTGACGCTGGATTCCCGCGCCGCCTCGGGCACGATCTTCAGCCGCGTGACGAAGTGCACGAACTCGGCGAGGTCGGCCAGCACCACCGCGGGGTCCGCGCCGATGTCGTACTGGTCCCGCAATTCCTTCAGCGCCGCGGCGACATCGCCCGACATCACCGCCTCGAACAGGTCGATGATGCGGCCCCTGTCCGCCAGCCCAAGCATGGAGCGGACGGCGTCCGCCTCGATCCGCCCGGCCCCATGCGCGATCGCCTGGTCGAGCAGGGACAGCGAATCGCGCGCCGAGCCCTCGGCCGCGCGCGCGATCATGGCCAGCGCCTCGGGCTCGATGGAGACGCCTTCCTTCGTGCAGATTCCCCCCAAGTGCTGCACGAGCAGCGAGGCGTCGATGCGGCGCAGGTCGAAGCGCTGGCAGCGGGACAGGATCGTCACCGGCACCTTGCGGATCTCGGTGGTGGCGAACACGAACTTGGCGTGGGGCGGCGGCTCCTCCAGCGTCTTCAGGAAGGCGTTGAACGCCTTCTCCGAGAGCATGTGGACCTCGTCGATGATGTAGACCTTGTAGCGGGCCGAGGCCGGCGCATAGCGCACGCCATCGGTGATCTGCTTCACGTCCTCGATGCCGGTGTGGGACGCGGCGTCCATCTCCAGCACGTCGACATGGCGCGATTCCATGATGGCGCGGCAGTGCACGCCCTCCTCGTGGAGATCGACCGTGGGGCCGCCGCTGCCGTCCGCACGCAGGAAGTTCAGCCCCCGCGCCAGTATACGCGCCGTCGTGGTCTTGCCCACGCCGCGCACGCCGGTGAGGATCCAGGCCTGCGGGATGCGCCCCGTTTCGAACGCGTTACGCAGCGTGCGCACCATGGCGTCCTGGCCGATCAGGTCGTCGAAGGTCTGCGGCCGGTACTTGCGGGCGAGCACCCGGTAGGGCCCGGCGTCGGCCACGAGCGAGGAACTCGCCGGCGCGACGGCGATGGGCAGCGCGCCGAACATGCTGGGCTCGTCGCCGGGCGAGGACTGGGAGGGTGCGGCGCTGGGGACGGTCTCTTCGGTCATCGGCCCTGATCGTCTCGACCCGGCCGGCGCCGCTGGCCCCGGCGACCCACCGAAACCGGGGCGGGACGATCGGGATGCGAGGCGATCGGCACGCCTGCAAACGCGGCTTTCGGCGGCTTCAAAGAGGTGGGAGGCTGGACAGAGACCCGCCCGTTCTCGTTAGGGCTGCTTCCTTCCGGACCTGACCCGGTTGGCGAGTGGAACGTCCACCGCCAACCTCCCGCGCCCTATATCGGCGATATGGGTGGCGATTACAAGCCGCCGCCACGAGCGCGATCCCTTCTCCCGCGAGGGGAGAAGGGCGCGCACCATCATGGGTGGTCAACGCCGCACCCGCGGAGTACTTCTTCGGAATGACCGCTCCCGCCTTCACTCTCCACCCGCAGCTTGCCGCCGAGACGGTGGTGGTGGGCGACCTGCGGCTCTCGCGCGTGCTCCTCATGAACAACGCGCGGTTCCCCTGGATCCTCCTCGTCCCGAGGCGTGATGGGATCCGGGAGATCATCGACCTTTCGGACCGCGACCAGGCCACGCTCTATGGCGAGATCACCGCCGCCTCCCATGCGATGAGGGCGCTCTACAAGCCCGACAAGCTGAACGTTGCGGCGATCGGCAACATGGTGCCCCAGCTCCATGTCCACATCATCGCGCGCTGGGCCGAAGACGAAGCCTGGCCGAAGCCGACCTTCGGCTTTGGCCCCGCCCTCCCCTACGAACCCGCAGCCCTCGAGGAGGCGCGCGGTCGGCTGGCCCGGGCGCTGGGCGGTCTGTAATCCCTTGATCGCGTTGGCAGGCCCCCAAGGTCCTCATGCTGAGGAGCCCCGGACTTGATCCGGGGCGTCTCGAAGCACGGCAACGCAAGACAAGGCGCTCCACCATTTGCCGTCCTTCGAGACGCGGGCTATGCCCGCTCCTCAGGATGAGGACCGGTGATGCGGTCAAGCCCATTGAAAAAGGCGAAAGTTCAATGACGTCATCTTCTCGCATCGAGCGTTCCGCCAGCCTCGGCTACGCCCAGAACGGCCTCGACCGCCGCGCCGAGTTCCGCGACGACGCCGCACTGATGGAGGGCTACCGCGCCTCGCCCGCCGCGCGGGTGATGGTGCTGGCCGGGGACGTGCCGGTTCTCAGGATGGGCGAGCGCGGCCATACCGCGACCTTCACCTTCGCGGAGCTGGAGGGCGTCGGCGCGCCGCGGGAGGTGGCGTTCCTCGGGCTCGACGGCGACAGCCCGCTCTTCGCCGCCCTCATCGAGCAGCGCGCGCCGGAGGACCAGGGACACACCGACATCGTGACGCTGGACCTGCGCACCCTCGCCGTGCAGGCCCTGCTGCCGCCGACCACGCTGGGCCGGCTGGCGCAGGCCAAGAGCCTTCTCTACTGGCACCAGCGCCACCGCTTCTGCTCGAACTGCGGCGCGCCGACCGCCGTCTCCGCCGCAGGGTGGCGACGCGAATGCGCAGCCTGCAACGCGCAGCATTTCCCCCGCACGGATCCCGTCGCCATCATGCTCGCGGTGCGTGGCGAAAAGTGCCTCCTCGGCCGGCAGTCCCGCTTCCCCGCCGGCATGTATTCCTGTCTCGCCGGCTTCATCGAGCCGGGCGAGACCATGGAGGACGCCGTGCGGCGCGAACTCTTCGAGGAGGCCGGCGTCGCAATCGGCGCGGTGCGCTACCTCGCCTCGCAGCCCTGGCCTTTCCCCGCCTCGCTGATGATCGGCTGCATCGCGGAAGCGACCGACGACGCGCTGACGGTGGACAACAACGAGCTGGAAGACGCCCGCTGGTTCAGCCGCGACGAGGCCCGCGCCATGCTGGAAGGCCGCCACCCCGACGGCCTGCTCTGCCCCCAGCCCATCGCCATCGCAAACAGCCTGATGAAGGCCTGGGCGCTGGAAGGCGAGGAGATCTAGGGCACACGGCCCGTCCACTCCGCCGGTCATCCCCGGCGCGCGCAGGCGCTGGAGGGGGATGATTCTCCATTTCTCTCTCCTACTTCTCTCTCTCCCACTTCTGCGTCCGCCCGAGCAGCGACACGCCCACAAAGCCCCTCACCGCCAGCGTCTGGCCGTCCGGGCTCAGCTCCATCTTGACGCTGTAGACCGTGCCGGTCTCTGGATCGACGATGCTGCCGCCGGTGTAGGAAAGGCCGTTGCGCTTGAGGCCGGAGAGCAGGGGCATTCCGATGATCGGCGTGTTGGCGAGGGCGCCGGTGCACTTGATGCAAAGCGGCATCGGCTTCTCGCCTTCCCGGGGAAACACTTTGCTGATGACGCCGCCATAAACGCCGCCCGATTCGGAAATGGTGATGATGGAGCGGAGCCGGCCCGTCTTGTCGTCGATCTGCTTCCAAGCACCTGCCGCCGAGGGCTCCTGGGCGTAGGCGGGCGCAACCGGCCTCAGCGCGATGGCCAGGAGCATCACGGCCAATCCGGCCGCCCACGTCCGCATCATGTTCATGATCATCGGCTCTCCCTCGAAACAGAGGGTCAAGGCAGCAGGCTCAGCACGTCAAAATCATGACGCGTACCCGGAGCGTTTCGCCACCGGCCGCAGCGGGGCGGGCTGGCTTGGCGCAGGGGAATCCTGCGCTGTATCCGGCCGCCGCGCATGTCCGACCGGACAGGTGCGACAAACCAGCATGACGCCGCCGTGGGCGGCTGCCTATGATGCATTCAGAACGCCCGGACCTGATCCGGGCCTGCCTGCCGGAGCCTGCGCATGACGACCTTCCCGAGCCTGATCGCCGTCGACTGGGGCACGACCCGGCTGCGCGCCTATCTCGTCGATGGCGCAGGCGGCGTGATCGACAGGATCGGCGTCGACGAGGGCATCATGGCGGTTCCGCCAGGCGGCTTCCCGGCCACGCTGCGCCGCCATGTCGGACGCTGGCTCTCGGAACACGCCGGAATCCCGGTGGTGCTCGCGGGCATGGTCGGCAGCCGGAACGGCTGGATCGAGGTCCCCTATCTCCCCTGCCCCGCATCCGTGTCCGACATCGCCGCCGCGCTCGCACCGGTGGACCTCGGCGACGGGCTGCAGGCCCACATCGTGCCCGGCCTGTCCACGCGGGACGCCGCCGGCGTGCCGGACGTGATGCGGGGGGAAGAGACGAAAGTCGCGGGTTGCGACGTGGCCGACGGCCTGATCGTCACGCCGGGCACTCACGCCAAGTGGATCCGCATGAAGGCGGGCCGCATCGAGGGCTTCGCCACCTTCATGACGGGCGATTTCTACGGCGCGTTCATGGACCACACCATCCTGGGCAAGCTCGCGGAAGATCCAGCGGACGAAGCAGGGTTCGCGCGCGGCCTCGAGGCGGCGGGACGCCCTGGCGGCCTGACGCACCAGGCGTTCTCGGCACGGACGCTTGTGCTGATGGGCGACATGAGCGGGCCTGAAGTGGGTCCCTTCCTCTCCGGCCTGCTGATCGGCTCCGAGGTGCGCCATGCGCTCACGGTCGGCGACGCGACCGGCGCGATCATCGTCGTGTCGGAGGGAGCCGTGGCGCGGGGCTACGAGCAGGCGTTGGCCTCGGTGGGCCGGACCTGCCGGATCCTCGCCCCGGAGCCGACATTCCTGGGCGGGCTGCTGCGCTTGGTGCAGAACCGCCGAAGCTGAGCCCAACTGGCGCGAAAGCTTGCGTGACCATTCAAAGGAGCGTTCCCATGACCCACCGGCACGAATTTGACGCCGCCTTCGCGGAATGCCCCATCATCGCGATCCTGCGAGGCTTGAAGCCGGCTGAGGCGGTGTCCGTGGGCGAGGCGCTGGTCGCGGCGGGCATTCGCGTGCTCGAAGTGCCGCTGAATTCTCCCCAGCCGCTCGACAGCATTCGCCAGCTGCGCGAGGCGCTGGCCGGCCGCGCCGTCGTGGGCGCGGGCACCGTGTACCGGGAGAGCGACGTCGACGACGTCGCGGAAGCCGGCGGCGTGCTGATCGTGTCCCCGAACGCGAACCCCGCCGTCATCGCGCATGCCAAGAGGCTGGGCCTCGTGTCCGCACCCGGCGTCATGACGCCGACAGAGGCGATCTCCGCGCTGGACGCAGGGGCCGACGTGCTGAAGCTCTTCCCCGGCGAGATCATCACGCCCGCGGCGGTGCGCGCCTATGCGGCGGTGATGCCGCCGGGGACGCGGCTGGTGCTCGTGGGCGGCGTCACGACCGCCAATCTTCGCGAATACGCCGAAACGCCTCTTGCGGGCTACGGCATCGGCTCCGCATTGTACAAGCCGGGCCTGAGCGCCGGCGAAGTCGGCGAGCGCGCCCGGGCCTTTCTCGCGGCCTATGCCGAAAGCGGAGCGAAACGCCCATGATCGTCGTCTTCGGATCGGTGAACGTCGATTTCGTGACCCGGGTTTCGCGCATCCCGCGCCCCGGGGAAACGACCCTTGGGCCGGATTACGCCGTCATCCCCGGCGGCAAGGGCGCCAACCAGGCGCTCGCCGCCCGGCGGGCCGGCGCCGAGGTCACGCTCGTGGCCGCCGTCGGCCGCGACCCGTTCGCCGACATCGCCCTTTCGCTGCTGCGCTCCGACGGCGTCGACTGCTCGCGGATCGCGCAGGTGGGTTCGCCCACGGGAGCCGCCTTCATCGCCGTCGAGGAGACCGGCGAGAACGCCATCGTCGTCGCCTCGGGCGCAAATCGGCTGGTGCTCGCCAGCCAGCTCGACGGCATGGCGCTGTCCGGCTCGGATACGCTTCTGCTGCAGCGCGAAGTGCCCGAGGACGAGGCTATCCTGGCGGCGAAGCGGGCCCGCGAGGCCGGCGCGCGAGTTGTGCTCAACGCCGCGCCGGCCGGCGCCATTCCGGCCGCGCTATGGGAACAGCTCGACGTGCTCGTCGTGAACGAACATGAGGTGGAGGTCGTCGGCGGAGCGCTAGGGCTGACGGGCTCGCCCGATGAAATCGCCCGGCAACTCGACGCCAGCCGTGGCGTGGCGACCATCGTGACGCTGGGGGGCGACGGGGTCATCGGCTGGACCGGCGGGGTCCGCCGCGCCGCGCCGGCGCTTCCCATCACGCCCGTTGACACCACCGCCGCGGGGGACTGCTTCTGCGGCGCCTTCGCTGCGGCGCTCGACCAGGGCCTCGGCTTCACGACTGCGCTGGCTCGCGGCGCCGCTGCGGGCAGCCTCGCCTGCCTGAAGGACGGCGCGCAGGTGAGCCTCCCGACCAAGCACGAGATCGATGAAGCGGCGGCCCGTTTCCAGGCCTGAGCCGCCTGCGTCCATTGGACGGACCGGGGGCGCGGCGAGGTCCGCCGCAGCTATGGTTTTCCTGGGGTAAACGGTGCGCGCGAAACGAGCGGCGCGTTGAGACGGTTCAGTTAGAGAGCGCTGCTAAGCTCCGCAATCGTCCAACAGGTTCGATTGTCGATGTGGAAGCCCATCTCCGCCGCCATCCTGCTCGTGCTCCTCAGCGTCGGGAGCGTGGAGTATCTCAAGCGCAGGACCGCCCAGAAGAAGATTGAAACGGCCCAGCAGGCGCCCGAGGCCAGCCAACCCCGCGGCATGATGGTGCTGCAGGAAGACGGCCGCGGCCATTTCGTCGCCGCTACGATCATGAACGGCGTCCTCGTCGAGAGCGTGGTCGACACCGGCGCATCGCTGATCGCACTGTCCATGGAAGATGCCGCCCGCATCGGCGTGTTCCCAAATGCGGGAGACTTCAAGGTCAGCCTGTCCACCGCGAACGGGTCCATCTCGGCCGCTCCGGTGAAGCTGAGGGAAGTCCGCCTGGGCACCATCCGGCTGCAGGACATCGATGCGGTCGTGCTCCCCTCCGGAAGACTGAAGGGCACGCTGCTCGGCATGTCCTTCCTGCGCCGGCTCTCCAGCTTCCAGGTCGCGAACGGGGCGCTGCTGCTGAAGGAGTGAGGCGGCCGCGGTTACCCTGATCGCGCTGCGGTCACACCTTCGTACCATCTTGGGTTACAATGGCGGCCTGACGTAGAGCCGCCGTACTGGCGCGCTCCCCCACGAAAGCAGCCTCCACGATGTTTCCAAAGCCCGTGCCGTCTCTCGCCACCAACACCCTCGGCTATGAAACCCTGCCCATGGTGAAGCCCACCGGCTTCCGCGAGTACGATGCGCGCTGGCTGTTCGAAAAAGAGATCAATCTGATGGGCGTCCAGGCGCTCGGGCTCGGCCTGGGGACGCTGATTCGCCGCATGGGTGTGAAGCCCGAGATCGTCACCGGCCACGATTTCCGCAGCTACTCGGCGGCGATCAAGATGGCGCTGATCAACGGCCTCATGGCGTCCGGCTGCCGCGTGCGCGACATCGGCCTGTGCCTGTCTCCGATGGCCTACTACGCCCAGTTCGCGCTCGATACGCCTTGCGTCGCGATGGTGACGGCCTCGCACAACGACAATGGCTGGACCGGCGTGAAGATGGGCGCGCAGCGCCCGGTGACCTTCGGCCCCGCCGAGATGGAGGCGCTCAAGGAGATCGTGCTGTCCGGGAGCTATGAACTCCGCCAAGGTGGTTCCTACGCCTACGAGCAGGGCCTGGCGGAACTCTATGTCAGGGACCTTACGGACCGCGCCCCGATCCAGCGCAAGCTCAAGGTCATCGCGGCGTGCGGTAACGGCACGGCCGGGGCTTTCGCGCCGGGTATTCTCGAGAAGCTGGGCGTCGAGGTGATCCCGCTCGACGCTGAACTCGATTTCACGTTCCCCCGCTACAATCCCAACCCCGAAGACCTGCACATGCTGCACGCGATCGCCGACGCCGTGCGCGAGAACAAGGCCGATGTGGGCCTGGGCTTCGACGGCGACGGCGACCGCTGCGGCGTGGTCGACAACGAGGGCAATGAAATCTTCGCCGACAAGATCGGCGTCATGCTGGCGCGCGACCTGTCCGCCCTGCATCCCGGCGCAACTTTCGTGGTCGACGTGAAGTCGACGGGGCTGTTCGCAACCGACCCCGTGCTGATCCAGAACGGCGTGAAGGCCGACTACTGGAAGACGGGGCACTCGCACATCAAGCGGCGGGTGAAGGACTTGCAGGCGCTCGCCGGGTTCGAAAAGTCGGGCCACTTCTTCTTCAATGCGCCGGTCGGCCGCGGTTATGACGACGGGCTCGTTACCGCCATCGCCGTGCTCGACATGCTGGACCGCAATCCCGCATCGAGCATGGCCGATCTTTACCGCGCCCTGCCCAGGACATTCGGTTCGCCCACGATGTCTCCGCACTGCGCGGACGAGATCAAGTACGGGGTTGTCGACCGCGTGGTGGAGCGGTTCCAGGGGATGCAGAAGGCCGGCGAAACGGTGGGAGGCGCGGCGATCCGCGATCTCGTCACCGTGAACGGCGTGCGGGTGACCTGCGAGGACGGCACGTGGGGCCTGGTGCGCGCTTCATCCAACAAGCCGGAGCTCGTCGTCGTTGTCGAAAGCCCCGTCTCGGAAGAGCGCATGCACGAGATGTTCCGCGCGGTGGACCGCGTGCTGCGCGAGAACCCGGAAGTCGGAGCCTACAACCAGTCGCTTTGACGAGAGCCGGGCGGCGGCGACACGGAGCGCAGGCCATCGCCTGCGCCCCCTCGTCCGAGCGCTGCGGCGCACCGGTGCAAGTTCCCGATCGACGGCCCGTCAGCCGGACCCCGGACAATCAGGTGCAGGGCCCGGTGGTGGGATTGGGAACACCGTTATTCGCGAGATCGCTGCGTTCGACGTAGTTGGAGACGCGCGGGCGCATGTAGATCTTCTCAGACAGCGTCATCGTTCCCGTGACGACGTATCCAATCACGGGTTTGTAGGGCAACTGCACCTCCGCCATGATCAAGGAGGTGCCGACATCCGCCCTCAACGCTGCGGGAAGGTCTGTGGTGCTGAGCAGCGTGCCCTTGGTCAGGGCCGTCCAGCTCTTCTGGTAGCTCCAGCAGACCGACGCCTTGTTGGGAACCTTCGGATCGGAGGAGCCCGATCCGGAGATCGCGATGCTGCTGATTCGGATCTGCGCCGTCGAAGACGACATGGGCGCCAGCACCGCGGAAGCCGCGCCGAGAATCGCGTCGAGATCGGCCGGAGCCACCCGCGAGGATTGGGTCGTGAGATCGCCGACGGTGCGCGTGAGCAGCACCACCTTGCGATCGACCGACAGCGCCTGGGACACCTCGACGGAGCCGATGTACAGCGTCAGCATCACAGGCAGCAGCAGGGCGAACTCGACCGCCGCCACGGCCCGCGTGTCGGCCCAGATCGAGGGCGAGACGAGCTTGCGCGCGCGTGCGCACAGCGCGGCAAGCCGGCCGCCGGGGGTCGCCCGTGGGGGACCGAGCATGCTCATGATCCCACCGTATAAGGCTCGTTCTTGAACGCCGCGGTGGCCATGATCAGCAGCTTGTTGCCGGAGAGGTTCACCATGGTCTTGCCGATCAACGGCACAACGATGGGGTAGGCCAGGACGGCGCGCACGATGACGATGCTGTTGGGCTGGCCTGCATCATATTTGAAGGCGGTGGTGTCCAGGTTTCCCTTGGCGTCGATCGGCGGCGCGGTGACGCTCGCACCGGTGAAGGAGGTGTAGACCTGCACGTCCACCTGGAGATCCCGCGCGCAGTTGAACAGCGCCGTGACCTTTCGGCAGATCTCGGCCTTGAACTGCGTCGCGGTCAGGCCCTTGCTCTGGGCCTGGCCCGTCATGATCAGGCGCGATGCGTCGGACACGGCGGTCTGCATGACCTGACCGGTCATGTGCACCATCGAGGTCTCGAAGATTCCATAGACGAGGCCGAGGAACGGAACGGCGAGGAGCGCGAACTCGACTGCAACCGAACCACGTTGGTCGCGTGGCAGGGACACGATACGCCGCTGCGCCGCTTCACGCGGCTCATGTTCGTGGACAGGATGATGCGCGCGGCCTGAAGACCCATTGCACAGGCCAGGCGACTGCTCCTGCGACATTCCCAGGTCAGGGCGGCGAAACATCAGGGCGTCCTCAGCCGTCGGCTTCTCGTTTTACGAGCGGAAACGATGACGACTTAAATAGACGCTCGTTCCTGAGTTTTCTCGTAAGGCCCAGCTTCGCGCACCCTGCAGTTTCCCGCAGGGTTAAAAGATCGTCACCGGGACTGAAGACTTGCCTGGGGCGCCGGCGCGGAACTACTTGGCGAGCCCGTTTCGTGCGTTCGCCTGAGCCCCGACGGACTCGAAGTGGCGCTGAACGTCGCCGAGGCTCAGCGTTGGCTGGCACCGCGGCGTGCAGGAGTAGCTCTCGCGCTCGAGCCCACGCTGGAGAAGAACGACGCCATCGGTCGCAGCCTCGACCCGGATCAGCGACTCGCCGATCACGGCCCCGGTCGAATCCTGCGCGATGAGGTTCGTCGTGCCGTAGCTCTTGCCGGTGACCACCATCGAGCCGTTCTTCTGGATCGCCACGTCCGCGATCATGGGGTTGCCGATGACGATGGTCGTGGCGCGGGGCGGAAGCTTCAGCACCTGCGCGCGGTCGGTCTGGACGAGGATGCTGTCCATCGCAGCGGCCGGGAGCACCGCTGCGAGGCAGGCGAGGGCCGTCGATACGGCGAGCCATCGTGATGCACGGGACATTACACAACCCTTGCGCGAGATACCGGGCGCGGAACAGCCGAAGCGCGGAACGCCGCAACTCGGAAGGCACGTCTTTCAACGCTCAAGCTAAATCTGGATTGGTGAATAAACCGCTAATGGCGTCCGCGAAGTCGTGCGCAACACTGGCGGGCGACAGCCTGGAAGACGGCATGTCAGGCGGCACGCGAGAAAGGCGTGAACGGTCCCTGCTGCAGAGAGAAAGGTGAATCAATTGTAATTGTGTCCAAGTTTACCGATCGGAAATCGGGAGTAACCCGAAGTCCAGTATCGAAAAATAGTGTGTTAACCCACAATCCAGCGGGCCGCTGCTTTAAGTTTTGCAGGCCGCAAATTAACGTAATTGCAACCGGGGAACTGCATGTTCACGTGGTGCTTGCCGGTTCGGTCGTGACAACGAGAAATTGGCGGCCCGGAGTTCAAGTCAAACAGGAGCAACACATGAAGACCATCTTCGCCCGTTTCATGAAGGACGAGTCCGGCGCGACTGCGATCGAGTATGGCCTCATCGCAGCCATCGTCTCGGTCGGCCTGATCAGCGCGCTGACCTCGCTGAAGACCAACCTGCAGACGACCTACAACACGATTGGCACGGCCGTTAAGAACGCCAACTGAGTCGACGTCGCCGTTGCTACGGTCTGCTACATCCCGACCCCGGCATCGCTGCCGGGGTCGCGTCGTTTCTGGGCCGCGAAAGCCGCGACCTTACTGCGGCGCGCCTTTCATTCGGTGCGCCTCTCCTTCGGTAAGTGCGCGTCAACTCTCGCACGCTAGCCTCGCGCCGAGGATCGGAGCGGCGCCTGCCTGGCTGTCGCGCCGGAATCATCTCTCGCAACACCTCTGGTGGGGACCCGCACCATGATGGAATGGCTCATCCTGGCCCTGTTTCCCCTGATGATGGCCTACGCGGCGATCAGCGATCTCTTCTCGATGACGATCTCGAACAAGGTCAGTCTCGTGCTGCTGGCGGGCTTTGTCGTAGTCGCTGCGGCGTCCGGGCTGTCGTGGACGCAGCTCGGCCTTCACCTCGCCGCAGGCATGCTGGTCCTCAGCATCACCTTCGGCATGTTCGCCGCCGGCTGGATCGGCGGGGGAGACGCCAAGCTCGCGGCCGTCACCGCGCTCTGGCTGGGATGGGGCACGCTTCTGGAGTACGGCATCTGGGCTTCACTGTTCGGCGGTGCGCTGACCGTGCTGCTCTTGCAGTTCCGGACGCTGCCGCTGCCGCACTTCACCGTGAAAATGCCCTGGCTCCTCAATCTTCACCACAAGGAGACCGGCGTGCCCTACGGGATCGCTCTCGCCGCAGCCGGGCTGACGGTCTATCCCGATTCCGCGCTTTGGCGCGCCGCCTTTAATATCTGAGTGAGCAATCCGCCGGAGCTACACGCATCACGCGATTTGCAAACGAATATTTAACCATACCGAAACGAAGATCGCCCCAGTTGACCGCGGACGGCATGTGACGCCGTCGCACCCGCGGCTGATTGGGAACAGGCGTATGAACCCGGCACGACTCATCGTCCTCAGCGTAGCTGTCGTCGCAGGCGGCGTAGCGGCCTACCTCGCCGCGGGCACAGGCGAAGGCCCAAAGGCCCCGGTGACCGTCGCGGCTCCGACCATGAAAACGACCGAGGTTCTGGTCGCGGCCGTCGAGGTCCCCATGGGGACCGTGGTCGCCGCCAAGGACCTGCGCTGGCAAGTCTGGCCCGCCGAGGCCGCGACGGCCGGCATGATCACCAAGACGGACAAGCCGAACGCCTTGCAGGATTTCTCGGGCGCCATCTCGCGCGTCTCCATGATCGCAGGCGAACCGATCCGCGGTGAGCGCCTCATCAAGGCCGAGAACGGCGGCTTCATGTCGGTCCTCCTGCCGACAGGCTCCCGCGCCATCGCCATCACGATCGACAACCGCGGGTCGAATTCCGCCGGCGGCTTTATCCTGCCCAACGACAGGGTGGACGTGATCCGCACCTTTCGCGACGAGGCGGCTTCAAAATCCGCCGGCGCCGACGTGATCATGAGCGAGACGCTGCTGCGCAACATCCGCGTGCTCGCGATCGGCCAGAACATCCAGGAGCGCAACGGCGAGAAGGTGGTCGTCGGCGAGACCGCAACCCTCGAGCTCGAGCCGCGGCAGGTCGAAATCGTGCTGCTCGCGCAACGGCTTGGCCAGCTTTCTCTCGCCCTGCGCAGTCTGCAGGACGCATCCAAGCCCGAAGACCAGATCGTGCGCAGCGAAGACACGACGCTCACCATCGTGCGCTACGGCACCGCTTCTCAACGCTGAATTCCTCCCGGACCACGCGGGAACACGGGACACCATCATGACAGGACAAAGGTTCGGGCGGATGTACAACTTGGGGTTGCTTTTCGGCAGCGCCCTGGTGGTGGCGAGCATCCTCGCGTCTCCGGCGAACGCGCAGTCCGCCAATGGGCAACTGGTCGTGACGCAGGGGGATTCCGGCCTCGTCCGCAAGATCGACCTGGGCATCGGCAAGTCGGTGATCGTCGACCTCCCGCGCGACGCAAAGGAGGTCTTCGTCGCAAACCCCAAGGTGGCGAACGCCATCGTGCGGTCCACCCGCAAGATCTTCGTCATCGGCCAGGCCGACGGCCAGACCAACGTGGTGGTGCTCGACGGCGAGGGCCGGCAGATCGCCAACCTTGACATCAACATCGGGCGCGACCTCAACGTGCTGCGCCGGACCATCAAGGCCGCCGTGCCCTCCAGCGCGGTGAACGTGGTGGCCGTCGGCGACACCATCGTGCTCACCGGCGCCGTCAACACCGCGGGCGACGCCCTGCAGGCCATGGACATCGCCAAGGGCTTCGTCGGCACAAGCGTCGTCGGCGCGACGGCGGTCGCCGGCAACGTCGTCAACTCCATCACGGTCCGCGGCAAGGACCAGGTGATGCTGAAGGTCACGATCTCCGAGGTGCAGCGCGTGGTGCTGAAGCAGCTCGGCATCAGCTCCAACGGCACATGGTCGATCGGAGACCTCGCCGGCACCGCCGTGTTCGATGCTCCCTTCACGCTCTCGCGGACCCTGCTGTCGAACTCCAACGTCAGCGGCGGGGTGAAGAACTCCAGCAGCAACATGACGCTGCAGGCAGCCGAGCGGAACGGCCTGCTGCGCACCCTCGCCGAACCCACCCTCACCGCCATCTCCGGCGAGGCGGCCAAGTTCGCGGCCGGCGGCCAGATCCCCGTTCCGTCGGGCGTGAGCTGCACGACCAACAGCTTCGGCCAGGCGACCTGCGTCCCCTCCATCGAATACAAGGACATCGGCGTGGCGTTGAACTTCACGCCCATCGTGCTGTCGGAGGGCCGCATCAGCCTGCACGTCTCGACCGAGGTGACGGACATCGATTCGGGCAACCAGCTCGCCTACAGCCAGATCACCGCGCCCGCCTTCAAGACCCGCCGCATGGACACCACCGTCGAGCTGCCCTCCGGCGCGACGCTGGTCTCGGCCGGCCTCATCCAGCAGCAGAGCGGCCAGGTGATCAACGGCTTTCCCGCGCTGATGAACCTTCCCATCCTCGGCGCCTTGTTCCGCTCGCGCGACTACCAGCGCAACGAGACCGAGCTGCTGATCAGCGTCACGCCGTACATCGCGAGGCCCTCCAGCCCGAACGCGGTCGCGCGGCCGGACGACGGCTTCGTCGACGCCAGCGACCCGCAGGCCGTGCTGATCGGACGCTTCAACAAGATCTACGGCCAGCCCACCCAGAAGCCCGCCGCGGCGACCGCCTATCGCGGACGCGCCGGCTTCGTCATCGAGTGACCCCCATGCAGGCCAGCCGCGACGACGATCGATCGAGAGGGATGCAGATGCCACCCGACCACCGGCCCCATGCCGCCGCACGACGCCGCCTCGCCTTGGCCGGGCTGACGGCGCTGTCGCTGTTCTCGCTCGCCGCCTGCAGCACGGACCCGGCGACGACCTCGAGCACGCTGCCCGCCGATTACCGCCTCCGTCATCCCATCGGCATCGTCAACGCGCCGACGGACCTCGATGTCTTCGTGGGCCGAAACACCGGGTTCATCGACCCCCGGCAGGCGACGGACATCCAGCTCTTCGCCATCGATTACCGCAAGGACGGGCGCGGGCCTCTGCTGATCCTGGTTCCGGTGGGACCCGGCATGCCCGTCGCCAACCATCGCGGGGTGCAGGCGATCCGCGCCCAGCTGGCGCGCTACGGGGTCTCCGGCGGCATGGTCGAGACCTCCACCTACGCAGCGCCAGGCGATCCTCTGACCTCGCCCGTGCGCCTCACCTTCGCCAAGCTGCAGGCCAAGGTCATGTCGAAGTGTGGGCAGTGGCCGGCCGACGTCGGCGGCGCCGCCGCGTCCTTCGACGGCTGGCAGAATCGCTCCTATCACAATTTCGGCTGCGCCTACCAAACGCAGATCGCCAACCAGGTCGACGATCCCATCGACCTCGTCCGGCCGCGCGCGGAGACGCGCACCGACGTCCAGCGGCGCATGAAGGTGTTCGACGACGCGCGCAAGTCGGTCGATCCCTCGACCGCCTGGAAGACGGGCACGGCCAGCGTCAGCGGCGGCGGCAGCGGCGGCAGCACGGGAGGAAACTGAACCATGCAGCCATCCACACACGCCGCAGCAGCCGAGGACGCCGAGGCGCTGTCGTCCCACATCGCACCTGTGCCGCGCATCGCGATCCAGGCCTTCTGCGACACGCCCGACGTCGCGCGCCTGATCGAAGTCTCGTCCGCCGACCGCCGGATGGACAAGGCGCACGTCAAGGTCCAGATGGGCGGGGCGCCCGCTGCTGCGGAGGTCTACAGGACCGCGCCCACCCCCAACCTGATCGTCCTCGAGTTCGCGGCCGGCGACGGCCCCAAGCTGCTCGCGGCGCTCGACCAGCTGGCGGAGAGCTGCGACGCGGGAACCAAGGTGATCGTGATCGGCCACGTCAACGACGTGCTGCTCTATCGCGAACTCATCCGGCGCGGCGTGAGCGAGTACCTGATCGCGCCGATCCAGATGATCGACTTCATCCGCGCCGTCTCGGAGCTCTATCATTCCCCTGGCGCAGAGCCCGTCGGTCGCACCATTGCGGTGGTGGGATGCAAGGGCGGCGTCGGCTCGTCCACCATCGCCCACAACCTCGCCTGGGCGATCGCGCGCGGCCTCTCCACGGCCACGGTGATCGCCGACATGGATCTCGGCTTCGGCACCGCCGGCCTGAACTTCAATCAGGACCCGCCCCAGGGCATTGCTGAAGCCGTGTTCGCGCCGGACCGGCTCGACTCCAACTTCCTCGACCGCCTGCTGTCCAAATGCGCGGACACACTGAGCCTGCTCGCGGCTCCGGCCACGCTCGACCGGCTCTACGACTTCCCGGAAACGAGTTTCGATTCTGTCATCGACATCCTGCGGGCGTCGACGCCCTGCATCGTGCTCGACGTCCCCCATGTCTGGACCGGCTGGTCCCGCCGCGTGCTCATCGGCGCGGACGAAATCGCGCTCGTCGCCGCGCCCGACCTCGCCAACCTCCGCAACGCGAAGGTGCTGATGGATCTGCTCCGCCAGGCGCGTCCCAATGACCGCCGGCCGAAGCTGGTGATCAACATGGCTGGCGTTCCCAAGCGGCCCGAGATCGCTCCGGCCGAATTCGCCAAGGCGCTGGAGTGCGAGCCGTCGGCAGTCATCCCGTTCGACCCGCAGCTCTTCGGCACGGCCGCGAACAACGGCCAGATGATCGCGGAGATCCAGGCCAACGGGAAGATCGCCGAAACCTTCCGAGATCTCGCCGGAGCCATCACCGGCCGAAGCGAAGCCCGGAAGCCGACCCGGTCCATTTTGGCGCCCCTGCTGAGCCGCCTGGGCAAAAAATAAAGTGCGCCGTTAGGACATTGGCAAATCCTTCCGGTGGACAACCGTAAGTTGTTGAGGTGAGCGGCTCGGTGCGCGGTTCGAGAGATCAGCATGTTCGGTAAACGCTCGCAGTTCGGCGCCCAGACCCCCGCGGGCCCTCCCCCCGCGGCAGGGCAGCCGCGCGCGCCCGAACCCGCTCCGGCGCAACTCGACATGACGCCGTCGCGCGCGGCGGCGCTCTCCATCGAGCGGCCGAAGTCCGAGGACTACTACCAGACCAAGAGCACGATCTTCAGCGCGCTCATCGAGGCGATCGACCTTTCGCAACTGTCGAAGCTCGACAGCGAAGCGGCCCGCGAGGAAATCCGCGACATCGTCAACGAGATCATCGCGCTGAAGAACGTGGTGATGTCGATCGCCGAGCAGGAGGAATTGCTCGACGACATCTGCAACGACGTGCTGGGCTATGGCCCGCTCGAGCCGCTGCTGGCGCGCGACGACATCGCCGACATCATGGTCAACGGGCCTGAGCGCACGTTCATCGAAGTGGCGGGCAAGATCCAGCTCACCAACACGCGCTTCCGGGACGCCGCGCAGCTGATGAACATCTGCCAGCGCATCGTCAGCCAGGTCGGCCGGCGCGTCGACGAATCCTCGCCCATCTGCGATGCGCGCCTCCCGGACGGCTCCCGCGTCAACGTGATCGCCCCGCCGCTCGCCATCGACGGCGCCGCGCTCACCATCCGCAAGTTCAAGAAGGACAAGCTGACCCTCGAGCAGCTCACCCGGTTCGGATCGATCTCGCCGGAAGGCGCGGAGATCCTCAAGATCGCCGGGCGCGTCCGCTGCAACATCGTGGTGTCCGGCGGCACGGGCTCCGGCAAGACGACGCTGCTGAACTGCCTGACGCGCTTCATCGACGACGACGAGCGCATCATCACCTGCGAGGACGCAGCGGAACTGCAACTGCAGCAGCCCCACGTGGTGCGTCTGGAGACGCGGCCGCCCAACCTCGAGGGCACCGGCGCCATCACGATGCGCGACCTCGTGAGGAACTGCCTGCGCATGCGGCCCGAGCGGATCATCGTCGGCGAAGTGCGCGGACCCGAGGCGTTCGACCTGCTGCAGGCGATGAACACGGGCCATGACGGCTCCATGGGCACCTTGCACGCCAACTCGCCGCGCGAGGCGCTGAGCCGCATCGAATCCATGATCACGATGGGCGGCTTCTCGCTGCCGTCGAAGACCATTCGCGAGATGGTGGTGTCGTCCGTCGACATCATCGTGCAGGCGGCGCGCCTGCGCGACGGCTCCCGCCGCATCACCCACATCACCGAGGTCCTGGGGATGGAAGGCGACACGGTGATCACGCAGGACCTCGTCGTCTACAAGATCCTGGGCGAGGACCAGAACGGCCGCCTCATCGGACAGCACCAGTCCACGGGCATCGGCCGTCCCCGCATGTGGGAGCGTGCCCGCTACTACAACGAGGACAAGCGCCTCGCCGCAGCGCTGGACGCCATGGACGTGAGCGATGACGCCAAGATCGCCTGACGCCCGGCGCAAAGCCGCGCCGCGTGGGGCCGCGTCTCCTGGCGGGGCGGGCCTGTCATGATCGATCCCAGCAAGCTCGCGGTCGGCCTGCTCGCCGCTTTCGCCGCGGGCGGCGTTGCCTATGCCCTCGCCTATCCCTACCTGTCGGGCGCCGCCCGAGCCGAACAACGCCAGAAGGCGCTCGTCGGCACGACGGCGAAGGCCTCGGCGCGCAGCGCGCGCGCCAGCAGCAACGACGCGCAGATGCGCCGCGACAAGGTCGCCTCGAGCCTCAAGGAGCTCGACGCCAAGCAGCAGGAGATGGCCAAGCTCACCATCGAGAAGCGCATCGCCCAGGCGGGGCTCGACTGGGACAAGCGCAAATTCTGGACCATCAGCCTGATCTGCGGGATGGTTTTCGGCGTCCTCGGAATGCTGGCGACGCAGCAGCCTGTCGTCGGCGCCGCGGCAGCTTTCATGGGCCTGCTGGCCGTACCTAAGTGGATCGTGAATTTCCTGCGCAAGCGGCGCATGAAGCAGTTCATCGAGGAACTGCCGAACGCCATGGACGTCATCGTCCGCGGCATCCGCTCCGGCCTGCCGTTGGGCGACTGCCTGCGCATGATCGCCACGGAGTCCGTCGAGCCGGTGAAGACCGAATTCCGCATCGTCGTCGAGGCGCAGGCCATGGGGATGCCGATCGGCGAGGCGGCGCTGAAGCTCTATGACCGTGTCCCGGTGCCCGAGGCGAACTTCTTCGGCATCGTCATCAGCATCCAGCAGAAGTCTGGCGGCAACCTCTCGGAGGTGCTGGCCAACCTCTCCAAGGTGATCCGCGAGCGCAAGAAGATGCGTGGCAAGATCTCCGCGATGAGCATGGAGGCCAAGGCCTCCGCGGCCATCATCGGCTCCCTGCCCATCATTGTCGGCGCGCTCGTCTACGTCTCCAGTCCGCAATACATCGAGCTGCTCTGGACCACGATTCACGGCCGGATCTGGATGGGCATCGGCGGGGCGCTGATGCTGTGCGGCATCCTGGTGATGCGCAAGATGATCAGCTTCGACATTTAAGGAGGGCATCGTGCTGAACCTGCTGATGCTCAAGCTGTCCGACCCGCAGTTCCTGATGATGGCGATGGCCGCGGTCGCCGCGGCGGCGACTGTGCTGACCATCGCCATGCCGATGCTGCAATCGGACCAGTTGAGCAAGCGCATGCGCGCCGTCGCCGCCGAGCGCGACGTGATCCGCGCCCGCGAGCGCGAACGCCTCAACCGCTCGCAGGAAAACAAGCCCACGCTGCGCCAGGCGCCGAAGGCCTACATGAAGAACGTGGTCGACCAGTTCCAGCTCGGCAGCTGGCTGGGGACCGAGAATGCGAAGTCCCAGCTCGCGATGGCTGGTTATCGTGGCCAGCAGGCGGAGATCGCCTTCCTCTTCTTCCGGCTCGTGATGCCTGTCCTCGGGTTCATCGGCGCGGCGATCTGGGCGTTCCTGATCTGGCAGACCGAATACGATACAACCGTGAAGGGAATCGTCGCCCTGTGCGGCGCGTTCGCCGGCATCAAGGCGCCCGAAGTCTTCATCCGCAACGTCATCTCCAAGCGCCAGAACAGCATGCGCCTCGCCTTCCCCGACGCGCTGGACCTTCTGCTCATCTGCGCGGAGTCCGGCATGTCGATCGAACAGGCCTTCCGCCGCGTGGCGCAGGAGATCGGGGTCCAGTCCGTCCCGCTGGCCGAGGAGCTGTCTCTCACGACCGCCGAGCTCTCGTTCCTGCCTCACCGCAAGATGGCCTACGAGAACCTTGCCGCTCGCACCGGCATGGACTCCGTCAAGAGCATCTGCACCGCGCTGGTCCAGGCCGAGAAGTACGGCACCCCGATCGGACAGGCCCTGCGCGTGCTGGCCCAGGAAGGCCGCGACGAGCGAATGAACCAGGCCGAGAAAAAAGCCGCCGCCCTGCCCCCCAAGCTCACCGTGCCGATGATCCTCTTCTTCCTGCCCGTGCTGCTGATCGTGATCCTGATCCCGGCGGTGGTGCAGGTGTTCGGCTGGAACTAGGCTCCGGGCCACCGGCCGGGGGTGGCCTCTCGCCGCGCTGGCTCGCGCGCCCGCCCCTTGCCATTCGCGCCCCCCTCCGCCAAACCGGCCAGGATGCGCCGCTTTGACAGTCCCCTCCCCATCGACGCTGTCCTCGACCGCCTCGCCGGCGTGCTGGCGGCCGGCAGCGCCGCGGTGCTCGTCGCGCCGCCGGGAGCGGGCAAGACGACGCGGGTGCCGCTGGCGCTGCTGGACGAGCCATGGGTCTCCGGGCGCAAGCTGATCCTCCTTGAACCACGCCGGCTCGCCGCGCGCGCCGCCGCCGAGCGCATGGCGCGCACGCTGGGCGAGAGCGTAGGGCAGACAGTGGGGCTGCGCGTGCGGCTCGGCTCGCGCATCGGCCCCACCACGCGCATCGAGGTCGTCACCGAAGGCGTCTTCACCCGCATGATCCTCGACGATCCCGAACTCGCCGGCGTCGCGGCCGTGCTCTTCGACGAGTTCCACGAGCGGTCTCTCGACGCCGATCTCGGCCTCGCCTTCGCGCTCGATGCGCAGTCCGGACTGCGGGAGGACCTGCGCATCCTAGTGATGTCCGCGACGCTCGACGGCGCGCACGTGGCCGCGCTGCTGGGCGACGCCCCGGTGGTGGAGAGCGAGGGCCGCGCCTTTCCCGTCGAGACCGCGTATCGCGGGCGCGATCCGCTGAAGCGCATCGAAGACGACGTGACCGATGCGGTGCTGCGCGCGCTCCGCGCCGAGCCGGGCTCCCTGCTGGTCTTCCTCCCCGGGCAGGGTGAAATCCGTCGCGTGGAGGAACGCCTGCGCGAGCGAGTGTCCGACCCGGCGGTGGACATCGCGCCCCTTTACGGCGCGATGGACCAGCGGGCGCAGGACCTCGCCGTGCAGCCCGCCGCGCCGGGGCGGCGCAAGGTGGTGCTGGCGACGTCCATCGCCGAGACCTCGCTGACCATCGAAGGCGTGCGCGTCGTCATCGACAGCGGGCTCGCCCGCGTGCCGCGCTTCGAGCCGGCGCTCGGCCTGACGCGGCTGGAGACGGTGAAGGTCTCCCGCGCCGCGGCCGACCAGCGCCGCGGCCGCGCGGGCCGCACCGAGCCGGGCGTGTGCTGGCGGCTGTGGGAGGAAGCGGCCACGGGCTCGCTGCAGCCCTTCGCCCGGCCTGAGATCCTCTCCGCCGATCTCGCCGGCCTGCTGCTCGACTGCGCGGCCTGGGGCGTCGCCGATCCCGCTCCGCTGTCCTTTCTCGACCCGCCGCCCGCCCCCGCGCTGGCCGAAGCGCGCGCCCTGCTGCGGACGCTCGACGCGCTGGACGCCGGCGGGTGGCTCACGCCGGAGGGCCGCGCCATCCGCGCGCTGCCCCTGCCGCCCCGGCTGGCGCGCATGGTGGTGGACGCCGCGCGGCGCGATGCGGCGCTGCTGGCCGCGGAGATCACCGCCGTCATCACCGAACGCGGGCTGGGAGGAGACGGCGCGCATCTCGTCCACCGCATCGACAACTTCCGCCGGGACCGCAGCCGCCGCGCCGAGGACATGCGCCGCATGGCGCGCGGCTGGGCCCAGGCGGCCGGGGGCAAGCTGGAGCAGGGCGACCCAGCCGAGGCCGGATCGCTTCTCGCCCTCGCCTATCCCGACCGCGTCGCCAAGGCGCGTGGCGGCGGAGGAGCCTTCCTGCTCGCCAATGGCCGCGGGGCGAGCGTCGAGCCCCACGACGCGTTGGCCAGAGAGCCCTATCTCGCCGTCGCCGAACTCTCCGGCACGGCCGCAGCCGCCCGCATCCTGCTGGCTGCGCCCCTGAGCCTGGCGGAGATCGAGCAGGATTTCGCCAACGAAATCGCGAGCACGGATGAGCTGAGCTTCGACCGCGCCTCCGCCTCGCTGCGGGCGCGGCGCACGCGTCGGCTCGGCGCGCTCCCGCTGGCGGAGCAGAGCCGGCCCGTGCCGCCCGGCCCGGAAGCTGCTGCTCTGCTGGCCCAGGGCGTCGCTTTGCTCGGGATCGACCGTCTGCCCTGGACGAAGGCGCAGGCGCAATGGCGCAGCCGGGTGATGTTTCTCGGGCGGGGCGACGACAGCTGGCCGGACCTGTCCGACGCGGCTCTCGAGGCCGGAGCCGCGGCGTGGCTAGCGCCGTTCATCGAGGGCCGGACATCGCTTGCCCAGATCACGGCCGACGACCTCGACCGCGCCCTGTCCGCGCTACTGCCGTGGGATCTCTCCCGGCGGCTCGACTCTGAAGCGCCCACTCACTTCACCGCCCCGACCGGCAACCGCCACGCGATCGACTACGAGGCGGAGGAAGGCCCGGTGCTGGCCATCCGCGTACAGGAACTGTTCGGCCTGCGCGAGCACCCGTCCCTTGCCGGCGGCAGGCTGCCGCTCGTCCTGCACCTGCTCTCGCCCGCGCACCGGCCCATCCAGATCACCAAGGACCTGCCCGGCTTCTGGCGCGGCTCCTGGTCCGCTGTGAAAGCCGACATGAAGGGCCGCTACCCCCGCCACCCCTGGCCCGACGACCCTGCCGCAGCCGCGCCGACCGCGAGGGCGAAGCCGCGGGGGACGTGAGGTGGGCTGTTGTGGGTCCAAGGACCGGTGACGCAGGGCTCAGCGACAAAGATGGCTGGCGAATGGGGCGTCCCTTCCCCAAAGGGGAGAGGGAGGGCGCACGTTGCGGTGGAGGGAAGTTGCCCAGCCCCTGTTAGCGCTACCGCCCCGCCAGATAGCCCTTCACCACCAGGTCCGCCGTGGACGGATTGCAGGCCATGGGGATGTCGTAGACCAGCGCCAGCCGCGTCAGCGCCTTCACGTCGACGTCGTGGGGATGCGGCGAGAGCGGATCGACGAAGAACACCAGCCCATCGAGCCTGCCCTCGGCTATCAGCGCCCCGATCTGCTGGTCGCCGCCGAGAGGACCGCTCTTGAAGCGGGTGATGTCGAGTTCCGGGCAGCGCTCGAGGATGCGGCTTCCCGTGGTGCCGGTGGCGTAGAGGTCGCAGCGTGCGAGCTGGGCCCGGTGGCGCGCCGCCCATTCCACCATGGCGTCCTTCTTCTGGTCATGGGCGATCAAGGCCAGGCGGAAACGCGCCATCTTGCTTCCTTTGCTCGCGGGCGCTCAGTTGCCCCAGCGCTGCTGCCACATGCGCTCGCCATAAAGGCACGAGACGCGCGGCGCTTCCACCTGCGCCGGGATGACCTGCACGGGTACGTCCCTGGGTGGCCTCTGCGCCACCTCGAGCAGGATTTTCGTACGCACGGCGTCGACGAACTGGTGGCGCTCGCGAACCGGGATGACGAAGGCGGCCGGGCCGCCGATGACGCACTGCGCATAATAGGCGTCGAGGGGCTCGACATCGGGATAGCCCATGTTCGGACGGTTGAGCATGATCGGCAGGCCATTGATGGTGACTCCGCTCGCCAGCGCATCGTCACGTGCGCTCGTCACCGGCCTGCCCTGGTTATTGGAGCCGTCGCCGGAAACGTCGATGACGCGCTTGATCCCGGCGTAGTTGTTGTTCTCGAAAAGCGGAACCGAGAAATCCAGCGCGCTGGAGATGGAGGTGCGATAGAGCCGTCGCGGCGGCCGGGCCTGCAGCGCGTCCGTGAAGCGGCGGGCGCTCTCCGCGCTGTCGATGATCTGCCAGTCGACGACGACCTCCTGCGTCGAGCTGCCGGCCCACTCGACATAGGTCACGGCGATCTTGCCGTTCAGGCCCTTCTTGATCGCGTCGAGGACGACCGGCGAGTTCAGCGCCTCCACGTAGCCCTGGCGCTGCAGGGCCTGCTCCTCGGGGTCCATCGAATAGGAGATGTCGACCGCCAGAACGAGCTCGACATCCACCTCGATGGAGCCGTCCTTGGCCGCTGCGGGCGCGGCCCCGAGGGCTGCGCCGAACAAGACGGCGGCGGCGCATCGCTTCGCACGGGCGAATGTCGTCGTCTCCGCTCTCAGTGCTCCTGGCGTCCCGTCGTCTGACACACGCAAAACGGGCAACGGGACGCGTCGGGGCATTGCGCTCTCCCTTTGGTTGATCGTGCAGTGTGCCACCCCGGCGCAATCCCGCCAATGGGCGCGTTCTGCGGTGTTTCGGCGCTTCACCTGTGCATTGGCGCGTGCCATCTTGCGTCAATCTCGGATCCGCAGGCATTGCGGGGCCGCAACGTGGGAGAGGGATAGACCATGCGTTCCTGGATTCTCGGTTTGGCCGCGGCCATCGGCATCACGGGCTCGGCGACCGCGCAGGAGGTCAAGCCGGCCATCGTCTACGACATCGGCGGAAAGTTCGACAAAAGCTTCAACGAGGGCGTCTTCAACGGAGCCGAGCAGTTCAAGAAGGCGACGGGCGTCGACTTCCGCGACTTCGAGATCAAGACCGACGCCGAGCGCGAGCAGGCGCTGCGCCGCTTTGCGCGCGACGGCTACTCCCCCGTGCTCGCCGTCGGCTTCAGCCAGGCCGTGGCGCTGGAGAAGGTGGCCAAGGAGTTCCCGAACACGAAGTTCACGATCATCGACATGGTGGTCGACCTGCCGAACGTGCAGTCCGTCGTGTTCAAGGAGCAGGAAGGCTCCTTCCTCGTCGGCCTGCTGGCGGCCAAGGCCTCCAAGACGGGCAAGGTCGGCTTCGTCGGCGGCATGGACATCCCGCTCATCCGCCGCTTCGCCTGCGGCTACGTGCAGGGCGTGAAGTACGGCAAGAGCGACGCCGAGGTGTTCCAGAACATGACCGGCACCACCGGCGCGGCCTGGACGGACCCGGTGAAGGGCGGCGAACTCGCCAAGGCGCAGATCGACCGCGGCGCGGACGTGGTCTACCACGCAGCCGGCGGCACGGGCGTTGGCGTGCTGCGCGCGGCGGCTGACGCCGGCAAGCTCGGCATCGGCGTCGACAGCAACCAGAACGGCCTGCACCCCGGCAAGGTGCTGACCTCCATGCTGAAGCGCGTCGACACCGCCACCATCAAGACGTTCACCGACGCCAAGAACGGCACGTGGAAGGCGGGCGTCTCCGTGCTCGGCCTCGCCGAAAACGGCGTCGGCTACGCCATGGACGACAACAACAAAGCCCTCGTCACCCCCGAGATGAAGGCCGCCGCCGACAAGGCCGCAGCCGACATCGTCGCCGGCACGATCAAGGTGCACGACTACATGTCCGACCAGAAGTGCCCGGGGTAAAGTAAGCCACCGCGCGCATCTCCTCTCCGGCCAGCCGGGGAGGAGATCGCCAGTGCCTCTCCATGCAACAACGCCGTCATCCCCGGCCGGAGCCGCGCAGCGGCGGAGGGGAAGGGGATCCAGGGGACGGCAGGCAAGGCGCTAGGACGTCGAACGCTGATCGGCCTCGCTCGCCCCGTCCCCTGGATTCCCTTCCCTCGCTTCGCTCGCCGGGGATGACCGGCGTTGATCGGTCACCTTGCACTTCGAGCGCCTGCCATTTTCTGCTGCCGGCTGGCGGCTGACCGAGTACGGGATGAACGCGAGCACGCCCCATAGCGCTACACCCGCCATCGAACTCGTCGGCATCGACAAGCGGTTCGGGGACGTGCACGCCAACAAGGCCGTCGACCTCGTGGTCCGCAAGGGCTCCATCCACGGCATCGTGGGAGAGAACGGGGCGGGCAAGTCGACGCTGATGTCGATCCTCTACGGCTTCTATGAGGCGGACGCCGGGGAGATCCGCGTCGCTGGAGTCCCGGTGACGATCCGCGCGCCGCGCGAGGCGATCGCGGCGGGGATCGGCATGGTGCACCAGCACTTCATGCTGGTGGAGCCGCTGACGGTTCTGGACAATGTGATGCTGGGCGCCGAGGGCGGGCCGCTGCTGGCGGGCGGCGCAAAGCGCATCCGTGCGGAGCTCGCCCGGCTGGGGCAGGATTACGGCCTCGCGATCGACCCCGACGCGGTGGTGGGCGACCTGCCGGTGGGCCTGCAGCAGCGCGTCGAGATCCTCAAGGCGCTGATCCGCGGGGCCGAGGTGCTGGTGCTCGACGAGCCCACCGCCGTGCTGACGCCCGAGGAGGCCGACCACCTGTTCCGCCTGCTGCGCGTCCTCGCAGGCGAGGGCAAGACGGTGGTGCTGATCACTCACAAGCTGCGCGAGATCATGGCCGTGACGGACCGCGTGTCCGTGATGCGCCGGGGCGAGATGGTGGCGACGCTCGACACCGCGGCCACGTCCCCGGCCGAACTCGCCGAGGCGATGGTCGGCCGCCGCGTGCTGCTGCGCGTGGAGAAGGACGCCGCCCGGCCCGGCCCCGTGATGCTCGCCTGCCGGGGGCTGACCGTGCGCGACGGCCGGGGCACGGCGCGCGTCGAGGATGTGTCGCTTTCGGTGCGTGCGGGCGAGATCGTCGGCATCGCAGGCATTGCCGGCAACGGCCAGAGCGAACTGCTGGAGGCGCTCGCGGGCATGCGCGAGCTGGCGGCCGGCGACATCGCCTTCGCAGGGGCGCCGGTGCCGGCTGACGAACGGGACCCGCACGCGCTGCGCGGCCGCGGCCTTCTGCACGTGCCGGAAGACCGTTTGCGCATGGGCCTCGTGCCGCCCTTCGAGGCGATGGAGAGCGCCATGCTCGGCTTTCACGACGAAGCGCGCTACGGGGCCGGCGTGCTGCTGGACGTGAAGGCGATCGAGGCCGACACCGCTGTGAAGATGGAGCACTACGACGTGCGTCCACGCGCGCCGCACCTGAAGACCTCCAAGTTCTCCGGCGGCAACCAGCAGAAGCTCGTGCTGGCCCGCGAGATCGAGCGCGCGCCGAAGGTGCTGCTGGTGGGCCAGCCCACGCGCGGCGTGGACATCGGCGCCATCGAGTTCATCCACCGCCGCCTCGTGGCGCTGCGCGACCAGGGCGTCGCCATCCTCCTCGTGTCCGTGGAGCTGGAGGAGATCATGGGGCTGGCGGACAGGATCGTGGTGATGTGCGGCGGGCGCATCACCGGGGAGCGTGAAGCCGGCGCCACCAACGAGCGCGACCTCGGCCTGCTGATGGCCGGCGTCGACGAGAGGGCGGCATGAGCGCGCCCATCGAGCTGCCGCGCTGGGTCGACCTCGTGCTGGTTCCCGCGCTCGCCGTGGCGGCGGCGTTCCTGGTGGCGGGCGTCGTGGTGTTCGCCATCGGGGAAAACCCGCTGACGGCGACGGGCCTCCTGCTGCGCGGCGCGCTGGGCAGCGGCGAGGGCATCGGCTTCACGCTCTACTACGCGACGAATTTCATCTTCACCGGCCTCGCCGTGGCGGTGGCCTACCACGCCGGCCTGTTCAACATCGGCGCCGAGGGCCAGGCGACCCTGGGCGGCCTCGGCGCCACGCTGGCATGCCTGCACCTGGATTTCCTGCCGGCGATCATCCTCATCCCCCTCGCCGCGCTCTCGGCCGCCGCGTTCGGAGCGGCGTGGGCGCTCATCCCCGCCTGGCTGCAGGCGAAGCGCGGCAGCCACATCGTCATCACCACCATCATGTTCAACATGCTGGCCTCCGCCCTGATGGTGTACCTGCTGGTCAACGTGATGGGAAAGCAGGGCTCCATGGCCACGGAGACGCGCACCTTCGCCGACGCCGCCAAGGTACCCTTCGTCCATAGCGTGCTCGCGCTCGTCGGCGTGAAGATCCCGACATCGCCGCTGAACCTCTCCTTCGTGCTGGGGCTGGCCTGCGCATTCGGCGTCTGGCTGCTCGTGTGGCGCACGCGGCTCGGCTACGCCATGCGCACCGTGGGCGCGAACCCAGGCGCAGCGCTCTATGCCGGCATCCGCATTCCCTTGATCGTGGTCGTCGCCATGCTGATCTCCGGAGGTCTCTCCGGCCTTGTGGCCGTCAACGAGATCATGGGCGTCCAGCATCGGCTGTTGCTGGAATTCACCGCCGGCTCCGGCTTCATCGGCATCGCCGTGGCGCTGATGGGGCGGTCCCATCCCGTCGGCATCGTGCTCGCGTCCATCCTGTTCGGGGTGCTCTACCAGGGCGGCACCGAGCTCGCCTTCGACATGCCCGCCATCACCCGCGACATGATTGTCACCATCTCCGGCCTGGTGATCCTGTTCGCCGGCGCGTTGGACGGCATCTTCCGCAGGCCGCTCGGCGTGTTCTTCACGCGGCTCGCCCGGCGGACCGGGACAGGCGCCAAGGCTGCGGCGGGGAGCGCCTGAGCATGGACACGCTGGGCGCCGCCATCGCGATCTTCGATTCCGGGGTGCGTCTCGCCGTCCCGCTGCTCTTCGCCTGCCTTGCCGGCCTATGGTCGGAGCGGTCCGGCGTGGTCGACATCGGGCTCGAGGGCAAGATGCTGGTCGCCGCCTTCGCCGCGGCGGCCGCGGCGCACGCCACGGGCAGCGCCTGGCTCGGGCTCGGCGCCGGCATCGTGGCCTCCATCGCCTTCGCGCTGGTGCACGGCTTCGCCGCCATCACCCAGCGCGGGAACCAGATCGTCTCGGGCGTCGCCATCAACATGCTGGCGGCGGGGCTGACGGCGCTCATCGGCAACGCATGGTACGGGCAGGGCGGGCGCACACCGCCGCTCGAGGGTGGCGAGCGCTTCCAGCCGCTCACCCTGCCCTTCGCGGCGAGCCTGCGCGACGTGCCGATCGTCGGGCGTCTCTACGCCGATGTGGTCTCGGGCCACACGCTGCTCGTCTATGTCGCGCTGCTGGCGACAATCGTCACGGCCTGGGTGCTGGCGCAAACGCGCTTCGGACTGCGGCTAAGGGCCGTGGGCGAGAACCCGGCGGCGGTCGATACGGCCGGCATATCCGTCACCGCCCTGCGCTACGCCTCCGTGGTGCTGGCGGGCGTACTGTGCGGGCTGGGCGGCGCCTACCTGTCCCTCGCGCAGGCGGCGGGCTTCCTCACCAACATGACGGCCGGAAAAGGCTTCATCGCGCTGGCTGCGCTGATCTTCGCCAAATGGCGGGCCTGGCCGGCGCTGTGGACCTGTCTGCTCTTCGGGATGCTCGACGCCGTCTCGATCCGGTTGGAAGGCGTGCAGATCCCGGGCGTCGGTCCGGTGCCGGTGCAGGCGATCCAGGCTTTGCCCTATGCGTTGACGGTGATCCTGCTCGCAGGCTTCATCGGCCGGGCCATCCCGCCCAAGGCCTCCGGCATACCCTATGTGAAGGAGCGCTGAAATGAGCGACGACGAGAACGCGCCCCGCGACCTGCTCGAAGCCGCCACGGCCATTCGCGAGCGCGCCTACGTGCCCTACTCTCACTATCCCGTCGGCGCGGCGTTGCGGGCGAAATCCGGTCGGGTCTACGCTGGCTGCAACGTCGAGAACGCCGCCTACCCCGTCGGCACCTGCGCCGAGGCGGGAGCCATCGCCGCCATGGTGGCGGGCGGCGACATCCAGCTGGTCGAGATCACGGTCGTGGCCGAAGGCGGCGCGCTCGTTACGCCGTGCGGGGCTTGTCGCCAACGCATCTTCGAGTTCGGCGGCCCGCTGGCGGGCGTGTGGAGCGCGGACTTGCACGGAACGATGCGCCGCTTTACTGCCGATGAGTTGCTGCCGATGGCGTTCGGGCCGGCTGCGATGGCGGAGCGGTCCGACAAGGAGACCTGACGGGATGGACCACGAAGCGCGGGACCTGGACCCGTCAGGCGACGTCGAGCGCGCAGTCGCGCTGCTCGAAGCAAAGCTGGGCGGCCCCATGGATCTCGCCATCGTGCTGGGAACGGGCCTCGGCGGCGTCGCCGAGGCTGTTGAGCCGCAAGTGTGCGTGCCCTACGCCGACATCCCGGGCTTTCCCTCCATCGGCGTGTCGGGCCATGCCGGACAACTCGTCGTCGGCAAGCTGGAAGGCCGCCGCGTCGCGATCATGCAGGGCCGCTCCCATTACTACGAGACCGGCGACGCCGGCGTGATGCGGACCCCCATCGAGACGCTGAGCCGGCTCGGCGTCTCGACCCTGGTCCTCACCAACGCGGCCGGCTCGATGAAGAAGGACCTGTCGCCGGGGCAGCTCGCGCTGATCACGGACCACATCAACCTGTCCGGCGCGAGCCCCCTGATCGGAGACAGGGGCGACGGGCGCTTCGTCTCGCTGACGGACGCCTATTCGCCCCGGTTGCGGCAACGCCTCAAGCGCGCCTCGGCCGCCAGCGGCAGCCGGTTGCAGGAGGGCGTTTATGTCTGGGCCGCCGGACCGAGCTTCGAGACGCCCGCCGAGATCCGCATGATGAAAGCCATGGGCGGCGACCTCGTCGGCATGTCGACCGTCCCTGAGGTGATCCTGGCGCGCCGCTTCGGCATCGACGTCGCCGCGATCTCGATCGTCACCAACTTCGCGGCGGGCATCGAGAATGCGTCGCCGTCGCACACGGAGACCAAGCAGGTCGCGGCCACCGCGGGCATCGCGCTGCGCCGGCTTCTCATGGCGTTCCTGAAAGGGCTCGACGATGTCCACTAAAGGCGATGCCGCGCTCGCGGCCAGGATCCTCGGCCTGCTCGACCTCACCAACCTCGAGCCGAACTGCGGCCCTGCTGAGATCAAGGCGCTGTGCGCCCGCGCCGTGTCGCCCCAGGGCCATGTCGCGGCCGTCTGCCTGTGGCCCCAGTTCATCGGCGAGGCCGCGCGCACGTTGCGCGACACCGGCGTAAAGGTCGCGACGGTCATCAACTTCCCCCAGGGCGGCGAGGATCTCGAGCGGGTGCTGGACGACCTCGGCGAAGCGCTCGGCGACGGGGCCGACGAAGTCGACCTCGTGATGCCCTACCACGCCTATCTCCGTGGCGACGGCGATGTGGCCGCCACGATGGTGCGCGAAGTGAAGGAGGTCGTCGGGGCCGGGAAGATGCTCAAGGTGATCCTGGAGACCGGGGCCTACCCGGACCAGACGGCCGTGGCGGGCGCCTGCCGGCTGGCCATCGACGCCGGGGCCGACTTCCTGAAGACCTCAACCGGCAAGATCGCCGTCTCGGCCACGCCGGAGGCTGCCGGAACGATGCTGGAGGCCATCCGCGCCTCAGGCAAACCCGTGGGCTTCAAGGCGGCGGGCGGCATCCGCACGCTGGCCGACGCGGCGCTCTATGTGGGGCTCGCCGACCGCATCATGGGGCCCGGCTGGACGACGCCGCGCACCTTCCGCATCGGCGCGAGCAGCCTGCACGGCGCGCTGCTCGCGGCCTTGGGCGGTGAAGCGCCCGCGCCATCCGCCAAGCCGGGATACTGAGTCGTGCTGCCGCAGGAAATCATCCGCCGCAAGCGAGACGGCGCGACGCTCACCGCCGACGAGATCGGCTACATGATCGCCGGCCTCACCACAGGGACGGTGACGGAAGGCCAGGCCGCCGCGTTCGCCATGGCGGTGTTCTTCAAGGGCATGGACATGGACGAACGCGTGGCGCTGACACGCGCCATGACGCGCTCCGGCTCGGTGCTGAAGTGGGACCTCCCCGGCCCCGTGTTGGACAAGCACTCGACCGGGGGCATCGGAGACAATGTCAGCCTGATGCTCGCGCCGGCCGTCGCCGCCTGCGGCGGCTTCGTGCCGATGATCTCGGGCCGCGGGCTCGGCCACACCGGCGGTACGCTCGACAAGCTCGACTCCATTCCCGGCTACGTCTCGCAGCCGGACAACGCGCTCTTCCGAAAAGTTGTCGAGGACGTCGGCTGCGCCGTGATCGGCCAGACAGCAGACCTCGCCCCCGCCGACAAGCGCCTCTACGCGATCCGGGACGTCACCGCGACCGTCGAATCCATTCCGCTGATCACAGCCTCGATCCTGTCCAAGAAGCTTGCGGCTGGACTGGAGGGGCTGGTGATGGACGTCAAGTCCGGCACGGGCGCATTCATGGCGACGCTCGACGATAGCGTGGAACTGGCCGAGAGCCTGGCCCTCGTCGCGACGGGCGCCGGGCTGCCCACCACTGCCCTGATCACCGACATGAACCAGCCGCTCGCCAGCGCCGCGGGCAACGCCCTGGAGGTGCTGAACGCGATCCACTATCTCACCGGCCACCATCGCGACCTCCGCCTGCACGAGGTGGTCGTCGCGCTCGGCGGCGAGATGCTGCTGCTGGGCGGCCTCGCCACGTCCATCGCCGACGGATGGGCCCAAATCGACGCCGCCATCCAGTCCGGCCGCGCGGCCGATCACTTCCAGCGCATGGTCTCCGCGCTTGGCGGCCCGCACGATCTCCTGCTGCGCCCGGGCGTCCATCTGCCTGCCGCGCCAGTCGAACTGCCCGTGACGCCCGACCAGCGCAGCTTCGTTCACGGCGTCGACGCCCGCGCGATCGGGGTGGCGGTGGTGGGGCTGGGCGGCGGGCGAACCCGCCCGCAGGACCAGATCGACCATGCCGTAGGCTTCAGCTTGCTGGCCGCGGTGGGGAGCGAGGTCGGTCCGGACGCCCCTCTCGGCATCGTTCATGCACGCTCGGACGGAGCGGCGCAGGCCGCGGCGAAGGCGTTGCTCGATGCCTACCGGCTGGGCAAGAAAGCGCCGGAAACCGGGCCTACCGTGCTGGCGCGATTCGCTGCGGGGGAGGACGCGGCCGGCGGTCCGATGGACGACAGCGAGACGGGGGACGACGCATGACCATTCTGGTCGCGGCCACGGGCATGGACATCCCGGTCTGGGTGGCTCGCCTGCGCGATGCGCTTCCAGACATCCCCGTGGTGGTGCCGGGCGACATCTTCGACCGCCGCGCCGTGCACTATGCCGTCACCTGGAAACACCCGCCCGGCGCCCTGGCCGGCTTGCCCAACCTCGAGGCGATTTTCTCACTCGGAGCAGGTGTCGACCACCTCCTCACCGACACGCGCCTGCCGGACGCACCGGTCCTGCGCGTCGTCGACGCCGACCTCACCAACCGCATGAGCGAATACGTCGTGCTGCACTGTCTTCGCATCCTGCGGCAGGCCGACAGGTACCGGCTGCAGCAGGCCGAGGGCGTCTGGGCGGACGACGACGACCAGCCCGCGGCCCGGGACGTCCGGGTCGGCATGCTGGGACTCGGCGTGCTGGGGCAGGACGCCGCCCGCAAGCTTGCTGTCATGGGCTTCGACGTCGCCGGCTGGAGCCGCACGCCGAAGCTCGTGGAGGGCATCCAGAGCTTCGCCGGGACCGCCCAACTCGCAGAATTCCTGGCGCGCACCGACATTCTCGTCTGCCTGCTCCCGCTGACCGACGAGACCCATGGCTTCATCAATCGCACGCTGCTGGCGGGCCTGGCGCGGCAGGGACGCTGGACGGGGTCGCTGAAGGGTCCCCACCTGATCAACGCGGGGCGCGGCAAGCTGCAGGTCGAAGCCGACATCCTCGCCGCTCTCGATGAGGGAACGCTCGCCAGCGCGACGCTCGACGTTTTCCAGACCGAGCCATTGCCGCAGGAGTCCCGGCTCTGGCGTCACCCGCGGGTCACGGTGACCCCGCACAACGCAGCAGTCTCTGAGCCCGAGGCCGTCGTCGGGCTGATCGCCCGGCAGATCAGGCGGCACGAGGCAGGCCTGCCCTTCGAACATGTGGTGGACCGAATCCGCGGTTACTGACACAACGCCGGGGATCGCCGAGGAGACCGAGATGCCTTTCCCCATCGCCCCGCGTGAACGCCTCATCGTGGCTCTCGACCTGCCCACCGTGGAACAGGCGGCGGCGATGGTGGAGACGCTGGGCGACAGCGTGGCGTTCTACAAGGTCGGCCTCGAACTCGTCTATGCCGGTGGCCTCGATTTCGCACGCCGGCTGGTCGACTCGGGCAAGCAGGTGTTCCTGGACCTCAAGCTTCACGACATTCCCAACACCGTGGCCCGCGCCACGGAACAGGTTGCTGCGCTCGGCGCAACATACCTGACGGTGCACGCCTACCCCCAGACCATGAAAGCCGCCGTGTCCGCCGCGGGAGCGTCCGAATTGCAGCTCCTCGCGGTGACGGTCATGACGTCCTACGACGACGATGATCTGGCGGAGGCCGGCTACGCTTTGGGAGTGTCGGAGCTCGTGGCGCGCCGAGCTCGCCAGGCCGTCGACGCCGGAGTGAACGGGCTCATCCTCTCGGCCGAGGAAGTGGGCGCCATGCGGGCGGCGCTGGGACCTGCGGTGACGCTGGTCACGCCCGGGATCCGGCCAGCCGGAGCGGAGCTGGGCGACCAGAAGCGGGTCATGACGCCCGGCCGCGCCATCGCGGCCGGGGCCGACAGGCTCGTGGTGGGCAGGCCCGTGACGCGCGTGGACGATCCGCGGCGGGTCGCAACGGCGATCATCGACGAGATCGCGGCTGTGGCCGGCTGAGAACCGAAGCCTCATCCCATTTTTGATATTCGACAGAAAATAATTGCCTATTATCAAAATAGTAATTCAGCGCGGCGCACTCTCCGGTTGAGCAGGGAGATCGCTGGATGGCTTCGGTTCGTACAAGGTTTGCGGTGGTATGCGCTTTCGGCGCTCTTGTTGCTGTGGGGATCGCCACTGCCGGGATGGTGGTGGAGGACAAACTCGGCAACGCGCTGGAGGAGTTGACCGAAACGGCGACCGCCCTTCGCAACCACACCGTGGGCGACATGCTCCACGATACGCTGCGCGCCGATGTCTACGCGGCTTATTATGCCGTGGCTCACGGAGCCGAGGTCAAGGATGTCGAGAAGGACGTCGCCGAGCACGCCACGAACTTCCGCAACGTCGTGAACGCCAACAAAGACCTCCCGCTGACCCCTGAGGTACGCGCGAAGCTCGACGAACTCGCCGTTCCCTTGCGTGACTACATCGCAGAAGCCGAAACCATCGTGAAGACGATCGGCAAGAACCAAGAGGCGGCCATGGCGTTGATGCCGGGCTTCCTGCAGAAGTTCACCGTCCTCGAAAAGGCGATGGACAGTGCGGGCGACGCGATCGAAGCGATCGCACTCGAGGCCGAGCAGAACGCGTCGTTCATCCGCAGGCTGTCCAGGAGCGTCGGCGTCGTCGGCATCATCATCGCCCTGCTCACGGCAGGCATCATGCTGGCCATCGTCCGTCGCGGCGTCCTGGTCCCCCTGTCGGACATCGGGAGCGTGATGAGGCGCCTCGCAGCGCGGGAGGGGGTCAAGATCCCGCATCAGGATCGCAATGACGAACTGGGCGACATGGCTCGGTCGATCAGCGTTTTCCAGAGCGCGATGGAGCAGCAAGCCTTGGCCGAACAGTCAACGGTGTCCGAGCGCGCCAGGGCCGCCGAACAGCGCCGGCTCACCATGGACGGCATGATCCAGCAGATCAGCCAATTGGCCGAGGCCGCCTCCCAGGGCGACTTCACCGTCCGCATTCCCGCGAACCGGGAAGACCGCGAACTTGCGCAGGTTGCGGATCGCCTCAACACGCTCGTCGACACCGTGGACAAGGGGCTGTCGGAGACCGTGGAAGCCCTGGGCATCCTGAGCACCGGCGATCTCACCGTCCGCGTCGCCGGCGATTATCGCGGCGCTTTCGCCGCCCTGAAAGACGGCGCCAACATGCTCGCCGACCGGCTTGCCGAAGCCATGGCGAGCCTGACAGCTTCGGCCGGAGCGGTGAGAACCGCAGCCTCCGAGATCGGTCTCGGCATGGAGGATCTCGCTCGCCGCACAAGCGACCAGGCCAGCACGGTCAGCAGCACGAGCAGTGCGCTGTCCCAGTTCACCGGACGCATCCGGCAGAACGCGACTCTCGCCGGCGATGCGACACGCACCGTGCGCGACGCGGAGAAGCGCGCCCATGAAGGCAGCGCGGTGCTCGGCTCGGCGCGCGAGGCCATGAACCGCATCAGCAGCTCCTCCAGCCGTATCTCGGACATCGTCGAACTCATCGACGGCATCGCTTTCCAGACGAACCTGTTGGCCTTGAACGCAGCGGTGGAAGCGGCGAGAGCCGGTGAAGTCGGTCGCGGCTTCGCGGTAGTGGCCTCGGAGGTGCGCACGCTGGCGCAGCGCGCAGCGGAAGCCTCCCAGGAGATCAAGGGCTTGATCGGGCAGGCGCAGACCGAGATCGCCTCGGGCGTTTCGCTGGTCGCGGAGACCTCGGTGAGCCTGGAATCGATCTTTTCCACGATCAGCGACGTCACCCGCATGATGGGCATGATCGCCAGTTCGGCCAATGAACAGGCCGACGAGATCGTCGACCTGAATGCAGCGGTGGAGCGGCTGGGCGACGCCGAGCAGCAGAACGCCTCGTTGGTGGAGGAGACGACCGCCGCCATCGGCGCGACAGAGCATGAGGCGGAGCGGCTGGAGAAGCTTGCGCAGGAGTTCAAGCTGGTCTCGCACGGCAGGCCGCGGGCACGACGCGCCGCCTGAGCCTGGCGCTGTGCCGCAGCGCTGTTGACCCTTGCGGCCCGATGCGATCATCTCGTCTCCCTAACAGGGAGGCGGCAATGCCGAAGGGCTATATCATCGCGCGGGTCTCGGTCGACGACCCCGAAAGCTACGCTGTCTACGCCAAGGGCTCCTTCGCCGCCATGCAGAAGTACGGCGCTCGAATCCTGGCGCGCGGCGGGAAGGCCGAGGCGCTCGAAGGACCGTCACGGCCCCGCAACGTGATCCTCGAATTCGAAAGCTACGAACAGGCGAGAAACTATTACAACTCGCCGGAATACCAGGCTGCCCGCAAGCATCGCGTCAACGGCAGCACCGGCGAGTTCGTAGTGGTCGAAGGTTTCGACGGAGAACAGCCATGAAGGGCTACTGGATCGCGCGGGTGGATGTGACCGATTCCGACGGCTACAAGGATTACCTGCGCACCAACGGGATGGCCTTCGCCAAGTACAAGGGGCGCTTCATCGTGCGCGGCGGGCCCTTCGAGGTTGGCGCAGGGGAGGCCCGCGAGCGGAATGTGGTGATCGAGTTCCCCAGCTACCAGGCCGCGCTCGATTGCCTGCGCTCACCGGAATACGCCGAGGCCGCCGCCTATCGCGACAAGTCGGCCGTCGTCGATATCGTCGTCATCGGCGGGTATGAAGGCCCGCAGCCCGGCGATCCCTGAAACAGGATGGGGCATGCTGCCGGGGCGGGCCCGCGCGAAGCCGCCTGCGCTTCCGCCGGACCCACCGGCGCGCTATACCGCTTCGGGTTCACCCGAGGCGCGGTGCTGGCTGAACGGGAGACGATGTCATGAGCGAAATGCGGCTCGTCGTGGTGGGCGCCGCCGGGCGCATGGGCCGCATGCTCGTCAAGACCATCCACGAGACCAGCGGCGCGTCCCTGTGCGGTGCGATCGAGCATCCCGGCTCCATCGCGCTCGGACAGGACGCCGGTCTTCTCGCGGGAGTCGGCGAGACCGGGGTCAAGATCACCGATGATCCGCTTGGCGTGTTCGCCAAGGCCGAAGGCGTGCTGGACTTCACGACCCCCGAGGCGACGGGCGGCTTCGCGGCGCTCGCCGCCCAGGCCCGGATCGTCCACGTGGTCGGCACGACGGGCATGGCGGAGGCCGACATCGCGGGCCTGGAAGCCGCCGCGCGGCACGCCGTGATCGTGCGCTCCGGCAACATGAGCCTCGGCGTCAACCTCCTCGCGGCGCTCGTGAAGCGCGTCGCCCGCACCCTCGGCGAGGATTTCGACATCGAAGTCCTCGAAATGCATCACAGGATGAAGGTCGACGCCCCGTCCGGCACCGCGCTCCTGCTGGGAGACGCCGCGGCTGCAGGGCGGGAGGTGTCGCTGGCCGACCACTCCGTCCGCTCCCGCGACGGCCAGACCGGCGCGCGCCAGCTCGGCGACATCGGCTTTGCGACGTTGCGCGGCGGCACCGTGGCGGGCGACCACAGCGTGATCTTCGCCGGCCCGGGCGAGCGGCTCACCCTGTCGCACCACGCCGAGGACCGCGGCATCTTCGCGCGCGGGGCGGTGCGCGCGGCGCTGTGGGGAAAGGGTCGCAAGCCCGGCCTCTACGACATGAACGACGTGCTCGGCCTCGCCGACATCTGACGGCGGACAGCGGTCCGAAAACGCAAAGCTCAAGCCGTCGTTAACTCAAGCGTTATAGTCTCGGATGCGATTGACTGGAGAAGCCCGATGGATCGCCTGCTCGTCCTCGTCCGCCACGGCCAGAGCGACTGGAATTTGAAGAACCTGTTCACGGGCTGGAAGGATCCGGACCTCACGGAGAAGGGTGTCGAGGAAGCGCGCGACGCGGGCCGTCGCCTGAAGGCGCTGGGCCTCAAATTCGACGTCGCCTTCACCTCCGATCTCACGCGTGCGCAGCACACCTGCCGGCTTCTCCTGGAGGAACTCGGCCAGAGCGGGCTGCAGACGATCCGCGACCAGGCGCTGAACGAGCGCGACTACGGGGACCTCTCCGGTCTCAACAAGGACGACGCTCGCGCCCGCTGGGGCGAGCAGCAGGTCCACATCTGGCGGCGTTCCTATGACGTTTCCCCGCCCGGCGGCGAGAGCCTGAAGGACACGGTGGCGCGCACGCTGCCCTACTACTGCCAGGAGATCCTGCCGCGCGTGCTGCGGGGCGAGCGCGTCGTCGTCGCCGCGCACGGCAACTCGCTACGCGCCCTGGTGATGGTGCTCGACCGGCTCACGCCGGCGACCATTCCGTCCATGGAACTCGAGACAGGCGTGCCGCTCGTCTACATGCTCAATGCCGACACCACCGTGGCCTCCAAGCAGGTGCTCACCGCGTGACAATCGAAGTCCGTCTGCTCTCCCCCGCCCAGATCAGGCACCGCATTCCCGAACTCGCCGACGTGCTGGTGGACTGCGTGAAGGGCGGGGCTTCAGTGAGTTTCATGGAGCCGTTCAGCAAGGCCGAAGCCGTAGGCTTTTTCGCCGAAATCGCGGAAGGCGCGCAGGCAGGTGAACGCGTGGTGTTTGCAGCATCGGCGGACGGGCTCATCGTCGGCACGGTGCAGTTGATCCTCCGCATGCCGCCGAACCAGCCCCACCGGGCCGAACTGTCCAAGATGCTGGTGCACCGGCAATCCCGGAACAACGGCATCGGCATGGCGCTGATGCAGGCGGCGGAGCGCCACGCCGTGGCGATCGGCAAGACGCTGATCACGCTCGACACGGCGAGCGCCGAAGCCGAGCGCCTCTATGAGCGGATGGGCTACACTTCCGCCGGCGTGATCCCCAACTTCGCGCTTTACCCCGACGGGCGGCCCTGCGCGACGCGCTTCTATTGGAAGATGCTGGGCGGCTGACGTGTTTTTCAGCCCCGCTGCACGCTTTCTCCTTGTTCCCGCCGCACATCGCGAATTTAATACGGATCCGAAACGATCGGGTGCGGCGATGAGCGTTGCGTTGCGGCCTTCCCAGGCCCTTAAGCTCTGGCAGGACGTTACGCTCGACCTCGTCCGGGACGGACAGCAGGATCTGTCCGCCCGCCAGACCGCCATTCTCCTGACCATCTACCTGGAGACCCCGCCGCATACCGTCCGCGGGCTCGCGCGCAAGCTGGGGGTCACCAAGCCGGCCATCACCCGCGCCCTCGACACGCTGGGCAAGATGGAGTTCGTCTCGCGCCGGCGCGACGACGTGGACAAGCGTAACGTCGTCGTGCAGAGAACGGTCAAGGGCGCGCTCGCCGTCGAGAAGCTCGGCGACGTCATCGTGGCGCGCACCAAGGAGCTCCCGCGATGAGCGACGCCGCAACGCGCACGGCGCTGGATCCACGCCTCCACGCCATCCGGCCGGATCTCGCTGCGGCCGGACTGCGGGGTCTTGTCGATGCGCCCCGCTTTGTCGAGGGCGCGCCGATGCAGGTGGTGGAGGGCTCAGCCCCCGTACGCCGCCGTCCCGCCTTCGACGCGCCGCTGGACACCGAGGCTCTCTTTGGCGAGCAGGTCACGGTCTACGAGACCGACGGCGAGGGCTGGTCGTGGGTCCAGCTCGGCCTCGACCGGTATGTCGGCTACATGCCGAGCCACGCCTTGATGCAGCCGGGGCCCGCGCCGACGCACAAGGTGACGGCGTTGCGGACCTACCTGTATCCCGGCCCCAGCATCAAGCTGCCGCCGGTCGCGGTGCTGTCCCAGGGCGCGATGCTCTCGGTCGCCAAGGTGGACGGGCGCTTTGCGGCCACGCCGCAGGGCTGCGTCTTCATCGGCCATCTCGGCCCCGTCAATGCGTTCGCCAGCGATTTCGTCGGGGTCGCCGAGCGCTTTCTCGGCACGCCTTATCACTGGGGAGGCCGCACCAGCATCGGGATCGACTGCTCTGGCCTCGTGCAGGTGTCGCTCGCGGCGGCGGGCATCTCCGCCCCGCGCGACAGCGACATGCAGGAGCGCGAACTCGGCGCGCCGGTCGACGTCGCTGATGACCTCGCCGGGCTGAGGCGTGGTGACCTCGTCTTCTGGAAGAGCCATGTCGGCATGATGCAGGACGAGCGCAGGCTCCTGCACGCCACCGGCCATTTCATGGAGACCGTCAGCGAGCCGCTCGCCGAAGTCCGCGACCGCATTCTCTCGGCCGGGGCCGGGCCCATCACCGGCGTCAAGCGCCTTTAGCATCGGCGCTCCGGAGCCGCTCAGGCTCAGGCGCTGCGGCCGTAACGGTCAGCCAGCAGCTTGAACACCAGGCGCGCGGCCTGCGGCTCTCCGCCGAACGGACGGCCAGGCTTCTCGGCGGGCACCCAGCCGAAAATGTCGAAGTGAGCCCAGGCCTTGGCCTTCTCCACGAAGCGGCTGAGAAACAGCGCCGCTGTCACCGAGCCGGCGAAGCCGCCGGACGAGATGTGGTTGATATCCGCGATCTTGCTGTCGAGCATGCTCTCGTAGGGACGCCACAGCGGCAGCCGCCACACGGGATCGGCAACCGCATCGCCCGCAACGGCGATCTCGCCTGCCAGGCCATCGTCGTCGGTGTAGAAGGGCGGCAGATCCGGGCCGAGCGCCACGCGCGCCGCACCGGTGAGGGTCGCGAAATCGATGAGCAGGTCCGGCTCCTCCTCGTCCGCCAGCGCCAGGGCGTCGGCGAGGATCAGCCTCCCCTCAGCGTCCGTGTTGCCGATTTCGACGGTGATGCCCTTTCGGCTCGGCAGCACGTCGCCGGGGCGAAAAGCCGAGCCCGAGACACTGTTCTCGACGGCGGGGATCAGCACCCGCAGGCGCACCTTCAGTTTCGCCTCGATGACCATCTGCGCGATGGTGAGCGCCGTGGCCGCGCCGCCCATGTCCTTCTTCATCAGCAGCATGCCGGCGTCCGGCTTCAGGTTCAGGCCCCCAGTGTCGAAGCAGACGCCCTTGCCCACGAGCGTCACCTTGGGGTGAAACGCCTCGCCCCAGGTGAGTTCGATGAGCCGCGGCGGGCGGCTGGAGGCGCGGCCCACGGCGTGGACCATGGGAAAGTTCTTCTCGAGCAGGTCGTCGCCGACGATGCTCTTCATCGTTGCGCGCAGCTTGGCCGCCATGGTGCGGGCCGCCGCTTCCAGCTCCGCCGGGCCGAGATCGTTGGCGGGCGTGTTGATGAGGTCCCGGCCGAACCGGACCGCGTCGGCGACGGCGCTGGCCTGCGACACGTCCACGCCCTCGGGAGCGACAAAGGCGATCGCCTTGTCGGCGCCCTTCTTCCTGTAGCGGCTGAAACGGTAGCCGCCCAGGAGCACGGCCAGGGCCCCGAGCGGGGCGTCCGGCCAACCCTCGAGGCGGTATGTTCCGGCGGGCAGCAAAGCGGGCAGCTTTCCCGGCAGCATGGGATCGCGCCTCGCCGATGCGCCGACCCCGAACAGCACGGCGGCGAGCGCCCCGTCCGCGCCGGGCAGCAGCAACGCCTGCCCCGTGCCCGCCTCCCAGCCCTGGGCCTCCGCGAAAACGAGCGCCGCATCCCCCACGGAGCGCGCAACGTCCTGCCAACCCGCTGCATCCACGCAATGCACGGGGATGGCCGCGATGGCCGCAGGGTCGGTCGAGGGCAGGAGGGTGGTGGCCACGGCGGTGCTCCGGACAAGACGAAAGATCCCGGCACGCATAGCACGCCCCCGCTCTCCGGCAAGCGGCGGCGAAGCGGACCCGAGCGGCCAAGCGCTGCCTTAACCAAGCGTTAGGGTTAACAGACTATTGCTCGGAGAACGTGAGGCAGACGCGTCATGCACGCAGCGTCCGCCGTCCGGACGCACTGGCGTCCGGCCTGTCAAGCAGCGGGAGTCGACCATGCGGAGTTCGAGAGGCGACACGATCCAGCGTGCTGGATGCCTGCTCCCCCGCGGTCCCGGACGCCGGATCCGGGGCGACGCGGCGATGCCGCTCCTGCTTCGGCTGCAGACTGCCGCGGCCGTGTCCCTTCTCGCACTCGGTCTCTCCGGATGCCTGACCAAGGACAAGTTCGACATCACCGGTTCGATCAAGCAACCGGCCGCCGCTGCGACTGTGAGCGAGGACAACTGGCGCGCCCAGGCCGAAGAATGGGGCAAGCGCTATGACGAGAAGCCCGGCGAGAAGCAGGTTTCCATGAACTATGCCCGGGCCTTGCGCGCCCTGGACCAGCGGCAGCAGGCTGTCGCGGTCTTGCAGAGCGCCGCGCTCAAGGCGCCCAAGGACATGGAGATCCTGGCGGCCTATGGAAAGGCGCTCGCCGAGAACGGGGATCTTCAGCAGGCTCAGCAGGTGCTGTCCAAGGCCCACACGCCCGAGCGGCCGGACTGGCGCGTTCTTTCTGCGCTGGGGGCCGTCTCAGACCAGATGGGCGACCATGCCGGGGCCCAGAGCCTGTATGAGGCTGCTCTGAAGATCCAGCCCGACGACGCCGGCGTGCTCTCAAACCTCGGCCTGTCCCTCGCCCTGTCGCGGAAGCTGCCAGAGGCCGAGACCACGCTGCGCCGCGCGGTCGCGTTACCCGGCGCGGACCTGCGGACCCGCCAGAACCTTGCGCTCGTTCTCGGCCTGCAGGGCAAGTTCACCGAGGCGGAAGAGGTTGCACGCCGCGACTTGCCGCCCGCCGAAGCGGCCCAGAGCATCGCCTCGGTGCGCCAGATGATCTCCCAGACGAACAGCTGGAGCAAAATCCGCAGTATCGACGCGAAGGCGCCGGCAGCGAAGGCGCAGAAAACCAAGGCGCCGCCGACGCAAGACCCCGGGAGCGACCCGGGAGCGCCAGCATCCGATCCCGGCTGATTCGCGCCGGGTCCCGCGGGCGCGCCTCCGCGCGAGTGCCGCGACGTACATTCATCCCCATTGATCACAGGGGTGTCCGGCGGGTTCCGGATTGCGGCGGACGGAGCGACAACGGGGCTGGAGGAACCGCGCTCACAGGATTTTCGTTATCAGATGGAACACGTTGTTCCACTGCTCGAAATACGTGTGGCTTAGTCGCGCTGCCCGAGAGACGCATGAAGTCGAACATGCCGACGAAACTGGGGAAAACTGCAGAGATTACGCCTTTACAACACGCGTTAACCACATTCTAATCGCTTACCTGAGCCGAACCGGTAGGGGCTGGCCAGGGAAGTCTGCGAAAAGTCGGGTTTGAGCGGAGCGTACAGACGAAGCTTCCAGGTCGAGCCGTCTCATTCTTACTTGACATTTTTTGAACAGAAACAAGAAAACATTTAAGTCTTGGGCCGCTGCACCGGATATACGCAGTCACCCCAAGATGCGACTGCCGAGAATGTCGCATTGATAGATGTACAATGGCCGCCCAGGCAGAGGCCCCTTATGCGGTATCTGATCGTTTTCAATCTGTTTTGTCTGGCGGTCTTCGTCCAGATGGCAAGCCACGCGCCGCTTGTCGACGAGAACGAGCAGCCCATCGATCAGCCGAGGCCGGCCCGCCGCGACATCATCCGCGGCCTGATCGAAGTCGTCAGCGTCAAGTAGCAAAAGCTGCCGGCACCATTGGATCCGTCTTTTCTGACGTTCTGATGACAGGCCGTGCGACAAGCCGTTGCGCCTATGGATTGTGACACTTTCGCTTGCTAGCCTGCCCCGAAGCTCAGGGGCGGAAGATGACGCAAAAGGCCGAAGAGAAATTCAAGATCCTGTGGACGTCATTCAAGGAGGCTCGCGCGGCCCGCACGAGCCTCGATGACGTCCCCTGGACCTCGACGAGTGAAGCCTGGGCGACCTTCGTGCTCACCGAGGAAGGGGCGGAGACTGCATCGGCCCACCTCGACGCCATGTCCCGGGAGCGCAGGGCTTTCAAGCGCCTGCTGCGTCATTCGAAGCGGCACGGCGCCGAGATGCTCGAAGCGCCGGCCGAAACCGAGCCGGCTAAGCCCCCGCAGCAAAAGACCAGGCCCGAACGTGCGTCGCGTGCGCCATCTGCCGCGAAGGCCGTTGGCGCCAAGGCTGCGGAATCGGGTCCGAAGCCTTCGGCGCAGTCCGCCGCCGCCCGGGCGAAAGCTTCGGGACCCGCTGCAGCCAGCCCGGTTCGCGCGAGTTCGTTGAAGCCGAGCGCACAAAAAACTGCCGCAGCCAAGCAACCCCGGCGGACGAAGGCTGCGACCGGTCCTGCCGTTGCGCCGAAGGGCGTTTCAGCCCCCGCGAAGACATCGGCAAAGGCGGCAGGCGCGCCCAAAAAGCCCGCCGCCGCGGTTCCGTCCCGCCCTGTGGCGAGGCGCAGGCCGGGCTCGGCGTCTTCGAGGTCGTAAAAGCGCGGGCCTAGCTCCCTGATCGCCGTCGCCCAAGGCGTCATGGCGGCTGCTCGTCGTTCAGGACCAGCAGCAAGGCGCTTCCTGCCCCCCGCCGCCATCTGCGGAATTTGGCCGCAGCGGCATTTGACGGGGGGCGACAAACCGGGCACTGCATGCGGCATTCCCTTTGGGACTGCGCCGTGTCTAAAGCACCACACTCCGTACCTTACCCGGTCTTTGACAGGAACGCCCTGACGGCCGATGTCCGCGCGGCCGTGGCCTCGGCGGGGTCCGACGCGGCGGCCCGGCGGGCCGCGATGGTGGCCGTGCTCCGGGCCGTCCTGACGGAAGGCCGCGAGGCCGCCCGGCTCCTGCTCGATTCCGAACAGAACGGGATCGCCTGCGCCGAACGGCTTTCGAACCTCATGGACGCGCTCGTCTGCGCCCTCTTCGAGGTTGCGACGCAGGTGCTCTATCCCGCCATCAACCCGTCCTCCTCGGAGCGACTGGCGGTCGTCGCCGTCGGCGGCTATGGGCGAGGGACGCTCGCGCCGGGCTCGGACGTCGACCTGCTGTTCCTGCTGCCCTACAAGACCGCGCCATGGTCTGAGAACGTCGTTGAGACCATCCTCTACGCGCTGTGGGACCTCAAGCTGAAGGTGGGCCACTCCACCCGCTCGCTGGACGAATGCATCCGCGAGGCGCGCGGCGACATGACGATCCGTACGGCGCTGCTGGAAGCGCGGCAGATCATCGGCGACGTGCAGCTCTTCCAGGAATTCGAGACCCGGTACGGCCGCGAGGTGGTGGAGGGCACCGCTCCACTCTTCGTCGCCGAGAAGCTGGCCGAACGCGAGCGGCGCGTGACCCGGGCGGGATCGTCGCGTTACGTGGTCGAACCCAACGTGAAGGACGGCAAGGGCGGCCTGCGCGACCTCAACACGCTGTTCTGGATCGCGAAATATGTCTACCGGGTGAAGGACACCGCCGATCTCGTGTCGGCCGGCCTCTTCGACAAGGAGGAGCGCGAACTCTTCCGGCGTTGCGAGGAGTTCCTGTGGCGGGTCCGCTGCCAGATGCACTACATCACCGGCCGCGCCGAGGAGCGCCTGACCTTCGATCTGCAGCGCCCGCTCGCCGCCAAGCTCGGCTACGCCAGCCATGGCGGACTTTCCGGGGTCGAGCGCTTCATGAAGCGCTACTTCCTCGTCGCCAAGGACGTGGGCGATCTCACCGCCATCGTCTGCGCCGCGCTCGAGGCGCGGCATGCCAAGCCCCGCGCCATGCTGGACCGTTTCGTGGGCCGCTTCCGCCGGGCAGGAAAGGCCATCGCCGAGTCCCGCGATTTCGTCCTCGACAACGACCGCCTGAGCGTCGTCGATGAGGAGGTCTTTCAGCGCGACCCGGTCAACCTCGTACGGCTGTTCTGGCTGGCCGATCGCCTGAACCGGGCCATCCACCCGGCCGCGACGCGTCTGGTGACGCGGTCCCTGAAGCTCATCGACGCCTCGATCCGCGGCAGCCGGGAGGCCAACCGGCTGTTCCTGGATATCCTGGTGTCGAAGAACGCGCCCGAGGTGGTGCTGCGGCGCATGAACGAGGCCGGCGTCCTCGGGCGGTTCATCCCGGAATTCGGCCGCGTCGTGGCGATGATGCAGTTCAATATGTACCACCACTACACGGTGGACGAGCATCTGCTGCGCTCCATCGGCATCCTCGCCGATCTCGAAAAGGGCCGCCTGAAGGACGAGCTGCCCGTCGCCAACGAGATCCTGCCCACGATCCGCAACCGCATGGTGCTGGCCGTGGCGCTGTTCATCCACGACATCGCCAAGGGACGTCCGGACGATCACTCGCTGGCCGGGGCGAAGATCGCGCGCAAGCTCGGGCCCAGGCTGGGCCTCACCGAGACCGAGACGGACGCCATCTCCTGGCTGGTCGAACATCACCTCCTGATGTCGACCGTGGCGCAGAGCCGCGACCTCAGCGATCCCAAGACGATCGAGACCTTCGCTGCCACCGTGCAGACGCTCGAGCGGCTGAAAATGCTGCTCGTGCTCACCGTTTGCGACATCAAGGCGGTCGGTCCCGGCGTCTGGAACGGCTGGAAAGGCCAATTGCTGCGCACGCTTTACTGGGAGACCGAGATTGTGCTCGCGGGCGGGCACTCGGCCATCGACCGCGCCCAGCGCGTCCGGCGCGCGCAGGAAGAGCTGCGGCGCAACCTCCCGGCCTGGTCTGATCCCGAGATCGACGCCTACATGACGCGGCATTATCCAGCTTACTGGCTGAAGGTGGACCTGCCCCGCAAGATCAAGCACGCCCATTTCCTCCACGCGGCGGAACAGCAGCTGCGCTCGCTCTCCACCGAGGTCGCGACGGACGGCTTCCGGGGCGTCACCGAACTCACCGTGGCTGCGCAGGACCATCCCCGCCTGCTCGCGATTATCACCGGCGCCTGCGCGGCGGCGGGGGCCAACATCGTCGACGCGCAGATCTTCACGACCACGGATGGGCTGGCGCTCGACACCATCTTCATTTCCCGCGCCTTCGACATGGACGAGGACGAACTCCGGCGGGCCAACCGCGTGGCTCAGCACATCGAGCGAGCGCTGAAAGGCGACATCCGGATCGCCGAGGCCGTGGCGGCGCGTTCGCCGGAAAAGACGTCGCACAAGGCGTTCCACGTGGTTCCGGAGGTGGTCATCGACAATGCGCTCTCGGCCAAGCACACGGTCATCGAGGTCTCCGGCCTCGACAGGCCGGGACTGCTCTACGAGCTCACGACATCGCTCGGCCGGCTGAACCTGAACATCGCCTCCGCTCATATCGCGACCTTCGGCGAAAAGGCCGTTGACGTGTTCTACGTCACGGACCTGACAGGCACCAAGGTCGTCAACGGCAACCGCCAGGCCTCGATTCGCCGCCACCTCGTGGATGTCCTGGCCGGGCGCGAGCCGGTCAAGGACCACGCTCCACAAGCCGCACGGGAGCCGCCGCGGCAGGCCGCCGTCGAGGCGCGGGCCGCGCGCGCGCCGTCACGGTAAAGCGTTCCGGACCCGTGCAGTCGCGCGACGCATCTTGATTTTTGCGTTGCGCAGCCTGATATCCGGCCCGCAACCGCTTTCTCCGCGGCGCATTGTCCCCGCGGGGGCGCTGGCCAACCGCATCCTGCAACGGCAACCGCCCTTGAACGGCAATTGCCCCTCCAACGGACGTGTCCATTCGCATGAAGCCCGACCAGAAGAACGCTGAGCCCTTTAACGGTGAGAACGCCGACGCTGCGCAAGAGGCGCAGGCCGCGGAGACGCCCGCATCCGAGGCTGCGCCCGGCGAACGCGACATCCATTCCGTGATCGAAGCGCTGAACGCAGAGAACGCGCAGCTGAAGGACAAGGTGCTGCGCACGCTGGCGGAGATGGAAAACCTGCGCCGGCGCACGGAGAAGGAGATTTCCGACGCCCGCGTCTACGCGACCACGAACTTCGCCCGCGACATCCTGAACGTCGCCGACAATGTCCGCCGCGCGCTGGAGAGCGTGCCGGCCGAGGCCGCCGCCTCCGCCGAAGGCGCGCTGAAGGCGCTGATGGAAGGCATCGATCTCACCGAGCGCGACCTGTTGAAGACGCTGGAGCGCCACGGCGTCCGCAAGCTGGAGCCCAAGGGCGAGAAGTTCGACCCCAACCTGCATCAGGCGATGTTCGAGATCCCGGACCCGAGCGTGCCCAATGGCACCGTTCGCGAGGTCGTGCAGGCCGGCTTCACCATTGGGGACCGCGTGCTGCGCCCCGCGCTCGTCGGCGTGGCCAAGGGCGGCGCCAAGCAGGGCGCTGCCGGTGAGGCGGCGAGCCGCCCGAATGGCTCGGGCGTCGAGAAGGAAGCCTGATCTCCGCAGAATGAAGCATGGGGCGGCCCTCATAAGGGACGCTCGCCGGAGCGGGGGCTCATGGGCGAGGTACTGGCTGACGCCGCAGGGTGGATCGGCGTCGGCGTGTTCGCTCTCACCGGCGCTCTGGTCGCCGCGCGCAAGGGCATGGACCCGTTCGGCTTCGCCCTGCTGGGCACTGTGACTGGCATCGGAGGGGGGAGCGTGCGGGACATGCTGCTGGCCCAGCCCGTCTCATGGGTGCACGACCCCACGGCCGTCCTCGTCTGCGTCGGCGTTTCCGTGCTCACCTTCATCCTCGGGACGCGGCTGCCGGAACTGACCGGCGGGACGTCCCGTCGCGCCCTCCTGCTGTGGGCCGATGCGCTGGGCCTCGCCATCTTCGCCGTCACCGGCACGGCCAAGGCGCTCTCGGTTGGCGCTCACCCCTTCACCGCCATCGTCCTGGGAACGCTCACCGCCAGCTTCGGCGGCATCATCCGTGACATCCTGGCGGGCGAAATTCCGCTCGTCCTGCACAAAGAGATCTACGTCACGGCTGCGTTCGCCGGCGCCGCGGTGTTCGCCCTGTGCCTGATGGTAGGCCTCCCCCTCCCCGCAGCAGGGGTGGTGGGTTTCGTGGCCGGCTTCACGCTCCGAGGGCTCGCCATCGCACGGGATTGGTCTCTCCCGGCCTACAAGCCGCGCCGCGACTGACCGGTACCCGTCAGCGCGGCGCGATGGGCCGCCAGGGGAAGAGCACGTGTCCGCTCTCCCGTTCGAACGCGAAGACGTGGCCCTGGTAGGGCTGGTCATGCTTGCGGTCGATCGGCTCGCCGAGCAGCCTGCACAGCAGCAGGGCGCCGACCCCGCCATGGGCGACGATGGCGACGTCGCCCTCCGGGGAGTCCGCCAGCACACGCTCGACCGCCGCGGCGACGCGAGCCTGCGCGTCGATGGCGCGCTCCCAGCCGCGGACGCTCTCCTGCGGAGCGGCGAAAAAGGCGTTGGCGACCTGCTCGAACTCCAGCGGGGGCAGGAAGCCCGTGGCGCTTCGGTCGTTCTCGTGCAAGTCCTCCTCGACGCCCGGCGACAGGCCGAGCGGGTCGGCCAGGATCGCGGCGGCCTCGACCGCCTTGGTCTCGGCGCTCGACCAGACGGCTGCGAGCTGCGCCACAACCGGCGACTGCGCGAACGCGGCCATGCGCTCCTGGCCGCGCGGCGACAGCCCCCACTGCGGCACAGGGACGGACGGGTCCACGACGACCTCGGGATGCGTGACGAAGAAGACCGTGGGCATGTGGGTGTCCCTGCTGTCGTCGGCCGCCGGAGACGAACGCGCCACGAGCCTCAGGCGTTCACGCCGACCGGAAAGCCGAATCTTTCGAGATCGCGGGCCAGCTGCTCCGGCGACGTGAAGTGGACCGCATGCATGCCGACGGCCCGCGCGCCGTCGATATTCCTCGGGCTGTCGTCGATGAACAGGCAGTCCTGGGCGGCGAGACTATAACGGTCGAGCAGCACGCGGTAGATCGCCGGGTCCGGCTTCACCAGACGCTCGTCGGCGGAGACGACGATGCCGTCGAACCCGTTCAGGAACGGGAACATCTCGCGCGCGACCAGGAACTTCTCGCCGGAGAAGTTGGTGATGGCGTAGTTCGGCACGCCCGCAACGCGGATCGCGTGCAGGATATCGACCGAGCCCTGGATCGCGCCGCGCAGCGTCTCAGGCCAGCGCTCGTCATAGGCGCGGATCTCCGCCGCAAGCTCCGGATAGAGCGCGGTCCGCTCCGCCACGGCCTCGTCGAAGAGCCGGCCGCGATCCTGCTCCAGGTTCCATTCGTGATGGCACACCTCGGAGAGGAACCACTCCATCCGCTGCGGATCGTCGAACAGCTTGCGGAAGAGGTAGCGGGGGTCCCAATCGAGCAGGACGTTGCCGATGTCGAAGACGAGGGTGGTGGGGGATGTCATGCGATGTCCTGCTTATAACGCTTTGCCGGAGCGCGGGCCTCCGGCCCGCACTGGTGTTTATCCTCGATGAGGACGTGAAGCGCACGGTGCGAACGGCGGGCCAGAGGCCCGCGCTCCACCCTCACCCACCCACGTTGAACGCCGCCAGCGCCGCCATGTTCACGATGTCGCTGTCCTTGGCGCCGAGCGGCACGATCTGGACGGCCTTGTCCAGGCCGACGAGCAGCGGCCCGATGACGGTGGAGCCGCCCAGCGTCTGCAGCATCTTGGTGGAGATGGAGGCGGAGTGGAACGCCGGCATCACCAGCACGTTCGCAGTGTCGGACAGCCGACAGAACGGGTACTGCGCCATCAGCTCCTTGTTGAGCGCGACGTCGGCGGCCATCTCGCCGTCATACTCGAAGTCGACGCGGCGCTGGTCGAGGATCTTCACGGCCTCGATCACCTTGGCGGAGCGCTCGCCCGCCGGGTGGCCGAAGGTGGAGAAGGCGAGCATGGCCACGCGCGGCTCATAGCCGAGGCGGCGCGCCACGCCGGCGGCCTCGACCGCGATATCGGCAATCTCCGCCGCGGAAGGCATCTCGGTGATGGCGGTGTCGGCCACCAGCACCGTCCGGCCGCGCGCCAGAATCAGCGACACGCCGATCATGCGGTGGCCGGGCTTGGGGTCGATGACGTTGCGGACGTCGGCGAGTGCGACCGAGTAGTTGCGCGTCGCGCCGGTGACCATGGCGTCCGCATCCCCCAGCGCCACCATGGCCGCGCCGAAGTGGTTGCGGTCCTGGTTGATCATGCGCTGGCAGTCGCGGAACAGGAAGCCCTTCCGCTGCAGCCGCTCGTAGAGATACTGCGCGTAGGCGGTGTTGCGCTGGGACAGGCGGGCATTGTGGATCTCGATGCCGCGTCCCTCGATGTCGATGCCGGCGAAGGCGGCGACCTCGGAAATGCGCTCCTCTCGGCCCACGAGGATGGCGGTGCCGAGCCCCTGGTTCACGAAGGACACCGCCGCGCGGATGACCTGCTCCTCCTCGCCCTCGGCGAAGACGACGCGCTTCGGGTAGCGCCGCACGCGCTCGATGGTGCGCTGGAGCGCGCCGGCGATGGGGTCGCGCCGCGCCGAGAGCTGGGCGCGATAGGCATTCATGTCGACGATGGGCCGGCGCGCCACGCCGGAATCCATGGCGGCCTGCGCCACCGCCGGCGGGATCACGTGGATCAGGCGCGGATCGAACGGCACGGGGATGATGTATTCCCGCCCGAAGCGGGGCCGCGAGCCCTGGTAGGCGGAGGCGACCTCGTCGGGCACGTCCTCCTGCGCCAGCTTGGCCAGCGCCAGCGCGGCGGCGATCTTCATCTCCATGTTGATCGTCGTCGCCCGCACGTCGAGCGCGCCGCGGAAGATGTAGGGAAAGCCGAGGACGTTGTTCACCTGGTTCGGATAGTCGGACCGTCCGGTGGCGATGATCACGTCGTCCCGCACGGCGTGCGCCTCTTCCGGCGTGATCTCGGGATCGGGGTTCGCCATGGCGAAGATGATGGGATCGGGCGCCATCGACTTCACCATCTCGGCCGAGAGCGCGCCCTTTGCCGAGAGACCGAAGAACACGTCCGCGCCGCGCATGGCGTCTTCCAGCGACCGGGCGTCCGTATCCACCGCGTGGGCGGACTTCCACTGGTTCATGCCGCTCTGGCGGCCGCGATAGACGACGCCCTTGGTGTCGCAGAGCAGCACGTTGTCGGGGTTGAACCCCATCGCCTTGATGAGCTCGAGGCAGGCGATGCCGGCCGCGCCCGCGCCGTTGCAGACCAGCTTCGTCGACTTGATGTCGCGTCCGGTGAGTTGCATGGCGTTGAGGATGCCCGCCGCCGCGATGATGGCGGTGCCGTGCTGGTCGTCGTGGAAGACCGGGATGTCCATCAGCTCCCGCAGCTTCTCTTCGATGATGAAGCACTCGGGGGCCTTGATGTCCTCCAGGTTGATGCCGCCGAAGGTGGGGCCGAGGTAACGCACCGCGCCGATGAAGGCCTCCGGGTCCTCGGTGTCGACCTCGATGTCCATCGAATCGATGTCGGCGAAGCGCTTGAAGAGCACCGCCTTGCCTTCCATCACGGGCTTGGAGGCCAGCGCGCCGAGATTGCCCAGCCCGAGGATGGCGGTGCCGTTCGAGATCACCGCCACGAGGTTGCCCTTGGCCGTGTAGTCGTAGGCGCGGGAGGCATCCTCCGCGATCGCCTTCACCGGCACGGCGACGCCGGGCGAATAGGCGAGCGACAGGTCGCGCTGCGTCGCCATGGGCTTTGTCGGCACGATCTCGATCTTGCCGGGGCGGCCCATCTGGTGGAACTGCAACGCCTCCTGGTCGCTGATGGTGGGGCGTGTGCGCTTCGTCGTTTTTGTGTCGTTTTTGGCCATGGCGCTGAGTTCCGGGTCTGGCGGGGGACTCAACCTACCGGCAGGGGTGGCGCGCCTCAAGCTCGACGCTCGTCTGACACGGCCGAAATCCGGGGAAAGGCGCACAGGGCGCGGTGCGGGACGGGCCCTTGTTTGCTACCGTCCAAGCGATGAACGCATCCCTCCCCGCCAAGCTGGTCGAAGCCGGCGAGCAGATCCCCTACGACGCCGGATCCGAGCAGGGCGGCGAGCGGGTGACGCCGATGATGGCGCAGTTCCTGGAAATCAAGGCGGCCAACAGCGATTGCCTGCTGTTCTACCGCATGGGGGACTTCTACGAGCTGTTCTTCGACGACGCCGAGATCGCCTCGCGCATCCTCGGCATCGTGCTCACCAAGCGTGGCAAGCACCAGGGCCGGGACATCCCGATGTGCGGGGTGCCGATCGACCGCTCGGACGACTATCTGCAGCGCCTCATCGCAGCAGGGCAGCGCGTGGCCGTCTGCGAGCAGACCGAGGATCCCGCGGAAGCCAAGAAGCGCGGGGGCAAGTCCGTCGTCCGGCGAGCCGTCGTGCGGCTCGTCACGCCCGGCACCATCACGGAGGAGCGGCTGCTGGAGCCGTCGCGCGCCAACGTGCTGGCCGCCGTCTCCCGCGTGCGGCTGTCGGAGAGCGAGTGGCGCTACGGGCTCGCGGCGGTGGACATCTCGACCGGCTCCTTCACCGTGACCGAGACGCCCCAGGCGACGCTCTTCGCGGAAATCGCCCGCCTGGAGCCGAGCGAGCTGCTGCTGCCGGACACGCTGCTCGACGACCCCGCCCTGAAGGCGGCTTGGCGGGACACGAAGGCGGCGCTCACCCCCCTCGCGAGGGACGGCTTCGACGCGGAGAGCGCGGAGCGCCGGCTGTGCGCCTTCTTCCAGGTGGGCACGCTCGCCGGTTTCGGGGCTTTCTCGCGCGCGGAGCTGGCCGCCGCGGCGGCTGTCGTCGCCTATGTCGAACGCACCCAGTTCGGCGCGCGGCCGCCCCTCTCGCCGCCGGTGCGGGGCGCCGCGGACGCGACGATGCAGCTCGACGCCGCCACTCGCACCAACCTCGAGCTGACGCGCACGCTCTCGGGCGAACGGGCCGGCAGCTTGCTGGCCACGATCGACCGCACGCTCACTCCGGCGGGGGGACGCCTGCTGGCCGAGCGGCTGTCGGGGCCCCTGACCGATCCCGCCGCGCTCGCCCGCCGCCACGATGCTGTGGCGTGGTTCGTGGATGATCCGACGGCGCGGACGCGCCTTCGAACCGTGCTGAAACGCGCGCCGGACATCGCCCGTGCGCTGGCCCGCCTGGGCATGGACCGGGGCGGCCCGCGGGACCTCGCGGCCCTGCGCGACGGGCTGTCAGCGGCCCGCGCAGCGGGAGCAGATCTCGCCGCTGCGGCGCTCTTGCCGCCGGAAATCGGCGAAGCTGTCGCGATCCTGCAAGGGTTGGATCCGGCGCTGGAGCAGCGCCTCGGCGCCATGCTCGCAGACGAGCTTCCGCTGAACCGCCGCGATGGCGGCTTCATCCGCTCCGCAGTCGATCCCACTCTCGATGAAGTCCGCGCCTTGCGCGACGAAAGCCGCCGCGTCGTCGCGGCGCTGCAGTCGCGCTACGCGGAAGAGGCCGGGGCGCGCACCCTGCGGATCAAGCACAACAACTTCCTCGGCTACTTCATCGAAGTGCCGCAGGTCGTGGGCGAGGAGCTGGTGAAACCGCCCCTGAACGCCCGCTTCATCCATCGCCAGACCATGCAGGGAGCGATGCGTTTCTCCACCGCAGAACTCGGCGAGCTGGAGAGCCGCATCGCATCAGCCGGCGACGAGGCGCTCGCGCGCGAACTCGCCTGGTTCGCCGAACTCAGTGCGCAAGCCGTAGCCCTCGCGCAACCCATCAAGGCGGCGGCCGATGCGCTGGCGCGGCTGGACGTCGCGTCCGCGCTGGCAGAAGTCGCCGATGAATGCGGATGGGTGCGCCCCCTCGTGGACGACAGCCTCGCATTCACCATCGAGCAGGGCCGGCATCCCGTGGTGGAGGCGGCGCTTCGGCGCGACGGGCTGCCGTTCGTCGCCAACGACACCGAATTGTCGGCTCCGCCCCCTGCGGCCGCAGGGCGTATCGCCCTGGTGACGGGCCCCAACATGGCCGGCAAATCGACCTGGCTGCGTCAGAACGCCATCATCGCGGTGCTGGCCCAGAGCGGCAGCTTCGTGCCTGCGGCCCGGGCGCATCTGGGCGTGGTCGACCGGCTGTTCTCGCGTGTCGGCGCGGCGGACGATCTCGCCCGCGGCCGCTCGACTTTCATGGTGGAGATGATCGAGACGGCCGCCATCCTCAACCAGGCGACGCCCCGCTCGCTCGTCATCCTCGACGAGATCGGCCGCGGCACGGCGACCTTCGACGGCCTTTCCATAGCCTGGGCGGCCATCGAGCACCTGCACGAGACGAACCGCTGCCGCTCGCTGTTCGCCACCCACTTCCACGAGCTGACCGCGCTGGCGCGCCGCCTGCCCCGCCTCGTCAACACGACGGTGCGCGTCACCGAGTTTCAGGGCGACGTGGTGTTCCTGCACGAGGTGGCGCCGGGGGTGGCTGACCGCAGCTATGGTATCCAGGTGGCCAAGCTCGCCGGACTGCCGCGCGCCGTGGTGGAGCGCGCCCGCGTCATCCTCGACGAGCTAGAAGCGCACGACCGGCAGGCTCCTGTGGAGCGTATGGTCGATGACCTGCCGCTCTTCGCCGCGTCGCGGGCGCCGGCGCCCACGGCCTCGGAAGGCGATCCCTTGCGCGACGCACTGGCGAGCATCGCCCCGGACGAGTTGTCCCCGCGCGACGCGCTCGAAGCGCTCTATCGGCTGAAGGCGCTCAGCCGGGGGGCGAGCTGAGAGGCCGCCTTCTGCGACGATTCCAGCGCCACCGGCCGGAAGGCCCGCACCAGCGGCTTGTCGAGCTTGCCGTCCATGCTTTCCAGAATTGAGAACGCCTTCTCGAACGGCATGGCGGCCCGGTAGACGCGCTCCTCGATCAACGCGGCGAAGATGTCGACGATGGTGATGATCCGCGTGAGGTCCGCGACCTGCGAATGCGACAGGCCGTCAGGGTAGCCGGTGCCGTCGAGATACTCGTGGTGATGCAGGATGGCGTCGATCACCGCGTCGTCGAAGCCGCCGGACTCGACGGCCATGTCCCGGCCGTGCCCGGGGTGCAGCTTGATCTGCTCGAACTCTTCAGGCATTAGCGCGCCGGGCTTGTCGAGGATATGGAGCGGCACCTTGGCCTTGCCCACGTCGTGCAGCGTGCTGGCGACGGCGACGTGGACCACATCGTTGCGGGCCAGTCCCATGTGCATTCCGAACGCCACGGCGATGCCGTTCACGAGCAGGCAGTGCCGGAAGGTGGCGCTGTGGTGCGCCTTCACCGCCTCGATCCAGGAGCGAACCCCGTTGGTCGCGATGGCGGCCATCACCTGTTCGCCGACCTTCTCCATTCCCTCGCGGTCGAGTGGCACCGATGTACGGCCCGGCCGGAGGATCATGTCGAAGACGTCGGACGCCGCCGTGAGCCCGACACCAAGAGCGGTGCGGTCGCGCCGCCACTCGGGGGGACGTGAGCGGATGATCCGCAGAGCGACGTTGAGCGCGTCGCTGTCGAGGGGACGCTCGATCACGTCGGTGGCGCTGAGGGAGTTGGCCTGAATGACATCGCGCCGCGAGGCGAGATCGCAGACGAAGACATACGGGCCGACGCACGGCGAATTGCCGAGAAGGAAGCGCGTGGCCGCGACAGAACTGACGTCTCGCAAATCGATGTCGAAGATCAGACCGAGTTCGCGGGCTCGGAGCGTAGCGGCGGACCTGAGATCAATGACCGAAAGATCGTCGACGGAGCTGGCCATCAACGACCAGGCCGCATGTTTGTTTTCATCGTCCGTAATCACATAAAAAAGCATAGCCATGCTCCGATTGCTGCGGGACAATACCGATCAAAAGTTTGCAAGACGTTATCTCTTTCGTGTTGCTATTCAATTACTTGCTGCGTTTTGGATGGACTACAATTCATAGTTGTATTGCTTCGAAAACATTTGCCGTGACGACCATGTCTCTTCTCTCCGGAACCCAGCATCCCGCTACACACCGGGCGTCACAGGCGCTGCGGGCATGACCGTCCGCGTCGCCACGGTCGCGTTCGAGGGGATCGACGCCCGACCTGTCGATGTGCAGGTGCAGCTGATGCCGGGCACGGTGGGGTTCACCATCGTGGGGCTGCCCGACAAGGCGGTCGGCGAGTCGCGGGAGCGGGTGCGCTCCGCACTCGCGGCCTCGGGCCTGGCCATGCCGTCCAAGCGGATCACGGTCAATCTCGCCCCCGCCGACATGCCGAAGGAGGGCAGTCATTTCGACCTGCCCATCGCCCTGGGCGTGATGGCCGCCATCGGCGCAATCCCGTCGGATGCGCTGGACGGCCAGACCGTCCTGGGAGAGCTTGCGCTCGATGGCGGGATCACCATGGTCGCCGGCGTTTTGCCGGCCGCCATCGCTGCGAACGCCCGGGGCTTCGGGCTCATCTGCCCGGAGGCCTGCGGATCGGAAGCGGCATGGGCTGCGGCCGATATGCCGATCCTGGCGCCCCGCTCGCTCATCCAGTTGGCCAATCACATCCGGGGCATCCAGGTGCTCGCGCGCCCGACTCCGGCCGTGCGGGCCGCCGGCGCGCCGCTTCCGGACCTCCGCGACATCAAGGGACAGGAGAGCGCCAAGCGCGCGCTCGAGGTCGCCGCCGCCGGCTCGCACAACCTGCTGATGAACGGCCCTCCCGGCGCGGGCAAGTCCATGCTGGCTGCGCGCCTGCCCTCGATCCTGCCGCCGCTCAGTCCCGGCGAACTGCTGGAGGTTTCGATGGTGCAATCCATCGGCGGCCTGCTCGCGGGCGGCGCGCTCACGGACCGACGTCCCTTCAGGGCGCCGCACCACTCCGCCTCCATGGCCGCCCTCGTCGGCGGCGGCATCAACGCCAGGCCCGGCGAGGTCTCGCTCGCCCACCACGGGGTGCTCTTTCTCGACGAGCTGCCGGAGTTCAATCCGCAGGTGCTGGACAGCCTGCGCCAGCCGCTGGAGACGGGTGACGTTTCGATCGCCCGGGCCAACCGCCGCGTGGTCTATCCCGCCCGGTTCCAGTTGGTCGCCGCGATGAACCCATGCCGCTGCGGCCGCGCCACGGAGCCGGGCTACGCCTGCCGCCGCGCCCCGAACGAGCGCTGCATCGCGCAGTACCAGTCGCGCCTGTCGGGCCCGTTCCTCGATCGCATGGACCTCCAGATCGAGGTTCCCGCCGTCAGCGCGAGCGACCTCCTGCTGCCCGCGCCGGCGGAAGGCTCCGCGCAGGTGGCGCAGCGCGTGGCGACGGCCCGCAAGCTACAGACGGACCGCTTCGCCGCGTTGGGACACCCCTCGATCCGCAGCAACGCCGCCTGCCCCGCGAACCTTCTCGACGATATCGCCCGGCCTGACTCCGCGGGAACGGCCCTGCTGCGGAGCGCAGCAGAAAGCATGCGGCTGACGGCGCGGGGCTATCACCGTGTGCTGAAGATCGCGCGCACCCTGGCAGACCTCGACGGCGAGGGCCGCGTCGGCCGCATCCACCTCGCCGAGGCGCTCGCCTATCGCTCCGCCGCGGACCGCGCCAACGCCTGAGCGCGGACGGGCCGCGCGAACGCTTTATCAACCCTGTTGGGGCAGGTTGGACCAAACTCGACCGGCCATGGCGGATCAGTGAACAACGGGATCAGCGACACAGTGCTGCGCGGCGGCATCTTCGAGTCGGACGCTCTTCCGGGCTCGACCGGGATCGCGCTCGTCGTGTTCGGCGTGCTGTTGCTGCTCACCGTGCTGGTCGCGCTCGTCATGCTGCGCCGCCTGCTCGCCGTGGAAGCCAAGCTGGAGACGACGGAGGCCGCCGCTGAGCGGCTACACGACCAGATCTGGGAGCTGCGCGAGAGCGAGGAGCGCTATCGCAGCCTGCTCGAGGAACAGGACGACCTCATCTACCGACGCGACGCCCAGGGCCGCCTCACCTATGTGAACCACGCCTTCGCGGAGGCCGCCGGCCAGACCGTCGAGGCGCTGGTCGGCACGAAGTACGAGTTGCTCTCCGCCACCCCGACCGTCAATCCGGCGCGGGCAGCGGGCTCAGCGACCTACGACCAGCCAGTGGTGACATCCTTCGGCGTGCGCTGGATCTCCTGGAACGAGACCCTGGTGCACAGCCCCCACGGCGCGCAGATACAGGCGGTGGGCCGCGACGTCACGGACCGCCATGTCGCCGAGCAATCGCTCGCGGAAACGCGCATGCGGGCCGTGGCCGCGAGCGAGGCGAAATCGCGCTTCCTGGCCACGATGAGCCACGAGATCCGCACGCCCTTGAACGGCGTTCTCGGCATGGCCGATCTTCTCCTCGGCACCCGGATCGATCCCGAGCAGCGCACCTATGTCGAGGCGGTGAAAACCTCGGGCGAGGCGCTTCTTTCCATCATCGACGAGATCCTCGACTTCTCGAAGATCGAGGCGGGCAAGCTGGAACTGGTGCACGAGCGCTTCGATCTCGTGGCCCTGGTTGAAGGGGCCGTCGAACTGCTGGCGCCCAAGGCCCAGGGGAAGGGCATCGCCATCGCGGCCTACATCGCCCCGGATGTTCCGCGTCATGTCATCGGCGATGCGGCGCGGTTGCGCCAGGTGCTCACCAACCTCGTCGGCAACGCCGTCAAGTTCACGGAGAAGGGGGGCGTCGGCGTCTCCGTGCTCCTCGACGGCGAAACCATCGCCTTCTCCGTCACCGACACGGGGATCGGCATTCCCGACGACCGGCTCAGCAGCATCTTCGACGAGTTCGAGCAGGCCGACGGATCCGCCTCGCGGATACACCCCGGCACGGGCCTTGGCCTCGCCATCTCGCGCCGGCTCGTGATGATCATGGGGGGCGACCTCAGCGTCCACAGCCGCGTCGGCGAAGGCTCGCTGTTCCGGTTTTCAGCTCCGCTGCCCGCCCTGCCGGAGCAGGATCCCGCCCGCGCCGACCTGACCCCGCTGGCCGGCCGCAAGGTGCTCCTCGTCTCCGTGACGCCTTTCGAATCGACCTACATGGCCGCCCGGCTGAGCGAGGCAGGCGCGGTGGTCACGCGCGCGGCGGACGCCCCGGACGCCGTCACGCGGTTGGTGGAGGGCGAGGTGCCCGACGTGGTGATCATCGACGGCGGCGTGGGCGAGGCGGAGGCGCGCGCCATCGCGGCAGCCGCAGGCGAGGCCGGCGCGGCGCGCCGCATCGTGCTCCTGTCGCCCTTCGAGCGGCGGGCTTTGGGTGCGCCGAACGCGCTCGGCTTCGATGGCTACCTCGTCAAGCCGGTCCGCGAGCATTCGCTCGCCGAACGCGCCTGGCCTGGCCCGGATCTGGCCGAGACCAACCGGCCCCGTGGCCTCGGCCCAGCCCGCACCTCACACCACGCCACGCCCGGACTCAACGTGCTGCTGGCGGAGGACAACGAGATCAACGCGCTTCTCGCGACGCGTCTGCTGGAACGCAACGGAGCCCGCGTGACGTGGGCGCGCGACGGCCTGGAAGCCGTCGATCTGTTCCGCGCAAGCCTTGAAGGCGAGGTCGCCGCCTTCGACGTTCTGCTGATGGACGTCCGCATGCCGGGCCTGGACGGGCATGAAGCTGTCCGCCGGATCCGCGCCATGGAAGAGGCGCAAGGGGGCGTGCGCCGGCGCATCGTCGCCCTCACCGCCAATGCTTTCGAGGACGACCGCCGGCTGGCGCTCTCCTGCGGCATGGACGAGACCGTGTCCAAACCGATCGACGAGGCGAGCCTCGTCCTGGCGTTGGGCGGACCGCTCGCGCACGCCCGGATGGCCTGACCGGCCAAGCGTGGGCTCCGCATTCACGGAGCCGCCACATTGTCACAAAAGGGTCGGACGGCTATGGTCTACCGTCGCCTACCGGGTGTCGACGCATCTGGCGTGCCGCGCAGGCGCAGCCACCCGGGCGAAGACGCGAGACCTTCATGCAGCTGCCCCTGACGGACTCATCCGGCCCCGACGCGCCGGCGCCTCCGCCCGCCGGGATGCCCACGCGGCCGGTCCCCCTCGCGACGAAACTGTTGTCCGGATTGCAGCGCGGCTCCCGCGCGATCATGCTGCCGCCCGGTTTCGGACGCCCGGCTGCGCCTCTCATGCCTCCGGACTTCGGACCCGTCCTCGGCAGAATCGGCGGCCTCGAGGTGCGGCTCGCCACCACCCGCAAGGACGTGAAGCGCGCGCAAAAGCTGCGATACAGGGTGTTCCACGAGGAAATGTCGGCGATACCCGACGTGATCTCCCGGCTGAAGAAGCGCGACATCGACGCCTACGACGCGCTCTGCGACCACCTCCTGGTGATCGACCACGATGGGCCTCCCGAGTCATCCGGCAAACGCAAGTTCGAGTTCGGGAAGGGCCGCAAGCCCAAGGTGGTGGGCACGTATCGCCTCCTCCGGCAGGATGTCGCGGAGCGCTGCTCCGGCTTCTATTCCGCCGGCGAGTTCGATATCGCGCCGCTCATCGCGGCCAATCCAGGCAAGCGTTTCCTCGAACTCGGCCGCTCCTGTGTGCTGGCGCCCTACCGCGACAAGCGCACGGTGGAGCTGCTCTGGCACGGCATCTGGGCCTATGTCCTCCATCACCGCATCGATGTGATGTTCGGCTGCGCCAGCCTGGATGGGACGGATCCCGAGGCGCATGCGCTGGCGTTGAGCTTTCTTCACCACCACGCGCTCGCTCCGGTGGAGTGGCGAGCCCGGGCCTTGCCCCGCCGCTACGTCAGCATGAACCGGCTGCCCGCGTCGGCCGTCGATCCCAAGCAGGCGCTCCGGCTGCTGCCTCCGCTCGTGAAGGGCTATATGCGGGTCGGGGCCACTTTTGGCGACGGCGCCGTGGTGGACCGGCAATTCGGGACCACGGACGTCCTCGTCGTGCTGCCGGTCTCGGCGATCAACCCGCGCTACATCACCCATTTCGGCGTGGACGCCAGCCGCCACGCGGCCTGAGGCGGGCTGCTCAGGGCTTGGCGGGATCCGGGACCAGTCGCCCTTCACCAGACTGGAACAGCGCCCGGTGCGCTTCGCGATAGGTGGGATAGCGCGGGGCGTAGCCGAGCTCCTCACGCATCAGCCTGTTGGCCACCCTCTTGTTCTCTCCGTAAAAGCTGCGCGCCATCGGCGAGAGCTGGGCGGTCTCGAAGGGCTGCTCCGGCGGCGGCTCCACGCCGAGGAGCCCCGCAGCGAAGGTCACCACATCCTGCGGGGGAGCAGGCTCGTCATCCGTGATGTTGTAGATCGCGCCCGGGCGTGGCCGGTCGAGCGACGCTTCGAGCGCGCCCGCGATGTCGTCGACGTGGATGCGGTTGAACACCTGGCCCGGCTTGATGAGGCGCTTGGCGGAACCCTCTGCAAGGTTGACGAGCGCATTGCGGCCGGGGCCGTAGATCCCCGCGAGGCGGAACACCTGAACCGCCTTGCCGCTGCGCGCGCCCATCGCGATCCATGCCTGCTCGGCCTCGACCCTGCGAAGCGAACGTTCGCTGACGGGACGCGGAGCCGTCGCCTCGTCCACCCATGCGCCCTCATGGTCGCCATACACGCCGACCGTCGAAAGATAGCCGATCCAGCCCAGCCGCGGCGCCGAGGCGAGCGCCTCTCCGAAACAGCGCAGCACCGGGTCGTCCTCTTCCGGGGCGATGGAGACCAGCACGGCGTCCGCTTCGGCGATGTCGTGGGCAAGAGCCGGGTCGACTGCCGGCGAGCGGCCGCGCCCGCCGCCGTCGAAAAGACGCGGAGTCACGCCGTCGCGAGCCATCGCCTCCGCCTTCTCAGGGCTGCGGACCGTGCCGACGACGCGGTCGAAGCGGGGCGCCACGCGCCGTGCGAAAGCCTGCGAACTGTAGCCGTAGCCGAAGATGAGCAGGTTCAAGGGCGGGCGTCCTCGGTCGGGGGAAACTCTGCTGCCACGATGCCGGAAGCACCGTCCGGGCCAAGGCCCGCCTGCCACTCGTCGCGGACCTCGTCGTCTGCTTCGCCCGGCAGCAGCGCAGCGGCAAGAGCCATGAAGTCGCGCCGGGGCAGCAACCGGGCAACGGCCCACACGGCCGCTCCGCGCACGAGCGGGGATGCATCCCCGGCGAGCCTCGTCGCCGACGGCGCGAGCGCGACGTCGCGGCTGTTGCCGATGGCGATGGCGACGTTGCGCACGAAGCGGTCGCGGCCGGTGCGCTTGATCGGCGTGCCGGCGAACAGCGCACGGAACGCGGCGTCGTCGAGCCTCGCGAGATCGGCGAGCGGCATGGCGCCGAGTTCCGTCCGGGCGCGCAGCTTCTGCTCGCGCGCGACGGCTGCGAACTTGTTCCACGGGCAGACCGCGAGGCAGTCGTCGCAACCAAAGACGCGGTTGCCGATTCCCTCGCGCAGATCGCGCGGGATGGGGCCTTTGTGCTCAATGGTGAGATAGGCGATGCAGCGCCGCGCATCGAGCTCGTAGGGCGCGGGGAAGGCGTCCGTCGGGCAGATGTCGAGGCAGCGCCGGCACGAGCCGCAGTGGTCGGCCTCCGGCTCGTCGGGCGGAAGAACCGCTGTGGTGTAGATCGCCCCAAGGAACAGCCACGAGCCGTGCCGGCGCGAGACCAGGACCGTGTGCTTGCCCTGCCAACCGAGCCCCGCCGCGGCGGCGAGCGGTTTCTCCATCACGGGCGCGGTGTCGACGAAGACCTTGAACCCGACGTCTCCTCCCGGCCCGGCCGCCTTGGCCAGTGCGCCGGCGATCTGCTTCAGCTTGCCCTTGATCACGTCGTGATAGTCGCGCGAACGGGCGTAGACGGAGATCGCCGCGCGATCGGGACGGGCCAGCGTGGCCAGCGGGTCTGAGTCCGGCGCATAGCTCATGCCCAGCAGGACAACGCTTTTCACCTGCGGCCAGAGCGCGCGGGGATCCGCCCGGCGGCCAGGCGTCTCCTCCATCCAGTCCATTTCGCCATGCTGGCCGGCCTCCAGCCACGAGACCAAGCGCGCGGGGGCGGCGGGAATGGAATCCGGCCTCGCGACGCCCACGGCGTCGAAACCCTCACGCTCGGCGGCGGCGAGCAGGGCCGCCTTGAGGCGCGCAGCATCGCTGCCGGGGCCGGACTTCAGAAGTCCAGGTCCTCGTAATGCGCCGGCGGCTCCATGCCCGCCACGCGGTCCGCCAGCAGCGAACGGAACGACGGGCGGGATTTCACCCGCGCGTACCAGTTCTTCGCCGTCTCGTTTTCGTGCCAAGGAACATCGCCGAGATAATCAGCCGCCGAGAACTGGGCGGCGGCCGCAAGGTCCGCATAGCTCAGGCGGTCGCCCGCCAGCCAGTTCCGGCTCGCCATCAGGTAGCCGACATAGGCCAGATGATAGCGGATGTTGGACCGCCCCGCACGGATCGCCGCCATGTCGGGGGGTCCGCCGCCCAGATCCTGCGGCATGAAGCGCTTGAAAATCTTCTCGGTGACCAAATAGCCGGTCACCTCGGCGTACATCTTGTCGTTGAACCATTCGACCAGCCGGCGAACCTCCACCCGGCCGCGCGGGTCCAACGGCAGCAGCCGCCGCTCGCCCAGCGCCAGGCCGCGCGTCTCGTCGAGGTATTCCGCGATGACGGAGGCGCCCGGAACCGGGCCGATCTGGTCCTCGACGAAGACGGGCGTCGTGCCCGCGGGGTTCATGGCGAGGAACTCGTGCCGCCTTTCGAAGGCGCGCTCTTCGACAAGGTCCGCCTCCATGCCGAACTCATCGAGCACCAGGCGGATGAAGCGCGAATGCGGGCACAAGGGATGGTGGTACAGGGACGCCATGGGCCCGCTTGTGACCTCTCAGATGGGCGGGAGGAAGGCGACCCGCAACTCATGGTTAATGATTTGCGATCAATCGTTGCAGGGTAGCGCTTCGCGGGGGTCCCGTATAAAACCCGTTCGCGCCTGCAGCAATAGCGTTTCCGGGGACCAGCCCCGCGGTGATCCACCCCTGCTGCCGCACGATAACGGAGACGAGAATGGACCTCCTGTCAGCGCTCAAGGCGGCGGCTCTTGGGATTCTGGAAGGCTTCACCGAATACCTGCCGGTCTCGTCGACCGGGCATCTGCTCCTGGCCGAGCATTTCCTCGGCTTGAACTTCGCCGATCCGACCTTCGACAAAACCTTCGCCGTGCTGATCCAGCTGGGCTCGATCCTTGCGCTGCTCTCGGTCTATTTCGGCCGCCTCCTGAAGATCGCGCTGGCGATCCCCTCCGATCCCCGGGCGCGGAACTTCACGGTGGGCGTGATCGCCGCGTTCCTGCCCGCTGCGGTCATCGGGGCCGCCTTGCACGGCTTCATCAAAGGCGTGCTGTTCAATCCGCTGATCGTCTGCATCGCGCTCATCGTCGGCGGCTTCGTGCTCCTGATCGTGGACAATCTCCCGCCGCGCCGCGACTTCACCGACGCGACCCAGTTTCCGCTCTCGATGTACATCAAGATCGGCATCGCGCAGTGCCTGGCGATGATCCCCGGAGTGTCGCGCTCCGGCGCAACCATCGTCGGCGCCATGCTGCTGGGCGCCGACAAGCGTTCGGCCGCGGAGTTCTCTTTCTTCCTGGCCATGCCCACCATGGCCGGCGCCTTCGCCTATGACCTCTTCAAATCCTACAAGGACCTCGACACCAGCCACCTCGGCATCATCGCCGTCGGCTTCGTGTTCGCCTTCGTGTCCGGCCTGTTCGTGGTCAAGGGCCTGCTCACCTATGTGAGCCGCCACGGCTTCAGCACCTTCGCGTGGTGGCGCATCCTGGTCGGCTCAGCAGGTTTGGCAGGCCTTTGGGTGTTCGGGTGAAGGAGTAAGGGTAGGGGTAGTTGCTGCCTGCTGCCTGCTGCCTACTGCCTACTGCCTGCTGCCCAACTACCCCTTCCCTGCCAGCGTCTTCGGCTCGAACCGGCAGAGATCCGCGATGATGCAGCGAGGGCAGTCGGGCTTGCGGGCCTTGCAGACGTAGCGGCCGTGCAGGATCAGCCAGTGATGCGCGTGCAGCGCGTACTCCCGGGGCACGATCTTCTCCAGCCCGAGCTCCACGGCCAAGGGCGTCGCGCCGGGCGCGAGCGGAATGCGATTGGAGACGCGGAACAAGTGCGTGTCCACCGCGATCGTGGGCTGCCCGAACGCCGTGTTCAGCACCACGTTGGCCGTCTTTCGGCCCACGCCGGGCAGAGTCTCCAGCGCAGCGCGGTCCTGCGGAACCTCGCCGCCATGCTCCTCGATGAGCTTGCGCGAGAGCGCGATCACGTTCCTGGCCTTGTTGCGGAACAGCCCGATGGTCTTGATCGCCTCGCGGACCCTGTCCTCGCCGAGATCCAGCATCTTCTGCGGCGTATCGGCGATCGCAAACAGCGGCCTCGTCGCGCGATTGACGCCGACGTCGGTCGCCTGGGCCGAAAGCACCACCGCCACCAGCAGCGTGTAGGGATTCACATAGGCGAGTTCGCCCTTGGGCTCCGGATCAGCGTCGTGAAAGCGCTTGAAGACCTCGTGGACCAGCGGCGGCTCCAGCGGCTTCGGCCGTTTTCCCCGCCCGGTCGCCGACTGAACCTTCGATTTGGAGGGCCGCGCAGACTTTCCCCGCCCGACGTCGCCCCTTCCAGCCTTGCCTGACGCGGCAATCCCCGCTGGCTTGGCGGACGTCTTGGCCGCAACCGCGGCGATCGGTCCCGACGGGGGCGCGAGGGTGGGCTTTCTCGGGGCCATGGCTGCGCTATTCTTTCTCACGTGCAACCGCAGCCCGCCTCGCACGTCGTGTGTGAGGGCGCTGCGGAGAGGTTCGGGTGATGCTCCAGCCGATGTCGTCAGAGCAGAGCGATCCTGCCGTGGAGGCGTTCGATGCGCCACCCGTTTTCTCGGCGGTGCTGCAGCCGCACCGCTCGCTCACGGTCAGCGGCGTGCGCCTCGTCGTCCTCCTCGTCGCCGCGGCGGGAACGGTCGCCAGCATCCCCTTCCTGGTGATGGGCTTCTGGCCAGTCGCGGGGTTCTATGGGATCGACGTCGCCCTGCTCTGGTTCGCCATGAGCGCCAGTCTGCGGGATGCGCGCGCCTACGAGGAAGTCGTGGTCAGTCCGCTGGAGCTTTTCCTGCGCAAGGTGCCCGTGAAAGGTCTTGCACGCGAATGGCGCTTCAACCCCCTCTGGACCCGCTTGCACAAGGTGGAGCACGAGGAATTCGGCGTGGAGCGGCTCATCATCATCTCGCGCGGCGAGGCCGTGCCGGTCGGGCACTTTCTGGGTCCGGAGGAAAAGGCCCGCTTCGGCGAGCGGCTCTCTGCGGCTCTGGCCGAAGCCCGGCGCGGCACGGTCCACAATCCACTCTGATCCGTGTCTCTCCGATCACTTGCCTCTCCGACCACTTGCCTCGCCGATCACATGTGAGGGCCGCAGCTTTCGGGTGTCGCGCCCCCGGCCCAGGGGTCTAGGGTGCGATCATGACGAAAGAGGCTCCCATGTTGCACACAGCCACCCCCTTTGCGCCCGCCCCTGTCACCGAGTTCGAGGACGCCGGCGCGACCGCCGATTATGATCGCGTCCGCAAGGCGCTCGCCTTCATCACCGAACGCTGGCGGGACCAGCCTTCCCTTGACGAGATCGCCGAGCGCGTGGGCGTCTCGCCCTCCCACCTGCACCATATTTTCCGGCGCTGGGCCGGCATCACGCCCAAAGCTTTCCTGCAGGCCATCACGCTGGACCACGCCAGGGGCCTGCTGCGTGATTCGGCGAGCGTCCTCGACACCGCCTACGAGGTCGGCCTCTCCGGCCCGTCGCGCCTGCACGATCTGTTCGTGACCCACGAGGCCATGTCGCCGGGCGACTGGAAGACGGGCGGGTCAGGGCTCGACATGCAGGTCGGCTACCACCCTTCCCCGTTCGGAGAGGCGATCGTGGTCGCGACGTCCCGCGGCCTGGCCGGGATCGGGTTCGTCGACGACGGCGACCGCGCGGCGGCTTTGGCCGACATGCGGGGGCGCTGGCCACTGGCCCGCTTCATCGAAAACCAGGAGGGCACCGCCGCGCTGGCCCGCCGGGCGTTCGAGCCGGAGGCGTGGCGGCCCGATGCGCCGCTCCGCGTGGTGCTGATCGGCTCGGACTTCGAAGTGCGCGTCTGGCAGACGTTGCTGCGCATTCCACTCGGCCGCGCCACGACCTATTCCGACATAGCGAGCCATATCGGCAAGCCCACGGCCGCGCGGGCGGTAGGGGCCGCGGTGGGGAAGAACCCGATCTCCTTCGTGGTCCCATGCCACCGCGTGCTCGGCCGCTCTGGCGCGTTGACGGGATACCACTGGGGCCTCACCCGCAAGCAGGCCATCCTGGGCTGGGAGGCCGGCCACGCAGGCCTGGTGAGCTGACGGAGCCTATTGCGGAACGGGCGCGATCGGACGGCCCGTGGCGGGATCGATCGGCATTTTGGGCTTCGGCTTGGGCTTGGGCTTGGGCTTTGTGTCGCTCGAGGCGGAGACGGCGGCGGCCGGGTTGAGGCGTGCGGCCAGCGCGGCGGCGCGGAGCTCCGTATAGCGCGCCGAACAAAAACCGTGCGCCGCCTCCCGAGCATAATCACGGCAGACGAGTTCGCGTTCCGAGGTGAAGCCGGCCTGTTCGGAAGCAATCTGGCGTACGCCTCCCTTTTCCGTCTTCGGCACCTTCGCGATCAGCGCCTTGTAGGTTTCGCGCACCGCCTTGTCGGCGCGAGCGCGGTCCTTCTCGATGGCGTCGGCCTGGTCGTCAAGCGCGGTTCCTGCCGGGCCCCAAACCCCTCGCGGGTCGATCCGGCAGTCCGTCTCGCTGATCTCGCAGGCCTGGCCGATGCCCGACGCATACAATCCGCCATCGAGCACGTCGAAGGTGACCGGGCAGCCCTGCATCCCCAGTTCGTACCGGGCGACGCCCTGGGGCCGGCTCGCCGATGCCGACATTACGATGGACTGACCCGCGCCAAGATCGACGCCGCAGCTTTCGCCGGGCTTCGATATCTTCTCTCCGACCACGATGAGACGAACGGTGAGCGCGGCCTTGTCGCGCTTCTCCACGGTGAGCCTGCCGCGGCTGCCGTTGAGCATGAGCGTCTTGCCGTCCAGCGAGCTTTCGGGGAGGGCCTTTGGCGCGGTCGGCTTGCGGGGGGCTGGCGGGGCCGAAGGCGCCGCATTGGGCGAGACGGGCGCGGTGACGGAGCCGCGCTGAGTCGATGGGGCGGCCCCCGGCAGCACCAGTTGCGCCAGGGCGGCGCTTCCCGTCAGAGTCGCGGCGACCGCGGCGAGGCAGGCGCGGCCGGCCGCACGCCGGACGGGCAGGCCCCAGGACGATGACGGATTCGACCGCTTCATGCGCCGGACCCTAGCGCCGCGCTCCCGCCAGTGCGAGAGGGGGGAGGCCAACCGTGACGATTCGGCGACCGGGTGTGGCGCTGCTGCGTCTCTCGTGCGGCGTGCGCGGCCCAGCTCGTGGACCATGGCGCTCGCCGATCCCGGCAACATTGCCGCGTCACGGTTCTTGCAGCGCAGTACCCCTGTCCTTATATACCCGGCGGCTGCGGGAAATCCGCAAATCCTCAGGGGACTCGGCGGTCACCGGAACGTCACGCGACAGACCGGGAGCCGTCTCGGCCGGAGCGCCTTAGGGGCCCGGCGGTTCCGCCGTGAAAAAGGATGAGCAACATGGGTAAAGTCATCGGTATCGACCTCGGAACCACCAATTCCTGCGTCGCCATCATGGAAGGCACGACGCCGAAGGTGATCGAGAACGCCGAGGGCGCGCGCACGACGCCCTCCATCGTCGCCTTCACCGACGAAGGCGAGCGCCTCGTCGGCCAGCCGGCCAAGCGCCAGGCTGTCACCAATCCTGAACGGACGTTCTTCGCGATCAAGCGCCTTATCGGCCGCACGTACGAAGACCCGATGACTCAGAAGGACAAGGGTCTCGTCCCCTACAAGATCACGCGCGCCGGAAATGGCGACGCCTGGGTCGAGGCTGACGGCAAGACCTATTCTCCCTCCCAGATCTCCGCCTTCATCCTGCAGAAGATGAAGGAGACCGCGGAGGCGTTCATCGGCCAGCCGGTGACGCAGGCCGTCATCACCGTTCCCGCCTATTTCAACGACGCCCAGCGCCAGGCCACGAAGGACGCCGGCAAGATCGCCGGCCTCGAGGTGCTGCGCATCATCAACGAGCCGACGGCGGCCGCCCTCGCCTATGGCCTCGACAAGAAGAAGACCGGCACGGTCGCGGTCTACGACCTCGGCGGCGGCACCTTCGACGTCTCGATCCTGGAGATCGGCGACGGCGTGTTCGAGGTGAAGTCGACGAACGGCGACACCTTCCTGGGCGGTGAAGACTTCGACATGCGCCTCGTCGAGTATCTCGCCGAGGAGTTCCGCAAGGAGAACGGCATCGACCTCAAGAAAGACAAGCTCGCCCTGCAGCGGCTGAAGGAAGCCGCCGAGAAGGCCAAGATCGAGCTCTCCTCCGCGAGCCAGACCGAGATCAACCTGCCCTACATCACCGCCGATGCGACGGGTCCCAAGCACCTGACGCTGAAGCTGACGCGCGCCAAGTTCGAGGCCCTGGTCGACGACCTCGTCCAGAAGACCATCGAGCCCTGCCGCAAGGCGCTCAAGGACGCCGGGCTGACGGCGGCCGAGATCGACGAGGTCATCCTCGTCGGCGGCCAGTCGCGCATGCCGAAGGTCCAGGAGGCGGTGAAGCAGTTCTTCGGCAAGGAGCCCCACAAGGGCGTCAACCCGGATGAGGTCGTCGCGATCGGCGCTGCTGTGCAGGCCGGCGTGCTGCAGGGCGACGTGAAGGACGTGTTGCTGCTCGACGTGACGCCCCTGTCGCTCGGCATCGAGACGCTGGGCGGCGTGTTCACGCGCCTGATCGACCGCAACACCACGATCCCGACCAAGAAGAGCCAGGTCTTCTCGACCGCCGAGGACAACCAGACCGCGGTGACGATCCGCGTGTTCCAGGGCGAGCGCGAGATGGCGGCGGACAACAAGCTGCTCGGCCAGTTCGACCTCGTAGGGCTTCCGGCTGCGCCGCGGGGCGTGCCGCAGGTGGAAGTCACCTTCGACATCGACGCCAACGGCATCGTCAACGTGTCCGCCAAGGACAAGGCGACAAACAAGGAGCAGCAGATCCGCATCCAGGCGTCGGGCGGGCTCAGCGAGTCCGACATCGACAAGATGGTGAAGGACGCGGAGGCCCACGCCTCCGAGGACAAGAAGCGGCGCGAGCTGGTGGAAGCGCGGAACCAGGGCGAGAGCCTGATACACACCACCGAGAAGACGCTGTCAGAGCTCGGCGACAAGGCCGCTGCTGCCGACAAGTCCGCCATCGAGGCAGCCATCCAGTCGCTGCGGACCGCGATCGGCACGGAGGACCTCGAAGGCATCAAGGCTCGCACCAACGACCTGATGCAGCTCTCGATGAAGCTCGGCGAGGCGATGTACGCCGCGTCCCAGGGCGCCGCGGGAGCTCCCGGCGAGGATCACGCGGGCGGTGAGCACAAGGACGACGTCATCGACGCGGACTTCCGCGAGGTCGGCGACGACGACAAGAAGAAGAGCGCGTAACCTTGGCACCCTGAATGCGGCGCCCCCGGAAACGGGGGCGTCCGCTTGAGGATCTCTCGTCAGTCACGACCAGCTGCACTGCGACCCGGTAGCCGATGGCCAAAGTCGATTATTACGAGCTGCTCGGCGTGAGCAAGACGGCGACGGATGCGGAGCTGAAGTCCGCGTTCCGCAAGCTCGCCATGAAGCACCATCCGGACAAGAACCCGGGCGACCACCACGCCGAGGTTCGCTTCAAGGAGCTGAACGAGGCCTACCAGGTGCTCTCGGACGGCCAGAAACGCGCCGCCTATGATCGCTTCGGCCATGCTGCCTTCGAGAATGGCGGCGGCGGGCCGGGCTTCGGCAATGATTTCGCCAGTTCGATGGCCGACATCTTCGAGGATCTGTTCGGCGACTTCGCCGGCCGCCAGCGGGCCGGCGGCGGCGGCGGGCGCGAGCGGGGTTCGGACCTCCGCTACAACCTCGAGATCACGCTGGAGGAGGCCTATCACGGCAAGACGGCGACCCTCACGGTGCCGACATCCGTGAGCTGCGAGACCTGCTCGGGAACGGGCGCGAAGCCCGGCTCCAAGCCGCGCCAATGCGCGACCTGCGCCGGCCACGGCCGGGTTCGCGCCAGCCAGGGCTTCTTCTCCATCGAGCGGACCTGCCCCACCTGCCAGGGCCGCGGCCAGACGATCGACGACCCCTGCCGCAGCTGCAGCGGCGCGGGCCGCGTGGTCCGCGAGCGGACCCTGTCCGTCAACATTCCCGCCGGCGTGGAGGATGGAACCCGCATCCGGCTCGCGGGCGAAGGCGAGGCAGGACTGCGCGGCGGCCCCACCGGCGATCTCTACATTTTCCTGTCCATCAAGCCGCACGCTTTCCTGCAGCGTGACGGGGCGGACCTGTTTTGCCGTGTGCCGATATCGCTCGTCACCGCTTCGCTGGGGGGCGAGGTCAGCGTGCCGGTCATCGAAGGCGAAACGGCCGCGGTGAAAATCCCGGAAGGCACGCAGACCGGCAAGCAGATCCGCATCAAGGGCCGCGGCATGCCGGTGATGCGCACGCGCGACCATGGCGACCTCTATATCCAGGTCTTCGTGGAGACGCCGCAGAAGCTCAGCGCGCGCCAGCGAGAGCTCTTGCGGGAGTTCGAGCGCGAGAGCAGCCGCGACACCCAGCCGGAGAGCGCAAGCTTCTTCGCCAAGGTCCGAGACTTCTTCGGCGGGGCCGAATAGGCCGATCGGGGCTTGGGCCGCGCCAGGCGGCGGGCACCCGGTCAGCCGCTACTTTAAGTTGTGCAACTCGGTTCTAAGTTGACCGTTGATGGGAGCGTGCCTACCGTCACGCATTCCCCTCCGCCCCCACCCGGTAGCCTGCCAGAGAAACCAACTCGAGAGGTTCGCGTGGATCTGCAGCGGCGAGAGCAGCGCACCGGGAGCAAGCGCCGCAAGGCCACGCTGCCCATCGGGGAGAAGCTGCAGGACGAGGCTCGTTTCCTTCGCAGCTGGCTCGACAATCCCCTCTCCACGGGCGCGATCACCCCTTCCAGCCCGGCGCTCGCCCGCGCCATGGCGGCGGCCGTTCAACCGGAACGCCCTGGTCTCGTGATCGAGTTGGGGCCGGGAACCGGACCCGTGACGGAGGCGCTGCTGGCGCGGGGCGTCGCCGAGGACCGCCTCGTCCTGATCGAGTTCGACACGGACTTCTGCGATCTGCTGCGCCGCCGCTTCCCGCGCGCGCTGGTCGTTCAGGGCGACGCCTATGCGCTGGCGCACGCCCTCGGGAAGGCGTTCCACCGCAAGCCGCTGCCCCCGGTCGCCGCGATCGTGTCGAGCCTGCCCCTGCTGATGCGGCCGGAGGCCGTTCGCCTGTCACTGCTGGAGGAGGCCTTCCTCCTGCTCGGACCAGGCGCACCCTTTGTGCAGTTCACCTATGGGCTGGTCTCACCCGTTCCGCGACAACGCGGCGGATTCAGCGCCGAAGTGTCGCCGCCGATCTGGCTCAACCTGCCTCCCGCCCGCGTCTGGGTCTACCGCGCGGACCCCGGCGCGCTGGGCCGGGGCGAACAGGACCTCATCGACCGCCTCAAGGACCAGGCCGACCGGCTCAGGGAAGAATGGCGCGAGCGGGCGGAGAAGGTTCGCTGCGACATGCGTGAGAAGACGGACCGCGTACGCCACGGCTTCAAGGACCGGACCGACAAGGTTCGGACAGAACTGCGCGGGAAGGCCGGCAAGGTTGCCGCGGGCCCCCACCTCAAGCCGACGATGGATCTGCTGCGCAAGATTTCGGCGCGCATCGACCAGTCGAAGCATTGAGGCCGCGATAAAGGCGGCGGCGTCTCTGTCGAAGCGTCTCAGCGGCCTACGATCTGCTCGCGGATGATGTGCCAGGTCGCCTCGTCCGGCGCGCAGATGATGCCGCCGCTGTGGACGTGGGCGGCGTACGGCGTGCCGTCGAGGATGGCCGAGTAGCCGCCCGCCTCGCTGTGGAGCAGCGTGCCTGCCGCGTGGTCCCAGGGCATCAGCTTTCCGAACAGGGCGTAGTCGTAGTGGCCGGTCGCCAGAGAGCGGTACTGGTGCGCCGCGCACCGGTAGTCCGCCGAGCCTGCGGTGAGCGGCAGGTTGCGAAGCACATTGCCCCGCGCCGGTTCGGAGAGGTAGTTCCAGGACACGTGCCCGATCATTTCCGAGAGCGGCCGCGGCGCTGCGGCGCGCAGGCGGTGACGCTGCCCATCGGCCTTCACCACCCAGGCTCCCTCGCCCTTCAGCGCAATGGCGTAGTCGTCCATCACCGGATCGAGAATGATCCCGGCGACGATCTCGCCCCGGTCCACCACCGCAGCCATCACGCCGAACAGCGGCAGGCTGGAGGCGAAGTTCTTGGTGCCGTCGATCGGGTCGACCACGACCGCCAGGTCCGCGTCGGCGAGGCGGCCCAGCAGGTCGTCATCGGCTGCGCAGGCCTCCTCACCCACCACGAGAACACCGGGAAAGGTCTGGAGGAGGCGCGCGGTGATGCGGCGCTCGGCCGCTTCGTCGGCCGCGGTCACGAGGTCGGTGTGTGAACTCTTCTCGCGCACGTCGAGCGCCACCTCGCCCCGGAAGCAGGGCATGATGTCGAGGCGTGCGGCCTCGCGCAGGATCTCGACGAGTGTTTCGGCTTGGCTGGCGGAGAAGCTCACGGGGGCGACCCTTTCTGGCGGAGAACGCCACCCCTATACAGACGCCCGGTGACAATGTCTCCGTCGCCAGCGCGGCCCTGCCCCTGCCCGAATGACCTTCGGATCAGTTGGCCGGTGCGGGGCGCATGGTCGCTCCGGCCGCTCGCGGCACTTTCTGCTGCTGCTGCGTGGTGGTGCGCGGTGCGACGCACGACGAAGTGCCAACACTGTGCGTATCGCTGTCCGGGCAGATCTCCAGGCAGCGCGCGCGGGCCTCGTCGGGGGTCGCCCCGCAGGCCTCGCCGTGACACGAATTGTTCAGCCCCGTACAGCGCGCGAACCAGTCTGCCTTGGCCGCGCCCTGGCTCGTCAGCAACGCGGCGACGACGAATCCAATTCTGAGCATGACGCTGCCACTCCCTGAGCGTGTTCAGCGCAACCATAGGCAGGGTGCGCACGCGATGGAAGCGGGAGTGCATCGTTTCCCACGTGTCCGACGCGGACGACGTCGAGCGCTCGACGCGAACGACGCCTCGCGTCGCGGCCAGCCCGCATGTGTCCCCTCACGCCCTCACCGCAGGTGCAGCGGCAACCGCCGATGGAACAATCGGCAGCGGACGTCGCTTTCACGACCAGCCCTCACGGACCGCCGCATCCGACCGGCTGTCGGCCTCGAAGCCTTCAGCCCGGTCGCGGGGGCGTCCAATGATCGAGAAAGGAGACCGGCCATGTCCCACCACGAAATGTCTCGCTCCCATTCATCATCCAGTCCGTCCTCGCATCGCAGCCAGTTGCACACGCTCGCAAAGGGATTGGGCTGGTTTTCGATCGCTCTCGGGGCGATGGAGCTGATGGCGCCGCGCCGTGTCTCGCGCGAGTTGGGCATGCGCGAGCACTCCACGCTCGTCGGAACCTACGGCGCCCGCGAGATCGCGACCGGCATCGGCATCCTCGCTTCGCGCAATCCCACGCCGTGGATCTGGGGCCGCGTCGCCGGCGACGTGCTCGACGTCGTCTCGTTGCTGCCCGCCGCCACCACCCCGGGCCGCAAGCAGGGTAACGCCATGGCGTCGCTCGCGGCGGTCGCCGGCGTGATGCTGCTCGACGCCTATTGTGCGAGGCAACTGTCGGCTCAGCCATCCAGGGGACCTGCGATGCTGGCCGCGGGCGGTTCGCGGCGAAAGTCGTCCGCTCCCCCGCGCGACTACACGGCTCGTAGCGGCTTCCCGCGCCCCCCCGAGGAGATGCGCGGGGCCGCCCGCAAGAACTTCAAGACACCGGACGCCTATCGCAGCGAGGTCATCCGCGAGGACGCGCCGAAAAACGAGGCATGGCGCGAAGCCGGCCGCTGACACGCGGATTGGGACGAGAGGGTCTCAGGCCCCACGCCGACTTTTGATCATTGGTTCACGTTGGGGCTGCATGCATTGCGGCCCCAGCGTTCATGCGCGTTGGTACAAGATCGACATGGGAGAGTGCTGCGCCCTTTTCGCCGCGTAGGGTCACTGCACTGTCGAGCTCACGGCTTGACCCAAGTCGCCATCGTGTTGCACGTTTTGCGGGTAATCAGCCTGCCGCCGGGATCCTGCGCCGGATCTTCATCGAAGCAGACTTGGACATCCCGCCTTCCGACACCACATGCCTGGGCAGCCCGCGAATGAGGCTGTCGCATTCCTGAACCAGACTGGAGGCGGGAGCCGCGCGCGCGGCCTCGCCGAGCCCCGCGATGACCCGAACGAGGACACCATGAGCGACGTCGTGATCAAGAGCCCGATGCAGTACCTCGACAAGGCCACGAACGCGCTGCGCGACCTCGGCGTCATGCCCGCCAAGGTCGAGGACGCTCCCATCAACAGCCTCCTGGAACAGATCTCGACGCTTGAGCCCGACAAGATCGCCGTCATCGCGCGCACGCTCGGACAGGCCTCCGTGTTCAACGAGGTGGTGCGCGAGCAGACCGCCGCGATGGACATCGGCACGCGCTACCAGGACATCGCCAAGGGCTTCGACTCGATCCGCGACGACGCCAAGTCGATGGTCGACCAGATTGAAGACGGCAAGCTCGACGTCTTCGAGCGCGTGACCAATGTCTGGATGAAGATCTCGCGCGGCGACATCGCCGACCGCTTCGACAAGATCAAGGCGATCTATCTCGACGTTTCCAAGGCCACGAAGGACCAGATCCAGCGCGAACTGGTGATCCTGGAGGCCTATCGCGATTTCCGCGGCGCCCTCAAGCAGTCCGAGGTTCTGGCGCTGGAAGTGCTGAAGACCGCCGAGCAGCGCCTCGCCGACGCCCAAGCGGCCCTGAAGGCGGCGTCGGACAAGGTCGCCAATTTCGCCGGGACCGAGCCCGCCGAGCGGGCCAAGCTGGAGATGGAGCGCGACGAATATCTCCGCCGAACGCAGGACGAGGACAAGCGCTACCAGATCGCGAAGGACCTCTCCGACAACCTGACGGTCAGCTACAATACCTCCGAGGTGGTGATGGCGCGCCTGATGCAGACGACGAACGCCAAGGAGCGCGTCTACTCGCAGTCGGTGAGTTTCTTCTCGACGAACGACAGCGTTCTGACGGCCTTGAAAGCGTCCTTCACCGGCATGTTCGGGCTGCATGAATCCACGCAGACCCTGGAGGTGATGAAGGAGGGCATGTCCAAGAGCATCGAGGTGCTGGCGGACATGGGCGGCAAGGTGCAGGAGGCCGCCGTGCGCGCGGGCTACGGCCCGACCATCCGGGCCGACGCGGTGAAGAAGCTGGTCGACAGCGTGGTGGGCTTTCAGGAGAAGTCGCTCGGCATCGTCGCGGAGATGCGCGACATGTCGACCAAGAACTCGGCCGAGATCCGCGACGCCGTCGAGGACGGCAAGAAGCGCATCGCGCGGCTGGTGATTGAAGGCAAGGCGCTCGGCATCAATGGCTGACACGGCAGCCGCACAGGCTCAGCCCGCTCCGGAGGCGCTGCCCCGCGCCCCCGGACGCACCGGCACGCTCGACGAGCTGATGCTCTCGATGGACGTGGTGGACACGCTGCGCCATCAGGAGAGCCTCGTCACGCGCGAGCTGGACGAGGACCGCCGGGAGGAGGAGCTGCTGGACCGGCTCCGCTCGATGTACAAGAGCCAGGGCATCGACGTCCCCGAGCGCATCCTCGTCGAGGGCGTGAAGGGAATGAAGGAGAGCCGCTTCGTCTACACGCCGCCGCCGCCCGGCACGGCGGTGACCCTGGCGAAGCTGTGGGTCAACCGCGGGCGGATCGGGTCCATCCTCGGCGTCGTCATCGGCGTGGTCGCGGCCGCCTGGCTCGGCTACTCGCTCCTGGTGGAGCGCCCGGCGCGGCTGGCGCAGGAGCGCGCCCGGACCGAGCTGACGCAGACCATTCCCGCCGCTCTCGACCAGGCCCGCTCCGATGTGCTGTCCGAGGCGAAGGTGGACGAGGCGAAGCAGAAGGCGGACCTGATCTACGCCGACGGCCAGGCTGCGCTGAAGGCCGGCGACGCCGCCGCCGCGCGCGCCGCGCAGGCGGCCATGGAGGCCTTGCGCGCCGATCTCCGCAGCACCTATCAGCTTCTCGTCGTGTCGCGGCCGGGCGAGCGTTCCGGCGTGTTCCGCATACCGGAACGCAACACCACCGCCCAGAACTACTATCTCATCGTGGAGCCCGTCGCCCCGGACGGGAAAGTTCTCTCGGTCCCGGTGACGAGCGAGGAGGATTCCAAGTCCGCGGTGACCAATAAATGGGGCGTGCGCGTGTCCAAGCAGGTCTACGACGCCGTCGCGCGCGACAAGCAAGATGACGGCATCATCCAGAACCGGCGTATCGGCGAGAAGAAGCGCGGCTCGCTGGGCGTCGACTGGACCGTGCCCATGCCGCCGGGCACCGGCGGCGCGATCCTGAACTGGTGAGCCGGTTCGTGACAGGAAATCCAGTCCCATGATGACGGGCCAGCAGGCTTTACGGGCGATCGAGCAGGCGGCGGCTGAAGTCCGCTCGCAGGAGAACGCCATCGACACGGCGCTGCGCTCGGCCGACGAGGCGGTGCTGCGCCTCAGGGCAGACCGAAGCGGCCTTTTCCGCCAGCTCGCGCAGGTGCGCCTGGACGCCTTGCAGAAGGAGAAGATCGTCGCCCAGCTCGACCTCGCGGAGCGTCAGGCGCTGCAATTGGTAGCCGACGACCGGCAGCGTCTGGATGCGCTCTCGCAGCGCCTCGCCGACGCCGCGAAGGGAGTACAGGCGGCGGAGGCGGAACGGCACGCTGCGCTCGCCAAGGTGACCGAGGCGCTGGAAGCGCTGGAGCACCTCCAGGCCTCCGTCGAGCCCAAGGTTCGCGGCAGCGCCGAGTGGCTGGCCCAGAAGACCGCGGTCAACCGAGCCGCCGCCGTCGCCGAAGCGGCCGACGCGAAGGCCAAGGCGACCGAGGCGGACCGCGAGGCCAAGCGGCTGCCCTACGAATCCGACCCGCTGTTCACCTATCTCTGGAAGCGCAAGTTCGGCACGTCCGAGTACCGCTCCGGCTTTCTCGTGCGCTTCTTCGACCGCAAGATCGCCAATCTGGTCGGCTACCCCGACGCGCGAACAAACTACACGATGCTGAACGAGATCCCTGCCCGCCTCCGCCAGCACGCCGAGGACGTGAAGGCGGCGCTCGATGCGGAAAAGGCGAAGCTCGTCGAGATCGAGCGAGCCGGACTGAACGACGCGGGGAGCACCCCGTTGGAGCAGGCTCTCGCCGACGCCCGCATCGCGCTCGGCGCCGCCGAGCAGCGGCTCGCCAAGACGCAGGCCGAGTTGAAGTCCTGCGACGCGGAACGGCAGTCCGCCCTCGTGGACGACAGCTCATCGACCTACCGGCGCGCGATCGATCTGATGGCCCAGGCCGACGAGCAGCAGGACATCCGCCAGCTGACGATGGAAGCCGCCCAGACCATGACGGGCGAGGACGACGCGCTGGTGAGACAGATCGCCCAGCTCAACTTCGCGCTGACCAGCGCCGAGAAGGAAATGGGCGAGCTGCGCCGCAAGGCGCAGGTCATCGCCCAGCAGCGCGCCGAGGTCGAGCAGCAGCGCGATCAGTTCCGCCGCCAGGGCTACGACAACCCGATGGGCCAGTTCAGCAACGACCAGATCATCGGCCAGGTGCTGGGCGGCATCATCCAGGGTGCGGTGCAGGGCGCCGTGCTCGGCAACGTGCTGAAGGGCGGCTACAGCCAGCGTCCGCCGCGCGCCGACAGCGGCTTCGGCGGGGGCGGCGGCTTCACCCTGCCGGACTTCGGCGGCGGCGGCGGAGGAGGCGGCGGCTTCAGCGGAGGAGGCGACGGGTTCAGGACGGGCGGCGGGTTCTAGCCCGCCGGAACTGCCCCTTTGCCCGCAGGCTGTTCACCCGAACTTCGGCTCGCTTTCCGCCATCGACGGCCGCGCGCTGAAGGAGGACCACCAGGCGGCGAGCTTGGGCTTGCCGGCCATCAGCGAGGCGGCTTCCGGCGTCCCGGCCAGATACCACATCACCGGACCGAGATAGATGTCCGCCAGCGAGAGGGACGGGCCGGCGAGGAATTGGCCACCATCCGCCAGACGGTCGAACTCGGACAGCGAGAGCTGCACGCGCGGCAGCGAGGCCTGGATGACGCCCTCGTCCGGCGCGCCTCCCGTCATCGGCACCACCAGTCTCTGCCAGGCGAGCTGGCCGATGATCGCGCCATAGGCGTAGCTGTCGATGATCGAGATGATCTGGTCCATTCGAGCGCAGTGTCGTGGATCCGACGGGTGCAGTGACGGACCAGGGAACACCCGGTCGATGTAGCGAGCGATCGCGCTGGTCTCGTAGAGCACGAACCCGTCATGCTCGAGCGTGGGCACCTTGCCGAAAGGGTGCCGGCTGGCGTGAGCGCCCGCGACGTGCTCCCCCTTGAACATGTCCACGGCCTCGAGCCTGTACGCGGCGCCCTTTTCGATCAGCGCCATCCGCGCCGTGCGTGTGTAGGTGCTGTAGGCGGGACCGTAGATGACGGGTGCGGCCATGGTGTCGTCCTCCCTTGATCGGCGCTCTGGGCGTCTCGTCCATTGTTCCGCTCGCACCCACCCGGCACAACCCCAACAGCCATCGGACCTGCATCACACCTGCGCTAGTTGCGAGTGGGGGCGAACCGCGCCGGGGAGAGCCGACGCACGAATGCGCCTTGCCCTGGGCGGCCCGGACGATCAGTCTGCAGCTGGTGTGCTAAACCTAGGGTTGAGCGTGGTGGCCGTATGACTCCCCTGCCCGCGTCCTCTTCCACCGCCCCGCCAGCCCCGCCAGGAGCCTTGGTCGCCCTGGCGCGCTCCGAGTGGTTCCTGTTGATGAGCGGGGGAACCTGTCTCGTCTTCTTCCTGGCAGGGCCGTCCATCCAGGGCGCGCTCGGCAATCCCGCGATTCTGGCGCTCGTTTTCGTCTGGCTGTTTGGCGCGATCCTGGGCTCGGCGGTGAACGTCACCCGCCACGCGGATCACCTCGCTGTCCGGCTTGGGGAGCCTTACGGCACGCTGATCCTGACGCTCTCCGTAACCGCCATCGAGGTGATGAGCATCACGGCCGTGATGCTGCACGGCGAGAACAATCCCCAGCTGGTCCGCGACACGCTGATGGCCGTCATCATGATCATCCTGAACGGAATGGTCGGGCTGTCCCTTCTGGTGGGCGCGTGGAAGCACCGCGAGCAGCACTACAATCTGCAGGGCGCGAACACCTATCTGGGCGTGATCATCCCTCTCGCGGTGCTGGCGCTCGTCATGCCCGACTTCACCGTGACGACGCCGGGGCCCACGCTGGCGTTCGGCCAGGAGCGCTTCCTGGCGATGATGTCGCTCGGGCTCTACTGCGCCTTCCTGGCGATGCAGACCGGCCGTCACCGCGGCTACTTCATCCTGGAGGAGGAGAAAGCGGCCGAGGCGCGCGGGGCTGTGGAACATCCTCACAAGCAGTCCGGCCGCTCCATCCTGCATCATGCCGTGATGCTGGGCGCGTTCATCGCCCCTGTGGTCTACCTCGCCGAGCAGCTCGCCCATCCCATCGACTACGTCATCGAGACCATGCGGGCGCCGCCGGCGCTGGGCGGCGTGGCCATTGCGCTCCTTGTCGCCACGCCCGAGGGCATCGGGGCCGTGAAGGCGGCGGCGGCGAACCAGTTGCAGCGCTCGATCAACATCTTCCTCGGATCGGTGCTCTCCACCATCGGCCTGACGGTGCCCGCCATGCTGGCGATCAGCCATGTCACAGGCCGGCAATTCGTGCTGGGCGTGGAGCATGCCGAGATGGTCATGCTGCTGCTCACGCTGGGCGTCAGCGTGGTCACCTTCGCGAGCGGCCGTACGAACGTGCTGCAGGGCATCGTGCACCTGCTGCTGTTCTTGGCCTTCGTGCTGCTGCTGTTCGAGGGGTGAGAACTTCGCCGTTCGTTCCGCAGCGCTTTACGTCTGTGGTCCTGCGAGCTTCAGGTTCCGTTCCGCCCCGAACACGTTGGCGTGCAGGTGGGCGATCCAGCGCCGGCCCTCCACCGTGACGTTGAGGTGGCGGATGGCGGGGGCGATGTGAATGGACACATGCTCCCAGAAAAATGTGGGATAGCGCTCCAGGATATCGGCCGGGGAGTCGTAGCCAAGCCTGTCGTTCACTCCCGTCTCAGCGAACTCGTAGAACAGCGCGACCGTCTTGCGCAGGTAATGGGGGTCGCCGAGCTGGCCGATGAGGTCGGCCGCGCGCACCAGACCGGTCTCGGCGTCGAGCTCGCCATCGTTACGGCCGGGCTCGGTCGGGAAGCGCGTGAACTCGATCATGCGCGCGATCCGCTCGGCGTCGAGCACCTTGGATTGACCGAAGCGGTCCAGCACGAAATGCTTGGACCGGTCGACGTGCCAGGGGGTGAGCGCCGCATCCGACGCGCCCCGTTCCAGCGTCACACGCTTGCCGTCGCCATCCACGACGAAGCTGTCCGGCTCGTCATCCCTCAGCACGCCGCGGACATAGCCGATGTCGTGCATGAGGCAGGCGACGAGGAAATGCGTCCAGTCGGACGGCGAGGTCGGCTCGCGCAGCGCGCGCCCTGCCAGGATGTCGCGGCCGCAGAGCGTCACGAGCATCGTGTGCTCGAGGTTGTGGTAGAGCGCATCCGAGTTGGCGATGCACTCGATCGCGAGCCGCGCGACGGCGTCGAGCACTTCCGCGTACTCGGTGTTGGTCGTGCCGAAGTTGCGCCGGAAATCCGTCGCGAGGAACGCGCCGAGCGCATCGGCTGACAAGTCCGCAATCGTAAGCATCGCAGGTCTCATCTTGTTCACCTTTAGGTTGCGCTTCCAGGCGGCGTCTCGCAAGGCCCGAGACGCGGTCGACGGTCTCCATCGGGTGAACCCAGACGGCGCCTAGATCTTGCTTTTTGTGACCTGGTGCTCGCCGAATTCGTGCCCGCTGGCCTGGACCTCCCAGAACATGTTCATCACGGAGCAGGCGAGAAGGATGAGCGCGATGCAGAAGAGGATCGCGACGCCGTACTCGTGCCGCCAGCCCAGGAACGCGGACAGGAAGGCGATGATCACGATGATCGTCGTGCACACGGCGCTGCCCAGTGCGAAACGCACCGCATTGTGCAGGATGGCGGCACGCTTTCGCAGCTTGGGGATTTCCACATGAGCATGGGCGGCCATGTCGTCATCCGCGGGGATCGCCTCCAGGTCACGGACGCGGTCGATGATGCGGTTGTACTTGCCGTTCAGCACTGCGATCAGGCTTGCCACCGCGGTGAGCACGAACGCCGGAGCGGTCGCTTGCTGGATCACCACGGCGAAATGCTCGATGCTGGACGGCTCGATCATGGGTCGGCTCCGGACTGCTCCGCGCACCTGTAGCCCAACTCGTAGCTCGCCACCATCGCGAGCACGCGCCCCACGCAAAAGGGCCGGCTCGCGCCGGCCCTCCGCAGCGTCTCAGGAGTGGATCACGACCGCCGGCGCGTGGCGTCGTCCGAACTGGAGCGCTGGTCGTCGACCTCGACTTCCGTGCGCCGGACCGTGTCGGAGACTTTCTGCTGCTCGGTGCCGACGTCCTTGCGAACCACCACTTCCTCGCGGATCCGCGCGTCCTTGGACACGACAGGCTGCTCCGAGCGCTCGTCCATCTCGACCGTGCGTTCACGGAACGCGTCCTCGCCGGCCCCGATGGCCCGGTCCACGGCCCGCCGCTGCACATCGACATGCTCGCGCCGCAGCGCCACCTGCTCCTCCACCGGACGTTCGACCACGTAGCTGCGCACGCGTACGCGCCCGCCGCCGACTTCGCGCTTGCCGACGTTCAACTGCTCCTCGACGAGCGGGATGACCTGCTCGCCTTCCCGGTCAGCGCCGCGGCTCGTCGCCCAGTCGCCGGACTGGTCCATGCCGGAGCGCTCGCGCTGCGCGGAGCCAAGGCCCGAACCGCCGGTCTCCGGCACGCCCGAAGCGCCCATGCGGGTCGAGCCCGCGCTCGAGGTGTCCATCGCGGATCCGCTCGTCCCGCCAACGCCCGTGTAGCCGACGCCCGGGGTCGTGGTCGAGGTCGAGCTCATCGAGCCCGCGCCGGTATCGCTGGAGCCGCCATAGCCGCCCCAACCCTGGGCGCGCCACTGGTCCTCCCGCTCGTCGAGGTCGATGGTGCCCTCGTCGTCGAGGATGGCCACCGCCTGGTCGTGATTGGTTTCCGTCGTGTTGACCGTGACGAGATATCCGCCCCGGCGAAGCCCCTCGGCGTAGGAATAGCGATCCTCGTCGGGGAAGAAGAAATCCGAGAGGCTCTCCCAGAAGCCGCGGTTGTCCTCATGGCCGCGGTAGGACGTGTCCGAGCGCGACGAAACGCCACCCGTGTAGGAGGACGCGCCGGACGCCGAACTCATGCCGCCCGAGGTCCCGGTATCGCTGTCTTTTTCATAGCCCGGCACGAGACGAATGTCCTCGCGCGCGAATCCGGCCTCGACCAGTTCGTCGACTGCAGACTCGGCGTCGCTGCGGTTGTCGAACATGGCGGTGACGGCGCGCGTGCCGAACGAGCGGCCGGATGAGCCCGAGCCGAAAGCGCTTGATCGCATATCAGTCATGGTGTCGGTTCCTTTTCCTGTTCAGTTCCTGGTCCCACGGAGTGCTCGTCCACAGCGTCGCGCTCGATCTCCGCCGTCTGGCGGCGCAGGGTCACGGGCACGCTGGCGGTCCGCAGTTCGGTCCTCCTGCGGATATGCAGCTCCTCGCGCAGGACGAGCCGCGTCTCGACCACCGCCACCTCCTCCAGCACCGGCACGATGGTGACGTCGCCTTCCGTCCGGATGGACGGCGCGAAATCCACCACACGGTCGACGGGGACACGGGTGACCTCGACGTGATCCTCGCTGAGCTCGGCTTCGACGATGTGGTCCTCGGCCTCCGTCCGCGTCTTCACGCGCACGCGACCGGTGACGACTTCGTCCCGGCGCACCGACACCGTCTCCTCCGCAAGAGGCACGGTCTCGTGTGTCTCTTCGCTCACTTGGCCTTTGGATTGCATGGGGGCAGCCTTCCGTCGCTGCTCAACGGACAAGGCCACGTGTTGTTCCGACGCCACTGCGCTTCGCGAACGACATCCTCCGCAGAGGACGGGACAGGAGGATCAGTGATGATCCGAATGGCTTTGCAGGCGAAGCGCAGTCAACTTCGCTTTCACCTGCGGAGCCCAAGATGACTCCGTTCGAGGAGACGACATGCGACGCATCGACATCGTGGACGGTTTGAGCATCCGCTTCCCAAACCGCTCCGAGGAGTTCCTGGAAGGAGTGGAAATCGGCGTCATGGCCGGCGCTCTGGCCTTCTCCCCGGCCCGGTACGCGTTCGAAGTGTCACGGGGCGCGCGTGCCCAGGCCGTTGATCTCGCGCGCAACCTGGGGTACCGGGTCGTAGAGGGTCCTGCGACCGGAGACGGCGTGGCGCTGACCCTCATCCGCGCCGATGTGCGGCCCTCCCTGCAGGTCGTGGCGAGGGCGGCCCGCGGCGGTTCTTGACGGGAACAGGAATGCCTGGACGTCGCTCGATCTTCAGGACTTCGACCTTAGCTCTCGCAGCGGCCTTGCTGGCGTGGATGAATCCTCGATCCGCCCTGGCCGAAGACTGGCGCTACTGTGTCGCTCAGGATGAGGCGAATGGCCGTTTCTATCTGTCTGAGGCGTTCCCCTCGGACAAGCCGATCGACTCGATCGAGCACGCCTTCAACGCGTTTCTCGACAAAACCGGGGTGAACCACCACTGGGGCGTCTGCCCCCGCGCGGACAACGCCTTCGACGCCGCCGCGGACGTGGCCCATGCGGCGCAATACAACAAGCTGATGGGCCTCGAGCAGCGCACCGTCACATGGCCGGACCAGCCGCTCTGACCAGCCCGCAAAGCGGTGATTTTCCTGACAGCCGGGCCGAGATGTCCTAAGGAGGAGCGCTCCCAACAGAGGCTTCGCCATGACATTGTCGCTCCACGACGTTTCCGTCCCCGTCTTCACCCGTTCGCTGAAGGCGCTCGACGCCATCCTCGCCAAGGCCGAGGCGCATGCGGAAGCCCGCAAGATCGATCCCGCCGTGTTCCTGCAGTCGCGGCTTGCGCCCGACATGTTCCCCCTGCTGCGGCAGGTGCAGCTCGCCTCCGATTTCGCCAAGGGCGGCGCGGGGCGGCTCGCCGGGGGCGAACTGCCGGCCTATGCCGACGATGAACAGACTTTCGCCGACCTGCACGCCCGCATCGAAAAGACGCTCGCCTATCTCGCTTCGCTCGACCCGGCCGCGTTCAAGGGCGCCGAGACGCGCGAGATCAGCATGACCGTGCGCGGCGAGGTTCGCCGCTTCGAGGGCCAGACCTACCTCCTGCACGTCGTGATGCCGAACTTCTTCTTCCACGCCACGACCGCCTACAACATCCTGCGCCACAACGGCCTGGAGATCGGCAAGCGCGACTTCATCGGCTGACGCGCGGCGGCCTGCCGCACCGCGCGGCATGGCCCAGCCAACCCTTGCGATTCGCGATGCGTCTTCCCAAGGTGAGGCGAAGGAGCCTCGGATGGCGCGTTCGATCAGTTTCGCCGTCGCCCTGCTCGGGGCGGCTGCGGCCTCGCAGGGGCCGGAATATGCGCAGCAGTACCGGCAACGCCTGGGCGGCGCCATCGACGAACTGCAGGCCGTCGTCTCGCAGTTCGATGCGGACGCCGCCGCCCACGGGCTGGGCCGCGACGCCGCTATCGAACGCCTGAAGCAGAATCCCGATACGCTTGCTCAAAAAAGAGGCGAGGCCGCCGCCGTGGCCGCGGCGCGCCTGGCGCGGCTGGAACAGCAGCGCGCCGCCATGCAGGACTCCGGCGCGCTCGGCCGGCTCGTTGTGCTCGTGGCGCACCCCGACCCGCTGCTCGCCGAAAACGCGCTCAAGACCTTCGAGCCCGCCATCCCGACCACCGCCGAAGGCGCGGTGATCGCGGGGCTTGGGTTCCTCGGCTCCTACGGACTGCTCCGCATCTTCGCCCTGCCGTTCCGCATGGTGTTCCGGCCCCGGACGCGAGCGAAGGTGCGGGTTTAGCCCCGCGTCACCGCACGAGGACGTTGCGGAACTGCCAGGGGTCGGCCGTGTCGATGTCTTCCGGAAACAGGCCCGGACGGTTGGCCAGCGGAGTCCACTCCGTGTAGGCCCCGATCACCGGCCCGAGATAGGGCATCTGGACCTCGAGGCAGCGGCGGAAGTCCATGTCGTCGGCCTCCACGATGCCGGCCTTCGGGTTCTCCAGAGCCCACACCATCCCCGCGAGCACCGCGGACGTGACCTGGAGCCCTGTCGCGTTCTGGTAGGGCGCGAGCATGCGCGTCTCTTCGATCGAGAGCTGCGAACCGAACCAGTAGGCGTTGCGGGCGTGGCCGTAGAGCAGCACGCCGAGTTCGTCGACGCCGTCGACGATCTCGTTCTCGTCGAGGATCATCCAATCCGGCTGGCGCACGCCCTCCTGGCCGAACATCTCGTGCAGCGAGAGCACCGCATCGTTGCAGGGGTGGTAGGCGTAGTGGCAGGTCGGGCGATAGACCGGGTCGCCCGCCGCGTCCCGCACGGTCAGGAAATCCGCGATCGAGATCGACTCGTTGTGCGTGACGAGGAAGCCGTACTGGGCCTGCGCCGTGGGCGTCCAGGAGCGCACCCGCGTGTTGGCGCCCGGCTGCAGCAGGTAGATCGCCGCGCCGCAGCCCGTGGCGTGCGTGCGGCCGTTCTCCGGCATCCAGCGCTCATGCGTGCCCCAGCCAAGCTCGGCGGGCTGCAGGCCTTCCGATACGAAACCCTCGACCGACCACGTGTTCACGAAAACCTGTTGCGGCTTCGGCAGCCTGGCGCGCTGCGTGTCGCGCTCGGCGATGTGGATGCCCTTCACGCCGAGCGTCTGGGCCAGCCTGCCCCACTCCTCGCGGGTCGACGGCTCTGCGCCGGTAACGCCGAGATCGTTCCTGAGGTTGAGCAGCGCCTGCTTGACGAACCAGGACACCATGCCGGGGTTCGCGCCGCAGCAGGAGACCGCCGTGGTGCCTCCGGGGCTGCGACGGCGCGCTTCGAGCACGGTCTCGCGCAGCGCGTAGTTGGAGCGCGACTCCGGCCCCTTGGACTTGTCGAAGTAAAAGCCGACCCAGGGCTCCACCACCGTATCGATGTAGAGCGCACCGATCTCGCGGCAGTATTCCATGATGTCGAGCGAGGAGGTGTCGACCGAGAGGTTGACGCAGAACCCCTGCCCCGGCCCGGCCGTCAGCAGCGGCCCGAGCAGGTGCTTGTAGTTGTCGCGCGTCACGCCCTGGTGGATGAAGCGCACGCCCTTCTCGTCCAGCAACGCCCGGTCGGCATCCGAGGGATCGATCACCGTCAGTCTCGTGCGGTCATACTGGAAATGACGCTCGATCAGCGGCAGCGTCCCCCGCCCGATCGAGCCGAAGCCGATCATCACGATGGGTCCATCGATGCGGCCGTGGACGGGATGGTCGGTCATGAAGCGTTCTCCTGAAAGCGGGGGGCGCGGCCTGCGGCGGACACGATGGCCGCCCTTAAGTGCGCCGCGGCGAGCGGTCATGACATCGGCGAGCGATGATGACAGCGGTATGACGGGCCCTTCAAGCAAGCGGTCCGGCGGCCGTCAAGCCTGCGATGGCCGATCCGCCCCGGCGCAGGGCCTCAAACGAGGAACGGATTGCTCCGCCGCTCCTCGCCGATGGTCGACGTCCCGCCATGGCCGGGGATGAACGCGACGTCGTCGCCCAGCGGAAAAAGCTTGGTCTTGATCGCCGAAATCAGCGCCTCGTGATCGCCGCCGGGCAGGTCGGTCCGCCCGATGGAGCCCTGGAACAGAACGTCTCCCATCAGGCAGAAGCGGTCCACGGCATCGTAGAACACAACGCTTCCCGGCGAGTGGCCGGGGCAATGCAGGATCGAGAAGCTCAACCCGCCCACGGTGACGGCGTCGCCCTCCTCCAGCCAGCGGTCCGGCGTCACCGGGCGCGCGTCGAGAATTCCATATTTCATGCCGGTCTGCTGCAGCGTCTGCAGCAGCGGGTCGTCCGCCCGGTGCGGACCTTCGATCTTCACCGCCAGAGCGTCCCGCAGCTCCGCCGCCCCGCCGGCGTGGTCGATGTGCCCGTGCGTCAGGAGGATCTTCTCCACAGTGACGCCCGCCTGCTCGATCGCCTCGCGGATGCGCGCGACGTCGCCGCCGGGATCCACCACGGCCCCGATCTTGGTGTCGTCGTCCCAGATCAGCGTGCAGTTCTGCTGGAACGGCGTGACCGGGATGATGGCGGCGCGAGGCGTGGGCATTGTCGGGTGTCCCTGGTTTCGCTGAGCCGAGCGCAGCGCGCGCGACGCGTTCCTGCTGCCTTTACTCCGCCTTCCAGGGGAAGGTCCACGTTTCCGTCAGCGCCCTGTTGCCCGCCTTGAGGAAGGCGCGCACATCCGTCGACTGTCCCTTATCCAGGGCGATGTCGATGCCGGCGCGGAAGCCCTGGGTCTTAGGGTTCGGCACCAGGAAGGTGCGCACGATGCGCCCGTTGGACACGGACGGCACGATCTGCACCTTCTCCGGATCGCTCACGTAATAGGCGAGGTCCCCCCCTGCAAAATCGATGATGAAGCGCCGCGTGCCGGGCGCGGCGGCCTCCGGCGAGCCGAGCGCACGCGAATGCGTCTGCCAGGTGTTGTAGGCCGCGCCGCCGGGATGCAGCTTGAAGTCGTTCAACACCGCCTTGATGGTGTAGCTCCAGACGAGGTTCTGGCCCGGCTCGGGCGTGTTCTTCGGCGTCCAGTAGGCGACGATGTTGTCGTTGCTCTCGTCGGCGGTGGGAAGCTCCACCAGCTCGATGCGGCCTTCGCCCCAGTTGTCACGGGGCTCCACCCAGTAGCTCGGCCGCATCTCGTAGCCGAGGTCGAGATCCTGGTAGTGCTCGAACACGCGGTCGCGCTGCATCAGCCCGAAGCCGCGCGGGTTGTTGTCGAGGAACGCCGAGAAGCTCGTCTCGACGGGATTACGCAGCGGACGCCAGATCCATTCGCCGGCGCCGTTGTGGATGAGCAGGCCGTCGCTGTCGTGCAACTCGGGGCGGAAGCCGTCGTTGAAGCGCTTGTCGTTCTCGCCGACATAGAACATCGACGTCAGCGGCGCGATGCCCATGCGCGGGATCGGCCTGCGCGGGAACAGCGTCATCCGCACATCCACCACCGTCTCGTTGGAGGGATAGACGAAGAACTGGTACGCGCCCGTCAGGGAAGGCCCGTCGAGCAGCGCATAGATCACGGCGCGGTCCGCGTCCGGCGCCGGCTGCTCCACCCAGAACTCCCGGAACACCGGGAATTCCTCGGTCTCGCCGACGCCGATCGCCAGCCCGCGCGCCGAGAGCCCATAGCGCTGCCTGCGCCCGAGAAAACGGAAATAGCTCGCGCCCAGGAACGATATGAGCTCGTCCTGCACCTTCGGATCGTTGAGCGGATAGTGGAGCCGGAATCCGGCGAAGCCGAGGTTCACGGGCAGCCCGCGCTCGAACTTGTTGCGGCCATAGTCGAACAGCGAGGCCGAGTAAGGCACCGGGGCGGAGATGCCGTCCCGAACGACGTTCACCACCACAGGGCGGGTGAAGAGGAAGCCCGGATGGAACATCTGCATCCGGAAGGGGCCGCCATTGCCGCCCAGCAGCGCCTTCTCCGGCCTGAACCGAATGTCACGGTAACTGTCGAAATCGAGCTTCGAGAGCCCATCCGGCAGGCTCGGAGGCGTCGCGTCGTAAGCGATCTCGGACAGTTCCTTCGCCCGCCGCACCACGTCCTCGTAACCGAACCTGGCCGGAGCCGGCGCTGCCGGCGGCGGCGGGGCCGGCGTGGCGGAACCGTTGGTCTGCGCGCTTGCTGCAGAGGCGCCGAGCAGCGCGGCCCCGAGGGCGCTGAGATGTTGCACGAAGTTTCTGCGGGTGACGGTCATTGCACGGTCCGGGAAGAAGACGGGAACAGAATGGATTCGCACGGGGCGGCGATGGGGCGGCTTCAGGGCGAGGTCGGGGCGGAAGGAGAACGTCCCTCGCCCGGCATTCGCCTCGAGGTGAATTATTTGGCTGAAAGCACAAAGGGATGCACCAAGAATTCACGTTGATGCCGGGCTTAGGGCGAAACCTGAAAAAAAGCATTGAAACCGGGGGGCGATACCCCTATTTATCCGCTTGCCCAATTTCGCACGTGCCTGTGGTCGCGTGCTGGTCGGTGGGCATCCGGACAAGAGGCCGGACAGCCGCCTGGGACATGGATCGGGACCTGTGGGGAGGGAACTCCCACTGGCGATGATCCCGGCAGCAATGCCGCGTCCCAAACCCTGACCAGCAGCCGGAGGCGAAACCGGCGTACCCTGCTCTCCCCAGGGGACGTGGCTTAAAGCAACGACGGAACGGGCTTTTTTGGTCTCTCTCTGCCCTCCAAAGGCAGAGTCACCGAAGAGGCTTGTCCTTCTTGCCAGGCGTGCGGTCGGGGTCTCCCCTTCCAATCCAAGGCAGCTTCATCGGGTGATCTCACCCGGCATTCGGCGTCTCCAAAGCGCCGTGCCGTGGGACCGTCACCTGTGGCTCAACCTGAGTGGTCCGACCGCGTTGCGGCGGAGCGCTCGACCTTGGGGAGTCGTGCCATGACTGCACGTATCCGTGAATTCCTCCGTTCCCGCCGCGACGATGGCCCTTGCATGGTGCTGGACCTCGATGTCGTGCGCGACAACTACGACGCTTTCGCTCGCGCTTTGCCGGACACCCGCGTGTTCTATGCGGTGAAGGCGAATCCTGCGCCGGAGGTGCTGCGCCTGCTGGCTTCGCTCGGCTCCTGCTTCGACACCGCCTCCGTCCAGGAGATCGAGATGGTGCTCGCGGCCGGCGCCACGGCGGACCGCATCTCGTTCGGCAACACGATCAAGAAGGAGCGCGACATCGCCCGCGCCTTCCAGCTCGGCGTGCGCCTGTTCGCCGTCGACTGCGAAGCCGAGGTCGAGAAGATCGCCCGCGTGGCCCAGGGCGCGCAGGTGTTCTGCCGTATCCTGTGCGACGGCGCCGGCGCGGAATGGCCGTTGTCCCGCAAGTTCGGCTGCGTGCCCGAGATGGCCGCGGACGTGCTGGAGCACGCCCATCGCCTCGGCCTCGAGGCCTACGGCGTGTCCTTCCACGTGGGCTCGCAGCAGCGCAACGTGAACGCCTGGGACCAGGCGCTCGCCTCCGCCTCGGCGATCTTCCGCGAGTGTGCGGACCGCGGTCTCAGCCTGTCGATGGTCAACCTCGGCGGCGGTTTCCCGACGAAGTACCTGAAGGCCGTTCCGATGGTGGAGAGCTACGGCGAATCCATCTTCCGCGCGCTCTGCAAGCACTTCGGAAACCAGCTGCCCGAGACGATCATCGAGCCGGGCCGCGGCATGGTCGGCAACGCCGGCATCATCGAGTCCGAGGTCGTCCTCGTCTCGAAGAAGTCGGCCGAGGACGAGGTGCGCTGGGTCTATCTCGACATCGGCAAGTTCGGCGGTCTCGCCGAGACGATGGACGAGTCGATCCGCTACCCCATCCGCACGACGCATGACGGCGGCGAGATGGCGCCGTGCGTGCTCGCGGGCCCGACCTGCGACAGCGCGGACGTGATGTACGAGAAGGAGCCCTACATGCTCCCGGTGAGCCTCTCGATCGGCGACAAGGTTCTGATCGAAGGCGCGGGAGCATACACCACCACCTATTCGGCGGTGGCGTTCAACGGCTTCCCTCCGCTCCGATCCTACGTGATCTGAGCCGGAGTCTCAGCACTCCCGACCGGACGGCTGCGGCTGATCCGGTCCCTCTTCCGCCCACCGGCGGATGGTGGATCCCGAGGACTCCCAGAGTCCGGACGGATCCCGGCGCGCACCTTCCCGCGCTCGCGTTCCGGGCCAGTGACCCCCAAGGTCGAAGGCCCGGCTTTCCAGAACCCTTTGTTGGATTCGAACCGCGCCGGACGGCGCGGGGAAGGAGCACGGCCATGTCGTTCCATCTCTCTCCCGATGCCTTTGCAGCCTCCGCGATCACCCTCGCGCCCGTCGCTGGCGTGCGCCTGCGCGCCGAGGAGCCGCGCGACGTCGCGGCGCGCGATGCGCTGCTCGACGCCGCCTTCGGCCCGCAGCGTTTTCTCAAGACCTGCGAGCGGCTGCGCGAAGGTCGCCGGCCCGCCATCGCCCTCGTCGCCGAGGACGCCTCGGGCCGCATCGTCGGCACGGTGCGGCTGTGGCATGTCTCGGCCGGTCCAGGCCGCGGCGCGCTGGTGCTGGGCCCGCTCGCAGTCGATGCGTCCATGCGGTGCGCCGGCCTCGGCGGCCGGCTGGTGCGCGCCGCGCTGGGGCTTGCCCGGAGCGACGGCCACAAGGCCATCCTGCTCGTCGGCGACGCGCCCTATTACGAGCGCTTCGGCTTTTCTGCCGCGCTGACGTCGAACCTGTGGCTGCCCGGACCGGTGGAGCGCGAGCGCTTCCTGGCGCTGGAGCTCGCGCCCGGCGCATTGTTCGGCGCGCGCGGTCTGGTGAGCCCGACCGGGGACGCCGAGCCCCGCCCGGATCTCGCCGCGCTGGTGGCCGGCCTGATGGCCGCCAATGACGAGGGCGTGGCCAGTCGGGCTGCTTAGCCGAAGGAGCAGGTGGACGGTCTTCCGCCTGCTCACCCGCCGCATCGGTCGTCCCCGGCCGGAGCTGCACAGCAGCGAAGGGGAAGGGGATCCAGGAGACTGGGCGAGTCTTGGCTTGGCTTGGCTTGTCTTGGCTTGGCTTGTCTTGGCTTGGCTTGAGCGACGCTGTTGGAAGCGGCTCAGCCAGTCTCCTGGGTCCCCTTCCCTCGCTTCGCTCGCCGGGGATGACCAGCATTGCGGCGCTTTCGGTCCCAGGCGCTACCCCATCGGCCGCTCATCGGCGATGACCTTGCCGTCGTTGGGCAAGGATCCCGGCGCGACCAGGGCGATGCGGCCTTTCAGCTTGGTGACGGCCTGCAGCGTCTCGCCCAGGGCCGCCACGAATGCGTCGTTGCGAGCGGTGCTTTCCGCCTGCAGCGTCATCACGTCCTGCTCGTTCTCTCGCGTGACGACGAGGCGCAGGCGGCCCAGTTCGGGATGCCGCCGCGCCACCTCCGAGAGTTGCTCGGGGCGGACGAACATGCCCTTGACCTTGGCGGTCTGATCGGCGCGGCCCATCCAGCCCCGGATTCGCATGTTCGTCCGCCCGCAGGGCGAAGGCCCCGGCAGGATCGCGGAGAGGTCGCCGAGGGCGAGGCGGATGATGGGGTGGTCCGGGTCGAGCGACGTGACCACCACCTCGCCGACCTCGCCGTCCGGCACGGGATCGCCGGCGCCGGGCCGCACGATCTCAAGGATGAAATCCTCGTTCACCACCAGCCCCTCGCGCGCCGCTGTCTCATAGGCGATGACGCCGACATCGGCGGTGGCGTAGGCCTGGTAGGCGTTGACGCCGCGCCCGGTCAGCTCGTCCCGCAGTGAGGCGGGAAACGCCGCGCCCGAGACGAGCGCCTTCGCGAGAGACGCGGGACGGCCCGCCTTGTCCGCGGCGTCGAGCAGGATCTTGAGGAAGTCGGGCGTGCCGGTATAGGCGGCCGGCCGGAACTGCGCGATGAGGTCGAGCTGCGCCTCGGTGTTCCCCGGTCCCGCCGGGATCACCGCGCAACCCAGAGCCCGCGCGCCGGAGTCCAGGATGAAGCCGCCCGGCGTGAGATGGTAGGAGAACGTGTTCAGCACCACGTCGCCGGCCCTGAGCCCAGCCGCGAACAGCGCCCGCGCCGCCCGCCACGGATCGGCACCCACGCCCTCCGCCTCAAAGATCGGGCCGGGCGAGGTGAACAGGCGCGAGAAGCGACCGAGTGAGCCTGCCACGAAGCCGCCTAAGGGCGGTTCAGCCTGGTGCAGCGCCGGGAGGTGGGATTTCCGAAGGATCGGGAGCTTGGCCAGCGTCGCCCGCGAGCCGACCGACGCCGGATTGATCTCGCCGAGATGCCGCCGCCAGCCGGGCGCTTCGAGCGCCGCCGCTATGGCGGTGGGGAGCCGGGCCATGAGGTCGGCCTCGCGCGCGCCGGGGTCGCGGGTTTCGCGGTCGTCGTAATGGGGAGTCATGAGGCCTGCCCAGTGATGTTCTGCGCCTGAATTCGGGACGTGCTAGGATAGCGGGACATCGACGCGGGGGCGGATGTGAGATGAGCGAAGTGGCGCATCAGCGCATGACCGTGGAAGAGTTCCTCGACTGGCAGTCGCGCCAGGACCGGAACTATGAACTCGTCGACGGCGTGCCCATCCTGCCGCTCAAGAGCATGACGGGGGCCACCCAGCGGCACGACCGGGTGACGGTGAACATCATCGTCAATCTTGGAAATCAGTTGCGCAAAGGGCCTTGCAGGCCCTCCACTGACGACATCGCCCTTGTCACATCGAAGCGGAACGTTCGACGGCCGGACATCACCGTTCAGTGCGCCGAGGCTGATCCCAAGGGAATGACGGCTGTTGAGCCGAGAGTGGTGATCGAGGTGCTCTCGCCCTCGACGATGAACTACGATCGCGTCCGAAAGCTCGACGAGTACAAGAGCGTGGCTGAGATCCAGGCGATCCTGCTCGTCGACACGGAACTGCCTCGCATCACGATCCACCGGCGCAACGGCGAGATCGGCTGGACGGACCGCGAGTTCGCCGGCCTCGACGCCGTGCTCGACCTGCCGATGATCGGCGCGGCGCTGGCGCTGGCCGATGTCTATGACGGCGTCCACGGCGGCTGAAGTCACGCCAGCCAGCGCTTGCGGCGCTTGTAGCTCTTCACGTCCTTGAAGCTCTTGCGATCGTCGCCGGCGACGCCGAGGTAGAACTCCTTGACGTCCTCATTCTCGCGCAGCGCCTTGGCTTCGCCGTCCATCACCACGCGCCCGGTCTCCAGGATGTAGCCGTAGGTGGCGTAGCGCAGCGCGATGTTGGTGTTCTGCTCTGCGAGCAGGAAGGACACGCCCTCCTTGGAGTTCAGCGTGCGGACGATTTCGAAAATCTCCTCGACCACCTGCGGCGCGAGCCCCATGGAAGGCTCGTCGAGCAGGATCATCTTCGGCTTCGACATCATGGCCCGGCCGATGGCGCACATCTGCTGCTCGCCCCCGGAGGTGTAGCCGGCCATCGAGGTCCTGCGCTGCCGCAGGCGGGGGAAGGTGTCGTAGATCTTCTCCAAGTCGCGCTTGATGGCGGCGTTGCCGTCCTTGCGCGTGAAGGCCCCGGTGAGGAGGTTTTCCTCGATGGTGAGGTGGCCGAAGCAGTGGCGGCCCTCCATGACCTGGATGCAGCCGCGCCGCACGAGCTCGTTGGGCGTGAGCTTGTCGACGCGCTGGCCCTCGAACACGATCGAGCCCTTGGTCACCTCGCCGCGCTCGGCGTGCAGCAGGTTGGAAATCGCCTTCAGCGTCGTCGTCTTGCCCGCGCCGTTGGCGCCGAGCAGCGCCACGATGCCGCCGCGCGGGACGGTGAGCGACACGCCCTTCAGCACGAGGATCACGTGGTCGTAGATGACCTCGATGTTGTTGACGGAGAGGATGGTCTCCGCCGCCGGGATGGGTGCTGGGGACGCGCTCATTCGTGGTGGCTCACCGTAGGTACGGGCCCGTCATTGCGAGCCGAAGGCGAAGCAATCCAGTCTTTCTCCAAGGGTCTGGGTTGCTTCGTCGCTGCGCTCCTCGCAATGACGAGGCGAGTGGAAGTGCGTGCCGGAGGCCCGCGCTCCGGCGCTCTCGCTACGAGCCCTTCTCGCAGGCCTCGGTCCGCTGCGGCCAGCCGGTGTTGGACTTGGCGTATTCGGCTGCGGCGGCTTCCAGCATCGGGCGCACCACGTCCTTCTGCGGGGCGATCCAGTCGGACGCCTTCGCCCATTTGGTCCCGTCCCACTGGTGGATGAAGACCTTGTTGTGGCCGGAATGGTCCTCGCAACTGAGCTTGATCGGGCCGGCGAAGCCGTCCATGCCCATTTCCTTGAGGCGGGCGTCCGTGATGTTGAGGGCCTCCAGGCCGCGCCGCACGTCCTCGGCGGCGACCTGCTTCTTGCCGGTGATCTTCTGGGCGTTGCGGATGGCCTCGGCGATCAGCATCGAGTTGTAGACGCCACGGTTGTAGAGGTTCTCACCAACCTTCTCCTTCGGCGCCTTGCTGAGGCCCTTGTCCACGACATGCTTCTGGATGTCCTGGATGACGGGGAACTCCGCGCCGGACTGGTGATAATTCAGCGCCTTGTAGCCCTTTGCGCCGTCGCCGCCGCTGCGCGCGTCATCGTCGCCGCCAGCGAACCAGACGCCCACGAGCCGGTCCATGGGGAAGTTGTTCTTGGCGGCTTCCTTGACGGCGGTGGGGTTCATCGCGCCCCAGCCCTGCAGGTAGAGCCAAGCCGGGCGGTCACGCCGGATGTTGAGCCAGGTCGAGCCCTGGTTTTGCATGTCCTGCGCGGCGATGGGATAGAGCTTCAGCGTGAAGCCGTAGGTCTGCGCCAGCTTTTCGAGAACGGGGATCGGCTCCTTGCCGTAGGGCGCGTCGAGATGGATCAGACCGATGGTCTTGCCCTTCAGCTTGTCGAGCCCGCCCTCGACGGCCGCGGCGTGCTGGATGAAGACCGATGCGCCGTCCCAATAGGTGACCGGCGGGATGAACACCCATGGGAAGATGTTGCCGTCCGCCGAGGCCGAGAGGCCGTAGGACATCGAGAGGATCGGGATCTTGTCGACCGCGGCCTTCGGGATCACCTGCAGGGTGATGCCAGTCGAGTACGGGTTGTACATGACCGCGCCCTTGCCCTTGGTGGACTCGTAGCACTCGACGCCCTTCTTGGTGTCGTAGCCGGTCTCGCACTCCTCGATCAGCAGCTTCACGCCGCCGATGCCGCCGTCTCGCTCGTTCAGCATGCGCAGGTAGTCGGCCATGCCATCGGCGATCGGGATGCCCGAGCCGGCGAAGGGGCCGGTCCGGTAGGTGAGCAGCGGGACATAGATCTGCTCCTGAGCCGAGGCGGGCGAGATACAGGCCATGGCTCCGGCGGCGACCACCGCGCCGAGGGCGCTCACAGTCAATTTACGCAGCGTCATCAAATACCTCCCATGGGCCGGGACGATGCCCGGCTCTGTTTGACGGGCGGCTCGCGCCATCCCGCTTGATTGCGCCGCTCCTAATAGGGGAACGGCCACATTCGAAGTTTCTGCTTTCCGATCTGCCAGAGCCTCGCAAGGCCGTGCGGCTCAGCGATCAGGAAGACAATGATGAGAACACCCACCATCAGAAATGTCAGGTGCTCCGCTGTCGCGCCCGCCAGAGGAATACCGAGCGCAGGCAGGCCAAACTTCAGGAAAGTGGGCAGCATCGAAATGAAGGCTGCCCCAAAGAAGCTGCCGATGAGGCTGCCGAGACCGCCGATGATCACCATGAAAAGGATGCTGAAGCTCTGGTTGATGTTGAAGGCGTCGTTGGCCTCGCCGCCGCCGTACCAGAGGAACATCATCGCCGCGCCGGCGACGCCGCAGTAGAAGGACGACACCGCGAAGGCGAGCAGCTTGGTCGGCAGCAGGCGAATGCCCATCAGCTCCGCCGCGATGTCCATGTCGCGCACCGCCATCCACGCGCGTCCGACCCGGCCATGCACGAGGTTCGACGCGAACCAGGTGAGCACCACGACGAGGCTGAGCAGCACGAGATAGCGGGTCTCCGGCAGCGCATTGGGACCGGTGATCGGCACGCCGAACAGCATCCGCTGGGGCACCTCGATCGCGCCCGACGCGTTGTAGTTGTAGAGCCAGGGAATGCGGACGAAGCACCACTGCAAGAAGAACTGGGCGGCGAGGGTCGCGACCGCCAGGTAGAATCCCTTGATGCGCAAGCTCGGCAGCCCAAAGAGCACGCCCACCGCCGCAGAGACGAAGCCCGAGGCGATGATCCAGACGACGATGTTCACGCCGGGAAAGAGCGTGGTCAGCTTGTAGCAGGCATAGGCCCCGACCCCCATGAAGGCGCCGGTGCCCAGCGAGAGCAGGCCGGTGTAGCCGGTGAGCAGGTTGAGGCCGATCGCCGCCAGCGAGAACACCAGCATGGGGATCATCACGCTGGTCAGCAGGAATTCGTTGCGCAGCAGCGGAATGCCGACGAACGCGATGGCCAGGATGATGGCCAGCCCGATCCGATCCTGCCGGATGGGGAACACGGCCATGTCGGCCGCGTAGCCCGTCTTGAACTGTCCCGCCTCGCGATAGAACACGCCGCCCCCTCAGATCCGTTCGATCAGCTTTTCGCCGAACAGGCCCTGCGGCCGGACCAGCAGGAAGGCGAGCGCAATGAAATAGGCGAGCCAGCTCTCGATGCCGCCGCCCACCAGCGGCCCCCAGTAGAACTCGCCGAGCTTCTCGCCGATGCCGATGATGAGACCCCCGACGATGGCCCCGGGCACGGAGGTGAAGCCGCCCAGGATCAGCACCGGCAGCGCCTTCAGCGCAATGGTGGACAGCGCGAAGGACACATCCGAGCGCGCCCCCCACATGATGCCCGTGACCAGCGCCACGATGCCGGCCGTGAACCAGACGATCACCCAGATCTGGTTCAACGAAATGCCGACCGACAGCGCGGCCTTGTGGCTGTCCGCGACGGCTCGCAGCGCCCGCCCGATGCGGGTCTTCTGGAAGAAGAAGGCCAGCGCCACGATCATCAACGCCGCGATCACCGCGGCGGCGATGTCGATCTTCTGCAGCGAGACGAAGCCGCCCAGGATCTTGAGCTCGATCGCGCCCTTGGGCAGGCCCAGCTGCTCGGCGATCATCTGCTTCGGGTTGCCGCCGAACACGAGTTCGCCGAGCCCGATCAGGACATAGGTGATGCCGAACGTCGCCATGAACAGGATGATGTCCGGCTGGTTCACCAGTGGCCGCAGCACCACGCGCTCCACCGCCACGGCGAGCACGAACATCACGCCCAATGTCAGGATCAGGGCCACATAGGCGGGCACGCCCATCTCGTGGAAGCCGACGAGCGTGAGCCCCGCGAACACCACCATGATGCCCTGGGCGAAGTTGAACACGCCCGAAGCCTTGAAGATGAGCACGAAGCCGAGCGCGATCAGCGCATAGAGCACGCCGGAGACCAGTCCCTCCCAGACCGTCTGCACCAGCAAGTCCGGCGCAGCGCCCATCTGCGCGAAGGGATCGATGAAGACGGCGTAGAGCGGGTTCATGGATGAGGCCTCTCACCCGTCGCCGCGACAGTCTCGCCGTCATCCCCGGCCGGAGAGGCGGAGCCGCGGAGGGGAAGGGGATCCAGGAGGCTTGGTGCAGACGTCTGGATCCCATTCCCGGCGCTTCGCGCCGCCGGGGATGACCGCCGGGACGGGGCGGCAGGCGTCATCTTCAAGATCGGCCTCATCAATGCGGCACTCCAAGATACGCGTCGATGACGGCCTGGTTGGCCTTCACTTCCGCCGGCGTGCCGTCGGCGATCTTGCGGCCGTATTCGAGGACGACCACGCGGTCGGAGAGGTCCATCACCACGCCCATGTCGTGCTCGATGAGGGCGATGGTGGTGCCGTACTGGTTGTTCACGTCGACGATGAAGCGGGACATGTCCTCCTTCTCCTCGAGGTTCATACCGGCCATCGGCTCGTCGAGCAGCAGCAGGTCCGGCTCCATGGCGAGCGCGCGACCGAGCTCCACGCGCTTCTGCAGGCCGTAGGGCAGCTTGCCGACGGGCACCTTGCGGATCGCCTGAATCTCCAGGAAGTCGATGATCTCCTCGACGAACTTGCGGTGCTCGATCTCCTCCGTCATCGCTGGGCCGTGACGGAAGAGCTGCCAGAAGAAGGAGCGCTGCATCTTGAGCGTGCGCCCGGCCATGATGTTGTCGAGCGTGGTCATGCCCTTGAAGAGCGCCACGTTCTGGAAGGTGCGGGCGATGCCCTGCGAAGCCGCCACGTGCGGGCGCATGCGCTGGCGCGTCGCGCCCTTGAAGGTGATCCGGCCCTGCTGCGGGAAATAGAAGCCGTTGATGACGTTCAGCATCGAGGTCTTGCCCGCGCCGTTGGGGCCGATGATGGCGCGGATCTCGCCCTTGCGGATGTCGAAGGAGACGTCGGTGATCGCCTTCACGCCACCAAAGGCGAGCGACACCTGGTCGACGGCGAGCAGCACGTCGCCGGCGGCCACGCCCTTGTCGGCTGCGGGCGCCCTCATGCGGCCCGCCCGAGGCCCGGGGCCGCAGCCGGGGCGGTGGAGGGATAGGTCTTGCAGTCGCGCACGGCGACGCGGCCGGCGATGACGCCCTTGCGGCCATCCTCGAAGGTCACCTCGATGCGGATGTCGGCTTCCCTTGAGCCGTCATAAAGCGCGTCGATCAGGGGCTGGTAGCGCTCGGCGATGAAGCTGCGGCGCACCTTCTGGGTTCGGGTGAGCTCGCCGTCGTCGGCGTCGAGTTCCTTGGGCAGGATCAGAAAGCGGCTGATCTGGGCGTCGCCCATCAGTGGTTCCTGGGCGAGCGAACGGTTCACTTCGTCAACATGTGCCGCGATCATTTCATAGACCTGCGGGTTGCCGGCGAGTTCCTGGTAGGAGGCGTAGACCACGTTGTTGCGCTCGGCCCAGTTGCCGACGGCGGTCAGGTCGATGTTGATGAAAGCCGTGGCGAAGCCCCGTCCGTCGCCGAACGCCACGACCTCCTTGATGTTGGTGAAGAACTTCAGCTTGTTCTCGATGTATTTCGGCGGGAACAGCCCGCCATTGGTCAGCCGCCCGACATCCTTGGCGCGGTCGATGATTTTCAGGTGCTGCGAGGCGGGCTCGAAGAAGCCGGCGTCGCCGGTCTTCACGAAGCCGTCCGGCGTCAGGTTTTCGGCCGTGCGCTCGGGATCCTTGAAGTAGCCGACGAACATGCCGGGCGACTTGAACAGCACCTCGCCGCTGTCGCTGATGCGCACCTCCACATGAGGCGCGAGCGGGCCGACCGTGTCGGCGCGGATCTCGCCGTCGGGCTGGACGGTGACGTAGAGAAAGGCTTCCGTCTGGCCGTAGAGCTGCTTCAGGTTCATGCCGAGTGAGCGGTAGAACGAGAACAGCTCCGGCCCGATCGCCTCGCCCGCCGTGTAGCCCACCCGGATGCGCGAGAAGCCCAGCACGTTTTTCAGCGGCGCATAGACGAGCAGGTCGCCGAGCGCGTAGAGCAGCCGGCCCTTCAGCGGCACCGGGCGTCCGTTGAGGATGTCCTCGCCGTAGCGCTTGGCGACGCCGATGAAGGCGTGGAACATCCGCCGCTTCAGCCAGCCGGCGTCTTCCATGCGGATCATGACGCGGGTGAGCAGGTTCTCGAACACGCGCGGCGGCGCGAAGTAGAAGGTCGGGCCGATCTCCTTCAGGTCCGCCTGCGCGGTGTCGGCGCTCTCGGGGCATGAGATGCAGAAGCCCGCCACCAGCCCCTGCGCGTAGTTCATGTAGTGGTCGCCGACCCAGGCGAGCGGGAGATAGGCGAGCACCTCCTCATGGTCGGTCAGCCGGTCCTGGGCGACGGTGTCGCTCGCCGCAGCAATGCAGCGCTCGCCCGACAGCATCACCCCCTTGGAGCGGCCGGTCGTGCCGGAGGTGTAGAGGATGATCGAAACGTCCGAGCCCTTGCCCGCGGCGATGCCGTCGTCGATCTCCTTGGCGATGCGCGGGTTCGTGGCAAGAAGCTCGCGCCCGCGGTCGATCAGCGCGCTGATCTCGTTCAGCCGGGCGTGGTCGTAGTCGCGCAGGCCGCGACCCCAATCATAGAAGATGCGCTCCAGCTTCGGCAGCCGGTCGGCGATGGAGAGCAGCTTGTCGACCTGCTCCTGGTCCTGGACCGCGGCGAAGCGGACGCCGGCGTGCTCCAGCACATAGGCCATCTCATCGGCCACCGCATCGGCGTAGACGGGCACCGGGATCGCCCCCAAAGCCTGCGCCGCCATGATGGACCAGTAGAGGCGCGGCCGGTTCGCGCCGACGATGGCGATGGTCTCGCCGTGCTTCAGTCCCAGCTCATGCAGGGCCGCCGCATAGGCGCGCACGATCGCGTGCACTTCGGCCCACGTCCAGGTTTGCCAGATGCCGAGATCCTTGTGACGGAACGCCGGACGGCCTCCGCGAATGCGGGCGTTACGGGCCAGCAGCTTGGGGAACGTGTTCTCGCCGGATGCGCCGCTCGCCGCGCGTTGAGCCTCTGGGGCCGGCACGAACTCCCTCCTCCCTCGGGCGCACGAGCGCCGACATGCCCGGGGACGGCGTGGAGTTCTCCATCTTCGTCCGGACCTCTGCAATTGAGGTTAGACGCTCGGTCAGGGAAGACAAGCCAGACCTTTGTGCAGAAAGCCGCAGGCGCGACGCCTCAGTAGGGCCGGCCGTCCATGTGCGTGAAGATCCACTTCGCATCAGGGCCGAGTTCGGCCCTCAGATCATCGGCGGGATAGCTGCCCTCGTCCCCGGGCGTACGGTCGCCAATTTCGAGATAGACGACATCCTCACCCGTGCGGTTGACGAGCTGGTGGGCGATCCCCTGCGCCGGGAAGCCGGCGCACATGCCGGGGAAGAGCTCCACTTCGCCCTCGTCCGTCACCAGCGTCGGCCGGCCTTCCAGGATGTAGATGAACTCGTCCTGCTTGCTGTGCCGGTGCAGCAGCGCGGACTCGCCGCCAGGCGCCAGCCGCGTCAGGTTCACGCCGAAGTTCCTGAGGCCGAAGAGGTCGCCCAGCGGGCGCTTCTCGCGCCTCGCCATGCGGCTGTAGAAGGGCTCGGGATAGTTCGACGGCTTGGTGCGCGGAGGAGCTTCCGCCGCGCGCCGCGCGAGGAATTCCGGCTTTTTCCGGTCGTCCGCCATGGTCGCCCCTCGATTGCGATTGATTACTCCGCGGCGAGCGCCGGCCGGGACGGCTCGGCGTTGAAACGCGCCAGCAGCGCGGCTTCCTCGGCGGCCACCTTCTCGCCGTTCGCCTGTTTCACATGGCCGTAGCCGCGGATCTTGGCGCGGACGCCCAACAACTCCACGGCCTCGGGCAGGCGCTCGCGCGTGATCCGTCCCAGCACGTCGTCGAGGATCGCCTCGTACTCCGCGAGCAACCTGCGCTCCCACTTGCGCTCGGCGGTGCGGCCGAAGATATCGAGCGGGCCACCACGCAGGCCGCGCAGCTTCGCCAGCACGCCGAAGGCGCGCATCATCCAGGGGCCGAAGGTCGTCTTGACCGCGTGGCCCCGGTCGTCCTTGCGGCCGAGGATCGGCGGGGCGAGGTGGAAGGTGAGCTTCAGGTCGCCCTCGAACTGCGTCGCCAGCGCCTTCTGGAACGAGCCATCGGTGTAGAGCCGCGCCACCTCGTACTCGTCCTTGATCGCCATCAGCTTGAACAAGGTCCGCGCGACGGTCTCCGTCAGGGTAGTGCTGGCCGGATCGACCTTCTCCTCCGTCGCGCGCGCGCGCTCCACCCAGCGGGTGAACCGAGCGGCGTAGGCGGCGTCCTGGTACTCCGTGAGGAAGGCGATGCGCCGGGCGATGGTCTCGTCCAGCGTCTCGGAAAGCCGGCGGTCGCCGGTCGGCGCAGTGCGCGGCGCGACGAGCGCCTCGACCTTGGCCTGGTCCAGCGCCGCGCGGCGGCCCCAGGTGAAGGCGGCCTTGTTCATCGCCACCGCCTCGCCGTTGAGCTCGATGGCGCGCAAGATCGCGGCGGAGGACAGCGGCACGCCGCCTTTCTGGAAGGCGTAGCCCAGCATGAACATGTTGGCCGCAATGGCGTTGCCGGTCAGCGCGGTCGCCACCGACGTGGCGTTGATGAAGGCCGCCTTGGCCGAGCCGCCCTCGGCGGTCTGGATGGCCCGCTTGATGCGCTCCGCCGGCAGCAGGTAGTCGGGATTGCGGGCGAAATCGCCCGGCATCACTTCCGCGGTGTTGACCACCACGTGCGTCTCGCCGGGCTTCACCGCCGCCAGAACCTTGCGCGTGCCGGTGACGACGAGGTCGCAACCCAGTATCAGGTCCGCCTCGCCCGCCGCGACGCGGATGGAGTGGATGTCCTCCGGCCGCGGCGCGAGCTTGACGTGGCTGTAGACCGCGCCGCCTTTCTGGGCGAGGCCGGCCATGTCGATCATGCCGCAGCCCTTGCCCTCCAGATGCGCCGCCATGCCGAGGATGGCCCCGATGGTGACGACGCCCGTGCCGCCCACGCCGGTGACGATGATGGCGTAGGGCCGCGTGATCTCCCGGGCTGCCGGCTCCGGCAGATGCCCCCAGCCCTCCTCGGAGCCAGACTCCGCCGCAGCCTCGGCGGCCGGGGCGGCCTTGCGGATCTTCGCGCCCTCCACGGTGACGAAGGACGGGCAGAACCCCTTCACGCAGGAGAAGTCCTTATTGCAGTTCGACTGGTCGATCTGCCGCTTGCGCCCGAACTCCGTCTCGACCGGCTGCACCGCGACGCAGTTGGATTGCACGCCGCAATCGCCGCAGCCTTCGCAGACCAGCGTGTTGATGAAGACGCGCTTGTCGGGATCCGGGAACTCGCCGCGCTTGCGGCGGCGGCGTTTCTCGGCGGCGCAGGTCTGGTCGTAGACGACGGCGGTGACGCCGGGGATCTCGGCCAGCTCGCGCTGCACAGTCTCGAGCTCGTCGCGGTGGTGGAAGGTGATGCCGGCCGGCCAGTCCGTGCCCGAGGGATACTTGTCCGGCTCGTCCGAGACGAGCGCGATGCGCTTCACGCCCTCGGCGGCCACCTGCCGGGCCAGCGCGTCGACCGTGAGTCCGCCCTCGTGGCGCTGGCCGCCCGTCATGGCCACGGCGTCGTTGAACAGCAGCTTGTAGGTGACGTTCACCTTGGCCGCGAGCGCGAAGCGCAGGGCCAGCACGCCGGAGTGATTCCAGGTGCCGTCGCCGAGGTTCTGGAAGACGTGCCCACGCTTGGAGAAGTTCGCCTCGCCGACCCAGTTCGCGCCTTCGCCGCCCATCTGGGTGAAGCCGTCCGTCGAGCGGTCCATCCACTGCACCATGTAGTGGCAGCCGATGCCCGCATAGGCGCGCATGCCCTCGGGCACCTTGGTGGAGCTGTTGTGCGGACAGCCCGAGCAGAAGGTGGGGATCCGGGTGGCGATGTCCTTCGTCTCGCCCAGCGTCTGCTGCGCCTGCTTGAGCCGGTTGACGCGGCCGCGCAGCTCCTCGCTGTCTGCGTATCTCAGCAGCCGGTCGCCAATGGCGATGGCGATGTCGTTCGGGTCCAGCGCGCCCTTCACCGGGAACAGCCAATTTCCGTTCTCGTCCTTCTTGCCGATGCAGGCCGGCTGGCTGGCGGTGCCGTAGAGCTCCTCGCGAAGCTGCACCTCGATCAGCGAGCGCTTCTCCTCGACGACGATGACGAGATCGAGGCCCTTCACGAACTCCATCATGCCCTTGGGCTCGAGCGGCCAGGGGCAGCCGATCTTGTAGAGCCGCAGGCCGAGCTGGTTGGCCTTCACCTCGTCGATGCCGAGGTCGTCCATCGCCTGGCGGACATCGAGGTAGCTCTTGCCGACCGTGACGACGCCGATTCGGGCGTTCGGCCCGCCGCTCGTGATGATGCGGTTCAGCCCGTTGGCGCGGACGAAGGCGACCATGGCGTCGCGCTTGTAGTCCTGCAGCCGGGCTTCCATGTCGAGGATGCCGTCTCGCGGGCGAATGTTGAGGCCGCCGGGCGGCATCGTGAAATCGTCGGGAGTGACGATCTTCACGCGATCCAGCGAGGCGTCGACCACGGCGGTGGATTCGACCGTGTCCTTGATGCACTTCAGCGCCGTCCAGACGCCGGCATAGCGGCTGAGCCCCCAGCCGAGAATGCCGTAGTCGAGGATCTCCTGCACCCCGGCCGGGTTCAGGATCGGGATCATCACGTCAACGAAATGGAATTCGGACTGGTGCGCCGTGGTGGAGCTTTCCGCCGTGTGGTCGTCGCCCATCAGCGCGAGCACGCCGCCATGCGGGGAGGTTCCGGCCATGTTGGCGTGGCGGAACACGTCACCCGAACGGTCGACGCCGGGCCCCTTGCCGTACCAGAGCGAGAAGACGCCGTCATACTTGCCCTCGCCGCGCATCTCGGCCTGCTGCGTCCCCCAGCAGGCGGTGGCGGCGAGTTCCTCGTTGATGCCGGGCGTGAAGACGATGTTGGCCGCGGAGAGCTGCTTCTTCGCCTTGATGAGCTGCTGGTCCAGCCCGCCCAGCGGCGAACCGCGATAACCGGAGACGAAGCCGCCGGTGTTGAGCCCTGCGCGGCGATCGCGCTCGTGCTGCATTAGTAGCAACCGGGCGATGGCCTGCGTGCCGGTCAGGAAGATGCGCTCGGCCGCGAGGTCGTATTTGTCGTCGAGAGAGACGTCGCGCAGCGCAGGCCGTTCAGGGGAACCCGATACGCTCATGACTTCCTCCGCGGGGATAACGCTTCAACGAGGCGCAGGGGTCCGTTGCCCGGACTCTCATATCGACGAATGTATAGGACAGAGTTGCTGACCTATCAAGCCCACCCCTCCCGGTCATCCCCGGCGGCGCGCTACACCGGGAAGGGGATCCAGGAGACTGGGCAAGCGTCCGGTAACTTCACTGGGTCGCCGCTCCCAAAGCACACACCCCGTCCCCTGGATCCCCTTCCCCTCCGCCGCTTCGCGGCTCCAGCCGGGGATGACCAGCCGTGTTCACGCCGGATGCACCGCCCGCCAATGCTCCGCGATGTCGATCCTGCGCGTCACCCACACCTTGTCGTGCGACAGCACATAGTCCACGAACCGCTCCAGCGCGGCGACGCGGCCGGGGCGGCCGACGAGGCGGCAGTGCAGGCCGATGTTGAGCATCTTGGCTGCGCCCTCGCCGCCTTCGCGGTAGAGCACGTCGAAGCTGTCCTTGAGGTAGGCGAAGAACTGGTCGCCGCTGTTGAAGCCCTGCGGCGTGGCGAAGCGCATGTCGTTGCTGTCGAGCGTGTAGGGGATGATGAGGTGCGGCCCCTTCGGCCCCTGCACCCAATAGGGCAGGTCGTCGGCGTAGCTGTCGGACGAGTAGGCGAAGCCGCCCTCCTCCATCACCAGCCGCGTCGTGTTCATGGAGCAGCGGCCGAGATACCAGCCCGTGGGGCGGACGCCCGTCACCTCCGTGTGGACGCGGATCGCCTCTTGCAGGTGGCGGCGCTCCTCGTCCTCCGGCATCTCCTTGTACTCGATCCACTTGTAGCCGTGCGAGGCCATCTCCCAGCCGGCCTCGACCATGGCCGCCGTCTGCTCGGGCGAGCGCATCAGCGCCGTCGCCACGCCATAGACGGTCACCGGCACCTTGCGGCTGGTGAACAGCCTGTGCAGTCGCCAGAAGCCGGCGCGCGCGCCGTATTCGTAGATCGACTCCATGTTCCAGTGGCGCTGCCCGGGCCACGCCGACGCGCCGACGATTTCCGACAGGAACGCCTCGGACGCCGCGTCGCCGTGCAGCACGTTGTTCTCGCCGCCTTCCTCGTAGTTGACGACGAACTGCACGCAAATGCGCGCATCGCCCGGCCAGCGCGGATCGGGGGTGCTGCGGCCGTAGCCACGGAGGTCGCGGGGATAGGATTCGGACGTCATCGAGAGCTCCACTGCAATCCCGGCAGCAGAGCCCGGCAGGTGGGTTGTTTCAAGAGGGAATGCGGTGTCCGGAGCGCACGGCGTTGGGCATCGTGACTGGAGACATGTCAGAGTCGCCAACCGTCACCGTCGCCGGAGACTTCTCATGTCCGCCCGCCTTGAACACGTCGCCTTCCTCGTCAGGGATTATGACGAGGCAATCGCCTGGTTCATCGGCAAGCTGGGCTTCGTTCTCGTCAAGGACGAACCCCTCGCCGAAGGCAAGCGGTGGGTGCTCATGAGCCCTCCCGGCGGAGGCGTGCAATTGCTTCTCGCACGAGCCGCGTCGGCAAGGCAGGCCAGCAGCGTAGGCAATCAGGCGGGGGGCCGCGTTTTCCTTTTTCTCACCACGACCGATTTCGAGGGCGATTACATAGCGATGCTGGCGCGCGGCGTCGTGTTCCGGGAGTCGCCGAGGCGAGAGGCCTATGGGTCAGTCGCCGTGTTCGAGGATCTGTACGGGAATCTGTGGGACTTGCTTGAACCCGTCACCTCGATGTCGTGACGTGGATACCGTATCTTCTCCGGAGTCGGGCTTAACATAGTGAGGCTCGCTGGCGAGTTTCGCGTGAAGAGGCCGCGAAACTATGCTTGATGACCTAGGAAGCCTCTTTGCCGTCCTTCTGGAGCTGCGCATGTCAGCATTTTCTCGCAAATTCGGCCCTCTCGCCGCCGCTCTGGCCCTTGCAGCCGGTGTCGCAAGCGGCACAGCGCAGGCCGCCGACGCCGTCCGTTTCGGCACCAACTGGTTCGCCCAGCCCGAGCATGGCGGCTTCTACCAGGCGCTGGCCGACGGGACCTATGCGCGGCATGGGCTGGACGTCACCATCGTCCCGGGCGGGCCCCAGGTGAACAACCGGCTGCTGCTGCCGACGGGGAAGATCGACTTCTTCATGGGCGGCAACCTCATCCAGGCCTTCGCGGCGGTGGACCAGAACATTCCCACGGTCGTGGTTGCGGCCATGTTCCAGAAGGAGCCGCAGATCCTGATGACGCATCCGGGCCAAGGGCTGGACAAGCTCGGGGATCTGAAGAAGGCCACGCTTTTGATCTCCAAGCCCTTCGTGGCGACGGCCTTCCAGTGGCTGAAGCAGGAGTACGGCTTCACGGACGAGCAGGTGAAGCCCTACTCCTTCTCGTCAGCTCCTTTCCTCGCCGACAAGAACGCCGCCCAGCAGGGCTACATCACGTCCGACGTGCTGCAGATCGAGAAGCAGGGCGGCTTCAAGCCCAACGCCATCCTGCTCGCCGACTACGGCTTCGACACCTACTCCACCACCATCGAGACGCGCCGCGACCTCGTGGAGCAGAACCCGGATCTCGTCCAGCGCTTCGTGGACGCCTCCATCGAGGGCTGGGCGACCTACCTCTACGGCGACGCGTCCAAGGGCAACGCCGCCATCAAGGCCGCCAACCCCGACATCTCCGACGAGTTGATCGCCTTCTCCATCGCCAAAATGAAGGAATACGGCGTCGTCGACAGCGGCGATGCCCTGACGAATGGAATTGGCGCGATGTCGGACGCGCGCTTCGCCAGCTTCTATGCCCGCATGGCCAAGGCGGGCGTGGCGAAGCCGGGCCTCGACATCCGCAGGGCCTACACCCTCGCCTTCGTCAACAAGGGCGTCGGCGCGCAGCTTCGGCCGAAGCCGTGAGCGCTCCGCTCGTCTTGCTGCGCGGCGTCGGAAAGACCTTTCCTGGCGAAACCTTCGGTGGTGCAGGCACGACCGCTCTGCAGGGTTTCGACCTGACCGTGCAGGACGGCGAGTTCGTCTCGCTGCTTGGCCCCTCCGGCTGCGGCAAGACCACGGCGCTGCGCCTCATCGCGGGCCTGGAGACGCCGGACGAGGGCGTCATCGAGGGACAGGCGCTCGAAGCCGGCGAGGGCGGGCTCGGCTTCGTCTTCCAGGACCCGACCCTGATGCCCTGGGCGAGCGTCGCCGACAATGTCTGGCTGCCCCTGCGGCTGGCGGGGCGATCGCGCGGCGAAGCGAGCAGCCGAATCGAGACGTTGCTGGATCTCGTCGGCATCGCGCCTTTCGCGAAGGCTCTGCCGCACGAGCTTTCCGGCGGCATGAAGATGAGGGTAGCTCTGGCGCGCGCGCTCGTCACGCGGCCGCGGCTGCTGCTGATGGACGAGCCCTTCGCCGCGCTCGACGAGATCACGCGGCTGCGCCTCAACGACGATCTGCTGCGGCTGAAGGACGAGACGGGCTGCACCATCGTCTTCGTCACCCACTCCGTCTACGAGAGCGTCTATCTCTCCACGCGGCTCGCCGTGATGTCGCAACGGCCGGGCCGGGTGATCGCCGAGATTCCCATCGACCTGCCGGCCCGCCGGGACGAGAGCCTGCGGCGCGACCCGCGCTATCTCGACGGCTGCGCCGCGGCGTCCCGCGCGCTCGGCCTGGCGCTGGCGGAGCAGCCTGACGCCCCGTCCGGGCCGCGGCCGTGACTCCACGGATCGCTCCGGAGCGGGGAAGGCCGGCCACGCCGGCCCTCCGGGCCGCGATGGGGCTCCTGCCGGCCGTGGTCCTGGCAGTCCTTGCGTTGCTCTGGGAAGCCGTCGTCCGCCTCGAAAACATTCCGCCTTATGTGCTGCCGGCGCCCAGCGACGTGCTGGCGTCGCTGATCGCCGACTGGCCCATCCTGGCGCCGGCCCTGGCCACGACGCTGCGGATCACGCTGCTGGGCTTCGCCGCGGCCGTGACGGGCGGGCTCCTCATGGCGGTGCTGCTCACACGGTCGCGTTGGGCGCAGATCGCCTTTTCGCCGCTGGCGGTGATCCTGCAGGTCACCCCGCTGGTCGCGGTGGCGCCCATCATCGTGATCTACGCCGGCGTCGACGCAACGGTCTGGATCTCGGTGTTCCTGGTCGCATTCTTCCCCGTGCTGGCGGGCGCGATGACCGGCCTGCGCTCGGCCGACCCCGGATTGTCCGATCTGTTTCGCCTGCACCACGCCACACCCGGCGCGCGCCTGCGCCTGCTGGAATTGCCCTCGGCGTTGCCCTTCATTTTGGCTGGCGTGCGCACGGCGGGCGGACTCTCGCTCATCGGCGCGGTCGTTGCGGAGTTCGTGGCCGGAACGGGCGGGGCGGGCTCCGGCCTCGCCTATCGCATCGTGGAGGCGAGCTACCGGCTGAACGTGCCTCGCATGTTCGCCGCCGTGGTTCTGATCTGTCTGGCCGGCGTCGTCATCTATGGATGCGTGGCGTGGATCTGCCACCTGCTCCTGCGTCGCTGGCACCCCAGCGCCCGCTGAGCCTTCGCGCCCATCGCAGGGGAGACCCGCTCGCGCAAGGCTCGCCGAAGCCACCGCCATCCGGTACATCTCATCCCGGCCCGGCCTGGGCCGACAGGATCTTTCCGCCCGATGCTGAAGACCCCGAGCGAACCCGTCGCCCGTGACGCGCGCCGCGAGAGACTGATCGGGATCGGGCTGTTCTGCGCGGCGCTGCTCTGCTTCTCTCTTCTCGACACCACCGCGAAATATCTCAGCCGCGAATTGCCGACACCGCAGATCGTCTGGGCGCGCTACATGTCCAATGTCCTGCTGGTGGCTGCGATCCTGAACCCGGTGACCTCGCCGGGCGTGGTCCGCTCGCGGCGGCTCGGGCTGCAGGCGCTGCGCTCTCTGACCCTGTTCGCCTCGACCGCCCTGAACTTCGTGGCGGTTCGCTATCTGCAGCTCGCCGAGACGATGTCGATCACCTTCGTCACCCCGCTCCTGGTGGTGCTGCTCGCCGCGCCGATCCTCGGCGAGAAGATCGGCGTGCACCGGCTGGCGGCGGTCCTCGTCGGCTTCGCCGGCGTCCTCGTGGTGGTGCGGCCCGGTCTCGGCGGAATGCACCCCGCCGCGATCTTCTCCGTGCTCGGCTGCATCTGCTACGCGCTCTACGCGATCATGACCCGCAAGCTCGCAGGCTTCGACCGCGCGGAGACGACGCTGTTCTATTCCGGGCTGGCGGGCGTGGTGCTGCTCACGCCGCTGCTGCCGCTCTTCTGGCAGACGCCGCCATCCTCCCTCGTCTGGCTGCTGATGGCCTCGATGGGGGTTTACGCCACCGTGGGCCACTTCATGATGATCAAGGCGCACCAGTTCGCCCCGGCTGGCGTGCTTTCCCCCTTCATGTATTCGCAGCTTCTGTGGATGGTGGCGCTGGGCTGGACGATCTTCGGCGACGTGCCGGACCACTTCACCGTGATCGGCGCGCTGATCGTGGTGTCGTCCGGCCTCTACCTGCTCTACCGCGAGCAGCGGAAGCCGGCCTGACGACACCAGAGATGTCTGGCCGCCTCAATGGTCCTCATGCTGAGGAAGAAGCGAAGCTTCTGTCCCGAAGCACCGCAACGCACTTGGCCGCCGCTTCAAACCGCCACCGAATGCCGCGCGTGTGACGACGCGAGATAAGCGTCGAACGCTGCTGCGGCGAGGCGCATGAAGGGACGGCCTTGCTCAGTGAGCCGCAGATGGCGCCCTTCAAGGGTCAGAAGCCCGTCTTCCGCGAGGCTTTCCAGCTCCGGCAGCGCGGCGTCGAGCGCCTCGGGATGACCATAGCCACGATTGGCCCAGTCGCCGAAATCCACCTCGAAGTCGCACATCAGCCGCTCGATCACGGCGGCGCGGACGTGGTCGTCGACGGAGAACGCAACGCCCTTCACCACCGGCAGCCGCCCCGCCTCGACTGCGCGCCGCCAGCCGGCGACATCGGGAGCGTTCTGGACATAGCCCCGCGGCAGGCGGCCAATGGAGGATGCGCCGAGCCCGATCAGCGCATCGGCCTCGTCCGTGGTGTAGCCCTGGAAGTTGCGGCGCAGCGTGCCCGCGCGGGCCGCCACCGCCATGGGGTCGTCAGGCCGGGCGAAGTGATCGAGCCCGATCGCCTCGAACCCTTCCGCCACGAGGCTGTCGCGCGCCGCCTCCGCCTGGCGCATGCGCTCGGCCGCGCCGGGCAGCGCGTTCGTGTCGATGAGCCGCTGGTGCGTCTTCATCCACGGCACATGCGCGTAGCCGAAGATGGCGAAGCGCGTGGGATCGAGCGCCGCCGCCTCGCGGCAGGAGCGCTGCACGTCCGCGACGGTCTGCTCGGGCAGTCCGTACATCAGGTCGACGTTCACGGCCTCAATGCCGGCATCGCGCAGGTGGCCCATGCAGCGCCGCACGATCTCGAGCGGCTGCACGCGGCCGATGGCCCGCTGGACGTGGTCGTTCAGGTCCTGCACGCCGAGGCTGGTGCGGTTGACGCCGCCCTGTGCGAGCGCGCGCGCCAGCTCCGCCGTCACGGTGCGCGGATCGAGCTCCATCGCGTGCTCGACGATGCCCGAGAGGTCGAAGCGAGAGGCCAGGCGGTCCACCAGACGCAGGAAGCGCCGTGGTCCCAGCAGGCTGGGCGTTCCGCCGCCCCAATGAATATGCGTGACGCGCCTCGCCTGCATCTCCGCGGCGAGCAGGTCGATCTCCGCCTCCAGCGTCTCCGTGTAGGCGTCGAGCGGCTCCTGCCGCCTGGTCGCCTTGGTGTTGCAGCCGCAATAGGCGCACATCGTCGTGCAGTACGGCACGTGCAGGTAGAGCGAGAGTGACGCGGCGTCGGGCAGCGCGGCGAGCCAGTGCGCCGCCACCTCCCCGTTCACCGCGGCCGTGAAATGCGGGGCGGTCGGGTAGCTGGTGTAGCGGGGCACCGATCGCTCGGCGAGGACGAGGGAGGGGATGGGGGTGCTCATTCCGGAACTGTCGCCGGACTCCGCCGCGCCTTCCTTGACGAGGATCAAAGAGCCGCGGCTTCCCGCTAGTATCCGAGCACCCGCAACACGATCCAGACGATGGCGAACGCCACCGCGAAGACGAAGAGCGCCATGGCGAGCGCGCGCGGATTTCGCAGGCCCTGGGCGCGCCCGGGTCCCGCGAACAGGAACCAGGCAGCCACGATGAGCCCGATGATGGCGGCGATGTCGTTGCGTGGCATGAAGCTCTCCGGGGCGGGCGTCCGCACCGGTAAAGCTTTCAGGCCCCGTTTGGTTGCGCCGGGTTGGCCCGCGGCGGCTCGCCTACTTCTTGGGGGCGAGGTCCGTCGCGTTCATCACGCCCACGGCCGTGGCCAGCATGGGCACATAGTCGTCCGCCCCGCCGCGCGCCACGGCCAGCGCGTAGCTGTTCTTCACCGCGTTTCCCATCGGGTTCGCCATGCCGGCTGCGTCGGCCATCGACTCGAGGTAGCGCATATCCTTGAAGGCGTTGCGAAGCGTGAACTTGTGGGCGTCGCGGTCGCCGTCCAGGGTCCATTTCATGAAGGTCTGGTAGAAGCCGCAGTCCATGCGGCCGCCGCGGATGACACTGTCGAAACGCTGCGGCGTGATGCCGACCTTGTTGGCCAGCGCCATCGCCTCGGAATAGAGAGCGGCGTAGCCCATGGCGATGAAGTTGTTGAGCAGCTTCATGCGGTGACCGTCGCCGGTGCCGCCGATGTGGATGACGCGCCCCGCCCAGGTGTCGAGGACCGGCTTCAGCCGCGCGAAGACGGCCTCTGTCGCCCCCACCATGGTGTCCAGCGTGCCTTCCCACGCCTCCTTGGGTGTGCGCGACAGCGGCGCGTCCACCAGAGTGACGCCCAGCGCCTCCAGATCAGCCGCGAGCGCCATGGTGGAGACGGGATCGGCCGTGGAGCAATCCACGACGATCGAGCCCTTCTTCAGCCCGTCCTTCAGGCCGTTCGGCCCGCGCACGATCGCCTCGACCTCGGGCGAGCCGGTGACGCAGATGAACACGATGTCGGACGCCTCGGCGACCTCCCTCGGCGTCTTCGCTTCCTTTGCCCCGCGCGTCAGCAGGTCCTCGACGGGTGTGCGGTTGCGGTGGCCCATCACGGTGAGAGGATAGCCCTTCTCCACGATGTTCTTGGCCATGCCATGGCCCATGAGGCCGACGCCGATGAAACCGATCCGTTCAGCCTTGCCGCCGGTGCTCATTCAACCCTCCCTGCGCTTCTCGTTTCGGCTCACCTAAAGTTCCGCTATGAGCCGGTTAAATCGTTTCGTACCATGCGCCTTCGAAGTGTGCACGGGATCAGCAAGCGCACCAGCCATGACGCCGCAGGCACGCGGCGGCATCGGGCATGAGGGACGACATGAAGACCCTGGGGAGGTCGCCCGCCATGAGCTCACCCACCATGAGCTTGCCGGCCATGAGCTTGCCCGCCATGAGCTTGCCCGCCATGAGCTTGCCGATGCGCGCCGGCTCGCAACGTCGGCCGTCATGAGCATCGACGTCGAGCAGCCCGGCAGCGAGGACCGAGCGCGCATCACGCTGCAGATGATCGCGGAGAAGCTGAACGTGTCGACGGCGACCGTATCGCTGGCGCTGCGCGACAGTCCCGTGGTGGCCGACGCCACGAAACAGCGCGTCCAGGCGCTCGCCCGCGATCTCGGCTACATCTACAACCGCAGCGCGGCCAGCCTGCGGACCGCCCGCACGAACATGATCGCGGTGGGCTTCCACGACATCACGAACCCCTATTTCGCGGAGCTGCTCAGCGCGATCGAGGAAGCCACGACCGCTGCGGGCCAGAGCATCCTGCTCGGCACCTACGGCGAGAGCCTGTCGAGGCAGGAGCGGGTGCTGCGCACACTCAAGGAGTACCGGCCCGACGGGATGATCCTGTGCGCGGCGGGGGGCACCTCGGCGCAGGACGTGCAGCATCTGGTGGCCGCGCGCATTCCCGTGGTGCAGCTCTCGCGAGAAGTCGACGGCGTCTCGCTGGACTACGTCGGTTCGGACGACATGCGCGGCGCGGAAGCGGCGGTCGACCACCTCGTCGAACTCGGCCATCGCCGCATCGCCATGATCTGCGGCACCGACAGCATCTCGACGGGTCGCGGCAGGCGGCGCGGCTATCGCGCCAGCCTCGAGCGGCACGGACTGAACGTTGATCCCGGCCTGATCCACGACGGTTACGGCACGCGGGAGGCCGGACTGATCGGCATCCGTGCAGTGCTGGAACAGCCGGATCCTCCCACTGCCGCCATTTGTTTCAACGACCTCTCCGCCTTCGGCGCGATGCTGGGCCTGCGCCATCTCGGCCGCGAGGCCGGGCGCGACTTCTCGATCATCGGTTGCGACGACGTGCGCGAGGCGGCGCAGTGGTACCCGGCGCTGACGACGATCCACAATCGCCAGGACGAGATGGGCCGCGGCGCGGCGGAGCTCCTGCTCCAGCGCATCGCCAACCCGGCCGCGCCGATCCAGCGCCGCCTTCTCGAGCCACGCCTCGTGGTGCGGGGCTCTACCGTGCCGCCCGTGTGAAGAAAGCGCCCGGGTGCTACTCAGCGAGCCCCGCGAGATCGCGATAGACCTGGACGACCTGGCTGTCGTCCTTCGCCCCCAGGCCCTTGGCGGAGGCGGCGAGGAACATCTGGTGGGCCAGCGCCGCCAGCGGAGTGGTCACCTTGGCCGAGCGGCCCGCATCCAGCACGATGCTGAGGTCCTTGACGAAGATGTCGACCGCGCTCGAGACGGCGGGGTCCTCCTGCAGCATGCGCGGGCCGCGGTCGTTCAGCATCCAGCTCGCGGCGGCCGCGCCACCGAGGATCTTCAGCGCCACAGCCCCATCGATGCCTGCGCGTTCGGCGAGCGCCAGCGCCTCGGCGCAGGCGGCGATGTGCACGCCGCAGAGGAGCTGGTTGACGGTCTTCACGGTCGCGCCCTGACCGAGCGTCTCGCCGACATGGAACACCTTGTCGCCCAGCGCTTCCAGCACAGGGCGCGCCTTCTCGAACACGCTCTTCGGGGCGGCGGTCATGATGGTCAGCGTGCCCTTGGTCGCACCGACGACGCCTCCCGAGACGGGCGCGTCGATAAGGGCGCAACCCGCCTGCGTCACGCGTTCGCCGAGCGCGGCGACGGCGGCCGGCGGACAGGTCGCCATCAGCACGACGAGCGCGCCGGGCGGCAGTGCGTCGAGCGCGCCGCCGCCGAAGAGCACGCTCTCGGCCTGCGCGATGTTGACAACCATCAGCAGGAGAATGTCGGCCCCGGTCGCGGCCTCGGCTGCGGTCGTGGCGGGTGTCCCGCCGGCCTCCTGCAGTGCGTCCAGCGCCTCGCGGCGCAGATCGAAGCCTTGCACCCTGAATTGCCGCTCCACGAGGTTCTTGGCCATGGGCAGGCCCATGGCGCCCAGGCCGACGAAACCGACAGTGGTCATGCGCTCACTCCTTCACCGCGCCGGTCATGGCCGACACGTAATGCTCGACGAAGAACGAATAGAGGATCACCAGCGGCAGCGAGCCGACCAGCGCCCCCGCCATCAACGCGCCCCAGCGGAAGATGTCGCCATCCACGAACTCGCTGACGATCGCCACCGGCACGGTCTTGTTCTGCGTCGAGGAGAGGAACGTCAAGGCGTAGATGAACTCGTTCCAGCACAGCGTCAGCGAGAAGATTCCCGCCGAGATGAGGCCGGGCACGGCCAGCGGCAGGATGATCTTCACCAGGATCTGCCAGCGCGAGGCGCCGTCGATCAGCGCGCACTCCTCCAGCTCGTAGGGGATCGTCTTGAAGTAGCCCATCAGCAGCCAGGTGGAGAACGGGATCAGGATGGTCGGGTAGCACAGGATCAGCGCCATGGGGCTGTCGAACAACCCGTAGGCCTGGATGATGGTCGCCAGCGGGATGAACAGGATCGAGGGCGGCACGAGATAGGCGAGGAAGATCGCCGCGCCCACCCACGCCGCGCCATGGAAGCGGATGCGCACCAGCGCATAGGCGGCCAGCACGCTGGCGAAGAGCGACAGGATCGTAGCCGCGACCGACACGTACATCGTGTTCCAAAGCCACAGCGGATAGGCGGAGTCGAACAGGAGCTTCTTGATGTGCTTCAGCGTCGGCCCGACGACGAAGAACGGGTTGTACGTCTCCATGTCGATGAGCTGCTCGTCCGGCTTGATGGCCGTCAGCGCCATCCAGTAGAACGGGAAGATCAGCACGACCATGATCACGAACAGCGGCAGGTACACCGCCACGATCTTGCGCGGCAGCTTGTCGAGATAGGCCATGCCCTCCGACGCATCGGTGAGCGCGGGGGCAGGCTGCGCCTTCACGGTGACCTCAGTCATCAGAGCCTCCCTGCTGCCACTTGCGGCGCTGCAAACCGAACCAGCTCACCAGGATGGCGACCAGCAGGAACGGCACCATGGCGGTGGCGATGGCCGCGCCCTCGCCGAGATGGCCGGCGAGGATGGCGCGCTGGTAGGACAGCGTCGCCATCAGGTGCGTGGCGTTCACCGGCCCGCCGCGCGTCATGGCCCAGATGAGCTGGAAATCGGTGAAGGTGAACAGCACCGAGAAGGTCATCACCACCGCGATGATGGGCGTCAGCAGCGGGAAGGTGACGAAGCGGAAGTTCTGCCAGCGCGTGGCGCCGTCCAGCGTCGCAGCCTCGTAGAGCGAGGGCGAGACGGTCTGCAATCCCGCGAGCAGCGTGATGGCGATGAAGGGCACGCCGCGCCAGATGTTCGCGAAGATCACCGCGCCTCGCGCATTGTTGGGATCGCCGAGGAAATTGATGTTGTGGTCGATCAGGCCCATGTGGCGCAGCGACCAGGAGATGATCGAGAACTGGCTGTCGAAGATCCACCAGAACGCGATGGCCGAGAGCACCGTCGGCACCACGAAGGGGATCAGCACGATCGAGCGGATCAGCGCCTTGAAAGGCAGGTTCTGGTTCAGCAGCAAGGCAAGGTACAGGCCGATCGCGAACTTCACGATGGAAGCGACGGTCGTGTACAGGAGCGTGTTGAAGACCGACAGCCAGAAGACGTTGTCGGCGTCGCTCCACCAGGGCAGCCCCAGCCACTCGTAGTTCTCGAGCCCGATGAACTCTCCCGCACGGCCGATCTTGGCGTCGGTGAAGGAGAGCCAGACGCCCTTGCCCAGCGGATAGGCGAGGAACATCACCAATATCAGCGCGGCGGGGAACATGAACCAGAAGCCGAGCCAGTTCCGGTTGATCCGGAGCCGGTCGTAGAAGCTGGTGTGGTGAGGCACGGCCACGCGGCCTGCAGTGCTCTCGGTCATCGACGGTCTCCTCCGGCGCGACATGATGCGCGGGGGTCGAGGGGGAAAGGCGGCCGCGCCCGGGAGCGCGACCGCCTGGAAGTCATGACGGCAGCGATGCCAACGTCAGCGGTACAGGCGCTTGGCCTGGCGTTCCGCCTGCGAGATCGCACCCTTGATCTCTTCGCGGCCGGTGCAGACGTTCGCGACCATGTCGACGAGGATGAAGTCGGAGATGGCGGCGGCCGCCTTCTCGTTCACCGGGCCGATGCCGCTCGCCGGCAGCGAGCGCTTGGCGGCGTCGCGGAACACGGTGTTCTTCGGGTCCTTCGTCCAGATCGGGTTGGCCTCGTACGCGTTCAGCGGCTGGGTGAGGTAGCCGGCGGCGGCCTCGAGCCAGGGATTGTACTGGTCCGCCTCCATCATGAAGGTCGTCAGAGCCTTGCAGGCCTTGGGATACTTCGTGAAGTTGAAGATCAGCTGCGGGAAGCAGAGCTGCAGCTCCTGCGGCTTGCCGACGGGTCCCACCGGGAACAGCGCGTGGTTCATGTCCTCGGCGATCTGCGGGGCGGAATTCTTGGCCGTCACGTAGATCGAGATGCCGTTGGAGGTGAGGTAGAGCTCGCCCGCCAGGAAGGCCTTGTTGTTGGACGAGTCGTTCCAGGACGCCGTGCCGGGGATGAAGGTCTCGTAGAGCTGCTTGGCGTATTCCAGCGCCTTCACGGTCTCCGGCGAGTTGATGATCACCTTCTCGTCGGCGTCGATGAGGTAGGAGCCGTGCGACCAGAGCAGCCAGTGCACCCAGGCGTTGCCGTCGCCCGAGGCGTGGCCCAGCGCGAAGCCGCCCGGCGTGTTGTTCTTCTTGAGCGCCTTCATCAACTCGAGGAAGCCCGCGGTGTCCTTGGGGAACTCCTTGAACCCTGCCTTGTCCATCGCGGAGATGCGGTAGTTCATGTAGCCGCCGTTCACGGCGACCGGAATGGCGATCCACTTGCCCTGGCGCTTGCCGGTGGCCTCGCAGGACGGCACCCAGCCGCCATATTTCTTGCCGAGATAATCGGCGACGTCGGAGACGTCGGTGCACTTGTCGGGGAACAGGTGCGGCAGGGAGTGCAGGCCCCACACGATGTCCGGGCCCTGCCCGGTGTTGGCGGCCACAGAGGCCTTCGGCTGGATGTCGTCGAAGGATTCGTTGGAGATGTTCACCTTCACGCCGGTCGCCTTGCTGAAGGCGTCGATGATCTTCATGAACTGAGCGTCTTCGGCTTCCACGAAGCGCTTCCAGCGCAGCATGTTGATCTGCGCGCCGGGCTCTGGCGTGAACGGCGCGGTTTGCGCCCAGGCCTTGGCGAAATCGAGGAGTCCGGCTGCGCCGGCGACGCCGGCTGCGGCGCCGGTCTTGATGAGCGTACGACGATCAATGGTCATTGGGGTTCCTTGGGTTTCCTACCTGCTGCTAGTGACCGGACCCGCGTCGAGGCTGATCCGGGTGGGGAAGGGCCGCACGACCGTTGTCCGCGGCCCCTCCCGATCAGTTGAGACGCTGGCCCGTCTCGGCGTCGAACAGATGGATCAGCGCCGGATCGGGAGCGATATGGATCGTCTCGCCAGGGCCCGCGGTGACGCGCTCGCGGAACACGCAGACGAGTTCCTGCTGGCCGATTTTGGCGACGACCTGCGTTTCGGAACCGGTCGGCTCCACTACCACGACTTCGGCCGCGAGGCCGTCCGACGTCAGGCGGAAATGCTCGGGCCGGATGCCGTACACGGCGGGCCGCCCATCCGAGCCCTGCGGCACGGCCGTGACGGGGAAGGAACCGCCCTTTTCGGATTCGAAGGTCGGCGGCATGCCGGCCTTGATCTTGCCCTTGACGAAGTTCATCGCCGGCGAGCCGATGAAGCCGGCCACGAACAGGTTCGCCGGACGATCATAGAGATCGAGCGGGGCGCCCATCTGCTCGACGATGCCGTCATGCATGACGACGATCTTGTCGGCCATGGTCATGGCTTCGATCTGGTCGTGGGTGACGTAGACCGTGGTGGTCTTCAGCCGCTGGTGCAGCTCCTTGATCTCGGTGCGCATCTGCACGCGCAGCTTGGCGTCGAGGTTGGAGAGCGGCTCGTCGAAGAGGAACACCTGCGGATCGCGCACGATGGCGCGGCCCATGGCCACGCGCTGGCGCTGGCCGCCCGAGAGCTGACGGGGATAGCGGTCCAGCAGCGGCTTCAGCCCGAGGATCCCGGCGGCCTTGTCGAGGCGCTGCGCGATCTCCTCCTTCGGCGCGCCGCGCAGCTTCATGGAGAAGGCCATGTTGTCGGCCACCGTCATGTGCGGGTAGAGCGCGTAGTTCTGGAACACCATCGCGATGTCGCGCTCCTTGGGAGGCACGTCGTTCACGACCCGGTCGCCGATCAGGATCTGGCCACCGGTGATGTTCTCGAGGCCGGCGATCATGCGAAGCAGCGTGGACTTCCCGCAGCCCGAAGGGCCGACCAGGATCACGAACTCTCCGTCATCGATGCCGATATTTACGCCGTGGATCACGGCCGTATTGCCATAGGCTTTCCGCACGTCGCGGACTTCAACCGACGCCATTCCGTCCTCCCTGCCCGCGACGGGACCAGGCCACGTGTTCGCGGGAATGTTGGTTTGAGGTCCGGCAGCGGATGCGACACCGCATTCGCGGCTTGCCCTACTCCCGGTCCACGGCCATCATTACACGCGGTTTAGGGAAATCAAAGCGCGCCGACCCTAGACCTGAAACGATTGAAGCGCACAAAAATGGCATCGCCGGCCGAGACGGGCCGGGGCGGAGGACGACTTGAAGAGCATCGAGATCCTGGCGACGGGGACCATGGCCCCGCTGATCATGGAGGGCCTCGACAAGGCCTTCACCCTGCACGTTTTGCCAGCCGCGCCCGAGCGCGAGGCCTTTCTGGCCGAGACGGGCCCGCGCATCCGCGGCGTCGCCACGGGCGGGCACGCCAAGGTGGACGGGACGTTTCTGTCCAGGCTTCCCAAGGCCGAGATCGTGGCGAATTTCGGCGTCGGCTACGATTCGGTCGACGCGGCCTGGGCCGGCCAGCACGGCGTCATCGTCACCAACACGCCCGACGTGCTCACCGAGGAGGTCGCCGATACTGCGCTGGGCCTGTTGCTGATGACGATCCGCGAACTGCCCCAGGCCGAACGCTGGCTTCGCGCGGGCCACTGGACCGCCAAGGGCCCCTACCCGCTCACCCACAATACGTTGCGGGACAAGACGGTCGGCATCCTGGCGCTCGGCCGCATCGGCAAGGCCATCGCCAAGCGGCTCGAGGCGTTCGGCGTGACGGTGGTCTATCACGGCCGCAACCAGCAGAAGGACTCGCCCTACCGCTACTATGCGAGCCTCGTCGAGATGGCGCGGGACGCCGACATCCTGCTCAGCGTCGCGCCGGGCGGGCAGGACACCTACCACGTCATCAACGGCGAGGTTTTGAAGGCATTGGGACCGCAGGGCGTGCTGATCAACATCGGCCGCGGGACCGTGGTGGATGAGACCGCCCTCATCGAGGCGCTGAAGAGCAGGACGATCTTCTCCGCGGGCCTCGACGTGTTCGAGCACGAGCCCAAGGTCCCCGCCGAACTCGTCGCCATGGAGCACGTCGTCCTCCTGCCGCATGTCGGCTCGGCTTCGCACCACACCCGCCGCCTCATGGGTCAGCTCGTCGTGGACAACCTGACCTCGTGGTTCTCCGGCAAGGGCCCCTTGACTCCCGTCGCAGAGACACCCTGGCGCAAAGCGTGATAGGGAAAAGAATCAATCGCGAAGCGCAGCAGGTCGGCGGCAGGTTCAGGAGAGGCGAAGCATGAGGGGCTGGTCGGGGCGGAGTGACGCGGCTGGATCGAGAAGGGTGTCGGCCGTCCGGCCGCTGTCGTTTGCCCCCGCGGTTCTCGCGCCCGTATTCGCCCTCTTCCTGGCTTCGGCTCCGGCGGACGCGGCCGCGGGCGATCTCACCGGGGCGCTCGCTGGCGCCTGGGAGCTGGCCAACCCGAAAGCCTCGCGCAGCTGCCGCCTCACGCTCGGCGCGGACGCCGCGCCGGGCGGCCATGTGCTGGGCGCCCCGCCCGCCTGCCGGATCGCCATGCCGCTGCTGGTCCAGGTCTCCGCATGGACGATCAACCCCGACAAGTCGATCAGCCTGATGGACGGGGCGGGCAAGAGCGTGGTCGATTTCCATCCGTCTGGAAACAGCGTTCATTTCACGGCTCGCGCCGGAGCCGACAATTTCGTCCTCACGCCCGTGACCGGAGCGAAGGACGCGGACCGCACCGGCTCCATCGCCGCCGCCCTGTCCGGCAAGGACCCTGCAGGCCCCGCCAAGGCGGGCGCCGAAGGCGTCCGCACGGCGGCAGCCGAACTCACGCCGCTGCGTCCCGACGCGCTCGTGGGGGTCTATGGCGTCGCACGCGAGAAGAACAAGCCGGTGTGCTCGATCGAACTCACGCCGAGGCCCCTCAAGAAGGGCGGCCTGTTCACGGCCGTCCTCTCCGGCGGCTGCATCGACACCGGCCTCAAGGTGTTCGATCCCATCGCCTGGCGGACCGACAAGGGGCTGCTTTATCTCATCGCCCGCAAGGGCCACGAACAGAGCTTCGCCGCCGGAACCGACGGCATCTTCGCCAAGGAGCCGCCCAGCGGCTCCCAGCTGTTCCTGAAGAAGCAGTAGGGCGTTCGCCCCGTCGGAACGCCCGCGCTCGGCGCGGGCGTCCATGACCTGCGGGCGCTATGCGATCTTGCCGCCCAGTTCGTCCTCGATGTGCACGCGGATGATCTCGTCGAAGCTGGTCTCCGACTTGAAGCCGAGCGACAGGGCGCGCTTGGGATCGAAATCGCGGGCCCAGCCGGCGACGATCTTGATGATGGCGGGGTCGGGCTCGCGCTTGATGCGCGCGACGACCTTCTCTCCGCCCACCCTTCGTAGCGCCTCGATCTGCTCGCCGACCGTGCAGGACAGGCCAGGCATGGTGAGGTTGCGGCGCGGGCCGACCTTCTCACCATCGAGCGTCGCGGCGTGCATCAGGAAGCCGACCGCAGAGCGCGGCGAGGCGTGCCAGTGGCGCACGTCCTCGGCGACCGGCAGCACCGCCTCGTGGCCCGCCAGCGGCTCGCGGATGATGTTGGAGAAAAACCCCGAGGCCGCCTTGTTGGGCTTGCCGGGCCGCACGCAGATCGTCGGCAGGCGAATGCCGAAGCCGTCGAAGAAGCCCTTGCGGGTGTAGTCGGCCAGCAGCAGCTCGCCCACGGTCTTCTGCGTGCCGTAGGAGGTGAGCGGCGTGTTGAAGAACTCGTCCCCGATCTTCTCCGGGAAGGGCGCGCCGAACACGGCGATCGAAGAGGTGAAGACCACGCGCGGTTTGTAGCCGTCGCCGATCCGGCGGATCGCCTCGAACAGCTTCCAGGTGCCATCGAGGTTGATGCGGTAGCCCTTCTCGAACTCCTGCTCGGCCTCGCCGGAGACAATGGCGGCGAGATGGAAGATCAGGTCCGGCCGCGAGGCGACGAGCTTCTCCGCCTCGCCGGGTAAAGAGAAGTCGGACGCGACCGTTACGCAGGCGAAGTCAGCATCGGCAGGCGCCGAGGGCTCGATCACGTCATGGAGCGTGAGCCGCGCGATGGGCTTGCCGCCAACCGCACCGTCCTTGGCCAGCCGCTCCGCCAGCTTGCGGCCGACCATGCCGGCGCCGCCGATGATGAGAATATGCATGATGTCCTCCCGGACGTGCTTCGTGTTGTCCATCGCGCTGCCGGCAAGGCTCAGGCTCCTGACGGAGCATGAACCGCCGACTAGAGCGCGAACCCTCCGTCCACCAGGAAGATCTGCCCGGTGGTGTAGGCGCTCTCGTCACCCGCGAGATACACCGCCATGGCGGCGATTTCCTCCGGCTTGCCGAGCCGGCCGATCGGCTGGCGGTCGATGAAGGCTTGCCGCACCTTTTCGACGGGCTGCTTGGTGTCGCGCGCCAGGGTCTCGATCCGCTGGTCGAGCGACGGGGATTCGATCGTGCCGGGACAGATGGCGTTGGAGCGCACGCCCTTGCGGATGAAGTCCGCCGCCACGGCCTTGGTCAGGCCGATCACGGCGGCTTTCGTGGCGCCATAGACGTAGCGGTTCGGGATGCCGCGAACGGAGCCGGCCCCCGACGCGATATTGACGATGGAGCCTGCCCCCCGCTCCAGCATGCCAGGCAGGAACGCCTTGATGGTGCGGTGCATGGAGCGGACATTGAGGTCGAAGGAGAAATCCCACGCCTTGTCGTCGCATTCCAGAATGGTGCCGTGGTGCACGTAGCCCGCGGCGTTGCAAAGGATGTCGATCGGGCCGACCTTCTCGGCGAAGTTCGCCACCTGCTTGTCGGACAGCACGTCGAGCTTGCGCTTCTTGGCGCGCGCCACGCCCTCGAGCTTGGCCACGTCGACGTCGGTCGCCCATACGCTCGCGCCCTCCGCGACGAAGGCTTCCGCGATCGCGCGGCCGATCCCATGCCCGGCCGCCGTGACGACGGCGACCTTCCCTTGCAGCCTCTTGGCCATGCCCCTGCCCTTTCGTGTGTTTCTTGGATGTCAGTTGTTCTGGTGCGGAAGAAAATCCCGGACCGCCGCCGCGCCCCCGCGGCGTCTGGACCAGGACCGGTCCTTCACGTCGAGCGCTCCGCGAGATCAGCGCGGAAGAACGGATTGAGCGGCGCGGATTTCGCGTTGCCGGAGAAGCCGTCGAAGCGCCCTTCGTCCCGGATCAGTTGGGCGGCGTCGATAAAAGCCGACCACGCGGCCCGCGCGAGCGCCGCTCCGATCGAGATCCTTCTTGCGCCGGCCCCGGCGACATCCGCCGTCGTCAGCCCGTAGGATCCATGGACCAGAACGTTCACCGGCTTGCCCGCCGCGGCCGTCACGATGGCGGCGATGTCGTGCGTGGTCTTCGGGCCCGGCGCATAGAGCACGTCCGCTCCCGCCTCCGCATAGGCCGCAATCCTGCGGCAGGACTCGGCCAGCGCATCGGGATGCCCTGTCAGGAAGCATTCCGCACGTGCCGTCAGCAGCACGCCCGAGCCGCTCGCGTCGACCGCGCGCCGCGCTGCCCTCACCCGTTCCACCGCGAGATCGAAGGGATAAAGCGCATCCTCAACCCGTCCCGCGGCGTCCTCGATCGAGAGGCCCGCCACACCCGTGGACACGCAGGCGAGCACGTTCGCCGCCACGTCCTCGGGCGCATCCGCATAGCCGTTCTCGAAATCCGCGTTCACCGGAATGTCGGGCACGGCGGCCACGATCTCCGCGATGTGGGCGAGCATCATGTCGCGTGGCACGTCCTGGTCGGCCCGGCCCTGCGTGAAGGCGAAGCCCGCGCTCGTGGTGGCGAGCGCCGGAAAACCGGCGCCGCGCAACCAGCGCGCGGTGCCGATGTCCCATGGGTTCGGCATCACGAAGCAGCCGCTCTCGTGCAGGGCACGAAAGCGCGTGACGCGCTCCTCCTGTGTCATGGCGACCTCAGTGGTTGTCGCGCGGCACGCCCTTGGACTGGGCGACCTTCTGGTACTTCACCGCCGGCTTCAGCACCATGCCGTTGCCGAGTTGGTCGACCATCTCGCGCTGGATCTCCTGCCAGGGAGTCTGGCTGGCGGGGATCTTGAAGCCGCCCTTCTTGGCGAGGTCGGCCCGGCGCTTGGCCAGCTCGTCCGCCGAGATGAGGATGTCGGCCGTGCCCTTGCGCAGGTCGATGCGCACGCGGTCGCCCGTCTTCAGGATCGCGAGCCCGCCGCCCGCCGCCGCCTCGGGCGAGGCGTTCAGGATGGAGGGCGAGCCCGACGTGCCCGACTGGCGGCCGTCGCCGATGCAGGGCAGCGCGTGGATGCCCTTCTTCAGCAGCGCCGCCGGCGGCTGCATGTTCACCACTTCCGCCGCGCCGGGATAGCCGATCGGCCCCGCGCCGCGCATGAACAGCATGCAGTTCTCGTCGATCCCCAGCTTGGGATCGTCGATGCGGTGGTGGTAGTCCTCCGGCCCGTCGAACACGATGGCGCGGCCTTCGAAGGCGTCGGGGTCCTTCGCGTTCGAGAGGTAGCGCTTGCGGAACTCCTCGGAGATCACGCTGGTCTTCATGATCGCGTTGTCGAAGAGATTGCCGCGCAGCACGATGAAGCCGGCGTCCTTCCGCATCGGCCTGTCGATGGGGAAGATCACCTTCTCGTCGATCACCGTGCTGTTGGCGCAGTTCTCGCCCATCGGCCTGCCGTTCGCGGTCAGCGCGTCCTCGTGGATGAGCCCCTTCGACATGAGCTGGTTCACGACCGCCGGCACGCCGCCCGCGCGGTGATACTCTTCGCCGAGATACTCGCCGGCCGGCTGCAGGTTCACGAGCAGCGGGATCTTGTGGCCGAACTTCTCCCAGTCCTCCACCGTCAGCTTCACGCCGATGTGGCGCGCGATGGCGTTGATGTGGATGGGTGCGTTGGTGGAGCCGCCGATCGCCGAATTGACGACGATGGCGTTCTCGAAGGCCTTGCGCGTGAGGATGTCGGAGGGCTTCAGGTCCTCCCACACCATCTCGACGGCGCGCTTGCCGGTCTCGTAGGCGATCTGGCCGCGCTCGCGATAGGGCGCGGGAATGGCCGCGCAGCCGGGCAGCGTCATGCCGAGCGCCTCGGCCAGGGAGTTCATCGTCGAAGCCGTGCCCATCGTGTTGCAGTGGCCGACCGACGGAGCGGACGACGCGACGATGTCCATGAACTCGTCATAGCCGATCTCGCCTTCGGCGAGCTTCTCGCGGCTCTTCCACACCACGGTGCCGGAGCCCGTGCGCTCGCCCTTCCACCAGCCGTTCAGCATCGGCCCGCCGCAGAGCACGATGGAGGGGATGTTCACGGTGGCCGCGGCCATGATGCAGGCCGGGGTGGTCTTGTCGCAGCCGGTCGTCAGCACGACGCCGTCGAGCGGGTAGCCATAGAGAATCTCGACCAGCCCGAGATAGGCGAGGTTACGGTCGAGCGACGCCGTCGGGCGCTTGCCCGTCTCCTGAATCGGATGCACCGGGAACTCGAAGCAGACGCCGCCGGCCGCCGTGATGCCCTCGCGCACGCGCTTGGCGAGCTCGAGGTGGTGGCGGTTGCAAGGCGACAGGTCCGAGCCGGTCTGGGCGATGCCGATGATCGGCTTGCCGGACTGCAACTCCTCGCGGGTGAGGCCAAAATTCAGGTAGCGCTCCAGGTAGAGCGCCGTCATGCCGGGGTTCTCGGGATTGTCGAACCAGAGCTTGGAGCGGAGCTTGTCGCCGCGGGAGGGAACACGCTCCGCAACGTGAGCGGCCGCATGCGGCGCCGCCGCGACCGTGCCCTTGCTCTTGCCGGCCGCCTTCACCTTGGGAGACGCGACCGCGCTCGATCCATTCGAGCCCGTCGCAGCGATGCTCTTCATCGTCTTCTTGGAGGCCTTGTCCGCCTTCTCGTTGACGCCCTTGTCCTTGCCCTTGCCGGCCATCGTTTCCGAGCCCCTGATTTTCTGGCTACTTCACCCGGCCGACCGTGATCGAACCGATTTGATTGGAGGCGGGCAGCTTCACTCTAAAACAGAGAGGAAATCAACGCTTGATCCATGCGAACGGCGCAGGGCGGCTGTGGCTCCGCTTCGCTCAGAGGCGGTGCTCCAGCCGCCGCCGATCCGTCCAAGATGAATATGCTTCAGTATGCAAATGGAAGCATATGCTTCCACTGACTGTTGAAGCATAAGGCGACGTCGGCTAAGCTGCCGACTGAGGATCGGAGGTCCGCTATGCCCATCACGTTGCGAAACAAGCCTGTCGAGGAACTCATCCGCAAGATTGGAGCAAGTACCGGCGAGGGCCCGTCCGCCGTGATTGCTCGCCTCGTGCGCTCGGACGCGGAGCGGCTGCAGGCAGTCCAGGAAGCTGCCGCCGCGGAGAAGCTCGCGAAGTTGAGGGCGGTCATCGCCGAGTTCCCCAAGTTCACAGAGCAGGAGCGCAAGGCGGTGTGGGACGAGTTGGAGCGGATCAACGAAGAGATGTTCGAGGATCCCTCGGCTGAGAGCGATCAGTCGTGATTGTCATCGAAACCTCGGCGTTGCTGGCTGTCTTTCTTCAGGAACCAGATGCTGCCCTGTATGAGCGTGCCCTTGCCAAGGAAGAGGCTACCATTCCGGCAAGCTGCCTTCTCGAAGCCTCGATGGGCTTGCGGCGGAAAGGATTCGATATGAACCATTTCGACCGCGGAATCGCTGTCATCGCCCCCGCCATCCTCCCCTTCGACGAGCGCCAGGCCGCCATCGCGGTCGCCGCCGACCGTCGCTTTGGCCGCGCCACCGGGCATCCCGCGCGTTTGAACTTCGGCGGCTGCATGGCATATGCCGCGGCGGTTGCGCTCGATGCGCCGTTGCTGTTCAAGGGCGAAGACTTCGCGCATACCGATGTCAGGCGCGCCGAGATCTGACGCATCCCGCAGCCTGCGCAGACGGGCGGCGCGGCCCCAGGGAGACGACCATGACGATGCACACCGTGCCCGCCTTCGCCCGCATCGGCGAAGAAAACGCTTTCGCGGTGCTCGCGCGCGCGACCGAGTTGCAGCGCCAGGGCAAGGACATCATCAACCTCGGCATCGGCCAGCCCGATTTCCGCACCCCCGAGCACATCGTCGAGGCCGCGATCAAGGCGCTGCGTGACGGGCATCACGGCTACACGCCGGCGACCGGCATCCTGCCGCTGCGCGAGGCGGTGTCCGCTGACCTGCACAAGCGCTTCGGCGTCGAGGTCGATCCCGAGCTCGTGCTCATCGTTCCCGGCGGCAAGGTGACCATGTTCATGGCCATCGAGCTCTTCGGCGAGCCGGGCGCTGAGATCCTCTATCCCGATCCCGGATTTCCCATCTACCGCTCGATGATCGAGTTCACCGGCGCCAAGCCGATCCCCGTGCCGATCCGCGAGGAGAACGGCTTTGCATTCTCCGCCGAGGAGACGCTGTCGCTGATTACGCCGAAGACGCGCCTGCTCATCGTCAACTCGCCGGCCAATCCCACCGGGGGCGTCACGCCGAAAGAAGAAATCGACAAGCTCGTCGCAGGCCTGTCCCGGTTCCCGGACGTCGCGATCATGTCAGACGAGATTTATGGCCAGATGACCTATGACGGCCTGGCGCACCAGACGCTGCTCGCCTACCCGGAAATTCGCGACCGGCTCATCCTGCTCGACGGCTGGTCCAAGACCTACGCCATGACCGGCTGGCGCCTGGGCTACTCCGTCTGGCCGAAGCCGCTCTACGACGCCGTGCGAAAGCTCGCCGTGAACTCCTATTCCTGCGTCAACGCCTCGGCCCAATTCGCGGGGCTGGCCGCACTCACGGGGCCTCAGGACGAGGTCCACGCGATGGTGGCCGAGTTCGATCGGCGGCGGCGCGTGGTGACGGAGGGACTGAACGCCCTTCCTAACGTCCGCGCGGCGACGCCCAAGGGGGCGTTCTACGCGTTCCCCAACATCGCCGCGACCGGCTGGAAATCGAAGCCGCTCGCCTCCGCGCTGCTGGAGGAAGCGGGCGTCGCGACGATCGGCGGTCCCGATTTCGGCGTGCACGGCGAAGGCTACATCCGCCTGAGCTACGCCAATTCCACGGACAACATCCGCAAGGCTCTTGTGAGGATCGGCGAATTCCTCGATAGCCATCGTCCAGCCTGACCGGCAGAGTCGCAGCATCGCGATGTGGCCCCCTGCGCAGGGACGGTGGTTTACACGAACGGGATCGCCGCCTTGCTCGAATGCTCCGCCTTCGCCCGCCTGCATGGGGCGCTCCGCAACCACGTCGTCTCCCCCGTGGCGCTGGCTGCAGCGATCGCAGCCGCCGGCTTGCTGGCGATGGGGCCGAGCGGCTGGATGACGCAGGCTGCGGCGCAGGAGCTGGTGCGTCCGGACCCTCCGTCGCCCAACGTCGACGAGGCGGCTCCGGACGAGACCGCAGCGCCCAATGAAGCGCCGCGCAAGCGCCGCCGCCCCCGCGATGCAATGGGGGCCCCTGCCGCCACCGCCCTGCCTGCGCCGATGGCCGTCACCGCAGACGGCCGCAGCAAGCCCACGCTCTGCGCCGAGGACGACAACGTCTACGTGACCTTCACGAACTCCCGCCTCCGGCATTTCCGCATCGATGCGCGGCCGCCGGCCGTGATCGGGTCGATCGTCGTGGACAACACGGCCCCGGATTTCACCGACTGCGCCATCGCGGACCAGCCGCCCGGGCCGGAAGACAAGATCGACCGCGTGGTGATGTTCGAGGACGAGACGATGATGCTCGTCGGCTACCGCCACTCGGAGTTCTGGCGGAAGGGCGACGTGCCGCTCAAGGTGGGCGACCGCGAGGAGCACGCTCTCCACCTCGTGCAGCTCTTCACCAAAACGCCGAAGGGCCCCTACGAGTACCTCGTCCTTTATCCGCTCGACGGCTATTGGCGAGCTCGCCCGCTGCCACCGGAGCGGCTGGAGCAGGTGGCCTATGGCACGTCCTTCCTGGTGGGTGCGGTGGAGGAGCAGAAGCGTCCCGTCGTGGCGCTGAAGTCGATCAAGTTCACGCCCACGGTGAAGAGCTTCGAACTCACCTACCCCGGCGGCGACGTCGCCACCTTGCGCGTGACCGGCCTCAGCGAGAAGGCCGCCTCGATGGAAGTCGTGTTTGAAAAGCCTGTCGCGAACCGCCCCTTCGCCGCGTTCCGCTCCATGTTCGTGACGCAGGACAATGCGGACGCCACGCACGTGACGTGGAAGGAGCCGCGGGGCAAGGCTTGGCAGTCCAAGCCGGTCATGGACTTTTATGGCGCGTGGGCGAGCGAATTCAGGCTTGGCCGGCCGGGCTTCTCCCGGCACAACACGAGTGCGCCGGACACGCTGATCTATGATTTCATGCCGGATTGAAGCAGGAGTGGAGCATCAGTCTCCGCCATCTCCGCCCCCGTCGCCGTCGCCGTCGCCGCCGAAAAGGTCGTCAAACAGGCCACCGCCATCTCCGCCCCCGTCGCTGTCCCGGTATCCCGACGCCTTGCGCGGAGCGTTCTTGCGCTCCCACTCGCAGTAGGCTGTGACGAGAAACCCGGCAGTCAGCGCCGTGGCCGTCAAGCCGAGAACAAGGACCATCGCGCCCTCCTGGCAGGTTCGCACGCTCTTCTCAGTTTTGACACCTGTCAGTTTTTACTGCGTTAAGCGATAGGCGCATTTTCAATCTTTGTACGGGGGCATCGAACTGTTGGGCCTCTCGACGAGGCCAACACCCCTGACCCAGCTCGGGCGATGGGCCCGGTTCCGGTCAGTGCCCCCCGCCGTCCCCGCCACCGTCGCCACCGTGCCCGTCATGGGAGTAGAACCAGTTATCGGCGCCCGCGCCGTCTCCGCCGGCGCCGGACCTGGTGGCGGGCGGAGCATTTTTTCTCCGCAGTCTGTCGTACCACGCGACGAGACCCACGGCGCTGCAGGCCAGGACGACGATCACGACCACTGTCACCTGCGCAACCTCCTCCCGGCGGAGGATCCGCCGCCGTGAGGATGTCGCATGGATGTTCCCACGGTCTTAAGCCGACTCAGGTCTTTACGCTCCTCGCTACCGCGTCGATGTGGTCGATGAGTCCCTTCTCAAGGCCCAGCCGCAGGGCGAGCGCGTTGAGGAACGTCTTCTCGGCGGGGTGGTCGGGCTCGATCGTCAGCCGCGCCGCAGCGTAGATCTGGGCTCCGACCTCGGGTTGCGTCACGCCTGCGACCAGCTCCTGCGCGGTCGCGGGCCTCGCGAACTCACGGTCGAGAAACTGGGTGGCGCCAGGATCCAGCCCGATCTGCTGCAGGCTGCCGACGATGTGGGCGCGCTCCTTGGCGTCGACCACGCCGTCCGCGGACGCTGCTGCGATCATGGCGCGCAGGATCAGCATTGCGGTCGCGTTGTCCTGCGCCTCGTCCCCGGTCGTGCCGAACGGGCTCTCGGCCGGCGCTTCCTGGACGTCGGGCTTGCCGAGCGCCAGCGGGGGCTTGCCAGCCTGGTAGTTCTGCCAGGCCTGGTAGGCGAGGCCGCCGATCATCGCGAGACCGCCGAGTTTGGCCGTGTCGGCCGCCATGCCGCGTCCAGCGGAGGTGCCCAACACGAGCGCCGCCAATGAACCCAGCGTCGCTCCGGTCGCCATCTGGTTCTGGCTTGCCAGTTCTTTCGCCTTGGCGAGCAGGTCGCTCGAGCTCTGGCCGCCCGTCAGGCTGCCGATCATGCCCTCGAGGGAATTCCCGACGCCCGTCTTGGCGTTCACGTCCCGCGCCGCGCCCTGCACGCCCTGCGTGGCCTGGCTCAGGACTGAGCCGAGGATGTCGGCGAGGCCGCCGGCGCCGCCGGGTCCCGCTGCGCCGGGCTGGCCCTGGCCTGCGCCCATGAAGGCGTCGAGAAGCTTCTTCGCGTCGAACATGGTCATACCTCCGGTTGCAACACACCGGGATTTAACCACGAGCTTGAGTATCGCAATGTGGCAGTGCGACAATTTTCTGGAGGTCAGCCCCGCAGCTTCGCCGCCGCCGCCGAGAGCGCTGTCACGGTCGCCCAGTCCCCGGCCTTGAGCGCCGCCGCGGGAGTCACCCAGGACCCGCCCACGCAGATCACGTTGGGCAGCGCGAGGTAGGCCTTGGCCTTCTCCGCGTCGATCCCTCCCGTCGGGCAGAAGGTGAAGTGCGGCAGCGGGGCCGAGAGCGACTTCAGGTAGGAAACCCCGCCCGCCGGTTCCGCCGGGAAGAACTTCAGCACGTGGTGGCCGAGTTCGCCCATCATCATCGCTTCGCTGGCTGTCGCCACGCCCGGCAACAACGGTGCGGTGGACTCCGCCGCGGCCTCGGCCAAGGCGCCCGTCGCACCCGGGCTGACCAGGAATTTTGCGCCTGCCGAGACGCTTTCCTTCACCTGCGACGCGCTGAGCACCGTCCCGGCGCCCACGACGGCCCCGGGCACGTGCCGGGCGATCGCCTCCATCGCGGCCAGTGCGCCGTCCGTGCGCAGAGTGATCTCCAGCACCGGCAGCCCCCCGGCCACCAGCGCCTCGGCCAGCGGTACGGCGTCGTGAGGACCCTCGACCGTCAGCACAGGGATCACGGGGGCCAGCCGCAGCATCGCGAGCAGTTCATCGTTTCGGTGCGAGACGTTCACGGTGGGCGTCCTTCCAGATTCTCGGGACCGCATCGCGGGCGGCCCCGATCCTGGGCGAAGATGGACGCCACGCGCCGGTTACGTCAATGGGATCGCCGGCCGAGGATTTTGAGCGGTGCCTCGCATTTGAATGAATTGGCTTAGCGTGAACTTTACTGGGAGCACCCTAGGGTTGCGTCTTCGGCGGGCTGCTGAGCTCGCATTCACGTTTGGAGACGATGATGTTCCGTTGGATCGCCCCTCTCGCCGTTTCGGCGTTCATTGCCCTCACGGCGGCCGCGCAGGCCGCGCCCCTTGCGAAGCCCACGGGTGAGGTCGTGCTCACCGTCAAGGGCAAGATCACCAACATGAACGCCGATGGCGTTGCCCAGTTCGACATGGCGATGCTGGAGCAGCTGGCCGGCCGCAAGACCACGGTCGAGACGCCCTGGACGAAGGGCAAGGTGACGTTCGAAGGTCCCCTCGGCAAGGCGCTGCTCGACGCTGTCGGCGGTTCCGGCAAGACGATGAAGATCCGCGCCCTCAACGACTACGCCGTCGATGTGCCGCTGCAGGACTTCCTCGACCACGCCGTGATCCTGGCCACCAAGCGCGACGGCGCAAAAATGTCTGTCCGCGAGCATGGCCCGATCTTCGTCATGTACCCCTTCGACGCCGAGCCCGACCTCTACAACGAGAAATACTTCTCGCGCAGCGTCTGGCAGGTCGCCTCGATCACCGTCGAGTAGCGCGGGCCTCCCGCAAGGCCATGGCCATGTGGAGCAACCCGCGGATGACGCCGCGCGTACGCCTCGTTGGGCTGCTCGCGCTCGGCGTCATCCTGCTGCTGCTCTCGGGTTCTGTCTTCGCCACGCTGGTCGAGCGGCTCAAGCAAGCGCGCGACAGCATCCGCGAAGACACGGTCTGGGCGGTCTACCAGCTCGATCGTGAAACGCTTCGGCTGGAGGGCTCGCTGAGAGCCCTCGCCGACGACCCGACGGCTGAGCGATCGGTCACGGCCGTCCGCGCCTACGACATCCTTTTCAGCAGGATGAACCTGCTGGAGGTCGGCGCATTCCCCACGGCCTTCGGCGCTTCCAACAGGTTCATGGCTCTCGAGCGGGACGTCGCCGCCACAGTTCGCGGCATGGCGCACGCTTTCGACGAGATCGCGAAGGGACCGACAGCCTCCGCGACAACGAGCGACCTGCATCAGCGCGTGGAAGCCCTGCGCCGGCTCACCGGCGAACTCGCCGCCCTGGCCCAGAACGAATCCGCCGGCCGCCGCGTGGAGCAGCGCGAGCAGACGGCGCAACTGTACTGGCTTCTGGCCTGCGCAGTCCTGGCGCTCACCTTCGTCATGATGGCCGTCATCGGCGCGCTGGTCATGCAGCTGCGCGAGACGGATGCGTCCCGGCGCGAGCTGGAGCGCATGGCCTCCCACCTCGCCGAGGCGGCCGACGCCGCGCAGGCGGGCAACCGCGCCAAGTCCGAATTCCTCGCGACGATGAGCCACGAAATCCGGACGCCCATGAACGGGGTCATCGGCACTGCGAGCATGCTGCTGGAGACCGAGCTCACGGACGAGCAGCGGCGCTATGCACAGACGATCAACGACTCCGGCGAAGCCCTGCTGAGCCTGCTGAACGATATCCTCGATCTTTCCAAGCTGGAGGCCGGGAGACTGGACCTCGAGGCCAAACCGTTCGATCCCGTCGCGGTCACGCACGGTCTGGTGGACCTCTTCGCATCGCGCGCCCGGGAGAAGAACCTCACCATCGACGTCAGCGGGATGGAGGAGGCGCCTCAGATGCTGGTCGGGGACCCTCACCGGATCCGCCAGGTGCTGCTCAATCTTTTGAGCAACGCCATCAAGTTCACGCGCCAGGGTGGCGTCAGCCTGTCCGCCTCGCTGCGTCCGACCGCTCCGGGCGCAGGCATTCTCCGGTTCGAGGTGCGCGACAGCGGCGTCGGCATCGACGGCGATGTGATGCCACGGCTGTTCAGCGATTTCAGCCAGGGCGACGGCACCATCGCCCGCCGCTACGGCGGAACAGGGCTTGGACTTTCCATCTGCCGGCGGCTCGTGAGCCTGATGCGCGGTCAGATCGGCGTGGACAGCGCTGTCGGCGTCGGCAGCCGCTTCTGGTTCGAGCTGCCTGTCGGAATGGCGCCCGGAGAGAGCATCCCCGCGACGGCTCACATGCCCCCCGGCAAGATCCGTCCCGGCGCGGTCGAGGCCGCCGGGCGCATTCTCCCGCCCATGGCCGCGCCCGCCTATCCCGCTGCTTTGCCCGATAGTCATGGCCTGCGCGTCCTCGTCGCCGAGGACAATCCGGTGAACCAGCAGGTGGCGCGGGGGCTCCTCTCCAAGCTGGGTCATTCCGTCGACATCGCCTGCGACGGCGCCGAAGCGGTCGCGTGCGTGCGCGAGGGCGACTACGACCTCGTCCTGATGGACATGCAGATGCCCGGGATGGACGGGATCGCCGCGACGCGCGAGATCCGCGCGTGGGCCGCCATCGGCGATGACCGGCGCCGCCTGCCCATCGTCGCCATGACGGCGAACGCCTTCAGCACGGACCGGGAAGCCTGCCTCGCGGCCGGCATGGACGACTTCGTGACGAAGCCTGTCACGCGCGCGCTCCTGGCCGGCATCGTTGCGCGATGGGGCCACCGGCCGGACGACCAACAGACGGCCCGTCCGCCGAAGCCGCGCGCGGTGATCGACCCCTCGCGCCGCGCACAGCTGCAGGTCGACATCGGGCCGTCTCTGACATCCGCCATCACCGCGGATTTCCTGCATGACGCCGTGCGCATCGCCAGCCGCATGCAGGACCATCTGCGCCAGGGCGACTTCCAGAGCGCCAAGGCCGAGATCTATGCCCTGTCCGGCGCTGCGCTGGACATGGGGTACACGACGATCGTGCAGCACTGCGACCAGGTGTTCGCAGCCCTCGCGGCCGGAGACGGTCCCGCTGCGTCCGACGCGGCGTCCGCGCTCGGCGAGGCGGCCTCCCATTGTCACGATGACGGCAGGCAGATCGCCGCCTGACGCGCGCCCGCTCGCGCACAGGGAAGTTGTCCATCACCGAAGGAACCGTAAGCCAGTCCACGAGTTGTCGAGGCGAAACATGACAATTCCACTCCTTGAAGAAGGACGTTCACCATGGGTCTCGGCCGTTCAGCTCTCCTCTGGTTTATTGGCGTTCCTATTCCTGTGATCCTTTTGCTTTGGTTCTTCATGCATTGAGATTCGTTCTGACTTCCATTGAAGAACAAAAGACCTCCCGCCCGATACCTCGAGCGGGACGTTCTTCATACCGGCAGCATTCAAGAAGAGTCGCCACATGATGGAACAGCCACACACTGGGCAGCCCACCCATAAATTCCAGGTCGGGCAGAACGTCAGGATCGTGCGCTCCACCGATTTGCGGGAAGCGATGAAGCGCGAGCAGTTCCGGGTCCTCAAGCTGTTGCCCGAGAACCCTCTCGGCGAGCCTGCCTATCGGGTGAAGAGCGAACACGAGCAATTCGAGCGACTGGTCGGCGAGAAGGAAATCGCGCCGATCTAACGCAGGGGGATCTCTGCGGGGGATCTCTGCACGGCCGCGAACCGGCGCGAGCCATCGGCGACCCGCTCGCCCACTGACATGAGGAGGATCGACATGGCCTCGATCACCAAGGACGCTCCGCTTTCGCCAAAACTCAAGACCGAAGCTGCGCGGCATGGCGCTGGCGACGCCCAGGCCGGGCTCGCCAAGCGCGATCGCACGGAGGTCGTCAACCTCGTCTGCGAGGGCCGGACCCTCGGCGCTGGCGACGCCGAAGCGCTTTTCGAGGAATACTCCCGCGCTTTCGAAAAGATCACGAAGCGCGAGGATCTCGTCGACGCCGCATCCGAAATGTCGTTCCCTGCGAGCGACCCCCCATCCTATATGGGCGGAGCCTCGGTCGCCGGCGCACCCAATCCGGAAACGCCGACCGAGCGTCCGAACACCAAGGTGTCCGATCCCAAGGAAGTTAAACCGGGCAAGGACGAGAAGTCCTCCTGACCCGCTGGTTTGCGGCAGAGGCGATGCGCGTCATTCGCTGGGCGGGAGCGGCTCGACCCTATCGATCTCGTCGCCCAACACATCGCGCACCCACCGGAACGCGGCGTTCGCCGCCGGCACGCCCCCATAGATAGCGGTCTGCATCAGCAGGCTGCGCAGCTCCTGCAGCGTCACCCCGTTCTTCAGCGCGGGGCGCACATGGAGCTTGAACTCCTCCTCGCGGTGCAGGGCCACCATCATCGCCAGCGTCACGAGGGAGCGCGTCTTCCACGGCAGCGCCGGATCGCCCCAGATCTCGCCCCAGGCGTTGCGGGTGATGAAGTCCTGCCACGGGGCGGTGAAGGGCCCGGCTTGGGCCAGCGAGCGCTGCACGTGATCGACGCCGAGCACGGCCTTCCGGTTGGCGAGACCACGCTGGAACGCCGCTCCGGACAGACCCGCCGGCTCACCGGCATGCTCCTGCAGAAACGCTGACAGCAGCGCATTGGCCTCATCGGGCCGTTCGGCCACGAAGATGTGGGAGGACTCCGCCACGATCTCGAACCGGGCGGTGGGGATCGCGGCGGCGAGATCCCGCATCATGGCGGGAGTCGTCACGGGGTCTTGCTCGCCAGCGACGACGAGCGTGGGCACGGCGATGGAGCCGACCGCCTGCCGCCAATCGGTGTCGGCGAGGGCGCGGCAGCAGGCGGCATAGCCCGTCGGATCCAGCGTCAGGAATTTCTCACGCAGGAACGCGAGCCGGCCCGGAGCGGCCTTCGCCATGGCGGGCGTGAACCAGCGGCCCATGATGCCGTCGACGACGACGCTCATGCCCTGCTTCGTCACGATGTCTGCACGGTTCAGCCAGTTCTCGCGCGGCGGCAGGTGTGGCGCAGTGGCCATCAGCACCAGCGCGCGCGCCTTGCCGGCATATCGTATCGCCAGTCCCAACGCCGTGATGCCGCCCAGCGACAGCCCAACCACGACAGGCCGGTCCAGCCCGAGCGCATCGATCAGCCCGGCGAGGTCGTCCACCAGGGTGTCAGGGGTCACGGGATCCTGCGTCGCCGGCGAACGGCCATGGCCCCGCGTGTCGTAGCGGACGCAGCGATAGCGGCCGGCCAGGGCGCGCACCTGCGCATCCCACATCTCCACCGTCGTCCCGAGCGAGTTCGAGAACACCACGGCCGGAGCGTCGGCCGGCCCGGTCTCGTCGACGAAAAGGCTGGCGCCGTTGACTGAGAGAAGTGGCATGGCGGCTCCGGATCGCTCGGACGTTACGGGCGGGGTTCAAGAGACGTGCGCACCCGTGCTGCCTCGGCGAGCGCGCGGTCCGCGAACCGCGCGGCGGCGGCCACAACGGGGGCGAGGTCGAACGCGGCGGCGAGCCCGGCGCGGTCCACACCCGCGGGCAAATCGGGCCGCGCCGAGAGCGCATCGAGCAGGCTCATGCCGCCCTCGCGCGCGGCCGACGCCGCCTCCTCCACGATATGGTGCGCAGCGGCGCGGCCGGCCTGGGCCGCGAGCATGCCGGCCGCGGCATCGGCGAAGAGCAGCCCCCGCGTGATGTCGAGGTTGGCCCGCATTCGCGTGGCGTCGATTTCCAGGCCCTCCGCGAGGCGGCGGGCTTCAGCGAGCGCGCCGGAGGCGAGGCCGAACAGGACCGGGAGGGCGTGCCACTCGGCGTGCCATTCGCCGGCGGGCCGCTCGTGAGCGGCCTGCATGGAAGCCAGCAGGGTCAGCGCGGGCCCGCGCGCCGCCTCCGCCGCCGCGACGATCACCGTCGCAGACACCGGGTTGCGCTTGTGGGGCATGGCCGACGAACCGCCGCGCCCCGGCACATGCGGCTCGGCCACTTCGCCGACTTCCGTCGACGCGAGGCTCACGATGTCCAGCGCCATCTTGGCCAGGGCGGACATCAGCGATGCGAGCCAGAGCCCCGCGCCGGCGATCCCGGACCGGCGCGTGTGCCAGGCCAGGGGAGCAGCGGCGAGGCCCAACTCCGCGGCGAACTCGTCGAGCACCTGCGGCCCCTTCTCGCCCAGCGCGGCGAGCGTGCCCACCGGTCCGCCCAGCGCAGCGACGAGAGCCCGCGCCTGGACGTCCGGCAACCGCGACGCCTCCTCCGCGATCCCTGCGAGCCAGCCTGCGGCCTTGAAGCCGAATGTGACCGGCGCGGCGTGCTGCCCGTAGGTGCGGCCGGCGCACGGGATCTCCCGCGTCCGGCGCACCAGCCCGGACAGGCCATCGAACACGGCCAGCAGGTCCGCCTGGAGCAGGGCGAACGCAGCGCGCATTTGCAGCACGAGCGCCCCGTCCACGATGTCCTGCGTCGTCGCGCCGAGATGGAACATAGGCTCGAGCCCAGAGGGCAGCCGCTTCTGCACCGCCTTCACGAACGGAATGGCGGGCACGCCGGCGAGGGCCGTCCCGCGTCCGAGTTCGGCAACGTCCAGGCTGGCGGGATCGATGGCTTCGATCGCCGGAGCGAGCGCATCCGGCACGAGTCCGTGCCGCGCCTGCACCCGCGCCAACGCGGACTCGACCCGCAGCATCGCCGCGAGCCGCGCTCTCTCCGAGAACACGTCCGCCATGGCGTCGGTCCGGAACAACGGGCCGAGCAAGGCGGAATCGAGCGGCGAGAAGCTCATGCCAACCTCGAGCGAAGACCTCGTACGCCGGGGACGATCCCCGGCGCCGTAAGAGTCTGGCCCAGCCTAGTCGAGATTCCCGTCAATCGCCTCTCCCGACCGTTCCAGCCCGGCTTCGCCGGGAGCCATTCTCAAGCGTCGAAGAACACCGTCTCCCGCTCGCCCTGCACGCGAATGTCGAAGCGGTACAGCGGCCCCTCCGGCCCGTCCTCGCGGCGCGAGACGAGCGTGTCGCGGCGATCCGGCGGGACCAGGGCCAGCACGGCGTCTTCGGCTGTGGCCGGCTCGTCGGGGAAATAGATCCGCGTCACGACATGACGCAGCATGCCGCGGGCGAACAGGTTCACGGCGATATGGGGAGCCTGGGCCCCGCCATCAGGTCCGGGCACGGCGCCCGGCTTCACCGTCGTGAAACGGAACACGCCATCGGCGTTCGTGGCCACGCGGCCGAAACCGGCGAAACCCGTGTTGCCCCTGGCCCGCCCGTCCGCCGGGTGCGCGTAGCGGCCCTCCGCGTCCGCCTGCCAGATCTCCAGCATGGCGTCCGTGATCGGCAGGCCGTCGCCGTCGGTCACGCGTCCCTCGATCAAGATCCTCTGCCCGCCTGTCGACGGGCTCGTGAGGTCGGAGGAGAACACCGCCGGGAAGTCGTAATCCTGCGGCGTCAGGCAATAGGCGAAGTACGGCCCGACGGTCTGGGACGGGGTGATGCCGTCAGTCATGGTGCGGATCCTCCGTCGGGGTGGCCTCGCGGCCGCGCAGCACGATGTCGAACACGAAGCCCAGCGCCCATTCGGGCTTGGTGGTCTCCAGATCGAAGCGCGAGATGAGGCGGTTGCGCGCCTTTTCGTCTGGGATCGAGTTGAAGATGGGGTCGAACGGGAACAGCGGATCGCCGGGGAAGTACATCTGCGTCACGAGCCGGCTGAGGAAGGACGGCCCGAACAGCGAGAAGTGGATGTGCGCCGGACGCCACGCATTGTGGTGGTTCCGCCAGGGGTACGCGCCCGGCTTGATCGTCGTGAACTCGTAGCGGCCCTCGGCATCCGTGACGATGCGGCCAGCACCCGTGAAGTTGGGATCGAGCGGAGCGGGATGATCGTCCTTCACGTGGACGTAGCGGCCAGCGGCGTTGGCCTGCCACACCTCCAGCAGCGTATTGGGAACCGGCCTGCCGTCTTCGCCGAGCACGCGGCCGCGCACGATGATGCGCTCGCCCAGCGGCTCGCCCGCATGCTGGCGGGTGAGGTCGTTGTCGCCGGGGCGCACGATCTCGTGGCCGTAGACCGGCCCGGTCACCTCGGTGAGCGTGTGCGGCAGCAGCACCAGGGGCTGCTGCGGCGAGCGTTTCACCGTGCTCTTGTAGCCCTCGTACAGATGAGGCGGATGGGCGGCGAGGCCCTCCTTCGGATAGATCAGGCTCATGATCGTTTCCTCCATCGGACGCGCGCCGACGCGTTCCTGTTGTCGTCATGTCGCCGTCGCCTGTCCAGCGTCACAGGGCGGGGGTCCGGCGAAACCGCAGTCAGACCCGCTCGATCCCAAGCGCCACGCCCTGGCCCACGCCGACGCACAGCGTGGCGAGGCCGAGCCGGCCGCCCTGCTTTCGAAGCTGGCGTGAGAGGGTGAGCGCGAGCCGCGCGCCCGACATCCCCAGTGGATGCCCCAGCGCGATCGCCCCGCCATTGGCGTTCACATGGTCGGCGTCGTCCGGCAGCCCCAGGCCGCGCAGCACCGCGAGCGCCTGGCTGGCAAAGGCTTCGTTCAACTCCACGGCGTTGAAATCGGATGGCTGCAGCCGCAGCCGGGCGCAGAGCTTCTGCACGGCCGGGACGGGACCGATCCCCATCACCCGAGGCGGCACGCCCGCTGTCGCCATGCCCAGCACGCGCGCCAGCGGCTGCAAGCCGTGGCGGCGAGCGGCTTGCTCGCTGGCGAGAATGAGGGCAGCCGCGCCGTCGTTGACGCCCGAGGCGTTGCCCGCCGTCACCGTGCCATTTGGCCGGACGACAGGCTTCAGCTTCGCAAGCTGCTCCAGCGTCGTGTCGCCGCGTGGATGCTCGTCGCGCTCCACCAGCATGGGGCCGGTCTTGCCGCCGGGGACCTCGATCGGGGCGATCTCCCCGGCGAGAAAGCCGTCCAGTTGCGCCCGCGCCGTCCGCTGCTGGCTGCGCAGCGCGAAGGCGTCCTGGTCTGCGCGGGACACGCGGTGGTCATCGGCGACGTTCTCGGCCGTCTCCGGCATGGAGTCGACGCCACAGGCCGCCTTCATCGCCGGGTTCACGAAGCGCCACCCGATCGTGGTGTCGTGGATCTCGGCAGACCGCTGGAAGGCGGCCTCGGCCTTCGGCATCACGAAGGGCGCGCGCGACATGCTCTCCACCCCACCCGCGATCACCAGCTCCGCCTCGCCCGAGGCGATGGCGCGTGCGGCCGTGCCGACCGCGTCGAGCCCGGAGGCGCAGAGTCGGTTCATCGTCGTGCCGGGCACGCTCACCGGCAGTCCCGCGAGGAGCCCGGCCATGCGGGCGACGTTGCGGTTGTCCTCGCCGGCCTGGTTGGCGCAGCCCAGGATCACCTCGTCGACCTCCGCCCAGTCGAGTGCGGCGTGGCGCGCCATCAGCACCCGGATGGGATGGGCGGCGAGATCGTCTGCGCGCACCCTGGCGAGCGCCCCGCCGAAGCGGCCGATCGGCGTCCGCACGCCGTCGCAGAGATAGACGGCCCTGCTCATGCCGCCTCCCCCTGGTGGGCGCGCCTGGTGCGGGCCTGGATATCGCGCAGCACGTCGAGCTCCTCACGCGTGGCGGCCGGCGTCTCGCCCGCGCCGGGTGCAAAGCGAACGGGCCAGCCGGTGTTCTCCTGGACGGCCTCGCGCGTCACGCCGAGGTGGAGCGACGTGACCGTCATCTCCATGGTCTCAGGATCTGGCTCGAAGATGCAGAGGTCCGTGATCAGCCGCGTCGGACCTTTCGAGGGCAGCCCGAGCGCGCGGCGCTCACGCCCCGTGCGGCCATGACCCATGGAGGTGACGAAGCCGAGCTCGCCGACGAAGGAGCGGCGCGACTGCGCCATGGTGATGAAGATCTCGCCGCAGTTGGAGGCGATCTCCGGCGCGCCGCCGCCGCCCGGCAGGCGCACCTTCGGCGCGTCGTAGGGGCCGACGACGGTGGTGTTGAGGTTCGCGAACCGGTCGATCTGCGCGCCGCCCAGAAAGCCCACCGTGATGCGTCCGCCCTGAAGCCAGTAGCGGAACATCTCCGGCACGGACACGGTCGTCAGCGCAGTGTCGTAGAGCTCGCCGTCGCCGATCGAGAGGGGCAGCACATCGGGTTTTGTGCCGATGGTGCCGCTCTCGTAAATCAGCGTGATGCCCGGCGCGTGGGTCAGCCTCGCGAGATTGCAGGCGGCCGAGGGCGCGCCGATGCCGACGAAGCACACGTCGCTGCTGCGCAGCGCGCGCGCCGCGGCGATGATCATCATTTCGCCGGGCCTTGCTTGGGTTGGGTCGTCGGACATCGCGGGCCCTCTCTCGGCAAAGCTCACGCGGCGCGGCCGCAGGCGGCGAAGGCCTCAGGGCCTTTCGCCAGCACGTTCTCGTTCATCCAGGCGAGGAAGCTCTCCCGCTCCCGCGCGATGGCGTCCCAGGCGATGTAGAAGCCGTTGTCGCGCTTGTAGTAGCCCTGCGCGTAGGAGGGGTGCGCCCCGCCCTTCACCACGGCGACGTATCCCACGGTCCAAGACGGCAGGATCACGGCGTTGCCGGAGGGCGCGCCGAGGTCGTCGACGATCTCCTCCACCGTCACGACCGAGCGCCTGGCGGCGAGCACCGCTTCCTTCTGCACGCCCGTGATGCCGCCGAGCAGGACATTGCCCGCCCGGTCGGCCCGGAGCGCGTGGATGATCGCCACATCCGGGCGCAGCGCCGGCACCGCGGCCAGCACCTCTCCGGTGAAGGGGCAGGTCACGGACTTGATGTTCGGGTTCACCGTCGGCAGGTCGACGCCGAGATAGCCGCGAAACATGGCGAAGGGCAGGTTCGCCGCGCCCGCCTCGTAGGCGTTGGCCATGGCGGCGTGGGAATGCTCCTCGATGTCCAGGCGATGGGGCCAGCCATTCTCGACGGCGTCGCGCAGGCGATGCAGCGAGCCCACTCCGGGGTTGCCGCCCCAGGAGAACACGAGCTTCCTCGCGCAGCCCATGCCGATGAGCTGGTCGTAGATCAGGTCCGGCGTCATGCGGACGAGCGTCAGATCCTTGCGCCCCTGGCGGATCACCTCGTGACCGGCGGCGTAGGGAATGAGGTGCGTGAAGCCCTCCATGGCGACCGTGTCGCCGTCGCGCACGGCGGCGGAGATCGCGGCCTGCAGCGAGGTGATTTCGGCCATGTCTCCCTCCCGCTACGTCCGTCCGCCAGGTCCGGCAAATAGCCGACGCTCGGGTTGACGTGTTCGTATTACGAACATATATTCGTAGTGCGAACATTTTTAACCTGCTGCGGCGCGAGGGTCAAGCGGCCCGTGCTCTGGTCGAGCGCAGCGGGGACGCCGCGTGGGGGACGCTCATGACCAGTGTCGAGCCGGGCTTCGGAGAGGATGATCCCGACTTCGTCGGCGCCTTGGCGCGCGGCCTCTCCGTGATCCGCGCCTTCGACATCGGCCGTCGGGAGACGCAGACCCTCGCCGACATCGCCCGCACCACCGCCCTGCCCCGCGCCACCGTGCGCCGCTCGCTCCTCACCCTGCAGGCGCTGGGCTATGTCGCCAGCGACGGCAAGCATTTCCGGCTCACGCCGCGCATCCTCTCGCTGGGCTACGCATACCTCGCCTCGACGCCGCTCACGCGCGTGTTGCAGCCGGCGCTGGAGCGGGTCAGCGAGGTCACCCACGAAAGCTGCTCGGCATCCACGCTGGACGGAGCGGAAATCGTGTATGTCGCCCGCGCCGCCACCAAGCGCATCATGTCGGTGGGGCTGTCCGTCGGCAGCCGGCTCCCAGCCTATTGCACCTCAATGGGGCGCGTCCTCCTCGCCGCCGAACCGCCCGAGGCCGCGCGGATGATCCTCGAAGGCGGGCCCCGGCCTGCCCTCACCCGCCACACCATCACCGATCTCGACGCGCTCATGCAGGTTCTGCAAGCGACGCGCCGGGACGGCTTCTGCCTCGTCGACGAGGAACTGGAGATCGGCCTGCGCTCCATCGGCGTCCCTGTCCGCAACGCGACCGGACAGGTCGTCGCCGCCATCAACGTCAGCGCCCAGGCGGGCCGCGTCTCGGCTGGAGATCTCGTAACGAGCATCCTCCCCGTGCTGCAGGACGCTGCGGAGAGCGTGAGGTCGTCGCTCGTGGGGTGAGGGTCCAGCTCTCAAATCCCTGCGTGGGGCGATCCAGACCCGGACGCGATGATGAACCCAGTCTCCTGGATTCCCCTTCCCCTCCGCGGCTCCGCCGCTCCGGCCGGGGATGACCACGTTCGAGGGAAGCCGGCGTTGGCCGGGTGAGTTCAAGGCAACTCTCGTCCGATGCCGAACAACGCCGTCGTCCCCGGCGAGCCAAGCGAGGGAAGGGGATCCAGGGGACCGGGTGCAGTCTGTCCGCCGCGCTGAGGACTGAATGGCGATGCTGTCCTCGGCAGGCGTCGTACGACGTTCCGCTGTCACGTCGAACCAACCCGTCCCGACACGCCGAGATGCGTTTCCAGCGCCTCCTCGTCCTCGGCCAGCGCCAGGCTCGCCCCGCGCCACACAACCGCGCCGCGGTCGAGAATGACGGCGTCGTCGGTGACGTCGAGGATGCGCCGCGCGCTCTGCTCCACGATAATGGCTGACACACCCTCCTCGCGCACGATGCGCCGCAGCGCCGCGAGCAGTTCGTCCACGATGATGGGCGCGAGGCCCTCGGTTGGCTCGTCGAGCAGCAGCAGCTTCGGGTTCGTCACCAGCGCGCGTCCGAGCGCGAGCATCTGCTGCTCGCCGCCGGAGAGCTGGTTGCCGAGATTACGCCGCCGCTCCTGCAGCCGCGGGAACATCTGGTAGATCCGCGGCACGGTCCATGGCCCGGGACGCGCGACGGCGGTCATGTTTTCCTCCACCGTCAGCGAGCGAAAGATGTTGCGCTCCTGTGGCGTCCAGCCGAGCCCCTGATGCGCCCGGCGGTCCGTCCGCATGCGCGTGATGTCACGCCCGCCGAGGCGGATCACGCCGGCCTTGTAGGTCGTCAGGCCGAGGATGGAATTGATCAGCGTGGTCTTGCCCGTGCCGTTACGGCCGAGCAGCGCCAGCGAGCGCCCGTCGCCCAGCGCCAGGCTGATGCCCGACAGCACAGTCGCTTCGCCGTAACCTGCAACGAGACCTTCGACGTCCAGGAGGTCAGCCATTCCGTTCAGGCATGATGCCCCTCCCCGAGATAGACCTCGCGCACACGGGGATCCCTGGCGATCTCCTCCGTCGTGCCCTCCACGAGCAACCCTCCCGCAACCAGCACGGAGATGCGCTGCGCGAAGGAGAAGACGAGGTCCATGTCGTGCTCGATCAGCAGCACCGTCACATCGGCAGGAAGCGCGGCGACGATGGCGAGGATCTCGTGCCGCTCGCCTTCGGGAACGCCGGCGGCGGGTTCGTCCAGCAGCAGCACGCGCGGCTTGCAGGCAAGCGCGACGGCGATCTCCAGCAGGCGCTGGCGGCCATAGGGCAGCGAAGCCGTCCGCACGCCCATCACGTCCGCGAGCCCGAAGCGGGCGAGGAGTTCGGCGGCCTCGTCGATGACAGCGTTGCTGGAGCCGGCGAGCCGCCACCACTGGCGCCCGAGCCCCAGCCGCTCGGAGACGGCGAGGCCGACCGTCTCCAGCGGCGTCATGTCGGCGAAGAGCTGGTTGATCTGAAAGGTCCGGGCCAGCCCGCGCTGCACGCGCCGGTGCTGCGCCATGCCGGTGATGTCCTCGCCCGCCAGCAGGATGCGGCCGGCCGAGGGCTTCAGCACACCGGTGAGAAGATTGATGAAGGTCGTCTTTCCGGCGCCGTTGGGCCCGATGAGCGCGTGCCGGCCGCCCTCTTCCAGCCGGATGGAAACGTCGTTGGTGGCGACGAGACCGCCGAAGCGGCGCATGAGCCCGATGGTCTCCAGCGCGACGCTCATGCGCGCCTCCCAAAGCCCGGGACGAGCGCGAAGAGCCGGCCTACGGCGCCCTGCAGGAACTCCGACACACGCTCGCGCCCGGTCAGCACGAGCACCACCAGGACGAGGCCGATCCAGAACAGCCAGTATTGCGGCGTGAACGACATCAGCACGTCCTGCATGACCTTGAAGATCACCGCGCCGAGAATGCCGCCATAGAGATACCCGACGCCGCCGATGACGAGCACGAGCAGCACGTCCGCCGAGCGGTGGAACTCCAGCACGTCGAGCGAGACGAACTGCGTGGTCTGGGCGAGAAGCGCGCCCGCGATGCCCGCATAGGCCGCAGCGATGGTGTAGATCGCCACCAGTCGAACATTCACCGAAATGCCGATGGAGCGGGCGCGCAGGGGGTTCGCCTTCACCGCGCGGAGCGACAGCCCGAACGGCGAATGCACGATCCGCCTCGCCAGCAGGAACAGCACGAAAAGCACGGTGAGGCTGTAGAGATAGGCCGTGCGGCCGAAGAGGTCGAACGCGAAGACGCCCAGCACCGGACCCACGGTGACGCCCTGCAGTCCATCCGCGCCGCCCGTGAGGCTGGAGAAGCGGTTCGCGAGCTCGCCCAGCATCAGCGCGATGCCGAGCGTCACCATCAGCCGGGTGAGGTCCGTGCCGCGCAGCAGCAGGAAGCTCGTGGCGAAGCCCAGCGCGGCGGAAAGCACGGCGGCCGCGCCAAGACCCAGCAGCGGGTCGTTCCAGCCCTGCTGGGCCAGGATGCCCGCCGTATAGGCTCCGAGCCCGAGGAACGCGGCGTGGCCCAGCGAGACGATGCCGGCATAGCCGAGGATCAGGTCCAGCGAGAGCGCGAAGAGCGCCAGGATGGCGATCTCGTTCAGCAGCAGGAGTTGGCGCGGCAGCAGCAGCGCCACGGCCAGCGCGACGACCCAGAAGACATACTCCGCCGGCTTCCAGCGCGCGGAGCGCAAGACGATGTCGGCGGCGGAAGACGCGCCCGGCCGACCGGACCGGGCCGGCTTGGCGGTCTTGGTGAGGGTCTCGCTCATCGCGTCGCGCTCCGGGCGAACAGGCCTTGCGGCCTGACGATCAGGACGAGCACCATGATGGTGTAGATGATGAACGCGCCGATCTGCGGCACGTAGTACTTGCCCGCGACATCAGCGATGCCCAGCAGCAGCGAGGCGAGAAACGCCCCGGTGATGCTGGACGTGCCGCCGACGGTGACCACGATCAGGAAGTAGATCATGAACTTCACCGGGAACGTCGGGTCCATGCCCAGCACGTCGGATCCCAGCGCCCCGCCGAGCCCGGCGAGCCCCGAACCCACCGCGAAGGTGATGGCGAAGACCGCGCTGACATTGATGCCGAGCCCGCGCGCCACGCGGGCGTCGTCCACCGCGGCGCGCAACCGGCTGCCGAAGCGCGAGTAGGACAGGACGGTCTGCAGCACGATCGTGATGACGCCGCAGATGGCGATGATGAACAGCCGGTAGACCCCGATGCTGCCGCCGAGCAGGTCGACGCGGCCCTTCAGCGACGGCGGCAGGTTCATGAGCTGCTGGCCGGAGCCCATGATGTAGTCCACGGCGGACACCGACATGAAGACGATGCCGATCGTGAACAGCACCTGGTCGAGATGTGGCCGGTCATAGAGGTGCACGTAGAATGTGCGCTCCATCACGGCGCCGATGAGCGCCGCGACGACGAACGCGGCGGGCAGGCACCAGTAGAAGGACACGCCGTAGCGGTTCATCAGGATCGAGGTGACGTAGCCCCCCGCCATGGCGAAGGCGCCATGGGCGAGGTTCACGAAGTTCATCAGGCCGAGCGTCACCGAAAGCCCGCACGCCAGGATGAACAGCAGCATGCCGTAGGCGATGCCGTCGAACAGGATGGTCATGGGCGGGGCTCCATCCCCACGCGTGCGGGGTTCACAAGAGGATGGGGAGCCGCCGTCGCTCCCCTTCCGACGTTCCGTTACGGCTTCTTCGCCGCCTTCACAGGATCCTTCACGTTCTCGATGACCGCGAACTCCTGGTTGAACAGCTCGCCATTCACCTTCTCGACCTTGCGCACATAGATGTTCTGGATGATGTCGCGCGTCTCGGGATCGATGCTGACGGGGCCGCGCACGCTCATCCAGGACAGGCCCTTCATCGCTGCGAGCAGCGAGTCTCCGTCCGCAGCGCCCTTTGTCTTCTCCAGCGCCTTGGCGACGAGATTCATGCCGTCATAGGCGCCGACCGCCATGAAGTTCGGCCGGAAATTGTTCAGCTTCTTGAACGCCTCGACGAAGGCCTTGTTCTCGGGCGAGTCGTGCGAGGCTGAGTAATGGTGCGTGTTGACCACGCCCACCGCGCTGTCGCCCATGTCGTTCAGGAGGTCGTCGTCGGTGACGTCGCCGGTGCCGATGAGCTTGATGCCGGCCTGCTCGAAGCCGCGCTCCTGGAACTGCTTCATGAAGGTCGAGCCGAAGCCGGACGGCACGAACACGAACACCGCATCGGGAGCGGCGTCCTTCACGCGCTGCAGAAAGGGCGCGAAATCAGGGTTGCGCAGCGGTATGCGCAGCTCGGCGGTCACCTCTCCGCCCGCCTTGGTGAAGCTCTCCTTGAACGCCTTTTCCGCGTCGATGCCCGGGCCGTAGTCGGACACCAGCGTCACGACCTTCTTGATGCCGTTCTTGGCCGCCCACTGCGCCATTGGCACGGTGGCCTGAGGCAGCGTGAAGCTCGTGCGCACGATGTACGGCGACTGCTCGGTGATGATGGCGGTCGCGGCCGCGGTGACGATCTGCGGCACCTTGGCCTGCGTGGCGATCGGCGCGACCGCGAGCGCGAGCGGCGTCAAGCCGAAGCCGAGCAGCACGTTGACCTTGTCGTTGACGACGAGCTCCTGCGCGAGCCGCTTGGTCTGGTCGGCGACGCCGGTGTCGTCCTTGAGGATCACCTCGACAGGCTTGCCGGCCATCTTGTTGGCGTTCTGCTGCATCCAGAGCCTGATGGCGGCATCGGCCTGCTTGCCCGTGCTGGCCGACGGCCCGGTCATCGGCAGGATGACCCCGATCTTCACGGCATCCTGTGCTGCGGCAGGACGTGCAATCGCGCCAGCAACGGCCATGGCCGCGCAAGCGAGACCGACGAGAACCTTACGTCTCGACATTGGCGTTCTTCCCTCTCAATACGTTCGCAGTGCGAACTATTATTCGTATAACGAACAGTGTATGAGCGTTCTTCTAAATTCTCAAGCACACTGCAATCGGCGAGTCTGGCACGCCGCTGAGCAGCGCGCACGTCCGCAAGAGGCAGGCTCCGTTCGGAGGATCTCAGTACCGGGTGCCGGTTCATGCAACAAATGATAAGAATTCGGGATTGATGAGATCAGCTCACCAACCTGCCGGCCGTGACCCCGATGTCGACGTGCGGCCCGGCCCCGACCGCGCGTTGACACGCCGCTTCCCCGCGTGTTGTAACTGATTGGTGAATTAACGCGGGTCCACAGAGACCCACGTGGGGAAACGACGCTGGAGGCGACCGCATGAAGTTCGGGGATTATCCGAAGGTGCCCTCGCTCCGGGACGTCGCAGGGTTCAAATCCCATCTTTGCGAACAGCAACTGGCCATGCCCGTCGACGACGGCGTGGAGCACGGTCCCGGATCGCCCCTCGCGCAGCCGCTCGAGGCGGCCGGCCTGCGCATCGGCAACCGCTTCGCCATCAACCCCATGGAGGGCTGGGACGGCGAGACCGATGGCCGGCCGAGCCCCAACACCGTCCGGCGCTGGCAGCGTTTCGGCCGCAGCGGCGCGAAGTTCATCTGGGGCGGCGAGGCCGTCGCGGTGCGGCCGGACGGTCGCGCCAATCCTAACCAGTTGATGCTAACGCCGGAGACGCACGGGGCGATCGCCGGCCTGCGCGATGCGCTGGTCTCCGCGCATCGCGAGGCCATGGGCGACGACGACGGGCTGGTGATCGGCCTCCAGCTCACCCACTCCGGCCGCTTCTGCAAACCGCGGGACCACAAGCGCTTCGTGCCGATGATCGCCTATCGGCATCCCCTGCTGGACCGCAAGTTCGGCATCTCGTCCGACGACGCGGTGATGAGCGACGACGCCATCCGCCGCCTCGTCGACGACTTCGTGGCCGCCGGCAAGCGCGCGCAACAGGCCGGTTTTGATTTCGTCGACATCAAGCACTGCCACGGCTATCTCGCCCACGAGCTGTTGAGCGCCGTCGACAGGCCCGGCCGTTATGGCGGCAGCCTGGAGAACCGTGCTCGCTTCCTCGCGGAGGTGGTCGAAGGGTTGCAGGCGGAGGCGCCCGGCCTCGTGATCGGCGTGCGTCTCAGCGCAGTCGACATGGCGCCCTTCAAGCCCGATCCGGCGCTGTCGAAGCCCGGCGCGCTCGGCCCCGGCATTCCGGAGGACACCGGAGGTCGCTACCCCTACGCCTTCGGCGCGAGCGCCGATGACCCGACCCAGATCGACCTCGCCGAGCCGATTGCGCTGCTGGAGATCATGCGCAACCTCGGCATCCGCCTCATCAACGTCACGGCCGGCAGCCCCTACTACACGCCGCACCTCATCCGCCCGGCAATCTACCCGCCGTCGGACGGCTATGCCCCGCCCGAGGAGCCGCTCGCCGGCGTGATGCGCCATCTGGACGTGACGCGGCAGTTGAAGCAGCGCTTCCCCGAACTCTGCTTCACGGGCAGCGGCTACACCTACCTGCAGGAGTTCCTGCCCCATGTCGCTCAGGCCGCCGTGCGGCAGGGCTGGACGGACCTCGTCGGCCTCGGCCGCATGGTGCTCTCCTACCCCGAGCTTCCCGCGGACGTGCTGGCCGGACGGCCCTACCAGAAGAAGAAGCTCTGCCGCACCTTCAGCGACTGCACCACCGCGCCCCGCAACGGCATCGTCTCCGGCTGCTACCCGCTCGACCCGCACTACAAGGGCTCGCCGGAGTTCAAGCAGCTTGCCGCGGTGAAGAAGCCGGAGAAGGTTTAGCCCCCTCGCCAGGACGCACCCCCCGTCATTGCGAGCGCAGCGAAGCAACCCAGTGGGTTGGCGAAGGACGCTCCGGTGAACCTCACGCCCGGCCCCTGGGTCGCCACGTCGCTTCGCTCCTCGCGATGACGGTGAGATCAGCGCCCCAGCGTCGCCCCGTCCGGCCCAAACAAATGGCATCGCGCAGGGTCCACCGAGAGCGCGATCGTCGCGTCCGCGTGGATGTTGCGCTGGCCTTCCATGGAGACCGTCAGCGGCTGGCCGTCCGGCAGGGTCGCATAGACGACGGTCGCACCGCCGAGGTGCTCCACCAGCACGACTTTGGCCGAGCCCATCGAGCCCGCTCCGCCCTCGGTGGCGGTGACGTGTTCCGGCCGGATTCCCAGCGTCGCCGGACCCGGCCCGACGCCGCGCAGGGGCAGTCGCAGCTCCGTCTCGCCAAACCGAACGACGGGGCCGTCGGCCCCCGAGGACACCACGTCGGCCTTCAGGAAGTTCATCTTGGGCGAGCCGATGAATCCCGCCACGAACTGGTTGGCGGGGTTGTTGTAGAGGTCGAGCGGGCGGCCCACCTGCTCCACCACGCCGGCGCGCAGCACCACGATCTTGTCGGCCATCGTCATGGCCTCGACCTGATCGTGCGTCACGTAGATCATGGTGATGCCGAGGTCCTTGTGGAGCTTGGCGATTTCCACGCGCATCTGCACGCGCAGCTCGGCGTCGAGGTTGGAGAGCGGCTCATCGAACAGGAACAGCCGGGGGTGGCGCACGATGGCGCGGCCGATGGCGACGCGCTGGCGCTGCCCGCCGGAGAGCGCCTTGGGCTTTCGCTGCAGCAAGGGCTCGATCTGCAGGATGCGCGCGGCCTCGCGCACGCGCTGGTCGATCTCGGCGCGCGGCATGCCCGCCGTCTCCAGCCCGAAAGCGAGGTTCTTGTAGACGCTCATGTGCGGGTAGAGGGCGTAGCTCTGGAACACCATCGCGATGCCGCGCTTGGCCGGCTGCACCTCGTTCATGCGCTCGCCGTCGATGGACAGCGTGCCCCCTGTGATGTCCTCCAGTCCCGCGATCATGCGCAACAGCGTGGACTTGCCGCAGCCCGACGGGCCGACGAACACCACGAACTCGCCGGGCTCGATGACGAGATCCACGCCGTGGATGACCTCCACTTCGGCGTAGCGCTTGAAAACCTTGTCGAGGGTGACGCGGGCCACGGGAAGCTCCTGTACCTGAGGTCTGCGCTCAGGAGCGCGACGGACGCCAGCTCGCAAAACGGGGGTGGCTGGCCGGCAGCGGCAGATGCTCCGGCTGGCCGGTCTCGGCGGAATGGTAGATCGCGGTGATCAGCTCCAGCGAGCGCCGCGCATCGGCCAGGGTGACTGGCAGCGGTCCGCCGGCCAGCAGCGCCGCGTGATAGGCGGCGAGCTGGCCGCGGAAGCGGGGATGCACGGGCTGGTACGCCGCGAGCGCCGCATCGATGCGGGCCTTGGCTTCGTCGTTGGCCGGGATGATCTGCCACGGGTCGTTACCCGGCGCGTAGGCCTCCAGCCCGCTTTCGAACGTCACGTGCTCGAAGCAGCAGCGCAGGCGGCTGATCTCGTTCTGGGAGCCCAGCGTGGCGGAGAACGTCATCAGCGCGCCGCTCTGCAGCCGCATGCTCACCGCCGCGCAATCCTCGACCTCGATCGCATTCACGCGCGTCGTCGTGTAGGCCGAGAGCTGGTCGATGTCGCCCATCAGCTCGCAGGCCATGTCGTGCAGGTGAATCGCCTGTGTCAGCATCACGCCGCCGAGCTCGGTCTCGTACTTCCCGCGCCAGGGAACTGCGTAGTAGTCGGCGGTCCGCTTCCAGTGCGTCTCGGCGCTGGCGAGATAGGGCTTGCCCGCGAGCCCCGCCTTGACGATGTGCAGCGCCTTCTGGAAGCCGTCGCCCCAGCGGTACTGGAAGATCGGCATCACCCGGCCCAGCGCCTTCGCCTCGGCGGCTGCGACCTCCTCGATGTCAGCCAGCGAGCCTACCAGCGGCTTCTCGCAGATCACGTTCTTGCCCGCTGCGAGCGCGGCCAGGATCTGGCCCTTGTGCACCATCGGCGGCGTGCAGATGTCGACGATGTCGACGTCCGACATCGCCAGCACCTCCTCGAAGGACGTGGTGCGGCGCGCGACCTTGAACTCGTCGCCCACGCTCTTCAGCCGCTCCTGCGAGAGATCGCACAGCGCGAGCACGCGGAACTTGTCGGGGTGGTTGGCGTAGCCTTCCGCGAGGTGCGAACGCCCGATGCCCAGGCCCACGACAGCGACGGTCTTGATGGTGGAGGTCATGGGCTTCCTGTCAGTGTCATTCGCACGCTCTTGTCATCCCCGGCGGCCTGCGCAGCAGGCCGGGAAGGGGATCCAGCCTTGGGTGATGCAGGTCCTGGATCCCCTTCCCCTCCGCGCCTGCGGCGCTCCGGCCGGGGATGACACCCAAGATAAATCTGATTCACCCCGCCACCGCTCCCGCCGCCATCTTGCCCTCGGCCACCGCCTGCGCCTTGAGCGTCAGCTCCATCGCGGCGAAGCAGTGCTCCTGCGTCATCGCCGTCTCCGTCCGGTCGAGCACGTCGCGCGCGAGTTGGCTGCCATAGGGCAGTTCCACCTGCGAGCAGTCGATGTGCTGCATGCCTTTTTTGTCGACGAGGAACAGGTGGTCCGTCCCCGGCCGCCCGGCGATGTCGACGTATTTGCGCAGCTCGATCGTCCCTTCGGTGCCCAGCAGCACGAGCCGCCCGTCGCCCCAGGTGGGCAGGCCGTCTGGCGTGAACCAGTCGACGCGCACATAGCCGGTGGCGTGGTCGGAGGCGAAGTGCATGTCGCCGAAATCCTGCAGGCCGGGCTTGTCGGGGTTCGCCCGGTTGCCGACCGTGGCGGAGAGCACGCGCGCGCTTGTCGCGCCGGTGAAGAACAGGAACTGCTCGGCCTGGTGCGAGCCGATGTCGGTGAGGATGCCGCCATAGCGCGCACGCTCGAAGAACCACGGCGGCCGCGCGTCCTTGCGGATGCGATGCGGGCCGAGCCCTAGCGTATGGATGACCTGCCCGATCGCCCCGGCCTGCACCAGCTCGCCCGCCTTTACCGTGGCGCGCTGCTCGTAATGCTCGGAATAGAGGATGGAATAGATCCGCTTCGTCTCGGCCTGCACCCGCCGGACCTCGGCCAGCTCCTCCAGCGAGATCAGGCCCGGCTTGTCGGACATGTAGTCCTTGCCGTGCCGCATCGCGGCGAGGCCGATCTCGGCGCGGTCGCCAGGCACGGCGGCGCTGACGACCAGCTTGATGGAGGCGTCCTCCAGGATCTCCCGCCGGTCCGCCACGCGCCTGGCCATCGGGTAGCGCTGGGCGAAGGGAACGGCGAGGGCGTCGTCCGCCGCGTAAAACGCCGCAAACGTGCAGCCGGCGTCAGTCATGGCGGCGACCTGGCCGTGGATGTGGTCATGGTCGATGCCGATGACGGCGAAGTTGAACAGGCTCATGGGCAGGGACTTTCGAGGCTCAGCGTTTCATGCCGGTGGTGGCGATGCCTTCGATGAGAAGGCGCTGGAAGAAGAAGAAGAAGATGAACACCGGGACCAGCGTCACGACCGACATCGCGAAGAGCGCGCCGAAGTCCGATTTGCCGCTGGAATCCACGAAGGCGCGCAGGCCGAGCTGGACGGTGTAGGACCCCATGTCGTTGAGGTAGACGAGCGGGGCGAAGAACTCGTCCCAGGTCCAGATGAAGGAGAAGATCGCGGCCGTCGCCAGTACCGGCGTCGAGAGCGGCAGCATGATGCGGAAGAAGATCCGCCACGGCCCGCAGCCGTCCATCTTCGCCGCCTCGTCCAGCTCGCGCGGGATGCCGCGGAAGAACTGCACCATCAGGAAGATGAAGAACGCGTCCGCCGCCAGGAACTTCGGCACCACGAGCGGCAGGATGGTGTCCACCCAGCCGATGTTGAGGAACAGCACGTATTGGGGAATGAGCGTCACATGGTAGGGCAGCATCAGCGTGCCCAGCATGATCGCGAACCAGAAGTTCCGGCCCGGAAAATTCAGCCGCGCGAACGCGTAGGCCGCCAGCGAGCAGCTCATCACGTTGCCGATCACCGACAGCACGGAGATGACGAGCGAGTTCCAGAAGAACTGCCCGAAGGAGACGGTCAGCCCCTCCCAGCCGCGCCGGTAGGCGTCGAAGTTGAACGTCGTCGGCCACAGCGACAGGCTCGACGAGAAGATCTCGCTGTCCGCCTTGAACGAGCTCGCGAGCATCCAAAGCAGCGGATACAGCATCACCAGCGACGCCGCGCAGAGCAGCGCATGGGTGAGCAGCGACGAGGTCCAGGGCCGCGTCGGCCTCGGCGGGGGCGCGCCGAGCGGCGACGGCGGACGGCCGGTGAGCGCGGCGTCAGTCATCGTAGTGCACCCAGTATTTCGACGTCAGGAACGAGAACGCCGTGAAGAAGGCGATGATCACCACGAGGATCCAGGCCAGCGCTGAGGCGTAGCCCATGCGCAGGTAAGCGAAGGCTTCCTGGTAGAGGTAGAGCGTGTAGAACAGCGTCGAGTCGACCGGCCCGCCCGTGCCCTCGCTGATGATGAAGGCCGGCGTGAACGCCTTGAAGGCGTCGATGGTCTGCACCACCGCGTTGAAGAAGATCACCGGCGTCAGCAGCGGCAGAGTGATCTTCCAGAACATGCGCCAGGGCCGCGCCCCGTCGAGGCTCGCGGCCTCGTACATGTCCTGGGGGATCTGCCTGAGCCCGGCGAGGAAGATGATCATCGGCGAGCCGAACTGCCAGATCGAGAGCACCACCAGCGTGTAGAGCGCGTAGTCGGGGTTCGACACCCAGCTCGGCCCCTGCACGCCGAACAGCAGCAGCACCTGGTTGACGAGCCCGTCGCCGGCGAAGAGCTTGCGCCACAGCACCGCGATGGCGACGCTCGCGCCGAGCAGCGACGGCAAATAGAAAAGCGCGCGGTAGAGCGGCAGCCCCTTGATGCCCTTGTTCAGCGCCATCGCCACCGCCAGCGCGAAGGCGAGTTTCAGCGGCACGGAGAGGATGACGTAGAGGAACGTCACCTTCAGCGAGGAGGCGAACTTCGTGTCCGCCGTGGCGATGCGCACGTAGTTCGCCGCCCCCACCCAGCGCGGCGACTGGATGAGGTCGAAATTGGTGAAGGACAGCACGAGCGAGGCGAGCGTCGGCCCCAGCGTCAGGAAGAAAAACCCGAACAGCCACGGCGCGAGAAAGCCGTAGCCCGAGAAGTTCGAGGACAGGCCGCCGCGGCGGCCCACCCCCGACTTCGCCGCAGTGGCGCGGCTGTCGACGCTCGCGACCGTCATGTCACTCCCCTTGTCAGCCCCTTGCGAGGATGGACTGCGCCTCGGAGACGAAGGTCTTCGCGCCATCCGCCGGCTTGGACTTGCCGAAGCCGACCTCCTCGTTCACCCGCTTCAGCAGGAAGGCGATCTCGCCCGCGCCCTTCGGCGGCGGCGGCGGCAGCGCGCCGACCTTGTCGGAGACGAAGGAGATGTAGTCGACCGTCATCTTGCCCATCTCGTCGAGCTCGGGCGCGATGGCCGCGCGGATCGCCGCCGACGCCGGCACGCCGCGCTCCACGCCGATCGCCCTGGCTCCCTCGGGATCGGCGACGAAGAAGTTGAGCAGCTTCGTGGTGTCCTCGGCCTGCTTGGTGGTCGCGGCGACGCTCCACAGCATCGAGGGCTTCAAATAGTGGCCGAGCTTCGAGCCGGGACCGACATTCGGATACATCGTCATGGCCAGCTTGTTCGGCGTCAGCACCTGGTAGGCCACGAGCTGGTTGGAGTTCGCGAAGGCCACCGCCGCCTTGCCCAGCGTCAGCATGCTGTTCTCGGGCGTCAGCTTGTCCAGCGCCTGCACGTCGGCCGGCACGCAGGCCTTGGCCTTGCGCATGTCGTCCCACATGCCGAACCAGTCGGCCGCGTCTTCCACGGTGAAGCCGAGCTTGTCGTCGCCCTGGTAGAGTTCCTTGCCGCGCATGCGCAGCCAGCACTCATAGGCCGGCTCCACGCCGCCGCCATCCGCCGAGCCGAAGAAGCCGTCCTTTTTCGCCGCCTTGGTGAGCTCCGCAGCCGTGGCCGCGAACTCCTTCCAGCTGGTCTCGTTGGTGGGCGCCTTCAGCCCAGCCTGCGCGAAGATGTCCTTGGCGTAGAGCACGGCCGAGGAGTTCATGCCGAGGTTGATGCCGTAAAGCTTGCCGTCGACCTTGCCGCAATCCGTGGCGGGCGCGCCGAAATCGGCGATCATCAGCGTCTTGCCCACGTACTCGTCGAGCGGCAGCAGGCCGCCGCGGCGCGCATATTCGAAGATGTAGCGGTAGTCCATCTGGATGAGGTCGGGCATGTTGCGCCCGGCCGCCTGTGTGGCCAGCCGCTGCCAGTAGTCGCCCCAGCCCAGCGTCTCGCCCTCGATGGCGACGGTCGGGTTCTTGGCCTTGTAGAGGTCGTTGGCCTTGATGGTGCGGTCGGCGCGCTCCTTGGAGCCCCACCAGTACATGCGGATGCGCTTGGCCGCCTGGGCCTGCGCCGGCAGGCTTCCGATCGCGGCGAGCCCTGCGAGGCCCGTGCCCGCAACGAGCAGTCTGCGCCTGTCAATCATGAAATCAGTCATCGTTTCCTCCCTGAGCCCGCGGGTTGATCCCGGGCTGTTGACCTCGGCGGTATGTGCGATGGACCTTGCAGCCGTCCACGCGCCGCCTTAATAACTAATTGGTTACAAGCCTAGCGAGTTTGCCGGGCGTGTCAATAAAGCGGAGGATACGGGGCGCCGACCGGCCACTTCCGTTCCGTCCGGCCGGAGATCCTGACATGCTCGACAGCAAGTCGAAGAAGCGCTCCGCGACCGCATCCTCTGCGTCACAGGCTTCTCCCGCGCCCGTCAAACGTCAACGGGAAACCGCGGGGGCGGGGAAGCCGCTCGATCACGCTTCCGTTCCGGCCGTCGCGCGGAATCCGGCGACGCGCGATCCGGAGCGCACCAGCGCAGCGATTCTCGCCGCAGCCATCGCGGAATTCTCAGAAAAGGGCCTCGGCGGCGCGCGCATCGACGCCATCGCCGAGCGGGCCGGCATCAACAAGCGGATGCTCTACCATTACTTCGGCGACAAGGACGCGCTCTATGCCCGCGCGCTGAAGGAGATTTATGGCGGCATCCGCTCGGCCGAGCGCGACCTCAAGCTGGAGTCGTTGGATCCCGTCGCCGGCATCCGGCAGCTCGCCACCTTCACCTGGCGCTACTTCCTGCAGCACCCCGAATTCCTCAGCATGCTCGCCACGGAGAACCTCAACCGCGCCTCATTCCTGCGCGAGCTGAACTGGGCCAGCACGGTCAACTCCCCCCTCGTGACAGTGCTCGGCGACGTTCTGCGCCGCGGCGCGGAGACGGGCGTGTTCCGGGCCGGGCTCGACCCCGTCGAGGTCTACGTCACGATGACCGGCATCGGGTACTTCTACCTCTCCAACCAGCACACGATGAGCGTGGCTTTCGCCAAGGATTTCCGCGACCCCGACGTGCTGGCGCGCTGGGGCGATCACATGGCGGATGTGGTTCTGGCGTGGCTCACCGAGGGAAGGCGGTGAGGGCTGACGGCTTCTGACCCTTGCTGGATTCAATCATGTCTGCGGCGGGCCGTTTCGGTCCGCGAGCGGGTCCACGGCGTGGCCAAAATCCGCCTCGCAAGGGTCAGCACTTCGGTCTTGTCGGCCACTGAGATCAATTTCAATCGGACCCTGAGGCGGCCGAGGCGCCGTCGTCATTGAAAGCCGCTCGGGGGCAGCGGCGGCGCCTCATTGACCAGCGTGATCATCACCCGTCGGTTCGGCGGCAGGTAGGGATTGTCGGGGAAGACCGGCTCGGTGTCGGCGCGTCCCACCACAGAGGTGAAGCGGTTATTGGGGAACCCGGCGCCCGACAGGATCTCGTGCACGGCGATCGCGCGCCCGGCGGTGAGGCTCCAGGGGTCGACGGCCGGTACCGAGCCCGGGCGCGCGGCGGCCGTGTGGCCGGTGACAGAGAGGCGGTTGTTCAGCCGGCGAAGGGTGGGCGCGAGCGCCTCCAGCACGCGACGGGTGCGCTCGTAGGGGAGGACCGAGCCCTCGGGGAACATGGAGCGGCCGTCCTGGTCCGTGAGGGAAACATTCACCCCGTCCTTCGTCGCCTCGATCACGATGTTGCGCGACAGCTCGGCAAATTCGGGCATGTTCTGGAGCGCCTGCCGAATGCTGGCCGCGGCGCTTTGGTTGGCCTGCCCGCTGGCGGCGGCGCTCTGGCTGGCCTGCCCGCTGGGGGCCGGGCGGCTGGCCTCGCGTTCGCTGGCGGCCGCGCGGCTGGCCTCGCGCTCGCCGGCGCGGCTCGAACTTCCCGGCGTGTCGCGGGGATCCGACGCCTTGGCGCCTGCCTTGTCGATGGTGGTGCCCATCAGGACGCCGCCAGAGCCGCTGGTGGTGGGGCTCACATTCGGCGGCGAGAAGTAATTCGCCAGGCCGGTCTTCTGCTCCTTCGTCGTCATGCTGATCAGCCACATCAGCAGGAAGAACGCCATCATGGCGGTCACGAAGTCCGCATAGGCGATCTTCCAGGCTCCGCCATGGTGCGCATGAGCGGCCTTCTTGACCTTCTTGATGATGATCGGCTGGGCGGACTTGGCCATCGAGTTCCTGCTGGCGATTGGCTAGGCGGCGGCGGGCAGGGCGGCGGTCGCCTCTTCCACTTCGCTGAAGGTCGGGCGGACTTCGCTGAACAGGGCCTTGCGGGCGAATTCGACCGACATCACCGGCGGCTGGCCGCTGATATGAGCGAGAAGGCCGGCCTTGAGCGAGAGGTAGTACTTGGATTCCGCCTCGAAGGTACTCTTGAGCGAAGCCGCCATGGGCGCGAAGAAGCCGTAGGCCACGAAGACGCCGAAGAAGGTGCCGACGAGCGCGCCGCCGATCAGATGTCCCAGAACCTCGGGCGGCTCGGAGATGGCGCCCATCGTCTTGATCACGCCGAGCACGGCGGCGACGATGCCGAGCGCCGGCGTTCCATCGGCGAGCGACTGCATGGCGGAAACGATGCGCTCCTGCTCCTGGTGGTGCGTCTCCAGTTCCTCGTCCATGAGCGCGTCGATCTCGTGGACGTTGTCAGCGCCCATCGACACCATCCGCATGTAGTCGCAGACGAACTCGACCGCGTGGTGGTTCGCGGCGAATGTCGGGAAGGCGTTGAACAGCGTCGACTCGTGCGGGTTCTCGATGTGCGGCTCGAGGGCGGCCGCACCCTTCTGCTTCGCGAGCTTGTACAGGGAGAACTGCATCCCCAGCAGTTCGACATAGCATTCCTGCTTGTACTTGGGCCCCTTCACGAGCGTGCCGAGCATCTTCGGCACGGCCTTGAGCACCGGCGCGGGGTTGCCGATGACGAAGGCGCCGATCGCTGCGCCGAGGATGATGACGAACTCGAACGGCTGCCAGAGCACCGCGAGGTGGCCGCCCATGGCCGCGTAGCTGCCCAGGACGCAGACGAAGACGATGATGGTGCCGACGATCAGCCGCATGGTTTGCCACCCTTGCGGGTACAGCTCCCGCGAAACTACTGTTGGTCAAGGAATTGACTGATGGAGGTTAAGATCGAGTTTAGAACCCCTGCGCCGCGGCAGAAATAGCTTCCGCTCTTGCACTACTTGCCTAATGAGATGCCCGATCGAGATTAAGGGCGAGTTTAGAGCCATGCAGCCGCAGGGTGGTGGCGTCGTCCTCTTAGCCACGGCTGTGGGCGCATTGCAGGCCCAAACCGCATGCCATGTCTTGTTCCGCTCCCGCTTGACGCCCCCCACTTCCTTATGCTGGTTGTAACCAAACGGTTATAACTCGCCCGCGGGCCGTCCCCGTGGCCAGGAGGACTCCCCATGCCGGTACCCGTCGCCTCGTCGCCCCCCACCAACAAGCATCGCGTCGCGCTCGTCGGCACGGGACACCGGGGCTCGGGCATGTGGGGCAAGGAGTTGCTGGAGGGGTGGTCCGACGATGTCGAGATGGTGGCGCTCTGCGACAGCAATGCGACCCGCCTCGCCCATGTCCGCAACGCGATCGGCACGGCCGCGCCGGGCTACACCGATTTCGACGCCATGATCCGGGAGATCCGGCCGCAACGCATCATCGTCTGCACGCCCGACAGCACTCACGACGAGTTCATCGTCAAGGCGCTGGAGGCCGGTATCGACGTCGTCACCGAGAAGCCGATGACGACCACTGCCGAAAAGGCCAGGCGCATCCTGGATGCGGAGGCGCGCACGGGCCGTCGCGTCGACGTGACCTTCAACTACCGCTATGCGCCGACGGCGACCCGCATCAAGCAGCTGCTGCTGGACAAGGCGATCGGCGACATCACCTCCGTGGACTTTCACTGGTACCTGAACACCAAGCACGGCGCGGACTACTTCCGGCGCTGGCACGCCAAGATCGCGAATTCAGGCAGCTTGTTCGTGCACAAGGCGACCCACCATTTCGACCTGCTGAACTGGTATCTCGGCACGACCCCGCGCGAAGTCTTCGCGCTCGGCGATCTCCGGGTCTACGGCCGCAACGGCCCGTTTCGTGGACCCCGTTGCAAGATCTGCCCGCACAAGAGCGAGTGCGACTTCTACTTCGACATGGGGGCCGACCCCTGGCTCGAGAACCTCTACGAAGAACCCTCCGCCGAGGACGGCTATGTCCGCGACGGCTGCGTCTACCGCGAGGACATCGACATCTTCGACACGATGAACGCATCCATCCTGTTCGAGAACGGCGTCCAGGCGTCCTATTCGCTGAACGCCGCCATGCCGATCGAGGGCTATCACCTCGCCTTCAACGGCACAAAAGGCCGGATCGAGGTGCGCCAGTACGAGGCCCAGCCCTGGGCGGAGCCGCCCGCCGACGAGATCCTGCTCGTCCGCAATTTCGCGCCCGCTCCGGAGCGCATCTGGGTGAAGCAGCGCGAGGGCGGCCACTTCGGCGGCGACGACCGACTGCGCGACATGCTCTTCAAGTCCGGCCTGGACGACCCTCTCGGCCAGCGCGCCGGGGCGGAAGCCGGCGTGCTCTCCCTGCTCACCGGCGTGGCGGCGCTGACCAGCGTGCAGGAAAAACGTAAGGTGACCATCGCAGAGCTGCGGTAGCTGTCACTTCGTCTGCAGCGCGATGACGCCATTCCATTCCGGCGAGGGCGGCGCTTCGCGGAAGCCGGCGATGCGCTCGTTGTAGAGCCTGTACAGCGGGTCGAGCTGCATGCCTTCTGCGGCGGCGCGGCACGTGGCGAGGGCCGTCGCGGCCGCCTCCCACTGCTGGGCGCGGTAAGCGATGAGCATCGCCGCATGCAGGTCCGCCAGCAGCCGGAACTTCGGCGAGCGGAGCACATCCTCCCCGCCGAGCAGCGTATAGACGTGCTCGGGCTCCGTCTTGCCCTTCACCGTGATGAGGTCGATCTCGAGCACCGCAAACCGCTCCTTCACGGCGGCGGCGGTCGTCGACCCCAGGATCACCTGCACGCCATACGCCTTGGATTGCCCCTCCAGCCGTGAAGCGAGGTTCACGGAATCGCCCAGCACCGAATAGTCGAAGCGCAGGTCGGATCCCATGTTGCCGACCACGCACAGGCCGGTGTTGAGGCCTACGCCGATGGCGATGGGCACGTGCGTCGCGCCCGCCTGCGCGGCCTCGTCTGCCCGCGCTGCGTTGAGGGCGTCGAGATTGCGGAGCATCGCCAGCGCCGCCTCGCAAGCGTGGGCCTCGTGATCGGGATCGTCCAGCGGGGCATTCCAGAACGCCATGATGGCGTCGCCCATATACTTGTCGATGGTGCCCTGGCGCTCGATGATCGCGTTCGTCAGCGGCGTCAGGAAGCGGTTCATCAGGGTCGTGAGCCCCTGCGGATCGCTCTTGAAAGTCTCCGCGATGGTGGTGAAGCCGCGCACGTCGCTGAACAGGATCGTCATGCGCCGCTCCTCGCCGCCGAGAACCAGCTTCTCCGGCGATTGGGCGAGTTGCTCCACCAGCGCCGGAGACAAATACTGGTTGAACGCCGAGCGGATCCGGCTGCGGTCCACCTGAGCTTTCAGATAATTCGTGCAGAGCAGAGTCAGATAGACGGCGAAGCTCGCCGCCAGGGGATAGGTCGCGTCCATCAGGACGAGGTGCTTGGAATAGAGGTTCCACGAGACGCCCGCTATAAGCGCGGCGACCACTCCTCCCACCGAGAAAAGCGGCACGGGACCGAGCATCGGCGCGAGGCCGATCAGGAGCAGGCTCACGAAGGTGGCGAGCAGCATCTCGACGGATTTCATGGTGTTCGGCGCGCTCAGCACGGCCTTGGTCAGGATGCTCTCGAGCACCTGGGCGTGCACCTCGACGCCAGGCATCGAGGCGTCAACGGGCGTCGTCTTGATGTCGAGGAGGCCCACGGCCGATGTCCCGATCAGCACCAGCTTGTTCTTCAGCATGGCTGGCGGGGCGCTGCCGTTCATCACGTCCTTGGCCGGAACATAGCGGCTCGTGTCGTGCCGCGAGAAATGCACCCAGAGCTGCGCGTTCTGGTCCGTCGGGATTTCGAACCCGGGCAGCGCCACCGACTGCACCCCCGCCGCGTTGGACTTCACCAGGATGCCCCCGGTCCCCGTCACGACCCGCAGCATTTCCAGCGTGAGCGACGGAGCGAGCGCGTCCGCGGCGCGCATCACCAGCGGAACCCGACGCACGATGCCGTCCTGCTCCGGCCAGATCGTCAGCAGCCCCCGGCCCGCCGCTGCCGTTTCGAGCTCCGGCACGTTGCGGAGGATGCCGGGGAAGGTGATGAGAAAGGGGCTGACGTCGGGTCCCTTGACCCCGAATCCGGTGCGCGGAGCGTTCGGATCCTCGGCCGAGGCGTTCGCGCTCGAGACGCCGGATTGGCCAACGACCACCCGGGTGCGCTTGAAGGCCCCGGCCAGCACCTGCTCGTTCGTCGGAAGCTTCATCAGCGTCTCGCGCACGACCGGATCGATCGTATGGAGAGTGCTGGCGACGAGGGCAGGCGAGGTGCGGTCTGCTTCGGGGAACATCACGTCGAACGCGATCACGACCGCTCCCGCACGGCCCAGGCGCTCGACCAGTTCGGCGATCATGTTGCGGGGCCAGGGCCACTGCCCGAGTTCGCGCAGGCTCGGCTCGTCGATGTCCACGATCGTCACGGGCCGCGCGACGGCGACGCGCGGCTGCAGGCGCTGGTAGAAATCGAAGACACGCAGGCGCAGCGACTCGACGGGCAGCGGGTCCCAGAAGCGGAGCAGCGTGAGCGCCAGCAGGACGAGCAGCGCAACGCTGCGCCCGATGCCGAAGCTCTGCCCGAAGCCCCTCCTCAACCTGCCGATCGACCGCATCAGCGATGAGGGCCGGGCGGGCATGGCTCAGGCCAGGATGAAGTCGTTCGAAGACAGCATCGATACGCTGACGCCCTTCAGCAGCAGCGAGTGCTCGGGCGTGGCGATGAGCACGTCGCCGGCGCCCGTATCGACGGCTGCGCCGAGGACGGCCTGGGCGGTCGCAAACAGGGCGGCGTCGACAACGATGAGGTCATGCTCCACGCCTGCCTGAGCGGCCGTGTGGAAATCCGTGATCACGTCGCGGCCGTCCGCCGTGGTGAAGTGGAACGTGTCGTTCCCGCCTCCCCCGGTGATGGTGTTGTCGCCACCGATCCCCTTGAGGTCATCGGCCAGCGCCGTTCCCGCGATCACGGCGCTCGGGGTCGCGGGAACCGTGGCCGGGGCCGACTGAAGAGGCGCACTGGAGGAGAACGACGCAACCGGGGCCTGCCCTGCCCCGTCGGCTCCAGTGATGGTGAACTTCACGTACTCTTCGGTCTCGTCCACGCCGGACTGGGTGTGGAAATGAAGCGTGTAGACGACCTCCTGCCCGCTCCCCAGAAAGCTGAAACGCGAGGTGTCGTACGTCACCAGACCGGTCTTCTGATCGATCGCGATCAACTGGTCCAGCGGCCGGTCGCCGACGGTCACGCCCGGAGCGTCGACCGAGATGAACATCCCGGAATAGGGCAGGTAATTCGTCTGCTGGTCCAGAAGGTCGGGATCGAAAATGGAGGCGGTTTCGCCTAGGAGGAAAGTCTTGACGTGCGCCTCGCCGGCCGGGGTCGCCGTATCGACCACGGGAGTGAGCGTCACGATCGGCTTGTCGTTCACGCCCGTGACCGTGACGCTGACGACCTGTGTCACCGACTTCGCCATGCTGTCCGTGATGGTGATCTCGAACCTTTCGATCTCGGTCTGGCCGCCTGAGAGCGACTGCAGGTCGGCCTTGTCGGCCACATAGGCCCACTTCACCTCACCAGGGGTCGTGGCGGTGCTTTCAACGACGCCGTCGACGAGGAGCACGCCCCGGGCCCCGTCGAGTGCCTTGATCGACACGGTGTGGGTGTCGTTGTTGTCCTTGTCCGCGAACGCCAGCGTCCCCGTCGCGCGAACCTGCGCGGTTTCGGAGACCGGCGACGGCTGCGCGGTTTGCGCCGGCCCGAACACGGGAGGGCTGGAAGGCTCGGCGACGGTCACGCTGGCGGGAGAGGAGGCTGCCGTGGGTGCGTCGTTGATCCCCGTGATCGTGATGGGCAGCGTCTCCGTGACGACCTGTCCGGCGACGAGGGACTTGAACTGCACGGTGAAGGTGATGCTTTCCCCTGCGCCGAGAAAAGCGAAGCTGCTGTTGTCGTAGACGATCGTGCCCAGCTGCGGGTTCAGCGTGACGAGCGAGGCAGGGTTCACCCCGGGCGGCAGCGCCTGCGGCGCAGTAATCGACTGCAGGGTGGCCGTATTGGAGACGAACTCGGCGACGCCGCCCGCAACCTCCACCTGGTTGGGAATGCTGACCGTCGTCGTGAAACTGATCGGGGTCTGGAAGTCGTTGATGGCGATGACGGTCACGGTCGGTGGCGGAACAGCCGCCGCCGGGAAGAACGCTTCCCTGGTCTCCTCGAACCGAAATTCGCCGGGGAGGATGGCGGTAATGCTGGAGCCTCCGTTCCGGTCCAGCAGGCCAGCCACCCGGAGATCCGAGAAATCTCCGAAGCCGCTGTCGCTTGCGCCATCTCCGGAATCGCCGACGCCCGAGCTGCCGCCGGCCCGGCCCGCGCGCGGGTTCAGGTTAGGACCGCCGGGCTGCTGGTCCCCCGGCTGGTTGAACTGCGGAATGGTGGCGAGCGGCGTCAGGAACGCCACGATGGCCGTTTCCTGCTGGAACTGCTGCGCCGTTTTGACGATGGACTGCACGCTGATCTGGCCAGCGCCGGTCGGCGTCACCTGGACCAGGGTGTCGGAAGAGTTGACTGTGGTGATGACGTTCCCGGTCGTCTTGTCGATCAGGTCGTAGGATCCGACGGCGCCGTTCGTCTCGACCATCACCGAGAACAGCACGCGACCGTCGGTCGAGGCGATGTCGACGAGCACGGCCGTCCCGCGGATTCCCATCGTGGTGACGGGCGTTTCCACCCGCATGTCCCCGGTCTTGGCGATCTGCCCGGCCAGGAAGCTGATGCTGCCCTCCACGAGGCTGATCAGCGACTGGTTTCCCGCCGCCCCCTCGCTGTACACCATCTCGTTCAGCACCATGCGGGCCGAGGAGGAGAGGTTGAATGCGGTGCCGTCGATGAAGGTGATGGCCAGCGACGACGCCTGGCCCGTCTGCACGATGTCGCCCTTCAGCACGAGGTCGCCCACGTTGAGCGTGATGGCGACGCCGTTGCGAACCACGGTCGCGTCTCCGGCGACGGTCTCGACCCTGCCGATCGCGTTCGCGGTCGCCGCCGGGGCCGGAGCCGCCGCGCCGGGCGCGCCTTCGGCCATCTGGCCGGGAGACGCCGGGCCCGCGAGGGCCGCGACGATGTCCGCGCCAAGGCTGGCCCCTTCGGGAGACAACAGCGCGGCGCGCATCTCGCCGGCAAAGTAATTGGAAATGGTGAACCGCTGGCCGTGTTCGCCGATCAGGACGAGATCACTACCTGCCCGCTTGAATTCCCCGGAAAAAAGCAGATGCGCGTCAGGAACCGTGACGCTCTCTTCACCCTGGTAAAAATATGAATCAGTCGAACCACCGTTACGATGGCCGCTAAGATAGGTATCCTCTTCGGCTGCAACGCTACTATACACAGAGATGCTTTCTCAGGCTTCAGAGGCGGCGTACCACGGACTTACTGTTATTTTTGCTTGCTCTGCTTTTAGCTTCGACCAGAGAAGCGTCGCTGAGCTGTTAATCAATTGTTAAATTAGACCACTTTGGTCGAGCAATTGCAACTATAACCTGCATACACGTGAGCAGAGACGGCCTTGGCGCAAGCGGAACGGACCTGCCTGAGCGGGTCCGTTTGGGATCTGCGGCTGCGGCTGATCGAGCCCCGTTCCGCTCAACGCTGGCGGAAGGACTGGTTCATCTGGTCCTGAATCGGCTTCGACAAGTAAGACAGGACCGTTCTGTACCCCGTCTGCACGAAGGCTTCGACAGGCATCCCCGGCACCAGCTTGACGCCGTTCAGGCGTTTCAGCTCCTCGTCCGACACCGTCATCCGGGCCGTGTAGTAGCCTGCGCCCGTCCGGCTGTCCGTCGTGAGGTCGGCCGCGACCAGCGAAACGGCGCCTTCGACCTCAGGAGTGGTGCGCAGGTTGAACGCCGTGAAGCGAAGGGTGGCCTTCTGGCCCACCCGCACCTGATCGATGTCCTGCGGCGGGATCTTGACCTCGATGGCGAGCGCCTCACCCTCGGGTACGATCATCATCATGAGCTCGCCCGGCCCCACGACGCCGCCCACCGTGTGAACCGCGAGCTGATGCACCGTGCCGGCCTGGGGAGCACGCACATCGACGCGGCGAAGCTGATCCTCGGCCGTGATCTTGCGCTCGGCCAGTTCGTTCACCCGGCCCTGGATTTCGCGCAGTTCCTTGGCGACCTCGCTGCGCAGATCCTGGTCGATCTGCATCACCTGCAACGCTGTCTCGGTGACCTTTCCCTTCGCCTGGGCGGCGGCGGCCACCAGCGAGCCGCGCTCGCCGTCGAGCCGTGCTTCCTCGCGTTCCAGGGCGGTGAGACGCGACAGCTGGATGAGGTTCTTGCGATAGAGGTCCCGCACGCCTTCGAGCTCGCGCCGGATGATCTCGATCTCACGCACCTTGGCCTCGGCCTGGGTCGTGACGCCCGCGATCTCCTCCTCGAGCTGACCGATGCGCTGCTGGAGCTGGGACTTCTGGCCGAAGCGGGCGGAGCGCCTGAGCTCGAACAGCCGCTGTTCCGCGGCCATCATGCGGGCCACATCCGGGTCGCTGGCCCGCGCCATCAGCGAACTCGGGAAATTGACCGCGTCGAGCGCATCCCGCTCGGCGGTGAGGCGCGCCTGGCGCGTCTGCAATTCGTCGAGGCCGCGGCTGACGATGGAGAGGTTGGCCCCTAGCACGGTCTCGTCGAAGCGCAAGAGCACATCGCCCGCAGCGACGCGGGCGCCCTCCCTGACCTTGATCTCGCCGACGATGCCGCCGTTCTGGTGCTGGATCTTCTTGGCGCTGCTGTCCACGACCAGAACGCCCGACGCGATCACCGCGCCGGAGATCTCGGTCAACGACGCCCAGGCGAAAATGCCGCCGACGCACAGGAATGCGGTGCTCAGGGCCGCGAGCACCAGGACGCGGACTCTGTGGCGGGCGTTGCGTGGGTGGGCGCTGGCGGTCATGGCTCAGCCTTCGAAACCGCGTGAAGCCTCGCCGGAGTTTCACCGCTCTGCCGCACGACCCGCGCGAAGATCTCCTCCTTCGGACCAAAGGCCTGCACCCGTCCTTCCGACATGAGCAGGATGGTGTCGACAGCGGCCAGGGCGCTCGGGCGGTGTGCGATCACCACGACGATTCCGCCGCGCTCGCGCACTCCGGCGATGGCGGCGGTGAGCGCCTCCTCGCCTGCCGCGTCGAGGCTGGAGTTCGGCTCGTCCAGCACCACGAGGAAAGGATTGCCGTAGAGCGCGCGGGCGAGCCCGATCCGCTGGCGTTGCCCCGCCGAAAGGGTCTCCCCGCCCTCTCCGATGACTGTGTCGTAAGCGGCGGGCAGCCTCAGGATCAACTCGTGCACACCTGCCGCGCGCGCCGCCGCGATCACGTCCTCCGGCCTCGCATCGTCATGAAAGCGGGCGATGTTCTGGGCGATCGTTCCCGCGAAGAGGTCCACGTCCTGGGGGAGATAGCCGAGGTGAGGACCAAGCAGTTCCGGCGACCAGTGGATCATCTCTGCGCCGTCGATCCGGACCGACCCGCGCCCCGGGGGCCAGATCCCAGTCAAGGCGCGCGCGAGCGTGGATTTTCCCGATGCGCTGGGCCCGATGACGCCCAGCCCCTGTCCGGCCGTCAGCGAGAAGGAGATGTCGAGCAGGATCGGCCGGATGCCGCCCGGGGCGCTGACGAAGATGTTCTCAGCCTGCAGGCTCCGCCGGGGAGCAGGCAGCGGCAGCGGCTCGGAATGCGTCGCGATGTCCCGCAGCAGGGTGTTGAGCCGCTTCCAGCTGTCCCGGGATGCGACGAAGTACTTCCAGTGTGCGATCGACAGCTCGACCGGCGCCAGCGCCCGCGACAGCAGCACCGAGCAGGCGATCATCGAGCCGGAGCTGACTTCGCCCCTGATCGCGATGTAGGCGCCCAGCGCCAGAACGGCGGACTGCAAGATGAGGCGAAGGCTGCGCGAGAGGCTGCCCAGCGCGCCGGCGACGTGGTTCGCGCGCAGATTGGCGCCGAGATGCGCGAGGTGCGCGTCCATCCATCGCCGCCCGAGCGAGCGGCTCATGCCCATGGCGCGGATCACCTCCGAGTTGCGGCGGGAGGCCAAGGCGAGGCTGTTGCGGGATACGGCGGCGACGGCCGCGTCCTGGGCGGGGGCCCGGCTGAACACTTCGGCTGCGATGGCGATGACGGCGAGCACCGCGCACGAGAGCAGCGCCATCATGCCGATCCAGGGATGAAACAGCCAGGCGATGAACAGGTAGATCGGCATCCATGGAAGGTCGAACAACGCCGTCGGGCCTGCGCCGCCTAGAAAGTTTCGGACCTGATCGAGGTCGCGGAAGGGTTGGAGCCCATCGCCGCCGCCGCGGGTCACGAGCGGAAGCCGCACCACGGCGTCATAGACCCGCCGGCCGAAGCTTTCGTCCAGCGATGCGCCCATCTCGGCCAGCGCCCGGCTCCGCAGAAACTCCAGCACCCCCTGCACGGCGAACAGCGCGAGCGCCAGGATAGATAGGCCCACCAGCGTCGGCACGCTCCGGCTGGGGAGCACGCGATCATACACTTCGAGCATGAAGATGGTGCCGTTCAGCACCAGCAGGTTGATGATGGCGCTCAGAAACGCCAGTCCGATGAGCACTCCTCGGAACGACTTGATGAAACGCGACAGCTCGACCGCGGCCTTCTGGGAGGACCCACCCGATCCGTTACGGGGTGCGTGCTGGAGCGCTTGCGGGTTCGCCGAGGCGGAGTGGGACGTCGACACAACTTATGCTCCAGAGGGGCGCGCCAACCGTCTCCCGCGGCAAGTTTCGGTAATGATAATTAAGTTTTGCGGCAATAGCAAAACTGCAAGTTGTAATTTGGTTGATGATGGACCCGCGGTCCGTCGTCCGGCTCCGGGAACTCATGAAGCGGCGAAACAGGCCTGCTTCGTTGAATTCGGCCAAAATCGGATTATGTCCATGAAACTGCGCTGAAGGGTTACAGGTTGTTCAAATGAGCCGACTGGCTCAACCGCCTCGTGTGGGACGAGTGGAAATGACGAACGCGCCGAATGGGGTCAGGAACCGCCTTCATTGGAGCCGCCTTGGAGCCGCGGCCGCGTTCGCCGTGTTGCTGTTCGGATCCCTGTTCGTCGGTGCTGGCTCCGCTGCTGCAGATGACTGCGTCTGGGGTCAGCCAGGCTATCGCGACTGTGTCGACAAGCTGCTCGCTGAAAACCGCAAGAAGGAAGCGGGCGAGGCAGCCTCGCTGGGCAAGGCCAGCGCGGCTGAAGACAACGCCACGCCCGGTTCGGTCGCGGCGAACGATCCGCCGGCCAAGAAGTCATCTGGAAAGGCCAGCACGAAGAACGCGGGCAAAACTGCTGCGAAATCAGGCCGCCGGCCCGGCGCCGGATCGTTGTATCCGGTTCCGCCGGCGGAGTTGCGTTTGACGAACCCGAGCACGGATCCGCTTCAGGACGCCATCATCTCCGAGCGCCGCCAACGCCAGATCGACGACAATCGGCTGCGCTACGACCACCCCGTCCCGTCGCCTATCCTCCCTCCCAACTACAATACGACGCCCAATACCTTCGGACGCATCTGCCCGCAGTGGGGCTGCTGAAGACGTTCCTCCGCCGAGTGATTAGGGCAGCGCGATTACTTAACATCCGTTGCGCCTAAGTCGCGTTGTGATTTAACTTTTTTTGCACTTTCCGCGCGCATGGTGGTTCCTGGCGGGGCGCGATATCGGACCCGCACCGATCACGTGCTCTCAATGCGGAACTCTGACCCATGTCTCGCTCGCTCCGGATTATTGGCGGACTTAATCTCAAGACCCAAATCGGTTTGATCATTGCAGTGCTGCTGTTGCCCCTGCTGGTGGTGAGCGGGCTTCTCATCTCGACGGAGCAGAAGGCCGTCAATTTCGCCGAACTCGAGGTGAAGGGGGTCCGGTACGGAAGCATCCTCACCGAAGCCGTGATTTCAGCCACTCGGCAGGATGCAGCCGGGCTCGGCAGCGCCGTTGGACGTCTGAAAGGCGCTACGTCCGAATTCGACGCTCAGTTCAATTCCGGACCGGCGGTCTCCGCCTTCATCGCGGCCGCGGCGGAAGGGCCGAGCGAGAAGGCCATCGATCTCGGCGCAAAGGCCGTGAGCAAGGTGGCGGACGGGTCCAACCTGACGCTGGATCCGGACCTCGACAGCTACTACGTCATGGACCTGATGATCCTGCGCCTCCCGGAACTTGCGGCCGCCACGCGGTCCGCGGCCGAGGCCTTCGCCTCCTACGACAAGGGCAAGCCGGCGCCCGGCGCGAAGGAGTTCGATCGCCTGGTGGAAGCGGGCGTGAGGTTGACGGCGGCGCTTTCGGCCGTGCAGTCCTCGCTGGGATCGGCGATCGAGGCCAGCACGGACGGGTCGCTCAAGGCTTCCCTCGGCGCCACCGGACAGCGGCTCATCGCAGAGGCCGAGCGTGCCTCCGGCGCGCTGTCGGCCGTTCGCGCGGACCTCGTCGCGGGAAAGCAGGCGACCGCCGGCGCCTTTGGCGACAAAGCGGTCCATGCCGAGCTCGCGACGCTGGACAAGCTGGTGGGCAAGGAGCTCACCCGCCTGCTGCAAGCCCGGATCGCGGGATTTCAGACCACCTTGCTGTTCGAACTGGCGCTTGCCGCGGTTGCGACCCTTCTTGCGATTGGCCTCGCCTTCCTGATCGAGCGTTCGATCCGCGGGCCCATCGCGGACCTCGTCAAGGTCCTGCGGCAGTTCCAGGTCGGCGACTACAACGTCGAGATCGGGCATACCGAAAAGAAGAACGAGATCGGGGCCATCGCCAACGCCATGCGCAGGGCGCAAGAAACCGGCGCCCAGGCGGCGCTCACCGTGGCGGCGCTGAATCAGTCCCCCACCATGCTGATGATCACCGATCCCGACGAGAAGATCGCCTTCATGAGCGCCTCCCTGATCGAGTTGCTGATGAGGCTGGAGCCGGCTTTCCGAGCCGCACGCCACGACTTCTCGGTCGAGAAGATGGAGAGCCAGCACATCGACTACTACCGCGCCAACCCCGCGTTGCGTCGCGAGCTGATCCTCGACAATGGGCTGACCCGGACGGTGAAATACGAGGTCGGCGGGGAGACCATCATCGTCGACATGGCGTACATCACCCACGCCGACGGAACCCGGATCGGCCATACGCTCGTGTGGAACAACGTGACGGCCGAGCTTGCAGGCCAGGCCGAAGTGGCGTCCGTCGTGGAAGCCGCGCAGGCCGGCGACTTCTCGGCCCGGCTCCCGCTGGACAACAAGAAAGGCTTCGTGCGCGAGATCGCCTCCGGCCTGAACAACGTCTCCGCGCTCGTGGAGCGCGCCATCGGCGACTGCGCGACGGTGATGGACGCCGTGGCCCACGGGGACCTGACCAGCACGGTCACCACGGAGTACCGCGGCTTGCTCGGCTCCCTCAAGGAGAGCATCAACGGCACCGTCCAAAGGCTCGCGGAAACTGTGGCCACGATCCAGTCCACCGCCACCGACGTCGGGTCGGCGGCGCAGGAAATCAACAGCGGTTCGAACGATCTCGCCCAGAGAACCGAGCAGCAGGCCTCCGCGCTCGAGCAGACAGCGGCCACCACGGAAGAGCTCGCCGCATCGGTGAAGACCAGCGCGCAAGCCTCGCGCCGCGGCGTGGAGATCGCCGAGGACGCCATGAAGGTCGCCGAGACCGGCGGCGGCATCGTGCGCCAGGCGGTCGACGCCATGGCCCGGATCGAGACTGCGTCGCAGCGCATCTCGGACATCTCGTCTGTCATTGACGAGATCGCATTCCAGACCAACCTCCTCGCCTTGAATGCCGCGGTCGAGGCCGCCCGCGCCGGCGACGCCGGCAAGGGCTTCGCGGTCGTGGCGTCGGAAGTGCGCACTCTCGCCCAGCGCTCTTCAGACGCCGCCAAGGACATCACCCAGCTCATCAACAGCAGCACGTCCGAAGTGTCCGAGGGCGTCAAGCTCGTGCGCTCGGCCGGCGATGTCCTCGGTCAGATGGTGGAGGCCTCGCGGCGGGTCTCGTCGACCATGAGCGAGATCTCGAGCGCCACCGGCGAACAGGCGGCGGGCATCGACGAGATGAGCCAGGCCGTCGCGCACATGGACGAGATGACCCAGCAGAACGCAGCCCTCGCCGAGGAAAGCGCCGCCTCCGCGACTGCGCTCGCCGAGCAGATCGAAGGGTTGAACGATCTGGTCTCGAAATTCCGCACGAGCAACTCGTCCCAGGGTCGCCGCGGCTACCAGCCCGCCGCAGGCGCCACGAACGAGCCGGCTCGCCTGCAGCGTCTCGCCCGCGCCGCCCTTGGACGCTGAAAGGCGCCCCACCCTGGACCAGTCGGGATCAGGGTGGAGAATGCAACCTGATGTTGGGCTTTGATACTCTACAACCAATTGATATATTTCACATATTCCTAAGTTTTGGCTTGGAGACTGCCCGCGTCGGGAAGGCTGCGCAACGCCCCGACGTGGAGTTTCGGCCATGGCTCCCACCCGCTTCTTCGTCGGTCTGGCGCTCATCGTTGGGCTCGCGAGCCCAGGGACTGTCGGCGCGGAAGCGCCCCTCGACTGGCGTTACTGCCTCGCACTCTCGGACCTGGAAAACGGCGTCTATGCGTCGGCGCCGTTCCGCTCCGGCCCAAACCTTTCCGATCTTGAACGAGCCTTCGAGACCCACCTCGACAAGCTTGGCGTGAAGCACGGCGTCGCGATTTGCCCGCGCTCGGACACCGAGCTGGATGCTCTCGCCGCGCGCGATGACGCCATGGTCTTCCACCAGGTGCGCGGGCTGTCCTCCGCGATAGCGGCCGGAGAATTTGAGCCATAAGCTCCTTCGTGCAGCACCGGCGGTGCGAAGTGAGCCTTTGCAATTTGGACGAGCATTCTGCCGCGGGTCCGTGATAGGTTCCCACGTTCCCGGCCCACACGAGTCCCAGCATCAGTCCACATGAGCGGCCCGCGGCTTTCCCTCCGGCAACGCCTCCTCCTGCTCGTCCTGTTCGCCCTCATGCCGACGCTGGCCGTCATCGGCTACAATGAGGTGAAGCTGCGGAACTCGCGGACCCAGGAGGTCCATGAACAGGCCCTTCGCAGCGGCCTGCTGGCCCAGTCCGAGCTCGAGCGCATCTTCGAGGGCATCGAGAACATGCTCATCGCGATCGGGCAAATGCCCGAGATCCAGGCGCTGGATACGCAGGCCTGCCAAGCCTACTTCGAAAGCCTGCAGCCCCGGGTCAACCACCTCACCGGGATCAACGTCGTCGACCACGAGGGAAAGCTGCGCTGCCGGTTCAGCATGCCGGCCGAACAAGTCAGCTATGCTGATCGCCCCTACTTCCAAACAGCCCTCGAGACCGGACGCTTCACCGTCGGCGAATACACGGTCGGCAGGATCACAGGGAAGGCGGCGCTTCCCGTCGCCCAGCCGTTCCGCAACAAGGATGGGGACATTCTGGGGGTGATGGTGGCGGGAGTCGACCTGAACTGGCTCGGGGAGCGGCTGAAGGAACGCGGCCTCCCGCCGGGCGGCGCCCTGACTATCGCGGACCGCAAAGGCGTCATCATTTCCCGCGAACCCCTGCCGGACAGGTTCGTCGGCACGCGCATACCCGAGGCGTTCATGCGCCTCGTCAGCGCCCCTGGGCCGGGCGCCGAGGAGGTCGTCAGCCAGGACGGCACCCGCCGGGTGATCGGCTACGTGCCGATACGCTACGGCAAGTTCCCGCTCTATGTCAGCGCGGGTCTGTCCTACGAGAACAGCTACGCCACCATCGACCAGGCGGGGCGCATCGGCCTCGTCATCGCGGCCGCCGGCGGGCTGGTGGCGTTCCTCGCGGCGTGGCTCGCGGGCCAGCGCATCCTGCAGCAGCCGATCGAACGGCTGATCAAGGTTCTCGAATCCTGGCGCAGCGGCGACCGTACGGTGCGCACGGGATACAGTGCGGACCGTGGCGAGATCGGCGCGCTGGGCGAGGCTTTGGACAGAATGATGGACGAAATCGTGCAGCGGCAGGGAGAGCGGGAGCTCCTGGTGCACGAGCTCGACCACAGGGTGAAAAACAACTTCGCCGTCATCCAATCCGTCTCCACGCGGACATTGCGAGCGGCCGGCGTCGACCCCGCCGTCACACGCAAGCTCGGCGACAGGATCGTCGCACTGTCGCGCGCCCACGACCTGCTCACGCGGGAGAACTGGGAGAGCGCCTTCGTGCACGATCTCGTCAGCCAGGCGGTGTCGACGCAGCAGCCTGAGGGCCAGGACAGGGTGGACGCCAGCGGCCCCGCCGTCCGCCTCGATCCGCGCGCGTCGCTCGGTCTCGCCATGACGCTGCACGAACTCATCACCAACGCGGTGAAATACGGCGCACTTTCCAACGACGCCGGACGGGTGACGCTGACCTGGCGGCTTCAGACGAGTGGGGGCGATCCGCCGATTCAGGTGTGCGTGTTCTGCTGGGAGGAGCGTGGGGGGCCTCCGTGCGAGCCCCCGACCACGCGCGGCTTCGGCTCGCAACTCGTGGAGCGCAGCCTGGGCGGGCGACCTGCTGAGTTCGACTACCGGAGAACGGGGCTCGTCTGCAGCTTCGAGGTGCCCTTGCCCTCCCGCGAACCCGAACATGACAAAGCCGGCGAGGATTTTCCTGCGCCGGCCTGAGGTGTCGTGAGCAGGAGCGAGGCTCCGGCTTTGGCCATCAGCGCCTCAGCGCTGGTCCTTGCCCTTGTGCGAGGCGTCCCGCCCCTTCTGGGACGATGATCCCTCGTGCTGGCCGCCTTGCTGCTTGGAGCTGTGGCCGGCCTGGGACTGCTGGCCCTTTCCGCTCTCGCTCTTGTGCTCTGCGCCGTGCTGGCGGCCCTTGTCCTGCTGATTGGCCATGGTTTCCTCCGTGCCTTCGGTTGACGAAAGCCGGCGTCAAACGCAACGCCGACTCTGAATAACGCGGACCGCCAACGCACGGTTCCCGCTCGTCGCGGCAGGCGGCGACGTCGACCGTCAGTCAAGGAAGTGACACCGAACCGTCATAAATGGCAGAGTCCAGAGGTCACCCCGCGACTCGCCTCCGGCGATCCGCGCCCCCTCCGCCGGAACGCCCGCCATCCATGGACACCTTCGTCCTCCTCGCCGTGCTCGCAGCGGCGGCGCTGCACGCCGGGTGGAACGCGCTGGTCAAGATCGGCCTGGACCGGTTCTCCTCCGTGCTGCTGCTCACGCTGTTCACGGGGGCTATCGCTGTCGTGCTGCTGCCGTTCTTCCCTTCGCCGGCCCGGGCTGCGTGGCCGTGGCTGGTCGCATCGGGGCTGCTGCACTCCGGCTACAAGTTCTTTCTCATCCGCGCCTACGTCCACGGCGATCTCAGCCAGGTCTACCCCCTGGCCCGCGGCTCCGCGCCGCTGATTGTCGGACTGGTCGGCGTGATTGCGCTGGGCGAGGCGATGACCCCGGCCAAGGGCCTCGGCGTGGCCGCCATCGGCTTCGGCGTGATCGCGATGTCGCTGAGAGGCGGCGCCAGTCTCCACGCACTGCCGAGGATGGCGCTCATCTATGCTTTGGCCACGGCCTGCTTCACGGCGTCCTACACCCTCGTGGACGGGGTGGGGTCCCGGGCGAGCGGCTCCGCGTCCAGCTATACGCTGTGGCTTTTCATTGGAGACACGGTCGGGATGACGACCTATGCCTTGGCCAGCCGCGGGCCGAAGGCGTTCCTGGCGCTGACGCCCGCCTGGCGGAGCGGTCTGGCGGCCGGCGCAATGTCCCTGGGCTCGTACTGGATCGCGATCTGGGCCTTCACGGTGGCGCCCATCGCGCTGGTCGCCGCCTTGCGGGAGACAAGCGTGCTGTTCGCAATGCTCATCGCGGTCGTGATGCTCGGCGAGCGGCCGGGGCGCTGGCGCTGGATTGGCTCCGCGCTGATCCTGGCCGGCGTGATCCTGATCAGGCTCTGAGGCCCGCAGGATCGGAACGCCCAAAAAGAAGAAGCGACCCCAGGGCCTGCCGGACCCGCGGGATCGCTTCGGAAGCTCAGTCGCGCAAAAGCGGCGAAGGCTACAGGGGCAGGCGGCGGGCCGTGTCGGCGCGCACCATCGACAACTCGAAGGCGACGTCGCAGGTCGTGGAGCCTACGGGAGTGGGACGGCCGGGCTGGATGGCCTCGAGGGTCGCGCGCAAGATCTGGCCGGCGACGCGGCTGACGGAGGTCGGGAGCTTGGGGGAGGACGCGATCACGGACATGGTCATTTCTATCGGGTTGGGGGAGCCGAAGCTCGCCGAGGGGTAGCGCCAGCGCACTGGAATTGCCGGGAAAATGCTCTCGACTTGCTTCTTTGACAAACGATCCTTTCTGAAGTCATCTGTTCAGAGAATTTGAAGATCCGGTCACACAAAATTAGGTGTTGGATGCGCCGCCTTCCGGGACTTCCGGGCCTTCGCGTGTTCGAGGCGGCGGCTCGGCACCTCAGCTTCACCCGCGCCGCCGATGAGCTCGGCGTCACGCCGGCCGCGGTGAGCAACCAGATCCGCCTGCTGGAGGACCAGCTCGGCAAGAAGCTGTTCCAGCGCACGAGCCGCACCATGGCGCTGACGCCCTCGGGCGAGACGCTGCTGGACGGCGTGTCCCAGGCCCTGGACATCATCGCCCGCTCGGTCCGGCAGATCACGGTGCAGCAGCGGCCCCGTCTGTCGATCATCACCTCCGCGGCCTTCGCGGCGAAATGGCTGGTTCCAAGGCTCGCCACCTTCCACCAATTGCATCCCGACGTGGACGTGACGGTGGACGTCTCCGACCGGCCGATCGACCTCGACTTCTCCGGCGAATCCGGCGCTGCGGTCGCCGTGCGGTTCGGCGCGTCAGATGCGCCGGGCATCACGCGGGACAGACTCTTCGACGAGATCCTGTTCCCGGTCTGCAGCCCTCGGCTGATGGAGGGGCCGCATCCCCTGCGGCAGCCGCGGGACCTGCGGCACCACACGCTCATCCACCTGGACTGGCGCGCCCGCGGCGACACCTGGCCGGACTGGCAAATGTGGCTGACCGAGGCCGGCGCGACGGAGGTGGACGCGTCGCGCGGCCTTCACCTCACCCAGACGGACCTCGTGATCCAGGCCGCCCTCTCGGGCCAGGGGGTCGCGCTGGGCAACACGAGCCTCGTGGACGATGACGTGCGGTCGGGACGGCTGGTGAAGCCGTTCGCTCTGTCGCTGAAGGCGCCGGCCGTCTTCGCCTACTCCCTGGTCGTGCCGAACCGGATGCTGAAGCTGCCGATCGTCACCGCGTTCCGCCAATGGATGCTCGAAGAGGCGCGGGCGGCGGCGGCGGATTGAGGCGGGACGGCCGGCATGCCATCCTTGGATTTGCAAGGGCCGGACTGAAGGGGTGTGCGTGGCGACGGAGATCGAACGCAAGTTTCTGGTGAGCGATGACGGCTGGCGCGCCAGCGCGCTGTCCACGCCCATCGCCATCCGGCAGGGCTACCTCGCCACCGGCGAGGGGGCGTCCGTCCGCATCCGCATCGCGGACGACGGCGCCAAGCTCACCATCAAGGGCGAGCGCGCGGGCCGCTCCCGCGAGGAGTTCGAATACGACATCCCGCCCGGCGACGCCCTTGCGCTGCTCTCGCTCTGTCCTCTGCCGCCCATCGTCAAGAACCGTCATGAGATCCCGCACGAGGGCAAGCTGTGGGAAGTCGACGAGTTCCTCGGCGTGCTGGAGGGCCTCGTCATCGCCGAGGTGGAGTTGGACCGGGAGGACGAGTCCTTCCAACTGCCCGACTGGGTGGGAGAAGAGGTCACGCATGATCTGCGTTACCGCAATTCCTCCTTGGTGAAGGCGACCGAACCTCCCCGTCCAGGGCGTCACACCACCTGAGTGGCGTGCTGCTGCAGGATGAGGAGCTGGGGCTTGTCCACCCCGGCGATCGGCTCGGCGGAGAAGGCGTAGGAAGCCGACCAGGCGCCGCCGCACCAATACGTGGCCGCCTCCCACACGTCGCTGTGCTGCTGCATGTAGGTGATCATCTTGTCCAGCGCCTTCAGGCTCGTCGCGTCTTGCGACACGCCGAATTCGCCCAGGAACAGCTTGTTTCCGGTCTGCTTGGCCCAGTCGGTGATCGCGGTCAGGCGCTGCCAGCCGATGTCTTCCGAGACGACGGTGGTCTCGGTGCCTGAACTCCAGGTGTCGAGATACTGGTGCACCTCGAACGTATAGTGGTGGCCGGGGTCGATCACGCCCGGGGCGAGGACCTTCGAATTGTCCGAAGTCGTCCACGTCCAGGCGCCGTCCCAGAAGGTGCCGGGAACAAGCACCTCGTTGGTCGCGCCCGTCGCGCGGATCGCGCTCAGGGCCGCGTTCACGGAGCCCAGCCAGCTCAGGGCCGTCTGGTCGTGCGGCTCGTTCATGAGGCCGAACACGACATTCGGGTTCGACTTGTAGTGATCGGCCACCTTGCCCCAGAAGTCCGCGAACATGGAGTTCGGCGAAGCCGCCGAGCCGATCATGCCGCCGGGCCCATACCCGAACGTGTGGGGGTCGAGCACGATCTGGAGCCCCTTGGACGTCGCATAGTTGACGACCGCGTCGATCCGGCCGAGCTCGACGGGATCGAGTACTCCATAGGCCGTCTTCTGCAGCCGGTCCCAGTCGAAGGGCATCCGGATGACCTCGAGCCCCTTCGACGCGTAGTAGTCGATCTGCTTGGCCGAAGGATAGATGTAGTTGAACCCGTATGTTCCGCCCGAACCGTACTCCCCGCCGGAGATGTTGATGCCGAGCTTGAACTCGTTGGCGGCGCTCGGAGCAAGCACGCCGCCCACGGTGTAGGAATTCGTAAAGCTGGCGCCGGCGTTGTGGGCGGCATCCTCGAGATGGGCGATGACGACGCCGTTGGTCCAGCCGCCGGCCGGCTTGGCGATGTCGACCGCGAAGGTCGTGCCGGTGATGTTGGCCGCGGCGACGGCCTGGTTCACGCCATTGACCGTGAGCACCAGCACGTCGCCCGCCGCCATCGTCTGGGACAGCGTGCCGGTGATGTGGGCCGTCGCAGCCGCTGCCTCCGTCGCATCGATGACGTTGTCGCCAGCGACCTTGATGCCGGTCACCAGCGCGGCGGGGGCTTGTGTATCGATGGTGAGGGTTTGAGCGAGAGACGGCGTCGAGACGTTCCCGGCGGCGTCGGCCGCCGTGACCCAGAAGCTGTGGGTCCCATCGGCCACCGAACCGAGCGTCAGGCTCCAGGCGCCCAGCGAATTGGCTACTGCATGGCCGACCGCGAGCGAAGCGGCGTCCATGAGGACGGTCACGGTCGAGCCGGCCTCGGCCTTTCCTGAAAGCGTGGGCGTGTCGTCGTTGGTCAGGGTCGACGGGAATGCAGACAGGGTCGGGATGGCGGGAGCCTTGCGGTCCACCGTCACGGATGCGGCCAGCGACAACGTCCCGACGTTCCCCACGAGGTCGGTCGCCCGCGCGGTGAAGCGATGCAGCCCGTCCACGATCCCGCTCGGCGCAACGGCGCTCCAGGCTCCCGAGGCGTCGGCCTTGATCTTGGCGAAGGGCGAAGTGGCGCCATCCATGTAGACCGCCACGGTGGCGTTGGCCTCCGCCATGCCCTTCAGCATCGGAACGGTGTTGATGAGCGTCGCCGAAAACGGAGCGACGCTCGGGGCGAGCGGCGCGGTGTGGTCGATCTCGATATATTTGAGGTTGGAAAAGGTGCTGACGTGGCCGAGCGCATCCTTTGCGGTGGCCACGAACCCATGCCTGCCGTCGGCCAGGGCGACCGGCGACTGCAGCGACCATCGACCGGTGCTGTCGGCGGTGGTCACGCCGAGAAGCTTCGTGGTTCCGTCGACGTAGACTGACACCGTGCTGTTGGCCGGCGCGCCGCCTCGGATGACGGGATTGGTGGCGCTCGTCGCCAGGGCGGCGAAGTCCCAGAACACCGGCGCAGCAATGGAGAGGGGCGCGAGGGCGGCTGGCGGAATGATCGAGAAGCTCGGCGTCGCTGTCGTGAAATCCAGCATGCCCGACACGGGCGCGCTTGTGTTGCCGGCGGCGTCCGCCGCGCGCAGCGCGAAGGCGTGCTGCGCATCCGCCATGGCGAAGGGAATGGTGTAGGACCAGCGGCCACTTGCGTCCGCCAAAACGGCGCCGATCGGGTTCGTCTTGAACTCCGTCAGGTAGACGAGAACCTTCGCGTTGGCTTCAGCAACGCCGGAGAGCATGGCCGCGCCCGTGCTCGCGAATCCTGTGGACTGCAGGACCGGAACGGGCGGCGGCACGTGGTCGATGATGATGGGGATTGCGGCCGAAAGGGCGCTGGCGTTTCCGGCCGCGTCCGTCGCGCTGGCGGCGAAGGTGTGCGGCCCGTCCGGCAGTTTCGGCAGCCTGATGGTCCAATTTCCGTAAGCGTCGGTGGTCGCCTGGGCCAGGGGGCTGGCGGCCCCATCGACATAGATCGAGACGACGCTGTTCTTCTCGGCGGTCCCCTTGAGGATCGGCGTGGTCAGGCGTGTGTAGCCGGCCGCCGTCGTGATCAATGGGGTCGTCGGCGCAGTCCTGTCGATGGTCACGGACATCGGCTGGGAAGGCGTGCCCTGCGGGCCCGTGTCAAAGCCGGCGAACGCCGTGAAGAGATAAGATCCCTCGGTGAGGAACCCCGTGTCCGCCCACCACGCGCCTCCCGCGCCGATGGTCGCGTTGAAGGTTCCATGGGCCCCGTTGGGGCCGTCATAGGCGATCGTGATCGGCGAGCCGGCCGCGCCCTCTCCCAGGATCGACAGGTTCAGGGCGCTCGTCAGTCCGTCGCCCAGGACCCCGGTGTCCGAGCCCGTGCCGAGCTTCAGCCCGAACGGGACCGAAAACAGGCCCGTCACGCCGTTCCAATCAAGCAATGCCATATCGCCACTCCGTCCCCGATGGCAGACCTGATGGGATCAAGCTCCCGATCGGCCCCGGACAAGAATGGCAGACGAGCTTTGGCTCACGCTTAAGCTATTTAAGTCAAATCACTTGATCTGAGCAATAAACAATAAACTATGCTGCCAGGTTGGGAGTCTCACGCTGAAACAGCAAGATTCAAGGAAGTATAGAATGCGATACGAGCAGTGGCGCCCACGCGACGGCGCCCGAAACCGCAAGGATCCTGGCGAGGGTTCACGCGAGAGCTCAGGGCTGGCGGAAAGCTTTCGCCATCTGGTCGCGGAAGGGCTTGAGCAGGTAGGAGAGCACCGAGCGATAGCCGGTCATGATGAACGCCTCCACGGGCATGCCCGCCACCAGCTTCACCGGGCCGAGCCTGTCCAACTGCTCCTTCGTCGCGCCGATGCGCACCACGTAGTAGCTCTGCCCGGTCCGCTGGTCCGCCGTCAGGTCGGCCGCCACAAGGGTGACGTTGCCTTCGATCTCGGGCGTCGCCCTCTGGTTGAAGGCGGGGAAGCGCAGATTGGCGGCCTGGCCCACATGCAGGTGGTCGATCTCCTGCGGCGAGACCTTCACCTCGACAGCGAGCTCCTCGCCGTCCGGGACGACCAGCATCATCGGCTCGCCGGGCTGCACGACACCGCCCACGGTGTGCACCGCGAGCTGATGCACGACGCCGGCCAGCGGCGCGCGGATATCGACCCGCTGCAACTGATCCTTCGCCGCCACCCGGCGCTCGACGAGTTCGGCGCTCTTGCCTTGCAGTTCCCGCAGTTCCTTTGCGACTTCGCTGCGCAGGTCCTGCTCGATCTGGATGATCTGCAGCTTGGTCTCCGCCACCTTGCCGCGCGCCTGCGCCGCGCTCGACAGCAGCGCCCCGCGCTCGCCTTCGAGGCGGGCCTCCTCGCGCTCGAGCGATGTCAGCCGCGTCATCTGGATCAGCTTCTTCGCGTAGAGTTCGCGGACACCCTCGAGTTCGCGGCGAATGAGGCCGATTTCCCGTGTCTTGGCTTCCGACTGGGCGAGGACGCCCTCGATCTCCTGCTCGAGCTGCGCGATGCGCTCCTTGAGCTGCGACTTCTGCCCCTCACGCGCGCTGCGGCGCAGTTCGAAAAGGCCCTGCTCGCCGTCGATGATGCGCTGGACCGAGCGGTCGAGCACCCGGTTGGTCAGCTCCTCGGGAAACTGCACCCGGGCGCTGCGGTCGCGTTCCGCCTCGAGCCGGGCCGTGCGGGCCAGCACCTCGTCGAGGCTCTTGGTGACGATGGCGAGGTTGGCGCGCGGGATCGTGTCGTCCAACCGGACCACGACCTCGCCCGCTTCCACGTGGCTGCCGTCGCGCACCGCGATCTCGCCGATCACGCCGCCCGTCTGATGCTGGACCTTTTTCACGCTGGAATCGACCACGAGCGATCCCGGCGCGATCACCGCGCCGGTGATCTGCGTCGTGGCCGCCCAGAAGACGGCGCCGCCGCCCAGCAGTGCGGAGAGGCCGAGACTGAGCCGAAGGTGGCTGCGCACGGCGTGGCGCTGGGACAGCCTGTCCCTGATCGCGAAATCCGTCATCCGAACCGGGCCTCCGCAAAGAAGGGCGCCGGGGCCGCGGGCTTCCTGGGGGCGGCGGGAGTCGCAGGCTCGGCTGCGCCGGCGCTCGCCATCGCGCCCGCGGTCTGGCGCAGGAAGGCGGCGAGGATCTCGTCGCGTGAGCCCAGCGACACCATGCGTCCTTCCCGCATGACCAGCATGCGGTCGACCCCGGCCAGCGCTGCGGGCCTGTGCGCGACCACAATGACGACGCCCTTGCGCTCGCGCACCGCCATTATGGCGGCGGTCAAGGCTTCGTCGCCCGCATGGTCGAGGTTGGAGTTGGGTTCATCAAGCACGACGAGGAACGGATCGCCATAGAGCGCGCGGGCGAGCCCGATGCGCTGCCGCTGGCCCGCCGACAACGACGAGCCGGCCTCGCCCACCCGCGTCTCGTAGCCGGCCGGCAGCGAAAGAATGAGATCGTGCACGCCGGCCGCCACGGCCGCGGCGATGACTCCGGCCGGAGTCGCAGCCTCGTCGAACCGGGAGATGTTCTCCGCGACGGTGCCTTCGAAAAGCTCGACATCCTGCGGGAGATACCCGATGTGCCGGCCCAGCGCGTCCGGCGACCATTGGTCGAGGCTGGCGCCGTCGATCTGCACCCGGCCGCGCACCGCGGGCCAGACCCCCGCGATCGTCCGGACCAGACTCGACTTTCCCGAGGCCGATGGCCCGATCACGCCCAGCGCCTGCCCTGCCTCGAGCCGCAGGGTGACGTCCTGCACGACGACCCGGTGGTCGCCCGGCGTGGCCACGCTGACCGCCTCCAGCATCAGCGATTTCCGCGGCGCTGGCAGCGCGAGCGGCGTCTCCGCTTCGGGCATCACGGCGAGCAAGCCGTTCAGGCGCGCCCAACTCTGGCGGGCCTGGACGAAGCTCTTCCAGTTGGCGATCGCGAGTTCGACCGGGGCCAGAGATCGCGCCATCAGCACCGAGCAGGCGATGATCGAACCTGCGCTCACCTCCTGGTGGATCGCCAGGTAAGCGCCCACGCCGAGGATGGCGGACTGCAGCGTGACGCGCAGCGTGCGCGACAGCGCGCCGAGCATGCCGCCGACGCCCGCCGCTCTCAAATTGGCCTCGAGCCCGGTCAGGTGCGCCTTGGACCAGCGCGCGGCGAGCCTGTCCTCCATGCCCATGGCGCGGATTACTTCGGCGTTGCGCCGCCCGGACTCCGCCAGTCCGTTGCGCGCCGCCATGGCGGCCGAGGCGTCCTTTTCCGGACCACGGGTCAAGGTGTCCGCCACCAGCGTCAGGGCGGTGAGGATCAGCGCCCCGACCAGAGCGGTGATGCCGATCCAGGGATGAAAAAGGTAGGCGATCACGAGGTAGAGCGGCATCCATGGCAGGTCGAACAGCGCCGTCGGTCCGGACCCGCCGAGGAAACTGCGGACCTGATCGAGATCGCGCAGCGGCAGGATCGCATCCGGGCCCCCGCCGCGCCGCAGCGGAAGGCGTATGATGGCCTTGTAGATGCGTTCGCCGAACGCCTCGTCGAGCGACGCGCCGATGCCGCCGAGCACACGGGAGCGCACGTATTCCAGCGCTCCCTGCATCGCGAACAATCCGAGACAGATCACGCCGAGTCCGACCAGCGTGGGCACGCTGCGGCTCGGCAGCACCCGGTCGTAGATCTCCAGCATGAACAGGGTGCCGTTCAGGGTCAGCACGCTGACCAGCGCGCTGATCGCGCCCACGCCCCAGAATGCGCTGCGGTATGATCGCAGAAAGGCGCGCAGTTCCGATGTCGAGTCGCCTTGCTTCAATTGCGCCAAGAGGAAGTCCCCCGCCGACGGCACGGCCGCTGAAGGCGTCCCGAATGCCGGCTCTCACCAGTAAAGACACTTTGGCGTTGAAGGCTTGGTAAACGCAGCGCCAATTTCGAGTTGTAAATCTCGATTTAAACGCAAACCGCAGATGTAAAGACGGTACTAACCATGACCCTTTACGCGCGGTTTACTCCTGAGCCTCCCCCGCCGGCAGGACACGGCGTCGGGAAGCCCGCCCAACTTGCGTCCGGCTGAAGGAAGGATCAGCTTTGCCCCCCAAAAGCGCGGACGTGCAGTCCGCACAATCGCCGAAAAGAGGATGTCGGGTCATGCAGCGCACGCAGGTGGCCATCATCGGCTCGGGACCAGCCGGCCTGCTTCTGGGGCAATTGCTGCATCGGCAAGGCGTCGACTCCATCATCCTGGAACGCAAGTCTAAGGCCTATGTGCTCTCGCGGATCCGGGCCGGCGTGCTCGAGCAGGGCACGGTCGACCTGCTTGCCGAGGCGGGCGTGGACGCCCGGCTCCGCGCCCAGGGGCTGGTGCACGAGGGGTTCGCGGTGGGCTTCTCCAACCGCCGGCTGCGGATCGACCTCAAGGCGCTCACGGGCAAGACCGTGACCGTCTACGGGCAGACCGAGGTGACCCGGGACCTGATGTCCGCGCGCGAAAGCGCCGGCCTGCGCACGGTCTACGAGGCCGACGGCGTGGCCATCGAGGGCTTCGGCGACACGTCTTCGACTGTCGCCTGGACGGAACACGGCCGGCGCCAGGAGATCGCCTGCGACTACGTCGCGGGCTGCGACGGCTTCCACGGCGTCAGCCGGGCCAGCGCGCCCAGCGCCGCGTTACGGACGTTCGAGCGCGTCTACCCGTTCGGCTGGCTCGGCGTGCTGGCCGACGTGCCGCCCTGCTCGGAAGAACTGATCTACGCCAGCCACCCGCGCGGCTTCGCCCTCGCCTCGATGCGCTCGCCGACCCGGAGCCGCTACTACATCCAGTGTCCCGCCGACGAGGAGGTCGCAGCGTGGTCTGACGAGCGCTTCTGGGACGAGTTGTCGCGCCGCCTCGACCCGGAAGCGGTCGGCCATCTCGTGCGGGGGCCCTCGATCGAAAAATCGGTCGCGCCGCTGCGCAGTTTCGTGGCCGAGCCCCTGCGCTTCGGACGGCTTTTCCTCGCAGGAGACGCCGCACACATCGTGCCCCCGACAGGCGCAAAAGGCCTGAATCTCGCCGCGAGCGACGTGCACTATCTCTCCGAGGCCATCACCGCGCACATCCGTGGAGGCGGCGACGAGGAACTGGACCGCTATTCCAGCCGCGCGCTCGCGCGCATCTGGAAGAGCGAGCGCTTCTCCTGGTGGATGACCTCGCTCCTGCATCGCTTCGGCGACCGGAACCCCTTCGAGGAGCGCATGCAGGAGGCTGACTTCATCTATCTGGAAGGTTCGATCGCCGCTCAGACCTCGCTTGCGGAAAATTACGTCGGACTGCCGTTTTGAGCCTGCGGGCGCCTTAACCGGGCGCAAAACCTCGCGGAACGAGTCGCACACCTCCTCCGTTGTCGGGGGTCAGGCGGTCCGGGGACCGCGGTGGCGCTCAAAAATCGCCAAAAGGGGACCAGTCATGCGTATCGCTGAAATCATGACGCGGGACGTGCGCGACATCGCTCCGCAGCGCAGCATCCGGGACGCGGCCCGGCTCATGGACGAGTTGAATGTCGGAGCCCTTCCCGTCTGCGACGAAGGGCGACTGGTGGGCCTGGTCACGGACCGCGACATCACGGTGCGGGCGACTGCCGCAGGCGCGACGCCCGACGAAACTCCGGTGTTCACCGTGATGACGTCCTCGCCGCGCTGCTGTCACGCCGACGACGACGTGGCCGACGCGGTCAATCTCATGACGACGCTGCAGGTTCGCCGTGTACCGGTGCTGGATGACCAGGAACGGCTGGTGGGCATCGTGGCGCTCGGCGATCTCGCAGAGGATCACGTCGAGGAGGCGGCGAAGGTGTTGGAGGACGTCTCGACGCCAGCCGAGCCGGACCTGACCGCGGCGTCGGCGCGTCGCGCCTCGGACAACACCTTCCGGGCCGGCAGCGATCCGCTCACGCCGGAACAGCGGATGGAGCTATTCCGCACCTACACCGAACACTGACGAGCGAAGCGGGCGTATCGGACATGCGCCACTGCATGTCGAATTAGGCTAAGATGAGCTATAGGCACGCTGTCGTCGTACAATGACGACTTTGCAACGGACGCTTCGCCTTGGCCGCCAGCTCTTCTCCGCTCCGCCTGTCCCTCGGCACGCTGGCTCACGCCAGGCCGGGAACCGTCATGCCCGGCTATGAGCGCGCGAAGCTGCGCCTGGGAATCGTGCATCTCGGGCTCGGAGCCTTCGTGCGCGCGCATGTCGCAACCTATCTCGACGACGTTCTGGCCCTCGAGATGGGCGCCTGGGGAATGGCTGGCGTCAGCCTGAAAAGGCCGGACCAGCGCGACAAGCTGGCTCCCCAGGACGGATTCTACACGGCGCTCGAACGCGATGGTGGCGGCGTCAGCGCCCGCATCATCGGCTGCGTCAAGAAATGCCTGGTCGCGCCGGAAGACCCCGAGAGCCTGCTCGCCATGATGACGGACCGTGCGGCCCGCATCATCAGCCTGACGGTCACCGAAAAGGGCTATTGCCACGATCCCGCGACGGGCAAGCTCGACGAGAACCATCCTGACATCCTGCATGACCTCGAGCACCAGAGCGAACCCCGCTCCGCGGTGGGGATCATCGTGGAAGCGCTTGAGCGCCGGCGTTCTGCCGGTTTCGAGCCCTTCACGGTGCTGTGTTGCGACAACCTTCCGCACAATGGCCAGTTGGTCGGCGACCTCGTGCGCGATTTCGCGGCGCTGCGCGACGGCGGGCTCGCCACCTGGATCGAGGCGCACGGCGCGTTCCCGTCCACGATGGTGGACCGCATCGTTCCCGCCACCACCCAGGTCGACATCGACGCCGCGACGGAGGCCACGGGGCTCGTCGATCTCGCCCCCGTCGTACACGAGCCCTTCCGCCAGTGGGTCATCGAGGAACGCTTCATCAACGACGCCCGACCGGCGTTCGAGCGGGTCGGCGCCGAGATCGTCAGCGACGTGGCGCCCTTCGAGACCATGAAGTTGCGGATGCTGAACGGCGCGCACTCTTCGCTCGCCTATCTCGGCTATCTCGCCGGCCACGAGACGATCGCCGACACCGTAGCCGACCCCGCATTCAGCGGTTTTCTCGCCGGGCTCTGGCGCGAGGAGATCATCCCCGTCGTCACCGCGCCGCCTGGCGTGACGCTGCAGGACTACGCGGCCCAGCTCCTGGCCCGGTTCGCGAACAGCGCCATCCGCCACCGCACCTGGCAGATCGCCATGGACGGCTCGCAGAAGCTGCCACAGCGCCTGCTTTTCACGGCGCGCGACTGCCTCGCCGAGGAGCGGCCCATCCACCGCATCGCCCTCGTTGTGGCGGCCTGGATTCGCTACGTCGGCGGCGTCGACGAAAAGGGCCAGCCGATCGACGTGCGCGATCCGCTCGCGCCCCGGCTCCGTGAACTGCTGGACGCCGTGGGGTCAGATCCGGCCCGGCGCGTCGCCGCCATCCTGCGGGTCGAGGCTGTGTTCGGCCAGGACCTGCCCGGCCAGCCCGCTTTCGTCGCGGCCGTGACGGACGCCTATGCGCGCCTTCTGGAGAAGGGCTCTCGGGCAGCCGCGGCCGCCGCCGCCGTGATGTGACCGCTGGAGCGGGCATCCGGCCCTGCGTCAATTCAGGCAGCCTCATGTCAGGATCACGTGACACCGAACTGCGTGACAGCGCACCCTCGAACGTCACGGAGACCCGAGATGAAAGTCCTGCATATGATTGCCCTGATCCTGTTGATCGTGGGCGGCCTGAACTGGGGCCTCGTCGGCCTGTTCAACTTCGATCTGGTCGCGGCGCTGTTCGGCCAGGGCAGCGCGGTATCGCGCATCGTGTATGTCCTCGTCGGCATCGCCGCCCTGTGGGGATTCGCGATTTTGTCTCCCTTGTCACGAGACGACGACACCCGCGTCCGCGCCTGACGCGGCAGTCCCGGGCGGTGCGGGGTTCCCCAGCCCCATGCCGCCCGGACATTCCCCACCAGGGGCCCACCAAAGCTGAGGCGACTCACCGGCGTCGGTACAACCTTAGGTTGACAGCATCGCGTTTACGGCCATGTTGCCCTCACAAGGGCCGTGCAGATGAAGTCTTCCGATATCGATATTGTTCGCGATCTCCCGCTTTTCCGGGATGTCGATCCGGGCCGGTTGTCGTCCCTGGTGTCCGGCGCGTTCCTCCAGCGCTTTCCCGCAAATCTTGCCCTCATCCGCGAGGGCGTCCGGCCGGACTTCCTGCACATCGTCGTGGATGGGCTGGTCGAGCTCTGCTCGAACGTGAACGACCGCGAAGTCGGCGTCATGGTGGTGGGACCGGTGTCGGCCTTCGTCCTGGCCGCGGTCATCATGGATGCGCCCTACCTGACTTCGGCCCGGACCTTGACCACCGCCAACATCCTGATGCTGCCCGCCGAACAGGTGCGGCTGGTCTTCGGACAGGACGAGCACTTCGCGAGAGCCATCGTGCAGGAACTGGCGTCGGCCTATCGCGTCTCCATCAAGAAGCTGAAGGGCCAGATGGGGCGAACGGGCGTGGAGCGCCTGGCGAACTGGATTCTCCTCCATCTCACGCGCCGCGGCGGCGGCGGGGTCATGACGATCCCGCTGGACCGGACAACCCTGGCGGCCCACCTCGGCACGACTCGCGAGAACCTGTCCCGCAACTTCACCCAGCTCGCGCTTCACGGGGTGCACACGAAGGGCCGCGAGATCGAGGTCGACGACGTCGAGCGCCTCGCCGGCTTCGCCCGGCCGAATCCGCTGATCGACGACCCCCTGAGCTGAGACGTCCAAGGCGGGCGGAGCTTCCGCTTGTCTTCGCCCCGGGAGTACGGGACTTTGGCGGTCCAATCTTCCGCCAGGGTCGCCGATGAATTCCGGTCAAGCAGGCCGCTATGCGCCGGGCCAACGCCACGCAGTGCCCGCCCGTTCGGGCTGCGCCATTGTGCTCGACGCCGGGCAGGCGATCCGGATCGTGAATACGCACGGCAGCCAGGTCGTCGACACGTGGGCGCTCTCGCTGGAGGATCCTGGAGAGCACCTCTCGATGCAGCACACCCGCGCCGCGCTGTTGCGATTGACGCCCGCGAAGGGCGACAGCATCGCGAGCAACCGGCGCCGGCCCTTCCTGCGCATCGAGGAGGATACGACGCCGGGCCGGCACGACACCGTGATCCCGGCCTGCGACAGCGAGCGCTATCGCCAGCTCGGCGCACCGGAGGGGCACGCCAATTGCTGCGACAATTTCCGCCTGGCGCTGCGCGAGGCCGGTTTTCCCGAACAGCCGGTTCCCGCGCCGCTGAACCTGTTCATGAACATCCCGTGGACGTCCGACGGCGCGCTCTCGTTCGAGCCTCCTTTGTCGAGGCCAGGCGACCACATCGTGCTGCGCGCGGAGAGGCCCGTCGTTATCGTGTTGTCCGCCTGCCCGCAGGATCTCGTCCCCATCAATGGGACCGACTGCCAGCCGACCGAAGTGCACTTCGAGGTGCTTCCCGCTTAGCGGCCTCCCGTTCACCGAGGGGAGCTGTTCACTTTCCGAACCGCAGGGGGACCACCTTGTCCGGGAATGCGGCGGCGGGGCCCCTGATCCGGGCGAGAGCCATGGCGAGATCCTCCAGCCGGAACGGCTTCGACAGCCGCTGGGCGCAGGCGGACTCGTCCGCTGGCGAGATTTCCGCATAGCCGGTGGCGAGGACGACCGGAAGCTCCGGATAGTCCTTCCGGAGGATGGTCGCGAGCTGAGAACCCGTCATGCCCGGCATGGCGTGGTCTGTGATGACGACGTCGATCGGCCGGCCGCTCTTCAGCGTCTCCAGCGCGGCGTGACCGGACGAAGCCTCGACGACCGTATGGCCCAGCTCCTCCAGCATGGCGGCCGTGCCGGTGCTGACCAGCGCGTCATCGTCGACCACCAGCACCGTGCAGGGTGACGCCGGCGCGATCTCCTGCGCCGTACCGCGGGCCTCCTGGGCGCCGCGCGCGCGCGCATTCTCCTCCACCTGTGGCAGCCACAGCTCCACCGTCGTGCCCTCGCCCACACGGCTCGTCACGTTGAGAACGCCGCCGGATTGGGCCGCGAGCCCATGCACCATGGAGAGGCCGAGGCCCGTTCCCTTGCCCGGGCCCTTGGTGGTGAAGAACGGCTCCGTCGCCTTTGCGAGCGTGGCCTCGTCCATGCCGCAGCCCGTATCGGAGACGCTGATCCGCACATAGCGGCCCGGCTTCAGGCCGAGCTTGGAGTGATCGGTCTCCAGCGTCTCGGCCGTCGCGCCGATGCTGAGCTGCCCACCCAGCGGCATCGCATCGCGCGCGTTGATGGTGAGGTTCAGCAGGGCGAGCTCGAGCTGGTTGGCGTCTGCGCGGATCGAGGGCAAGCCCTCGGGAAAGCTCTTGCCCACCTGGACGAGGGGACCAAGCGCGCGCTTCAGCAGGTCCTCCATCCCCGACACCAACTCGGCGATGTCGACGACCTCGGGCTTCAGCTCCTGCCGCCGTGCGAAGGACAGCAGGCGCTGCGTCAGCGCCGCCCCTCTGTCGGCGCCCAGCATGGCGTTGTTGAGCAGGCGCTGCGCGCGGGCATCGTCCGGCAGTCGCTTCTTGAGAAGCTGCAGGCTGCCGAGCACGGCCATCAGAAGATTGTTGAAGTCATGCGCCACGCTACCCGTGAGCTGGCCGATCGTGTCGAGCTTCTGGGCCTCGAAGAGCTGCGCCAGCGCGTGCTCGCGCTCCCTGGTGCGCTCCTCGATGCGCTGCTCCAGCTCCTCGTTGAGATGCTGAAGCTGCGCCGCCGTCGCCTCCAGCGCCGCCGTGCGCTCGGCGACGCGGTTCTCGAGCTCGCCGTTGAGCTGCTCCAGCTGCCGCGTGGTGCGATAGAGGTCCGCAAACACTTTCACCTTGGCCCGCAGCACCTCCGGCACCACCGGCACAGGGACATAGTCCACCGCGCCAGCCTCGTAGCCGCGCAACCGGTCGAAGTCGGAGATCTGGATCGCCGACACGAAGATGATGGCGGTGCGCTGGAAGCGGGGATGCTCCCGGATCATCGCCACCAGCTCGAAGCCGTCGAACTCGGGCATGCAGACGTCGACGAGGATGACCGCGACGTCCGTCTTCAGCAGATGCTCCAGCGCTTCGCGCGCCGAAGTCGCCTTGAGCAGATTGTGCCCGAGCTCCTTCAGCACCACCTCGTAGCTGAGCAGCTTGGCGGGGTGGTCGTCCACCAGCAGGATGTTGACCTTCTCGGGGACCTGGATCATGGCGCGCTCCCCCTCTCAGCGATGCAGCCACATCCGCAGGGCGGACAGCAGCTGTTCGGTGTTGACGGGCTTGGCGAGGTAGTCGGACGCGCCGGCCTCCAGGCACTTCTCGCGGTCGCCCTTCATGGCCTTCGCGGTGAGGGCGATGATGGGCAGGCGGCGGAACGCCGGGTTGGCCCGGATCACCTGCATGGTTTCGTAGCCGTCCATGCCGGGCATCATGATGTCCATCAGGACGATGGCCACGTCCGAGCGCGACTCGATGACGGAGATGGCCTCCGTCCCGGTCGTGGCCGTGAGCACGGTCATGCCCCGGCGCTCGAGCACGCTGGACAGCGCGAAGATGTTGCGCGCGTCGTCGTCCACGAGCAGCACCGTGCGGCCGACGAGGTCGTCGTCGGAGCTGTGCAGCCGCTCGAGCATCGTCTGCTTTTCGATCGGCAGGTCCGCGACGACCCGGTGCAGGAACAGCGCGGTCTCGTCGAGCAGGCGCTCGGGCGACTCGACTCCCTTCACCACGACGCTGCGCGCCATGGTGTGCAGCTGCGCGTCTTCCTCGGACGACAGCTCCCGCCCGGTGAAGACGACGACCGGGACGTCGCCCAGGGCTGGGTCGTCCCGGATGCTCTCCAGCACCTGGAAGCCCGACATGTCGGGGAGCTTCAGGTCGAGCACCACGCAGTCCGTGTCCCGCTCCCGCAGGACGGCGAGCGCGTCCGCGCCCGTCTCGGCGGTTGCGATGTCGATGTCGTCGTGTCCGAGCAGCGCGGTCACGCCCATGCGCTCGGCCGGATCGTCCTCGACCACCAACAGCCGTTTGCGCCGAGGCTCCGCGAAGTCCTTCAGCTTGCCGAGCGCGGCCTCCAGGCCCTCCGTCGTGGTCGGCTTGCTCATGAAGGAGAAGGCGCCGCGCGCCAGCCCGTGCTGCCGGTCCTCGTCGAGCGTGACGATCTGCACGGGGATGTGCCGGGTGTTCGGGTCCTGCTTCAACTGGCTCAGCACCGTCCAGCCCAGCATGTCGGGCAGAAACACGTCGAGCGAGATGGCTGTGGGCCGGAACTCCCGCGCCAGCGCCAGCGCGTCCGCGCCGCGCATCGCGACCAGCACCTTGAAGCCCTTGTCGTGCGCGAGGTCGACCATCACCCGCGCATAGTGGGGGTCGTCCTCGACGATCAGGATCACGCTGTCGCCGGGCTCCAGCCGGTGGCGGTCATCCAGCATCCCGTCCTCGGCCCGCTCGATGAGCCTGGGCGCGACGAGCGCCGCCGGGGATGCGCCGGCCTCCATCCTGATGGGCCGGGCGGGCGCGGGCGCGCCGACATAGGTCAGCGGCAGGTAGAGGGTGAAGGTGCTGCCCACCCCTGGCGTGCTGCGCAGGTGGATCTCACCGCCCAGCAGGTTGGCGAGCTCGCGGCTGATGGCGAGGCCGAGCCCGGTGCCGCCGTACTTGCGGCTGGTCCCGGCGTCCGCCTGCTGGAACGCCTCGAAGATGATGCGCTGCTTTTCCGCCGGGATGCCGATGCCGGTGTCCGACACCTCGAACGCCACCACCGAGGGCGCGTGCTTGAGGTTGGGATGATCCGGACTCCAGCCGCTCCCGGCGGGGAAGACGTTGAGCTTCACGCCGCCATTGGCCGTGAACTTGAACGCGTTCGACAGCAGGTTCTTGAGCACCTGCTGCAGGCGCTTGGAGTCCGTGATGATGCTGCGCTCCAGGTTGGGCGCCGTGGTCACCTCGAAGCTCAGGTGGCGGCTCTCCGCCTCGTGACGGAACGGGCGCGCCATGACGTCGAGGAGGTTGCTGAAGAAAATCTCCTCCGCGTCCACCGAGACTGTGCCGGACTCGATCTTCGACAGGTCGAGAATGTCGCTGATCAGGTTCAGCAGATCCGTTCCCGCCCCGTGGATGGTGCGGGCGAACTCGACCTGCTTGGGCGAGAGGTTGCCGTCGGGATTCTCGCCGAGCTGCTGCCCGAGGATCAGGATGCTGTTCAGCGGCGTGCGCAGCTCGTGCGACATGTTGGCGAGGAACTCGGACTTGTACTTCGAGGTCAGCGCCAGCTCGGTCGCCTTTTCCTCCAGCGCCCGGCGGGCTTGCTCGATCTCCTGGTTCTTCGCCTCGACCTCGTGGTTGCGCTCGGCGAGCTGCTGGGCCTTCTGCTCCAGCTGCTCGTTGGTCTGCTGCAGCTCTCGCTGCTGGGTCTGGAGTTCGCCGGCGAGCTGCTGGGACTGCTTCAGCAGGCCCTCGGTCTGCATCGTCGCTTCGATGGAGTTGAGCACGATGCCGATACCGGTCGTAAGCTGCTCCAGGAAGGACATCTGCAGGTCGGTGAAGGAGCCGACCGAGGCGAGCTCGATGACGGCCTTCACCTGCCCCTCGAAAAGCACCGGAAGCACGATGGCGTTGCGCGGCGGCGCGCGGAACAGGCCGGAGCGGATCGGCACCACATTGGCCGGCATCTCGGAGACGAGCAGGCGGCGCGCGTCCCTGGCGCACTGGCCGATGAGTCCCTCGCCGATCTCGAGCCGCTCGGCATGCCCGCCGGAGCCGTCGTCGGCATAGGCCGACAGAAGCTTCAGGCTCGGCGTCCCTTCCGCCTCCACCTGGTAGATCACCGCCTGCTGCGCATCGACGAGAGGCGCGAGTTCGGAGAGCAGCACGCGGCCGACGGTCGTCAGGTCGCGCTGGCCCTGCAGCATGTTGGTGAAGCGCGCCAGGTTCGTCTTCAGCCAATCCTGCTCGGTGTTCCGGTCCGTCGTGAGCCGGAGGTTGTCGATCATCGTGTTGATGTTGTCCTTGAGCTCGGCCACCTCGCCGCGCGCGTCGACCTGGATCGAGCGGGTCAGGTCGCCCTTGGTCACCGCCGTCGCGACCTCGGCGATGGCGCGGACCTGAGTCGTCAGGTTCGCCGCCAGCAGGTTCACGTTGCCGGTGAGGTCCTTCCACGTGCCGGCCGCGCCGGGCACGTTGGCCTGGCCGCCGAGGCGGCCTTCCACGCCCACCTCGCGCGCCACCGTGGTCACCTGGTCGGCGAAGGTGGCGAGCGTGTTCGTCATGTTGTTGATGGTCTCGGCCAGCGCCGCGACCTCGCCCTTCGAGGCGACCGCCAGGTTCTGCTTCAGGTCGCCGTTGGCGATGGCCGTCACTACCTTCACGATGCCGCGCACCTGCTCGGTGAGGTTGCCGGCCATCGAATTGACGTTGTCGGTGAGATCCTTCCACGTGCCGGCCACGCCCGGCACCTGCGCCTGGCCGCCGAGCTTGCCCTCGGTGCCCACCTCGCGCGCAACGCGGGTGACCTCGCCGGCGAACGCGTTCAGCTGGTCCACCATCGTGTTGATGGTGTTCTTCAACTCCAGGATCTCGCCCTTCACATCGACGGTGATCTTGCGGCTGAGATCGCCGCGCGCCACGGCCGTGGTTACTTCCGCGATATTGCGCACCTGTGTGGTGAGATTCGCGGCGAGCAGGTTCACGTTGTCGGTGAGGTCCTTCCACGTTCCCGCGACGCCCGGCACCACCGCCTGACCGCCGAGCCGCCCGTCCGTGCCGACCTCGCGCGCCACGCGCGTCACCTCGCCCGCGAAGGAGCGGAGCTGGTCGACCATCGTGTTCAGCGTCTCCTTCAGCAGCAGGATCTCGCCGCGCACGTCCACCGTGATCTTGCGGCTGAGGTCGCCATTGGCGATGGCCGTCGCCACCTCCGCGATGTTGCGAACCTGGGCCGTGAGGTTGCCCGCCATCGAGTTGACGTTGTCTGTGAGGTCCTTCCACGTCCCGGCGACGCCCGGCACCTGGGCCTGCCCGCCGAGCTTGCCTTCCGTGCCCACTTCCTTGGCGACGCGGGTCACCTCGCCGGCGAAGGCGTTGAGCTGGTCCACCATGGTGTTGATGGTGTTCTTCAGCTCCAGGATTTCGCCCTTCACGTCCACGGTGATCTTGCGGCTGAGGTCGCCGCGCGCCACGGCGGTGGTCACCTCGGCGATGTTGCGCACCTGGCCCGTCAGGTTCGACGCCATGGAGTTGACGTTCTCGGTGAGGTCCTTCCACGTGCCGGCCACGCCAGGCACCTGCGCCTGTCCACCGAGTTTGCCCTCGGTGCCGACCTCGCGCGCCACGCGCGTCACTTCCGACGCGAAGCGGTTGAGCTGGTCCACCATGGTGTTCAGCGTCTCCTTCAGCTGAAGGATCTCGCCGCGCACGTCGACGGTGATCTTGCGGCTGAGGTCGCCATTGGCGATGGCGGTGGACACCTCCGCGATGTTGCGGACCTGGGCGGTCAAGTTGCCCGCCATCGAGTTCACGCTGTCGGTGAGGTCCTTCCAAGTGCCGGCCACGCCGGGCACCTGCGCCTGGCCGCCGAGGCGTCCCTCCGTGCCCACCTCGCGCGCGACGCGCGTCACCTCGCCGGCGAAGGAGCGCAGCTGGTCGACCATCGTGTTGATGGTCTCCTTGAGCTGCAGGATCTCGCCGCTGACGTTCACCGTGATCTTCTTGGAGAGGTCGCCCTGCGCCACCGCGGTCGCGACCTCGGCGATGTTGCGGACCTGGCCGGTGAGGTTCGACGCCATGGAGTTCACGGAGTCGGTGAGGTCCTTCCACGTCCCAGCAACGCCCTTGAGCTGCGCCTGGCCGCCGAGCTTGCCTTCCGTGCCGACCTCGCGGGCGACGCGCGTCACCTCCGAGGCGAAGGCGTTGAGCTGGTCGACAGTGGTGTTGATCGTTTCCTTCAGCTGGAGGATCTCGCCCTTCACGTCGACGGTGATCTTCTTGGAGAGGTCGCCGTTTGCGATGGCGGTCGAGACCTCCGCGATGTTGCGCACCTGGGCGGTGAGGTTGCCCGCCATCGAGTTGACGCTGTCCGTCAGGTCTTTCCATGTGCCAGCGACGCCGAGCACGTTGGCCTGCCCGCCGAGACGTCCCTCGGTGCCCACCTCGCGCGCCACGCGCGTCACCTCCGAGGCGAACGCGTTGAGCTGGTCGACCATCGTGTTGATCGTCTCCTTCAGCTCCAGGATCTCGCCGCTCACCGTCACGGTGATCTTCTTGGACAGGTCGCCGCTGGCGATGGCGGTCGACACCTCCGCGATGTTGCGCACCTGCGCCGTCAGGTTGGACGCCATCGAGTTCACGTTGTCGGTGAGGTCCTTCCACGTACCCGCCACGCCCGGCACCTGGGCCTGCCCGCCGAGGCGGCCTTCCGTGCCGACTTCGCGGGCGACGCGCGTCACCTCGCCGGCGAAGGCGTTGAGCTGGTCCACCATCGTGTTGATGGTCTCCTTCAGCTCCAGGATCTCGCCCGACACATCCACCGTGATCTTGCGCGAGAGGTCGCCGCGCGCCACGGCGGTGGTCACCTGCGCGATGTTACGGACCTGGGCGGTGAGGTTGCCGCACATCGCGTTGACGCTGTCGGTGAGATCCTTCCACGTGCCTGCGACGCCGGGCACCAGCGCCTGGCCGCCGAGCTTGCCCTCCGTGCCGACCTCGCGCGCCACGCGCGTCACTTCCGAGGCGAAGGAGCGGAGCTGGTCCACCATCGTGTTGATGGCTTCCTTGAGCTGCAGGATCTCGCCGCGCACATCGACGGTGATCTTCTTCGAGAGGTCGCCATTGGCGACCGCGATCGTCACCTCCGCGATGTTGCGCACCTGTCCCGTCAGATTCGAGGCCATGGAGTTGACACTCTCGGTGAGGTCCCTCCACACACCGGTGACTTCGCTGACCTGCGCCTGGCCGCCGAGCTTGCCGTCGGTGCCGACCTCGCGGGCCACGCGGGTCACCTCGGAGGTGAACACGCTCAGCTGCTTGATCATCGCGTTGACGATCTTCGCCGACCGCAGGAACTCGCCTTTCAGCGGCCGCCCGTCGACATCGAGCGGCATGGGCTGCAGCAGGTCGCCCTTGGCGACGGCGGTGATGGTGCGCGTCACCGCAGTAGTGGGCCAGAGCAGGTCGTCGATCAACGTGTTGACCGACGTCTCCATGTCGGCCCAAGCGCCGTTGGAGAGGCCGAACCGAACGCGCGTGCGCGACTTGCCCTCGCGGCCCACCACCTCGCCGACATGGTCGAGCTGCTGCGCCATGCGCTCGTTCGCCGCGACGATCTCGTTGAAGGTGTCGGCGATCTTGCCCTCGATGCCGACCTGGTTGCCCGGCAGCCGGATCGAAAAGTCCCCCATGCGCATGGCCTGGAGCGCGCCGAGCAGCTTGTCGAGATCGAAGCCGTGGCCGTTAAGCCCGTTTGCTGCAGACGCGATCACGCCCTCGCTGCCGACATCCGACGGAACGACGATCTCAGGCGCGGCTTGGCGAGGCATGAACAGTCTCCGTACCGATTGGGGGGTGGCGTCGCTGCGTGCAGGGAATCTCGGGGAACGCCGCGAAAGCCCGGCCCTCCCCCTGCCGCCGGGAGGCGCGTCGAGAAGCGGTCCACTGCCGGGCGGTCGAAAGGTCTCAGACCTGCTTGACGTTCGTTATTCATTTTCTTGCTGGTGAGAAACGTATTCCCTGACAGTGCGGATGTAATCAGGTTCCGTACTTTCCCGTATGCTATCGCAAGTGCTTTTGTCAATCAAAGCAGCTTAAGCTTGGGCGAACGGTTGTTTGAGGATTTTCGATCACGGGATTGCTAATTTTTCACAGATGAAACTCTGCCGTAACGTCGTTCGTTCCATCCCGTTGCGTTCAAGGTACTGTTCGGCATCGAAAGACATTCATCGTCCGCGCTGCGGACGACGGAAAAGCGGATTTCGTCCGGGGATCACTGCGCTCGCGCGCGATCGCCGGCGATTCTGGCCTCGTTGAAGAATTTGGGGTCAGCGCATCGCGGCCGGGGACGGGGCAGGCGCGGACTTGGCCGACGAAGGGACCGGGCGGCCCCGCTCCGACCACCGCTGCAGCACGACGTACAGCGCCGGCACGAAGAGCACGGCGATGCAGGTGGAGGCCAGCATGCCGCTGAACACGGTGATGCCGATCGACTTGCGCGCCGCCGCTCCCGCGCCTGTGGCGAACACCAGGGGCAGCACGCCAAGGATGAAGGCGATCGACGTCATCACGATGGGTCGGAAGCGGTTTCGCGCAGCCTGCACCGCGGCCTCCTCGATCTCGAGGCCGTCGCGGATGCGCAGCTCTCGCGCAAACTCCACGATCAGGATGGCGTTCTTGCTCGACAGCGCGATCAGCAGCACCAGCCCGATCTGCGTGTAGATGTTGTTGGCCGCGCCCGCCCACATCAGCGCGCCAACCGTGCCCAACAGAGCCAGCGGGACCGCCAGCACCACCGCGAGCGGGGCGGACCAGCTCTCGTACTGTCCCGCGAGCACGAGCAGCACGAGCAACAGCGCCAGTGCGAACACCCAGTAGGACTGGTTGCCCAGCGCCGCTTCCTGGTACGACACGCCGTTCCAGCCGAAGGCCATGCCGGGCGGCAGGACGGCGTCCGCCACCTCCGTCATCAGCGCCAGCGCCTGGCCGGAGCTCGTGCCCGGGGCGGCGGATCCGTTGATGGTCGCGGATGGGAAGAGGTTGAAGAGTTGCGCGATCCCAGGCCCGGCCGCGGGGGACACGGACGCCATCGAGCCGATCGGCGCCATGCCTCCCCCGGCGTTGCGCACCGTGAACGCCGCAACGTCATCGGGCGTCAACCGGAAGCGGGCGTCGGCCTGCACGAACACCGGGAAAGTGTGGCCGAACGCCGAGAACTGGCTGACATAGGTCGAGCCGAGATAAGTCTGCAGCGTGGCGAAGGCGTCGCCGATGTTGACGCCGAGCGTCTCGGCCTTGCGGCGGTCCAAGTCCATGAAAAGCTGGGGCGCGGTGGCCCGGAACGGCGTCATCACCCTTGCCAGCGAGGGTTGGTCGTTGCCGAGCGCGACGATCCGGTCGGACACGTCCTGCAGCCTGCGGAAATCGAAGCTGCCGTCCGTCAGCTGCACCTGCATCTGGAAGCCGCCCGCGAGGCCGAGGCCCTGGATGGGGGGCGGCGGCACCACCGTGGAGCGCGCGCCCTGGATGGCGTCGAGCCGGGCCTGGAGCTTCTGGAACACGGAGAGCAGGTCCTCCCCCGCGCCGCGCTGACTCCAGTCCTTCAGGATGACGTAGACCACCCCGGCGTTGCTGAGCGAAGCGCTGTTGTCGAACAACGAAACGCCGCCGATGGTGACGACGTGATCGACGCCCGGCGTCTCGCTCGCGATCGCCGTCACCTGCTGCATGATTCCCTGCGTGCGCTCCAGCGAGGCCCCGTCCGGGAGCTGGGTCGACACCATGACGTAGCCCTGGTCTTCCGTCGGGATGAAAGCCGTCGGCAGCCGCACGAGCCCGAAGATCGCCACGCCCACCAGGGCCAGTGCGACAAGCGACGCGATGACGGGCGCGCGCACGATCCGGCGAACGAGCCCGGCATAGCCGCCTTCGATCCGTCCGTAGATGGCGTTGAACGCACGGTAGAAGCCGCCTGGGGGCCCGCTGCGCGGCTTGAGCCAGAGCGCGCACTGTGTCGGCTTCAGCGTCACGGCGTTGATCGCGCTGATCACGGCCGTCACCGCGATCACCAGCGCGAATTGGCGGTAGAGCTGGCCCACGATCCCCGGCAGAATCGACGCCGGCAGGAACACGCAGAGCAGCACCAGCGTGATCGCCAGGATGGGCCGCAGCAGCTCCGCCATGGCGTGGATGGCGGCCTCCTTGGGTTGCTCGCCGTTCTCGATGTGCTGGGACGCGCCTTCGACCACGACGATCGCATCGTCCACCACGATCCCGATCGCCAGCACCAGGGCGAAGAGTGTGAGGAGGTTGATGCTGAACCCGAGCAGCGCCATGCCTGCGAAGGCGCCGATGATGGTCACCGGCACGGTCGTCGCGGGCACCAGGGTCGCCCGCCAGTTCTGCAGGAAGACGACGATCACGAGCAGCACCAGCACGGCGGCTTCCGCGAGCGTCTTGTAGACCTCGTCGATGGAGGCCTGCACGAAACGCGTCGTGTCGAACGGGATGGTGTAGGCGACGCCCTGCGGGAAGTTCCCAGCGAGCCGATCCATCTCCTTCTTGACCGCCTTGCCCAGATCGAGCGCGTTCGCCTCGGGAAGCTGGAAGATGGCGATGCCGGCGGAAGGCTTGCCGTCCATGGTCATGAACTGGCTGTAGGTCTGCGCCCCGAGCTCCACACGGCCGACGTCGCGGATGCGGGTGATGGCCGCGCCGGTTCCCGTGGCGGTCTTGACCGCGATGCCCTCGAAGTCCGCGGCGCTGGTGAAGCGGCCGCGCAGGTCGATCGTGAACTGGAACGCCTGCCCGGAGGGCGCGGGCGGCGAGCCCACCTGCCCGGCCGCGACCTCCTGGCTCTGCTGCTGGATGGCGTTGACGACGTCGCTCGGCATCAGCGAGCGCGCCTTCATCTGGTTCGGATCCAGCCAGACGCGCATGCTGTACTGGCCGATGCCGAAGATCAGGGTGTCGCCCACGCCGGGAATGCGGGCGAGCGTGTCCTTCAGGCTGATGGTCGCGTAGTTGCTGAGGAAGAGGCTGTCGCGCGAATTGTCGGGCGACGTCAGCGTCACGATCTGCAGGATCGCCGTGCTCTTCTTCTTGGTCGTGACGCCCTGCGCCTGAACCGCCTGCGGCAGCGAGGCCATGGCCGCGGAGATGCGGTTCTGGACCTGGACCTGCGCATTGTCGAGATCGGTCCCGACGGCGAAGGTGACGATCAGCGAGTACGTCCCGTCATTCGCCGAGGTCGACTGCATGTAGATCATGTTCTCGACGCCGTTGACCTGCTGCTCGATGGGCAGGGCGACGGTGTCGATGACGATCTGGGCGTTGGCGCCGGGATAGCGCGCAGTCACCTGGACGGTGGGCGGGGTGATCGGCGGGTACTGCGCGACGGGCAGATAGAGGATCGAGACCGCCCCCACGATGATGACGAGCAGCGCGATGACGTTGGCGAGGACCGGGCGCTCGATGAAGTATTTCGCGAGCACCCGGCGGCCCTCAGGACTTTGCGGCGGCGGCGAACGTGCCATCGACCACGGTCACGGGGCGGCCCGGCGTGGCGTTCTGGAGTCCGTCGATCACCACCTTGTCGTTCGCCTCCAGGCCGGAGGCCACGACCCGCAGGCCGCCCTGCTGGGGCCCCAGCGTCACCCGGCGCGTCGCGACGCCACCCTTGCCATCGACGACCATGAGGTACGCGCCCGACTGGTCCATGCTGACGGCGCTGTCCGGAACCAGCGTGCCCGGCTTCTCCGGCCCGGCCGGGATACGCAGCCTCACATAGAGACCGGGTATGAGCGCCTTCGTGGGGTTGTCGAAGACCGCCCGGGCCTGGATGGTCCCGGTCGTGGCGTCGAGCCCGGAATCGACGAAATCGAGCCGCCCTTCGTGCGGCGTGCCCGTCTCGTTGGCGAGGCCGGCGTAGACGGGGATCTTCGTAATGGTGTCGCGGGTGATCTTGTTCTCGGCCATCGCGCCGCGCAAGCGCAGGAGATCCCGCTCGTTGACGGTGAAGTAGACGTAGATCGTCGAGATGTCGGAGATGGTTGCGAGCTTGGTGGGGGAGCCATCGCCCACGAGGTTGCCGACATCGACCTGCCGGCGTCCCAGGCGGCCGGCGAACGGCGCTTCGACGCTGGTGTAGGACAGGTTGATCTGCGCGATCTTCAGGTTGGCCTGCGCTTGCGCGACGGCCGCGCGCTCCGCGTCGCGGTTGGCCAGCGCCTTGTCGTAGTTGGCCTCGGTCGAGATCGCCTGCTTCTGCAGGGTCTCCTGGCGGATGAACTCGGCCTCGGCGGCCTTCAGCGTGGCCTGGTGCTGCTCGAGGGTGGCCTGCGCCAGGTCGACCTGCGCCTTGTACTGGTCGGGCTCGATGACGAAGAGGGCCTGCCCTTTCTCCACATCGGCGCCGTCCTTGAACTGGATCTCGCGCAGGAACCCGGACACCCGCGCGACGAGGTCGACGCTTTGGGACGCCGAGGTCTGCCCCGTGAACTCGGCGTTCGGCTGGACAGGCTGCACCAGCGGACTGGCGACCGTCACCTTGGGCGGAGGCGGCGGCGTGAACGCGGCCTTCTGGTTGCACCCGGCGAGCGTGACGGCGACAGCCAGCGAAGCCGCGGCTGCGTATGCGAGAGCGATACGTGGCACGAGCGTCGGCTCTCCGCGGGCGAATGGGTGCGACGGCGAGCTGGATCATGGCCGATGGAGTGCACCTTATCAAGGAGCAAGCCATGGTTGTAAGATGCCGCCTCCCGCACTGAGGGGCCCCAAGATGAAGCGATTTGTCGCCTGGCTGGCGCTGTTCTCCGCTACCTGTCCGGCACTGTCCGCCGAGGTGCCCGCGATCGCGGTCGAGAAGACCTGCCGCGCTGCGCAGGAACGCCAGGGCGCCGCCCTCCACACCTTCGACGCCTGCATGACCGACGAGCAGAACGCCCGCAAGGAGCTCGCCGCCGGCCTCTGGGACCGCGCCAAGCCCTCGACCCGCGAGGTCTGCAGGGACAGCGGCGGCACGGCTCCCTATCCCAGCTACATCGAGATGCTGACGTGCGTGCAGCTCTACGAAGGGGTGGTCATGAAGCCGGCCGACCAGCAGTAGAAATCGGGGCGGGCCAACCCGGCGCGCCCGCCGCGGGCGAAGCTTACGGCGACAGCCCCAGCAGGTGGAAGGCCACTCCGGCGGCGGCGCAGGCCGCGAGCGTCTGCAACATGCCCAGACCGAAACGGAACACCGCGACCAGCGCAGCGAGCGACAAGGCGAGCGCCCACGGGTCCACGCTCGCCAGGACGGGGGCATCGAACGACAATCCGAACGCCTCGACCGGATGCGTGAGGCGGAACACGGTGTGGATCGCGAACCAGAGGGCGAGGTTCATGATGACGCCGACCACCGCCGCCGTGATCGCCGACAGCGCGCCGGCCAGCGCCTTGTTTCCGCGCAGCACCTCGACATAGGGCGCGCCAAGAAAGATCCAGAGAAAGCACGGCGCGAAGGTGACCCACGTCGTCAGCAGCCCGCCGAGGATCCCGGCTGCCAGGGGCGGCAGGCTCCCGGGATCGCGGTAGGCGGCGAGGAAGCCCACGAACTGGAGGACCATGATCAGGGGCCCGGGCGTCGTCTCGGCCATCGCGAGCCCGTCCAGCATCTCGCCGGGCGCGAGCCAGCCATAGGTGTCCACCGCCTGCTGGGCGACGTAGGCGAGCGCGGCATAGGCGCCGCCGAACGTGACCAGCGCCATCTTGCTGAAGAACAGCGCGACATGGCTGAACACGCTCTCCGGTCCCGCCAGCAGGAGGATCAGGCCCACGGGCGCGAGCCACAGCGCCAGCCAGATCCCCGCGACCCGGAACGCAGCGCCGGACGACGGCCTGGATGAATCCGGCAGGGCGTCGTCGAGCAGGCTCGGGGCCGCCCGGTCCTTCGTCTTGCCTCCGGCGTGCCCGCCGCCGACCTCGAACTGCCGCAGGCCGATGCGGCCGCCGACAGCTCCGATGAGCCCCGCGCCGAGCACGATGAGCGGAAACGGCGCGCCGAAGAAGAAGATCGCGACGAAGGAGGCCGCCGCGAGCGCGAGCATGACCCTGTTCTTCAAGGCGCGCCTGCCCACCCGCACCACGGCCTCGGCGACGATGGCGAGCACCGCCGCCTTGAGCCCGAAGAACAGCGCCGTGACGATACCGATCCCGCCGAACAGGGCGTAGACGATGCTGAGCGCCATGATGGCGACGGCGCCCGGCAGGATGAACAGCCCCCCGGCCACCACGCCGCCGCGGGTGCCGTGCAGGAGCCAGCCGACATAGGTGGCGAGCTGCTGCGCCTCCGGGCCCGGCAAAAGCATGCAGTAGTTCAGGGCATGCAGGAACCGGTTCTCCGAAATCCAGCGCGTCTCCTCGACCAGGATCCGGTGCATCACTGCGATCTGGCCCGCCGGGCCGCCGAAGGACAGCGCGGCCACACGGGCCCAGACGCGCACCGCCTGGCCGAAACTCGGGTGCTCCGGACGGGCCAGGGGCGCGCCCTCGGGCCGCTCGATATCCCGCATGTCAGGACACCGGCTTCTTTGAGGGCCAGCCGTGGGTCTCGTCCGTGGCGTCCCGGCACCACCGATAGAAGGCGTCATAGAGCGCCATGCCGGCCTCGAGCTGCGCGAGGTCGTCGCCATACATCCGGGAAAGGCCGAGGGAGGCCGCGAGCAGGCCCGCGGCCTCCGGCGCCAGATCGAGACGGCCGGTATCCGCCGCCCGCACGATGAGCGCCAACCGATCGAGCGCGGAAGTCGCGAGGCCGAACTCCTGCACCATCGTGTCGAAGGTGCAGGTCTCGCCGCGATGGCTCCAGAACACGTCTTCCACGTCGAAGGGCGTCGCGCCGAAGCGGTCCGCCACGCCGAGGACCTCGGAGGGCTTCACGAAGAGCGTCACGGCCCCGACGTCCACGAACCGCCTGATCAGCCAGGGGCAGGCGATCCGGTCGATCTTGGGGCGCTCACGGGTGACCCACACGGTCCGGCCCTGCGCATCACGCGGCGGAATCATGGATGCCGGGGTCGCGGGCAGCCCGGCTTCGCGCCACCCTGCGGCGCCGCCCTCGAGCGATTCAGCATCGACGCCGGCATGCCGCAGAAAGGCCGCGACACCATGGCTGAGCTTCAGTCCTTTCTGGCAGATCACGACGACTTTGCGTCCGCTCAGGCCGGGCGCCCATTCAGTCACACTGTCATGCGGGCGTCTTGCCGAACCCGGCACGAGAACGGGATCGGCCTGGAAGTCCTCCTCGGTCCGGACATCGATCAGGGCCGGGCAGTGGGGCGTCCCGATCAAGCGGGCGAGCTTGTCGATCGAGATGGCGTTGATGGAGGGCATGGCGCGTCCTTGGGTGAGGATAACCTGGACGCGATTCTTCGGCTGGCGCCTCGTGGGGAGATCGCAGTCCCCATGGATCCAGCACATCGCAGGATGAGCGGTCGTGTCAAGCCTCGGCGCATGCCGTCGCACCACGCGGGGTCAGGTCAAGTGCGCGGCGCTGGACGCATGGTAGGTTTCCACACGCACCAAGGAAGCGCCAATGCCCCAGGTTCCGCCCATGATCCCGCTCGATCCTGTGGGCCTGCTCTCGCTCATCACGGTGTTCGTGGCCATGGTGGCGCTCGGGGCGGGCGTCCATCCCTTGCGGCTGCTGGCCAATCCCCCACCCATGAAGCCCATCCTGCGGGCCCTGGCGGTTGCGCTCATCGCAGTGCCCCTGCTGGCTCTCGTTCTGGCGCGCCTTCTCGACCTCAAGGGTGTGGCACTGGGAGGACTGCTGCTGATCGGCATCAGCCCGGGCGCGCCCCTCGCCCTGCGTCGGTCGAGGGATGCCGGCGCGCCGGTGGAGTCGGCGATCGTGCTCCAGGTTCTCGTCGCCGCCTCGGCGGTCGTCGCAGTGCCGGGTTGGATTCTCCTGATCAACGCACTTTATGGCGTCAGCGCCGACATCGGCCTCCCCGTGCTGGCGAAGCAGGTGTTCATGGCGCAGATCCTTCCGATCGCCTGTGGCGCGGCCCTGGCGCTGCGCGCGCCCGAACTGGCCAACCGCATTGCGCGGCCGTTCCTCGCCTGCAGCGCCGTCCTTCTCGTGCTTGTTCTGGCGCTGGTGCTGGTGAACGCCTGGCGCGATCTGCTGGACGTGCCCCTGGACGTCGTCGTCGCGTCTTTCGGCGTCACGACAGGAGCGCTCGCGCTGGGCCACTGGGCCGGCGGCCCCCAGCGCAACGTCCGGATCGCCAGCGCCATCGTTTGCGCACTCCGCAATCCCGGCATCGCATTCCTCGTGGCCTCGGTGAATGGCCTGCAGCCGCGCGCCAAGATCATCGTACTCGCGCACGTGCTGCTCACGGCTCTGGCTGTCGTGGTGTATCTGCGCCTTGTGAAGTGGAGATTGCCGGAACTCGGGATGGGCGCGGCCGCTCGGGGGTCAGATCCATCCGTCGGTCTGGGCTCAGCCCGCGACTGACGCATCCCTGACGATGCCAGAGCCGTCCTGCCTTGCATGCGGCCGCTGCTCCACCTGTCCGATCGCGAGATCGGCGGCCGCTGGGTCGCGATCGCCCGCGGGCCTCATCCGCTCCCTGATCGAACGAGCCGTCTTCGCCCTGCGCAGGAAATCCTGCTCGGCATCCTCGAGGGACACGGCGATGGCTTCCCCGACCCAGGCGGGAATCGAGCGCGTGCGCGTGCTCCACTGATGGATGGTGGCGGGGGACAGTTTCTTGCCGCGGAACGCGCCCAGGCGGTCGGCCAGCGGGGTCTGCCAGCGCTTCCCGAACAGGAGTTCGCCCACGAAGCGCAGGAAAGCGGGGGTGACAAGGGCGGCCATACCGCGCGCGGTCACAAGCTCCTGCATGGACAAGGCGAGAGCGCCGGCCTCCCCGGCCCCGTGATCGGGAGGCCCGCGGTGAAGGTCCGGGCCGGTCTGGCGAGCGCCGGGCGACGGCATGCCGGACGGGCATGCGGCGGACGAAGGCTTGGTGGTCTTCACGAGATCACCCGACTCGGCGCAACACGACAGGAGCCGCCGAAGCGGCCGAAAAGCAGTTGCGGCGCGAGCCTGGGCCCGCGCCGCAAGTCAGTGTCAGGCGGCGGCCGCGTCCTTGCTCTTGGTCGGGACGGAGGCGATCGTCTTCAGCACCTGCGAGGCGATCTGGTAGGGGTCCCCCTGGGAGTTCGGACGGCGGTCTTCCAGGTAGCCCTTGTAGCCATTGTTCACGAAGCTGTGGGGCACGCGGATCGACGCGCCGCGGTCCGCCACGCCGTAGCTGAACGTGTGGATCGACTGCGTCTCGTGCTTGCCGGTGAGGCGCATGTGGTTGTCCGGCCCGTAGACCGCGATGTGGTCCGCGCGGGCCGCCTCGAACGCGCCCATCAGCGCCTCGAAATACTCTTTGCCGCCCACTTCACGCATGAAGGAGGTAGAGAAGTTGCAGTGCATGCCCGAGCCGTTCCAGTCGGTGTCGCCGAGCGGCTTGCAGTGGTACTCGATGTCGATGCCGTACTTCTCGGTCAGCCGCTCCAGGAAATAGCGGGCCAGCCACATCTCGTCGGCGGCGCGCTTGGAGCCCTTCCCGAAGATCTGGAATTCCCACTGTCCCTTGGCCACCTCGGCGTTGATGCCTTCGTGGTTCAGGCCGGCGGCCAGGCAGATGTCGAGGTGCTCCTCGACGATCTGGCGAGCGACGTCGCCCACCTTGCTGTAGCCGACGCCGGTGTAGTACGGGCCCTGCGGGGCGGGGTAGCCCGCCTCGGGGAAGCCTAGCGGGCGGCCGTTCTTGTAGAAGAAATACTCCTGCTCGAAGCCGAACCACGCGCCCTCGTCGTCGAGGATGGTGGCGCGCTTGTTGGAAGCGTGAGGAGTCTTGCCGTCGGGCATCATCACTTCGCAGAGCACGACCGCGCCGTTGGTGCGCTGGCTGTCGGGCACGATGCGAACGGGCTTCAGCACGCAATCGGAGCTGCGGCCTTCGGCCTGCATCGTGGAGCTTCCATCGAAGCCCCACAGCGGCAGCTGCTCGAGCGTCGGGAAGCTGTCATATTCCTTGATCTGCGTCTTGCCACGCAGGTTCGGCACGGGCGTGTACCCGTCCAGCCAGATGTACTCGAGCCTGTACTTCGTCATCTCTTATCTCTCGCTCTTCGTGAGGCGAAGTTTCGAAGGATCCCTGTGTCGGCTGCCAGCGCGGAGTACGCGGCTGCCGGAACCCGCGGAGTATCGAAGCATCAACCGTGCCAACGTTTTTTCGCCATGGCCCGAGCGGGGCGGCGGAACGGCGCGGCCGCCACGGGCGTGCAGGATCGCTTTTCCGAGGATTTCCACAGCCTTTGCGCGCAGAAGAGGCGCTATGCTGAAATTTAAGACGTTGAAACTTAGAATTGATGCATTTCCGTGGAACATGGTCTCCACGGACACGTTATCGCGGCGTTGAGTTCAGGCTTTTGTCGGAAACCCAGGCTGTCACCGGGGATGCGCCGATCGACGGAGTACACCAATGAGCGAGAGTCACGAGCGCCATTCGGCCCAGATCCTGCCTTTTCCGGCTCGGCCACGCCGCCCGGCCCGCATGACCCCGAGTGAGGGGCAGATCTCCGCCGACATCGTATCGACGCCTTACTTCGCCGCAGAGACGACGCCGCTGGCCCAGACAGCCTGCGGCAGCGGCTGGTACCATGACGAGGCGATCCGCGAGACGGAGCCAGGCCGCAAGCCCTGACCTGTCCTCAAAGCCCTGATCTGTCCTCTTTGCCCATTATCGAGGCATCACATTGCCCTTTGATGAGGCAATGCGGCATGGCCGGTTGGGCCCTCAGCCTGACTCACCCGAAGATGGACCAGCCCATACGCTGTGACAGCGCCTCCAGCGCGATGCGCCCGAGATGTGAGTTCCCCGAAGGGTCGAGCCCCGGGGCCCAGACCGCGATCGACGCCTTGCCCGGCGCGATGGCCAGCACGCCCCCGCCGACGCCGCTCTTTCCCGGCAATCCCACGCGATAGGCGAACTCTCCCGAGCCGTCATAGTGGCCGCAGGTCAGCATCACGGCGTTGATGCGCCGCGCCCGTTGCGGGTTGACCACCGTCAGCCCAGTCGAAGGATTGCGCCCGAGATGCGCCAGGAATCGCCCCGCCATCGCGAGTTGCCTGCACGACATCGCGATGGCGCAGTGATGGAAATAGACGCCCAGCGTGAAATCCACAGGGTTCTCCAACACGCCGAAGGACTTCATGTAGTTCGCCAGCGCGATGTTGCGAAAGCCCGTCCGCTGCTCTGAGGCCGCAACGGCCTTGTCGATCGTGATGGAGGGATCGTCCGCCAGGAACTGCATGAAACGCAGGATCTCGCCCAGCGCCACCCGCGGCTCGTGACCCGAAAGGATCACGTCCGTCACGGCGATCGCGCCGGCGTTGATGAACGGGTTGCGGGGGACACCCTTCTCGTACTCCAGCTGAACGATGGAGTTGAACGGACTTCCCGAAGGCTCGCGTCCCACCCTGCGCCACAGCCTGTCGCCGATCATGCCGAGCGCCAGGGTCAGTGTGAACACCTTCGAGATGCTCTGGATCGAGAACGGCGTCTCGCTGTCGCCGCCGCAGACGACCCTGCCTCCGGCGTCCACGACGCAGAGGCCGAACCGGGCGGGATCGACGTCAGCGAGCTCGGGAATGTAGGTCGCCACCTCGCCGCGGTCGGTCCGCTCGCGCATTTCCGCCGTGATGTCCTTGACGACGGTTTCGAGGCGGGGGCCGGCTTTGCTCATGCGAAGTGTGATCCGAACTGACGCTTCAACGAGGCCGTCGGATGCAGCGATTGGACCAGCGGCCATTCCAAGTAGGGGAAATCCCGGACCCCAGCGCGGAATGAAGACCCTGCCTTAATTCTGACGCTCAATCACTTAGGGTTAACGAAGTCATACCATGGCTACAAACCAATAAAAACCACACCAAGACGGTTTGCCATCGCTCCATGCATGAAGAAACTGAATCCACCAACGTCGGAGACGCGCTGCATGCGTGTCGCGACGCATTCATCGGCGTTGGGCTTGCCGGCGCGTTCCTGAACCTGCTGGCCCTGACGGGCTCGCTCTACATGCTTCAGGTCTATGACCGCGTCATTCCATCGAAAAACCTCGCGACTCTGGTCGGCCTCAGCATCATGGCCGTCGGGCTCTACGCTGCGCTCGGAATCTTCGACTGGCTGAGAGGCCGGCTGCTGACGCGAATCGGCGCACGTATCGACCGGCTGCTGCGCCGCCGCGTGATGCGCGTTGTCCTGTGGATCCCGCTGCGCGCGCCAGGCGTCGGCGAGCCGCTGCAGCCGATCCGGGATCTCGACCAGATCCGCGGCTTCATCTCCTCGTCCGCTCCTACGGCGCTCTTCGACCTGCCGTGGATCCCGTTCTACCTCGCGATCGTCTTCGCCATGCACCCCCTGCTCGGCCTCGTGGCCGTGGGCGGCGCCTGCATCATCGTCCTGCTGACCTGGCTCGCCGAGGCGCGCGGCCGGGAGCCGGCCCGTGCTGCGGGCGCGGCGAGCGCACGCCGCCTCCAACATGCGGACGCCGCGCGCCGCAACGCCGAAGTCATCGCCGCGATGGGCATGGGCCGCCGCTTCGCAGACCAATGGGGCCATGCGAGCGGCTCCTACATCGCCCAGCTCGCCGCCGCGTCGGACACCACCGGCGGGCTCGGCTCACTGTCCAAGGTCACGCGCTACGTCCTGCAGTCGGCGATCCTGGGCACCGGCGCGTTCCTCGTCGTGAAGCAGGACGCGTCGGCGGGAATCATCATCGCCGCTTCGGTGATCGTCTCGCGTGCGCTCGCGCCCATCGAGATCGCCATCGCGAATTGGCACAGCTTCATCAGCGCGCGGCAGAGCTACGCCCGCCTCAACGCCTTGCTGAAGGCCGCGCCCGTCGGGGACGCCTCCCTGCCGCTGCGTGCGCCGGCGACGACGCTCCATGTCGAGGACCTCGCGGTGGCGGCGCCTGCGGCGCCGGGGACGCTCGTGCTGTCGCAGGTCAGCTTCAAGCTCCAGGCCGGCGCGGGGCTCGGGATCGTGGGGCCCAGCGGCTCAGGCAAATCCACCCTGGCTCGCGCGATCGTCGGCGTTTGGCCCGCCGCGCGGGGAGCCGTGCGGCTCGACGGGGCCATGCTGCAGCAATGGGAAGAGGAATGCCTCGGCAAGTCCATCGGCTACCTGCCGCAGGACGTCGAGCTGTTCGACGGCACCATCGCCCAGAACATCGCCCGCTTCGACCCGGAGGCCACGCCCGAGGACGTTCTCAAGGCTGCGTCGGACGCCGGCGTGCACGACATGATCGTCAACCTTCCGGAAGGCTACAACACCCGGCTCGGCGAAGGCGGCGCGTCGATGTCGGGCGGGCATCGACAGCGGATCGCGCTCGCCCGGGCGCTGTATGGCGAGCCCTT